>ERZ812616.18-NODE-18-length-225361-cov-5.182965_pt1 | contig 225361 bp, 200 predicted proteins | sample MGYA00376249_ERZ812616 | MGnify/ENA primary metagenome ERZ812616 (study PRJEB26924, sample SAMEA4378265) | human gut metagenome | biome: human gut; feature: human-associated habitat; material: faeces | place: China | collected 2013 ...
CCCCCAATTTTCCCCCCCCCCCCAATTTCCAGTGCGAACCTCCCAGTAATTCTATGTTCACTTAAGGTTCGCACCAGCTACCGCCCCGTGCAGCCACTCCTCACAGCTAATTTTCTTCTCAGTCTTTCACAAGCACCTTCACAATCTCCGAAATGTACATTGTATGATAATCTTTATCCGGATACCATTTCTCATCATTTTCCTTATCCAGGAAATTATCACCGGGCATTGGATCACAGTATAGCTTCCGGCAGACAAAAATCATATTTGCTTCTTCAAAGGCCGTAGTACCATCAATAAAATAAGGGGTCAGCCCGGCTTCCGCCGCCTTATCGCAGTCACGCCCGGACCGTGTTCCGCAGATGTTCAGTGCTTTTTTATACTCCTTGTCATAAAAAGACACTGTAAAATACTCATTTGTATCCACAAATTCCTTCGTATAGCGCTGCGGCCGGATATAGGTCGTAACGACATTTTTATTCCACATAATACCCACTCCGCCCCAACTGGCTGTCATCGTGTTAAATTTCTTCTCGTCACCTGCCGTAATCAGCATCCACTCCGTACCAATCTTTGTAAAAGGATTGAAATTCAGTTCTTCCATTTTCACTTCTTTAAAACTCATATGATGATTCTCCTTTTCTCACACCTGCACTCATGATACAGTTACTTTAGCGGCGCAGCAGTCATTGTCTAAGGGCGCCTGCTGTACCGCAATCGCCGCCGCGCCTCTCTCCGAAAACGGAAAAGCGGTCTTCAGCCAACTCTAAACCGCGGTCTTTTCCATTTCCCATACTTCCATTTTACTATTTTCCCCATCAAAAGCAACCTCCATTTTCTCTTCTGCAAAAAAACGGCTCTTTCCGGTGCCAAAATATCAAAGCAGAATCTCCGATCCCCTGTATCCCTATATAATGCGTCAAAAAGCCGCTGCGTTCATCACATCTTCCATGCTCCGAACACAGCGGCCCCAGCTGCCGTCATCTCTTATTCCATCCGAATCCTGACACCTGTCTCATAAATACTATTTTCCAGCAGCACGCGGACTGTCACCTCACCGCTCAACCCGGATTTATTGACGTAAACATCCACATTTCTGGGATCATTCTTCAGAAATGTTCCGACACACATAGCTTCAAAATTCTTTGCCGCCGACGTATTGATATAATACCGGTGTACCACGCCGTTCTCCTCTTCCAACAGGAGCATGGCAAGTTCCCCCTTTTCGAACGTAGCATTAAACAGGATGCGATCCTCCTCTTCCGTAACGGAAGCATTGTAATGCTCCGGTATCAGTTCACCCGTGGAAACGGCTGGAATCTCCGTCTCAAATTCTCCCGTCCTGTTCATGGAACCAAGTGTTTCCCCTACTCCCAGTTCTGCAGTTTCATTGGCATAATACATTGGAAGTTTCTCAGCACGAAATACGTTGGAAGGCACATGCAGTTCATAAACCACCTCGTCCCCGACCAGTTCGCAGGTGATAGAATTAAGTTCACACCCCTCTCCTGTTCCATCCATGCTCCCGAGCCCCTCCAGCGGTTCTCCGTTTTTATAGGCAATCCCTCCGGAATGAACCATATAGCGGCCTTCGTCATAATATTCCACATTACAGATATATGGAGAAAAGAAATCCGCGCCGCGTTCCTTTCCATACTGCCACACCTGCCGGATCGTCCTTTCTTCTCTGTCAATATGGTAGCGCACGCCTCTGGAATAGCTGTCTTTCGCCCTGCTGTAGCTGTCCTTTCTTTTGGAGCGGTAATGACCGTTATCAAACATCATGATGTCCCCATCCGGGCATACCACCACGCCGTGCTGCTCGTAGGACCATTCAAACGGATCCCCCACAGGCCGGAAAAAATAGTTTTCCACATATTCTTTCGGCCAGCCTTCCGGATCCCCCAGAATCCAGTTGAGGGCTCCTGTTTGAAAGTCAATATTAATCACCGCATCCTGATGCCGGCCGGAAAGTGTGATGGAATCCGTCTTCTTATCGTACCACACTGCATTGTTATGGAACCAGTCATGGGCCGATGCAGATCCGGAATATGTCGTCGGACAGTTGTAAGGCAGAATCTCCCTGTAGTCCCAGGTTCTCACAATTTCTCCTGTCTGACGGTCGACGAGAACCAGAACATCTTCCACGGTATCCCGGTCCGGAATCTGGGACAGCATCAGGATATTACCATCTTCCATCTCAAAGGTATCATGGTGGTAACCGCCCGGCAGCCGGTATTCCCTGTATATTTTTCCGTGAACTCCCATTTCATACACACCGCTCACATAATACGGCAGCTTAATCAGCCGGTCTGTCCCCACCAGAAGGCGGCCGTTTGCAAGCCTTTTTAAATCAAAGCAGACGTTTACCGTTAAATACCATCTGACATCACCGCGGTAGTCACAGGCCAAAGCATCCGCCTTGGAGGTCTGTGTCAGAAAGATCACGTTATCTCCCATGTGTTCCCGGCTGCCCTTACAGAATGTGGGGACTGGTACTTCCGGGGGCAAAGGCTCGGTCGTAATGATGACTTTCTCCCTTTCTCCGCCTGAAAGCACGAGCTCTACCGTATTATCATAGTCCGCGTACAGGCCATACACCGGCAGAATATGAACGGTATCCGCCGGAAAGGTATGGCTGATGTCGCCTTCCGGCTCCTTTCCCTTCACCGTCAGCGTGACTTCCTGCTTCACGGATGTCTTAAAAAGTATCATCGCCGTCAGCGGAGAGATTAAATAGGGGTTCCCTACTACCAGAGGGCTGGCTGCCGTATACTCTCCCGCCTCAAATATATCCAGAAATTTCTGTTCCGCTTCCGCCTGCTGTGTAATCAGGCTTTTTTTCTTCTCATATCGAATCATCTGCTATCCCTTCCTTCCCAGTTATCCCATGCATTTCTTCTTATACGCCGCCGCTGACTGTGCGGCCACCGCGCCATCCGAGCAGGCTGTCACGATCTGGCGGAGCAGTTTACTGTTGGCATCCCCTGCTCCGAAAATTCCAGGCACAGCCGTCTCCATCCGCTCGTTCGTCTCAATATAACCGTGTGATTCCAGAATACCAAGACCGGCAAATGATTCCGTTACCGGCTGAAGACCAATATACTCAAATGCGCCATCTCCGCGGACTGTGATTTCCTCCCCCGTTTTGCTGGAAACCGCGCGCAGGCCGGTAAATACCTCTCCAGGCAGAAATTCTTTGATGTCAAACCACTCGTATACCTCCACATTAGGCAGCGCCTTCAGTTTATCGCAGGCTATGGGATCCGCCGTAAGATCAAGCATGGTCACTACCGTTACTCTTTCCGCCATTTCCGCCAGATAGATGGATTCCTCCACCGCGGAATTGCCGCCACCGATTACAATGACAGACTTATCTCTGTATTTGGCTCCATCACAGATGGCGCACCAGCTGATGGATTTCCCCGCAAAATCCAGTTCGTTGGGCACATGAAGCATGCGCGGTTTCGTCCCTGTAGCCAGAATTACAGCCAAAGCCCGGTACGATTTTCCTTCCCCGCATATCAATGTCTTTACGGTACCGCCGCCTTCTTCGCAGTCCTCTATCTCTATTTTTTCCACAGTAGCGTAATCGAATTCGATTCCAAGAGCCTGGGTATGCTCAAATACCTGCATTGCCAAATCTGCCCCGTTGACCGAGGCAAACCCCGGGTAGTTCTGGATTTCATATGTGTTGATGATCTGCCCTCCCGGTGCCAGTTTATCCAGCAAAAGGACGTCGAGATTCGCTCTCTTTGCATAAATTGCGGCCGTCATTCCGGCAGGCCCGCTGCCTGCTATGATCACATCATAAATTTTCATATTCTTCTCCTATCTCAAAAATCCAGTCATCATCCAGTATGGATAAATCAGTACTATCAGGAAGATGATGCTGAGTATCGTACGGACCGTACAGAATTTCATGGCCTTCTTCATATCGAAGACGTCATAGCTGAACAAAATCAGGAACAGGGCCCATTCATACGGGAAAAACAGCTGTTCTACGCCCCATACAAAGCTGAAGGTAGTTCCAATCACACTGAGTCCCAGCTTCGCCGCGATATCGATAAAGAGCGGTGAAAATGCCGCCATGCCAGCCAGAGGAGTCATCATCATATCCGTAATCACACCGGTCAGCCAGGCAAATACGATCAGTCCAAAATTCCCCACATTCTGGAGGATCGGCATCATCAGCTCGCTTACAAGCCCTGCCACGCCGACCGCGTTGGACATGCTTCCGATCGCCATGGTTGCCGCCACAAAGAATACCATTGGAAAGTTTACCTGTTTCATATCTTCGATATCTGCGACCTCCACGCCCGGAAGAAAGCAGGCAATCACTGCCAGAATGAAAAGCCACCCGGCGTCAATCCCGGAAAATACCATTGCGATAACGAGAAGAATCAGGATTACTAAAAATTTGATTTCCTTTTTCGACATTTTGCCGAGAGATTCGTATTTTTCTTTAAAATACTCTTTTCCATCGATTGAAGCATCCTGTTTAAACAGAATCCGCACCATGAACAAAAGAACGATCAGCCACACAAGCATGACAGGAAAATTGCTGATGAAATACTGAATCCAGCTCACACTGTTTCCGGTTTCCTTTAAATAGGAGTTGACCAGCTGAAGATTTTCACTTGCAGATAAATACAGCCAGGATGGTGCAATTGCCGCCACGAAACCGGCAAACATGATGCCGGCCCCGGTATTGCTGTTTTTCGGTATTTTTAACGCGTTATAGATTCCAAAACACAGGGCACAATAGAGTGCGACACGGCCGGTCATGTTGGGGACCAGAAGCCCCACCACGATACCTGACAGCGTGATTCCCGTTATAATACCCTTATAGGAGCCACCCGATTTGACAATAAAAAAGTATGCGATCCGCTGCATCAGTCCGCTTTTCTCAAAGATTACGGACAGCGTCAGGCCGCCCAGAGACAGCCATACAACCGAACCGGTCCACGGTGATAACACTACATTGGCCGGCGCCACTCCCCAGAGAATCGCGCCCACCGTTAAAAGCAGACCGGAAATATAAACCGGAAGCAGATTCATCGCCCAGGTCAGAATCGCCCATGAGGTACACACGAAAAATTTTCTCATTTCCGGCGAGACCGCTTCCGACTGTGGAACTGCAAAGTAAAGGATGCAGGGAACGCCGACGGCTATCCCCCATTTTATAAAAAATTTCAAATCAAACGCAGTCTTCTTATCTGCTGTAATCCCCTGATTGTCCATAGTTTTCCCCTTCCCCATTTCGATTCGGCTTGTGCCCTGCGGCAGAACAGCCCCAGGGCACAGGAGTCTTTATTTTTCAATGGCTTTAAATGCTTCTGTCTGTGCAGTCATTCCACGTTCTGATGCGAGACGCTCAATGGAAGAGGCACCGAAGAATCCGTCTATTTCCGGCACATGCTTAATCACGTAGGCAGCATCCTCCGGATCTGCGATCGGACCGCCATGGCAGATAACCATGATATCCTGGCGTACTTCTCTTCCTGCCCGGATAATCTCCCGGATCTTTACGCAGCAGTCATCGAGCGTCAGCGCAGTCTCCGCGCCAATACTTCCCTTGGTGGTCAGTCCCATATGCGCAACCAGAATATCAGCGCCTGCTTCTGCCATGGCTTTTGCCTGCTCCGGATCAAAGACATATGGACAGGTGAGCATATCCAGTTTATGAGCCTCGCGGATCATATCAACCTCCAGTCCATATCCCATGCCCGTTTCCTCCAGATTTGCCCTGAATTTACCGTCGATTAATCCGACTGTGGGGAAATTCTGCACACCGTTAAAGCCCTGGTCTTTCAGCTGTTTTAAGAAGAGATCCATCACACGGAACGGGTCCGTACCGCAGACACCGGCCAGTACCGGAGTGTTCTTGACAACCGGAAGCACCTCCGCTCCCATTTCCTGTACGATCTTATTGGCATCGCCGTAAGCCAGCAGCCCTGACAGAGACCCCCGGCCTGCCATCCGGAAACGACCGGAATTATAGATAATCAGCATATCGGCTCCGCCCTTTTCACTGCATTTCGCCGTAATTCCGGTTCCTGCGCCAACGCCTACCAGGATTCTTCCCTCTTCCACCTCTCTGTGGAATTTTTCCATAATCTCGCTTCTTGTCATTCTGTTCATGTTTATACCCTCCTGTTTTATTTGCTCTGGTACTGCATTGCACCATGCAGTACTGGCTGTTATTTTGATTATCTTTCCATAAGTTCCATTAGTTTTTCAGCTGCGCATAAGGCAAACGCCTGATCATTGATGTTGTAATCCAGTTCCATAATCTCAACCGAATCCCGGTTTACCTCGTCACGCAGAGTCTGGAACAGCACCTGATCCTCCTCGGGACCGTAAAACGGCTGGCCCTCTGCATCGATGGCCGATACTCCTTTCAGCGGCAGCAGCAGTGCGGTCTTTCCGGAGGCCATATTCAGTTTTTCGGCCAGCTTCTCTCCGACTTCCCTGTTTTCGTCGGCCGTAGTCCTCATCAGAGTGACCGTCGGGTTATGTTTATAAAGGTTTCTTCCCGCAAATTTTTTCGGAACCGTGTCAAATGGGCCAAAATTCACCATATCCATAGCCCCTACCGAAACCACCTGAGGGATTTTGCTGCGGGCCGCTGCCTCACAGCGCCTCTGACCTGCCGCCAGAACTCCGCCAACCACCTCGTCACACCACTCTGTCGTGGTCAGATCGAGCACGCCTTTAAAGAATCCGGCTTCCGTCAGCGCCTCCATCGTTCTGCCTCCGGTTCCGGTGGCATGAAAGACAAGGACTTCATACCCCTGCGACTCCAGATACTCCTTGGCATATCCGACACAGGGCGTCGTAACACCAAACATGGTCGCCGCAACCAGCGGTTTATGATCCCCTGTATCCGGCTTTAATTCTTCCTTCAGTCCTACCATTCCTCCGACAGCAAGAACCGCATTCCTAAAAATGACCTTCGATATGGAATTCAGCCCTGCCACATCGACAATGGATGGCATCATCACAAGATCACTGGTACCCACATACTGTTCCACGTTGCCGGAAGCCATGGTTGAAACCATAACCTTGGGAACTCCGATGGGCAGAGCCCGCATGGCCGGAGTCACCATAGACGTCCCCCCGGAGCCTCCAAATGACAGAATACCGTCAAATCTGCCTTCCCTGTAAAGCTGCGGTACCAGAATCTCCATCCCCTTCGACAGCGCCTCTGTCGCCACAGCGCGGTCTTTTCGTTCCACAATGGCGTGAATATCGTATCCCGCCGCAGCTGCCACCTCCGCATTGGATACGTCCGGCGGAAATTCAGGTTCAAACACGCCGGTATGTATGGTAAATGCGTGCATCCCCAGTTCGATCAGTCCCTTTACATAGAGATATTCCTTTCCTTTCGTATCAAAGGTTCCTGCGATTGCAATTGTTTTCATGTAAACCTCTCCTTCTCCCAGCAGAATCCGGCCGTAATTCCGCTGTATTTCTATCCCCTTTTTTACTTCCCTGCTACAAATATATTGTACTCTACCCTCTCACATGATGAAATGTTGTCAAATTAGCTTCTTTTGTGTTTATATTTTTATATCATATTGTTTTTATTAACAAACCTTGTGTTTATATTAGATTTTGAATGTAAGCGTAACAGTTCAGACGGATTCATTTTGGGATTGACATTCCGCCCGAAACCTGCTATGATAAGCCGCGTAGTCGGAGGGCAGATTGTTCAGAAAGACAATTGGCCGGATAAGGCACAGACTGAAATGTCTGCACTTTATCCGGCTTTTTTTTGTGAGAAGGAGGAATGCATCATGGATTTTCTGAACGGAACTATTAAATCAATCTACTTAAAGTATCTGTCGGCAGCGTTCGGCAGTGCTATGATCACTTCCATTTACTCTATCGTGGATACGGCCATGGTAGGACAGTATCAGGGTCCCAGCGGTACCGCGGCTCTGGCGGTCGTTGCGCCCCTGTGGAATATTATTTACAGTCTTGGGCTTCTCATGGGAATCGGGGGCTCTGTCATTTTCAGTACAAAGCGAGGGCTTGATAACGGCAGGTCAGGGAATGAAAACGAATATTTCACCGTCTCAGTCCTTGGCTCCATTGCCCTATCCCTGTTGGCGTGGATGGGGCTTCTGTTTCTGGATCAGCCTGTTCTGTTGTTTTTCGGGGCAGACAGCACGCTGCTTCCTCTTGCGCAGAGTTATATGCTGCCAATCAAATTCGTGTTCCCTCTGTTCTTATTCAATCAGATGCTGGCCGCATTTCTGAGAAATGACAAAAATCCGGGACTGGCAACCATTGCGGTGCTGAGCGGCGGTATTTTCAACATAGCAGGCGACTATATGTTTGTATTTGCCTTTGACATGGGGATTTTCGGCGCAGGTCTGGCAACCGCTGTCGGATGTGCGATTTCCTTTCTTGTCATGATGACTCATTTTTTCAGCAGAAAAAACACCCTGCTGCTGGTGCGTCCCTCAAATATATGGAACAAGCTTAAGGAAATCTCAGTCACCGGTTTTTCAACCTTCTTTATTGATGTTGCGATGGGAATCCTGACGATCCTTTTTAACCGTCAGATCATGAAATACCTCGGAACAAATGCACTGGCCATTTACGGCCCGATCATCAACGTGAGTACGTTTGTGCAATGCTGCGCTTACAGTGTCGGACAGGCGGCGCAGCCGATTATCTCCACAAACTACGGGGCGGGCCAGGGTATGCGGATTAAGGAAACACTCCGGTATGCACTTTATACAACTGCCTTTTTCAGCGTGTTTTGGACTGCATTAAGCTTTGCCTTCCCGAATCTGTATATACGTATTTTTATGAATCCAACTGCGGAAATTTTAGAAATGGCTCCGGGAATTATCCGCAGCTATGCCCTGTCCTTTCTGCTGCTCCCGCTGAATATTTTCTCTACCTATTATTTTCAGGCTATTTTAAAACCAATGGCGGCCTTTATCGTATCTGTATCCCGTGGTTTCTTCATCAGCGGAATTATGATCATGGTTCTGCCTGTTATCGCAGGGGCCGATTTTCTCTGGTTTGCCATGCCGATCACTGAGCTGCTGGTCATGTTCTATACCGCAGGCGCCATGAGAAAATACACAAAAGCCTTAATTGTGAACAGCAAAGCCGCGTAATACTGCAAAATTTCATAAAGCAGAATAGAATAAGCCCGGCTGTGTCTGCAGCCGGGCTTATTCTATTCTGGAAAGAAGAAAAATGTTATTCTCTGCAATTCCATGTGCTATCCTGTTTATCCTCCATTAAACATCCAGCAGAGGAATGACATTAATAATCGGTTCTTCATAAGGGTGTATTCTCCTGACTGTTTTGACAGCCTCCTCCAGAAACTCAATGGGACAGCGTACTTCCACCCTGGCTTCAGTACCGCAGCAGATCATTCCTTTTTCTCCGTGAAACGGGTGACTGTTCTCCAATGGTCTCCAAAATCCTTTCGTGCTCTGGTAAGAAAGAACGTGATCATAATTACCGGCCCGGCATGCGCCTGCAAGAGTCAGCGCATTCCGTATTTCCTCGATGTATTCCTCCGGTATATAGATTTCTATCTTTACTTCTTTTATATCAAAATTCATGTTTTTCCTCCCAACCGTGTCATGTCTGTCGCTCCCGAACGCTGTATGATATCGGCTTCCTTCTGGTTCTTTTATTTTTCACACTTCCCTTTTATCTTCCACCGTATTTCCATCATTCCGGCACTTTCCTGCATATTCTACCGGGGGAATCCCTGTATACTTCTTAAACATTCTTGAAAACTGGGCGTAGTCCTCATATCCCACCATGGCAGCGACCTCCTTGCAGGACATTTTTTTCTGTTCAAACAGCTCCTTTGCCTTGTTCATGCGGAACCTTACCAGATATTCCGTAAAGCTGCATCCCACTTCCTTTTTGAATTTAACACTCAGATAGGAACCAGATACGTGAGCAACCACCGCCAAATCACGCAGCTGTATTTCCTTCATATAATGCTCTTCTATATATTTTTTCACAAATTCCACATAGTCACCCGGATTCCAGTTTCCATTGAGAAGCTTGGACATGGGATCCTTTTCATCAAAGCTTCCATAGCTTTTGAACGCCTTCGTTGTATTAAGAATGGCCCGCTCCGTGGGAATCCGGTCGAAAGTGGAGCCGCCTATGTATCCCTGGCATTTCGTATTCTGGTACAGATACTGCATATCAATGGGCGTATTGGCAGGCCCCGCATATATCATCTTGATTACATCGCTGCGAATTTCGTCACTGGCATTAAAAATTTCGTCCGATATCTTTCTGGCGTCATTGATGGATATATATTTCTTCGCTCCCAGAAATCCCCCTTTTGTCAGCCCTAAATGAGCACAGATCACATCGGCTCCGGCCAGCGTCATCGCCCTGGCCTGCTCTGCATTGACGACAAATGCAATGGTAAATAAATCGAGAAAATCAGCAAGCTTAATGGCCTCCACTTCTTTCTCATACGTATTCCCCTCCTCGCTCAGCGCTTCCCCGAAGATTCCGTCGATCAGAGACAGGGTCGGATAATTAACAACACCGGAAAAACCGTTTTCACGGATCTTTTGCAGATAATCATAGAGATGAATCATCGGATCACTGGCAAACAGGCCAAACAGAACCGGCGTATCCCTGATAATCGGCAGCAATTCGTTGCACCCCATATCCATGACAATCGTGTTGCTGTCACCGTAACACAGATAACTGGAAAATGAACTTCTGCCCATAATTCTGAATTTGCCGGCGCTCAGCGCCAGAAGCAAATCCGCACCTCCCATGGCCGAATATCTGGCCGTCATACCCGAACCTGCTACCGTGCCTATAATATGGCCATTTACATTAATCTGCGCACGAAGGCGCTTAAGAATTTCATTTCTGGGAATCATTTTGCCTCCTGGGAGCCTCTTATTATAAAACGCTCTGGATTTTATACTCTTTATTGTACCGTATCTCACGGTAAAATCAACAGCCAACCGTTTTTTCTTCATTTTCCGATTCTATTACCGGTGTTTTCCCATGTAAGCTCCCGCAGGTCACAAAAAATCCGGGGGCCTCCGCCCCCGGATCAATCTCAATCCTTCTAATCTTCGTTGTCTCCTACACTCTTCTATATTCCAACGGAAGATCATATCCAAACGTTCTCTTTCCATTTACCTCAAACGTCTCCGAGACCTCCAGCACCTCGCTGTCAAACCGCTCTTCCAGTGTGAATTTCAGCACTGGCGAAAATATGCTGACGCTCTTGCCTGCAAAGGCCCCATTCTCCTCATGATAGATGATCGGCGTGAATTTTTCCGAAATCCTGAGACTTTCAAATGCAGTCTCTTTCAGATTCTCGTATGTAAAACTCTCACAGCCGGGCACTGTAAATAAATCACCAGGAAAGATCACAAAAGTTTCACACTCTGTGCTTTTCACACGGTACTGCCTTTCCCGTTCCGTCCCTGTCCTCAGGCAGCAGCCTGTTCTATTTATAATCGTCCACGTCAAACTCCCGGTCTTTGAAATAATACTTCCGGTCTTCCTCTGTGATGTAGCGGATCACACGGCATGGATTGCCCACTGCGATTGCATTGTCCGGGATATCTTTTGTCACAACGCTGCCGGATCCAATCACAACGTTATTGCCGATATGAACACCCGGATTAATGACGGTATTTCCTCCCACCCAGACATTATCCCCGATGGTGACTCCGATGCCATACTCATATCCACTGTTTCTCGAATCGGGATGGACCGGATGACCTGCCGTATAAACCGCCACATTCGGGGCAAACATCACATTTTCTCCGATTACCACCTTCGCCACATCCAGGATCACACAGTTAAAATTGGCATAGAAATTGTTGCCGGCCTCGATATTGGTTCCGTAGTCACAGCGAAACGGCGTTTCCACAAAGATTGTTTCTCCTGTTTTTCCAAAAATCTCGCGGATTAAAGCATCCTTCTCTTTGTCCGCCTCCGGCGGGAGATTATTATAACGGTAAACCCGTTTTCTGCTCTCCTTACGCTCTTCCTCAAGTCCGTCCAGCCATGCCTTATATGGCAGCTCGCTCAGCATCCGTTCTCTCTGATTCATGGTTTTATTCCTCCTCATCTTTCATTCCATTTCTTCCCACAGCGCTTCCAGCGCCAGTCTCTTCATTCCCTCTTCATAATCGTGTTCCAGATTCTCTTCAAAAACCAGATTCATATGAAATTTTCCCTCCAGAAGTCTCTCACTGTAAGTCCTCAACTGTTCCTGCAGCTCCTCTGTAAAAAAATCTCCATAATATATTAACGTTTCCGGTGCCGTCGTAAAGCCGTAGACTGCTGTCAGCAGCTTTAGATTCTCCAGAACCTCCTCTGCACTCCCATAATCGAGACTGTCCCACGAAACCGGTACCGGCAGGCCCGCAAGCTCTCCGGCACAGTGCGAGGTCCCATAATAAATCTTTCCCTGTATCACAAGTCCGGCTCCCGGCGGGTAAATTCTCGGTAGGTAGATTCCCGCTACCGTGGCTCTTTCCATCTCATCATCGCGGCAGGCCCCGTATGTCATGGCATTAATATCGTTCTCAAAGACGACCGGAAGATGGTAGCGTTCCTTATAATGAGCCATAAAATCCGGTCCGATGAGCGCCTCATAATCATGAATCGTCACCACATCATTCACGACCTCCCCCGGAAGCCCAAAGGCCAGCAGGCCGGTCTCCGGGAAACGCCCGATCACATCATCGAGAACGGATTCAAAGCTTTCTACCCGTATTTCGTCAAAATACTCCTCTTTGCGCCATACACATTCACCGGTCAGATTGACTACAGCAAGGTGCATCAGATTTCTGCCCTCACTCTGATGGCCGTACAGCAGCACCGCATAACGGTAATCCGGCCGGTATTGATACAGCGCGCTGGGGCGTCCTCCCCCCGAAGGGGCCATTCCCGACTGCACTGCCTCGCCGGTCTTTAAAAAATCTTCCAGCAGACTGTTAATAGTCACTACGCTCAGCCCGGTCCGGTCCGCCAGCTCGGGTTTGGTCGCTTCCCCGCACTGCCGCAGAACACGGCGAAGCTGCCGTTTATTCAGTTCCTTCATCAGCTTTGCATCCGCTCCCATACATGTCTCCTCTCAGGATAGTTCAAATAAGCACTTTATAAATATACTTTATAAACTTTCTTTATTAAGTTATCACAGAAAAAGGAATCTGTCAATGAAATTCTGTCCATTCAGACTCCTTTTTTGTGTCTAACCGTTCCCCTTCACCGGATGTACGAAAATCCGGTTCCCTCTTTTCCATCTGTGGCTGTCAATCTGCAGAACTTTGTTGTATAATCTATATAAATTACTCTAAATAAATGAATCTCTATCATTTCAGTCCGTTTCATCGGACCCGGAGGTGACTGCCATGTGGTTCTGGTTATTTATGTTTTGCTACAATCTGCTTATCCCATGCACAATGATTGTATTCGGATGGATCATGCGGGAACATCCGCCCAAAGATATCAACAGCAGCTTCGGATACCGCACCCGGATGTCCATGCTGAATGAGGACACCTGGAAATTTGCTCATAAAACCTGCGGAACCTTATGGCGGAAAACTGGCTGGATTACGCTCTTCCCCTCCGCCCTTGTTCAGTTTCCGTTTCTTCACAGCAGTGATGACACCATTGGCACGGTTGGGCTCATTCTGTGCCTCCTCCAGTGCGCGGTGCTGATCGGTTCCATCCTCCCTGTTGAAAGAGCACTGAAGCGGACCTTCCATCCGGACGGGACAAGGAAATAGTCACCGTCGTCATTCATGCAGCCGTTTAATAATCTTAAATATAATCGTTCCCTCCATCACAAGCGGCTGGGAGTGGGCAAAAAACACAATTCCGTCAGCCGGTGAAAGAATCCTGCTGATCACTTCGCCTTCATAGGGATCGATGATCTCCGCCAGAACATCTCCCCGCGCCGCCTCTTCGCCGGGCCGGAAAAACGGTTTATAGATTCCTGCCCGGTCGGTCCTGACGCTGGCCAAATCCCCCTCTTCAATCACAGTAGCGATATAACCGCTGTGACTCTGGTAACGCACCATCCCCATCCTGGTCAGAAAACGCAGCACCGCGGCCACCGCCCGTTTTGCTGATTCTTCATCAATCTTGTCGGTAGCGCTTGAATACACGGAAAACGCATTGGTCTGATTCATCTGCCAGTTATAGTTCAATGTCGTCGTATCAAACGGACTCACCTTCCTGACCACCACATAAGGCAGACCGAACAGGTTTGCAAGGCTTGGGTTCTGGTAGCCCGTGTCCATCATCCGCACGTGCGGTACAAAATCGCCGGGAATATAGAAACTCGTAAACTGAATCCCATAGTGATACTGCCTCGCCACATCAAAGACCCCCGCCGCGATCCGTTTCGTCGTCTCCCCGCCCGAATCTCCCGGATACATCCGGTTAATGTCCGTATCATCCGTCGGCCAGAACCGTTTACTGATATTCATGGAGGAAGGATTGACGGAGGGAATCACCAGAATCTCATTATTTTTTACGATTGCGCCCCGCTCTTCCAGTTCCTTTAACTTTTTCACAAGCTGGGAACAGATATAGAGCTGCTGGATTTCATTGCCGCGGCAGGCGCCCACGATACAGGCCGATTGTTCGCCTTTTCCGAAATGATATCCATAGATATTCATATCCGCCCGGTATAAATTTTTCTGGGTGTAAATGACTTCCTTTCTCATTCTTCCTCACCTCCCAGTACACGGGCGATCAGAGAGCCGCCGGAAACCACGGGGTATTCCCGGAGCGTAAAGACCATACCTGATACCGGAGACGTTACCGTCTCAAGCACCGTTCCATCAAGAGGATTTAAAATCTCTCCGATCCGTTCTCCTGCCCTCACCGTCCCCTGATGCTCTGCCGATGGAATGAAGATTCCCGGTGTATTGGCATGGACAAGACCGATTGTCCTGTGGTCCGATGTCAGCGGTTCCTTCGGTACAATTGTCCTGCCGTCCCAGATTCCCAGCTGTTTCATCAGGCACAGGATTCCCTCTGTCAGCCGAAGTCCGTAACTTCTGGTAATCCTCATTCCCACGCCCATTTCCACCACCACCGTTGGCACACCGCCGACATTTAAGCCGTGAGCCAGTGTGGATTCCAGTACGGTAGCCGCCCCGTGAACCCAGATAAAGTCCGTATTCAGCAGCTTTGCATAGGGAAGAAGCCGTTCCGCTGTCCCCTCACTCATGCGCACCTGCAGGATTTCACGAAGAAAGATGTTGCTGGCATGAATGTCCACACAGAAATCCGCCCCCGCAATATCCCCCATAATCTGTCCGGCCATATGCTCCGTCACCGCGCCCTCGTCACTCCCCGGAAAGATCCGGTTCATATCGATGTCAAATCCGGGGACGCCTCTGGTGATGGAATCCACCCCCAGCGGATTCATGGCCGGATAGATATCCACGATTCCCTTCACATGCTCCTTCTGCTCCTTAAGAACCCGGTTCAGCTCATAGCAGACATACTGCCCTTCCAGTTCATCCCCGTGTATGCCGGTCACGATACAGATTCTTTTTTCATTACCTGTCATCTGCTCCGGCTGTATTCTGTTTTTATAGATCGTAAGCCGCTCATCAATGGCGAGCCCTACGGATGCCACAGTCTTTATCATTTGTCCTATCACCCTTTTCGGAAGCCGCTTGTCTCATTCGAATTCCTGTTAAGAATACCGCAGTACCCGAAAAAGGTCAAGCAAAAGGAGGAGAAACGGCAACCGGCTTCAGCAGACCTGATGCCTTGAAAAGATGGATTTAGAGCCCCAGATCCCCGCTGCAGCCGCCACTGCCGCAATGATTCCGACCATGATCGTAAGAGGAATCATAAGCCCCGCCGCCGGAATGCCGCCCGCCGTCATGACCCCGGAAATACTGATGCTGTTGGCCGGGAACAGTATCAGTATGCGCCTTGCCGCCTCGCTCCCGGGACTCATAAACATGGGCGCCAGATAGGTGACAGCCGCCAGGATAATGGATACAAAGGAGGTCGGGCAGAGAACCGAGAACAGCAGGGTAAGCCCGGTCACTGTAATGGTCGACATCATAGCCAGAAACGCTGTCATAAGCGCTGCCTCACAGCATTTAAACGGCTGCCGGATTCTTGAAAATACCATCATCTCACTCAGCTGAATATCCGTATCCCAGCCCGCCAGCCCCCGCCCGGCACAGAACATCATAAATCCGATGAGCAGAATCACAGCTTCCATCGTGATACTGAAACAGAATGCGGAGAAAACCTTTGCCAGCACACACCGCCTTTTACCATACCGGGAGGTCAGTATCAACGCATCCATCCCGCTGGTATATTCATCTGAAAATACAGGCGAGACGATAATTACCACCAGGATTCCGGACATCAGGACAAGATACATCATACTGTAAAGAAACGATTCCCACCGGCTGGACATGCCGAGCACCGGCGGTTCATCAAATTCCGGAAATACCTCCTGAACCGTTTTGCCGTTCCACGTTCCATCCCGCTCCGCAAACAGATTCGCAACCGGATAGTACGTGTTGTTGGATACGTCCCCCGTCGTCCTCCCGTCTGTCCTCGGAAATGCGGCCAGAATCTCCTGCACCTTCTCATCGGTCAGAGGCCCGGCAAAGCGGTTTGTAATCTCTGTATTGTACGCTTCGGCCTCCGCGCCGAAAAGCTGTTCCCCATCCTGAGTCACCGCCCACTCATTTCCGAAGATCCAGGACCAGAGCATGGTGGCATACAGGATCGCAAAGATTCCTATTGCAATCAATACGAGCTTCTTTTTAATTAATTTTGAAAATTCGAATTTTATTAATTGTTTCATCAGCCATTCTCCTCCTCAAAGTAGTACAGGTATAAGTCCTCCAGAACCGGTTTCACCGGAACGGCATTTCCGGCCGGACGTTTCTCTGAGATGACCCGCAGAACCGAATACTCACCGTCATTTCTCAGATTTCCAATGGTGTATTTCTCATTCCAGTGTTCCGCCTCACCGGCCGGAACCCTGCACTCCCAGACGTATCCCGTGATTTCCTTCGTCACCGCCTCCGGTTTTCCCTGATGGATCAGTTTTCCCGATTTCATGACAAGAATCTCATTGGCAATGTATTCGATATCAGATACAATGTGGGTGGACAGCAGTACAATCTTATCCTTGGAAAACGAACTGATCAGATTCCGGAACCGCACCCGCTCCTTGGGGTCCAGCCCTGCGGTCGGCTCATCGAGAACCAGAACCTCCGGATCGTTTAACATGGCCTGTGCGATCCCCAGCCTCTGCTTCATACCGCCGGAAAAAGTCTTGATCTTCTTGTTTTTCACCTCAGACAGACCCACCAGTTCTAAAAGTTCCCCCGTCCTTGCCGCGGCAGCACTCTTTCCCAGCCCCTTTAAAGCCGCCATGTACATCATAAATTTATCCGCCGTAAATTCCGGATAATAGCCAAACTGCTGCGGCAGATACCCCAGCACCATCCGGTAGGCATCCCCCTGTTCCGAGATTGGCCGTCCGTCATAGAAGACTTCCCCGGAAGTCGGTCTTAAGATATCACAGATCATGCGCATCAGCGTGGTCTTCCCCGCCCCGTTGGCTCCCAGAAGCCCGTACACCCCCGCTTTCATGGTAAAATCCATACGATCCACTGCAATTTTTGATCCGTACTGTTTTGTCAGTCTGTCTACACGCAGTTCCATACGACTGTCTCCTCTCTGTCCATCTGTTTTAATACCCCGTATCCGCTCACCAGCAGAAGAACGAATCCCGCGGTTCCGATTGCCGCTGCCGCCCCCGAAGATACTGCAGACGGCAGATCCGGAAGATACTGCTTAAGCATAAGCATTCCTCCCGCCATACAGATCCCCGCCGCTGTCAGAACATACCCGCTGCAGTGACGCTTCAGCACGCGAAACAGCCACAGATAAACCGCATTGGAAAGTAAGAACGGCGCCAGAACAGCCAGAACAGCCCCCGAAAGGCCGCTTCCCCTGTTCCCCACAGCCGCCATCAGAAAAATCAGAAACACTCCGTCCACGATTCCCATGACCGCCATTTTTGCAGCCATCAGCTTTCTTAAATGAAAGCAGCAGCTCTGTTCCAGCTCCCACATTCCAAGGCTGAAGCTCTTTGTCAGTTCCGGCACACAGATCACTCCCAGAAATGGAATCATGGCCGATACATTCCAGAGATACCACTCCTCGTTCTGCCCGTTCGAGATTCCAATAGCCAGAAGCAGAAAAACCGCCTGTAACATCCATACCGACGGCGCGATAAACTGCGCCAGCCGCCACATATGGCGCCACATGCTCCGATCCGGCGCCAAACGTTTTTTATCCGCCTCTTCCCTTAAGAGAACCCACAGCTTCTGTTCCTGAAGTGCCGTCATATCCGGCGCTTCATACTGTTTCATCATACTTCTCAACCGTTTCTCCTCTTCGGAAGCTTCAAATTTCTCTTTCATATCCGCAGATCACCTTCCTTTCCCAGGAACTGCTTCATCTTTTCCATTCCCTGCCTTAATCTGGATTTCACTGTGGGGATCCCCGCTCCTACGACTGCAGCGATCTCTTTAAACTTCATGTCGTAGTAGAATCTCAGGATGATCACATCCTTCTGCATCTCGGGCAGCCGGTCTAAAGCGGCCTGTATACTGTTTTTCATCTCCGCACGGCGGTATCCTTCCTCTTCCCTCTGTTCTCCTTCCAGAGCTCCCGTTTCCATGGTTATGTGCTTCCTGCTGCGAAAGTAGTCATTGCACACATTTCGTGCAATTCCAAATATCCAGGCACGAAAGTGATCGCGTTCCGCATAACCGTCCAGAAACCGGATCACATGGAGGAATGTATCCTGGGTGCAGTCAAAGGCGCTCTCCGCATCTCCTGTTTTATAAAAGCAGAAATGGTAAATCTCCTGATAGTACTTCTTCGCCAATGGTTCAAACAGTTCCTTTTCTCCCTGCTTAATCCTCCTGACCATCTCTTTTTCATTCACTCCCTGTCACCGCCTCCCTTCTGTTCTCTGTCCGGCCGCTTCCGGCAGTGTTTCAATTACATATAATATAACGGGGAAAACTTAAGAAAAGATTTATAAAAATAAAAAGTTTAAGGTGAAAACGCCATAACATTTTCACCTTAAACTTTTTATAAGCAATGAAACTCCGCCTGGTTTTAAGCAGGCCTCCGTCTTCTGAAACAGTGGATTCATATCCTCAAACCATGTAATCGCCTCGATTGTAAACATGATAAAATCGAAGCTGTTGTGATACATTTCATCAATATCCAGAATAATGCACGCGACAAGCTGCATGAGAGACAGGATCTCCCGCCCGTTATTACAGCAAAACTGTGCGGCTTTCTTGCCTTTAAAATCCATAGAACGCAGTTCCTCCGCCATATCGTTACAAAAACCGGGAGTTCTTGGTTCCTCAGACGCTTATCATTCTCTATATGATCCATTTTTATTCCGTATCCTGGTAAGGCTTCAGATATCTTAAAACCTCATCCAAAAACAACTCCTGAGGCTGTCCCAGTGATTCCTCCCGATACACCAGCAAATACTTCAGTTCATAGCGCTGGTTCATCTCAATCGGATACAGCGGAGTATCGAATAAAGGATTCGTCATTTCCAGCGAAACTCGCGGAACCAATTGGATACAATTTCTCTTGATCGTATACAGGCGGGAAACTCCAACATCGCCCAGGCAGGTAATAGATTTTGTATAACCCTTCTTCCTCATCTCACAAAACAGGGACCAGTAGACTAAGTCCTCCGCCCGGACAAAACCGGTGGCGATCTCATAGGGCATCATATCCTCAAGCGTCACCTCTGTCCTCCCATATAAAGGATGCTGCGGACTCACACCCACAACTAAATGAGACTTTAATATATCCCAGCTAGTCAACTGAGCATACTCCACCTTGGCCCGTACATATTTTTCATTAAACTGATTGATCTGAAAAATCCCCAAATCCAGGCTGCCATCGGAAAGTTCACTCAAAATCTGTCTCTGGTTACCCCCTTTTAATGCCACGGAAATCTCCGGATACCGGTCCTTTAAATTAACAGCTGTATTACCCAGAATATTCATACAACCGTATCCATCTCCACCAACAGTTACATTACCCCGAACTGCTCCGGAGATTCTTTCCCGAACCGCCTTAATATCCTCCATATGCTGACAGATGATTTTTGCATTTTCAAGAATATACTGACCCTCAGCAGTAATATGGACGCCTTTCGTCCCCCGCCGCAGCACTTCCACTCCAAGTTCTGTTTCCAGAGTCTTAATTGATGTGCTGATAGAAGACTGTGATGTATACAACTCCCGGGCTGCACGGGAAATAGATCCGTATTTTTCTACTGCAATCAAATATTCCAGTTGTGTCAGCTGCATAAAACGCCCCCCGTGATGGTTCTGAATACAATCATATACTACATTATATCAAATTCTGTTTCTGTTTTACAACTACAATATCCCTGAAATATTTTCAAGTGAGAATGCCGCAGTTACGGTTTATTCACTGTCTGTAAGCACCCCGCAGCATCGTTCCCCAGCCACTCCCAGGTACGCCCCGACTGGCGGTAGTCTATCCCGGTCAGACTGCTGGCCAGGGTGAGCAATGCCTTGGCCGCCGGTGCCTCCACATCGAATTTTTCTGCCAAAGAAACCAGCAATGCAACGCCGCAGGCGGCATCCTCAGTGACATAGCGATGCCACAGCCCGTCCGGTCCTGACAGCTTCTTAAAAGCCTCCAGTTCCGGATAGTCTGCCGATGCCTTCAGCATGGTCATAAATGGCCGTAGCGGCGCAGCGTAACACTCTGCCCCCATAACTTTGAGTACCTCGCTCCGCTCCGCTTCCAAAATCTCCAGGCATCGAATATACTCATCACTCATACCGTCTGTAAAAAGTGCAAAATCCCCCTTTTTCTGTTCGATTCCCCCCAGATTCAACAGTGTACCGGACAGATGCGTAAGTACATTAGGCGAGTTTAAACAGTTCTCCACCAGACTGGCTCCCGCCTTTAAGGAGAACAGCTTCCCGAAACGCTCCAGTGCCCTTCCTGTCTCTGTTGATGGAAATGCCGCGATCCGCCGCTGCCCCGGCGGCATGGCAGATACATAGCTGCCCGGCCCCAGGCGCCGACAGGCCCAAAGACACTCCGCTAACTCAGCCAGCAGGCCGTAAGTCACCCCTTCTTCCTTAAATTTCCGATGAAATATCACCGTTCCTAAATTACCTGGCATAAGAAGGAGGTCATGATCGGGGCGTACCCATGGAGCCATCCAACCGGCGGCTTCCTCCTGACGTCCACTGGACACACATACCAAAACCAGCCGGGCCTCCATGGCCTCAGCAATTTCATAAGTCATCCTGTCAGGACAGAGCCCCGAAATCAGGCCGGGACCCTTCACTACAATGCCTTTCCTGGCAATAACTGCAAAGTCTTCTCTACACTGTTCCTTACTGTCACATAAAATTACTTTATGACCATTTCCAGTAAGCCAGGCGGCTGTAATGACTCCAGCCGCCCCCGCTCCCACAATTGCAATTCGTTCATCCATACCTGCCTTTTCCTGTCGCCTCTGCTTTCCCCTCATGATTTACTGACTCTGACGTTCCTCGAAGTTCATAAGAGGAAATATCCTGCGTTTTTCAAAGAGAAGCCTGCATAAATCCCGATCACTGCCAACCATGGCATACAATGCGGTTTTACCGATAATCTCAATAGAATCATCTATCGTGGCCCCCAAAACCCCCTGGTTATTGGCGATTCTCACTTGACTAAGCGCCAGATCTGAACACTCCAGTGCTATCCCTGTTCCCGAGGAGATACGCAAAGCACAAGCCAGCTTTGCCCCGTCACACACCACGCCAAATACATTCGGAATGGTATTCTGCATAGCGGCAGCTACCTGTTCATAAGTCCCTCCTCTCATAAGTGTGGCACCTGCGGCAATTCCCAAAGCCGCGGCAACCTCACAGGAGCACATCGAAGGCGCTTTGCCAATGCGGTGAATAATGGATATGGCTGTCAAATAACTGAGGGCAATCCCTCTCAGCAAATCCATCTCTTCCAGATTTAAATCCTTCGCCATGCTGACCAGCGGCATAGAAGCAGCAATCCCCACATTACCCTTATTGCCGCAGGTCATGGCCGGATGGCTGACGCCTGACATACGAGCCTCGCATCCGGCCGCCGCATATGCCTTGGCTCTGGTAATGTAGTTCTGATAATCACTGTGGTAAAGTTCATATCCAATCCCTGCACCCAGACGGTTTTCAAGCGTAGCGTTGGCCAGGCGGCTGTTGTAAGCCACTGCATCTCTTAAGAATGCCAGTTCGTCCTCGCTTAAGGAAGTAACCATATCGTAGAAATCTTTCACTTTATACTTCAGAATCGGCAGCTTGCCAGACTGAGCTGAGATATCGGGTTCCAGTTCCAGCAAAATTTCGTCGTTACGCTCTTTTAAAATCAGTCCGTCACTGCGCTGAGATACCACCGCCCGTCCTGTTCCTTTATCCGTATGAACGGCAATGTCGCAGTAAATCTCCAGTTCCTGTAAGTTCCACTGTGGATTGATCTTCACACATTCAGCCACTTTTCGTGCTTTTCTTTCTCCCTCCGGCGTTACAGTGTGGAGTACCTCAAGTCCGGCACCAGGATCTCCGCACACCGCCCCAAGAGCAATAGCCATCTCGACTCCCAGCATCCGGGATCCGGGAAATGCGACATCGTCATTCTTTGCGCTCATGCACCAGTCAAGTGTGGCATCAATAGACTTGATCTCACCTCCAATCGCGTCATAAGCCTGCGCTGCGCAGAAGCAGATTGCAATCGGACCGGTACAGCCCAGAGCAGGCTTGATTTCTTCCCGTAAAATATTATAAAGTTCCGTGTCATTCATTTTTAAGCCCTCCCTAAAGCTTCTGCATTTCTGTGTAATCCTTACCATTCATTTTCTTTATAGTCATAGACAGAGAATTCCACAAAGGATTTGTATAAGGATAGTCCACACGTTTATGCAGTCCTCTGCTCTCTTTCCTGGCCAGCGCAGACAACAGGATCAGACGGCCAAGAGCCAGAATATCGAACGCCTCTAAGGTACGCATCAGTTCATGTGAGTTTGCACATTTGATTCGCCTGCGGGCAATCTGATTCAGTTCCTCCAGATAACTGACGCCACAGGAAAGAAGTGTCTCGGAACGCGGTGTTTCAATGCTCGCATAATCCCTCATAATATTCTGTACGGCATGGTTTAACTCTTCCCAGTGAGACCCCTCTTCCCGTTCCATCAGTGAACTGTAAAATCTCTGAGCCTCCAAAACCTCCGGGGCTTCTGCAATGTCTGTGAAGCTTTCCACACCTTTGATGTACTCCGATGCACTCTCACCTGCAATCCGGCCTGTAACTGACGCTCCGCTGACGCCACAGAAAAAGTTGCCGCATTCATCACCTGCGCTGTATAGACCCGGCGTACTGGTTTCACATTTTTCATTGATACAGGTACCACTGTACTGAATATGAGGCAGATAACGTCCCCACTCAATCATATCCTCTTCCAAATGAATATCCTGCTGTTCCATGGCATCCAAAAGAGAGCTGATCCCCTCACTGTAAAAGCATTCTTTCATATGCTCCATGGTATCCTTCGGATTTTCCGTACAGTCCATAAAGACAGGGCCGGTGCCATTTTTTTTGCTCAGATCAAAGACTTCATGACAGATATCTGTCGTAATATCCTGTTCGCCCGGTTCCGGACGGCCGGCTATTCCCACCGCATTCCCCCCGGCATCGCAGCAGGCTCCAATCCAGGTTCCTTTACCGCCGCGGACAAAGTAGCGCGGTCCTATATGAGCCCTGGGCTTATCAAAATTAACCATGACCGCACCGATCTCATAGGAGGCTACCCTTCCGGTTCCTGTCCCCGCCGGACAATTCGCCACGTTAAACAGGCAGGACGGAGCGACAGCCGGGTATACACGCGCCCCCGTACCGGTAACACTAATAATACTCTTTGCCTCATACAGCGTTATCTCCGGTTCGGGCCTGGAAATATCTATAGCAATTGCCCCCACCACGCGCCCCTCACGAGAGATATACCTGGTGACACTGGTCCGGTTGTCGATCATGACACCGCACCGGCGCGCCTGGTTTGTCAGACACTTTTTCTGATCGCGGCCGTCAATTTTCAGGAAGCAGCGGGGATGGCCCGGCAAAGTGTGTCCTTCAAATACATACTCATCACCAAATGGGCGCATATTGATGCCCCATTTTTCCCAGTCCTTCACAATCTCAAAGGAACGCTCTGCAAATACCCGTTGAACCCTGGGATCAGCACCTTTACACATTCCCTGCTCCAATTCGTGCATATAAGAATCCACACTCTCGTGGTATCCCGGAATATAACACGCGAAATGGTCATTCCCGGTTGCGCCTCCGCCACTGCGGCGAGTATCTGCCTTCTCTGCCACAATCACTCTGGCACCTCGTTCAGCGGCCGCAACAGCCGCCATCAGGCCGGCGGTTCCTCCGCCGACAATCAGGATATCACACTGTTTTGGTGAATTAACCTTAATCATTTCTGGCACCTTCTTTCTCAATCTTGCTCTTGGGTCTTCGCAGCAGCATCATGGGAAGCGGATAATGCATGGAGATTGCTCCAACCGGACAGTCGAATTCACAGGCACGGCAGTGCCAGCATTCGTTGGGATAAAGAACCTCCGGCTTCTGTCCCTTAATCACCGGACCGTAAACATCCAGCGGACATATCTGGGCACAGGTAGTACAACTGATACATTTTGATTTGTCAATAACAGGCGGCATATTTATTACTCCTTTCCAAAAATGTTCTTGATTACAGGCCAAAGATTCCGGCTACTACGGAAATAACCATCCAGGCGCTGATACAGGCCATTGGACCAATTTTCCACAGTCTTCTGGTTCCAATCCACTCATTTCCGTTGATTAAAGCCGCAGTGGAAGAACCACTTGGGAATAATACTGAAATATGGACACACATGATAACCGTAACTACGGCGCCGGTAGGATTCATTCCCACACTCTGCGTAGCAGCAAAAACGGCAGCCATCAAAATCATTCCTACCGGACCATTCGTCATCACATTGGTAATGAGTGTTGCGGCCAGACCGATAAGCAGAACAAATACAAAGGCTGAAGTATTCGTAGCGAGCGGATTGATAATCGCCTTCAGCGCGGCCGGAAAACCGCTTGCTTCATTGCTCATGGCATTCGCTACCGGTATTGCCGCCGCCAGAAGTAAAATGGAATTCCACTCCACATTACCTACCATCTTTTTGAAATCAATGATGGGAACTCCTTCTATACGAATTAGACACATCAGCAGAACCAGAAGAATACATATTCCTGTGCTGCCGATTTTTTTCAAAAACACAATAGCAAAGAATGATGAACCCGGGAAAAATCCTGGCAGCAGCATCATAAACATCAGCAGAACCAAAAAGAACAGAACCACCTTCTGTACCCTATTCATTTTAATTCCCTCATTACCCACCAGTGATTTAGCATCTAAATCTCTTAAACTGCTCATATCCGGCTTAAAAATCAGCTTTGCCCCCAGAAGATAGACGATGATACACAGCACTGTTGCCAGTATCACGATCAGCATGTACGGCCCCAACGGAATTGAGCGGCCTGCCAGACTCTCATATACGCCCATCACCAGAAGCGGAATTGATTTAAAAGGTATAATGCAGTCTCCGATCTGAGCAGCAAATGCAGTACCAAAAATCAGGATCAACGGATAACTGTCTCCTTTTTGGAATCCACACTGTTCACTGATAACATAAGCCAGACTCCAGCCGATAACAATGGTAGGAGTCGCACTGGTAACACCCCCCAGAAATGCCATAACCATCAGAAACACAAACGTGAATACCCAGGGGCGTCCCAATACCATTTTCCGTGTAATACTCCATACGGCAATGATCCGTGAAAGCCCGTAGTATGCAAAAGTTCCGCAAAAAATAAAGATAAAGAACATTAATACTACATTGGCCTCCCCAAAACTGGACTTGATGACTTCGCCTGCAGTCATATACCCGGTCTGCATCAAGGCAATAAGACCAGCCAGACTTGGCCAGGCAATTCCGACAAATATCCATCCATACACCATCCCAAGGAAAATCCCCAGAATCTGCATTCCCAAAACCGTGATTGGAGCTATGGGCGGCAAATAACCGAATCCAAACATAATAATCAGGCAAATTGCAGAATTAATATAGTATTTTACGTTCCCATCTTTCTTTGTTGCTGTTAAATCAGCAGCCATCTCTTATTCCTCCTCCTTCATTAAAATAATGTTTACCGCTGGCCGCACAACCAAGCAGTAACCGGCATATCCACCTCTATCCCCCTTTTCCCCCTTCTTTCTTTTATACAAAAAGTCTAACACTCCTTTAAACAAATGAAAAGAATCGAATTTTGATAGGAATCCATCAAAAAAACAGATAGCATAATTCGCTTTTACCTGCACTTGAATGAAAAAAGCGGCGTTTCTTCCTCCCCGCCACGAGAAGCAGTAAACGCCGCTGTAATTCTATACCTTTTTGCTGCAAATCTCCAAACCTGAAAGCCTGTCTGTCTCTGTACTGTAATATTTTATTTCAATTTTAAACTCTCTCTATCTCTGATTTTTCTCTTTTTCTGCCGTTTACCGCATAACTCACCTCATGGTACAGCAGACAACTTCCAATCGTAACCGCCATATCCGGCAGCGTATTTCCCACTGGTGTATCCACATGCATCAGAATCCGGTAGAGAACAAATCCGCATATCCAGATAATTAAATTCGGTACATGAAACTTTGTACTTCTGAAATCATTTTTAAGAATAAATGTATCAGCAATCTGAATCGCAATCATCGGTGCAAACACGGAACCGATAAGATAAAGGAAACCGGTAATATTGTCCATGGGATAGACAACGGCTGCGATCGTACCAATCACCGTAACCGCGATGGCCGCCCATTTCTCCTTCACTGTATGGGAAATGACCGTGCTGGATACACCGGCGGAAAACGCGTCCAGAAATGTAGTCGTAACGGTGGATAGGACAATGATAAACAGACCGGCGATTCCCAGTCCCGCCTTAACCATAATGACCGCGATATCGTATGTCCCTGTAAACAGTGCCGCTCCCATGCCGATCACATACATAAAGCAGCTGACCACACCGTAGACCAGAGTACTCGCCAGCGTTGCCTGGAACGATTTTTCCGCCTCCCGCGTATAGTCGCTGATTAATGGAAGCCAGGACAGCGGCATGGCCACAGACAGCTCCACCGCGGCGCCAAAGCTCATACTCTCATCAGATACAAAGTTGCTTCCGCCGTGGCTGGAGAATATTACCCTGCCAAGTATCAGAGTCAGAAGAAACAAAAGCGCCATCGCCACCGTGTTGAGTCTGCCCAAATTTTTAAGTCCAATGAGAATCCAGACGATAATCAGTGCTCCAATCACAAGACACCACACCCAGGCGCCGGTATTGTATATGCTGTTCGCCGCCAGTGCACCGTCATAGATCATGATTGCGGTCCAGCCCACAAGCTGCAGGACATTTAACACGGCAAACAGGAGACAGCCCTTGCCGCCGAAGCTGAGTTTTACCGTCTCCATCGCGCTCAGCCGTTTCATTCCTCCGATAAGGCCTGCAAAAAACAGCATGGCGCAGCCAATAAAGTGTCCCAGTAAAATGGCCGCCAGCCCCTTTTCAAATCCCAGCGGTGCCAGGTACGTTCCGGTCAGGATCTCTGCGATCGAAACACCGGCTCCAAACCAGATCAGACCGTTGCTTAAGGTACTCGTTCCTTTATTTTTCATCACCGGTACCTCCACAGGCTGTTCTCACGCCATTTACGCCTGACTTTCCGGCACATTCCCATCCTGACATTTCTTCGCTCTCTCCGTACTCTCCTGCAATAGCGAACGCATGATTCATGGGTCCGCTTCCCTTACCCAGATCCAGCATATCACCGAGCGCGCCGGATAAATACGCTTTCGCCCTGCCCACCGACTCCGCAAGACTGCGCCCCTTTGCCAGATTTGAAGCAATAGCGCTGGACAGCGTACAGCCGGTGCCGTGGGTATTGGCAGTTGCAATCCGTTTCCCGTAGAACCAGAGATATTCACCATCCGCGTATAAAAGATCATTGGCATCGTTCAACTGATGGCCGCCTTTACAGAGAACGGCACAGTGATACGCATCTCCTGTTTCCTTCGCGGCCCGTTCCATATCCTGTGCCGACTGAATCGCCATACCGGATAACACTTCCATCTCCGGAATATTGGGTGTGATGACATCTGCCAGCGGAATCAACATCTCTTTCAGTGTAGATATGGCTTCATCGCTGATCAGCTTCGAGCCGGCCGTCGCTACCATGACGGGGTCGAGAACAATGTTTTTCGCATGGTACTGCTTCAGTTTTTCTGCTATCACCCTGATCAGAGTACTGGACGACACCATACCGATCTTCACCGCATCCGGGAAAATATCCGTAAAAACATCGTCAAGCTGCTCCGCCAAAAATTCCGGAGTTACCTCCATGATACCTGTTACGCCGGTAGTATTCTGGGCTACGACGGCCGTGATTGCGCTCATTCCGTAGACTCTGTGGGCAGTCATTGTCTTTAAATCTGCCTGAATTCCGGCGCCTCCGCTGGGATCTGTCCCGGCGATTGTTAATGCTGTTTTCATCTTTCTTTCTCCTGTTCGCATTAATTTTTCTGTAACGATAACCAAGAGCATGCACAACTGGATCGTTACACTTTTGTTAAGCGACAGAAGGTGGTGCCCCCAATCTGCCGCTGGTCTGCAGGCGGCGCTGTCCCGATCTGTTAACAGCCGGCCGCCGCCTTACTCTATTTCATTTTCATTTGCCGCCTCCGGAAGCAATCCGGAAAAAGGCGGGAAAATCATTGAAATCCTTTAAATAATAATCTGAAATCCGTTTTAACTCTTCCTGGTCTCTTTCACTGGCTTCATCGTAGACGCCTGCGACCGGAAACCCTGCCTTTTTCGCGGTTGCCGCCGCATACAGGGCATCCTCAAACACCCATGTACGAATTTTCTCCGTACCGAGACAGGACAGCGCCGCGTAATAGATATCCGGCCGGTCCTTGCCCGCCCCGGTCTCCGTACAGGTAAATATCTGCTTAAAAAACGGTTTAAGGCCGCATCGGGAAAGCGCCGCCTCCACCTCCGTCCGGCTGCTGGAGGTCGCGGCCGCCATCTGAAAGCCGTGGGTTTCCAACCGGGTTAGAAACTCCTTTACTCCCGGTTTTGGAAGAACCTCCTCCCGGTAATAACGGCTTACGGTTTTCTCCACGCCCTTTACAATCTCCGCTTCGGTCTGATCCAGACCATACTGTTCTCTCATGTAATTTGCGGCCTGCTCCATACTCATGGGCAGTAAAATTCTCCCCAGTCCCGGTTCGGCTTTTCTGCCTGAGTGTTCCAGATACCACTCTCCCGCATGATCCCACATAGACATGGAATCCAGGAGCGTTCCGTCTATATCAAAGATGGCTCCATCCACATTTTCTTCCTTTCTGACGGCGCTTTTATCAGCCTGCTTTTCTTCTCAGACCGCTTTTCTTCTCAGACCGTTTCTCTTCTCAGTCCGCTTCTTTTTCCGCGGCGGCTGTTTCGGCAGCGGCGCGTTTTAATTTTCTGGCTGCTGCCTCGATATCTGCCTCTGCAAAAATGGCGCTCACGACTGCCACACCGCAGATGCCGCTTCCGGCGAGATGTTTCATATTATCTGCTGTAATTCCTCCGATTGCCACAACCGGAATCTGTACCGCCCCACAGATGGCCTTCAGTGTCTGGAAGCTCACATCGCTGGCATCCTTTTTCGTTCCCGTGTGAAACACGGCACCTACTCCCAGATAGTCGGCTCCCTGCTTTTCCGCCAGAAGCGCCTGCTCCACCGTCTGCGCAGACACGCCGATAATCTTGTTTTTTCCAAGCCTCCTGCGGACATCACCTGCTTCCATGTCACTCTGGCCCACATGGACACCATCCGCATCCACGGCCGCCGCGACCGCTGTACTGTCGTTGATGATAAAAGGCACACCGTATCGCCCGCACAATTCTTTTATGGACTGTGCCTCGGCGATAAAAGCCTCCTCCGTCATTTCTTTCTCTCTCAGCTGAATCATCGTGGCGCCTCCCTTCAGCGCCCGCTCCACCTGGCTGTACAGAGTCTCTTCCCCAAGCCAGCTCCTGTCTGTCACTGCATATAACAGCAGGCTTTTTTTATCTAATTTCATAGCGTGCCCCCTTCTCCAGAGTATCACCATCCATTTGGCAAACTGCGTCGATGATACGGTTCCTGTACGTAGCATTGCCCTCGAAGCTTTCCAAATGGCTCCAGCCAATCTCACCCGCCAGTCCCATGGCGCAGACAGCTGCGGCCGCGGCCTCCAGCAGGTTGTCCGGATTCGCTGCCAGATAAGCGGTCATAAGCCCGGACAGCTGACAGCCGGTTCCGGTGATCTGCCCCATTTCCGGCCGTCCGTTGCGAATCACAAAGGCCCTGCTTCCATCCGATACCAGGTCAATCGCACCGGTAACGGCAATGATGCAGCCAAGGCCCGCAGCCATCTCCTTCACAAACGTAATGGCAGAGGAAAGCGTTTCCTCCGTGACAGCGTCAGCCGCATCGGCATCGACGCCCTTTGTTCTGCCAAAACCCCGGGCCAGCGTCTTAATTTCGGAAATATTTCCGCGAATTACATCGAACCGAACTTCTTTCATCAGGTTTAGTGCAGTCTCAGTACGAAAGGTACCCGCACCGGCACCGACTGGATCAAGCAGTACTTGATGTCCCAGCTCGTTGGCTCTTTTCCCCGCCAGAAGCATGGACGGAACGGTGTTTTGATTCAGTGTTCCGATATTAATGTTTAAACCGCTGCAGATTGTGGTAATGTCCTCCACATCATTTCTGTCATCGGCCATAATCGGACTGGCTCCGCAGGCCAGCAGAATGTTGGCCACGTCGTTAACCGTGACGTAATTCGTGATGTTGTGTACCAGCGGCGCTTTCTTTCTGACATTTTCCAGACATTCCTTTAACATGATATCCTCCTTTTTTTGGTAAGGATTTAAAAGCATAAGAATCCGGCAGGCCGGATAAATTTTGTTCCGCAAAACTTGCGTTTTAAGAAACAAAAAAGCTGCAATGAGGCCCCACAGGTATCATTGCAGCATAAAAAATACATGCTTTTCTATGTTCCCTACGTTGGCATTATCCAAATCAGGTTAATGGGTTAAGGCAGTACAGCCTACTCTCAGCCCGCTTTGCGCGAGCACCCCGTTTTCGATTACAAAATTTATTATACTACGGATGAGAAAAAATTCAAGTATATTCTACCTAAATCCCATCCCCCGCATAACGCAGGTATCCAACTCCAGGAATCATCTTTTTATAGCGCACCTTATTAAAAACTCCGCCGCTTTCCTCATACCGGATATCGTAACAGTCCGGATTATTTACAATCTCACAGCAGGTATTGCATACCTCTTCCATGATGGAAACCGGCATATCAAGTATCCCATGGCTCAGAAATATCGAGTCAAACTCAGACCGGCGTTCCAGAATTTTTTTAAATTCTCTGGTCATAGCTGTCAAAGACGCGTACTCGCCATATGGTTCTCCCGGTTCCGGTCCCCGGATTCCAATCCCTCCGAAGCAGACACTGTCTCCGACAAACAGGATCTTATTGCTTTTATCCAGATATCCGCTGTGACCAACGGTATGACCCGGAAGAAAAACAAGTTCCACCTCACACCCTCCTCCCAGCTGAAACACATGCCCATTCTCACAGCCGACAATGTGATAGTCATGATATCCTACCAGATCTTCCCGGTCAAAATCAGCCCAGATTCCTCTCCCCTGGCTGTCAAAAAGATAATCCCATATATGAGAATTCATAGTATCCTTTATGCGGGGGACTTCATACTCATGGCAATACACTTCCTCAAACTGGGAATTCCCATAGGAATGGTCAAAATGGCAGTGTGTAACCACCGGAATAATCGGAAGTCCGCCGGTTATCTCATCAACAAGTCCCTTCAGATTTCCAAGACCAAACCCATTGTCGATAAGAAGAGCCTTCTCACTTCCGACGATCAGATGAATCCATGGATCTCCCATACCATCCAGGCTTTCTGTGAAAATACTGTAAACATTACTGCGAAACTGATAAACCTCCGCATATGGATTAACCGCATACTCTCTTTTCGTACGATTAAAATTCTTCAGCTGTTTCATATAAGCGTAGTTGACGGGATTGATCTCTTCCCTGCGTACAGTTCGAATTGATTTCATGGCTGAACACCTCTTTCATTATTTTAACAGGATCATTATTTTTTATAGACCGGTTCCTCATTTGGATGGCGGAAGCCAAAGAAATTTCGTCCTCTTCTTAACATCATTCTCGCAGTTCTCTGTCCATCCCAGAAGCTCGGCACCAACGCCGGCTCACAGTAATTACCGCTTAAATATTCTTCAGCAAGCGCAATTAAATTTGGAAGACAGTCTTTTCCCAACGGAGCCCCCAGTGCCCTGTAGTCATGATGGCCGTTATAAATATCATCATATTGATCAGACAGACTCTGGATTCTTCGCAGATAACCGATACTCTCCTCAATTGGAATTCCGGCCATCGTTGTATTATAGTTGATCGAATCTCCTGAAAATAAAGTCCGGGTCTTGTGATCCAGAAATATAAGTTCATCCATTGCATGGCCTGGTGCATAATAAGCAGTCACAATTCTGTCACCCAAATCAAATTCCTGTCCGTCTTTAATGGGATGATAAATGGTTTTCGGCTCGTTTGCAACGTGCTCATACATAGTTTCCATATCATAGCCGTATAGATTAAACATGGAGTATGCATAGCCCAAATGACCTTTTTGCCGGCTTGCAATCAGGCGTATATCGTCTCTCCGGGAGGCGTTCTTCTCCTCCAGAGTTTTATCGAATTTAGGTTCAATGATCCCTGTGATTAAAGGGCTCTTTTCATATGCCCATGCCTCTTCAAACTGATATGCACTGCCGCAGTGGTCTCCGTGACTGTGAGAAATCACAAGCGTAATTGGCTTATCTGTCACCATCTCGACCGCTCCCCGCAGATCTCCGATACCGAACCCGGAGTCAATGAGCAATGCGCGCTCGGAACCGATCAGCAGAAATATGCTGGCACAGTCAAATTCGTCAATCTCCCATGTATCTTTTTTAAATTGTACCATTGGATATAACCTGGTTAACATGCAGCCACCTCCTCATTCTTTTTATCCTGTTCTTCGGTCTGCGCTTCCATTCCCCTAAATTCCAGGAAGCTGCGGCCCGCACACACCATAGTTGCAGGTTTCTCACCTGAAGCAGCTCCCAAAAAACTCGGAACAATGACCGGACGATAACGATTGTCAGCAATCTGCCTGCACAGTGTCATTGCATTGGGAAGGCAGTCGCTCCCCAGAGGCGCCCCTAATGCACGGAAATCATGGTGGCCATTATAAATACCATCGTACTGGTCCTCCAGCTCTTTCATTTTTTCCATATACCGAAGCGTTTCTTTTGCCGGTACACAGCCAAGACTCATGTGGAAATTTAAAGCATCCCCGCAAAACAGGCTGCGTGAAGCAGAATCCAGAAACATCATATGGCCGGGAGAGTGACCGGGGCACTCATATGCTTTCACAATCCTTCCCCCTCCAAGATCAAATTCCATCCCGTCAGTCAGATCATGAACCTCCGGCCTGGTATCATCATTTTCAACGATATCCCGGTCCTCATCATAACCGTACAGCGGGTAAGCGCCAAACATACCGCTGCATATACTGCCGGTCTGCCGGAGCCTGATTAACCGCGCAAACTCCTTTCGTTTTTCCAAATTAACGGGAAAATCTGTATTTTCTTTTGGGTTTATCCATATTTCATCAAACTGCCCGGCATTCCCAATATGGGAGCTTCCCCCATGTGTAATCGCCGCAATCAGCGGTTTATCAGTAATCTGTTTAATGGCTCCCTTCAGATCACCGATTCCGATTCCACAGTCAATCACCATCGCTTTTTTCGTTCCTACGAGTAAAAAGATACTGCTCATATCAAATTCATCAATTTCCCATGTGTCCTTTTTAAACTGGACCATTGGATATAATTTTGTTCTCTCCATTTTTGTTTACTTTCCTTTCTCATCCGTCTCGCTTTCGCCAGGAATCAGAATAAACTCTGTTTTCTTTTCCAGCCTGTAGATCATGGCCATAATAAAACAGCAGGCGGCATTGGCAGCCAGGACACACCATTCCCATCTTAAACTCATCAGCGGCCTGCGCTCATAAAACAGCCAGATACCAATACAGATCAGATTGGCGAAAACGGAAACTGCCATGGAACAGGAAGCGGCTGCGGAACCACTCTGAATTTGTTTTCTGTACTCATGAAATTCGAATACTGTCATATCCATCTTAGAAATCAGATAATGAAAAATTCCAATGGCACAGTAGCTTCCTGCAATCAAACTCACTGCATAGGGCAATACGATATACAATACGTGGTTAGACCGGGCGTTTAATAAACCACCCTGAAACAGCAGCAGATAAAATAACAGACATGAAACTGCAAATACTATTTTTTTCTGCAGCCACTGCTGCCTCGTATCTCTGACCCGGTATACATCTCCAGTATAAAGGCGTACCTTTTTAAATCCCCGCCCATTCCTCTTCAGAATAAACTTCTCTTCATATCCCTCAAAATAAGGCTTTCCTATGTACAGCATGCTTCTCCTTTCTGATCGGCTTATCCGGCAGTCTACAGGGAGTTTAATTCTCTGGCGCGGCAGCACGATACAAAATGTCCGGGAAGAATCTCGTCCAGCCGCTGTGGTTTTTGACATTCCGGCTTCGCGTATCTGCATCTGCCTGCAAAACGGCAGCCGGGTTTCGGATCGATTGGTGATGTCAATTCTCCGTTTAAGATAATTCTCTGTGTCTTTTTCTGTGTATTTGCAGATGGCACAGCCGACAGCAGCGCTTTTGTATAAGGATGGAGCGGATTTTCAAACAGCCCTTTCGTAGGACTGGTTTCTACCAGCTGTCCAAGATACATGACAGATATCTGATTGGAGATATGGCGTACCACCGAAATATTATGAGTGATGAACATGTAAGTCAATCCCCGTTTATCCTGCAAATCCATCAGCAGATTGAGAATCTGCGCCTGGATAGAGACATCCAGTGCCGAGACAGGCTCGTCACATACGATAAACCTGGGATTATATGCCAGCGCCCGTCCAATCCCAACCCTCTGCCTTCTTCCTCCATCCAGTTCGTGCGGATATGCATTTCTGATACGGGCATCAATTCCGACTAACTCCATCAGTTCGTCCGTCTGTTCCCGGATCTCTGCTTTCGAATATTTATGTGACAGAACAAGCGGTTCACGGAGGGTCTGTTCCACTGTCATCCTCGGATTTAAGGATGAGTATGGATCCTGAAAAATAATCTGTGCTTTCTGGCAGAACGCAAACCGCTCCCGTTTATCTTTTAACCCTGTGATGTCTTCTCCGTCAAACATAATACTTCCGCCGTCACTGTCCAAAAGCCGGAGCAGGGTTCGGCCCAACGTGGATTTTCCACATCCGGATTCACCGACCACCCCCATGGTTTCACCCTGCATAATATCCATGGTAACATCATCAACTGCATGGACGGTTCCTTTGGCGGAGTGGAAATACTTTTTTAAATTCTTAATCTCAATCAGTTCAGCCATGGTACTCCTCCTTCGTTACAGCCTGCAGATTTCCGCAGCGGCACAGATGTCCCTGTTCAATCTCTTCAAGTTCGTACCTGTTGTGATAACATGCATCACACGCATACGGACATCTCGGTGAAAAGCAGCAGCCTTCCGGAAGATTTGTAGGATCCGGAGGCAGACCGTCAATATTGGCCAGTCTTCTGGTATCCGCCTCCAGGTCTGGAATCGCGCCGAAAAGTCCGATTGTATAAGGATTAGAGGGGTTATTAAAAACCACGTCAACACTGCCGTATTCCAGAATCTGTCCTGCATAAATGACCGCAACTTCATCTGCATTTGCAGCCACAATTCCAAGATCATGGGTGATAAGCAGCATGGAGGTGTTATACTTCTTACGCAGTTCTGCAATCATTTCAAGAATCTGGGCCTGTATTGTCACATCAAGGGCAGTAGTCGGCTCATCAGCAAGCAAAAGCTCCGGTGTGCAGGCCAGCGCCATTGCAATGATAACCCTCTGTTTCATGCCCCCTGAGAACTGATGCGGATATTCACCGTATCTCTCCGGGGTAATCCCTACCATCTGCAGCATCTCTGTCGCCATTTTTGCGGCCTCTGTTTTCGAAACCCGGTTATGAATTCTGATAACCTCAGCTATCTGTTCTCCAACCCTCATTGTCGGGTTCAACGCGGTCATCGGGTCCTGGAATACCATGGAGATTTTCCTGCCCCGCACCTCGCGCATTTCCTTTTCAGAAATTCTTAAAAGGTTCTGTCCATCCACCGCCACATTTCCTGAGACAATTCTCGCCGCACGGTCAGGAAGAATGCGGAGTATTGATTTTGCAATGGTTGTTTTCCCCGCTCCGGTCTCACCCACAAGAGCCAGGGTTTTTCCCTTCTCCAGAGAAAAAGTTACACCATTAATCGCATGAACGGTATCGCCGTCCGAGGTATATTCAACCACCAGATCCTCGACTTGAAGGAACGGTTCTCTTTCATTTTTCATACTCAGTCTTTTAATTTAGGGTCAAGGGCATCTCTCAGTCCATCGCCAAACATATTTAAACCCAGAACTGTAATTGCAATAAAGAGTCCGGGAAACAGAAGCATGTGAGGATAATCTCTGATGTAATTTTTTGCACCGGACAGCATGGCTCCCCATTCCGGCGTTGGCGGCTGGATTCCAAGTCCTATGTAGCTTAGAGAAGCCACTGCCAGCAGGGTCTGCGCCACGCCCATGGTCGTCTGCACCAGAAGCGGGGAAAAACTATTCGGGAGCACATACCTTACTATAATTCTAAAGGTTCCGCATCCGGTAGCACGGGCCGCCTCCACGTATTCCTCATTTCTTGTCTTCATAATAGATGCACGGAGAGTCCTCGCCATACCCGGAGCACGGGTGACTGCAAGCGCCATGATCGTTTTATCAAATCCTGTTCCCAATGCAGCCGCTATACAGATCGTAAACAGCGTTCCCGGTATTGACTGGAAGATATCAAGGAATCTCATGATAGCGGTATCCATCTTACCGCCAAAGAAACCTGCAAGGGATCCCATAATAACGCCGATAATTAAGGAGCCACCTGTTGCCAGAAGTCCTACGGTAAGAGAATACCGTCCTCCATATATGATTCTGGAGAATATATCCCTTCCAAACTCGTCACAACCAAATAAGTGCCTTGAACTGGGCAGAGCAAATTTATCAGCCAGATTGATCTCGGCATAATTATACGGAGAAATCCAGGGGGCAAGAAATGCAAGGAACAGCAGTACGCAAAAGAGCACCAGGCCGGACATCGCCATTCGATTCTTCCTTAATCGATGCATTGCTGCGCCAAATTCACTCACCTGTTTTTTATGATTCCCAGCTGTCACACTATGAAGATTTTTTTTAAAGTTCACGCCCTCACCCCCTATTTGCCTACATATTCGGCTTTGATCCGCGGATCTGCCAGACCATATGCAATATCAATCAGTACTACAACCAGACAGAAAATAATCGCAAGGAACAGAACGCAGGCCTCTACCACCGGATAGTCACGGTTATTAATTGCCAGAATCATATAGCTTCCAATTCCCGGAATGGAAAATACGTTCTCAATCACCACTGAACCGCCAAAAATTGTCGCTAAATGCATCCCCGCAACGGTGATGATCGGCAAAAGCGCATTCGGCAGCGCATGTCTGTAAATAACATCCCGCTCTGCCACACCCTTGGCTCTCGCTGTCGTAATATAATCAGACCGGATTACCTCCAGCATACTGCTTCGCGACTGCCTGGCAAGACCGGCCATTCCTCCTACTGCACCTGACAGAATCGGAAGAATATAGCATGTCCAGTGATCGATTCCGGAAGCCGGAAGCCAGCCGAGCTTTTGTGCAAACAGAATCACAAGCATAAGGGCCAGCCAGAATTCAGGTATCGATACCCCCGCCAGGGCCATAATCATACAGATTCGGTCTCCCCAGCCATTTTGATGGACTGCAGCGGTAATTCCCAGCGGAATTCCAATAATAAAAGTTAAAATCATGGAAGAAAAACCAATAATCATTGTTCTCGGCAGCCGGATCATCAGCTCGGCAACAATCGGCTGACCAGTTTTATAAGAAGTACCAAAATCAAAGTGCAGGAAGACCTGCTTCAAATACCGGAGCAGTTGTACGAGATATGGCGCTGTTAGTCCCAGCTCCTCTCTTTTTCTCTGCAGTTCCTCTGCAGTGGCTTCCGTTCCCAGAATCAGAGTGGCCGGATCACCCGGCACAAAATACATGACCGTAAATATGGTAACTGCCACACCAAGTGTCACAGGAATCAACCATAATAACCTTTTTACTATAAATTTTGTCATAGCTCTATTCACTATTCCTTATCTTTATATTCGATTGGGGGAGAACTCTCCCCCAAATCCGCCGGGATCACTGTTTCTCGTTCCAGATATAGGTACAGCAGTTAGCCAGTAAATGGCCGGAATCAGTCACCGCTGTATGCGTCACCACCTTTGAACAGACATCAAAGCAAAGTGCATTAAACAGTCCCATCGCGCTGTAACGCTCTTTTAATGCCTGGTGATATGCATCCACCGTTTCATCACTGTAAGTAGCCATATCGATGCACTGATAGAGTATTTCATTCAACCCATCGTCATGCATAAAGTTCGCACCTCCCTGATCATTGGAGAAGTTATTTGGATCAAATTTTCTTCTCCACATACTGCACAGTTCAGCACCTGCAGAAGTATTATCCAGGAGAATATCCCACTGAGTCGGGTCGTTTTTATAAGTATTAAACAGTGCATCCTCATAAGTAACTACTTCTGCATTGATGCCTGCAGACTGAAGCATCATCTGAATCAGCTGTCCTTCGGCCTTCTTCATATCAGAGTTGTTGGAAACAATTCGGATACTGGTACCATCATAATTGGATTGATCCAGGCATTTCTTTGCATATTCCACATCATACGGATAGTATTCCTCCTCATACCATTTCTGTAAAAAGCCCAGAGAACCCGCTTCACAGCCAAAGGTATAACACAGATTGCCGTATCCGTCGGCCGATCCGTCAATCAAATCTTCTCTGCTGATACTGTGGAATACCGCTTTTCGTAATTCCGGATCATCAGCAAAAACGCTTCCCTCCGCCATATTTAAATATAAGAGCTGCGCTAAAATACTGTCATATGTATACACATTGTGCGTACCTTCATTTTCCCCGCCCGGCAGGAAACGTGACGTCTCGGTAAAGGACATTGCATTTACGATATCGACATTCCCAAGACCCAGAGCGATAGACTGCTGCGCTGGTTCTTTGATTACTTTAAACTCTACAGCATCGACATTCTGTTTGCAGATGGTGGCTGTCAGAGCCGGATCTTTCTGCCAGTAATTATCATTTTTTACAAATCTGTAGCTGCTTCCAGGCACCCACTCTTCCAACACATAGGGACCGGTTGCAATTGGATTCGTACCAAAATTTTCCGCCTCTTCGTATGATTTCTGCGAAAAAATCTTAAATGCCGATGTGTTGGTCCAGATTCCCACACGGCTGCTCGATAAATGCATAATAAAATTGTAATCATCGATGATTTCAATATGGTCGATACCGGAAGAATTCGCCGCTCCTCTCTCTTTACTCGCATCATAACAGTACTTGATATCGTTCGATGTAATCTGATTACCGGCCGTATCGTAAATATAATCATAGATTTCCACCTTTGCCTGAAGGCCGTCATCACTCATCTCATAATCTTTGGCCATATTAGGTTTAATCTCCCACGTTTCCGGATCCACATAGAAAAGACTTTCAAACAGGGTACACTGCAGCGCGTCCTGCGAATATGTCTGCAGCGGGTCAAAGGTGCCCGGATCAGCCGGTGAGCATATCGTTATCACGGTTCTGCCCTGCTCATCCGTCCAGGCGGAATAATCAAACTCATCCGCGTTTACTTCAATCGTCTGACTGGTTGGCGCAGTCTCACTTTTTTCTGTTGTACCCGCATTTTCCCTGTCTGCACCTGTCCCCGAAGCTGTGCTTCCCGCGCAGCCAGTCAGCAGACCATTCACCATCGCAAACGTTAACGCAAGCGCCATCAATTTTTTTCTCATGTTGCATCCTCCATTTTATAATTTTATCCCCATAAGTCAGGGCTGCTTACTGTTTACCAGCAGCTTTTTTGTTCTCCATTTTCCACTTACAAAATACCCTAGGCATACAATACCAGGCACCACCTGGCAAAGGGCCGTTCCCCAGAAATAGCCCGTTGCCCCCAGGTCCAGCACGTATACACAAAACAGACTGATCCCAATACGACAGATAACTCCATCCAAAATACCTACAAACAATCCGAGAATCACTTCACCTGCACCAGTGATCAGTGCTTTAAAAGAGCTGCAGAAAGCCGAGACAAAATACGACACCGCTATAATACTCATGTAAGTAACCCCGTAATCAATCACTGCCTGATCAGAAGTAAAGATTCCGAACAGAGTCCGTGGAATCAGTAACGCCGCTGAGGCGCTGAATACTGCAAATACCATCGTACAGCCCAATGTGGTAAATACAATCTTTTTTGTCCGTTCATATTTTCTCGCTCCCAGATTCTGCCCCATCATGGCACCAGCTCCGCCATCTACTCCCTGTACAAAGATGTTAAGGAATTTTTCAAGTTTCCCACCGACACTGTTTGTGGCGGAAACAACCAGCCCGTATGAATTCACGTTGGCCTTCACCCAGAGCATGGAATACTGGACTGCAATAATTCGGACTAACATTGGCAATCCCAATTTTAATAAAACAATCAAAGGCTTTCTTTGAATTTTGAAATAGGAACGGCTCAACCGAAAATCAAACTGTTCCCGCCGCTTATAAAGATAGAAGAATGCTGCCGCACAGGAGCCCATCTGGGATAAAACGGTTGCAATCGCTGCTCCCGCCGCCTCCATTTTGAATATTGCAACGAAAACATAGTCTACTACGACATTCACAGAAGCCGCAACCAGAACGAACAAAAGCGGACGTTTTGATTCTCCCATACCGCGAAGAACACCGCAGATTGCGTTATATCCAAATACAAAGGGCATTCCAACTGCAGTAATCATCATATAAGTTGCTGCCTGCTGTTCTGCTTCCGGCGGGCAGTTCAGCAATTTCAAGATTGCGCTGTTGAATACAATGGTTCCTGCCATCATAACTGCTGAGATGCCAATCATTAAAGTCAGCAGGGTTCCAATGGTATCCTGTATACTCTTTTCTTCTCTTGCCCCAACCAGCTGCGCGATATAAATCTGTCCTGCGGTAGAAAATGCAGAAGCGATCGGAGTCATTAAATCCGACATCTCCCCTCCGGTTGATACTCCGACGGTACCAACACTTCCACAGTACTGACCTATAATAATTAAATCAACCATCCCATATAAAAGCTGTACTAGGTTAGTAATAATAATAGGGATTGCAAAAACAATCAGCGTTTTTAAAATAGGACCGTCTGTAAGATCGATACCTACCCGCTTCTTTTGTTGAACCACTCCTGTCACTATATAAAACCCCCTCCTCTTTTCAATATCCTTAGTAAAAATATCCAACAAATTTCAATCAGCGAGCCAATATTCCGTGAATTTATGGTTATTTTCTATTCATATCGTAGCATTTTTCACAATTATTGGCAATTCTGATTCATTTTATTTTGCTATTCCACTTTGGAATACTTTACAAACGTATCTCTCCTTGCTAAAATAACTTTATAAGGGGGGATTTATATCATGCTTGATCTTTCTACTCAATCGTTTGAGGTTTTTTACATGGTTGCAAAAACGGGGTCATTTTCTGCAGCAGCAGATGAGTTATATCTTTCACAGTCGTCTGTTTCCAAAATAATTGCCCGGTTGGAAAAGCTGCTTTCTGTTTCTTTATTACATCGAACCAGCCATGTCGTTGAGCTGACACCGGCGGGCCAATACTTATTTGACCAGCTGACGACTCTGCTTCCAACTCTTAACACCATATTTACAACATTGGGTCAGTACACGACGCATGTCAATGAACATCTTTGTTTTTCCATGCCGATTGCAACCTGTAAACAATTGATCAATTCATACAGTAAGCAGACGAATAGTATCGATTTTACGACAATGCAGAGCTTCGACTCATCAATTCCGTTTCATATCATCCTCAGTAACCCGGCTTCCATATGGCTGGTTCCTTCCATCATTTTGTCAAAGGATTATATGGACTCCATAAAGACTGTACATATTCATGATGATCCGATCTATGCCGTTCTGCCGTCTGATCACCAGCTTGCCGGCCGCAAGTCGGTTACTCTTAAAGATTTGGCCGATGAAACGTTTATCTGCCATTCCAATCATACCATTGCCCTGACAAAGGCATTGTCTTTGCTGGCAGGTATTAATTTTCACTATCTTGATATGCGGGATGAACTGAACTCACGCACCTCCTGCCTGCTCTCCATCCGCTCAGGAGCCGGGATTTCGTTCTTTTACAAAAGTGATTTTGAGATGATCAATTTCAACAAAATCTCTGTAGTACCAATCAGTGATATTGAGCCATGTGAGATAGTAGCCGCTTATTCCAAGACTAGAAGTCTAAAGCCTTATGAACTGGATTTCATAGAATTTTTAATTGAATACTGGGATAATTATTAAATTTCACTATTATAAAAACAGTTTGTTGTGTATAAATAAAATGCTGCAATGACATCCCTCCTCGATATCATTGTAGCGTTAAAGCATTATAAATTATATCATTCTTTAAATTATCTTGTTTTTCTGGCACTGTCCCGTCTCCGATTTTGTTCTGTACAGAAATAGGTTTTCATACTTTCCTCTCAGTTCCCATATCATGATTTTATATTTAACAGCACCAATGCAGCCAGAATCACACCGCACCCAAGCGCCTGGTGCTTCGTCATCCGGTCCTTTAAAAACAGTATGCTTACAACACAGACCACCAGCACGGCGCCGACGCTGTAGCACGGATATACCACATAGGCAGGCAGCTTCGTCACCGCCTTTAACAGCAGAAGGCTGGAAAGATAGTTCGGCACCCCCACCGTAATTCCGCTGAGAAGCTCCGCCGCCTGCAGTTTCTTCTTTTCCCGTTTAAGTTCTGCGGCGAAAAGGGATGAACTTAAGAACAGAGCGGTTATAAACGTATAAAACAGAAAAAGGCCGTCATAACGCCGTTCTCCAATATGTTCAAATACCTTTGCCATACCATCTCCAATCCCGTAAAATAAGAGCAATAACAGCAGTCCTGTCTTAAACGAGGCTTTTGCCTCCCCCTTTTCCAGATGGATTAACAAAATCGCGGCCAATACCAGAAGCATCCCCAGCATCTGCAAAGCCGTCGGGCGTTCCCCCAGAAAGAGGATAGATGCACTGACAGGAATGAGCAGCCCCAGTTTTGAAAATGTGGTCGCCAGCACTGCTCCGTTTTTACGGATATTTAACTGAAACAACAGCAGATCGGTCAGAAAAATGAATCCATTAAACATTCCGGCCGCCATGGCTGTCCACATGGCACGATTTGCAGGCACTATAGCTTTTTCCGGCATTGAAAGCCAGGCAATCAGCACACAGGTTATGTAATTTCCCACAAGGAGGCCATATCGGCTGCCCTTTGTCCTTCCCGACAAACGCAGCGCAATTGCCATGGAAGCACTGCAGAGCAGGGCAAGAATTAGTTCTATCATGTTTACCGTTCTCCCTTTAACTGACGCGGTAACAGCGGCTTCAGGCAAAATAAGTTCTGCCTGAAGCCGCTGTCACCCCTTCTTCTATTTATTTTTCTCTCTCAGTTCTGCCTCATAAGCGATGTATTTCTTGTCTCTCTCGATCCAGTCTTCCATCTTGAATGGCGTAAATATGTGGCCCATACCATAAAATTCATCATTCTCTGTATAAACGGTATTCTTATTTTTAAAGTTCTCACTGAAGTATTCCATCATTCCCTTTGTCGCACCCTTCATAGCAGCATGGTTGGATACCAGCTGGAATCCCCATTCCTCCATCTGCTCCAGTGTTGCATCCGGTACTCCGTCAGTGGCATGCACATCCGGATAGAAATGGTATCCCGGAACTTCCTTTGCAATTCTCCTGCACTCTTCCTCACACCCAGCATGGCAGATATTCTGAATCATGGTAATTTCAGCCCCTGCTTCCACTCCCATCTTTGCACGAAGAATGGCTTCTTCCAGTCCCAGACAGAAAGGATTGTCCGCAATAGCTCCCGTTTGTGCGGCTCCGCCGCCCTTACAGTCGGTACGGGCAATAATCATACAATCAGTTCCTTTCACGGCATCTACCGCCGCGTGAATATTCGCGGCCCAAAGTTCTCTGTCCATATATCCCCGGCCATGGCCATAAGAATAGTCAACAGCAACTCCACCGGAAAGTGTATCCTCAACAGAAATCGCCATGGCACCGGCCTCCGCCAGGCGCTTGCAGTTACGGTAGACTGCCAGCGGCGTTCCTCCTCCATTTTCGCCATCTACGATAACCGGAAGGGTGGTAGAACCTGCAATACGCTCCGTAGCCCAGATATACTCTTCCCAGTTATAGAGACCGGCCGGAATACCATTCATTGCAAACTCGAGTTCGCAGCTGCTGATCAGGCATGCATTATACCCGCACATTTCCACCACACGGGCTGACACGCAGTCATAAATACACGGTGCCCAGATAAATTCCTTTGCTTCCAACAGCTGTCTGATTGATTTTTTTGCTGACATAATCCTTCTCCTTTTTCTTCTGTTAATTTATTGTTTTCAGTTTAATTTCTCTTCCACATAATAGCAGGCCACATAATGACCATTTCCAACATTTTTAAGCTCAGGCGGCACTTTCCTGCATTGATCCGAGGCATAAGGACATCTTGGATGAAACGGACAGCCGGAAGGGGCATGAATCGGACTCGGAACTTCTCCCTTCAGCAATATACGCTCCCTCTTCTGTTCCTCATAGTAGTCCACGATTGGAATCGCAGAAAGAAGGGCCTGTGAATACGGATGCAAAGGATTTTTATACAGTTCTACAGCTTCCATCATTTCCATGATCCTTCCCAGATACATGACCGCTATCACATCGGCTATATGGCGGACTACAGCCAGGTCATGAGCTACGAAAATATACGTCAGCCCCATCTCACGCTGTAATTCTTTAAACAGATTAATAATCTGTGCCTGGATTGACACATCCAGAGCTGAAACAGGTTCATCACAAATGATGATTTTAGGATCACAGGCCAAAGCCCTTGCAATTCCCAAACGCTGTCTCTGTCCTCCACTCATTTCATGAGGATACCGTTCCCCCATTTCCTCTGACAGTCCCACCTTTACCAGCAGCTCGTTTACTTTTCTTTTCACTTCTTCTGTGCCGTGGTACGTATTTGCTTCCACCAATACTTCCTTGATGATAGAAAATGCCTTCTGCCTGGGATCCAGTGAACCAAACGGATCCTGAAATATCATCTGAATATCTCTTCTGCATTCCTTTAACCGTCCCCGGTCCATGGTAATTAAATCCTGCCCCTGATAAAGGATCTTTCCTTCCGTTGGCTTATTGATCTGTAAAATACATTTTCCGGTAGTTGTTTTTCCGCAGCCCGACTCACCTACAATTCCCAGAGTCTTTCCTCTCTCAACGGAAAAAGAGATATCATCTACAGCCTTTACAACACCGTCTGCTTTTTTCATAAATCCTTTTGACAGCGGGAAATACATCTTCAGGTGCTCTACCTCGAGAATTGGTTTCCCTTTTATCTCTTCACTCATTCCCCGCCCTCCTTTATATCCAGATGGCATGCTGCAAAATGCCCGCGCTCGCCTACTTCCTTAAATTCGGGATAATTCGAATTTCTGCATTTATCACACGCGTAAGGACAACGCGGCATAAAATAACACCCCTCCGGCAGCCTGGCCAGATTTGGCGGCGCTCCGTGAATCGGCACCAAATCCTTCTCCTTATCGTCGTCCAGACCGGGTACCGCCTTTAAAAGTCCCATGGTATACGGATGTTTCGGCCTGGTAAGCAAGTCCTCCGTTGTTCCGCATTCCACGACTCTGCCCGCATACATAACATAAATTCTCTTTGCATAGCGTGATACCAGTCCGAGATTATGGGTCACAACAATTAAAGATGTCTTGTACTGTTTTACAACGCTTAAAAGCAGTTCCATTACCTGTGCCTGCGTCGTTACATCCAGAGCCGTTGTCGGCTCATCTGCAATGATCAGCTTGGAATGGCAGGCAACCGCAATCGCAATCAGCACACGCTGCCGCATCCCTCCGCTCATCTCAAACGGATAATTTTTCATCCGCTCCTCCGGGTCAGGGATTCCCACTGCCTCCAGAGACTGTATCCCAATCTTCCAGGCCTCCTTTTTACTCACTTTCATATGAGTCCGGATCACCTCTGAGAGCTGATTACCAACTGTAAAAACCGGATTCAGCGCCGTCATCGGTTCCTGAAAAATCATAGAAATCTGTGCTCCGCGAATCGCTCTCATATCCTTTGATTTCGGTTTATACTCCAACAGATTCCGTCCTTCAAACCATACCTCACCTCCCAGAATTTTTCCTGGTGGGTCTGGAATCATCTGCATAACGGACATTTGTGTCACAGATTTTCCACATCCGGATTCTCCTACGATAGCGATGACTTCTTCTCTGTCTACATGATAAGACACGCCTCCGACTGCCTTTACTTCACCGGAAGGGGTGAAAAAGGACACCTTTAAATCCTTTACATCTAATAATCTGTTCTCTTCCATCACAGTTTCCCCCTTAATCTAGGATCAAGCGCATCTCTTAAGCCATCACCAATAATGTTAAAGGCTACCACGATCAGCGTAATACAGACACCGGGAAGCAGTGCCAGCATCGGATTGGTGAACAGATACGAATACCCGTCGGACACCATGTTTCCCCAGGAAGCAGTCGGCATTTGAATACCGATTCCCAGAAAGCTCAGCGTAGATTCCAGCATAATCGCCGATCCTAAGTTTGTGGCAAACATAACGATCATAGAAGGAAAACTGTTTGGCAGCAAATGCTTTAAAATAATCTTATAATTCTTTATATCCGCCAGTCGGAGTGCAACGATATAATCACTCTCTTTAATAGAAAGCACGATCCCATACATAAGTCTTGTAAATCCCGGAATAAGGCCAAAGCTGATGGCAAATATCAGACCGCCCAGCCCATGTCCGGCAATCAGGCCGATAACGATTGTAAACAGCAGCGGCGGAATGGAAAGCTGAATATCTACATATCGCATAATGATAAGTGCCACTGCCTTTTCATAATAGCCGGCCAGCAGACCAAGAAGCATTCCAATTACGGCTGCCGCAAGGCAGGAAAAGACACTTGCCAGCAATGAAATTCGCGCACCGTACAGAAGTCTTGTAAAGACATCACGTCCATAAGCATCCGTACCAAAAATATGGCCGTTTCCAGATGCAGAAAGTGCATTGCTCAGCTCAATCGCATTAGGGTCATATCGGCCGATCACTGGAGCAAACACCGCACCGGCTATAAATACAAATGCAATCACTACTGAAATCTTTATAATAATCCCCCGGCTGAAAAAGGTTCTTAAGAATGATTTTATTTTCGTATTCTTCAAGCGCTATCTCCCCTTTCCACCGGTTAACCGGATTCTCGGATCTACCAGGCCGTAAGAAATATCCAATATCAGATTACAGGCTACTACAAAAAGTGATATCACAAAAACAGTTGCCTGCACGACGAGGTAATCTTTATTCATGACTGATACCATGATCAAACGGCCCATGCCCGCGATAGAAAATACCTGTTCTCCTAAAAGAGAACCACCTACCAGCGACCGTACCTGAAGCGCGATCAGTGTAATAACCGGAATCAGAGAATTCTTAAGGGCATGTTTATATTTAACTGAATTCTCAGAAAGCCCATTGGCTCGGGCCGTCCGGATATAATCCTGGTTAATAACCTCCAGCATATTTGTCCGGACCTGCCTCGCAATGGAGGACAGCGGCCCAAAAGCCATGATGGTGACAGGCATAACAGCCTTTGCCACGTATTGTCCAAAATCTTCAAAAGGACTTGTATATCCCATTAACGGAAGCCATCCCAATTTTACTCCGAAAAAGTACATCATCATAATACCAATCCAGAATACCGGAATACCGTTCATCGTCGTCATCAAAACCGTCATAATCTGGTCAAGAGCAGAGCCCCGGTGCACCGCACAAAGAACACCGATCAAAATTCCCAGAATCAGTGAGATAATCAGCGCCGGAATCGTTAATGACAGGGTTACCGGTATGCGTGTTGCCAGAATCTCTCCAATATCCTGATTCAGTACAAGCGAAGTCCCAAAATCACCGCGGAGTGCATGTTTCAGCCAGAGTGTGTATTGTACAACAAGAGGCTTGTCTAAATTGAGTTCCGTCCGTGTTGCCTCTACAATTGCTTCATCGGCCTCCGCTCCCAGCATGGCGCGAACCGGATCGCCGGGTGTCATCTGCATGATCAGAAAAGCAAATATGGAAATAGCAAATACGGTAACAATCGACAACAAAACCTTCTTGACAATAAACGTAATGTATGAGTTCATTGCCTGTCTCCTTTTCTAAAAGCTGTGAAGCTCTGCTGCTGCCAGCCGCTTCCTACTCCCTTATTTAAAGTAAATACCCGTGAAATCCGGGAAGCTGTCATTATTGGCAAAACAGTGGGCATCTACCAGATCCTTGTTCATCATGGTCACATACGCCTCACTCATAACCACCGGATACCCCAGGCAGTAGTCGTCAATAATCATTTCCTGAGCCTGGAACTCATACTTTAACATCTCAGCAGTATCCGATGCCTGAAGAGCGCTCATGATTGCATTGTCCAAATCATCCGGATGCAGCTTGCATTCTTTCAGCATGCCTACACCTTCCTTGGCACGTTTTGAGAAATTAGATACCTGCTGGTTCACTAAGTTTGCGCCAAAACCGTGGCCTGCCAGAATCATACCCTCATCAATATCATAGATTCCTTTTGATGTCCAGATTGCAGTTTCCTGCTCCTCAATATTAAGAGTAATTCCAACTTCTTTTAAATACCCCTGGATCGCAATAAGATAGCTTGTCAGAGCCTGATCGACTCCAGCATAGATCGTCGTCGTAAAACCATTTTCATACCCGGCTTCCTTAAGAAGTTCTTTGGCCTTCGCCGCATCATAGTCGTATCCTTTAACCGCATCATTATAAAAAGGAGTTCCCTCTACCGCATATTCTTTCGATACAAAGGTAATACCGTAATCCACATTCTCGGCAATACTCTGAGAATCGATAGCATAGCTGATCGCCTGTCTCACTTTTACATCTGCCAGCGGAGAGCCTTCTACGTCGCTGGCAAAGATCAGGAAATAAATACGGTAATTCATCTTATTTGCCGCTCGTTCAAATCCAGCCTTCATCATAGTATTCTGGAAGGATGTACTTCCACCAAAGTACGCATTAATATCCCCATTCAACAGTGCAGCCTGAGCACTCATTTCATCGGCAATGACTTTAGTCTCTACACTGTCTAAATAAACAGTTGCCTCTTTATTCCAGTAATTCTCGTTTTTCTTAAATGTCTTGGAATCGTCATTTACCCATTTGTCGAGCACATAAGGTCCGGTTCCTACTGGATTCTGCATACACCATTCTTCACCGTTTTCATCAAAAGCCTTCTTGGAATACATAAGCCCCGGCACACTGTTTAAAGAGTACGGAATCTGGCTGTTCCACTCATTCAAATGGATCACTACCGTATAATCTCCTGTTTTCTCAAACGAATCTACACTGCCGAAATGAGTACTGGAGGTCTGGGATTTCTCTTTGAAATTTTCAAAGTTCCACAGAAGAACATCTGCATCTAAGTGAGAACCGTCTGAAAAATATACATCATCGCGAAGCGTAACGGTATAGGTAAGATTCTCCTTATCTCCTTCCAGTGATTTTGCTAAATATCCCACCGGATTTCCAGCATCGTCCAGCTTAATCAACGGTTCATAAACCAGTCCCCATGTCACAGTTTCCTGATTACTTCTGATACGCCATGCTGCCGCTGTCATACATTCAACGCTCATCCCCATTTTTAATGTACCGCCTGCCTTCGGCTGCCCAGCCGCCTCTGTCTGTTCCTCAGCCTGCGCTGCAGTATCCGCTTCCGTCTTTGCCTGCTCTTCCTTAGTCGTCTGCCCTTCTGTTCCTGCGGTTGTAGTATTGCTGTTATTTCCTCCGCATGCGGTCAGAGAAAATGCCATAGCTGCTGCCAATAATACTGCCATCAATTTTTTCATATGTATTTACTTCCTTCCCCTTTTTCTTAATTGGAATATTTGTTCACAAGTTTTACTGAAACAAAATAAGCGCAATCACTTCCAGCGGTTCTTCCCCCACCGCCTCCAGACCGTGTCCTTCTCCTGCGCCGGTAAATGTCACATCTCCCGGCTTCACGGTCTGGATCGTACCGTTGTCATTAAACCGTCCTGTTCCTTTTAAAATATAGTAGGTCTCTGACTCCTTCTCGTGGACATGATAGCCAATTCCTGATCCAGGCATTACCGTGGTATGCCCGAAGAAGCGGCCCTTATTGTACATTTCCTCCGGTACCTTCAGCAGCTCCTTACAGGAAATGGTTCCCGGTCCGTTAAACGGGCTGGGCTTGTGTTCTGTCACTAATTCTTCCGCTCTCTTAATCATTTTCAGCTGGTCCCCCCTTTCTTTTCTCGTTTCCAACGAGCTGCAAATTCATATCTCCGCGTTTTCCGCATTAATGCATACTTGATATGTATCTGTAGTATACAACAAGATTATCTCATTTTCAATCAACAAATCAGAGATATCCCGTCTGTTTTTTTGTGCACTTTTTACATATATCTGTTTTATCAATCTATTTTTTTATCATTTTACGCAGTTTCATAACTTTATTATAATGGATAATTTTCGAAATTGAATTGTAAAAATATGGGAATCCTATGTTCGATTGGTAAAATCATAACGAAAAATTATACTTGTTGTTTTGTCTTAACCGTTGTATAATATACTTATTGTATACTTTACACCCAAAGAATAGGAGCGTAAAACCATGGCAGCAAACAATCGGGATTTAAAAAATAAAGCTTATGAAACAATAAAGGAGCGGTTACTGGACTGTACTTACGAGCCGGGGACACTTCTTAACGAGGCGCGCCTGGCTGAAGATCTCGGATTCAGCCGCACTCCTGTCCGTGAAGCCATCAGCAGGCTGGAATCCGATGGATTTGTAAAGATCATGCCGAAGAAGGGAATTTACGTATCAGATATCTTACTGAGCGATGTACTTCAGATTTTTCAGACCAGAATAGAGATTGAGCCGGTTGCGCTCCGCATGGCCGCCCCCTATCTGCCGGAAAGCGAACTGATCCAGTTCCGCGGAAAGTTTCTGGAGGACTTTGAGGATATTCCCAACAGCTTCCGCCTGGACACTGCCATGCATTTATTTATCATTGAGTACTGCGGAAACCGTTATATTATCGATATGATGCACAGGGTCTTTGATGATAATACGAGAGTCATTATCGCCAGCAAACAGAACCGGGTACAGATACACGATGCCAGAGCGGAGCACATGGGAATTCTCGATGCACTGCTGGAAAAAGACGTGGATAAAGCGCAGGCACTGATGAAAACACATGTGGAATCCTGCCGGCGGGCCGCTCTCGATTACTTCTATTCCCTTCAGGCTTATAACACGACGCCGCCCGAGACTTATAAGAAGCAGCTAAAAGACTGGAGCAGTTAAAAACCTGAGATTGACAGGATTTGAAAAAGAGACTTTGACTCGGTATATACGAAAAAACAGGAAAGGAAGAGCGGGCTGCATATTGCCGTCCGTTCTTCCTTTCCATACGAATTATATCAAATATGATAGTTATTTCCCAATCCCCCTTACTTCTCTTCCGGACATTCCCCGGTTGTCTCCGCATCCGCCTTCACCGGCATCATATAATCAATCACGACTTTTTCTCCCCTCGCAAACGGTTCCGAATAACGCTCATGGGTATAAATCTCACACCAGTAAAAGTTGTCGAAGTCTATGGTTCCGCCTGTTTTCTCAATCGCTTCCGTAATCAGCAGGTAAGCGGAATCAAGGATTTCCGCCACATTGCTGCCCTCAATCTGAACATAAGCCGCCCGGCCTTTGGGTATGTGTTTTACGAACAGTCCCTCCGGTATTTCCGTCTGCATCCGGACAAAGTCGCCTATCACTATCTTAAAATTCATTCTGTCACTAAAGTCGTACATGAAACCAATTCCGTCATTTTCGTCTATGTCATCACAGCATTTGACGTCCGCCAGCCTGTCCAGCTTTTCAATGGTATCTCCCTGAAAAAATTCCTGCCACACAAAGCCGGCGTCGGTAAAGCTGGTTTCCCGGGGCAGCCCCGCCATGAGCCGTTCAGGTGTATCCTTATAAATGATGCATTTCATTTCAGCCATAATACGTTTTCCTCCTACAAATCTCATATCTGAGAAATTGATCGGAAGATAATCATTTAGCCGGGCATTTTTCATTCTGGCCTGAGAAGGCGTAATCCCGTGATGTTCCTTAAAGGCCCGGGAAAAAGAAGAATGAGACTGAAAACCGTATTTTACCGCTGCGTCGAGAACAGAAATATCCGTATTTTTAAGCTCATAGCCGGCCAGTGTCAATCTACGTTTTCTTACATAATCAGAAATGCTGATCCCCGAGATAAAATTGAAAATACGCTGAAACAATGCGGCCGGACTCATGGCTATTCTGGATATTTCATGATAATCGATTTCACAGCCATCAGGAATTATTTTTTCCAAATACAGGATTACGTCATTGAATGTTTTGCTGCTGTTCATAATTACCTCCGTCACTCCATATATTACCAAATTTACCGGCCGCTTTCTTTTCATTTCGCGTACAGATTATGTCACTTAATGACTATCCCCAGCCGCTTCGCCAGTTCCGCCGCCTGATATAGATCCATGACCGCGCCCCGCACCTCAGAACACTCATCGGAAAGCACCAGCCCCTTGATGTCGCAGGTGGTAAAATCCATTCCCTTAAGCGGAGTCTTAAAAAAGCTGGCATTCTGAAGACTGACCTGACTGAACGTAACGCCTTTGCACCTGCACTGCGCGAAATTACCATTTTCCAAATCGCTGTCTTCCACCCGGAAAGATTCCAGCTTCGAGTCGTCTAAATTCAAATACTGCATACTGCATTCCATGATCGACACATCCTTTAAGCTGCTCTCTGTCATCCTGGCCCCTGTCCCCTTTGACCGCTGAAATGACACCCGTCTGAGAAAGCTGTCGCGGAACAGACAGTTGGAAAAGTTACAGGAGACAAACATCACATCGCTGAATTCCGCCTTTTCAAAATTACATCCCTCAAAACTGCAGTTTTCAAACTTTACCCTTGAAAAACAGAGTCCGGAAAAATCTTCCTCCTGTGCCTCCATATTCTTTAAATATGCATTCTGAATCCGCTCGTCCTCTTCCCTGCACTGATGAAGAAACTCCGTCTCCCCCGTTACAAGTTCATATACTTCAGGCAGCCACGGCTCTGCCAGTTTTATTCCAGCCATACGTTCCTTTTCCTTTCTGATACATGATCAAATGCGCGATGCTTCCATTATGCCATATACCAGGAAAAAGGTCAAAAGATCATGCATCGATTCCCGCAGAAAATGTCAAGATTAAATTTCCTCTTTACGTTAAGATAGCATTGCAGTTCATCAAACAGTCAACAGGAGGATTTTTCTTATGAAAACAATTACGGCGCGAACGCTGGAGCTCAGCGGCACCAGTTACGAAATCGGACAGGCACTGGGACGCATGGCCGCCTCAAATCCCAGGATGAAAAAGTTCTACACTGCGGGATACGAAAACTTCGGTGAGAACGAAGTACAGGAGGCCGAAAAAATGTTTAACGAGTGGTGTCCGGGGCTGAACGAAGAACTCGCCGGTTTTGCCGGAGAGCTGGCAGTTCCCATAAAATCCGTTGTCTACTATGCCATGACATACTTAAGGCCCAGCTGCAGCCATCTGGCCCTGCTGCCCTCCAAAACCGCAGGCGGCCACCCGCTCATTGCCCGCAACTATGAATTTAACGACGAACTGGAGGATTTCCAGCTGATCAGAACCAGTGTAAAAGGAAGGTATACCCACATGGGCACCAGCGTCCTAAGCTTTGGACGCGAGGATGGCTTCAATGAACACGGCCTTGCAGTCACCATGAGCTCCTGTGGATTTCCGGTCGGAGCCGATCACTGTATGCGCCGGCCCGCGCTTAAAGGCCTCCAGTATTGGGCTGTCATCCGGTCGATTCTGGAAAACTGCCGTGATACCAGAGAAGCACTTCTCTTTTTAAAGGGCATGCCCATCGCCTATAATATCAATCTGATCCTTCTGGACCGTTCCGGTAACGGCGCGCTCGTCGAAACACTGGATGGATCCATGGCAGTCCGGATGCTTAATGAAACCTCCCCGGTTCCCTATAACCATGCCACCAACCACGCTGTAATCCGGGAACTGGCTTCCCGGGAGCCGGAGGCTATGGTACACTCCCTGAAACGGTATGAGTACATAAAAAATGTGGCAGACCATTCGGAAACCCTGACTGTAAACCAGTTAAAAGACATGCTTCTGTCTCCCTATCCGGATGGCCTCTGCTGTCACTGCTATAAAGATTTCTTTGGTACAACAAAAAGCATGATCATTGATCCGGCGGATGGTATAATAGATTTATGCTGGGGCGGACGGGCGGAAAACGGGTGGCATGCGTATCGGATAAGCGAACCGCTCCCCACCAGGGAACACGACGTATCCATCACCTGTGAGCCCGCTGCTCCCACCATGTTTCGTTTCGATCCAAATCCGTTCGCATAGCCCCATGAAACTGAAATGACCGGTGATCCGGCCGAATCCTATAAAAGAAATAAGGAGACTGACCATGGACTATTTAAAAGCGCTGGAGCGCGCCATCCTCTACATCGAACATCATCTGGGTGAAGACATCAAAGTCGAAGATGCGGCAGCCGCGGCCGGATACTCCTACTATCACTTTACCCGGCAGTTTAACGCTCTGTTGGGAGAAAGTGTAGGCAGCTATATCAGGAAGCGGAGGATCGCCAAGGCTGCCAAGGAACTGCTCTATACGGACAGGCGGATCCTTGATATCGCCCTGGACTGCGGTTTCGAGTCTGCGGAAAGCTTCAGCCGGGCCTTCAAAACGCTGTATCTCACCAGCCCGGCCTCTTACCGGAAGAACCGGCTCGATTTATTCATCGGTTCCAAACCGCAGCTGGAGGGGGAACGCCTCACGCACATCACAAAAAATCTGACAGTCCATCCCGCCATCGTGGAACTGCCTGATATTATGGCCGCAGGGCTGCGCGGCAGCACCACGCTGAACGATAATGTTCTACCCGGCCTCTGGGCCGCCTTTATGGAACTGTCTCCTCAGATTCCCAACCAGCTCCCCTGCGGGAGAGGGTTCGGGATCTGCGAGGCCTGTGAAGAGGGCAATACACTCTACAATATGAACGGAGACGTCCTCTTTTCAGAGGTTGCTGCTGTCGAGGTGAGCAGCTTTAACGGCCTCCCTGATCAATTTATCCCAAAGATCATAAAAGGAGGGCGCTACGCGGTATTCACTCACACCGGCAGTCTCTCCCTCCTTCAGGACAGCTACTCTTATATCTGGGGAACCTGGTTTCTCGGAACAAACGAGAAGCTGGATGCACGAGAAGATTTTGAATTGTACGATCAGCGTTTTTTAGGATACGACCATCCAGAGTCCCAGATCGATCTCTATATCCCCATCCGTTAGGGCGGCTGCACCAGTTACCAGCGCAGCTCACACAGGCCGCAGGCAGGCATGGAGAGGCGGATGAGATCCTGTATCCTGTTATCTGTCCCATTCAGTTCCATAGACTCCACTGTATTCCCACGGCAGTCCTTAACCGTAATGGTTACCGGCCTGACCGGATCCAGGATGAGGATCTGTTCCTGTGCGTGCAGGGCGTTTACGCAGCTGCAGATTTTCTTTCCTTTTGCTGGCCGGATTACCCTTCCCGCGGAATAGTGAACCAGAATCTCCTCCGTCTCATTTTCCACACTCACCTCCGGATAGAGGTTTTCCGGCTCTTTCGCACGGATCACGGTCATCTGGAGCAGTGTTCTGTGCTGTCTCATGAAATTCAGCCAGAACCGGAGCATCTCTGCCATTCCGTCATCTATATCCGCCAGGCGGACCGATATCTGCGGAACGCCGAACAGACAGCTTAACACCTGCATGGCGGCCTCCTCCGGCCGCTCTCCCCGGTTCCACATCAGCATATCCGAATGGACTGCGCTGTCTCCGCACAGAAGCCGCAAATCCACACAGCCAACCCGGTTAGTCACCGGGGAACACGGACAGTCCGCCACACGGAACATGTTTCCATACCGGCGCATGTTCGGCCCGATATAACGCTGCCGGAATTCAATCAGAAGACTCTCCTTTTCCCTCCGCAGCGTCTCCCTGACAGCGGTCATAAACACGTCCAGCGCCTCCTGGATATCCCTGTAGTCCATACCAGCCCGCCACACGGGAGTTTCCTCTCTCATATAGAACTCATCGATGAAATCCAGTTTCAGTCCATCCAAATCCCATTCCCGGACAGCTTTTATATAGACTGCCAGTAAATACTCCCGCACCTCTTGATAACGAAGATCCAGTACCCCGGCCCTCTGCCGCTCATCGTAACAGAGCAGTTTATCGGAGAAGCGGTCCCAGCAGCCGGTGTTCTTTCCCACAAACGGCACGGAAAACCACAGCATGTACTTTATGCCCATAGCGTGAACCCGCCGTATGTGCTCCGGAAAATCCGGAAATTTTCCCGGCTCAGGAGCCCAGTCCCCGCAGAATGCGTATCCGCGGTTATTATCCCCGGTCTGCCAGCCGTCGTCCACGATGATTGTATCAAATCCCATTTCTGCCGCTCGCGCGGCTTCCTCCTCGACAACCGATGCGTTAATATCCTGATGCCAGGAATACCAGAACGAGTACACCGGCTCTCTGGCTTCTTCCGGCACTTCCATGACAGGGGGCATCCCATCTTCCCACCACTGTCTCACCTGATTCAGCGTATCCCAGTATGGAATATTTTCCTGTGACTCCCACAGCCGGAAAGAATATCCCTCACTCATCTTCTGCGCACTCAGTACGAACTGGATTTTAACCGCCATCCTTCCATCTTCCTCGTGCACTCCGGCATTTATATCCACTTCCTGGCACAGCTCCGAAGCTGCGATCGTGTGCCTGTTCCTGCTTTCCGAATTGAAAAAGCATACGACCGGGGCAGACACGGCCGTCATGGACGCCGCCGGCAGCTCCCAGTCCGCCTTCAGCGCCCGGTCGGCGCGGCAGTTGGGATGCCACCGTCCGCAGATATCGAGAATTGGAAAGGAATAACGGATTTCCACGGCACTCCCCTTTTCCGAAACACAATCCGACCGGAAACAAAACTCCGTGACGGCCCGTCCCTCTCCCTTTTCCATTACCGACGCGGTACAGGAAGCCGCCGCCTCTGAAAACACCTCATATTCACCGTAGTTTAAAATACGCTCCATTTTTCTTCTCCTTTCGGTTCGCTTATTTCATATCTGTACAGAACACATTCAGCCTGGAGACACTGGTTCCTCACGGAAGCGGATCAGACATAATTTCTGCCAGCGCCCCTGTCAGCGTCGTATTTTCCTCCATACTCAGAATTGTCAGCAGCGCGTCCCCTCTCTGTTTCTTAACTGCTTCGAACATTGCTTCCTTCTTATCATAAGAAATCTGTGCTCTGTTTAAAATTTCATAGGCCTGAGCCCCCCGGTTTGCAGCAGCGACCCGCATGCCGGTTTCAAAGCACACTTCTATGTTTTTTTCAGTTGGAATCTCTGAAAGCTCCAGCATCAGAATTTTGCTTGCCTCATCATAGGACAGGGCCGCATCCGTCCGCGATCCTCCGATTATCACTGCCGGAACGGCAAATCCTGAATCTGCAAATTCCACATTGCGGAAATTCAGCTTCCATGAACGCCGTTGTGGAATTGCGCTCCGATTTCCTTTCGCGCCGCTGACTGCGAAACGGACAGAGGAGCCCCACTCCAGAACAAGACGCGTAGATACCCATCTTTCAACCGTATCCCCGTCTGTCCTTCCGTCATCCTCCCATATAGTAAAACAGCCGTCTGCACCCGGAAATATATCGACCGCCATACAGTCCGGGTTTTCTGTACTGCCCTTGCCGTCAAGGCTTCTGGGGATGATGGCACCGGCTTTTGCAAGCACCGGCATCTGTTCCAGGGTACGGTAGAGAGTCATCTGTTTCCCCCCCTGATAGATCCGTGAATTCTGGTAATCAAACCAGAGCCCCTCCGGAATCCAGGCCTTCGCTCCCGCTAAATCCGCCTCGCGATCCAGCCTCTCCGTGATGGGGATGACTAACAGCTCCGAGCCAAAATAGTATTCATTAGGAAACTCATATGCCTCCTTCTGTTCCGGCTCCTCCCAGTACAGAGGCCGAATCAGAGGACAGCCCTCTAAACTGGCCCGGCGGTTCGCCGTATGGAGATAGGGAATAAGTTCATGGCGCAGCCGCAAAAAGTCTTTCATAATCATCTCGGCCCGCTTATTGAAATTCCAGGGCTCCTTTCCGCTGAATGGATTGGAGGTACTGTGAAGCCGGTTGATTGGTGAAAATACACCGAGCTGTACCCAGCGCACTGCCAGTTCATCGTCCCTGGCCCCCATCATGTGCCCTCCGATATCATGACTCCACCAGCCATACCCCACATTGCTTGCCGAAGCCGTAAAATACGGCTGAAACCGAAGACTTTCCCAGCTTATGATGGTGTCTCCCGAAAAACCAACCGGGTACCGGTGACTCCCAATTCCCGCATACCGGGAAAATGTAAGACCAGCCCCTCCCTTCCGCGTACTGTCCAGATAGTGGTAATGGTTCAGCATCCAGAGGGGATCCAGGCCGGGAATTCTGGTTTTCTTTCCCTGCTGCCAGTCCACCCACCAGAAATCGACGCCTTCCCCTTCCATTGGATGATGCAGTACATCGAAATAGGCCTCCAGAAACCTACGGTCAGTCACATCGAACTCCACCGTTTTTTCGCTGTCCGGATCGATTCCCAGCGCTTTGGCCATTCTCGGATATGCCTCCTCGTGAGCCCGCACTCCATCCGCCGGATGGACGTTTAACGTTACCTTAAGTCCCTGTTCATGGAGCCACGCCAGAAATTCAGGCGGATCAGGGAACAGCTCCTTATTCCAGGTATATCCAGTCCACCCGGAACCGTATTTCGCCGGAATATCCACCAGATGCCAGTCCATATCGATGACTGCTACGGAAAAAGGTATCCTCTCCCGTTGAAAGCGTACCATCAGTCTCTTATATTCTTCTTCTGTATATTTATGGTACCGGCTCCACCAGTTTCCAAGAGCCCACCGCGGAAGCAGAGGCGTATTTCCACACAGCCTGTAAAAATCGCGGATACATTCCTGGTAACGGCGGCCGTATCCGAAGAAGTAGACATCCAGTCCGTCTCCCCCGCGCGGAGTGACCCAGCCGTCCTCTGTAATGACCATGGAAGCGCTGTCGTCAATCAGAGTACAGCCGTCTTTAGAAATCATTCCGTGTTCCAGCGAAATTGCGCCATCCACCTCGTCCAGAGTGCGCGCGGTTCCTCCCAGATCCTTAATCTCATCGCCCCAGCGCCATAAACGGTTTTCCCCCGTCTCCTGATTTAAAATCGTACGAATACTTAATCCCTCTTCAGCAAATTTCCCTCCCCGGTACTTCACCTGTAAAAATTCCGTAGTAATCGTAAGGATACCATTCTCCTTTATAACATCAAATTCCGGGACCTGAAAATCCCGGTTCATTACAATCTGTGTGGCCCGGTCTTCAAAGTTCCCCTTTTCGTTGTATTCCATACGAATCAGAGAGGATGTCAATACGGTGAAACGATAGTCCGGTCCCTGTATGAAGGCACTCTCCCTGCCTGCCGGACTTCCATATCTTTTTATATCTCTTACCATGTGATCTCCTTATTTCAGAAAAGCCGTACAGACATCTGTACAGCTTTCCTTCTATCCTTTTATTATACCTGATGCAGTACTGCTATGATTCAGGATTGTTCCCATCGCCGCACGTATATGACCAGGTTCCATTTTCCTTGATTTTCACCAGCCGTTCCTCACCTCTCCATTTTACCAGCAGCAGCCGTTCCTGGGCAAGCAGATTTTTCACGAAAATGGTATTTTCTCCCACTTCATATTCGATGGCGTACTGTGGATTTTCAAGCCTCACTCTTCCGTCTCCGGCAAGCATCGGTTCTATCTCCAGATCGGCCTGAAGGCCAAACCGCACTCCCGCGTATCCGGCGATCAGATTCCAGATAAACACGCATGGATATTCATAATAATGGGCCGCGCCATGCCAGTTCTTCTCACTGAGATAGTAAACGTAATTCATATCATACCGTTCCCCCATCCGGTATTCGTCTGTCCTGGCCTGGCGGCAGACCGCTAACAGCTGCTGTTCCAGAATATCGCTTCTTCCCTTCTCTCTCCAGTATTCGAAATCCCAGCACCAGTATCTTCCCGCCGCACAGAGATCATACGGTCCTCCCGAACCGATCTCTGCCTCCGTATAATCTGCAATTTGAGCGGATACAAAGCTGGGAAAACGCTGAAACTCCAGGAAGCATTCCTCCATCAGACGGTCCACGCCGTCCTCCTGTTCCGGTTTCGTATAATGGAACAGCGAGGGAAGCTCATTAGCCAGAAGATGGATATGGTCATGGGGTACTGAGTTTCTGTCTACCCAGTCGACAAACCGGTTCTTCGAAGCATCCCAGAAACCGGCCGGAAGCGTTTCCACAAGCGCCTTCCCGAGTATCTTCGATACCGTCCGGTAATGCTCCGCCTGCCGGTCCCGCTTTAAGACCTCCTCCAGCTGGGCCATGAGTTCAAAGGACCTGGCCGCCAGCGCCTGAGCCATGCATTCCCGGCCATCCTTGATCACCTGATCCTCGTAATAAACGTCGGACCACAGCCTTCCCTGACGGTCAATACAGCTCTCCACAAGAGAGAGTGATTGTTCCAGCCCCTCCATATGATCGCCAAGCCAGGCCCGGTCTCTCACGGCTGAGTAATAAAAGAAAGCTGATTCAATAATTTCGATGTTCCCGGTTACAAGGAACATTTCCGCGTTCTCCGAATTGTCCAGGCTGTTCCGCCTGACATGATACTCTCTGGCCCCGTTCGGCTGGATGGCGCAGGGATCACGAAACGCCTGCTCCGGATCCTCCGCCATCATCTTAAGCTGCAGTTCCATCATCCGCTTTACCACTGCCAGATCCAGTTCATCGGCCATGGCAAGGCGTCCCTTAATCTGGAACTCATGGTCTACATCCGGGTAGGTTCCCGCGTAAGCGCCTTTCTGAAGCGTACTCACCACGTAGCCGTCGCTGTCGGAATATGATTTTGCTCTCGTCCGTTCCACCACGGAGGGCAGAAGTGTTTCCCAGTAGAAATGGTAATAGGTGTCCAGGAAAATGCCTCCGTTCTCAAAGTCCAGCTCCATGGTATTGCCCATGACATCACAGCGCGGCGGGCCGTCAAATTCTTTCCATACCGGTTCAGAAAATGCGCCGCCTTCCCCCGCCGAAACAGTTACCTCCGTCTCATCTGCGCTTATGCGGATAAAAAACGCCTCGGATGCTTCTGCCTCATAAGACCGGTACTCCCCCTGCCCGTTTAAGGGCAGGATAAAGCACCGGGCAACAGGCGGAAACTCCACCGCACCGTCATAATTATGTATCAGATACGGCTCTCCCTCTTCTCTGCTGACGCAGTAAACAATTGGTCTGATTCCGCCGTACGAAATTTTTTTCTCTGTCATAATCCCTCTTATTTTGTCTTATTTTTATTTCGCCTTATTCTTGTATTCTTCTGTCCAGTAAGCTTCCACCTTATTCATGCCAAGCTCATCGATCTTCTGAATAAATTCCTGATAAACCGACTCGAAGTCCTCTGTAAAAATCATCTTCACAGAATACTGCTGAAGGAGGCTGAATGCTTTCTGTCTGATAATTCCCTCTTCCGATTCCGGAGACGGATCCTGAATGTCCAGTTCCGGACGGAATTCCACATACTTTCCGAACTGTTCGTTGAATTTATTCATTCTCTCATCCTGATCGTTCCACCATGGCAGATTCCACAACAGCTCATTGCAGGCAATCCAGTACTCACCCAGGCCGTTTCTGGAGGCAACGCCGCCCCAGTCCGCATTTTTATCCTTCACATACTCTTCCAGCAGAACCGGTTTCCCGTCTACCATATGCCATTGCGCGCCTGCCACCGGATCCTGATAGGTATCGCCTTCAATTCCCCATGATACATCGCTGTGTCCCTCAACAGAGGCCAGATATTCCAGGAAACGGATCGCTCTCTCAGGGTTCTTGCAGGTCTTCGGAATCACGGTCGCCAGCCAGCCGGCTCCCGTTCTGATCTGTCCGTATGTCTCGAAGGGAGGCAGAATCTCATACGTAGTTTCCGGGTTGTCTCCAGGTACCTTCTCGCCGTCGGAGATCGTCCAGCAGTAGGAGATCACATCGCCCTGCTCAATTTTAGCTTTTCCCACATCCTTTGTGTCAATAAAGGGATCTTTTGTCAGAATACCTTCGAGATACATCTCGTTTAAATACTTCATCGGTTCCTTAAACTTGTCGTCACGAACTACCCACTGGATCCCCCCGTCCTTCTCTGCAAAGTCGGTGCTCAATCCCATCTGGATACCATAGTGGGAAAGCTTCGCGCTCTTTCCGAACTCATCGGCGGACATACTTCCGTCAGCGGGATAAAAGCCTATTTTATCCGGGTGGTTTTCCTTCATCTGCTTAACGGCAGCGATAAAGTCGGCCATATTCTTAATCTCCGGACGGCCAATCTCATCATAATAGTCTTTTCTGACCGTCATGACCGGCTGGTTGGTACCCACAATCTGATCGTACTCTCTTGCGGCCTTCTGCCATGCCTCACCCTGAATCCATGTCGTAAACTGATACGTCTTTCCATCCGCCATCTGATAATTGCTTAAGATCTCCTTTGGCAGAATTTCACGCATTTTCGGCGCATACTGATCAATCAGCTCGTCGAGTGACCACAGCATCCCCGCTTCGGCCATTTTCTTTAAAGCTGCATCATTTTTATCCAGTGTCAGAATATCAGGCAGCTAATTGCCGGCAATCATCATATTTAACTTCTGTCCGTCGTCTACAACCGGTTTCATAAAGTTTAAATCAACACCGGTCTTGGCGGTCACACGCTCTGCCGTAGCATCATTCCAGTCCAGTGAAAACCAGGAAAAGTTGGCGTAATACCCTAATTCTATGGGCGAGGTGTCTTCCTTCCATTCCAGATCCTCCGGATCCGCCTGCCAGCCGATCCTCTCCCAGTCCATCTCAGACTGGAAATCTGACACGGCTGCCTCCGGCGCCTGTGTCTGCGGCTCTGATTCCGCCTTTTCTGTTTCCGCAGCAGTCTCCCCTGTGGTCTCCTTCACCGTACTCTGGCCGCCCCCGCAGCCTCCCAGCATACCCGCAATCATAGCGGAGCATACCATGCATGATAATACACGTTTGAACTTTCTCATATTCCCTCTCTCCTTTTTTTATTCGCAGCTCTTCAGCCGCGCATCTTCTTGTTTTCGTGCTTCTTCTTGTTTTCGTGCTTCTTCTTGTTTTCGTGCTGCTGAATGGGTACGCTTATTCTTTCACCGCTCCCAGCATCATTCCTTTCAGGAAGAACTTCTGAACAAACGGATAAATAATGGTTACCGGCAGAATCGATACGATCAGCATCGCGTAACGGACCGATTCCATGGTGGTACTGCTCTCCGACGGCACTGCGATCATCTTCTGCAAAGTCTGCTGTGCCTCAGCCAGAGACATGGCACGCATCAGAACAGCCGGAAGTGTCATCAGGCTCTCATTCTGAATAAAGAATGCAGGGTGGAACCAGTCATTCCAGTGCCATACCCCTACGAACAGCGATACCGTGGCGATAACCGGCGTTGACAGCGGAATTATAATCTTAAACAGAATCGTAAAATATCCCGCTCCGTCCATCTGTGCGGACTCTTCCAGAGCCGCCGGCAGTTCCTTAAAAAACGATATAAACAGAATAATATAATAAAACTGAAAAATATTAGGCAGGATATAGACCCAGAAGGAATCCAGCAGATGCATCTCCCGGTAAAGGAGATAGGACTGCACCACTCCGGCTGAAAAGTACAGCGTTATGACACCCATAATCATATAGACCTTCCGCCCCTTTAAATGATCCTTTGACAATCCGTAAGCAGCCATCGCCATACAAAAAACAGCCAGAACCGTTCCTACAATACTCCTGAGCATTGTCATAAGGAAGGCAGGATAGATCGCCTTATTCTGGAAAACAATCTTGTAATTTTCCAGAGAGAACTTTCTGGGCCAGAAGTAAAGCGCCTGCCTGGCCGCATCCCTGCCATCGTTAAATGAATAGATCAGACAGTAATAAACCGGATATACCGTCACAATCAGAACAAGAATACATAATACGGCGGTAACGACATTAATGATTCTGTCCTCTCTTGATCTTCCTAATTTCATACGCAGCATATCATCACCCTCCCGTTAAAAGACGCTCTTTCCAAATACTTTTTTTGATATTTTGTTGGCGGTCAGAAGAAGCGTTACCGAGAGCACAGAAAGGATCAGATTCCCGGCTGCCGCAAAGGAAAATCTCAGCTGGTTTAAACCTTCATCGACTATGAATTTCTGTATTACATAGGATTTCGAATAATTAAAGGCGTTTCCCAGCAGATACGACTGGTTAAAGTTGGAAGCCACCGGCCCGCCGCTCAGTAAGTTTCCGCAGTTCATAACGAAAAGGACCCCTGCCGTCCATGCGATAGACGGCAGCGTGATCTGTGTGATCCGTTTCAAACGGCCGGCGCCGTCCACAGCTGCCGCCTCATAAATATCCTGGTTAATGCCCGCAATGGCCGCCAGATAAATAATCGCATTCCAGCCGCTCTCCTGCCAGCAGTCGATCCACACGCCGATCCACCAGAAATACTTGGAATCTGCCAGAAATTCGATGGGCATATCTGTGATATGCAGTCTCATCAGAATATCATTGATCAGCCCCTTACTGTCCAGAAACACGATCCAGAGAGTCGCTACTATGACATAGGACAAAAAATGCGGTAAATAGCTTCCTGTCTGGGTCGCCTTCTTCAGCCACTTGAACGGTACCTCATTGATAATGAGAGCCAGCAGAAGCGGCGATGTAAAGGTAAAGAAGAATTTTAAAAAGCTCATTCCCAGAGTGTTTTTCATGGCGAGATAAAAGCTCTCGCTGGAGAACAGTTCCTTAAAATACTTCATTCCGGCAAATGCATGGCCGAAAAATCCATCGGTCAGCGAATAATCCAAAAAGGCATTTGCCAGTCCCATCACAGGGATATAGGAAAAAATAAAAAAGAATATCATGGCAGGTATCACCATCAACTGAAGCTGAAACTGCCTCTTTCCCCATCTCTTTTTTTTCGGTAACTTTTTCATAGACACATACCAAACCTCCTCCACCTGTTGTTTTTCCCTTTGCAAAACTAAAAAAACGCTATATAATTGATTACTGGGAACATTTCCGTTTGCAAATACAGTATATCACATGGAATTTATGAAATAAGTACACGTTTTTTGGAAATAGTACAATAAATATAGTTGTTTTCACACACCAACCGTACTCTGGAGGTCTTACAAATGGAAATAATCAAAAAAATGCATTATAAATCAAAGCTGATTCTCTGTTATCTTGTCCTTGTCTCCTTCCCGCTTATCCTCTGTCTTATCCTTCTGTATCAATCTATCGTTAAGCCAGTCCGGGAAAATGCGGTGAGCGCCATCGATCAGAGACTGGAGCAGGAACTGAGCACCATCAATTCCAAAATTGAAAAAATAAGAAATGTCTCTTATTTAGTCTCCACCAACACGGTCATCAACAAGTTTTTCGTACCAAAATTTTACGGTGACCTGGAATTAATCGAGATTTTGAACAACGATATTTCTCCCCTGCTCTCATGGCTGGAGGCCTCCAGCCCGGAAGTATCCTATTACCACTTTTTCACGAACAATCCTTCGATTCCGGATACCCAGTATCTCCACCACTATGATGATTACCGTTCAGAGCCGTGGATGCAGGAGATGGAGCAGTCTGTTTTTGATAAGGGCTATTATCTGGAGCCATATCATCAAAACCGCAGCTACAGTTTTGGATACGGCGTGGAAGATCAGATGGTCTATTCCCTGTTCTACCCTCTTCTGACTGCCAATAACTTTCTTGAGGTCTGCATAAAGCCCTCTGTATTTTTCGAAGACATGAAAGCCATACCGGCCATGGAGTCCGGTTTTGTGGCAGCCGTCAACAGAGATGGAAAAGTTATCTCCGACCTTCCGTCAACGGTTACCGCCGCTTTCCGCGAAGCTCTGGAACAGAGTCTTACAGAAGGCGGCTATCTGTCCGGCCCTGCCGACAGCCCTGTCCTCGTCTCTCTGGAACAGACTGAGTATCTGCTGTCGCTTCGGAAAATCGATGCTCTGGACAGCTGGATTCTCTGCGCTGTTCCCAATGCTGAGATCGTCGGGCCGGTTTTAAAAGCGCAGCAGTCTTTTGCACTGGTAATCTTAGCAGCGGCCATCGGCATCGTACTGCTCTCCTACCTTTTATCCACACTGCTGATCCGGGAAATCAATACAATTATTGACGCCGTACATAAGATTCAGGAAGGCGATTTCCACGTCTCCATCCCGGTAAACGGGGAAGATGAGATCGATCAGCTGGCTACTGACATTAACTATATGTCATACAAGATAAACGAACTGATCAACCGTGTATACAAGGCCCGGATGCTCCAGAAGGAGACGGAACTGTCTGCCCTCCAGGCTCAGATCAATCCCCACTTTTTATTCAATATTCTGGATACGTTCAAAATGATCGCCATCATCCACGACCTGGACGATTTTTCCGACAGCATTGCCGCCCTGGGCAATCTGATGCGTTATAATATTTCCCCTGCCAGCTATCGATGCACGCTGGAACACGAACTGCAGATCATACACGACTATATCAATATCCAGAATTTGCTGCTGAACAACCGCGTCACCCTGCTTTTAACGGTCCCTGACGATCTGCTTCGCTTTGAAATTCCCAATTTTATTATTCAGCCCATTATTGAAAATTCCTTCGTCCACGGATTCGAAAATAAGCTGAACGAACTGATCATAAAGGTTTCCATCTACAGGGACGGCTCAAACATCATCATTCAGATCGAGGACAACGGAATGGGAATCAGCGGGGAACAGCAGCAGGCGCTCACAGACGCCATGAAAAAGTCCACGGAAACACTGGAGATCGGACCGGCCCAGGACCCATTCAGGGAAGGGGAGACTTCCCGTTCCGGAAAAAGTATTGGCCTTCTCAACGTGGATCTGCGGCTGTTTCTGCTTTACAGGGACCGCTATTCCTTCACCTTTTCCGCTTCGGACTTAGGCGGTGCCTGTAACACGATTTCCCTGCCCGTCTCGATTCCGACGAAGGAGCAGGAAGAAAATTTTCTTAAGGAGCAGAGTATGTTATGACACTATTAATCGTTGAAGATGAAGATATCATAAGAAAAGGACTGATCGTCACACTGAGAAAGCTGGAGATGGATTTTGAACACATCTATGAAGCCGGCGACGGAGAAGAGGGGCTGCGTCTCTGCCGGGAATACACTCCCGACATCATCATGACAGATATTAAAATGCCGCTTATGGATGGCCTGACGTTTATCCGTGAGAGTCAAAAACTGCTGCCGGAAGGACAATTTATCATTCTGAGCGGCTACAGCGACTTTGAGTACGCCCGAACGGCCCTGAAATACGGTGTCAAAGACTATTTATTAAAACCCAGTACCAAAAATGAGATAAAAGAAGTGCTCACCCGGGTAGTGGAACAGCTGAAAGAGCAGCAGTCACTCCGTCTGGAGCTGACGGAACGGATTCACACCTATGAAAAAAAGCTGGACCGTTTCCAGGAACTGCTGCTGGGAACCATCCTGTCCGGACGTTATCCGGCCGGACAGATCGGACGTTATCTCTCCCACTACTCAATCGTATTTCCGGAAGAATATATGGAAGTTCTCTGCATCAGGATTACGTCTGCTGTTTCTTCCGGTGAACCCTCGATCGACTATAAAAACCATTTTATGTGGATCGCCTCCCTGTTTACACCGTATTACACTGTTTATCAGGCGGATATCTTATCTGTTTATAAATGTCTGCTTATAAACTTTTCCCGCATGGAGCCCGGTTACAGTCAGAAGATATGGAAGAAAGCAGAAACAGAGATCCGGGAATACGGACAGAAACACGGACTGCGGATCTGTCTCTCCATCAGCCGCGCGGAAGTCTCAGAGGAAGCACTTCCCGATCTGTATCAGGAAGCCTGTATGCTGCTGCACTGCCGTCTCTTTCAGCCTGAAGCTGTGATATTCGATCCGAAATGCCAGAGAGCTGCGGAGACAAAAATTCCTGCAGTTCCCCTGACTATGATTGAAACCCTGTATCACTACTTCATTGGAAACAGCCAGTTTGATCTGCGCCAGAACTTTTACAGCTTTATCCACCACATTACACACATAGAGGACTCCTCTCCCGGCTATGTCTGCGAATGTCTCGACAGGCTGGAGGAATTCTTTGCCGTTCAGTCTGCCAAAGACGGCCTCGAACCGGACACCGCTTACCGGATCGCCTTCTCCGTTTCCGAGTCCATGACAGTGTGCAGTTCCCTGGAAGACTTAACGGATATGCTTTATGCCCGGCTGTTGGATTACTGGAAGCTGAAAAAGGAAGGAACCGCCTCCGCCGCCCACATGGCTTCCTCTCCGGTGGACCAGGCTATCGCCTATATGGAGCAAAATTATTACCTGGATCTGGACTTAAGTATGATCTCCGACCTCATCTCCATGAACAGCAGCTATTTCAGTTCTCTGTTCAAAAAGAAGACTGGATTGAATCTGATCAATTATCTTCAAAATGTGCGGATTGAAAAATCGAAACAGCTTCTGTTGAATTCCAATCAGAAGCTGTACGAAATATCAGAAGCCGTGGGGATACCCAACGTAAAATACTTCTGCAAACTTTTTAAAGACTACACAGGTGTCACTCCCTCAGAGTTTCGGAAACATGAACACTCTTTTTAGAAGGCGTTCACACACGCACTCCGCGCGGCGGTATCCTTCAGGATCCGGCCCAGGGGATCTCCCGCCGCGCCTAAAACCAAATTACACCAGAAAAGAAAACTCTCCAAAATCAATCGACAAATCTTCATAAATTCCCACCGGAACCGTATCGTGCATCCCATATATCTTCATATCCATATCCCCATCGTTAAAACAGTATGTCAGGATGCGTCCCTTTAACGGATCAACGATCCAGTATTCACGCACTCCGGCGGACCAGTATTTATTTAACTTGATAGAATAATCTTTTTTTCCCGTGCTCTGGGATATGATTTCTATGACGAAATCAGGGGCTCCGGCTACACCTTTCGATTCCACACGAGTCTGGTCGCAGATAATCATCAGATCCGGCTGCACCACAGTCTTATCATCCGAGTCCAGAAACACATCAAACGGGGACAGAAATACCTCACAGGGTCCGGCCTTTCGCCTGATATACTCTTTGAATTGAAAATACAGTTCTCCAATAAGCTTCTGATGAACAAGGCCTGGAGATGACATATAATAGAACGTTCCGTCAATCAGCTCGGCTCTGACATGATCCGGAAGCGCATAGTAGTCCTCCAGGGTATATCGGCCATGAACCGAATACTCCAGGGCCTCCTCATGCACGCTGCTGACATAAGGGCCATCCTCATCGCAGTAAAATGTCATCCCCAAAACTGTCTCCAGAGCAAGAATCGTATCGTACTGCGGCGACTTCGTGGCACCGCTGAATATCTTATTCACGGTCCCCAGCGGCACACCGGACCGCTCAGAAAGTTCCTGATTTGTTATTCCCAGCTCTTTCTTTCTCTTTTTCATCTTTTCCAGATCCATCATGGCTGTTCTCCTTTCGCAGTTTTGTTTCCTCCATTATACCATAATTACCTTTTATGGTCAATTTATCTAATATAATACGGTAATTTTATTTCCCCATATTTTATCATATTGAATCTTTCACCGCCTGCGGCGCAGCCCCTGTCTCTGAAACCGGCAGGTCAGTCCCGATTCCGATCCGCATTCCATTCCTGACCTTTTCTCTGCAGAGTTTCTCTTCTTTTTTCCATACCATCTCATGTTCATCCAGTTTCACCATAATTCCCTGACTGCACCACCGTTTCACCATGCTTCTCGATACGCCCAGACGATCAGCGATCAGACCGTCCAGCCTAAGCGTCACAGGAAACGGAACCACCAGTTCAATCAGCCGGAAGCCGTTCTTAACCACCTCACTGTTCTCATCCGCATTACCGTCCGCTTCCACCTCTGTCCGGTATCCGCCCTCCGGTATCACAGCTTCCGCTCTGTTCTTCACAAACAAATCCATTCTCCGTCCGTAAGCTTCTGCCAGCATGCGGTCATTCTCAAGGAATCCGGCATACTCTTCCTGCAAAACCGAACTCACCGGAGTCCGTTCGTATATACTCATATTCCAGGTAGTACTGCATTTTTCACAGCGATAGATCAGCCATACATCCACATTCTTTCCATTTGCATTTACACGGAATTTCATACTGTTTACAAATTCACGTTTTTCTTTACATTTAGAACAATTTCGTCTTACAGTGGGAACGGCCTCCGGAGTAATTCTCCAGCGTTCTCTTCTGATTGTATCTAAACCTGTGTTTGAATTATTTATGTTTTTAATCTTGTCTCGCATCACATTGCCTCCTGAAACTACTCTAGTACAGTTTTGCATTAGTAACGCAGTAACAGGGCCTGAGATCCGCGTCAGGTGTGCGTCTGCAAAGCGACGGCGTAGTGGACCTACATTTAGCTTTGCAGGCGTGCTCCCGGCGTGGATAGCTGGTGCTGTTACTGTGGAATTAGTGCAAAGCTGTACTAGTCTTTATGCAAGGCAATACTAGCATGGTTGTGGACAAAGGCATACCTCATCAACGGTTCTGCCGAAAGGATGCGGCATACAGACAGGAAGCACAAAAAAACGATATGCCATAATCCTGCACATCGCTTTTCTATCATTATTTTATTTTATTTTTCTCTGACAAGATAATTCTCTGAATGCTCTTTTCCGAAAGGAAGTACTCCTCCGCCAGCGTCTTTACACCGAATCCATCCAGATATCTGCGATAAATCTCTTCGTTGCGGGTCTTGAGTTCTCTCCGAAAGGAGGTCTCCTCGCCCCACTTTTTCTTATTCTCTTCTTTTCTGGGGATATAGACGTATCCACCATCCATATATTTCTGGATTGCTTCCACCAGTTCCTCCGGCAGAATCTCCGTTGCTTTCCGATAGCGCATCGCTGCCTCCTAAACATAATTTACTGTCAGGAATAGCAAAGGCTATACAATTACTCATATTTTCTTTCACTGCATAGACCTGTTGCTATGCAGTCTTAACCTCTTTCATCATAAAGAACCGGCCTCCTCTCTATCTTTTTGCATACAGGATGGTTGTGTTCTCCTGTCTCCATACCACTTCCACACTTGAAAAACCAGCCTGTTTTAACAGACGTTTCTGATGATCCATCGTACACGGCGTGTCAAAGTGGTAATACTCCCCTTTCACAAGGTTCTGTTCTTTCTCCAGACGCTCTTTCTCCGCAAAGAAATAGTCCTCCTGCTCCTGTGTTTCTGCCATGTAGTCACACTCAATATAACAGCCGCCGGCTTTCAATGCCTGACGCAGTTTCCTGTACAGAGCCAGTTTCTCCTCATGGGTAAAGTGATGCAGGGTCTGAAAAGAAACAGCGGCGTCATACCGCTCCGTTCCCAGTTCATATGCCATGTAGTCAGCCTCAATCAAAGTTACGTCCCGGTTGGAATATTTTTTCTTCAGTCTGTCCAACATCGCAGGAGTCAGATCAATTCCGGTAACGGAAATCTCCGGTTTTCTGGTCCATATTGCCTCTAACTCCAGTCCGGTTCCGCACCCCAAATCGAGAAGCGTCTCCGTCTCATCCGGTATGAGTTCTGCCATTTTCAAATAGCCTTCTCTGCACCCTTCCACCTCATTGATCATATGATTGTCATAGCTGTCGATCCTGGCTGCAAAGAAATCCGCCATCTTCTCCAATCGGTCCATGTTGTCCACCTCCCGGTGCCGTCTTCTTCTCCAGTATACTCTGAAGCGCGCCGGAAAAAAACCTCAAGTTTCCGGCAGAAACAACTTTAAGCCCGGCATTAACACTGGGCCGCTGTGTCGAGTATACAGAAATTTGATTCCGGTGTCAACAGGCGTTCTCCTTCCAAAATTTTCCTATCTCCTCTGCCGACAGCTCCTCCACAAATTTTTTCTTTATTTCCAGAAACTGCTCCAGCTCCAGCAGAATCTGAAATAATACCGCGCGGCTTTCAAATTCTTCCCGGGACTCCGGAAGGGGCTGCTCCCGCATGGAGCACGTTACACGGTCCAGTGAGGCAAGCAGGTCTACCGCGTTGTTATACTCATGAAAGCTTACACTGATCCGCTCCATCAATTCCGCAATGGGACGCGCCTGGGAGGGCAGTTCCTTCAGATGGCTCATCTCCGCCTCAATCCGTCCCAGTACAAACGCCTGGGTTCTTCTCATGTTCATATAACGGAGATAATACCTCGTATCGCTGAGAAGCTTATTCTCCATATCCTCGTATGCACTTTTCTCCCCCTGTTTCAGGGTTTCATCAAGCTCCGTCAGGCGGGAAGTCAGCGGCGGCTGATCTGAAGGCATGTTTGACCTTTCCTGATCCGCAGCAGTCAGCTGTTTTGCCATCTTCCACAGAATCTCCTTCATGCGGCCCTCGATCTGGCGCTGGCTCATTCGGATCACGCGCTCTTTTCCCGGAATATAGAGATTGAGCAGCACTCCGATCCCGGCTCCTGTAACCAGAAGGCCCAGCTCATTCCCAATATTCACCGCATTCATTGATCGCTCTGCCAGAAAATGCGTCATCAAAACAGTGTTTACAGAAATTCCCTCCTGCATCCCAAACGCCATGCAGACCGTGGAAAACATCAGCAGAAAGACAGAGACAGCTGCCGGTCCGTAGCCAAAAGCGGAAAAGCATGCCGCAGAAATAACCATTGCCAGGACAAACGACAGAAGCCGCCGGACCACCACCCGGATGGTCTCCTTCTTTGTGTCCTGAATGCTCAAAAGTGTGATAACTCCGGCGGACGCGCTGTAATTCAATCCCAGACGCTCTGCCAGAATCATAGCCAGGCCTGCGCCTGCGGCAATTTTCATAACCTTTCCATAATCCGGTTTCTTCACAAATACATTTCCTCCTGACGGTGTGAATCAGTTTCGGTTCCATTTCCTATCATTATTACCGATCATGGAAATAAATACAAGGTTTGTTTCACCAAAAGTTCTCCTTGACCGAACTTTTTTTCTGTGTTAGGATTTTCTCTGTAAAATTTATGCCAAAGCTACTGACAACATCAGAAAGGAACTGAAACTCCCATGAATTTCGCAGCACTTATGCAGTTGAAGGAAGAATGGACTTCATTTAAAATACGCCACCCCAAATTCCCCGCCTTCTTAAAGGCAGTCCGTGGACGTGCTCTGGCCGAGGGCACTGTAATCGATATCCGCGTGACCGCTCCGGATGGAACGGTACTGAACTCCAACCTGAAGCTGAAAAAAGAGGATTTGGAACTGATCCGCCGGATTCACGAACTGATCTGATACATTTTGAGCCTCGCTGAGGCCGTGATCCTATAATTCCATCGCCTTCGATGTCTTATTCAGGAAACGGTCGTAAACGACGATCTGCACCTCATGTGTTCCGGCAGACAGTCCGGGGATGTTTAACTGGATTCTGCCGTCAGAGACCGCTTCTTCGGAATACTGAAAGAGCCCATCCACAAATAGTTCTGCCTTGCAGGCATTTTCCCCTGTCTTATAGTGAAGCTCCAGCTGGTCTCCGTTCTTTTCCGCTCGGGCCTCCAGAGACGGCCCAGTTCCGGCTTCCAGCTGTATACCGCCCAGCTCCGGCTTCCTGATTGTAAATTTCTTTCTCAGTTCATCGACGTATGCTCCCTTTACCCGAATATTTTCCAGTTCCCCCGCTTCCGTATGTTCCCGCAGAAGATTCAGATAACCGACGCTCTCAGGATCCCAGCCGGTTACCAGAGAACAGATGGTATCGACCGCCACCGCATCGCTTCCTCCCATGATAACGCCCATGTTCATTTTATCGGTCTCTTTCCGCTCGTGAGACATGGGGACCGGACCGCTCTGAAAGCCCTGAAGGCCATCCACAATCACATAGTCCACCGGTCTGGCCATATAATAGTCGTAAATCCATCGGTCCAGCTCACCGTCCGTGATCTTGTGGGAGACCATAGCCGCCTTGCTGGGATTGTCAGGCGCCATACCGTACAGATTTCCCGGCGGAGTACCAATACTCACATTTTTGATTCCGCCCGTCACTACCACTCCCGAAGAAGTCTTAAGCGCAGGAATACTGATGACAACGTCCGCCTCATACAGAATCCGGTTAAAGTAATAGGATTTATGAAGCAGGCCCTCCGGAAGTTCCACCTTTACTACCTCCGGCGCATCAAAATCCTGCCATGCCCCGCAGTCTTCCTCCAGGCAGATAAACGAATCCACACCTTCCATATAATCCGGCGTATAATGGAAATAATTCATAACCTCTCGGGTCGGCCCTGTCGCCGAGCCCTCCATGATATAGACCTTTCCATCCGGATTGAACTCCCTTACCATTTTTAAGACAGCCTTTGTAACACGCCAGTCCGCCGTAACCCCATTGACCTCCTGATCCAGCAGTTCCCCTGTGGAATCCACAATCATCTGAACCAGATTGGGCTTCAGTACCACGGTCTGTCCGTTTTTGACAATGTCTTTTAAATCGGAGGCAGCCGTCCTCACCATAGCCTCGATTTCTGATTCCGTAAGATCGGCCGCTTTTGCTTTCTGCGATTTGGCAATCGTGACGGTGGAACCATGAAAAACGGCTTCTTTGACGGTTTGCACAGCTGTATCCGGCTGGTACCCCGGCACGGTCTGCTCTAAAGGCACCATCTGCCCCTGCTCTGATTTTCGTTCTGCCACCGTATTCACCGCGGGGACTGCTTCTGCCGGGTGAATCTGGCAGCCGTTTAAAAGTGTCATTGGCATTGCCATATAGATCCATAGTTTCTTCATCGATGATCCCCTTTTCTCTATGCTGTATTTCCGTATTTTGTCGAAATGTGTCAGTATCGATTCTACAGGGGGTATGCATCAAAGTTGCATCATCCGATTATTTTAATCAAAACCGCCGTAATTTTGGAATGACTTCTCAAACTGATTCGTGTATAATGTAGGAAACAGCAACTACAACCATTGGATTCCATTACCGCCTCCGGCTTTAAGGAGTTACCATGAGTTTTCGAAAAATACTATCACGGTTTCAGATTTCTATCTTTGCCCGTTCCATACGCCACGGGCTGACGCTTGCCATCCCATTCCTGATTATGGGATCCTTTTCTCTGCTTCTGAATAATTTTCCCATTGACAGTTATCAGGTTTTTCTTGCATCCTGGCTTCACGGCACTGCTGCCCAGCTCTTAAATACCATTTACACCATCAGCCTCGGATCTCTGGCCCTGGTTCTTACCGTCACCATCAGCATCTCCTACGGACAGCTGGCCGAGACGGACCAGTTTCTGCTTTACCCTGTGGTTTCGGTCTGTTCCTATCTGGCCTTCTGCGGCGGCATTAAGGATCAGACGGAATATATCTTCAGCGCAGAATGGGTCTTTACAGCCATGTGCATTACCATGCTGGCCTGTGTCCTGTTTCAGCGGCTCTTAAGGTTTGGCCGCCGCTTTGAGAGGCTTCACACGACAGGGGCTGATTATCTGTTTAATATCTCTATCCAGAGCCTGGTCCCCGTCATCGTTATCACTCTGTTTTTTACGATAACAGGGTATCTTGTCCGCATCACCTGGAGTGACAGCAACATTACGAATTTCGGCTCCTATCTCTTTCTGAAACTCTTTAACGGAATCAGCGGGAATTTATTCGGCATCCTGCTTTATGTGGTTATCACGCACGTCCTGTGGTTCTTGGGGATTCACGGAACAAACACGCTGGAAGCCGTTTCCAGACAGTTGTTTGAACAGAATGTGGAGATCAATCAGGCCCTGATGACGGCCGGCAGTCTTCCCACGGAGATCTTTTCGAAGACGTTTCTTGACACCTTCGTCTTCCTGGGGGGCTGCGGCACCGCCTTAAGCTTTGTCATAGCGCTCTGCATCGCTTCAGGACAGAGTCACAACAGGAAGATCGCTCACGTGGCGCTCCCCTCGGTACTGTTTAATATCAGTGAAATCGCTGTCTTCGGTTTCCCGATTATCTTTAACTTTACCATGGCGGTTCCCTTCATCATCACCCCGGTTGTGCTGACGGTTACCAGTACTCTGGCCATCCACCTCGGTCTGGTGCCTGCGGTGACTCAGTCTGTAGATTGGACTGTCCCCGTACTGCTCAGCGGATATAAATCCACCGGTTCCATTGCCGGCAGCCTGCTGCAGCTGTTTAACCTCATCATCGGAACGATGATCTATATCCCGTTTATCCGGCGGAGTGAAAAACTGGAGGCCGGCAAATTTACGCAGGCGATCCGACAGATGGAGGCGGATATGGCCTCCGGCGAAAAGCAGGGAAATCCGCCCCGCTTTTTAACCCCGGAATATCCATGCTATTACTACGCCAAAACCCTCGCCATGGATTTACAGAATGCCATCAAACGCGGCCAGGTACAGTTATACTATCAGGCGCAGTTATCCCATGACGGAACTCTGCACGGCATGGAGGCCCTCATGCGCTGGAAGCATCCGGTCACAGGATTTATCGCGCCGCCGGTTTTGGCAGGTCTGGCCTATGAACATGGATTTTTGGATGAACTCGGCAGCTATCTGATCAGACGCGCCTGCCTGGACGCCCAGACCATGGAGAGGCTTTTAAAGAAAGACGCATATCTGTCCGTCAATGTTTCCTCCATGCAAATAAAAAGCGATGGTTTTTTCGATATGGCTCTTTCCCTGATTAAGCAGTATCCCGCGGAGCATATCCACCCCGTATTCGAAATCACAGAACGGGCGGCACTTGAGATATCGGATCACTTAAAAATAGAAATGGAGCATCTTCGCAGCCAAGGTGTGGAATTCAGTCTGGATGACTTTGGAATGGGGCACAATTCCCTTCTTCAGCTGCAGGAAGATGCCTTCGATGAAGTAAAATTGGACGGCAATCTGGTCTCCCAGCTTCTCACGAATAAACGATCCCGCGAAATCGTCTCCAGTATCATTCAAATGTCCCGGAATTTAAACTGCCGGATCGTAGCGGAGTTTGTGGAAACCGCAGAACTGCGTAATGTTCTCTCAGAGCTTGGCTGTTCCATCTATCAGGGCTATTATTACTGCCGTCCTCTGCCTTTGGAGGAATTCATGGATTATATCAGCAGACTGCCTGAAAAAGGACATGGTTCCTGATGATAAGTGGCCTGCTTCCAACGGGAATGGCCTGCACAGTTAGAAAATCGGCATAAAAACGTAAGAAAACTTTATTTGAATGAATCCGTTATTTGTAGTAGATTAAAAGCATATGGATTTAAAAGCCGGACAATCAACTGTTGAGCAGGAGGCAGAAAGAGGAACGAATATGAAACGAATGGTTTGTGCCGTATTAAGCGGCATACTAATTTTAGGAAATGCCGGTTATGGGGGAATGGTCAGTTACGGGGCCCCCACCTATGCAGAGGCCAATGCCGTAGGGCCTGGTATTAAAGCTGCAGTCGGCCTCAATGATTTTCTGGATCAGGAGGTTCCGAACCCCATTGTAAAGCCGGCAGATAAGTACTCGTACGAGCAGATGGAAGCCGATATCCAGTCTCTCAAGAATACCTACGGAGATAAGATTACCGTCAATGTCATCGGTACTTCTCTGGACGGAAGGAATATTTATGATATCATCCTTGGCAATCCGGAGGCGAAATCACAGATCCTCATGCAGGGCGCCATCCATGCCAGGGAGTATATGACGCCTCTCGTGATGATGAGCCAGCTGGAGTATGCCCTGGCCTTTTACGATACCGGGCACTATAACTACAAGTCTGTAAAGGATATGCTTAAGAAAGTAGCCATCCATTTCGTCCCCATGACGAATCCAGACGGCGTAACCTTAAGCCAGTTTGGAATTGATGCCATACGCTCGGACAGCTTAAAGCAGGGTATCCGGGACTGCTATACACGGGATGTAACTTTAAAAAGAACCGCGGATTCCTTCGAAACTTATCTGACTAAGTGGAAGGCGAATGCCGCCGGCGTAGACTTAAATTATAATTTTCCATATGGCTGGGATGAACTGGCCACGAAGCTGACGGAGCCATCCTCTGCCAGCTATAAAGGCCCTGCTCCCTTCTCGGAACCGGAAAGCCAGGCACTGAGAACACTGGTGGACCAGTATCCGTGGGCCGTCACCGTGAGCTACCATTCCCAGGGCCAGGTCATCTACTGGACTACGAGCAGCAATGGAGCGGAGCTGGCTTCCAATACGCTGGCGGAAGCAGTCTCGGTAATGACCGGTTACCGGATGGATAACAGTGACGGCAAAGGTGGCTTCAAAGACTGGATGCAGTCCAGAAGCGGAGCAGTCCCCGGAGTAACACTGGAAGTCGGGAAAACGCCCTGCCCTGTCCCATTCGCAGAGTTTCCTGAGGTCTGGAGGCAGAATAAGGGAGTCTGGGTACAGGTTCTCGATTATGTCGTGCGCCGGATCTAAAGAAAAAGTGTCCCTGCAGCAGATTTACCTCTGACCATCACAAATTAAACAGCAGCGGCGGAGCCCTTATGACACAGTGTCATATGAGTTCCGCCGTCTTTATAAGTGAAACGTATTCTTTTTCCACGCTATTTTAACCTGGCTATTTATGGTACGCCTGCCCATTCATAATCCGGTACCCTCTGTAGATCTGTTCCAGCAGAATCACCCGCATCAGCTGGTGCGGAAACGTCATCCTGGAAAAACTCAGCAGATAATCCGCCCGGTCGAGGACCTGTTTTGAGAGCCCTAAGGAGCCTCCTATGATAAAGATAATCTGGCTCGTGCCCGACACGCCCAGAGCGGCAATCTTTTCTGACAGTTCCACGGAATCCAGCATCTTTCCCTCAATGGCCAGAGCGATCACATAGGCGCCCTCCCTGATGCCGGCCAGAATCCGTTCTCCCTCCTTCTCCCTGATCTGAGTTTCCAGCGCCTCTCCGGCATGATCCGGTGTCTTTTCGTCTGCCACCTGGATAATCTCCAGTTTACAGTACCGGCTCAGCCGCTTGCTGTATTCTTCAATCGCAGCAGTGTAAAATTTCTCTTTTATTTTTCCAACGGTTATGAGCGTTATCTTCATGTAAATTCCTCTTATCTTACCGGCAGGTTCTTCTTCATCGATTCCAGCACCCGGCCTGCCACCTGGGCTGCGGTTTTCTTTCGCCGCGTCTTGACTCTTTTTACCACTTTTCCATCCGGTTTCCGGCTGATTCCGCAGGTAATCCGCAAAAATTCTTCTACTTCCTCCCAGGCTTCCCGGCTCTCCGGAATTAAGTCCATCCCCATCTGGAAGACATGAAACATCCCTTCGTAGACAGATAAACGGCGGCGCACTCCCGCCCGCTTCAGTTTCTCCGCCACCTCCAGGGTATCGCTTAGCAGCACCTCATAGCTTCCCACCTGCATGAGCACCGGCGGAAATCCGTGATAATCCCCAAACAGCGGCGACAGATACGGCTCCTTTGGATCAGCCTCTCCGATATAGGAGGAATGAAAAAGCATGTTGTCGGTGGAGTTCCCGAAAAGGGGATCCGTCTCATAATTATCTGTGTAGCTGGCGCCGCTGTTGGTCAAATCAGTCCAGGGCGACATGGTAATAATACCTCCCGGCATGGCAAGCCTGTGATCCCGCAGATACATGACGAGAGCCAGAGCCAGCCCGCCGCCTGCGGAATCTCCTGCTATGATGATATGGTCCGGCTCGTACTCCTTTTCCTGAATCAGCCACTTATACGCATAGACTGCATCCTCCAAGGCCGCCGGATACGGATACTCCGGAGCCACCCGGTAATCAATCGTGAGCACATCTCCGCCAAAACTCAGCTTGGAATACCGGACTGCGAATTTCCGGTAAATATTCTTCATGGGGCCGATGTAACCGCCTCCATGCAGCTGCAGAATCACACGTCCCGTAAAGATCCCCTCCGGACGTAAGTATTCCATGGGAAACTGCTCCGTTTCCACAATTTCGTACTCATAACCGGCCGGACAGATCCACGCCGGCTCCACCGGATTTTTTCTCAGTTCACCGCTCTGTATGGGCTGTTTTAAGGAAGTCTCCATCACGTTCTGCATCATGTCACGCACTAGATTACCGCGGACACTCACTCGTTTATCTCTCATCTGTTTTCCCTTTCTTTCCAGCCGTCTGCGGCTCTGCCATTCTGTTCCATCTGCCTGCGCCCTGCCGTCATTCCATCCCGCTTTACAGATGAAATCTCCGCTTCAATTCCGTCTTCACACTTCTGTCACCCCACTTAATGGTGACAAATAGAATCAGAACCGTGACCACCACGGTTACGAGCGTCATCAGCGGACGTGTCACCAGCCCGGCCGCCCACAGAATGACGGGAATAAAGCTGAAGATCGTGATGGCAATCTGATACATAAAATAACTCTGCCAGTTCAAACGGTTTACGATAATCAAAAATACCACCGCAAGGTCTGCAAACAGCAGGGTACTCGGTATGCCGAAATTGACTGACCAGCCTGTATATCCCGTCACATGATCGATCATCACCAGAAGCACCTCCGCCGCAATGGTCTGTATCACAACTTTGGATGCCAGATTCGCATGCCGCATGATGGAGTATCGTAATGTCAGCGCCACATAGATGATACAGCCGATGGCGATGACTGACCACATGGATCCTGAGTATGTGGCGAAATTGACCACTCCCAGTATGGCGGCCACGGCAAAAAGGATGCCGTAAAAGGTGTTGACTACTTCCTTCCACCGTTTCGGATCGTACTGGATCCTTGGGTACATTGCCTTGTCGTCACGGGAATCCGGCACACCGTTGCTCTCCGTCTCCACAGAGACTCCCAGTTCTTTTAAAAAGCCGAAAAAGCGGTCCTGCAGTCTCGTATCCTGAAATACCGAGGTAAAGGTAACCACCACATGCTCGCCGTACGCGCACACGGCACACTTCATGGGCTGACGCTTTGAGACACCGATCATGAGATGGAACCGCTCAATCTCAGCCTCATACTCTTCTTCAACTTTAATCGGACCAATATTGGAAAGCGTCATGGTATATGCCCGGTCGTTTCTGCGGAAAATCACATTCAGGGCACCCCATTTCATGAAGAGCGGAGCGATTCTCAAATACCATTTCTTTTCATTGGAAACATTATAGGAGATCGTCTCCTCCAGCTTTTCCCTCGTAATATTCTCATCCATCTGGCGGCTTACTGCCTCCACTGCTTCGGAAAACTCATGCTCTTTCCCATCTGCCAGAAATTCCAGCAGCGTAACCGCAAAGAAGTTGGCCATGGTCTCGGAATCGAAAAATGCCCGCAGATTAATGGGCAGACTGATCCCGATCGACCGGTCCCCGGTCCCCGCTTCTTCATATTCCTGATAAATGGCCCAGATCAGGGCGGCGGCAAGAAATTTTGTGATGCTTACGCCGTAAGACTTTCCGACCTTTTTTAACTCTGCCAGATTTACATAACCGTGCAGCACGCTTTCCTCATCGAGAGGCAGCGGTTCTCCGCTTATGTGAAACGCCTTCCTGGTGCTGTATTTTCTGCGGGCAACCTCTTTATAATTGCGTACGTAGCTGTCTTCCACGTTCATGGATACATCAGAGGATATCTTCTGTGGAGCCGGATGACCGGTCCTGCCGTCGCGGGTTAAATCCAGATACCGGTAAACCAGTGCTTTCAGAAAGTTGACTGCCCCCAGCCCATCCGTTACCGCATGAAATACCTCCAGATTGATCCGTTTCTCATAATAGCTGACCCGGAACAGATAGTATGGACTGGTTCGCGGATCGATATATTTACATGGATACGCAGTTTCCCGCTCAATAACAGGCATCCGTTTATTCGACTCAAAATAATACCAGAAAAACCCGCGTCTCAGTCTCACGGCAAAGCCTTCAAACTGAGGCAGTATCTCCTCCAGCGCCCGCTGAAGCGTTCCCGGGACCACCTCTTCCTTTAGTGTTGCCGATATTCTGTATACATTACTTAAATGCTCATTGGCAATGACAGGAAATATTTTCGCCGTATTGTCAAGACGTCTCCATCTCTCCCCCTGTGGACTCTTCTTCATCGCAAAACTCCATCCTTTCCAACTGCCGCACTCTCCTGAACCTCAAAGGCAAAACGGCTCCGTTCCCTAAAATTCCAGAAGCATATCATACCAGACAGCCCCGCCGTGAACCGATGCCGACAGCCCCAGATTCCGATAGCCGAATTTCTCATAGTAATGGATCAGACGGTCCTTGCAGGTCAGAATCATCCCCTTTTTCCCCCGCGCTTTCGCCTCCTGCATCAAGCGGTTCATCAGATCCGCCGCGACCCCCTGCCTCCGGAACTCCGGTATCACATCGAGTCCGAAAACACTCTGATACAGCCCCTCCGTGTGGTGGAGCCCGCTGTCCTCGAACATCTCATCCCGGATGGTTCTCTCATCAGTCACACAGCCGTTGATAAAGCCGATGATTCTGCCGTTCTCATCCTCTGCTACAAAAAAGCTGTCCGGAAATGTCTCGATCCGCTGCCGAAAGGACGCTTCCACCGCTGCCTCCGCTGCCGGAAAACACAGCGCTTCCACTTCTGTCACCTGATCTAAGTCTTCTATTTTAACGTTTCTGATCGTGTAATCCATCTGTCTGATCCCTTCTTATCATTCGTTTTTATCACTGTTTTATTCCCGCGGGCAACGAGCCGGACGCGCTGGCGCGACCATTTGGCGACTGCCGGCAGATAAAAGAAAAGGCGGAATCTGCGGCGTCAGACCCGCAGATATCCTCCTCTTCCATCGTCTCCTCTATGACTGGGCGCGGAAATAGTATCCGACCCCCCATTTCGTATGAACATATTTTGGATCGCTGGGGCTCGGCTCTATCTTCTCACGAAGACGTCTGACATGGACATCCACGGTTCTGACATCACCGGAATCCATGGCCTTGTTCCCCCACACATACGTAAGCAGCTGTTCCCGGCTGTAAACCTTATTCGGATTACAGGCCAGAAGCTCCAGCAGATCGAATTCCTTTGCTGTTAAATTGATCTCTTTTTCGCCGATAAATACACGCCTGCTGTCCCGGTCCAGCTTTAAATCGCCGGAAGTCACCACATTGGACCCGGCCCGGCTCTCCCGCCTGTTCTTCTTCGTATTCCGACGCATAATTGCCTTGATTCTGGCCTTAACTTCCAGGATATTAAACGGTTTCGTAATATAGTCATCGGCGCCGTATTCCAGCCCCAGAATCTTATCCATGTCGTTGCCCTTTGCCGTCAGCATGATAATCGGCATCTCGGAAAACTCCCGTATGGCCTGGCAGACCTCGTAACCGTCAAACTTCGGCAGCATCACATCGAGAAGCACCACATCATACTCCTTCTGCTTTGCTAAATTGATGGCTTCCTCTCCGTCATAGGCGCAGTCCACCTCCATGTTGTCCTGCTCCAGACTGAACCGGATTCCCTTCACAATCAGTTTCTCATCATCCACTACTAAAATACGAGCCATGTCACACCTCTGTCTTCCACTCACACTGTTATGTCATCTTTAATCTTTTCAAATGCTGCGTTCTTAATACCGGATATCTTCTTGATATCCTCAATCTTCTGAAACCCGCCATGGCTTTCCCGATAAGCGATGATATCATCGGCTTTTGCTTCTCCGATCCCCTTTAAGGTCATCAGTTCTTCCCTGGTGGCCGTATTCAAATTCACTTTCTCTTTTGCCGCGCTGCCGCCCGGCTCACTTCCAGATCCGGCTGCGGCCATGCCCGGTACCATAACGCCGCCGCCCATGCTGCCGCTTCCGCTGGCGGAATCAATCCCGTAGCGTTCCGCCCCTTCCATGGATTCTCCATCCGGAACCACAATCTTCATGCCGTCACTGACAATCTGTGCCATGTTCAAATACTGCTGTGCCGCGCGTTCGGTAAATCCGCCGGCCCGCTCCACAACCTGGAAAATTCTGCTTCCCTCTTCCATCTCATAGACGCCCGGCAAAAGGACTTCCCCACAGATATGTACGTAGCAGACCGCTGCCGTTGTACTTTCAGAAACCGGAGTCTGTAATACTTCTGACGTCTCTGATGCCTCACCGGATCCTTTATCATCCGGCCCGTTTTTTTCCTCCGGCATCTCTTCTCCCCGGCTCATCTCTGTGTCACCGGGGCCGCTCAAAACCGACAGTTCTCCGGATTCCCATCCGCCCTGTCGTCCATCACAGCTGCAGCATATGCATGCAGCCAACACGCATATGAGTATGACAGCCGTTTTTACTGCCTGATATCTATATTTCATGATATCCCTCCTCTTTTCTCAGGGAATGGATACCATCTTCAGCCTATGATACTATTCTACAAAAAGATACCAGTAAATACAAGCACTATTTCCAAGTTTAAGCGAAAGGTTCCGCCGGGCAGGAAGAGGCACGGGACAGTAGCACACGCCAGAGGGCGGGACGGGCATATCGGAGTTTTTTGAGCAGAAGCCCGCGGACAGCAGAAAAACCGTCTGACAGCCAGAGGTGCCGGACGGTTTTTCTGCGTAACTTTGTTAATTAAATATGATAATACCGATCACAGCTACCACCGCGCCAATCAGCTTTTTCCATTCAAATCCGGCTTTTTCCACACCGAACAGTCCAAACAGTTCGATTCCGTACGCCACGATGATCTGGGATATAACGATGATAAGCGCCGCCTTCGCAGGCCCCAGTGACCCCATACTGCGCACTACGGTATATGTGATAAAGGCGCCGATAATTCCGCCCAGAAGCATGTATTTCGGCTCCACCTGGAGAATCCCCGAAATATTTTCCCTTCCTGAAAAATACCAGATGACAACACAGGTGATAAATGCAGTAAGCTGCACCCAGCCGGCAGATACCCATATGCTGGTCTGCTTCGTAACCCCAGTATTCAAAACTCCCTGGATGCTCATCAGCGCTCCTGAAATCAATGCTATGATAAAGCCTGTCATAGAATAACCTCCAAATCCGTCATGCATTTCTAATCTTTCCCTTATCATGCGCAGAATTGGAACTTCTATTCATCCACATATCATCTTGACACCGTACTGTTTTTGCGATATACTCACACACGGAAAAGAAAACAGAAAAAGACACGCTAGGGGAGCCGCTTGGCTGAGAATGGTATTATTTACATGACCCTCACTACTTGAACCGGATAATGCCGGCGTAAGGAAGCAGTATGATCCATACTTCATGAAAAGTAGTCCCCTCCTGTGTGCAAACAAAGGAGGATTTTTTTATGTCATTTTTCTTAACCTATGCGGCGGACAGCGAAGAGTATATACTGAAGCCCGCCGGTTATGGCCTGCTTATCGTATTGCTGGCCGCGCTGCTGTTTGTCATCTATAAACTGGGTAAAGCATCGCTTAAGACGCAGCAGATGCAGACGAAACAGCTCGTTTACTGTTCCGCCGCCATGGCTCTTGCAGTCGTGACTTCCTTCATCAAAGTGGCGTCCCTGCCCTTCGGCGGTTCCATCACCTTATTTTCCATGATGTTCATCTGCCTGATCGGCTACATCTATGGAGCCAGAACCGGACTGATCACCGGCCTGGCCTACGGCATCCTGCAGTTCATCGTAGAACCGTATATCTACGCCCCGCTTCAGGTGCTTCTCGACTATCCGCTGGCATTCGCCGGACTGGGACTGGCCGGATTCTTCAGTTCGAAAAAGCACGGCATGATTATCGGCTACCTCGTGGGCATCTTCGGCCGTTATATCTGTCATGTGTTATCCGGCTACATATTCTTTGCCGCTTATGCACCGGAAGGCATGAATCCGTTTTTCTACACACTCGGTTATAATGCGACCTACATCGTACCGGAGGCAATCGCAACTGTTATCGTCTTCAGCCTGCCGCCTGTGGCAAAGGCAATTACCCAGGTAAAAAAACAGGCGATCAGTTCGTAGCCGGGCCGATCTGATAAGCGGAAGGAGGGGCTACACCGCTTGGTACAGCCCCTGACTGCTATTCTACATGATGTCGATCCAGGTAATCATCTCTCCTTCCCCCCTGTTATTCCACAGAAAATAGGGAACTGCCTTTAGTTTCACCGCCTGTTTTTCCACGAAAGCCTTCTCATATAAGCATTCCTGCCTTCTGCCGCTGTAACGCACTCCAGGAACTGTTATTCCATAATAACCGCCCAATGTTTCTTCCCAGTAAAGTTCCGGTTTTCCCTGTACATCCACCCGGCATTCATGAAGATACGGTCCGTTATCAGCCTCTTCCAGACAGTAAACCAGAGGTCCCCGGATTAAGGCTGCTTTGCCCGCATCATAGAATATCCGCTGATCTGCCTGACAAAAAGAAGGCTCCATCTCCAGAACCCATTCCAGAACATCCCCATCCTTCCATTCCCGTTTTACCACCAGATATCCTCTCTCCACAGAGAAGTCCGTCACACTATGCTGATTCATGGTCAGAGAATAGCGGACGCACCACTGCGGAATCCGCAAAGCAAGCTCTCCGGATACCGGGTTCTCGCTTTCAAATCGAAAAACAGATCTGCCCTTCCACGGGAGTTCTGACTCCTGTATCAATCGGAAGGTTCCGGATGGCAGCGTCACCTCCCGTTCACTTCCAATATATTGATGAACATAAAACCGTTCTCCGTCTACAGAATAAATCAGGCTCTGTAAATCCGCTATTGTCCGGGCAATGTTGGGCGGACAGCAGGCACAGGCATACCAGGCCTGACGTACGGTTTTTACATGATGCCGCTCAGGATTAGCTTCGCAGACCTCTGGCACGGCCTCCAGCGGGTTGACATAAAAAAAGTGTCTGCCATCCAGTGACAGCCCTGAAAGCACCGTATTATAAAGAGCCTTCTCAATCACATCCGCATAACTTGAATCCGCTTCGTTAAGAAGCATCTCCATAGCAAAACGAATCAGCCCCACCGAGGCGCATGTCTCACTGTAATTCGTGTCGTTAGGCAGATCATACGCCCTGGTAAATGCTTCCCCGGACGGTGTCGAACCGATGCTTCCGGTTATATACATCTGTGTTCCGGTTATATTTTTCCAGAGTTCCCTGCAGGTATCGAGAAGCTTCTCATCACGACAGCAGCCCGCCATGCGCGCCATGGCTGCATACATATAAACGGCTCTTACGGCATGGCCAACCGCTTTCTTCTGCTGCCGCACCGGAATATGGAACTGATTATAATACGCATAGGGATACTGATTGTATTCCCGGTTAGGTTCATCTACCTGGCCTCTGGTCCAGTGGCTTATCCGTCCCCTCCGCTCAAACTCTTCCTCGAAAAACCGGTTGTTTCCACGCGCTTCCAGAAAATAGGAAGACAAGTTCAAATACCGTTCTTCGCCTGTAACATCGTACAGCTTTAACAGCGCCAGTTCGATCTCCTGATGTCCCGGATAGCCGTGGAGTTTCCCCTCCTCCGGGCCAAATGTCCTGTCAACGCAGTCGGCCAGCCGGCAGGCCGCCTTGAGGAGACCGTCTTTACCGGTCCCTTTGTGATAGGCCACAGCGGCCTCTATGAGATGGCCTGCACAGTAAAGTTCATGGCACTCCAACAGATTGGTCCATTTCCGGTCAGGTTCCTTCAATTGATAATAGGTATTTAAGTAACCGTCTTCCTGCTGGGCCGATACAATATAGCCAATAATTTCATCCGCCTTTTGTTCCAGATCTTCATCTCTTCCGTACTGCAGGATATCTCCCACCGCTTCAATCCATTTATACAGATCACTGTCCTGAAAAACAAAACCGGAAAATTCCCCTTCTTTCACGCCTGCAGCTATCTGAAAGTTTCTCACCGCGTGACTTTCCGTTTCGCATGGGATCCGGTCCGTTAAAATCCCCCATTGGTAGGGAATCAGCTGCTCCCTGACAAGCTTTAAATACCGGTCCCAAAAGGGTGATTTGATCATGCAGTCCATCTATTTATCCTCCTTTTCTGCCTGATGCAGAGATTCGCTGTACTCCTTCGGTGTACAGCCCACATATTTCTTGAACACTGAAATAAAATAGCTGTTATTCTGAAATCCCGTCATATCTGCCACTTCACTCCTTTTAAAACCACTGATCGCCAGCAGAAGCTTCGCCTTTTCCAGACGGTATTCCGTAAGATACTGGACAAATGATTTCCCAGTCTCCTTCTTAAACAGCTCTGAAAAATAGTTTTTATTGAGAAACACCACCTCACTGATGGATTCTAAGGAAATATCCTCGTGGTAATGGTCCTCCATGTAATTGAGCGCCTTACGGATCACCCGGCTACATCCGTTAGAATCCACAGGCATATCATCCGTTAAGTGCTCTGCCTTCAGCTTCCGTATCTCCGTCTCCATCAGCTGTACCTTTTTGCGATGCTTTTGGCTCTGCATCCATTCCGCCTTCACCGTCTTTAGAAGCTGATACATCTCCTCCGGTTCCACAGGCTTTAAGATATAGCCTCTGGCTCCATTGGCAATGGCTGCCTTCGCGTATTCAAAATCCGTATAGGCACTGACAAAAACACAGATAATTTCGGGACTGATCTTTTTTACTGCCTCCAGCATATGAATCCCGTCCAATCCGGGCATCTTGATATCCGATATAACAAGATCAGGTTTTAAACTTCTGCAAAGCTTTAATGCTTCCTCCCCATCTCCTGCCTGCCCCGTCACTTCAATCCCCAGATGAAACGATTCTAATAAATCTGCCAGCAAATAGCGGACATTCTCCTCATCATCCACGAGTACGGCTTTAAAATCCCCCATCTCCTTCCTCCTTTTCTATCTCAATGCGGAAAGACACACTGGTTCCTTTCCCCGGTTCACTTATGATTTGTAAGCAGCCGGATGCTCCGTAGCTTAAGAAAAGCCGCTTATTCACATTCTTTAGACCAATGCTTTTCCCACTTCCCATCCCACTTTTCTCCGTTCCAATTTCCTTCGTGGCAAAATCCATGATATCCCCGGAAAGCTCTTTCAGCCGTTCCGCCTCGATTCCCAGCCCGTTGTCCTTCACTTCTACGTAAAGCGTCTCGCCGTTTACCGAACAGGTAATCATAATCCATTTTAATCCGTTTTTCAGTTCAAGGCCATGGATAAAGGCGTTTTCTACCAGAGGCTGAATCAGCAGGCGGGCCATTCTGCATTCCCTGGAACGCGGGTCGATGTTATAAAGCACCTGAATAGACCGCTGAAAACGATATTCCTGTATCCGGATGTAGTTTTTCACATAGGTCAGTTCTTCCTCCAGCGTCACTTTCTCCTTACCGTCACTTAAAATATACCGGTACATCATCCCCAGAGCTTCCGCAATGCTTTCTATATCTCCATTATGTTCCCGAATAGCAAGCCCCCGGATCAGTTCAAAGGAATTAGCCAGAAAATGGGGATTAATCTGAGCCTGAAGCGCCAGGAGTTTTGCATTGATGTTTTCGGTTCTGATCTCAGTCATCTTTGTCATCATATCATCCATTTTTGAGATCATGGAATTATATCCCTGTTCCAGAATACGTATCTCTTCAAATTGGCTGATGGTGTGAATCTCCACCAGTTCCCCTGATTCCAGCCGCTTCATTCTTCCCGTCAGCTTCTGCAGCGGCCCGGTTAAATAGCCTGCATACTTATATACACTCCAAACCGATACCGGCATGATAATCAGCAAAAGAATGATGGAGGAGGTCAGATTGTCCTTTAAGCTTTTTAAGGCAAACGCGTTGCTGTATCTGACCTGGAGATTCCAGCCGTTATTTAACGGATAGACCAGATGGTAACCGGAATCCATATCGCCAAAGCCAAAATTCTTATAAACAATGCGGTCCGGAAACCAGAATACAGTTTCGTCTCCGGCTGTCACATAGGCCAGACAGTATCGGTCTGAATTAATCGTCTTTAATATTTCTTCCATATAAGATGCCCGCATATCAATCTGAAGAACGCCTCTGCGCTCCTTTCCCTGTCTCAGACGGTAGACATTTTTCAGATAGGAAAATACCTCATCCGAATCGGGAACCAGTTGGTATTCCGGTACAGAGGGCGGCACATAGCAGTCATCACCACCGCTCTCTTCCAAAAGGGATATCCTGCTGTTTCCATAGAAATGTTCCCGGCTCACATTAGAATCCGTTGTATAAAGCCGGTCATAATTATCCAGCCAGTAGATATTGGTGACAAAAGGAACGGCCCTGCGAAACGTCTGAAACTGGTTCTCCGTGTTTTTGAAAAAGTCAATCCCCTCTTTTGTCCAGACCGGACGGATTCGATCATATTCCTCGGATTGGGTCAGACTGTCCACAATCTGGTACTGCAGCACGTCCAGCTGATTTAACATATTATTTAAGCTGTTCCTGGCCTGTTCCGACATTTTTATGATCTCTTCCTGATTCTGCAGGATCGTATATCGGTAGATCTGATAAAGATGAAGACCGCTTAAACAGACTGTAACAAGCAGTATCAATATCACGTTGGAACGGATCATATCGGATCTGATTGTTTTCTGCATAAAGCGGCCCTCCTGTCATCTTCTATTCTGCTGCTGTATATGATTCCTCTTGTTCAACCCAAAATTCTTCCCGGTCCAGGAATGCTGCGCCAATCTGTTCGATCACCAGATTTTCTTTATCCGGAATATATTTTGCACCATTATACCACATCATCCACCCATTCTGCACCTTAAGAACATACGGCTTATAGACGGCTTTTTCATCAAAGCCATCCACATCCGGAGCAATTATGGGATTGGCCGGATACCGCTCCCAGCCGCTGATCCCGTCCTTTGATCTGGCCAGTCCGATGGCTGCCCGGTCCACATGGATAAAACCGATATAGAACATATAATAGTAATTCTTCCATTTCAGTACCTGACAGGCTGCTACCTTCTCTCTTTCCCATGGATTCTTCTCTTCCTTACGAAGAACAGGATTTGACACCTCTTTCTCCCAGTTTCTTCCATCCCGGCTCCAGGCGTATCCAACGGCGTCCGGTTCATGGTTTCCGCCTCCGCTGTACCACATCTTATATACTCCCGTCTCCTCCTCATATATCACATGGGGACACATGACTGCCTTCTGCTCCCATGGCTGATCCGGCACAAGAACCGGGGTGTTAAACCGTTCCCAGTGAATTCCATCCCTGCTGGAGGCGTACCCGATACAGGAACGGCCTTCATTCGTATATGGCTTCATCTGTCCGGAATACCACATTTCATAAATGCCGTCTCTTTTTATCACACTGGGCCGGTTCAGTTCATCTGCATCCCACAGTGATTCCGGATTCGGCCTTAAAACTTCCACCGGTTCTTTCCAGTTCAGCCCGTCTTCACTTTCCGTATAGGCAATGCACTCGTGCGGGCGCCAGGAAAACCACATCCTGTAAATTCCGTCCTCGTGAAGAACCGATAAATCGAAACACGTACCATATTCTCCGCCCAGCACCGGATTTTTCTCATATTTTCTCCACCCATCACTGGTTCCATATGGGTAAACCGCCAGATTTTCCGGCGTATCCCAGAAAAAACGATCCTCATATCTGGTTACATAAAAACCACTCTTTGCTAATTCTTCGCTGTACTTCAGCATAAGTATCCTCCTCTATTTTTCTTTTTCTGTCAGGCTGCATTCAGCCCTTGATGGAACCGGCCGTCATTCCTTTTACAATCTGTTTCTGGAACATGGCGTAACAGATGATGACAGGAATCACCATGATCATAACCGTAGCCGTAATCAACCCGTAATCGGCCGCATACTGAGACCTCATATTATAACAGACCTGGTTTAGAGTAATCAGATTCTGTCTGGATATGATAAGAAGGCTTAAAAAAAGATCATTCCAGCAATTGATGAGTACAAAGGTTCCCACTGTGGCCAGCCCTGCTTTCGATAGCGGCAGCATAATCTTTAAAAAAGTCTGCAGTCTGTTGCAGCCATCAATTCTCGCTGCATCCTCCAGTTCATCCGGCAGCCCCATCATAAACGGGACCAGAATAAAGATGCTGAAAGCTAAATTCGTGACAATAAACGCCAGTATGACACCCACTCTGGTATTTAATATCCCTACTCTGCGGAAGATCAGAATAAAAGGGATAATAATGGCATTAATCGGAATCATAATTCCCAGGGAATAATAATGATACAGTCCCCTGTTCTTCCATACCTTGGCAATAATGTACGCACTCATGGCACTTAAGATCACTACAACGGTCACGGCAGCGGCGGCATATAAAATACTGTTTAACAGATGAACCGGAATATCTGCCACCTGCCAGGCTTCCGCATAATTTTCCCACTCTGGCTGTCTCGGTATCCCAAAGGGCGATCCATAAATTTCCTCGCTCGATTTAAGAGAACATAGACCAATCCAGAACAGGGGATAGAGTGTGATAAACGTCATAAAGACAAGTACTGCATATCGCAGTATTCTAAAAGGATTTAATTTTTTATGCATAACCGGCCTCCTAATCATTTCTGTTTATGAATGCAAAGATACGGTTTACAATCATTGTAACGGCCAGCGCCAGAATCAGCATGCAGACAGCTACCGCAGTTCCCCTCCCGATCGAGGAATCCACGAAAGCCTCCTTATACATGTAGATAGAGAGAAATGTACTCTCCGCCCCCGGTCCTCCCTGGGTCATAAGGTAAGGAATATCAAAAGTCTTAATGGAACCTGTCAGGCAGATAACAACACATACCTGGATCATTGCCTTAATATTGGGAATCATAATACGGAAAAATATATCAACGGTATTGGCTCCGTCTATGTAAGCGCTCTCGATTAATTCTTTGGGAACAGACTGCATTCCAGCCAGAAGAATGATAAAATGGTAACCGATGTACTGCCAGATTCCAGGCATAATAACGGAAAATAATACCACCCCCGGATCAGTAAGCCAGTTTTTAATCATACCCTTCCAGCCCATCGCTTCAAAAAATGCATTTACCGGGCCAAAGGCCGGGTTAAAAAACAGTGAAAACATAAGACCGATTACGGTAGCTGAGATAACCACAGGCACAAAATACACGGACTGGAAAAAATGGAAGCCACGAACTGTGCGGTACACAAGGTATGCCAGAATCAGAGCCAGAGGAAGCTGAATGCAGACACCAGCCGCCATGCTTTTTAAGGTATTGAAAATTACTTTCTTAAAGTATCTGTCGTTGGTAAACAGATCCACAAAATTAGCCATCCCGATAAATTTTGACTGAGTAACGCCATCCCATTTTAAAAGGGAAAAATACAACGATGTAATCATGGGGACAATTAAAAATATTGTGTATAAAACAAACGATGGAATATGGAAACAGATAGAAAAAATCCATTTTCCCTTCTTTATATTATTTTTTTTCTTCATTCTAAGTTCCATGGCAACCCCCTTTCACAGAAGATCCGGGAATCAGGATGCAAAGATTCCCGGATCTTTCAGTTGTTAATTTTCCTTTGCCGCTGTCAGAGACTTGTTGATATTTTCAATCACCTGATCCGGCGTGCTGATTCCCGCCATTAATTCATCAATTCCATCAGCAAAGTCAGTCCAGCACTCCGTTTTCGGACACGCCTGCGGAAGGTTGGGACAGGATTCTTTTCCTCTTGCAAATTCAATCACTTCAGCCAGTTTCTGTTTTTCAACCTTATCCGCATCGACTTCTATATCCAGTCTGGAAGGGATACCTCCGCCGCTGTAGAGAGTAAGTTCCTGAATTTCGCGTGAATAAAGATAATCCATCAGTTCGATCACCGCATCTTTTTTATCCGGATCCTCCCATGCACTTCTGGAAATTACATACCCCATGTCTCCTCCTGACCGTGCAAAATTCGACGTATCCCTTGTTCCGCCCGGCATACCCGGTGCCGGAATAATAACAGTCTTATCTGCCATCTCCTTAGACATATTGGACAACTGCCATGTCCACGCATAGATCATGGCTGCTTTTCCTTCGTTATACATGGCAAAATGCTGGTTCCAGTCTCCAATGGAAATCGTATCAGACGGGAACAGCTTGTTCTCCCTCATAGTCTCAATGATTTCAAGAGTCTTTCTGATATTCGGTGTATCTACAGTATACTCTTCATTTATCTTTCTGAAATCTTCCTGACAGTCAGGCATCTGTCCTAATATTTCGGCAACAAACTCATGAGCAGGATTTCCGCCCTTAGAACCCATGGCAAAAGGAACAATACCGTTTTCATTAAATACCTTTCCCACTGCAATCATATCATCAAGCGTTTTCGGCAGTTCCAGACCGTATTGATCAAATAACTCCTGATTACAGAACCATACCCCGTACTCCAGTCCAAGGGTAATGGTAGCCAGAGTTCCATTGGCTGACGTTCTGTCAAAGGAATCCTGCGGAAAGAGTTCCCTCTTGATGTTCTGGGATGCATCCAGATACTCGTCAAAGGGAATGATGACGTCTGCATCCAGAAGCATGGCGGAATTGCCGCCGCTTCCCCAGTAAAGGAATACATCCGGTACCGTATTGCTGGCCACGTCAGTCTTTATCTTAGCTTTTAATTCATCACCCAGAATATTCTCGTGCTCCAGTTTAAATTCAGATGCATGTTCTTTGGCAAACTGGTCTACTGCATCATAAACCGGTTTTGTCTTTGGATCAGAAGGTGTCTGCCAGCTGACCAGGCGTATCGTTGGAACGTTCCCTTTCTGGGCTGTTTTTTCCTGTTCTGTCGATTGTTCCCGGGCAGCTGCAGTAGTTTCCTGACCACCGCCGACAGCTTCCGCTCCCTGCTTTTTCCCACATCCTGCAAGCAGACTGCCGGCCATGGCTGCACATAAAACAATACCCAATACCTTTTTTCCTGTTTTTCTCATAAGTTTCCTCCTTAAAACGCGGTATATCCGCCATCAATTACATAGTCTGATCCGGTTACAAAACCTGATGCATCTCCTGCCAGGTATACAATAAGAGCCTTAAGTTCATCGGCCTGACCGAAACGGCGCAGAGGTGTCCACTGTTCGAAATTGGATTGTCCCACTTCCTCCGGCTTTAACGGTGTATCACTCCACGTCCTGATATAGCCGGGACTTACGGTATTGACCCGTATTCCATGTCTGGCCCACTCCACAGCCAGACTCTTCCCCAGCATAATCACCCCTGCCTTGGAAGAATTATACGCACATTGGCACTGTGGGATATTCGCGATATGCCCTGACATGGAAGCAGTCAGAATTATGGAACCTGAAATATGATTTTCTATCATACTGCGTCCTGCTGCTCTTGCAGTTATAAAGGCTCCTGTCAGATTTACCTCTATCACCCGTTTGAATTCTTTTAACGGCATGTCCTCTGCCGGAATATCCTGGAACGTACCGGCATTACAGAAGCAGATATCCAGTTTTCCCCATTCAGCCGCCACGTTTTCAACCACAGCCAGAATCTCTTCCTCTGCCGTAATATCTGCCTGAAACGCCAGGGCATGTTTCCCTGTCTTCCTGATCTCTTCTGCAGTCTGAAATACCTCTTCTTTTAAATCAACGACCGCAACATCAGCGCCGGCCTCCGCTAAAGCGAGAGCACAGGCCTTTCCGATTCCATGGGCCGCACCTGTCACAAGAGCGGTTTTACCGCATAGCCTCATTTCTTCTAAAATCATTCTCTCAACCTCCAAATTGTCCGCGAATATATTCAATTCCCTGGCGGGCCAGCTTGAGACGGGATTCCAGTGACAGATCCGGATCGAGATCACGCCACATCCTCATATTATGTCCCTGAACGCCGCCGAATTTATAAAAAGACTCTACAATTACAGCTTTGTCATAGCCAATGTCCCGAAGTGCCCGTCCCACCTCATTCCACGGAATTCTGTCTGTATGATAGGGAACCTTCCTGTTAGGCTCACTCACATGAAAATGTCCAAGATAGCCCCTGGCGCTACGTATAGCTTCAGGTAAACTGTCTTCCTCAATATTCATATGGAAGCAGTCTAACAGTAGCTTACAGTTTGGGCTTCCCACTGCCTTGCAGACCTCTATTCCTTCTGCCGCTGTATTCATAAGATAATGCTCGAACCGGTTGACAATTTCCAGATTTACGGTTACATTGTTATCTTCCGCCGTCTTCATCACCTTTCTTAAGCCGGCAATACAGTTGTCCTTTCTCCTCTTTTTATCATCAGGCTCAATCACCTGTAACGAATAATCGGCAGGCCAGTTGGAATATACAATTCCGCCAATCCCGGTTGCTCCAAGCACCCCCATACTCTCAATAATCCGTTTCAAATGCTCTACTGCCTTTTCTCTGTTCGCCTCATCTTCGCCGGCCATATCCCAGCCTGCAGGATAGCCGAACGTAAAGGCCGGTTCAATCCCAATCTCTTCCATATACATTTTAAGTTCTCGAATTTTATCCTTTTCCATGTCAAACATCTCTTTCGTAGGAAAAAATTCAAATACATCAGAACCGGCTTCCTTTGCCTGCTTTAAGCACTCCCGCACCCCCAGTTCATCATACCAGCTTCCCAAGTGTCCAAAATGTATTCCATACTTCATATCAGTTAAAACCACCTCTCATACTCAATTTCAGCTTCATAATCAGATTCCTGACGACGTTTCCGGAATATCGTCTTTGGCCGCGCGGATATTCTTATCCAAACCAATCATTGATATCCGCCGCCTTTATATTTATTATATACAACGGTATCGGGATACTAAATCCAAAATATATCATATTTATATAGTTTTCTTCGGTTTTTGAGTTTATTTTAGGTGTTATGCTGCAATTTTTATATTATAGGAGCCCTTTTCTGCAATAAAAAATACGCAGAAAGATATTGCATCCTCCTGCGTATTTCATTCTTATGTATCTTTAAATCCAATGTTCCCATTCTTTCGGCAGATACGCCTTTGTTCCCTTAAGCATATCGATCACCAGCGAGCGCACATCTTTTTCAGATGGCTTTTTCGCTTTCACATTCGGATCTTCCAGAAAAGCCTCAACAACCAGTTCTAAATCCGGGCTGAGAGCCGCTCTCATCGTCTTATCATGTACACGAACGTGAGGCATTATCAGGTCTAAGACCGGCTGAGGAAGACTTCCCGCCATAATCGGCCGGATACTGTTCCTGTCAAAAATGGCATTCGTCTCCACCACCTCATCGACCGGCAGATTACTGATCTGTCCGTCTGTATTGGGTATATTAACATTCGAGACCATTCGTCCCAAACCGCACAGCGCCTTGATCAGCAGAATTCCCTCTTCTCCTGTCGGTTTCAGTTCCACCTGCTCCTCCCGTTCAAACAGCTTCCGGCTCTTTTCCAGTCGTTCTTTTAAATCATTCTTTCTCCAGTCCACTGTGGTCAGGCCAAATTTCCACGACTTTACCGTCTCCGGATCCTTCAAATAGAGATCGCCAGGCATAAACTCAGCCAGATGGCGGTCACCTGCGGCCGCTATCATACCATACTTCTTAAATAAGTCAAATTTCACCCGGTGAGCGCAGTGAAACGCAGAATTCATCCAGCTTCTGTCCTTTTCCTGGAACCCTTCCTCAAAATGACTGTCAATATAATCTCTGTATACAGGAAATAAGTCAATTCCTCTGTATGACGCATAGTCAAACCATGTAAAATGATTGATCCCCAATACGTTGACATGAATATCACTTCTCTCAATATCCTTCAGACCAAGCATCTGTTCTGTAATACCCTTTAAGACACGCTGAGTGCCAAACACTTCATGGCAGCATCCAAAGGCCTTAATTTCAGGAAATACGCAATAAAGTACCTTTACACACAGCGTCATTGGATTGGTATAATTGATTACCCATGCGTCCGGAGAATATTTTTTAATTGCCTCACCAATCTCAACAAACATCGGCAGGGTTCTCAAAGACCTCATAATTCCTCCCGGCCCTGCCGTATCCCCCACTGACTGCCAGATTCCCAGACGTTCCGGTGTATGTACATCCACAGCCATCTCATCGAACGTTCCCGGCAGAATAGAAATCACTACAAAGTCAGCACCCGTAAGAGCAGACTCCAGACTGCTGTATGTCTCATAATTCCATTTGCCGGATGCGTCCTCTCTTGTACTTAAATCATTGCCGATTCTTTCATTATGGCCGGCCGCTTCCATGTCAATGTCATACAGCCGGATTGTACCGGACATATTTTTTTCCATAGCCAGGTCTGTCATAAATGTCCATGCCCAGCCTCTGGAGCCCCCCTCCTATATATGCGATCTGAAGATCTGAAACCGCATTCTGCTTCTCATCATAATTCATAACTGCCTCCTCTATACGTCTCACAGGCTTTTTCCATCATACGTATCCTCTCATAGGGCAGATTACCGGGCAGTGTACAGTCACTGGCCAGAATAAAACCCGGATAATCATTTTCCGCCAGGATATTATGGACTTCCCGTTCCAGTTCTTCCGGGCTTCCGGAAATCAGGATCTGGCTGCCGTCATCCATGCCTCCCATGATCACCTTCCCCGGAAACAGCTTTCTTCCCTCAAAAAGCTTCACACCGCTCTCCAATATTCCCCAGTTTACCGCTTCACACGGATAATCCACGTAGCGTTCTAAATCTACAAGCGGTTTGCACATGTGCAGAATATTACCGATAGGCGCATGGTCAATCTCTCTCATCAACTGCTCTTCCAGGGGCGCTATATAACGTGCATGCTCTTCGGCGGTAAATCCATCACGTTCTCCGCCCAGAGCGGCATAGTAGATCCCGTCAGCCCCCGCTGCAATACACTCTTCTGCCAGAATCGTCAGAGACTCGGCAATCGCCTGATAAGCACTGTATACACTGTCGGGATTTGTACGCAGATGATACAGCTGGGCGTAACGCCCCACCTTATCATATCTGGAACACTGCATCAGCGCATGGGAAGCCGATGCCACGATCCCGTGTACCGTGGCAATCACAGGCGCATCGTCTGCGGTACTGTCTACGATCCTTTTAACCAGTTCCACCTGAGAACGGATAAACGGATGGTTTCTTCCACACGCTTTCACATCAGCCCAGTCCGCAGCCTCCATAATTGGGTGTTGGACGGGGTATAAATTTTCATTCATAACCTTACAAATATCAGTTTTTGTTTCTTCAAAATATTTTAAATGTGCAGCAAGGGCCTCCTCCCCATGATGCTGCTCCGTGGGAAAATGCATCCAGAAGCCCATCGGCGTCCTGTCTGGCTTTTCTCCCTTAAATACTGCTGTTATCCGTTCTCTGCGGTTCATAACCTGTCCTTTCCAAAGGCGTCGGTTAAAGAAACAGCTCCTTCCCAATCGTGGCAATGTCATCGTGCAGCAGCTGTTCCGCTTTTTCAAAGTTGCGTTCCATCAGCGCATGCTCAATTTCGATATGATATTTCTTCTCAGAATTATTAAAAAATTTATCCTGTTTTTCCGGCGTACTGAGCATGTGGGCATAGGCACGCCATTCCAGCTTAATCAGCTTGGCGATTACGTCCACAGCAAGGTCATTTCCGCCAAAAGAGCACATTGTAGTGTGAAACAGTGTATTGTGCATCCAACGCTTCTGTACGTCAATATTGCCCGTAATCACATCTTCCATCCAGTTTTTATTCAGCGTCCGTATTTTTTCAAGCATTTCTTCATTAAAAGACTCTGACATCTTCCGGAATGCATTCATCTCGATTAAAAGTCTCAGTTCCGTAGAATTCGTAATATCCTTTTGGGTCACAGGGATAATCTGGTATCCCAGGCGGGGAATGCTGCGCAAAATTCCCTCATTGCAGAGTTCTATTAAGGCCTCCCGCACTGGAGCCTTGCTTACTCCATATAATTCTATAAACTGCTTCTCTGTGAGGAACTCATCGGGTGGAAAACGCTCAACAACCAAATCATTAAAAATTTTCGTATATACCTGTTCTTTTAAACTCATTTTTTTAGCTGCCATAACCATTTTCCTCCGAATATCTATTTCTTTATCCCGCCATTTTTCCGTTCTTAATTAATAAAACTAACCTAATTTATTAAGTATTAGTGTACCATTCGCACAAACTTCTTGCAAGTCGTTTCGATATGCTGCCAGGTTCTCCAGCGGGTTAGAATTCAGGAACAGAATATCAGCACATTTGCCTTCTTCGAGGCTGCCTGTCTCTCCCCATATTCCTAAAAGCCTGGCGGCATGTTCCGTAGCACTTTTAATAATATCTTTTCTTGCCATGCCGGCATGTTCCATATAGAGCATCTCGTCGGCAAACTCCCCCTGATCCATAAAGAATCCGCCGCTGTCACGCCCAAATGCAATCAATACCCCCTGATCATACGCCTCTTTAAAACGCTTCCTCTTATCGCCTATCATAGCGCGGGAAGCAAAGATAGCGTCCGGAACAATTCCACATCCCACTTCACTGGCTGCAGCAATCTCATAGGGCGTAAACGTTGGAACTACATAAACGCCCTGCCTGATAATCTGCTCATTAATCTCCGGATCTAAATAAGTGGCATGCTCGATAGAGGCAGCACCCGCCTTAAGCAGAATTTCCATTCCTGCCCTGCTGTGACAGTGGCAGGCCACTTTTTTTCCGTGTTTGGCGGCTTCAGACACCATGGCCGCCAGTTCATTAAGCTCCAGTTCCACAGCCCCCGGATCTTCTCCAGCCTTTCCCAGACCTCCGGTTACCATGGCCTTGATAAAATCAACACCTTCGAACAGAAACTGACGCACCGCCTTCCTTGCTTCTATAGGTCCTGTAATATCAAAGCCTGGTTCATGGCCACCCACCACTTTAAGCGGAGTCCCACTGCACAAAAGTCTTGGCCCCTTAATCTTTCCCTTCCTGATAAAATCCCGGATAGCCAGTGTTTCCATATACTTTCCGCCGCAGTCTCTGGCTGTCGTAATCCCATGAGAAACCATCCGCTCACAATTTATTACTCCCTCCATTGTCAGCTCCGCTGTATTCTCCTGAAAGAAAACCGCCATATGATGATCTCCGCCTACCATTGTAACATGCGCGTGGCAGTCTATAACCCCCGGGACCAGGTATTTTCCCTCTACATCAAAGGTTCTGTCACACACAAAGCCTTCCGGTGCAGTCCCTGTCATGGTAATCCGCTCCGCCTCCACAGCTATATCTTTCCGGCAGAAATGGTCTTCCTCCCACACCATTCCATTTTTAAATAATGTAATCATCCTTACCTCCTATGCATACTGTCCCAGCATCAGATCTAAAATCACCTGATCGGTACAGTTCATCCCGTCTTTATCCAGAATCCCCAGATTTTGGATGGTCTTTTCCGCCGACTGTTCCACTATTCCATCCCGGTCAGTGGCAGATATTCCTTTAAGAGCCAGCATAGACGACTGAACTGCAGTCCCCGCAGCTGTAGCCAGTTTTAAAGAACAACCGGGTTTTGCACCATCACAGATCATACCGGAAAGATCTGCTGCCACATTTTTTATAGCTGCTTCTACCATCGGAACAGTTCCATGATTCATCCATGTAATGCCGGCTGCCGCTCCAATAGCCGCCGCCAATCCACAGCCGCAGATCGGTGATAAACGCCCGGTATACTGCTTGGTATACACGGTAATCAGCTGGCTCAGTGCAGCTACGCAAATCATCTTCTCCTCTGAAGCGCCACTTCTTACAGCCGCGGCGGCCACCGGCAGCGTCGCTTCGATACACTGGTTACCGCTTCCGCAGAGCGACATCATGGGAAGTTCACACCCCGCCATTCTGGCATCCGCGGCGGCTGCAGTAATATATTTTACCTCATTGACAAGACCGTGTTCTCCCTGTACCGCCATTTCTTTTAAAGCCTTCCCGACACCCAGTCCATACTTCCCCTTCAGTCCTTCATCAGAGAGCTTCTTAGACAGTTCTACTGCTTTCCTGGTGGATGCCAGGCGTCTGGCATCAGCCACAGAGGCAAATTCACAAAAATCCTGAATGGTATACCCTCTCAAATCTGTCTTCACCGATTCATCTGCAGAACCTTTTTCCTGCCCGGGCACCTTCAGTTCCGCTCCATCTCTCATGACAGAAACAATGTTTGTATGCAGTCCATCCACGATAACCTTAGATTCATGGCCTCCGCCACGGCAGATTACTTCGATATGAATTCTGCTGCTGTGTTTGGCTTCACAGACTTCAATCCGGTTCTGCCTCATCATCAGCCCGGCCTTTTTACAGACATCGGGAGTAGCATCATTTAAAATCATCAGTTTTTTATCAATATCTGTAAGCTGTACGCCCATAGCCGCCGCGGCAGTGATTCCATAGCTGTCCGTATTGGGAATCCCCACCCCCATAACATTCTTGAGAATATTTTTACTGGCTGCGATCTCCACTTTTTCTGCAGGCACACCCAGTGCTTTTGCTGCCACCGCACAGGCATATGTAACAGCCGCCGGTTCTGTGCAGCCCAGAGCAGGCTGTAATTCCTTATTCAGGACGTCGTATAACTCTTCATAACGTTTCATTGTATCTTCTCCTCTTACCCCTTAATTCCAGTGGATGCAATCCCCTCCACCAAATATTTCTGCATTGTCAGAAAAATAATAAATATGGGGACCAGTGACAGTGTAGCCATGGCAAACATTGCACCCCAGTCTGATCCTGCCGTCGGATCTGCAAACAGCTTCAGGGCGTAAGCCACTGGATACTGAAGGGGATTATTTAAGAAGATCAGCGACGACATAAAATCATCCCATCTCCACATAAAGGAGAAAATGGCGCTGGTCACAATGGACGGCTTGATGAGCGGCAGAATAATTCTCGTAAATATACCGTAGATGCTGCAGCCATCAATTTTTGCCACCTCGTCTAAATCCCTTGGTATTCCTTTGATAAACTGAATATTTAAAAAGATGAAAAAACCCTGCCCAAAAAAGTGCGGAACAATCAAAGGCAGATACGTTCCCGCCCATCCCATCTGATTAAACAGGATATACTGTGGTATCATAATAATCTGGAACGGCAGCATCATGGATACAAGCATTGCGCTGAACCATATTCCTTTTCCCTTAAAATTGCATCTGGCAAATCCATAAGCGATAATTGCAGAAGAGCATACCGCTCCCACAGTGGCCAGACCTGATATGATCAGTGAATTTTTAAAAAATACCGTGAAAGAGACATTGGCAAATCCCTTCCAGCCCTTTATGTAATTTCCCAGATGAAAAGACTGCGGCAGCAGATGTTCCGCATGACGGAAAATTTCTGTCGTGTCTTTAAATGATCCCATAATCATCCACACCAGCGGATATATCATAACGCAGGCAAAGGAAAACGTGAACAGATGATAAATCACTCTCATTGCATTTCGTTTTAAAGTATAATTTTTCATATGCATTATCCTTCTGATTCATAATAAACCCAGTACTTCTGCGACTTAAAAAGGATAAAAGTCAGCAGTCCGATAAACGCCACCATAAACCACGCCATCGCGCAGCTGTATCCCAGCTTTTCATTGGTAAATGCATTCTGATACATATAAACCGCATAAAAAAGGGTCGAATTTTTCGGTTTTCCTTCTGTGATGATATAACTCTGGGTAAATGCCATAAACCCACTGATCAGCTGATTAATCAGGTTAAAGAAGATAGTCGGAGTCAGCATCGGCAGCGTGATCTTAAAAAATTTTGTGATCCCACTGGCACCATCTACCGTAGCCGCCTCATAAAGACTGACCGGAACCTGCTTAAGACCAGATAAAAAGATCAGCATGGAGGAACCAAACTGCCAGACAGCCAGAATAATCAGAACCCATATTGCCGTCTCTTCTTTTCCCAGCCATACAGTTTTGGAAGGAAGACCAATCAACGCCAGAAGTGCATTTATCACACCATCACTGGCCCAAATCCTTTTCCACAAAATTGCTACTGCCACACTGGAACCGATAATGGACGGCAGATAGTAAACCGCCCGGTAGAAGCCCGAAAGCTTTGTATTCTTCACCAGCAGCATGGCTACGATCAATGCCATAAGGAGGCGGAGCGGTACTCCAAATACCACGTACTTAACCGTTACCATTAACACTTTCCAGAACAAATCATCCTCTGTAAACATGGTGATATAGTTGTCCAGCCCGATAAACACCGGAGATTTCAAAATGTTATACCGGGTGAAAGAGTACGCCAGTGACATTACCATTGGATAAAACAGGAATACCATGAAACCAATGATGAAGGGCAGGATAAATACATATCCTGCAACCTTCTCCTGGTTTAAAATCTGTTTCAACGTCTTCTTCGTACCCGGGGTTTTCTGCGTTTTTTTCAAGGCAATCCCTCCAAACCGTAATCAAGCTCTATTGCTTTGCTTCCTCTAACGTCTTTTTTGCGTATTCTGTAAATTCTTTTGCAGCAGTCTCCACGTCCATGGAACCATCCCTGATATTTTCTACATATGTATCGAGTTTGGTTGTCACATCACTTGACCCCTCCGGATCAGGTGCATCGACCGGTGTTGCAACCTCTCCAACTTTTGCTACAAAATCGAATACCTGGGCATTGGCGCTGTCAAGCGTTCCCTTAATCGCTTCCTGTACATCAGTATTGACCGGAACGCCCCGTTCACCCTGAAGAATTTCGTTGGCCTCCACTGAATTTGTAATCCAGTCTACAAATTTAGCGGCCTCCTCTTTATATTGAGAAGTCTCGGCCACAGAGAAAAACTGACTGGGCTTTAAATAGATCGGCTGCTGGGTTGCCCCTTCGGTTGTAGGATACATGGACATTCCAAAATCTCTTCCTGCTGCGGTGACCATGGCCGAATACTGATTCGAAAATGAGAAATCGTTCCATACCGTACCGTCAATAATCGGCTTTGTCTCAACCACCTTAGGATTTTTTTCAACCAAAAGTTCCTGAGATATACTGAATTCCGCATCACTGAATTTCTTTATATACTCGAAATCCTTCTTAACAGCAGTCTCATCTCCCGCTTCCAGCTCGTCCCATAAATGAGATCCATAGCTTCTCGCGATCTCACCCATCAGCACATACCCTCCGTCATAGTAGGTCAGCGCACCGGTTTTTTCGTAAATCGTCTGTCCAATCTCATACAGTTCCTCGATCGTCATTTGGTCCGGTATTGTTACACCTGCCTTATCTACAATCTCTTTATCATAATATATTGCTGGTGCGTTGCTGCCAAGAGAGATTGCATAACACGTTCCGTTAATACTCCCACTCTCAATTACACTTTCAGGTATTTTATCCGTCTTAATCGTCCCATTATCGATAAATTCGGAAAGATTCGCCAGAGAATTGCTGGATACATACTTTTCCAAATATCTGTAATCCATCTGAATGATATCTGGCATATTACCACCTGCTGTAGATGTGGCCAGCTTATCCCAGTAGCCGTTCCAGTCCGTAAACTCAGGCATAATCGTAACATTGGGATTATCCTTCATATAGAGATCAATCACCTGCTGCGTCAAATCATTCCTGACCTGATTCCCCCACCAGAACAGTTTTAAAGTGACCGGTTCCCCCTCTGCCGCCGAAGAAACAGCTTCTGTGGAAGCATCTGCCTGAGCCTCTTGTGTGCTCGAGACTGACTGTTTCTCAGTTTCCGCGGTATCAGGTTTGGAAGAACATCCCGCCACGCTGAGGGCCATAACTGCCGCCATAGTAAATGCCAATCCTTTTCGTTTCATAAGTAACCTCCTCAAATAATAATTTTGTATCGCTTGCTTGCGTTTGTAATATTCTTATTAATCATATTACTAATATTATTAATTGTCAATATGTACAACAAAATATTTTATTTTAATTTGTAATAGTGCATTTTTCGTTGACTTTCTCAATGTCAAATGGTAATATCCGTTTATATAGGCAACATTTTGCGTTTGTACCATTCATTTTATTCATATTTGTAATCATATCAATTTCACTTAGAAAGGGACACTATGAAAAGGCAAATTATTACCAACTGTAATGTATTCGATGGAAACCATGAGCAGCTGAAACTGCACTCACACATCATAATAGAAGATAACCTGGTAACTGAAATCTCCTCTTCCGACGTCTCAGCGGAAAATTTTGACGAGATCATAGATGCCGGCGGGCGAACCGTTATTCCCGGTCTGGTGGATTGTCACGTTCACGTAGCCTTAACAGGAGGCGGTTCTGAAATGGAGTGTATGCGGGCAGACGAAACCGCCGTGAGAGGCGCGAAAAACGCGGAAGAAATGCTTTACCGCGGCTTTACTACCGTCCGGGATGCCGGAGGACTGGTATGGGGAATTAAACACTGTATAGATACCGGCTATACCATCGGCCCAAGGATTTTCCCCAGCCACTCCGGCATCGGACAGACCAGCGGCCACTGCGACAACCGCCCGGGAGCAGCTTCCATGCGCACACTTACCGGCTATATGTCTCCTGTGATGGACAATAAAATCTGGATTCTTGCAGACGGTGCAAATGAAGTATTAAAGGCTGCCAGAGACCAGTTGTTTTTAGGTGCATCACAAATCAAACTGTTTTTGGGCGGTGGGATTGCTTCCGTCTTTGATCCTCTCTACACGGTCCAGTATACAGAGGAAGAAATTCGCGCAGCCGTTCAGGCAGCCAAAGATTACGGAACTTACGTCATGGCTCATTTATACACCTGCGAATCAATGCAGAGAGCAGTCAGGGCCGGAGTCATGAGTCTGGAACACACTCAGCTGATGGATGACGAAACAGCCCGGATGATACGTGATAACGGTGTCTGGGTCTGCCCCTGCCCTGCATTTGCAGAAGATTCCATGATGGATTTCATCTCCACGGAGGATATGCAGAAAAAATACAGGATTGTAAAACAGGGAGTGGAACAGCAGACGGAATTAATTGATAAGTATCACCTGAATGTAGTTTTTGGAACGGATATGGCAACTAACAAATATTTCTGTGAAGAGCATCAGCTTAAAGACTTCGGCACATGGGGACGGCGTTACGGCAGTTTCAAGACACTTCAGGCTGCTACCGGACGTGCTTATGACCTTTTTAAGCTTTCCACATATCGGAATCCATACCCGGAAGGCAAAATCGGAGTCTTAGAAGAAGGTTCCTTCGCAGACCTTCTGATTGTAGATGGAAATCCTGTAAGGCAGGTTGATTTGCTTACAGATAAAAATAACTTCCGCGTTATTATGAAGGATGGCACAATTTATAAAAATACCCTTCATAATGAGGGTGTATGATACTATAAAGAATGGAGATCGTCTATGGACAGAGAAGTGATTTCTCAAAAAATTGATCTGGTTGTAGATCGGCTTATGGCTTTGGGAGGAGCAGATTATGCCAAAGACAAGATGGCGGATTCTGGCAACCGTTTTACCGGACTGATCGAACGGGATTTTGGAATTGAAGAATGGGACTGGCCCCAGGGTCTCGGATTATATGGTTTGATTAAATGTCTGCAGGGAAAAAAACATAACCGCTATATGGAATTTCTTGATCATTGGTTTCAACGAAATATTGCGCTCGGCCTTCCATCAAAAAATATTAACACCACTGCTCCATATCTGGCTCTTCTTCCACTCTCTGAGCTCACAGGTAATCAAATCTACCGACAGATGTGTACGGAGCGGGCTGAATGGCTGATGAATACACTTCCCCGTACAAAATACGAAGTATTTCAGCATGTGACCTCAGCATTTGGTGACCGCAATGGGGTGAACCTTCACGATGGGGAAATCTGGGTGGATACGCTGGTCATGGCTGTACTGTTTCTCAATCAGGCCGGCTGCAAACTCGGACGGCCTGAATATTCACAGGAAGCACTCTACCAGTATCTGTCCCATATCAAATATCTGTTTGACCGTTCAAACAGCCTGATCCACCATGGCTGGACCTTTCATGGAAACAACAATTTTGGCGGCGTATACTGGTGCCGCGGAAATGCCTGGTTTACCTATGGAATCCCCTGTCTGCTTGCTGATTCAGACGATTCCATCAGTCCTGGTATCTTCCGCTACCTGGTGAACACATGGAAAGCTCAGGTGGACACACTTGTTTCCCTTCAGGATCACAACGGGCTGTGGCACACAGTGCTGGACGATCCGGCCAGCTACTGCGAAGTATCCGGATCTTCCGCCATTGCTGCCGGTATTTTAAAAGGTATTCATCTCGGAATTCTGGATTCATCGTATCTGCCCACAGCAGAGCTGGCCATTTCCGCTGTATGTGATAACATTGCTGCAGACGGAACCGTACTAAACGTATCAGCTGGAACTGGCATTGGTATGAATGCTGATCACTACAAAAATATTGTGATTAAACCAATGGCATACGGCCAGTCTCTGGCTATTCTGGCCCTGACAGAAGCTTTAGAAGGCTGATCGGACGCCACAGCGGCAGTAATTACTACCAAGTATCAAAAAATCCAGCCGGAATAGCAATAACAATCTTCCGGCTGGATTTTACTTACCTCCAAGAGCCCTAAGCCCCCTCAAACAATCGTATACCCATTCTTCCCTCTCTGCTTCGTCTGATACAGCGCCTCGTCCGCATTCTGATACAGCGTATCAAAATCCGCTCCTGCCCCGGGGGCGATGGACACGCCTATGCTGGCCGACATACTCCAGCTCTTGTTTTCCTTTTCGCACGTTACCTGCAGCGCCTGGGATAATTCTTTCGCCTTCCCTTCGATCCAGCCGCCATCCGGCGCTGAGAGAAATACTGCAAATTCATCTCCCCCTATTCGCCCCAGCACATCGTCTGCCCGGAAATGTTTTCTGATAATTGACGTAAACTCCTTAATACAGAAATCTCCAAATGCATGGCCGCAGGAATCGTTTGCCTGCTTAAAATTATCAATGTCAAACAGAAAGAACGCATAAATCCCATCTGTTTTTGCAGACAGCAAAGCGGCGATTTTCCGTTCCGTCTCTGTCTTTGTGAGGAATCCTGTCATCTCATCAATGGAGGCCAGAATCTCTTTTTCCTTTTCTGACTCTATGTTTTTCCGGTATGTAAACATGTGGAGGCAGCCGTCCTCCTGTGAGAAGAAGATATAGGCATCAATCCGCATCCAGAAGTATCCGTTTCCATCCTGGGTAATCATAAAATCATATCTTAAATGACTGTTTCCTTTTTCATATTCACGGATTACATTTTGGGGGGTAAACGCAGCGATATACCCTGCCCGGTACTCTTCCTTAATCTGTTTTTCTGCAATCACTTTAAGTCCCTGGTCATAAGGCAGATTTCCGGCCCCCAGACTCTCAAAGTACTGCTCCGTCAATTTATTCGCAGAACGGTTTTTTGTGATATTAAGCTCATAAATATTATCGTATAACTGCTCCGTCGCTCTCTTAAATGCATCCTGACGTTCTTCAATCAGCTGGGTAATCTGTCTGTTAAAGTTACGGAGAACCGTCGTTATTACCAGCAAAACCGTAATAATAATCGCAGCAATAATGAATCCGCTCTGATACAGGCGCGCCTTTATCTCTCTGACCATCATTCCGTTATTCTGTTCCACAATCAAATGCCAGGTCAATTCGGGTATATACCTGGACACAATATAACTCCTCTCCTGACCTCCCACCCCCGTTTTCGTCCACAATTCCAGGTTGGAAGAGTCCTCCTTCCATTCCAGAACCCGGCCGCGAATCTCCTCCTGTCCGCAGATCTCAAACCAGTCTGTCTTATTATATCCTGTATGCTCGGAAGAAATCTCAATCTTTCCGTCTCCATCGACCAGACATGCATTTAAGTGATATTTTTCCTCATACTCTTTCAAAAATTCCTTCAGGTAGCTGACCCGCATTCCTACTCCCACAACCCCCAGGAAGTCTTCATCTGGTCCGAATATCTTGCAGTTCACAAATACAGTTATCGCATTATCCGCACCGTTTACCTCATCGTTATCCACATTTACAGAGTATTCCAAATCATTTTTAAGCATACTGAAATACCAGTTATTTTCAGGTTCATCCTCCGTCAGCACTCTGTCAACTCCATTAAAATTGTAATACCGGTTTGTCTGAGCAGATACCAGAAAAACCGAGTCAAAGTCGTATTTTTCACGATACGTCTTCAGATAATTCTTAATCTTCCAGGCATATGCTTCATCTTCCAGGTTATCTGCCTCATTCTCCAGATGATCCACCAGAAGACTGTCATGAGCCATGGTAATGGAAATATTGATCGGCTTTGTAAACAGAGCCGTAAGCTGATAATAAATCCCTTCTGTCGTCAATGACGCCACCTGTTCGATATTATTAAGAGACGCCTCATAATTAGCCTGATAGCTAAAAAATGCAGTTACCACAAAACCAAAAATCAAGATCACACTGACCAGTACGTTTGTCTTTAAAAGCTCCCGATTTTTTCCCACAACGAGCCTCCTTAATCTGACCTGAATCCCACTGTTCTATTTCTGATATTCCTTCCCTGTATTTAAGTATACCACACAATACGTTCTTATAAAGTTAAAATCTGTCTGCTTTACTAAATAAGACAGTTTCTTACGGTTTTCCGCCTGAACAATAAAGAAAGAAGCTCCCACGGAAAATCATGTGCTGTAAAACACTGAATTCCATGAAAGCTTCTTATCTCTTTCAGGGCAATGAATTTAAAAACTGGTATGATCCGTTTTTCATTTACTCGTTCCGGACAGCCGCCATCACCAGATGCTTTGCAAGCACTGCTGTCGTCACTGCACCGATTCCGCCCGGCACCGGCGTCGCCATGGACGCGGTTCCCTCCAGCGTCTCAAAATCCACGTCGCCGCAGAGTTTTCCGTTCTCGTCCACATTGATCCCCACATCGATCACCACTGCGTCTTTTCCGACGCTCTCTTTATCAAGCATCTTCGCCCGGCCCGCTGCCGCTACCAGAATCTCAGCATTCCGGCAGGTTTCTTTTAAATTCACAGTCCGCGTGTGGCAGATGGTGACAGTTGCATTTTCCTTTAACAGAAGCATGGCCAGCGGTTTACCGACTACCATGCTGCGTCCTACAATCACCGCCCGCTTTCCGTTAATGGGGATTTCATACGCTTTTAACGTCTCGACCACCGCCTCCGCGGTACACGGCGCATAGCCTGTGCTGTCACCTGCAAACACTTTTGCGATATTCTCCGGCGATATTCCGTCCAAATCCTTTTTCGAATCAATCATGCGCTCAATGTCCTTCTCACAGATCTGCTTCGGCAGCGGACGGAGCAGAAGAATTCCATCGATCTCCGGATCTCCATTGATCCTCTGAAATTCCGTTTTAAATCCCTCATCCCCAATATCCGCAGGATAGGCATAGACTTCGGCCGTAAGGCCAAAGGCCGCCATCTTCTTCACCGCCCCGCGCTCATACGACAAATCGTCCGGATTTTCACCCACACGGATAATGGCAAGCTTCGGTATCCTGCCGCCGCACTGCTTCAGCAGCTCCGCCGTCTCCTCTTTTATCTTTGCAGAAACTTCTGCACCTTTTAATGTGATCATCTTTTTATTCCTCTCCTCTTCAGCGCAGTGCGCGTTCCACCTTCTGATAGACCGCGTCGGCCGCTGCGGTCCCACTCTGCATCATCTGATCCGCATATCGATTCAATTCTTCGGCCTTCTCCCGGTTTTTCATGGATTTCGTATTGATCCACACGTTCATGACCGCACCGGTTAAGGCCGTTCTGATAAACTGAACACCCACGCCCACATCGCTGACCGCCATCCGGCTTCCCTTATCCGCCAGAATATCCATGATATGCAGAGCCTTCCCTGCAGCCTCCATCACCTGGATCGGAACGAGACTTGCCGTCAGGAGATGTCCTTCCAGCACCGCAGCTTTATGCGCTTTTTCCTCATCCGTAGTGCCTGGCAGACTGTAGGCCGCAGCCAGAGGCGCAAACACCTGCGCATCCTCATCGGCCAGATGGAGAAATTCTGCTTTCAGAGCTTCCAGCTGCCCGTTAAGGTCCTTCATCTCCTCTTCCACGTCCGCATACTTTTTCTTGCCGAGAGTCAGATTGATCACCATCTGCCCCAAAGATACTCCCGTTGCACCGCCCAGTGCCGCCGCACCGCCGCCCCCGGGAGTTGGTTTCTTTGATGATAATTCCGCCAGAAATTCTTCTGTCACCATTTCTTTGATCATAGTTCCCTCCTGATCCGTCTCACTAAATGCCTGCAGTTAATCTGTGCCCCGGCCATATTCCCTCCGCGGGAAGCGTACGGTTTCGCTTCTGTTCTGCCTTCCTTTAAACGGCGGCAAACCGGCGCCTGTATTACGTCTGCCGCCATTATACCATAATCACAAAATTCGGGAAAGACTATTTTTTTCGTTCCTTTCTCTGTCCATACAATTACAGTGCAGGCCCGTATTTACTTAAATACTTTTCTGCCAGATCGTCAAACTCCATCCGGCATTTTACCTTTCCGCATTCCGCCGCCATGGGACCAAATACCTCCAGTGTCATTTTCGCCCGCTCCTCCCATGTAGCCGGATCAACGAAATCGATGGTTCTCATATTGTGGAGCCGGTCGGCTAGTGCAACCAGAACCACCCGCTCATCACAGCTTGCGTACTTATCAAATTCTCTGTATTCGTTTAAAATCTCTTTCACAGCCGGTGTGACGGCAGGATCTGACAAATACGTTTCCGGCTCGTCTGCCATTTCCCACACATCATGGAGCAGACCGGCACAGACCGTGTCCTCATCAGCCCCCATATCTGCCAGAATAATCGCAGTATTAAGGGGATGCGTCACGTACTCGTCTCCCGAGCGGCGTTTTTTTCCTTCGTAAACTCTTTCGGCCAGCTCGTAAACGGCCTCCACGTTTCCTCTCCCGTACGCTGTTCCGGCTTCCCCCAGCACCTCAAACAGCAGCCCATATAATTCCTCTGGCTGTGCATGAACCGGTGTGTTTCTCAGATAAATCCCCATATTCTCCCAGTCTCCTTTCTCGAAAGCCTCTCCGACACGAAATGCCCGGAGGAGTGCGGGAGAATATCCGAATTGAGCCCGGAAGGCTCTGGTGAAGCCGCTGTGTGTCTCATAGCCGTAATCCAGCGCGGCATCCAGAATTTTTCGTCCCTCCCGTATTTCCCTGGCCGCACCGAACAGGCGCTGCTGCTTTACATAGTCCATTAAGGTAACCCCCATTTCCGCCCGGAACATCCGGGAAAAATGGCAGGCCGAATACCCAAACCGGTTCGACAGCCCCTGAACTGACAGCGGCTCTTTCGCATGCAAGCGGATATATAACGCACACTCCATAAGGATCTCTTTCTGTCCCAACACTCTCACTTCCTTTTTCGTTTTCTTCCTGACAGTTTTATTATATACGACCGGAAAGTGCTGACGCTGTTCCGCAATTGCTGAATTGCAGAGCTTCTTCCTGCTGCGCTCCTGTATTTTTTTCCATCCCTGCCTCCATCTCATTGATTTCCTGCCTTTCTTCTGCTATACTCATCCCGGTTTAAGGCAGCTTTGCATTGGAACCACAAAAACAAAGAGAATGGGATAGGATTACAATGATCAAGAATTACGTAACACAGCTAAAATCTGAATTTCGAAACTACAGCGGCGCCGACTGCATGAAGGATCTTATGGCCGGGCTGACGGTTGCGGCAGTGGCACTGCCCCTGGCGCTTGCATTTGGCGTGAGCAGCGGCTCTACTGCTGCGGCCGGCCTCGTTACCGCGATTATCGCAGGCCTCGTCATCGGTACGCTTTCCGGCGGATATTACCAGATATCAGGTCCCACGGGAGCCATGGCCGCCATCTTAATTTCCATCATCGCACGGTATGGAATGCAGGGTGTATTCACCGCCACACTGATTGCGGGAATTCTGCTGGTTCTGTGCGGTATTTTTCATATCGGCAGACTGACGGGCTTCATTCCCGCTCCTGTTATAACAGGCTTTACCTCCGGAATCGCCGTCATCATCGCGCTGGGACAGATCGACAACTTCTTTGGTGTCACCTCAGAGGGCTCCAGCGCCATTTTAAAACTGTTAAGCTATAGCCAGCTGGGATTCCCTGTCAATATCCAGGCTGCTACCCTGGGCCTCTTCGTTGTCCTGTTTATGGTTTTCTTTCCGAAAAAATGGAATGCAGTCGTTCCCGCTTCTTTTTTAAGTATTATTTTTGCAACGGTACTGTCCGTCATCCTGAACCTTGACATTCAGACCGTCGGAGCGATCCCGAAAACACTTTTTCTGGACACCCGGTTAGACTTATCCGCAATTACACCTGCTCATCTCAGCGGATTGATCGGACCTGCCGTCAGCATTGCCATGCTGGGAATGATCGAAAGCCTGTTATGCGGTGCCAGCGCAGGAAAAATGGCAAATGTACGACTAAACAGCGACCAGGAACTGGTGGCGCAGGGAATCGGCAATATCATCCTTCCCTTTTTCGGAGGAATCCCTGCCACTGCCGCCATCGCACGTACCAGCGTCGCCTTGAAATCCGGCGCCCGGACAAGGCTGACCGGCATCTTCCACGCGCTGGGACTTCTGGCATTCATGTTTATCCTGGGGCCTGTAATGGCAAAAATCCCGCTCTCCGCTCTTGCGGGCGTACTGATGGTTACCGCGTTCCGTATGAATGACTGGCAGGAAATCAGGTATATCTTCTCCCATCATTTCAAGGGAGCCGCCGCCAAATATCTGATCACCATGGCGGCCACCATCGTATTCGACTTGACAACCGCTATCCTGATCGGCGTTGTCACCGCTCTGGTTCTTCTCGTCAGCCGGCTGGCAAATATTGAAATTAATTATGAAAAGGTAAACATGGACCGTGTCCGCAGCTCGGATGCGGCGCTGGCAAAGGAGTTCGGCAACGCAGTCGTTGCCTATCTGACCGGTTCTGTCATCTTTGCCAATACTCAGGCAATCGAAGAAATGGAAACCTGTACAAAGGAGTATGATACGGTACTGCTGTCCATGCGCGGCGTTTCCTATATGGATATCTCGGGAGCAATTGCTTTCATGCATGTACTGTCTGATCTGCAGGCGGAAGGAAAACGCATTCTTTTGTGCGGAGTCCCCACCAGCACGATGGCCATGCTGAAACGCTCCGATATCTATGATATGATTGGCGAAGAGAATTTTTACTGGAGCGTGGAGAAAGCAATTTTACATAAGTAAGACTGAGGCATTGCCCCCTGGAGTGCAATGCCTCAGTCTTTTCCATATTACGTTCACGTTCAGATTTCCGTCTGCTTCAGCACGTTAGCCAGACGCTTTACCATCTCATCCACGTGTTCCTTCTCTATAATGAGCGGTGGTACAAATCGAATGATACTGCTGCCCGCGCTGATTAACACCAGCTTTTCTTCGAGAAGCGCCTTCTGCACAATGGGTCCAACCGGCATATGAAACTCCAGCCCCTGCATCAGCCCCATGCCCCGGTGGCCGGTAATGCAGTCAAACTGGTCAGCCAGTTCATCAAGCTTTTTCCACAGATAGCCGCCGATCTGATTCACATGGTCCACAATCCCGCGCTTTTCAAATATACTTAACACGGTGTCAGCCGCCGCTGTCACCAGCGGGTTTCCGCCGTAGGTGGTGCCGTGATCTCCCGGAACCATTGCCTCTGCCGCTTTCCCGGAGGCCAGGAATGCGCCCACCGGCACCCCGTTTCCCAGCGCTTTGGCCACCGTCATGACATCCGGCTTCACGCCGTACTGCTGCCACGCAAACATGGAACCGGTACGCCCCATACCACACTGGATCTCATCGAGGATCAGCAGCATGCTGTGTTCATCACACAGCGCCCGGACACCCTTTAAAAATTCCTCTTCTGCAGGATAGATACCTCCCTCGCCCTGAACAGTCTCCATGATAACCGCGCATGTATTCTCATTTACCAGCGCCTTCACACTGTCCAGATCATTAAAATCAGCGAATTTAATTCCCGGAATCAGCGGCTTAAACGGCTCCTGGTAATGGTCATTACCTGTGACCGACAACGCTCCCATGCTTCTTCCGTGGAAGGAATGGCGCATGGCAATGATCTCGTGGACGCATCCTTCTCCCCGCTTCTCTCCGGCCGCCTTATTGTAGGCGTACCTTCTGGCGATCTTCAGAGCGCCCTCAATGGCTTCGGTCCCGCTGTTGGTAAAGAACACTTTATCCATGCCGGATGCCGCCAGAAGCTTCTCTCCCGCATCGATGGAAGGCACATTGTAAAATAAGTTGGAGGTATGAAGAAGCTTATCTACCTGTGTCTTCACAGCCTCGTTGTACTCTTTGTCATTATAACCAAGGCCCATGACCGCGATGCCCGCCCCGAAGTCGAGATACTCTTCGCCTTCCGTATCATAGAGGAATACGCCGTCTCCATGATCAAATATGACCGGAAAACGGTTGTATGTCTTATAAAATTCCTGTTCCGCTTTTTGGATATATTCCTGTTTATTCGGCATGGTAATACCTCTCATCTCCCGTCTTAAATATGGCAGTTCCAATCCCCTTATTCGTAAAGATTTCCAGGAGCAGACAGTGTGGAATCCGTCCATCCATAATATGGACTCTGGAAACCCCCTGCTTCATGGCATCAATACAGTTCTGAAGCTTTGGAAGCATCCCCCCGCCCAGTGTCCCGCTGCTCACAAAATCCTGGGCCTCGTCGATGGTCATTTCGGAAATCAGGGATTCCTTATCTTCAAAATCCCTGTATACCCCCTCCACATCAGTCAGAAATGCCAGTTTCTCTGCCTCCATCGCCGTAGCAATGGCACAGGCTGCATCATCCGCGTTAATGTTGTACGTCTTAAACTCTTCGTCAAATCCCACCGGACAAATGATAGGAAGAAAATCTTTTTCTAACAGGTCATAGATAATCTGCGGGTCCACTCCGGTGATATCGCCCACATAACCGATATCCTCGCCGTCCGCGTATCTCTTTTTACACTGCAGCATCATGCCGTCCTTGCCGCTGATGCCGACCGCCTTCACTCCCAGCTCATTGACCAGCTGCACCAGGCTCTTGTTCACCCGGTTAAGCACCATCTCGGCGATTTCCATGGTCGGCTCGTCTGTCACACGCAGGCCGTTGATGAACTGCGGCTCCATGCCCACTTTTCCGACCCATTTGCTGATTTCCTTGCCGCCGCCGTGGACGATAATCGGTTTAAAGCCTACCAGCTTTAACAAAACGACGTCCTGAATCACATGCTTTTTCAGTTCTTCATCCACCATGGCGCTGCCGCCGTATTTTACGACGATAATTTTCCGGTTAAACCGCTGAATATATGGAAGTGCTTCTATCAGTACTTCCGCCTTCTGCATAATGCTCTGATCTAAATCCATTTCTCTGCTCCTCCTTGTTAGTGGAATGGCAAATCTACGCCAAATTCTTTACCCAAATGCTCGATTCCCTCTTGAATCTCTTCCCTGGAAAACTGATGCGAATCGAGAAATTCGTCATCATATTCATTCAAATGAAGATAAAATGACGCCGCCATTTCAAAATACCCGGAACTCTTATCCACCAGTTCATCGAGCAGGATATTCTCCGCCTCGTTGATCTGTCCTTCGTCTGCCATGGTGATCAGCTTCTTGTATAGACTGTGGGTCGCTGTAAATTTCTCATCTTCCGGCAGAACGTAATTGATATCGTCTTTTCCGAGAATCAGGCGGGCCAGTACTCTCGCCATATCCTCTATCATCCGCATGATGTAATCATCTTTTACTGCCATCGTTCCTTCTCTTTTCTCTCAAAATTCCGGTACTGTGTTTTCTGTCAGGAACGGTAGTCTGCATTGATTTTCACATAATCAAAGGTAAGATCACAGCCCCACGCCGTCGCCGAACACGATCCCATCTTAATATCGGCAGTGGCCGTCACCTCCGGCTCGGAGAGGATCTTCGTGGCCTCCTCCTCGCTGTAGGGAAGCGCAACCCCATTTTCAATAATCTGGAGTTTTCCCGCTGCACTCTCAAAATACAAATCCACGTTCTCCGGGTCAAACACAGCGCCGGAGTATCCCATGGCACAGAGAATTCTGCCCCAGTTTGCGTCATGGCCGAAGATTGCGGCCTTTGTCAGGCTGGAGGTAATCACCGATTTGGCCAGGGTCACCGCCTGCGCTTTCGTCTCCGCCCCCACTATTTTCACTTCAAACAGCGCTGTGCAGCCTTCACCGTCACCGGCCATCTTCTTTGCCAGCGTCTCATTGATGAAGTTCAGGGCTTTCACGAATTCCCGGTAATCTTCATTTTTCTCCGTGATTTCAGGATTCCCCGCCATGCCGTTGGCCAGCAGAAGAACGGTATCGTTGGTAGAAGTGTCTCCGTCAACAGAGATCATGTTGTATGTATCTTTGATATCCTCGCGGAGTGCTTCCGTCAGAAGTTCTTTTGATATGGCCAGATCCGTGGTGACGAAGCTGAGCATGGTGCACATATTGGGATGAATCATACCGGAGCCTTTGCACATGCCGCCGATGGTCACGGTCTTTCCTCCCGCCGTAAAGGTTGCCGCCACCTCTTTATTCACCGTATCGGTGGTCATGATCGCCTTCGACGCGGCGGTTCCCCCCTCCAGCGTACCGGAAAGGCCGGGGGCCATGGCTTTGATTCCAGCCGTAATCCGGTCCATGGGAAGCTGCATGCCGATCACACCGGTAGAAGCCACGAGAACTGCACTCTCCGGAATCTGTAAAGCTTCCGCGGCCGCCTTCGCCGTATCCAGACAGTATCCGTACCCTTCCGCTCCGGTACAGGCGTTGGCGATTCCTGCATTTACCACGACAGCCTGGGCATACGGGGAAGCAGATACCACCTCCTGATCCCATTTTACAGGAGCCGCCTTCACGATATTCGTCGTAAAGGTTCCCGCCGCCTTACACGGCTTCTCACTGTATATCATCGCCATATCCATGCGGTCTTTATACTTGATGCCCGCAGCTGTCGATGCGGCCAAAAATCCTTTCGCGGCAGTTACGCCGCCGTCTGTCTTCTTCATACCTGACCTGCTCCTCTCTGTTATTCAATGAATCTTGTGATATTTTCCTCATTCAGTGTAAAATCATAGTAATTCAAATCATCCCGGAATGTCCAGCCGACTTTTCTCCAGAATTTATTTCCGATGGTGTTGGACTTAAATGCAATCAGACTCACCTTGTTAATCCCCTCCGCCTTCAGCGCATCCATGGCTGCCAGCGCCATCTGATGGCCGATTCCGTGTTTCCTGTACTTCTCAGCCACACAGACATGGTACATACAGCCCCTCCTCCCGTCATGGCCGCAGAGAATCGCTCCGATCACAGTCCCAGCCTCCTCCGCCACCACGCTGGTGGATGGATTTCTCTTTAAAAACTTTTCTACCCCTTCTCTGGAATCATCCAGGGTTCTGATCCCAAATCCTTTGATTCCAGACCATAAATGCCAGACCTGGTCGTAGTCGTCTATCGTCATTGTCCTGATTGTCATACGCTCTTCCCTTACGCTTTCCTTCCTGCTTAGAAATGCCTGCTTCCGTTACGGGAACATTGGAACCAGCTTCAGTCCCTGATTCTCCGGAAGGCCGAACATGATGTTCATATTCTGGATCGCCTGCCCTGCGGCTCCCTTCACCAGATTATCCATGGCTCCCATCATGACGATCCGGTTCGTTCTCGGATCAATCTTAAAGTTCACATCTACAAAGTTGCTGCCCTCAACCCATTTTGTCTGAGGTACTTCCTCCCGGTCCAGCACTCTCACGAAATACTCGTTCTCGTAATATTTATCGTAGATTGCCTTCACGTCTTCATAGGTCACGCTCTTAAGCAAAGTTCCGTAGGCCGTCACCAGAATGCCTCTGTTCATGGGAACGAGATGCGGTGTAAAGCTGATGGTCACAGGCTTTCCCGCCGCCAGGGACAGCTGCTCCTCAATCTCCGGTGTATGGCGGTGAACGCCGACGCCGTAGGCCTTGATACTCTCATTGACCTCACAGTACAGGTTATCGATCTTGGCCCCGCGCCCCGCGCCTGATGTTCCCGACTTTGCGTCGATGATCACCGTGTTGGGGTCGATGAGTCCCTCCTTCACCAGCGGATAGACCGATAAGAAAGAGCAGGTGGGATAACAGCCCGGATTGGCGATCAGACGGGCGTCTCTGATCTTGTCCCTGTTGATTTCCGGCAGTCCGTATACGGCTTCCTTAATATATTCCGGTGTCTTATGTTCTATTTTATACCACTTCTCATACACTGCCACGTCCTTAATCCGGTAGTCAGCGCTTAAATCAATGACCTTGGCCTTTGATAAAACCGCCTCATTCATGAGAGACGCACAGAATCCCTGGGGTGTGGCCGTGAATATGACATCGACCTGCTCTGCCAGCGCTTCCATATTATCATCCATACATGCATCATCTGCAAACTGTACCATGTTTTTAAATACCGACGCGTACTTCTGGCCCACGTAGCTTTTGGACCCGTACCATGTAATTTCCACATCATCTCTCTGCAAAAGCAGCCTTGCCAGCTCACCGCCCGCATATCCGGTTGCTCCCATGATTCCTGCTTTCATCATAATCATTCTCCTCTTCTATTGGATTACCGTAGTTCATACTCCGTGCCTGTTACTGTCCTGCCTTGATTATAGTAACTTTCCTTCTGAAAGAAAAGTCCCTTTTGGGGTTTTCCTGTATTCTTTTTTATACCGCTTTACCGAAGCCATGTTTTCTCCGGTAATGATAGTTCATAATTATACATTGCAAATGCATATTATGCAAGTTTTTTTTGAATATTTTTATTTTACTCTTGCATTTTCCTTGATAATGGTGTATATTTATGAAAGTTCAAGAAGCCAGAAAACAGAGTTTTACAGGCTTTGGGGAAATGTTCACGATCTATATTCAGGAGGATTCTTAATATGAAAGAGAAAGTTATTTTAGCCTATTCAGGCGGACTCGACACAACTGCTATTATTCCGTGGTTAAAAGAAAATTTTGATTATGAAGTTGTCTGCTGCTGCATCGACTGCGGTCAGGGCAATGAACTGGATGGCCTCGAGGAGAGAGCCAAATTATCCGGCGCATCCAAATTATACATAGAAGATTTAGTCGATGATTTCTGCGACAACTACATCGTTCCATGTGTCCAGGCCAATTCCGTCTATGAGAATAAATATTTACTGGGCACCTCCATGGCACGTCCGGCCATCGCCAAGAGGCTGGTCGAAATCGCCCGCAAGGAAGGCGCTACCGCCATCTGCCACGGCGCCACAGGAAAAGGGAACGACCAGATCCGTTTTGAGCTGGGCATCAAGGCTCTGGCTCCTGATTTAAAGATTATCGCTCCATGGCGTATGACCGATGTATGGACCATGCAGTCCCGCGAAGACGAGATCGAATACTGCAAACAGCACGGCATCAACCTTCCGTTCTCCGCAGACAACAGCTACAGCCGTGACAGGAACTTATGGCACATCAGCCACGAAGGTCTGGAACTGGAGGATCCGGCCAACGAACCGAATTACGATCATTTACTGGTTCTCGGCGTTTCTCCTGAAAAGGCTCCGGACGAAGGCGAATACGTTACCATGACCTTTGAAAAAGGCGTTCCCGTCAGCGTAAACGGCGAAGCAATGAAGGTTTCCGATATCATCCGGAAATTAAATGAACTGGGCGGCAGGCACGGCATCGGCATCGTTGATATCGTTGAAAACCGTGTCGTAGGCATGAAGTCCCGCGGCGTCTATGAGACTCCCGGCGGAACCATCCTGATGGAGGCCCACCAGCAGTTAGAAGAGCTGGTGTTAGACCGCGCCACCATGGAAGTCAAGAAAGACATGGGCAACAAATTCGCCCAGATCGTCTATGAAGGAAAATGGTTTACCCCTCTCCGTGAGGCAATCCAGGCTTTTGTGGAATCTACTCAGCAGTATGTAACCGGCGAAGTTAAGTTCAAGCTTTACAAAGGCAATATCATCAAGGCCGGCACTACAAGCCCATACTCCTTATACAGCGAGTCCCTCGCTTCCTTCACCACCGGCGATTTATACGATCACCACGACGCTGACGGCTTCATCACCTTATTCGGCCTGCCGTTAAAGGTACGCGCCATGAAGATGCAGGAGCTGGAGAAGAAGAACGGGAAATAAAGCGAAAAAACCGGCATTTTCGCCGGGAAGAGCGGCTTGCCCGCCTGTATCAGACCGATCGTATTTCATACTTGAAAACGGAGCAGACAGAAAATGCCTGCTCCGTTTTTTCTTCCGTTCCCTGTACAGAAAAACCGGCTTAAGGATTATAAAGAATCATATGCAAAACCGCTTTCCCAGCCCCTGTATTCCGGTAGGAATGGGGATTGTCTGCCCGAAACCGAATACTCTCTCCTTTTTCAACCGGAAACGTCTGCCCCTCCACCCGGATGACGATCCCGCCCTCAAATACGGTAATAAACTCTGTTGTCCCCTTCAGATGCGGTTCTGATTCCCAATAACTGCCTTCCTCCAGTTCCAGATAATACACTGCAAATCTGCGATTCTCGTCATCAGGAAAAATAGAATAGTTTTTAACCTTTCCGCTGTCTTCCAAAAGAGGCTGAACTTCCGACGTCTTCACGATCTCATATATGCGCTCAGGGCGTACGGTAAGGGCATCAAACGGAACCTTCATGCCATTGGAAATCTTCCATAATGTGGACAGAGTCGGATTCCCCTCCCCGCGTTCAATCTGTGCAAGCATACTCTTACTTACACTGCTCAGTTTGGAAAGTTCCTCCATGCTCAGTTTCTTCTCTTCCCGCAGTCGTTTTATATTTTTAGCAACAATTGTATTCATGGGGTCCATAAAAATGCCTCCTTCTATTGACATCATATCGTACATATTGTATTATTATATCGTACAGTACAATATATTAATCATTTTATATCATTATATAGTTCTTCCTGAGATTTGTAAAGCGGAAGGAACTTTTTCAGGGAATAAGGAGGCTCCATATGTTTCATTTATCTGATTTTTTAATTTATTGTTTTATCACCGCCTATACGCCTGGAGCTAATAACCTATTGTCTATGAGCAATGCCGTACGGCTCGGCTTCCGCAAAAGCATCCGTTTTAATTTCGGCATCCTTGCAGGCTTCTCAGTGGTCATGGCCGTCTGTACCATCTTCAGTGCAGCGCTTTATTCCCTGCTGCCAAAGGTAAAACCTGTCATGCAGATCGCAGGAGGAGTCTATATGCTGTATCTTGCATGGAAAGTCTTACGGAGTACGGCTGATTTAGATGCCGGACAAAAAGACGGAGCCGGTTTTCTCTCCGGCATGATCCTGCAGTTTTTCAATCCCAAGATATATATTTATGCAATAACCACAATATCTCTTTATATTCTTCCAGTCTTCCATTCACCAGGAGCATTGGCCGGCTTCGCCGTACTGTTGTCGCTGATCGGTGCTTCCGGTTCCTTCGTGTGGGCATTGTTCGGGGCTGCATTCTGTAATTTTTTCTCCAGACATACGAAGGCTGTAAATCTGGTTATGGCACTTTTGCTCGTTTACTGTGCTGCTGTACTGTTTATATGACGGAATGCCCGGCCGTCTTTCCTGGGCCCGTTACCCGCGGGGTTTTATAATTTTGCTTTATGATTTTGCTTTGTGATTTATGAAAGAAATCCTTGCAATTGTCTCCGTCCTCTGGTATTCTAATTCTATCAGCCATATTCTGGCATATCTATTTATCTTCCGTTTTCTTAAACGGTCTAATACCACATCTGAAGGAGAATCCTCATGAACGAAGCAATCTTAAAAACATGTATGCAGCAGTGCAACTCTGCGTCTGAAAATGTAGGCATTTTCGTCGACTTTGACAACATCTATTACAGTCTGAAGGAATACGGTGTCAATCCCGAATCCCCTGAATACTGCGTCTTTTCGCTGATGGAGCGGATTTATTCCATCAACAAGATCCGTACCCTGCGGGCGTATGCCGATTACGACCAGGTAGGCGTATCCCTAAAGCATCTCCAGGAAATGCGGGTACAGATAAAGAATGTCTATGGAAACGGTCTGGAAGAAGAATACCGGAAGAATGCTTCCGACATTGAGCTCTCCGTGGACGCCCTTGAAATCTACTACCGATCCCCCGAGATCGATACCTTCGTCTTCCTCACCTCCGACAGTGATATGATTCCCATCATGAGCCGCCTCACCTATAAAGGAAAGCACATCCACTTATTCTGCATCGACGATCACACCTCCCACTATCAGGATATTTCCCGATTCTGCCATTTCAAATGCGATCTGCTTACCCTCTTCGAAATTGATCCCCAGCGAAAAAATCCGGAATTCTGGACGGACCGCGCCCTGACAGAAATTGCAGCCTGGTATTCCGTCAGAAAAAACAGCGATATGATGCTGGGCGGTAAATGGCTTAACCGCCTTCTCTGTGAAAAACTCCAGATCTCATCCCGTGCTGCCAGCCGTATTATCACTTATCTAAAGGACAACAACCTAATCCGCGAAACCTCCAACGACGCAGGCCACACCGGCTTTTTTCCGGCAGTCTGAACTGATCCGTTATATTGGTCTTTCATGATTTCAGTGTTTATGATAAAATAGAAGGAGAATATACCATGGAAAAACGAATGGAGGACTTAAATCTGGAGGATGATTTCCTTTTTTCCAGAGTTATGTGTGACGAAGAGATCTGCCGCTGTGTACTGGAGAAAATATTGAATATCTCTATCAGAAAAATCGTCCTTCCCGAACAGCAGAAAACCATCGATTTACTGCCGGACAGCAAAGGCGTGAGACTCGATATCTATGTGAATGATGACATCGGAACCATCTATAACTGTGAAATGCAGCGCGGTAAGCGCGGACCGCTTCCCAAGCGCAGCCGCTATTACCAGGGTAATATTGATCTGGACGCTATTTCAAAAGGCGAACCCTATACCCGCCTGCGCCGAAGCTACATTATTTTTATCTGTACCTTTGACCCTTTTACAGAAGGCCGGCATATCTACACCTTTCAGAACACCTGTCTCGAAAGCCCCGGGCTTCTCCTGGGAGATGAGGCAACGAAACTGTTTTTAAATACAAGAGGAACCCTTGACGACGTAGATGATGAGATGAAAGAATTTCTGGCCTACATAGAAAACACCACCGACACCTTTGCCCGGCAGGCTAAAAGTCCACTGGTCAAAAAGATCCATCAGAGAGTAACCGCGGTAAAACAGAACAAAGAAATGGAGGCGGAATATATGACATTGATGCAGAGAGACAGGGAGAATATTGAACAGGGCGAACGAAGGATGGCTGCTCTCACAGAACTTCTCTTAGATCAGAAACGAACCGATGATTTAAAACGCGCAATTAAGGATGAGGATTATCGGGAACAGTTATACAGGCACTTTAACATCGGGTAAAACAACGACAGCCGTCAGAAAAGAAATGGGGAACCAGCGGCATCCGGCCACGGTTCCCCATTTCTTTATCAAAGCTTTATAAAGTTCTGTTCTCTTCTACCAGTAAGGATTCCAGTCCTTCATTCTCCTGGTCAGCGCTTCCATATAAAAATAGTCACCCCATGTATTACATTCATCAACGCCCCTGTTTCTGCATGTATTATACTCGGAATCCCGCGCATACGTTCCATGAAGCAAAAGGCCGTTGGAGCGGGTTTTATCCGTGTTGGCGCAGTGATCCAGCAGAGCCCGGAGCATCTTATCGGCGGCTGTCATATACTTTTCTGCCGTCTCTTCGTCCAGATAACGGCTCATCTCCAGAATTCCGCAGATGGCGATGGCCGGAGCTGAGGAATCACGTGGCTCTGTACTTCCCGTATCAAAATCGAAGTCCCAGTACGGAACCAGATCTTCCGGCAGATGGGTGATAAAATAATCGGTGACCTTACAGAATAACTCAAGGTATTCCGGCTTTTTTAGGTACCGGTAGCTCAAGGCGATGCCGTATACGCCCCACGCCTGGCCTCTTGCCCAGGCAGAACCGTCCCGGTTTCCCTGATGGGTGACGCCGTGGTCCGGTTCTCCGGTCACCGTATTGATAAAATAGGTGTGGTAGGTGGAGCAGTCCGGTCTCATCACACACTTCATCGCTGTTCTGATGTGGTTTGCCGCCTTATCGGCGTAATCAGGATTTCCGGTAACCTCGCTGGCCCAGTAGAGCAGCGGCAGGTTCAGCAGGCAGTCGATGATCAGACGGTATTCCGACGGTTCATTGACGTTGCCCCATGCCTGGATAAAACGGCCATTTTCCCGGTAACGGCCGGCCAGATGATCCGCTGCCAGAAGGGCTGCTTCTCTGGCATGACTGCTGCCGGTCAGCTTATAGGCTGCCACGCAGGAAAGGCTGTAGAGAAATCCCATGTCATGGTGATTTACATCGATCTTTTCCCTGATCCGTTTTAAAAAGCTTTCGACCTGTGATTCCGCCGCCTCTTTAAAACATGCCTCTCCTGTATATTCATAAGCCAGCCAGATCACGCCGGTCCAGAATCCGGTCGTCCATTCAACATTTTCTGTTGGCAGATAAAAGCCGCCCTCGCTGTTGGAACTCTCAAAAAACTCAGTAAATTCCGGCAGATTGGATCGTATGATCTCCGCAGCCGCATCCATATATTTCTTCCTCATCGCCGCATCCGTACCCGGATACTGACGGATTCGTTCCATCGTCTGCGCCATATTCTGTCTCCTCTCTCTCCGTTCCTCTTTTACATCAGAAACGGATCTCTCGTTTTCCTTAAATAGGATTCTATCACCTCATCATAAGCATTGGCCAGGGCAGACCCCTTATCCAGTTCGATGGGATTTAACTGGAGAGGATCTTTCTGATTATCGTAAAACAGCCGTCTCTGTGTCGCAGATGGAGATGTTCCATTGTCAATAATATAGGTACTGTCCTTCGTCCTAATCCCCCGCCAGCCAAATGCCTTGTTATTTAATCCCAGCTTCCGGTACTCTTCCACCAGTTCCGGCATGCCCGGTATCATGCAGAGAAAGGCATGCTCCGGTTCCTCCTCCATGGATTCCCCCCGGGCCAGGGAGGCAAAGCTTCTTCCCTGAACCGTGTCGGGAACCGCTGCATCCAGCAGTTCTAACAGTGTGGGCATATGGTCCTGACTGGCAATCAGGGCATCAGTGCGTCCGGCCGCTATCCGGGGCCCCCTGATATAGAGAGGGATCCGGATCGACTCATCGTACCAGATATTCTTTCCCATCAGGCCATGGGAACCCATACAATCCCCGTGATCCGCCGACAGTACGACAATCGTATCTTCTTCCAGGCCCTCCCGGTCCAGATATTCCATGATCCGGCCGAAATTATCATCCAGTCCTTCTATGGCTCCGTAGTACTCTGCGAATTTCTTTCGGAACGCTTCATCGGATCTTAACTCCTCCGGAACGTTTCCGCGAAATACAAGTTCCTTTCCCCGGTAATGGTCCGCGTATTTTTCCGGAAGCAGATCGTAAGGGGGATGGGGCGGATTCCAGGACAGGAACAGGCAGAACGGCTTCTCCTTATTCCGGTTGTCCAAATAATCCAGCACCACATCCGTCTCATGCTCCGGCGACCAGGTTCTGCCTTCCATCTTTTGAGGGTCGTCTCTCCAGTAATGGGGCGACATATGCTGATCCATTGCTCCGTAGGAATACCAGAAATCAAAGTGATGGCGTCTCTCTCCCGGAGGAGTAAAGGCATCCCAGTTCACCGCGCCGGATTCCGGCTTTTCATGAAAGTTCATCTCGCTGGCGTCGAGATGGTATTTGCCCACATAAGCGGTCTCATACCCGTTTTCATGAAGGACATCGGAGATGGTTACCTCCTGAGGCCTTAACATGACAGCTTCGTCCAGACCGGTCTTACAGTTGGTCCACATGCCGCAGCAGTACGGATACTTCCCGGTCAGCAGAGAGGCACGGTGGGGCGAGCACAGCGGATACGTGCTGACCGCGTGGTCAAATGCCATGCTCTCCCCGGCAAAACGGTCCATATGAGGCGTGCTCACATGATCCTCTCCCGCCGCACCAATGGCCTGGGCACGCCACTGGTCGGCAAAGATGTATAACAGATTCTTCTTTTTCATTTATCGGTCTTCTCCCAGAAATGTCTCATACGCCTTCTGATTGATTTCCAGCGCCCGGTCGATGCCTCTCGCCTTTAACTCCTTGATAAAGGAATCATATTCCGAATCAAAATCATTGACACCGAGGATCCAGGACTGGAATTTTTCATCTACATAAGGTTTGATGCTTGCCATGATGTTTTTATACTCTGTCTCATCATCTGACGTATACTTTAACGCCATTTTTCCGTCGAGGTAAGGCGGCAGGGAATCGTCGAACCACTCGTCATGACCGTTGTACAGCTTATTTGCCTCGATTCCGTCTTCCTTCATGGTCGCATACTCGTAGTCTCCATCCTGGCACATACCAATCCGGTACTGGGCGCCGATGGAGCGGAGATATCCGATCGGAGTCAGCTCAGACTGAAGAACCTTGTCAGTAAAGTGCTTACTGCCATCGGCATCCCTTGTGAAGGTATCTCCCTCGATTCCCCAGTTCATTAAGTCGCTTCCTTCCTCCGTGAAGAAGTAGTCCATAAATTTAATTACGGTCACAGGATCCTTGCACTGGGAAGAGATTCCCCAGCCTACGCCAGGATATCTGGATACACGTTCCTTAACGACGCCGTTCTGGTCAGCCGGCGGTGCGATGGCCACCATCTGAAATCCCGGAATGGTCTCCTGAAGCGTGGTATTATAGTTTGCCGTACTTACCCAGTCGTGTGTACAGCCCCCGACATCTCCGCCAAGCAGAGTATCCCGGGAGGATGCCCCCCTCGTGAAGATTTCCGGATCAATTAAGCCTTCCTGATACCATTTGATCATATTTGTAACGCCTGTTTTAAAGTTTTCTTCCAGAGGCTCGTATTTCATCTGCCCGTCTCTCGGATAAAATTCAAGGCTGGTATCCCAGAGATACAGGTACTCATCCGGCTGTTTCCATCCGGCACGGTCAAACAGCGGAATCTCGTCCTTTAATCCGTTTCCGTTGGGATCTTCATTGCGGAACGCGTACAGCACATCATGAAGCTCATCGACCGTAGTCGGAGCCTTTAAGTTCAGCTTATCCAGCCAGTCCTGTCTGATCCACCAGAATTCAGCGGCCTTCAGTTCCTGATTTTTGGGAATCTGGTAGATATTTCCGTCCAGGGAATACGCCGTCTGGCGGAATCTGGCATCCTCATCCAGCACCTTCTGGATATTGGGCGCATGCTCTTTAATCAGATCATTTAACGGAATCATGCCGCCGTCGCGCCCCAGCTTTTCCAGTGAGGAAGCATCTACGTAACCGATGATATCCGCCAGATTGCCGGAGCTCATCATCAGGTTAAATGCCTCTTCTTCATTGGAATTCGAAAGGGAAATAGTGCCCTTCAGGCTTACATTCGTTCTCTTTGCCGCCTCCTGCCATACCTGCCAGCTGGAATCGAACGGCATATTGTTAAAGTTTAAAAATACGGTAAACTCCTTTGGCTCCTTACTCACCAGACTGCTTTCAGCGTCTCCTCCGCAGCGGCCTGTCCGGTACCGCTCTCCTCTTTTGCTGCCTCAGTGCCATCGCTGCCGCTCTTTGCAGAACAGCCTGCCAGTGTACCCGCAAGCATTACTGCCGCCATTGCCGCCGCCATAAGTCTTCTTTTTCTCATTGTGTTACCTCCTCATAGATATATTAGTTTTAACCCTTCACGCCTCCAACGGTGACACCGGTCTTAAAGTATTTCTGCACAAACGGAAATACCACCAGCATCGGAACAATGGCTATGATTATCATAGCATAAATTACCGTGGTTGGAGAACTTAATGAATTCTGTGTTACGATTGCCGCCTCCGAGGCATTGGCCACCCTGTCTACAATCATCTTCTTTAACAGTACCTGCAGCGGCGCCTTTCTGTCATCATTTAACAGCTGCATGGCCCAGAAGTAACTGTTCCACCGGTTAATCGCGTAAAACAGTCCCACCGTAGCCAGCGCGGGCTTGGAAAGCGGCAAATAAATCTTGAAAAATGTGATGATATGGTTGGCTCCATCGATAAAGGCCGCTTCCTCCAGTGCCTCGGGAAGCTGCTCAAAGAAGCTCTTCATAATAATCAGGTTGTATGTGTTGATCGCAAATCCAAGGACAATGGCCGTTCTGGTATTTAGCAGGCTGAAATCCTTGAAGGTTAAGTACATGGGGATAATTCCCGCGTTGAACCACATGGTGAATATGGTAAATAAAGTAAAAAACTTGCGGAAAACCAGCTTCTTTTTACTGAGAGCATAGGCCATGGTCGTCGTAAAAAGCATATTTACCGCCACACCGGCAACCGTGTAGAATATGGTGTTTCCGTATGCCAGCCAGATGCCGCTCTTCTTCACTGCCTCCCTGTAGCTTGCCAGTGTAAAATGTTTGACTGCAAACATCACATCGCCGCTCTCCACATAATACGGCTGGCTGAGCGAAGCAATCAGCACGTAATAGATCGGATAAAGCACAACCAGACTGATCAGAATTCCAAGGATTGCCATACCGATGTTAAATACCTTCTCGCCTGTTCCGATTACCTGTCCCTGATGGATTTTTTTCTTTTTCATCTCGCTCCTCCTTACCAAAGTGCCGTATCGGAAAGCTTACGGCTTAACCGGTTGGCCATGGTGACAAGTATCAGCGCAACGACCGCCTCGAACATACCGACCGCGGTGGCAAGGCCGTAGTTCCCATTTTCAAATCCAAGACGGTAGGAATACGTAGCGATGATATCTGCTTTGGCAAACGTGGACGGCTGGTACAGCAGGAGGATAGCCTCGTATCCCACCTTTACCATCTTTCCGATATTTAACACCAGCATGGTGACAATCGTCGGAAGAATCGCCGGTACGGTAATATTCTTGATTTTCTGCCATTTTCCGGCGCCATCCACAGTGGCCGCCTCATACAGCTGCGGATCGATTCCCATGATTGCAGCTATAAAGACCAGCGCATTGAAGCCCGCATTCTGCCACAGGGTCATAATCGTGTAGATCCCTCTGAAATACTGAGGCTGTACCATAAAGTATACCGGCTCCATTCCCAGCTTCTCCAGGATCATATTGACGATACCGGTACTGGGAGACAGAAAGTTGACCACAATACCGCATACGACTACGACCGATACAAAATGGGGAAGAAGCGTGGTCATCTGTGTCATCTTGCTGACAAACTTGTTCTTCATCTCCGTAACCGCGATTGCCAGAATGATCGGTATCGGGAAACAGACTACCAGCTGCCAGAAGGAGATCATCAGTGTGTTTTTCAGAACCCTTAAAAAATCCCTTCCTGTTAAAAAGGTAATAAAATTGTCCAGCCCCACGAAGGTGCTTCCCGAGATTCCCTTAAATATGTTGTAATCGTAAAAGGCAATCGCCAGACCGGCCATGGGCTTGTAGGCAAAAGCCAGGAACCACAGGACACCCGGAAGCAGAAGAAGGTATAAATCCCAGTTCTTTCTGACCTGGTGCAGGCAGGATTGTTTCTTGTTGTTTCCACCCGGTTGCTTAAGCATTTGTAACTCCCCTCTCATAATGAATATTGTTCGAAATGGTTCAGCTCAAAATTAAAACAGGCAGATTTGCGGCTGAAGCGTTTCTCTGAAATCCACTTTATACCGGTTCTGCAGGAAAAGTAAATCACTGTTTTTCAGGTCATCTGCAATAGGACTGCTTTTTTATATTCATTTTTCAACTCATCACCAATTCACCCGATTCGCGCCATTTTGTTGATTTTTACTGCGCGTTCCCTTATACTCGTTTTACATGCTTTTCAGTGAAAGTATTCTGTTACAGTAAATGAATGGGGGTAACTATCATGCAGCAGCACAAAAATATTTTAATCATCATCTGCGATCAGCTTTCCGCCACGGCGTTAAGTGCCTATGGCAATACATATTCTGACACACCGAATCTCGACAGACTGGCGGCCGGGAGTGCCGTCATGGAGTATGCCTATACATCCTGTCCTCTTTGTCAGCCAGCCCGGGCCTCTTTCTGGACCTCCCGCTATCCGCACCAGACCGGCGTGCTCTCCAACCTGCCGGATCAGGGCTTTCCCGCGGTTTCCGACGGGATTCCCACGCTGGGAGAACTGTTTTCCCGTGCCGGTTATGACTGTGTACATTTTGGCAAGACTCATGACTATGGGGCTCTGAGAGGATTTCAGGTGATTGAATCCGAGGAAATCCACGTTCCCCGCACGAATCCGGCCATCAAATTCGACTATGAAACCTTCCTGGATATCGATACCACGGAAAAATCCGTCCAGTACCTGACTTCCAAACCAGAAGGGCCGTTTCTCATGGTCTCAGACCTGCAGAATCCGCACAATATCTGTGCCTATATCGGAGAACACAGCGAAGGATACGGGGATTTCCCGCTGGAACGGGAGCTTCCGCCTCTGCCGGAAAATTACGATTTTGACGATATTGCCAACCGTCCGGAATTCATCCGGTATCTCTGCTGTGCCCACAGAAGACAGCGCCAGGCCAGCGGCTGGAAGGAGGATGATTTCCGCCACTATTTATACGCCTATTACTATTATCTGGCCATGGTGGACAAACAGATCGGGCAGATTCTCGAAGCGCTTGCAGAAAGCGGAGCTGCAGACCAGACTATGGTTGTATTTCTGGCTGATCACGGGGAAGGGATGGCGTCTCACCACCTTGTGACAAAGTATGGCGCTTTTTACGAGGAGACAAACCGGGTACCATTTTTCTTCTCGCTCCCTGCCGGAGATAACAAATCCGGTACTCCCGGCTCCTGTAATAAGAATGCAGCCCCACTGTACAAAAAACAGAACCGCATCGGCGGCATCACCTCTCTTCTGGACCTAGTTCCCACGCTTCTGGACTATGCAGGCATTCCCTGCCCGGCTGGAGTGGAAGGGATTTCCCTCATGCCACAGATCACGGGGGCAAAGACCCGTTCCGACCGAACCGCGGCCGTGGCGGAATGGTACGATGAATTCCGTGATTATACCGTCCCCGGACGCATGATCTGCGATGAAGAGTATAAGTATATCTGTTATCTGGAACCGGACAGTGAGGAGCTCTACGACATGAAACGGGACAGATATGAGAAAACCAACCTGGCAGGAAAACAGGAGTACGCCCCGGTTCTGGAACGATACCGTTCCCTGCTGAAACAGCATCTTAAAAAGAGCGATGACCCTTTCTTCACCCTGAAGACGGCAGGTACCGCAGGCTACCGCCGCCATCCGCTGGGATTTGAGCATCATCAGGGTCTCAGCGCGGTGGAGAAGTACGCCCTGGAGATTAAACGAAAGTAGATGGTCTGACATTATGTTTTCATCTGGTATCTATAAAAACCGCCTGTATAAAATTCTGATTACAACCGGTACTATTGTTATCACTCTGCTTGCGGTACTGTCTGGCAGTTACCTTCATCTGCAGCAAAAAAGCAGCTATATTCACAACCTGTCAAACTCCACGGCGGCGCTGGAAGCCAATTCCAATATTGCCATGAATCTGATTTCACGGGCAGTTAATGATGTCAGCCGTGATAAGAGCATCACAAAATGGGTGAATTCTTCTTCCGCCAATGATTTTTATTTCAACTCCATCACTGCCTTAAAACAGCTGAGAATCATCACGACGGACTCCTCCATGCTCAATTATGAGCTGGCCGTTACTACGGTAGGCCCGCTTGAATTTGACGGAAACACCTACGGTATGGTCCTGGATCAGTCGGGAACCGTGGACAGAGATCAGTTTTTAAGACGCATCAAGGGATTATCGGAAGAAGAAATGGAATCCATGGATCACCATTTTTCCGCTTCCAACCGGCCGTTTTGCCTGCCGCATTACGAGGAGGACCGGTTAAAATCCGTTTACTATATCGTAAAAGATTACCGATATTCCTCCAGCCTTCTCTGCTTTGTAACCATTCCGATTGAAACCCTCACAGGTTCTGCCAGGCCAGGCCGTTTTCTGCTCTGCAGCGACGACCGGCTGCTGGCGGTAAGCCATCGGGATGACGAGATGGATGAACTGTTTTCCCAGCTGATAAATATGGGAATGAAAGCGGCTGGCTCCGGCATCGGACAGCAGGAATACTTCAAGCTGGGGAAGGAATACGTATTTCCCACACCCCTGCCCGCCATTGGCTGGGAAATCGCCTACATCTATGACAGCTACATGCTGGATTCCGGCCAGATCGTATTCTTTCTGCTGATTCTGGTCACGGCGGCCTGCATTTTCACCTTTTTCATCGCGCTGCTGGTAGAAGCACTCTATAAGCCAATCCGGGAAGTTGTGGAAGATTCCATGGAATCTCCCGAAGACGGAAAACCCATTGATGAATTTAAGATCTTACGGCAGAATTCGGAGAAGATAAAATCCTTGAGCAAGACACTGATGGAGGCCATGGACGAGAACGAACGCCTCGCCTCCCAGCAGCAATACCGCCGTCTGCTCTTCGCACCCCAGCCGGAGAGCCATGCAGAATGCGGCGGGGAGCCGGAAGAGGATTACAGCGTGGCAGTCGTGGAGTTCCAGCCGGTAAACGAGGGCTCCTCCCCCAGCTGTATCGTTATTTTAAAGCAGTATGTCCATGAGTTTACCATGAATATACCGGATATGACATTTGTAGATCTGGATTCCGCACGGTGCGCCATGATCGTAAAAAACGGCGGCACGGATGAAATTCTCCTGTAGCTTTACGAACTGCTCCGCTATCTGACACAGAAGCCCGAGGATGAAACGATCAACCAGTGGATTGCCTTAAGCAATCCCAGAAGCGGCTTAAACCGGATATGGCTGGCCTATCAGGAGACGTTGCGGATTCTGGAATACAAACACGTATACGGCCATGCCAATATCCTGACCTTTGAACAGATCCGTTCCGTGGATGCAGTCACTTATTCCTATCCTCTCTCCATGGAGAACAGGCTGGTTCACTGTATCGTGGAAGGCAAGGAGGAAGCGCTCCAGATCTTCGATCAGCTGATCCGAACGAATCTGGCAGACAAAACACTGTCCATCGAGTCAATTCAAAGCTTCGTTTATGTCCTGATCGGCACACTGGGCCGTGTCTTCCAGGAGCTGAAGACATCGCCGGAGGCCCTTCTTAAGGAGGACTTAAACTTCAAATATTTATACGAGCACTGGAATGACTCGGTAACCATCACCACGCTCCGTCATGCGATACAGGACATTCTCACCGCTGTAAACTGCCGTGGAGAGACCAATGATGAGAAGCTTCTCAATGAGATGATCCATTATATTCACACGAATTACACCGATGATATTATGTTAAACGACATGGCAGACCAGTTTAACATCTCACCAAAATACTGCGGAATTCTGTTCAAACAGCTGAGCGGCCAGAACTTCAAAGACTATCTAAACCGCTATCGAATTGAAAAAGCCAAAGAATTGCTGCAGCAAAAACCGGGGATTAAAATCGCAGAAGTAAGCCTGATGGTAGGATTTAACAGCGCAAACAGTTTTATCCGGGTATTTGGAAAATATACTGGAGTTACCCCAAAAGCGTATATGGAATCCTTAAAAGAGGACCTCCCGCTCCCATAAGAGCATAAAAAAAGGCCGGGCCTGTCATACACATCTGTATTTGACGTGTATGGCAAACCCGGCTTTTTATGGCAGATGGGAACAAGATTAATTCCCCGCTGCATAATAGGCATCAATCCCATCCGCGATTCCCTTTGCGATCTTCGCACGGTACTCGTCGGTAGCCATCTTTTTATCTTCCTCTGCATTACTCATAAATCCCATCTCTACAATCGTTACCGGGATCTTACACCAGTTAATTCCGCTCATGGTATCAGTCTCCTGAACGCCCCGGTCTTTGAAGCCTGTTGTATCACAGATTCCCTTCACCACTGCCTTTGACAGTGCTGAGCTCTTGCTGTACAGATTTCCATTATAGGGATTTTTGGATGTCTGGCACATGGTCAGCGCACCGTGAACGCTAGTATCACTTAACGAATTGGCGTGGACCCGGACGAAAATATCCGCTCCGCTCCTGTTGGCCATCTCGGCACGCTCTGCATTGCTGATGTTCACATCGTCCGTCTCCCGGATCATATATACCTGATATCCCCGGTTTAGCAGCTCTTCCTTAAGCTTTAAGGAAACTGCCAGTGTCAGCTTATATTCGGGTATTCCCGTCGCATTTCCCTGAGTTCCGGAGGCAACCTTGGCCTTTTTCTCCGATGCCCCCGGTCCAATCGGTTCTTTTTCGGAATTGCCCTTTGCCTGGTGTCCCGGATCAATGGCAATGATCTTGCCGGAACCGTTGCCGGTCACTGCCGGTGCCGCTGTCTCCGGTTCCGGAGCCGGCTGTTCTTTTGACACAAAGCGGGAGGATATGTAACATTCCTGATCCTGATAGATGACGCGGCTCCAGCTGTCGCTGTACCCGGTCCGCTTCAGAGCCGTTCCCTTTGAAACCGTAGTGATAACCGCACCGTTGGTTCCCGCGCTCTTTCTGATATTAACCTGGCTTCCTGTGACGTATACGGTTTCATCCACCGGCGAAAAGGCAGGAGCCGTCTCTGTCGTCACCGCGGCCTCATGGGCGCTTGTCCCCGCCTGTCTCCCCGGCTTAGCTGCCTCCTTTTTCCCGTTCCCGGTCTCTGCTTCTATGGAAACCGCCGCTGTCTCTTCTCCGTTTTCCGGCGTGATATCCCCGGAGGCCTCCTCCAGTGCCGGTACCTCGACAGGCTCATAGTTCCTGCCGCATCCGGCCAGCGTCAGGAGGCACACGAGAGCGGCCATGATATAGACTCCGGTTCTTTTTTTTCTGCTCACAATATCGTACCTCCTCCGGCAACGTAGTTCTCCAAATAAAATACAACGGCCTGTCCCGGTGTAATCGCCCTCTGAGGCTCATCAAACCGGCATTCCACCAGATCCTCGCCCACCTCCCGGATGGTGCAGGGAGCGCCTTTGTGGCTGTAACGGATTTTGGCGGTTACCCGCATCTCTCCGCCGTGAAGCCCGTCGATCGCCATCCAGTTAATCCGGCTGCAGCGGAGCGTGTCAGAAAAGACATCAGCCGAGTTTCCGATGACGACCTCGTTGGTCTCCGGTCTAATCTCCGTGACAAAAACAGGATGGCCCATGGACAGGTTTAATCCCTTCCGCTGGCCGACCGTGTAGTGGGTGATTCCCTCATGCCGGCCCAGTACATTGCCATCCAGATCCACAAAATTTCCTTTCGCCGGCTCTTTTCCCGTGTTTTCTTCAATAAATCTGGCGTAATCGTGGTCGGGAATGAAACAGATCTCCTGACTGTCCGGTTTATGGGCCACCTTTAGATTGATCCGGTCTGCAATTTCGCGGATCTGATCCTTGGAATAAGCGCCGACCGGCATCAGCGTATGGGCCAGCTGGTACTGCGTCAGATTATAGAGCGCATACGTCTGGTCCTTCGCCGCCGTCACGGACATTTTCAGGGCGTAACGCCCGTTTTCTAACTGTTCAATTCTGGCATAGTGGCCTGTAGCGATATAATCGGCCCCGATATCCAGGCTTCGCTTTAACAGCGACTCCCATTTGACATACCGGTTGCAGGCGATACAGGGGTTGGGAGTACGGCCGTTCCTGTATTCGTCCACAAAATAATCAATTACATTCTCTCTGAACTCTTCTTTAAAATTCATCACATAGTATGGAATCCCCAAATCCCAGGCAACGCGGCGGGCGTCGTCCACTGCGCTTAAGCCGCAGCAGCCTCCGCTCTCCTCCTGGACTTCCGTCTCTTCGTCCTGCCAGATCTGCATCGTGACGCCGATGACATCATATCCCTGCTCCTTCAGCAGCCATGCTGCCACGGAGGAATCCACGCCGCCGGACATTCCTACTACTACTTTTGGTTTATTCATCGTATCACATTCCGTTTCTTCTGCCGGCATCCGGTTCACCGCCGTCTTTAATATTCTTCTTCCACTTCTTCCTCGCCGATGTCAGACTTTGGCTTCTTCAGCCCCTGAATCTCGATCCCGTTCTTCTGGGCATAATCCCATAAGGCAGCGTGGATGGCCTCTTCTGCCAGTAAAGAACAGTGTACCTTAACCGGCGGCAGTCCGTCAAGTGCCTCACATACCGCCTTGTTCGTCACTTCCATCGCTTCCTGAATCGACTTGCCTTTCACCATCTCCGTTGCCATACTGCTGGTGGCTACCGCTGCACCGCAGCCAAACGTCTTAAACTTCACATCCCTGATGATTCCGTTGTCATCGATATCGAGATAAATTCTCATAATATCTCCGCACTTCGCATTTCCCACCGTACCCATGCCGCTGGCATTCTCAATTTCTCCTACATTTCTTGGATGTTCAAAATGATCCATAACTTTTTCTGTATACATTTTTTATTTTTCTCCTATTTTCAGTAATATATCGACAATTGACTGCCGTTTTACCGACTCCATTCGCCTTTTCTCCGGCCGGCAGTTTCATTTATGATGACAATTTCTTTATATATCCGCATTTAATTTTTATCATTTAGTAATTCATGTGTGGTCAATCCAGGTAAAAATCCCCCGATTACCGGTTCTGGCGCTTTACAAAATCCTCATATAAGGGTGACATACCGCGCAGCTTTTCTACAATCTTCTTGATGGACTCTGCCACATAGTCCATCTCTTCCATGGTATTATCCGCATTCAGTGTCAGTCTTAACGATCCATGTGCGATCTCATGAGGAAGACCGATGGCTAACAGCACATGAGACGGATCTAAGGATCCTGACGTACAGGCGGATCCGCTGGAACCGCAGATTCCATCCATATCCAGCATAATAAGCAGAGATTCTCCCTCAATAAACTGGAACGCGAAGTTTACATTGTTGGACAGCCGGCTGGTTCTGTGGCCATTGATTCTCACATAGGGAACCTCCGCCATTACACGGTTCATCAGATAATCCCGCAGCTCCGACTCTCTCTTCGTCCGCTCTTCCATCGTGTTCACGGCAATCTCCACGGCCTTTCCAAAGCCGACGATGCCCGGTACATTCTCGGTACCGCCGCGGCGCTTCCGCTCCTGGGCGCCGCCATGCATGAAGGAACGGGTCTTGATGCCGGTACGGATATATAAAAATCCGATTCCCTTGGGGCCGTTCAGCTTATGGCCGCTGGCGCTCATCATATCTATATGATACTCATCCACATTGATCGGAACGTGGCCGAAGGCCTGAACCGCATCGGTGTGGAAGATGATTCCGTGCTCTTTTGCGATCTCACCGATTTCCTTCACCGGTTCAATCGTTCCGATTTCGTTATTGGCAAACATGATGGAGATCAGGATGGTAGTCGGGCGAATCGCCTTCTTTAACTCATCAAGTTTGATGACGCCATTCTCATCCACATCTAAATAAGTCACTTCAAACCCGCGTTTCTCCAGATATTCGCATGTATGAAGAACCGCATGGTGTTCAATTTTACTGGTAATAATGTGATTTCCCTTCGCCTGATAGGCTTCAGCAGTCGCAGCCAGCGCCCAGTTATCCGACTCGGTGCCTCCTGCAGTAAAGTAAATCTCATTGGTTTTCGCTCCAATGGCCTCTGCAATCGTCTCTCTGGAACGGTTAATCGCCTTCTTGGATTCATTGGAAAACTCATATACGGAAGATGGATTCCCATAATATTCCGTAAAATACGGCAGCATCGCCTCCACAACCTCCGGCCGTGTCTTTGTCGTAGCTGCATTGTCAAGATAAATAAATCGTTTCATACCTGTTAGTTCCGCCTTTCTGTAGTCCTAAAGTTAAAAGCTTCATCTACATTTTCTATTATACACAGATTTCCTATAATTTCAATAGGAATAGTTATCGTTTTCATTATATTTCCGGCGCCGTCAAAGGGCGGACGGTGCTGTCTGCAAAGTGAAGGGAGAAAATGTCATGAAGAGGCCTCCTGTGAAATATATTGTAATAATTCCCATATCATGGAGTTTTCATGAAGGATTCTTTAAAGATTTCCCAAAAACTTTCGCCAAGAAAATATGCCCTGTTTACGGGCACTCTCCTCCTTACTTCTACAGGGCTCATCACCCGCGTGCTGGGGTTCTTTTACCGAATCTTTCTTTCCAGAACCATCGGTGCGGAAGGACTGGGACTCTACAACATGGTCCATCCGGTATTCGGCATCTGTTTTGCCTTATGCGCAGGTTCCATCCAGACGGCCATCTCCCAGTCTGTGGCCGCCAATGTAAGGAAAGGCCGTTCCATCTTCCGAACCGGACTCGTCATTTCTGTGTCCACTTCGTTTATCCTGGCATGGCTCATCATCCGGTTCCAGGATTTTCTGGCCGGCAGCATCCTGATGGAACCGCGCTGTGCACCGCTTCTCACCTACATAGCCGTGTCCGTCCCCTGCGCCGCCATCCATGCCTGCATCAATGGCTACTATTATGGTATGCAGCGAACCCGGGTTCCGGCATTCGCTCAGGTCGTTGAACAGTCTGTCCGCATCGGTGCCGTCTTCCTGATCGCGGATATTATGATGGAAGCCGGTGTGGAGATCACCGTCCAGCTGGCTGTCGCCGGCCATCTGATCGGAGAGATTGCCTCCACCCTCTATACCGTCGCAGCCAGTCAGTTCTTCCCGCCGAAGCTGCCGGATGGCACCGATGCAGCTGAGCCGGATTCCAAAGGCCGCAGATTGACAGCGGCGGCCGATTCCTTCCGCCAGACAGCACCGGCCCTTATGGCGCTGGCGCTGCCGCTCATGGGCAACCGTCTCGTCCTGAATATTCTTTCCAGTGCAGAGGCGATCTGGATTCCCGGCTCCTTAAACCGGTTCGGCCTGTCAAACTCGGAAGCCTTCAGTATTTACGGCGTCCTTACGGGAATGGCGCTGCCATTTATCCTGTTTCCCTCCACGATCTTTAATTCCCTGGCCGTCCTGCTGCTTCCCACGGTAGCCGAGGCCCAGTCGGAGGGAAATGAGCGGCGGATCGCAGGCACCATCTCCATGTCCCTGCGCTACTGCCTGTACGTAGGAATCCTCTGCATCGGAATCTTCACCCTGTTCGGCAATGATCTGGGAGTCAGCGTCTTTAAGGATGAAAATGCCGGTTCCTTCATCATGACTCTGGCATGGCTGTGTCCCTTCCTTTATCTGGTTACCACCATGGGCAGCATCTTAAACGGCCTCGGAAAGACTTCGACTACCTTTATTCAAAATGTGACGGCTCTCTTCGTCCGCCTGGCATTCGTGCTGTTTGGCATTCCGAAATTTGGTATCATGGCGTATTTGATCGGCATGCTGGCCAGCGAGCTGCTTCTGGCCCTGATGCACATCTTTTCCCTGAAAAAACAGGTGGCCTTTTCCTGGAACGCATGGGATATGATCGTAAAGCCGGCCCTGCTGATGGTGATGGCAATCGGTATCTACTATGCTGCTGGCTCCGTCTGCGATCCATTTGCAGCGCTTCCGCTGTTTATCCGGACCGGCTTTCATATTCTGATTCTGTCCCTCTGCTACCTTCTGCTTCTGGCCGGTGCCCACTTCTTTAAGAGAGAGATTCAGGCGGATTAAGTAAAAAAACAGAAGAAGGCAGTTACTCCGGGAGCATTTCTTCTCCTGGAGCAGCTGCCTTCCTTCCCGTCTGTCTTCCCCGCCGCTTACATCCCCGGCCCAATCGCCGTGATCGTTCCGGTTCCGCTGCCGTTACCGCTCCCCGGTGCCGTCGATGAGCCCGGACCTGCTGTAGAATTCGTGTTCTGCGTTCCCACGGAAGGGGTCAGCGGCGACGGCTCCACAATAGGAATATCGTCATTCCCGCCCGGTACCGAAGGACCGGACGGCGCAGACGGCTTCTGGGAACCGGACGAATTCGAGTCCTTCTGGCCGGATCCCGCATTATCGCCGGAAGGCGCCGCTGCCGTCTCCCGGGTGCCGCTCTCCGGCTTTGAGCTGCTTAAATACTTCTTATAGATATAAGCTTCCCCGCCTTTATAAGTAATCCGCATCCAGCCATTGGCCGACTGGCCCGTGACAGCGACCTTCTGGCCTGTTCCAAAGCTTGTGAGAACATCGGACTTCGTGGTATAGCTGGCCCTCACATGGACCGGCTGTGTCACATACATGGTCTTCTGAACCGCCGTCACGGCATAGACCGGCAGCGCTTCTGTCTCTCGGGGCTTCGACTCCTGAACCGGAGCTTCCGTTTCCGCCTCAGGCGATGTCTCCGGTTCCGAAGACGGCTCAGGATCCGTCTCATTTTCTATTTTTATCATATCGGTCTGCGCTTCCGTGGTACCACTCTCACTGGCCGCATGTTCCCCTGTACTCTTTGTGTTCCCCCCGTTAAAGACAGACGAGCAGGATGTGATCATCACCGCCGTTGTCATTGCCAGGATAATTCCCGGATACTTTTTCATGTCGGTCACCTCCGCCTGATTTTCATCTTAGTTAAACTCCAGATGTTTTCAGTATATCATCCCGGCAGGCAGCGCGCAACCACCGGCGGACCATCTTATTTTGCCGAGCTGTGCCAGATCAGGAAAAATGCTGCCCCCAGCGCACACATCACAGCCCCGCAGAGCATGGCTGCCGGGAGAGCAGCCTGAGCCGCTGCGCCAAACAGCAGATTGGTGGCGATTCCGGTCCCTTCCGCCAGAACTGCATAGATACTTAAAACAGTTGCCCGGTCCGCCGCCTTCACATGGCGGTTCTGTATTTCCGTCTGAAGCGGCACGAAAAGACTGGCGGACAGCCTCAGCAGTACGATGCCGCCCACCGCCAGCACACGGCTTCCGGTCAGGGCCAGGACCACACAGGAAATCCCTGCGGCACCAAATAAAAGGAGTGCGAACCGCTTCATTCCTATTTGCTCCGTACATCTGGCTGACCAGACTCCGGCCATTCCGCTTACGGTCACCAGGATATAGATATATCCCATGCTGGCCGGAGCAATCCCGCACGCCTCGTATTTCAGCTGATTTAAAAACACCGTAATCGTCTGATTCGTCTCCCCCAGAAACGCCATCCCCACCAGAAGAAGCAGAAAGCGCTTATCCCGCGCCACCTCTTTCAGACAAGTCAGGAACCGGCCTTTTACCGGCTTACTGCGCTCTATTTCCTTTACTTCCTTTAAACCAAAGGACAGCACCGCCGCTGCCGCATAGGTCAGTACGGTCAAAAATCCCGCCAGCCGGTAATCATCGCCGACCACCACGGAAAACAGTAACGCCGCCGTCAGCAGTCCCACCGTATTTAAGAGGTTATACACGCCAAACACCCGGTGACTCTCCCCCTCGCGGCAGGACAGATACAGAAGGCTCACGTCACAGCCCGACATTCCTGCCATCACAACGCTTAACATGACCCGTTCCAGCAAAAAACCTCCGAACCCTCCTGCCTTCCAGAATACCACCTTTGATGCTACATAGATCAGGGAACTGATCACCAGCGTATTTTTATATCCGATCCTGTCGGCCACAACTCCCCACGGCATCTCCAGCGCGATGCACAGGGCCAGTGAAATACTCTCGATCAGAGTTATTTCAAACACGGAAACCCCTGCCGCCTGCCGGTAAAGCGTGGCAATCGGCCCATAAAACACCATTCCCTGCAAAAGAGAGATTCCGTACATCAGATAGATATTTCTTTTTATATTCATAATTTCCACTCCATTTCAGGTACACAAAATAAGCCCTGCAGGATACAGCGCCAAAACGCATTACACTTCTTAAGCTGTTCATTTCTACGTGGGATTATTGAGATTGGAAATAGAATGGTTCTTCATAAGCCGCCTCCTTAACAGGCCGGTCAGCCTGTTTTTTCAGTATAGCATACTTCCTGGAGGCTGTAAAGGAAAGACCGCGGATTACGATTCCCGGCTTCATACACTCCGTTAAACTTTTAAAGGGACCAGGCGCCCGCCTGATCCCTCCTTTATGATAATTCTTATGATAGTGTTTCAAAATAAGCTTCAATATATTTCATGGCCCCTCCAACTGCAGCCGCCTCCATGCCGTAGCGGCTGTTCTTCAGATAAAGGGCATCCTGCTCGAACATATTGTAGCCGCTCATGCTCCGGCTTAACTCGACCATATATGGTTTTATATATTCCCCAATATATCCCCCCAAAATAATATCGCAGTCAAAAGCCATACGCAGATTCGTCACCGCTATCGCCAGATAGCTTAAGTAGGAATTCCAGATCTCTCTTATGGTTTTATCACCGCTCTCCAGCCTCTGAAAAAACAGTTCCAGGCTGTCCCCGGTGTGATCCGACAAGACCCTGGCCGAGCAGTAGGCGTCCATACAGCCTTTTTTTCCGCAGTAACACAGTTTTCCATCCGGTTCCAAAATCATATGGCCAAATTCCGCGCTCTTAAAATTGTCCCCCGCATAGATTCCCCGGTTCACATAGATTGCCCCTCCAACCGAATTGCTCAGGGATAGATACACCGCGTCCCGTTCCCGGTGGACAAACTCTGCCAGAGCCGCACTGTTGGCGTCATTCTCAAACGACACGGGATACCGGATAAACTGGCTGACTGCCTGGAACTTCACGTTGTTCAGATGCAGAACGTGGGATCTGGTAATCAGTTCCCGGCTCTGGTCAATCACCCCCGGTATGGAGATTCCAACTCCCAGAATCTTTTCCGGCGCGGTGCCCGTCTCTTCCACGAAACAGTCCAGTTCATCCGCCAGTCCCCGGTAATACTCGTAGGAATTCTCGTAATTCTTTCTGATGCGCTTTTTCCCTGTTATGGTTCCTTTTAAATCCAGCATGACCATGCTGATATGGTTTAACGTGATATCCAGGCCCACCGCCATCTTCCATGAGGCGGTAATAGAAAGGGTTTTCGCCTTTCTGCCGCCGGTGGACTCGTATTCCCCAATCTCCTCTACAATACCGGATTCTGTCAGTTCCTTTACATTTTGCAGGACTGTAGGCATACTGATTCCTAATTCTGCGGCTATCTCCGGTTTGGATGTATGGCCTTTATAACGGATAAATTTTGCGATTTTGACCTTATTCTGCTTTTTTTTCTCTATCATGGGATCATCTCCGTAAGCATTCTTTTATGAATCGTTTTATCTAAGTATTATACAGGAGAGGAGAGGGAATGGCAAGGGAATACGATTATTTCAGCAGCGGAGCGTAGCAGTTCAGCAGCTTACAATCGTGTAGTTTAGTCCGCCAGCTTACCAGCCTCCGGATTTAGAAATACCTCTTTTTTTACTGCCTTTTCCTGGCAGGCGACAATCGTCGTGCACACAGCATCGCCGGTAACGTTGACGGCAGTCCGGCACATATCGAGAATCCGGTCAATTCCCATGATGAGCGCGATGGCTTCCACCGGAAGCCCTACGGATGTAAATACCATGGACAGAGTGATCAGGCCCACTCCCGGTACGCCAGCCGTCCCGATTGATGCCAGGGTAGCCGTCAGAATCACGGTTATATAATCGGCCGCGGACAGGCTGATTCCAAATGCCTGTGCGGCAAATACCACGGCAACGCCCTGCATGATGGCCGTTCCGTCCATATTAATGGTGGCTCCGAGAGGAATTGTAAAAGAAGAAATCCTCTTGGAGACCCCCATTTTCTGATGAAGGGTATCGATGGACAGGGGAATTGTAGCATTGGAGGTCGCCGTGGAAAACGCAAATCCCATTACAGGCAGAAACTTCTTGATAAAAAGGAAGGGACTCAGCCCCGTAAAGCCTTTCAGCATCATCATGTAAACCACCAGACACTGTACGACCAGCGCCAGAAGCACGCCCGCCATATACTTGAGAAGCGGCAGAAACGCATCGAACCCTATCCCTGAAAACGTCTTTGCAATCAGGCAAAACACACCGTAAGGCGCCAGTTTCATGACCATAGTTGTCATTTCCATCATCACATCGTTAAACTGGCTGAAGAAATTGCCGACAGTTTCCACACTCTCGCCCAATTTTGCGAGAATAATCCCCACAATAAGCGCAAATAAGATGATCGGCAGCATATCCCCTCTGGCCAGCGCTCCCAGCGGATTGGTCGGTATGATATTCAGCAGTGTATCCGGCAGACTCACCTTATCCGCAACAGCGATCTCACTCCTCTCAATGGAGGACATATCGAGGCCTACGCCCGGGTTAATCACGTTTGCCACCAGTATGGCGGCCGTAATGGCGAGAGCCGTCGTAAAAAGATAGAAGAACAGCGTCTTCACTCCGATCGTTCCCAGCTTCTTCGTATCTCCCATGGCCATGCTTCCGCAGACCAGCGAGCAAAACACCAGCGGCACCACAAGCATCTGCATCAGCCGCAAAAATCCGTTTCCAACGACGTAGAAAATACCGCCGATCAGAAACTCATCGCGTATGGCACCTGCCGGCACGGCATAATGGAGCAGAATTCCCGTCGCAGCGCCTGCCAGCAGGCCAATGAATATCTTCGTTGTCAATCCTGGTTTTTTTCTATTTTTCATACGATAAAAAATCCTTCCTGTCTCTCATAAAGCGTTCCAGCATCAGTCTCCATTCCGGAAGCTGGGCGATTCCGGACATGCGCAGCATCATGTTGTCCAAAACGGAATACGACGGCCGCATGGCGGTCAGCTTATCGTCCGTAGCCGCAACCGGCACCACCTCCGCCTTATGTCCGGAAAGGCGCACGATTTCCTGTGCAAATTCAAACCGGCTGCAGCTGCCCTGCCCGGTCACATGGTACAGACCATCCGGCGCAGAATCCATCAGTTCGATGATCTTCTCTGCCAGCTCCGATGCTCCGGTCGGCGCAGCGGTCTGATCAGAAGCCGCATAGATCGTCTTCCCCTCACCGGCCAGCTTCAGGATCTTTGAAAAATAGCTGCTGCCTTCCCCAAATATCCACGAACTCCTGACAATAATATGGCGGTTACAGAATTCCTTCACGAAATTCTCCCCTGCAAGCTTTGATTTTCCATAAACAGTCTGCGGATTCGGCGTATCAAACTCCGTATATGGAGTCTGTCCGCTTCCGTCGAACACATCATCCGTAGAAAGCTGTATCATCCGGGCCTTTCCCATTCGGGCCGCCACACTTAAATTCCTGGCTCCCAGGGCATTGACCTTAAATGCTTCCTCTTTATTCTCTTCGCACATGGCCACATCTGTGAGCCCTGCGCAGTTTACAATGAAATGCGGCCGGTTCATGCCGGCATAATCCCTGACTGCTTTCGGATCGGTGATATCGACAGCATCAAGATCCGTAAGCAGAAGCTCTACCGGTGTATTCTCCAAAAGTTCCGTCATCTTGCGGCCGACTCTGCCGTTTGCTCCGCAAATCCAAACCTTCTGCATATGATTCATGAAATATCCTCCATTCTAAAATCGTGACAAGGTATTGTACCACAGACAGCAGGGGGCTGCCAAGGTGGAAAGCAAAAATTTTCAGGGTTCTTTTGCAACTTCCGCTTCCGGTATATCATAAAATTACAGATTCACAAATGGCTCAGGAACAGGTATAATGAGGAAAGATATGGATTGTCATAAAAGGAGGATTTACCATGTTAAAGGATTTAGTGACCCGCTGCAGGTCTTACCGGCGTTTTTATGAGGAAGAAAAAATATCGGCGGAGACGCTGCGGGAATTGGTGGATTTAGCCAGACTGACCGCTTCGTCTGCGAACTCTCAGGCGCTAAAGTTTCGAATCTGCAATACGGCAGAGGAAAATGAGCAGGTATTCGGTACTCTGAAATGGGCGGGCGCACTGCCTGATTGGGATGGACCTGAAAAGGGAGAACGGCCTTCCGCCTATATTATTATCCTCTGTGACCTTGCTCTGGGGAAGAATAAGCTTCAGGATGACGGAATCGCTGCCCAGACCATCATGCTGGGAGCGGTGGAGATGGGGTACGGCGGCTGTATGCTCGGCAATGTCGAGCGGACACGTCTGGCGGAGCATCTGGGAATTGATACCGCAAAATACTCCATTGATCTCGTACTGGCTCTCGGGAAGCCAAAAGAGAAAGTTGTGGTAGTGCCGGTTGGGGCGGATGGGGATGTTCGCTATTACCGGGACGAGGAGCAGGTGCACTATGTACCGAAACGAAGTCTGGACGAGATGATTCTATGATTCTTTATTACGAAAACAGCACTCCGGAACGTTCTTCCGGAATGCTGTTTTTTTTGCGTCGCGCTTCAATCAGCCTGTGTATGCTCCAGCTTTTGTAAACAGAGCATGGCTTTTCATCGCCTGATTGGCCTCAGACACCACTTTTTCTTCGTCGATGGTCAAAAGCTTCCTGTCTTTCATTACCAGTTTTCCGTTGATGATGGAATGTTTCACATCGGCTCCCGAGGCGCTCTCAATCAGGGTATTGACAATGCTCCCGGTCGGCGTCAGATGGGGCTGGTCCAAATCAATGGCAATTAAGTCCGCTAAATTTCCACGGCGGACACTTCCGAGACTGCTGTTCATCAGTGCCTGTGCTCCTCCCTCCAAAGCCATGGCCAGAAGGGTTCTGGCAGGCATAATCTCAGGATTTCCTGTGGTGATTCCCCAGGCCACATTCATGATGCATCGAAATGCCCGCATCTCACGGAATAAATCCAGGCCACCATGGCCTGCGCCGTCGGAGCCAAAGGCCACGGGAATCCCGGCCGCCAGGAGACGCGGCGTCTGGGGAACGCCTTTGCCGCAGTTGCTGAACGGGCAGTGTACCACCTTAATCCCCCGATCCTGCACAATCTGAATCTCGGATTCGGACAGCATGATACAGTGGGCCGCAACAAACTGCGGCGATAACGCACCGATACGGTCCAGATAGAGAAAAGGACGTTCCCCGTATCGTTCAATAAAATCCAGCACTTCGCTGGCATACTCGTTCATGTGGCATTCTGCCGTCACGTTCTGCTCCTTCGCCGCAAGAAATATCGTATAAAACAGGTCTTCCGTGCAGGCCATCAGAGAAGTTACGGAATAGTACACTTTAAGCAGGCCGTCTTTCCCGTGGTATTCCCTGTGAAATTTTTCCAGGCGGGGCAGGGCCTCCCTGGTGTCAATCCGCAGGCCATCCGGAACGTTTGCTCCGTCGGTGGTCTGCCAGGTCAGGGCACCGCGCATCCCCATCTTCAAATACTCCTCTGCCGCCGCTTCGATATGAGGACCTCCGGCATCCACAAAGGATGTGGTCCCGCATTTTATCATCTCTGCACCGGAAAGTCTGGCGGACAGCGCCATGGTCTCTTCCGTCAGAGATGCTTCAAACGGCACATTGATCCGCTTCCAGATCACCGGCTTTTCGTCCAGCAGACTTCCCCTTAAGAACTGCTGGCTGGTGTGAAGATGGCCGTCAGTGAGGCCCGGCATCCACAGCAGATGCGGATCATCGATCACCGTTTCGGCCTGGCAGCTGATGGTCTGATCTGAATTATCCGTGTCCGCAATCTCCAGAATCCGGCTGCCGGAAATGGCAATCGTCTGATTTTTCGCAATGCTCATGTCGGGCATCAGGACTGATGCATTTTTAATTAAAATATCACATGGCAACATAAAGAAACGCCCCCTTCTCTTCTCCTGTAATGAGTTTTAATCCTGCCGCTTCCGGCAGATATTGTCTGTATTTATTATAGGAAAAAAAATGGGGGTGAAAAAGGACAGATGGGATAATTTGCAGAATTATTCTACAGCTTTCTGTGCGCAGATCAACAGGCACAAATTGAAAAATTCCAGAGCATCTTTCAATTATTTTTCATCTTCATTCGTACATATGTTCGATTGATTGGATTAATAGTGTAGCGCTACTGATTCAGACACCAATTACACACCACTCTTGAAAGGAGGAAGAAGGCCTGTTCACGACAGGCTTTCAAAAAAATATGAGCAGTACAGAATGGACTTACCACATGACAATCAGCAATCAGACAGGGGAAACACTCGTAGCACATAACGAGGAACGGAACTGGGGAATCTGGTACCTTGGAGGAAAGGATAAGAGCGCCCCTGTCTCCATCAATGCAGGAGAAACTAAAGAAGTATTTGGAATCCGGGCATCCAAAGGTACCGCCACCGGCTATCAGGGCCAGTGTACCTGGATTGGGGCGAGTGGTTCCCTGACTCTTTCCATCGAAGTTCCATACTCAAAAGACAATAAATCCTCATTAAAAGTATCCGGAATGTATAACGTAGACGGCTGGAATGAACTGCCGCCAAGGGGCCACCACTTCGATCACCTGCTGACCATTACAAAAGTGGATTAAGGAGGAACATACCATGGATATATCCAATTGGGAAGCATTAAAACATGATTTGGGAGAAAATACAGGCAAACCGCTGAGCCAGCTTTTGAATATTCCGTACAGCTATCCCCCAAAACCGGTTTTCCTGAGCCTGTCCGATCCCTGCGATATCCCTCCGAAATACTGGCCGGCTATCAATGATCCGACGTACGACAATATGATGAAGAAACAGCAGCTCGTTGACAGCTACTTTGGCGCCGTCCTGTATGTGGCCTATACTGCGCCCTCCAATATTCAGACCTTTCCGGCGGGCCAGTCGCAGACGACTACCATAAAAATCTCTCAGGTATCCGTCTTAAAACAGACAAATGTATGCTCCGTCGATGTCCGTTCCCTGATTAAGGGGGAAGCCTCCGGATTGCTGAAGGGCGTGACACTGGGGCTCACCACAGAGCTGGAGACAAAATTTGGCTACAGCTACAGTACGGAGACCACAGACACAAAAGAAAAAACGATTACGAAAACCGTAACCATCCCCGCATCCGACAAGGATCGCATCCTGGTTCCCTGGAATCTCTCCAAAATCCTTGTGGTCTACCGGAAACATAAAACGAAAGGCATCTCACTGATCTGTGCGGATGAAACCATCGAACAGTCTGTGGAGAAATTCTATAACCTGTAGTCTGGAGACAGATCATACCACTGTTTTATGGAAAAAAACAAAAGTGGAGTCTGAGCATCAGAAGTATTTATGTACTCACTCCTGTTCAGACTCCACTTTCTGTTATACTTACAGCTCCATGCAGGTTTCCTGTCGTCTTACCGGGCTGCCACGCTGCTTCTCTCAATCAGCTGCGGTGCAAAGTAATACTGCTGATATGTGCCCCGCTCTTCCCCTATCTTCTGTACCAGCATTTCACTGGCAGCTTTTCCAAGCGTGGTGCCAGGCTGACGGACCGTGGTCAGCGGGACATCCATCACCACCGCCACCGGATCGTCATCAAAACCAATCAGAGATACATCCTCCGGGATACGAAGGCCCAGTTCTCTGGCCGCCCGCCATACACCGAGCGCCATATAATCATTTCCCGCGAAGACAGCCGTCACCCCCTGCTCCAGAAGGCGTTTTCCACATTCATATCCGGATTCAATCGAGAAATCCCCCTGCATCACCAGACCGCTGTCCGTTGGTATGCCATAATCTTTCAACGCTTTCAGATAGCCGCAGGTACGCTGTCTGGTAAACTGCTCTCCCGCAATATGACCGATCCTGGTATGTCCTTTTTTCAGAAGATACTCGGCCGCCAGATAGCCTCCCTTCACGTTGTCAACAGCCATGAAATCGCAGGGTGCCTTCTGTAAGTAATGTTCAATCAGAATCACCGGTACCCGGCATTTTCGCAGTGCCGCCTCGACCAGTCTCTGATTGGCATTCACTTCTTTTTCCCTCGGCAGAGCAAGCAGAATCCCGTCCACATACCTCTTCTGAAGAATATCCAGATACTTCACACACTGCTTCACATTTTCCTCACAGTTGCACAACAGAAGGGCGTACTCATTTTCCTGAGCACACTTTTCAATTCCCGTAGATATATTGGCCAGAAAAGGGTTCACTAGGTTTGGCAGAATAAGGCCTATCGTATGTGTTTTCCGGGTTGCCAGAGATACCGCAATCGGGTTGCAGGTAAATTCGTAACGCTCCGCAATCTCCAGTACTTTCTGCCGCGTCTTTTCAGAAATCCGATAGTGGCCGGCCTTGTTATTTAAAATAATGGAAACCGTGGCCTCTGAGACCCCTGCTTCCCTGGCAATATCTTTTGCAGTGATTTTCATATAACGTCTCCAGTCTAACAGTACTTCCATATTTTTACAAAAGTGTACCTATCATTGTATATGAAAATCCCCTAAAAAGCAATGGTTCCAGTCAATCAGAACGGGAGCTACTTTACCCGGCCGCTTCCCTGACAGCGGTGTATCACTGCCTCATATTCTGCGTCGCTCCCCTCCCGGATCAGACGTCTGTATTCCTCCATTAATTCCGGGCGTTTTTCCCTCAAATATTCCATTAGCCTGATCTCCTGTATGGAATCCGGTTTCATGTAGAAACGGTCAATATAGAGCGGAATATCCGGTCTTAAGGCGTCCAGCACCAGATCCACATCCGTGATTCCCGGCAGGATGGGCGCAAATGTCGCAATCACCGGAAGCCCCGCTTCTCTCAGCCGGTTTCCCGTCTCAATCCCCGCATGCCCTTTTCCAGCCTTAAGCTTTTCTATTTCATCCAGTCGGCACAGTTCTGTCACGATACACAGCTCTTTCATACCCCTCATTAAATCCAGATCACGCTCAATCAGAAGCGACTTCGCACTGGTACAGATGGTAAGAGGTATACCGTGTTTTTTGATAACTTCCACACACTGTCTCGTCAGCCCGTACGTCTCCTCCACCGGCATATACGGATCGCAGTAGTCGCCAATGTAAAGCCGGACCCCCTGCGGCCATCTCCTGCACTCCTGATCCAGTACCTCTGCGATATTGATTCTAATGGCGATATTGCCTTCCCATCCCTCCCGTTCCAGCCAGTAGCAGAACGGACAGCCGGACACACAGCCATCGTAAGGATTGATGTAAGGCTGGCCGTTCTCCGTTATTTCTATTGCTTTTTCCACCCTGGTCTCGTAGATCATCATGTTCTCCAATCTTTCTTTATTCTTTTACCGAACCAGTTACCATTCCATTGATAATCTGCTTCTGAAAGATGATAAATACCAGAAGCGACGGAATGAGGACAATTACAGCCCCCGCCATGATAACGCCATAAGCGGATCCCTCCGAACTGTTCAGCTGAGCGATTCCTACCTGGACCGTCCTCATCTCGTTGCGGTTCGTAATCAGCATGGGCCATAAGTACACATTCCAGATTTCAACAAATGCTGTGATAAATACGGTAACCAGAATCGGTTTTGAAATCGGAATCAGAATTCTGGTAAAGAAGCGGATATCTCCGCACCCGTCCATCTCAGACGCTTCTTTTATAGAAACCGAGACTCCCAGAAAATACTGTCTCATAATAAATACACTGGTCGCAGAGCCAATAAACATAATAATAATTCCCTGATAAGTATTAATCATATGAAGCTTCGATATGGTCTCATAATTGGTGAGAAGCGTCGCTTCACCGGGAATAAGCATGGTCCCCACAGTCAAATAAAAAAAAAGATTCTTTCCCTTAAAATCAAAGCAGGCGTATCCATAAGCGGCCAGGGCCGCCGTCACCACGCGCAGACAGCACGTGATTGTGGTCACAAAGAGCGAGTTCCAGATAAACCGCAGCATCATCGTATTTTCCCAAACCGCGTGATAGTTGGAAAAATCGATCCGCCTCGGGATCATTCCGGGATTCAGGCTCAGGATCTCCGTACTCTTCATAAAGGAGGTGCCCAGTGCATACAACACAGGAAATATGACCAGAAGTCCGATTCCTGTCGCCGCGGCCTGATACAGCACGCTCTTCCATATCCTGCGTTTTCCCATCAGTAATGAACACCTCTCTTCTCCCAGATAAACGAAATAAGAATAACCGTAAATCCAATGATAAAACCTACCACAGCCGCCGAATACGAAAGGCCGTAATTATATACGTAGAATCCTTTCTGGTACATATAGTACATAATGGTAGATGTGGAACTGTCCGGTCCTCCCTGGGTCAGGATAATCACGGGTCCTGACATCATCAGTGCGCTTCCTACGTTGACACAGAACAGGTAAAACAGGGTTGGACTTATCATGGGGGTATAGATATAGCGCACCTTCTGCCACATCCCGGCGCCTTCTGCGGTGGCTGCTTCCAGCAATTCTTCCGATACCGACCGGACTGCGGACAACAGGAATATGTAAGTCAGCCCCAGTCCCATCCAGATGCCAATGATAATGATCGCCCACAGCGCATACTTCTTATCCGTAAACCACATAATATTTAAGTGAAACACATGATTGACCAGTCCCAGATTCCCATTTAAAAGAAGCTTGAAAATGACAGAAGCTACAGACATGGACACCGCCATGGGCATTGCATACATCAGTTCATAAACGGGAGAGAGGCGTCTCCCGGACGCGGAGATCAGCGCCAGGAGATACCCCATCAGAATCGTCACCGGTATGACAACCAGTGCATACTCGAATGTTACAACAATGGATTTTAAAAATGTTTCATCACTGAACAGTTTCCGATAATTTCCCAGCCCTACGTATTTCACAGGCATATTACCGGAATTAATCAAAAACAGACTCTTAAACAGCGTCTTAACTGCCGGATAATAAATAAACAGCACCAGGAAAAACATGGATGGCAGTATCAGCAGATATGGAGTTATTTTCTTTTTTCTTTTCAACGTTTCCGCCCCTCTCCCCGTATATACTCTCGCGAAGGATATTACTCTTCGACCGGATTCGCCTCATTGTATTCATCCAGCGCTCTGTTGCACTGCTCCGCCATGCTGTCCACGCATTCCTGTGCCGTGATCTCTCCTTTGGCCCATCTCAAAGAAGTATCTCTGAAAATCAGCTGGAACTCCTGCTGAGTCGGCGCCAGATGCTCCTGCACCTTTGGGTTGGATTTCATAAGGGAATCAAATGCCACACGGTAGCTGGGATTGTCTTTCAAAAACGCTTTCATCTCTTCCGTTTCCATAGTTTTTCCATTGGTCGGTATATAGCCGGTTGCGATACACAGTTTTGTCTGCGTCTCTGCCGAGGACCAGTATTTCATAAATTCCCATCCGGTATTCACTACATCTGAATCACCTCTGTCCAGAATATAAAGGGAGGTTCCCCCCGGACATACTCCGCCTTTATCCGTATCCAAAACCCTGGGAAGTTCCGAAATGCCCAGCTCAAATCCATTCTCATTGGCCGCTTCAATGATTGAAGTCATAGCCCAGTTTCCACCGCAGAACATGGCGCTTAAGCCTGAACAGAACTCGTCCTTGGGCTGATCGTCCACATCAACACTCTGCACAGCCCCCGTATCGAGAACCTTCTGCCACTCATTCAGGAGCGTCAGCATGGTTCCATCCTCATCAAAGGTCACCTTCGTCATGCGCCCTGTCCTGCCGCCCTCATTGTTGCCGATGAAATGGTAATCGCCCTGGCCGCCGATCCAGTTGTTTAAATATACATTCTGAAGGCCAAGGGTGATTCCGTACTGTTTCACCGTATCACCGTCTTTAACCAGCAGTTTTTCCGCGCAGTCTGCCATCTCCGCAATGGTCTTCGGCGGTTTTTCCGGATCGAGCCCCGCCTTCTCAAATGCAGTCTTATTATAATAGAAGATCATGGCGTCGCCTGTAAATGGGATGCTGTACTGTTTTCCTCTGAAATTATACGTATCCCACAGGGACTGTACCATGTCCTCCTTCTTAAAATCTGCGTCCGTCTCAAGAAACGAATCCAGAGGAACGACATTCTTTACTGTGCTCATGTACTCCACATCACCGGCATAAATAGTGACAAGGTCAGGCATATTCGCTACATCGTTTGCCAGGATCAGCGCTTTTAGCTTACTTACAATGTCTTCATCCTGATAGACCGGCACCACCTTCACTCCAGCCAATTTACCGGCGGTGTCGTTAAACTCCGGAATCAACTGCTCTTCGATAAACTTTCCGTTGGAGCCGCCCCGGTTGTGCCACATAATCAATTCTTTCTCCTGCGCCGGCGCGTCCCTCTGTTCCCCCGCATTCTCTGTCTGTGCCCCTTCCGGTGCATGGGCATCTGCAGTTTCCTTCCCTGCTCCGGAAGAACAGCCCGCTATCATCACCCCTGCCATGACAGCTGCAAGTACTGCTGAATATAACCGTTTCCTTTTCATAGAAATACCTCCTTTTTTCTTATGCTAAAGCGCTTTAGCAACTTTCCCTCATTATACACCTTTCCTCCTTTTGTTGTCCAGCATTTTGTTGATTTTCTTTAACAATTTATCTTATATTTAACCAGATTTAGGGCATCGCCTGCGGCCAGGTGGAATATAACAAAAATACCTCCCTTCCGCAAAAAACCTTTGATTACTGGTTTTGCCGGAAGAGAGGCATCTCACTTCTGATTTTGTATATATTCTCTAAGGTATGTATTCATACATCACACTTTTTACTTCTTAATATTTATAGATACCCGGCAATCTCATCATCGGAGCCAGCCGGATACTGTTTAAAAAGTTTTATTACTTTTTCCACATACCGCTCATCCAAATCCAGAATATTTGCTATCTGGCTGCTTGATAATTGCTTCTTGTATTGCTTCCTGATAAAATTAATTTTTGTTTTTTCCATTCCCATTAATATGCCCCGTACTTCTCCCCGTACTTCCCCATCCGCAATCAGCTCATCGATCGCCTGGCACATATCCATCTCCTCCTCTCTCTTAGACTCCAGAATTTTCTGCAGCCTCTTCTGTTCTCCAATCAATGCAAGGGCCGCCGCCTTGGACTCACGGTCCATACGATTGATCTCTTCCCTGTGAACTCTTGTATATTCATAGAGTTTTTGTTTGTTTTTATTATAGTTTACCAGCCCAAAAACGTGTTGTAAACTGGTCTTATACTGATCAAGTTTCTCTCCTTCCCTGATATCGATCAGGTTAATCTTATAATCAGGAAGACATTTTTTCACCAGTGCTGTCTCTTCCCATTCCTCATCGATTCCCATCATTTCATACAGGCTTTTCGGCCCATCCCAGGCTTCGTTCCCATAGTAAAGGGTCAGGGTCACAACAGGTATGAGTCTGTCAGCCTTCGTAACATGTGACAGAAAATCAGCACCTTCCAGCTTATCCCCTTCTGCTCTGTGCTTTTCTTCGATTTTTCGTATCTGCTCTGTATAATCGAGTGCATCATACATCATTTCCCGAACGGCCATGCCGTAATGGACCTTCCCCTGATTCTCACTTGCCACAACACAGAAGTACGCCCCAAACTCTGCTTTCATGACGACATCTCGACGTCTCTGAATCGTTCGTTTCACCCCGTCCGCATCAACGACCACAATCCCCGCTTCGTTCGGAAGAAGGCTTAATTTGTCTGCCGCCAGCACCTGTTTTCCGTGAAAAACATTGACATTGATAAAATCAGCAAACCTGGCTCTGTCCTCCAGCAGTATTTTCATATAATAATCCTGCTCTGCCACTTTTATCACTCCCTCATAATTTAGTTTCTTTCGTATCATGGAATAAAATTGGCAGACTTGCCAGATTACATGATTATCACAGAATAAGAGTTTCTATGGAATGATTATAGTATAACATGAAAATAGCCAAAATACAAGTATAAATTGTTTTTTTACTCGTATTTTGGCTGCTTTTTCTAAAAGACTTTCTAAAATATCAGGGATACTTTTCGTCATGCGTTTATGCGAAGATAAATATATCGATCTCCCTTTTCCCTTCAGCCCCCTGTCTGTCCTCTCCTTCTAACAAAACACAAACCTTTCAATTGCCTCTTTTACTCCTTGATCCCGTTCTCCAGTGGTAACGTAATCTGCCTCCGCTTTCAGCAACGGATCTGCATTTGCCACGGCTACACCAATACCGGCCTTTCGAATTAGTTCAATGTCATTTGTATGGTCTCCCACCGCCATAACACAGGAGGTCTGCATGGAAAGATACTCTATGAGGCGTATAAGACCCGAGGCCTTAGAGCAGCCGTCAGCCACTATTTCTATGGAAAACTCTCCATACTGGAAAAAGTTGATTTCATGGCGATAACACTCCAGTTCTTCGGCAAATGTTCCGATAATTCCTGATCTTGAATCATCCAGAACATAAATCTTATAAACAGCCTGATTCCATACCTCCGCGGTATTGCCCAAAGTCTGATCATATCCTTTATATTTACCGAGTCGCTTCCGGATCCACTCCGTCCTTACCAGAGGACATTCCCTGTCCGTAAAACTGAATATAACCGTAAGCTGAGGATACATTTCCATATAATGCTGTGTAATCTCCTGGATTACCTTTGCATACAGCATCCTGCTCCAGACCATTCTTCCCCGGTCAAACAAAATACTTCCATTATTGGCAATAAACGGTATAGTAAGCTCTGCATCCCTGGCATAGGATTCCGCACGGTAAGGCATTCTTCCTGTCGCAAGAGTAAACTGTATCCCCCGTCTTTTCAGTTTTTGGATTATCTTTATTATCTCTTCATTTAAATGGTCATCTTTATGGATCAGGGTATCATCAATATCACACACTACCAGTTGTACTGGAATTTGTACCATATGCCCCCTCCTTTCGTATGAATAATGATTCCATGCCTGAATTGTCCGTACAGGCAGAATTCCTTGATTTGAAAAGGCTTAAATCTGGACATTACGGAAATGATCTTTAAGTGGTAAAAACAAAAATATCCCGGCAAAAACTGCAGTTTGCCGGGACCCTGTCATTTATTTCAGGAACTTGATTCCGTGCTCAATATCTTCCACATCAACCTCCAGCCTGATTGCATCACCGATCCAGGAGGTTACAGAATACTCATATGGGATATCACTTTTTAAAAAGGATTTACTGGTAATTTGGAGAATAAGCGTATCATATGTGATTTTCAAGAGTTCAACCTCCGAAACTGATGGTCTCACGGCTTCTATAATATTCTCTCTTCGATCAATCTTTAAATGATATACCTCCTTTAGCGTCTTAGACAGGGACCCTTCTATACAAAGCCCTTTTTTATCCAGTTCCGGTGTAAATACAGCCGGCAGCCAAATTTTATTAATTGCAATGGGATTCCCGTCCACTCTAAAAATACGTTTAATAAAAAAAATATCTCCTTCGTAATTCAAAGCACGCCCGATATACTCATAGGTTGTATCAAAATGACTCAGTTCAACGATCTCCGGATTGTTATCAATACGGGCTCTGACAGCCTGTCCCGGAAGGCCCAGTTTATGAAGGATTGGATTGGGCTGAGATTTTAAAAAGGAGCCACGTCCCCTGAAACGTACAATCAATCCATCTTTTTCCAACTCTGCAATCGCCTGCCTCATCGTCACCCGGCTAACTTTATATGCCTCAGCCAGATCTTTCTCCGCAGGAAGTTTACCATTCTCATCCACCAGTTTGTTTACCAGAAGCTTGTTTTTTAAATCTACATAGATCTGGTAATAGAGCGGGATTGGTGACTCGTTCAAAATATGATTATCGTTTCCCATTCGCTTCATCCTTTTACCTTATAATGTAAACATTGTAGCATAAATTTCCAGAATATGAAACTTATTCTACTTATTCCAATAGCAGAATTTATCTATAGCCTCTAAAACACCATGATAGTTTTCCCCTTGTGTCACATAATCTGCTACTGCTTTTAGCTCATGGCATGCGTTTCCTACTGCTACGCCAATTCCTGCCTCCAGTATCATTTCATAATCATTATTAAAATCACCGCATGCCATAATTTCATCTGTAGATACATTCATAAGAGAAGCCATTTTCTTCAATCCTGTGGCCTTATTACAGTTAACAGGACCTATTTCAACCGCAGTATTTGAGTACGTGGTAATCCAGTACTCATTCTTATATGCTTCCAAAAGTTTCCGTATTCTTTCGATCTTACCACTTCTATGTTCATCCATAAACATAATTTTAATAAATGATTCCGACCAGTCAATTTCATGATAAGGCATCAGCTTCTGAAAACGATTCCCCAGCCGCCGATGTTCTTTTACATAATCTGTCTCCCTTAAAGCCCGTTCTAAATAAGCATTCGACAAGGTCACTGTAAGACCGCTCTCATCTGACTCCCTAATAATTTGTTTTATCGGTTCAGCCGAAAACCCTTCATACACAATGCATCTGTCTTCTTTAAAAATACAGGCTCCATTCGCGGTCACATACGGTTCCTTAATTGCCAGTTTGCTCACAATGTCTTTTACCAACTCTCTGGTTCTTCCTGAATCAATCGTAAATCCGATTCCATGACTTCTGCATTCATCTATCACTGTACTCAGACGTTCCGAAATTACCTCTGTCTTATCAATCAGCGTACCATCAATATCGCACACAATCAGTTTGATCCCCATTTTCCCAGTCCCCTTCCCCGCCCCTTTCCAGGTATTTATCGGATAAATAGGTATATCCCTTCAAACTGCTTCCTATGATACAGCCTGCCTCTTTTAATTCTTTATCTTTTATGCGACTCCATACCACGAAAGCTTCTCCGTGATTAATCAGCAAAAATGGTATTGTATTCATATTCATGATTGAGGCGGCCTGGATCATACTCCAGTTTTTTTTCTTTACCATGGAAGATAAATGGGTGTGACCACACACAAAAATCCCCTGCCCAACTTTCATATCCAAAATATGATTAATCTCTGCATTCTCTTCGATTGACATTAAATAATCTGTTGAACCATAAGTTGTATCAAAAATTGGATGGTGGGCTACTACAATTAACAGCCTTTGGTTAGATTCTATGACGCATTTTTTCAAGAGCTCCAACTGGCTGTTATTCAGTATTCCTCCCCAATCCTCTTCCTTCTTTTCTTTGGCTGTATCCAGAAACAGTATATCATATTCCTCTTCCCTGATAAGACAGTCTCTTCGGTAATATTCCAGATCTGTAAGCTCATCTTTTTTAAACTGCAGCAAATCGTGATTCCCCATAACATGGGATAAATCAATACCGTGAGACTTAATCAGATCATAAAATTCAAGAAACTCTGATTTCTGTCCAGTATGAGCAATATCTCCTACTGACAAAAATCTGGCTGTTTGTGTTTCCTTTTTCAAATACTCCAAACATGCTATATAATATGATTTTAATTGTACGGCTAACTCCTGTTTTAATTCCTGTTTTGAATTGATGTAATGTACATCGCCTAATATTCCGATTCTCTCCATTTAATTCTCGATTCTTTTTCCTGTTTCTTTGTCAAAATAATGTATTTTAGACTTTTTCAGTTTTAAGTAAACCAATTCGCCTTCCTTTATGTCCAGATCAGAGGGAACACGGACTATAAAAAGAAGGTTCCTGTTCTCTGCATTTTTCATTGACCATGTGTAAGCAGGATCCCTTATGTCCAGATACACAAGCATTTCTGCACCGATTAACTCGGTATAATGAACTTTAGCCGGTATCTGGTCTTCCTCCTCCTTCCTGAATCGGCTGATTTCCACATCTTCAGGCCGTACTCCAAGAATAAGTTCCCGGTGATTCATGATAAAAGGAAGTAAATTGATTTTGGGGGATCCGATAAAGGAGGCCACAAATATATTGGCAGGTTCATTATAAACTTCTCTTGGTGTTCCATACTGCTGTATAACCCCGTCTTTCATGACCACTATTTTATCCGCCATCGTCATTGCCTCTGTCTGGTCATGGGTAACATAAACAGTAGTTGCCTTCATTTTTCGATGCATATCTATAATCTCGGCTCTCATCTGAACACGAAGTTGTGCATCTAAATTAGAAAGGGGTTCATCCATTAAATAAATATCACTGTCTTTTATCATTGCCCTTCCCAAAGCCACTCTCTGCCTCTGTCCACCAGAAAGCGCACTTGGTTTCCTTTCAAGATACTCCCCCAACCCGAGCATATCGGATATCATTTTGACCTTTTGATCGATTATTTTTTTCTCAGTTTTTATATTTTCAAGCCCAAAAGCAAGATTTTCCCGTACGGTCATATGAGGATACAGCGCATAATTTTGAAAAACCATTGCTATATTACGGTACTTTGCAGCAATCTGGTTCATAACTTTCCCATTAATCATCAGCGTTCCTGATGTGATATCCTCAAGACCCGCGATCATCCGCAGGGTTGTTGACTTTCCACAACCTGATGGCCCTACCAGAACAATAAACTCCTGCTCTTTAATTTCCAGGTTAATCTTGTCAACTACCACTTGTCCTTTTCGGTAGCTTTTAGATATTTCTTTTAGCACAATTTTGTCCATCCTGCACCTCATTTGTGCAGCAGCAAAGTTCTTCTCCTGCTGCTGCACTGTTCTATTTAATTACCATTTTCCTGTTCACTTGCGAATTCATCCAGATTAGCCTGAAGACTATTCAGTGTTGCCGCTGCCTCAGTTTTTTCATTGTCAGAAACAGCCTCTACACAATCAACAATCCCTTCCCAGAAGGTAGTATCTACAGGGTTCACAGGTAATCCAAATATATATTTCATCTGGTCAATAGACACCTTAAAATCTGGATTTTCTTCTAAAAACTTTTTATATTCATCAAGTTCCAATGCAGACTGCCGCACCGGGATGTAACCTGTCTGCATACTGAAATTTGCAGTTACTTTTGTCGACATCAGATATTCGACCAGTTTCGCCGAGGCCGCTTCCTGTTCAGGAGTAGAATGGAAAATTCCAAGGCAGTTTCCGCCTACCATAACATTAGAATTTCCATTCGTAGTCGGAAGCAATGCTGTACCCACAACGAATTTTTCACCAACCTGGCCCTTGATATTACCAAGAGATGCCCCTGATGCAAACAAAATGGCTACTTTACCCGATGAAAAATCTTCATAAGCAGTCAAATACTGATTCGGTGCCATCACGTTATATTTAAATACAAGATCCTTCATCCATTGCAGCGTCTCTTCAGCTTCTTTTGTATTTACATGTGCCCGTCCATTTTCATCATAAAACTGGCCGCCTTTATCCAGCACCATAGATTTGAAATAAGTGGAAATTGCATCATCCATAGTAAAGCCCCAAACCTCATTTACGCCATCTCCGTTTTCATCGGACGTTGCCATTTTCGCAGCTTCAACTAATTCTTCTGTAGTTTTCGGTACTGGAATATTTTTTTCTTCAAAAAGGGTCTTATTGTAATACATGATCGGCGTACTGCACTGGAAAGGCGCAGCAATTATATTTCCTTTATATGTATAATGTCCCCAAAAAGCAGGAAGTACATCATCGATTGTTTCCTTTGACAGCAGATCGTCAAGAGATACAAGAAGGCCTGCTTCATCCAGAGTTGCTACTCCAAATCGTTCGCCCATCTGGGCAACCTGAGGCAGCTTTTTAGATACTGCTGCGGACTGCAGCTTCTGAAACATTTCGTCATATTTTCCCTGATATGCAGTTACTACATCAATATCAGGATTCTCTTTTTCAAAATTCTCAATCTCCTCCTTAAATTCTGAGGAATTTGTTGTCCAAAATTCAACAACTGTCTTCTTCCCCTCTTCCCGCACTGCTTCTGTTTCTTTTTCCGTTTCGTTCCTATAATCTGTCTCTTTGCTGGTCTGTTCCGAAGCCGTCTGACCGCCTCCGCAGGCCGATAATAATGCTGCCATTACAATACTCATTCCTACACATAACATTCTCTTTCTCATTTGTTACCTCCTCTATTTAATACCTGTATGTGTTATTCCTGCTACAAAATATTTTTGCAAAAGCAGAAATATAGTTAATACCGGTATAATGATAAATGTTGCTGCGGCCATTAAAGCCGCCCACTTTGTTCCCATGTCTGAATCAATCAGATAACTCAGCCCGATCTGCACTGTTCTCATATCGGTACGTGTTGTAACCACAAGGGGCCAAATATAACTATTCCAGGAATTCAAAAAACCAAAAAGTGCTACTGTTGCCAGACTCGTTTTCGACAACGGAAGTGCTATTCGGAAGAACATCTTCACAGTCCCCGCATGATCAAATTCCGCAGCTTCAAACAACTGCGATGGAATTGACAGGAAGTTCTGTCTCATAATAAAAATCCCAAGTACATTTGTCAGATTAGGCAGTACAATTCCCCGTATGGTATCAAGAGAGTTTAATTTGACTACCAAAAGATACGAAGGAAGAAGTGTTGCCTCAAAAGGAATCATACTCGCTGCAAGTATAAGTAAGAATATCAGTCCCTGCCCCCTGAATTTAATGACTGACAACGCATAACCCGCCATGGAACATGTAATCAATTGAGAAATAACTGTTATAGATGCCACCAAAACAGTATTCTTAAAAAAGGTCCCCCATGGAGCGCTGTTCCAGGCGATTACGTAATTTTCTTTTTCCCAGATATTCGGAAAAAAGGAAAGAGACTTGTTAAACAGCTCACCTTCCGGCTTAAATGAAGATAAAATCATCCAAATTAATGGAAATGCAACAATGAGTGCCAGCACTACCGTAATACTAATCTGCAAAATTCGGCATAAATGATGTTTCATATCTTCTCCTTATTTTTTACGAACTCTATCATGTAACATTATTGATAAAATACTTTCTTATCGGATAATCTGTTCTGCATAATAGTAAGCGCCAAAACTACAAGAAATAAAATTACAGCCATCGCGGAAGAATTACCATAGTCCAGATAAGTAAACGCTTTTTCATACATGAGTGGTACCAACGTCTGTGTACTTCCTGCCGGTCCACCATGTGTCATAACATTGACCTGGGTAAACATTTGAAATTCCTGTATTACCTGCATAATTAATATTAGAAATGTAGTTGGCGCCACCAATGGAAACTTTATTTTCCACAGAGTTCTGACCCCACTGGTCTGATCCATCTCCGCAGCTTCCAGGATATCAGTTGATATGTTTTGGAGTGCTCCCAGATACAAAACTGTACACATACTGCAGTCTTTCCAGATTCCCATAATAATCAGGCTCAGCAGTGATGTTTTGGAACTGCTCAGCCATTGCAACGGTCTGATACCAAATACCCCAAGCAAATGATTCATAACACCGTAATCCGGATGATATATCCACATCCAAACAACAGAAATTGCTACCATAGAGGTCATCAACGGTGCAAAAAACAGGGAACGCAGGACTCTAATCCCCCGTATTTTCTGATTTAAAAGAACTGCAAAAAGAAAACCGAGAATCAGGGAGGCGAATACCGTGGTCAGCGCATAGATCACTGTAATGGTAAGGCTTCGTATAAATACAGGATCCTGAAACAAATTTTTAAAATTTTTCAGTCCCACAAATCGGGAAGTCTGTGTTAAAATATTACTTTTCATCAGACTTAGATAAACTGTATATACTAATGGCCATATTGCAAAAAACAGGAATACAGTAACACTCGGCAATAAAAACAAATAACCGGCTATTAATGACTTTCTTCGTTGATATTTTATCGTTCTTTTTTTGTCTGTCATTCTCCAACCCCTTCACTTTTTGTATTAATGTATTATTTATAATACATTTTATTGTAAATTTTTTTATTTATTTGTATTAATGTATTATACTTAATACTTTTACTATTATACACGCATTTTGCAAATAATACAATATATTTTTTTAATTTCTTACCTTTTATATTCCTACTACATGCACCGCCATACGACGGTGCATGTAACTACTCAGTATACTTCCTCCCCCCTCGGAATCGACGGCACCGCCCCTTCTCTCGACACCGCGATCCCCGCCGCCCGGGCGGCCATATCGAGCGCTTCCTTCACATCGCCTTCCAGTTCATATGTCCCCAGGAAGTACCCCAGAAACGTATCGCCGGCCGCAGTCGTATCCTTCACTCCGAAGTGACAGGCTTCCTGCCGCAGGATCGTGTCCCCCTGGCAGTACATGGAGCCGTCTTCTCCCAGCGTCAGAACAACAGCCATAGCGGGATACCGGGTAATCAGATTTTTAACTATCTTCTCCGGCTCCTCTTCTCCGGTCAGGCCATATCCCTCCGTCTCATTAATCACGAGCCAGGAAACTGGAGACAAGTCCATGTGCAGCACCGTATCATCGATCGGGGACGGATTAAAGGCGATCCGCATCCCCCGTTTTCCCGCCATTTCAATCAGATATGGAACATTGCTGATCTCATTCTGGGATACAAGAATATCTCCTTCCCGGAAATGGGACAGAACCTCGTCGATCTCCGCCGGACTGATCTCTCCATTGCTTCCCGCATAACAGATGATTGCATTCTGGCCGTCCTTATCCTTCTGTATGATGGCGCTGCCGTTCGGCCCTTCGCTGTTTTTCAGCCAGGTACAGTCCACGCCGTTGGCCACCAGGATCTCCTTCAGGAATCCGCCGTCATTTCCAACCCTGCCGGCGTGAAAGACCATGGCTCCGGCTCTCGCCATCGCCACTGACTGGTTTAAGCCTTTCCCGCCCGGGAAATCCTTAAATCCCACAGCGGAAATGGTTTCTCCCGGCCTGACAATGCGCGGAACCGAGTACACATGATCAATATTCAGCGAACCATAATTTAAAATCCGAGCCATGTTCTGAAACTTCCTTTCTCACTCATTCAATTCCTTCGCCGCCCGCTCGATAATCTGTTCAAAATCCCCCTCATAAATCTTCATGGAACTTCCAAACATCAAATTGGCCGGATAATTGAAATTCTCCACATTGCATCCCGTCATATCCCGGAACTCTGCCGCTTCACCCAGATGAGGAATCTTCTCGATGCACGGCCTTGCATCTCTCATATAGCCAAACAGCTTTTTCCCCATCTCAAATCCCATACCGCATTCAAATCCCACATCATTGGAGCACTCATAGCCGCGGTAATCATTCAGATCAGCGATGACGGCATCACAGCTTCTCACCAGCCGGCAGTAATTCTCCGTCAGCGCAGCCGCCCTCACATAGGGATTGGCGCTTTCTGTCTCCGGGAATCCGTCCGCCCAGTCACAGGGAGTGACAGCCTCCAGACCATACGAAGCACAGAGCTCCTTCAGGCGTCCGTAGACCTCCCTGGCGTCCTCTTCATACCGGATCACATCGGATAAGTAAACTCTCGGCTTCATCGGAGCGTTGGCCGTATCATGTGTCTCATTAGTCCGGCCCTGCGCCTTATTGGCCTCCCCGGACGCCTCCGGAACCTGCGCTGCGGCCATGGCGCCCGATCTTCCCTCTGCCTTCCACTCCTCCTCCAAATCTGTCATCAGCATGGCGAGGCAGTCGTCGAAATCACCTTCTACGATCTTTGTCGAACCTACCACGGTTGGTGAAAACGGCAGTTCCCTGTATGGTGCTTTTTTACCATTTTCATCATAGACAATGCCATCCTTCATCACGTACTTCTGATCTTTCCATGCCAGAGGCCGCTTATCTCTCGTGTAGCCGTAGCATTTTAATCCATCCGCATATGCCATTCCGATCTCGTAGATGGTTCCGCTGTCCGCTTCAGAACCGCGGTACGCCTCTAAGTCGGCGATAATGACCGTAGTTTCCTTCATTATCATTTTCAAATCCGCAAAAATACTGTCCGCCCGCTTCTGAAGCTCCGGATTCCCCATGTCCAGCGGATGCTCGTTGGGAAGCGTAACGCCAAAGCCCAGGCTCTCCGCCCTCCGTCTCATTGCATTTAAAATATCCGGTCCGCCCTGATAGAAGCACTCGGGGCCGGCTATATAAATTTTTTCTTTTTCAAACATGTATAAACCTCCCGTTTAAGCCAGCACAAGCTTCATGAGAAGCTTTAAGAATCTCTCATAATCGGCGCTCTCTCCGATTTCCACAACCGGCAGCGATTCCCATACGAAATGGTGTCTCCGGTCCAGCACCGTCATCCCCAGCGTCAAATCACTCTTCGTCTCAATACCCACGTGCCCGGAAATGGTCTTTACCAGGGTAGCATCGATAGCGTATCCCACCGCCATACAGTCAATTACCGCACAGTACGCCTCAAAGCCTTTTTCATTTACAAAATGAACTGCCTGTAAAAAGAACTTTGCCTCCGGCTTATCGCTCGCCTCCAGCATACGGATATCTTCATCTGTCAAATTCACATCGAAATGAGTCGCCACATCAAGGCCCAGAGCCACCAGCTTCACGCCGGAATTGTATACAATATCGGCCGCCTCCGGGTCCACATACACATTCCATTCGCTCTGCGGCGTATCGCCTGTAGCATTGGTATATGCGTAACGGTTCAATCCGAACGCTCCTGATATGGCATAGATTCCGGCGATCATCTCCTTGATCTCAGGCGCTTTTTTCATGGCCATGGCCACATTGCTCATCGGGCCGGTGCAGAGTATGTAAATCTCTCCCGGATTTGCCTTTACCGTATCTATAATCAATTCCACAGCATTCTTATCACTCAGCGCAGTCACCGGATCGGGAAGATAATTTTCTGCCTGGCCATCCTTTCCATGGGTAAACGGATCCTTCGGGCACTTTCTCACCATGGGCTCCGGCATTCCCTTTCCAACCGGAATATCCGTTCTACCGATCAGTTCCAGCACCTTCAATGCATTTTTGCTGGTTACATCGACGCGGTAGTTTCCATTTACCGCTGTAATCGCCTTTACCTCCAAAGCGTCTGATTTACAAGCCATAATAATGGCTATGGAATCGTCCATACCCGGATCACAGTCCAGGATTATTTTCTTTTTATCCATTTTATTCTCCTCTTTTCTTAATCTGAATGCTCCTGAAAATTTTTCAGGAACCGGATGTGTTTCTACGCATCCGCCTGAATCTTCACATAAAATTCCCGGTTTCTTGGTCCGTCAAATTCCAGGAAATAGATCCCCTGGGAACCACCCACCAACAGCTTTCCCTCATGCACGATAAAATTCCCGGAAATGCCCAGCAGCGCTGATTTTACGTGGCCCGCCGCATCCTGCGGAGTATCGTGCTGGTGTTTAAAATCAATCCGGGTCGGCACCAGCCTGCGGATCTCCTCGTCCAGATCCAGAAAACCATCAGGATCCCATGGAGAAAATACCGCCAGCCCCGCTGTGGAATGAGGGTTGTAAACGAGGCAGGTGCCCTCTTTTACTCCGCTTTCCTCCACCGCCTTCTTTACGTGTTCCGTGATATCGTAAACCTCATTGTACTTCGTCTTTATTTTAAAGTTTTTCAGCATTTTTCCATCCTCCGCTATTTCAAAACGATCTCATTATTCTGGACACAGAAGCCATTTTCGCAGAAGCTCCATGGTCCTTCACATCCGCGCCCATACTCCTCTCCCAACATGGCGGAGAGGTAACCGGCGAGAAGAGACATCGGAACGAACTGAGTCACCGGCATATTGACCGGATATTTGGGAGACGGCACGGTTACACAGGATACGCCTTCCGCTCCATCTCCATCGGTGATGACTAACATCGGCCGCCCCAGCTTCTTTCCATAACGAATGACGTCCTTTGTCCTGCTTAGTCCCGGATTCGTGGTATTGGACACCACCACGGTGCCGATGTGTTCCGGGTCCTTGGCGAAACAGTTCAAATGGAACCATTCCTCCGAGTTGATATGCATGGATAATTTCCCTGTGGCCTCCAGCATCTTCGCCTGGCCAAACCATGCCGCCGCGTAGTCGAAGCCCGCTCCCACAAAATCGAAGCAGGGGAAATCCTTCCATTCTTCCGCCGTCTTGGCACACGTTTCCGCCATCTGCGGCAGAAGTTCTTCCAGCAAATCCCCCTGATTTTTCATATCATAGCGGTAGTCCATGGCCTGATCCATGGTGTACATGCCCCGCACCTCACCGATACGGACAGCCAGCAGAAGGAGCGCCATCACGCTGACCATATAGCTTCTCGTTCCCGGCGCGCTCTCAAAGGGCGGAATATCCAGCTTCAGCACTTTATCCGAGTTCTGGGCCAGTGGGGAAGTCAAATTTCCTGTGATTCCAAGGACGAAACAGTCATGGAATTTCGCCCGCTGAACCGCCTCCGAAATTCTGGCCACGCGGCCCGAATTGCTGACCGCAATCACCAGGGGGTTCTGACAGTCCACGCCCATGTGGCGTTCACTGTAATACCGGCCAAAATCGATGGCTGTCACCACCTCAGCCTGAATACCCGTCAGCATCTCAAACACATGCTTTGTGGCCATACACGCCGCATAGGAATCCCCGCATCCCGTCAGCACCACGCGCTGAATATTAAATATCTCCTGAAAAGACAGGACTTTCCTGGTCTTTGGTTCCAGGTCCTCATACTGGCTCCGAATCAGCGCCGGAAGGCTCATCGCCTGTCTGCACATGGGATTGTCATACTCTTTCGTCAGTCTTTCACTCATATCACTGTTTCTCCTCTGCCTTTTTCTCGTTCTTTTCCTGATCTAACCGGTTTAAGACCACACAGCCCTCCAGTGCGATATCAATCGCAAACTCATGGCCGCCGCCCGCTTCAAACTTCTCTCCGGTGCAAAGATTATCCGCAACGGAACAGATGGAACCACCCCTGCGTCCAAACAGCGCGGACAGAGTCACGATCGCCGCTGACTCCCGGTCGCCGTTCAGCACACCGGCCCGGTTGTAGATTCCGGCTGTTTCAATATTCCACGGCTGTAAGTACCCGCCGACGCCAGGCCTGCCTCCGCCCACAAAATCGCTGTCCACAGACAAGGTCACGCCCACATGGTACGGCGCCCCCAGCGATTCGGCGGCTTCCACCATGGCGCCTACCACCTCATAGTGGCTGACCGCCGGATATCCTGCCGGTATGTACGCTTTCGTCATGGCCTCTTCCCTGACCACACCGCTGGCGATCACCACGTCTCCGGGCTTCACCTCATCACCGATTCCGCCGGAACCGCCGACCCGCAGAAACGTTCCCGCGTCCGTATATTCCATAAAATCGTATAATATCAGTTCCATTTCCGGCGATCCGCTGCCGCCGCTGACCACGGTGATCTTCGCGCCTTTATACGTTCCGGTATAAGAGGTAAACATCCCGGAATTGCCAATCAGCTCTGCATGGTCCAGTCTGTCCGCAATCTTCTTCGCCGGGTCCACATCGTAGGCACACAGGGGATCCCTCACCGTAATCAGGACAAAATCCCCCACCTTTTCGTGGTCAATCTGGGTAAGCGCCGGGCGTCCTTTGATCATGAGCCCCCGTTCCGGTACATTTTTATAGTACTCATACTGCTCGTGAATCCGTCTGATGGATGGTTTCTTTCTGATTTCCTCACTCTTCATTAAACTTCCGTCCTTTCATTGCCTCTAAAAGTCTCTGCGCGGCCTCCCGCTTCTCCGCCCCGATTACCTCAGGAACGCCATACTGCTCCAGACACATGGCGGCCGAAATGCTTCCCATCAGACCGCACTCCTCCGGAGTATGGCCGCTGCACCAGCCGTAAAGAACCGCTCCCGACGAGCTGTTGCCGCCGCCTGTAGGGTCCACCACATACGCGCCATCTGCCGTAGGTACGTACACGGTCTCTTCCTGCGTGATCATCACCGCTCCCTTAGAGCCTCTGCGCAGAAAAACCATCTGCAAATGATTCTGCCGTACAGAGTGACTCGAACTGTCCAGCCATTCCCTGAATGTTCCGATTATCTCGTCCAAACGCTCTGTACCGAATAAATTCCTGGCCTCTGTTAAATTGATGGAAAAGATATCCACACTTCCGGCTATTTGTTTCACCTCGTCCAGGCATTCCGGACAGGTGGAATCGCTGGCGATCTCCCACAAGACGGCGGCTTTCCGTTTCTCCATCATGGGAAGGACCTGCTCCCAGAAATCCGGGGAGGTATTCTTGAAAATATAGATCCCCTTTGCCGATTGAAAATACGCTTCCAGCTCGTTTGGCGTCACCTCAATCTTCCGGTAATGATCCGCTCCGTACAGGGCCGTCTCACTCCGCTCCCCATCCTCAAAATACTGGATTATGTTATAAGGCGTTTTCTCATCCTTCTCAATCAGCCCTTCCATGGAAATATGGTTCTTCTGATACCAGTCTCCGAACAGTTCCCCGTAATCCCTTCCCACACCTGTCACAGGCATGACGCTGCTGCACCAGAGCCGGATTCCGCACAGCGCATAGATCCCGGCTCCTCCAGCCTTTTTTACCACCGTTTTTTTATCTGCAAATCTAATCTCGTCAGTCACAACCGTTGATGCTATGATATAATCCATGTCCTGCCTCCTGTTCTGCAATCCGGATATTCCGCTCCGCCGTGCGCCGGAACGTTTTCTATGAAACAATAAAGCTGTCGCAGGTCATCGTTCCCTTCGAAATTGTAAATCCGGCTCCGCCTCCCTGATAGGTGCCATCCGTCACCTCGATTAACGTTTTCCCGTTTACCGAGAATTCCAGTTTCTCCCGGTGGGCCCCAAAGGTAAGCGTATATCCCGTGTCCTCCTGATAAGAATAGGGAACCTCCGCCAGTATCACCCGTTCTCTGTCCTTCTGAACGTATACCACGGCACGGCTGTAATCCATGAGCGCTGCTCCATAGTACCGTTTATGGCCCCTGCTCCTCACAACCAGACCGCCAGCCTGGTGAAGACTGTAAAAGACCGTCGATGACACGGTATAATCTTCCCATTCCCTGGTACCGATCGTTACCAGGCCGTCTTCCTCCACATTGGAGACACAGTAGGTGTGTTTGAAATCAGCCGCAAACTGAACCGCGGAACTGGCAAATCCGGCCAGCCACAGCGGATTGGTATTCCAGATGGAAGTCATCAGCATGCCCCTCTGTGCAAAATCCGTGGGCGCTCCCTTCCAGTCGATGCTGCAGATCACCACATCACCGTCGAAGCGTTTCCTGCTCGCAGCTTCATAGCCCAGTTTAAAGATGGACATGCCCTTCGTATCCGGTACGGTCCATTCAAAGGTTTTCTTCGTTTCATCCAGCAGAACCGCATCCCCATACATGGCTCTCACCTGATTTTCAATATCATAATAGAGAATATAGGGGCGCAGAGTCACCTCATTCCGGCCGGAACTTCCGGGAGAACTGACCACCGCTGCCTCCGTCACCACCTTCTGGGAGGAGTACAGGGTCGGAGAAGCCACCGTGGAAAAGTTCTGTGCCAGCTTCGAGAAATCGATAAAGGTCTGGGTGGAAACATTTGCCGTCACTCCGTCCGCCACATGGCGGCAGCTGATCAGCAGCCCGTTCTCCCCCGATCTTTCATTATAATTGGACAGCGTGACGGCGGCCTGGCTGCCGTGGTCATAGTCACAGGGTGCAAAGCCCTGAAGAGAGCCGGGGTATTCAAAGGTGTACCGTTTATCCGACACAGGAACTGATTCCCCGTGCAGGGCACCCGCGGCCTTCAGCACCTTCCTGCTCTCTGACACCGCATCCGATACCACCGATCCGCCATCCGAGGTGACGACATACATCAGATCGGCCACCGGCGTCCGGAAGTCCGCACCGGCGTTAATCCCGTCAAGCCCCAGCCGGATTCCGTTAAAAGCGCCCACATTGCCCGCATTGCAGTCCGTATCCCAGGCAGCCGAGGAGGCGATGGAAATGGATTTCTGGAAATCATCTCCGCCCAGCAGGATAGCCGTGATCACCATGGCGTGATTGGGAATCATATGACAGCAGCCCGGAAATACTTCATAGCCGTATTTCGGGTCTAAGTAATCCCGAACCTTTCTCCAGTCAGATTCTCTGCTGCAGATATCCCGGACATCACCGATCATATCCTTTAGAACCTGATTTTTCACATAGGCACCAGCCCGGTCCAGAAGCACGTTCACGTCTTTTTCCGTAAATGCCATCGCCTCCAGCGCCGCTAAATGGCAGGCGGCTTCAACCGCAATACCGTCGTGGCTGACACTGGCTGCCTTTCTTACCAGGCTGACCGCCAGATCCGGATCATCGGGACACGCCATGGCAATCGCGTCAATGAAAATCTGTGCTCCGATCTGCTCCGCCAGCGTCGTTCCATTTGTCTTGATGGCTCCGCTCTCCGGTGCATTCATGCCGTTCTTCAGATTCAAAAAGGCGGTATGCTCTGTCGACCGGCCCAGGCCGCCCCACCAGAGGATGGTCCGGTTCTCGATAATATAGTTGAGCCACGTATCTCCAAACGCCTTTGCAGGCAGCTCTCTGTCATACCCATTGTCCTCCAGGGCCCGGAAAAACGCGAATGTCCCTGAGATATCATCATCTGCCACAATCAGCGGAACTCCCACTTTCTCGTGAACGTAGTACTTCACCTCATCAAAGGTCTCCCGGATCTTATCGTAACTCCAGCCTTCTACGGGGCGGCCCAAGTAGACACCGATGATCTTCCCCAGCACTCCCGCATAGATCTGTTCTCTGAATTTTAATACACTCACACTTTTTACCTCTCAATCTTTCTCACTTCAAAGCCGTCTGCCAGGATCGCCCCGGAATCTACGACGAAGCCCGCTCCGCCGCACAGATAGCTCTCATCCAGCCCGCTCACCACTGTTTTTCCGTCCACCGCCAGAGAAAGTTCCGGGCCATCCAGCGTAAAGGCAAGCTTCCTGGTATCATCAATCTCAAAATCAAATGCAGCTTCTGCCACCACGGTACGTTCTGCGTCACACTGCTTATAGATCACTGCCTTTTTGTCCTTCAGCACTGCCCCGTAATACCTTCTGTGTCCTTTCGCCCTGGCCACCAGGCCCGCTGAGTCCTGCTGTGAAAATGTAATCACAGAACTCACAGAATAGTTATCCCAGTCCATGGTTCCCGTCGTCGCAACACCGTTGGGCGCTGAGTGGGAGATCGAAAATGTGGTCGTATAATCCGGGCAGAAATGATCTGCAGATGAGACAAATGTCTTCAGCCACGCGGTTGTTGTCGTCCACGGGGTCAGAGCCGGCGTCATCTCCATGGATTTTCTCATGCGGTAACACTCCGGAGCCCCCGACCAGTCGAGTGATTTCAAGGTCACGGAACCGTCCAGACGGGAACAGCCTGCCGCTCCGCTCAGCCCTTCCATCGGATTTCCGGGCAGTTCGCCCTGTGCACCGCTTCTTAAGGACAGCCCCAGGCGGTAAACTGCGTGGCCTCCCACGTCGGGAATCAGCCATTTTAACTGATTATCCCCGGCATGAAGGCGGAAGGCGCTGCTGGATACAGTCTCCAGCTCATCTTTCTCATTGAAGTACTCAATAAAAAAGGTAAATACCGGATTTTCCCCTTCTCCTGCCGCAATCACAGCCTTCACCTCCTGGCCGCTGTACAGGGAAGGCGAACAGAGCACATCAAAATAGCTGGTACCTTCCTTCCCCTTCGGCTGAAGGTCAATAAACGTATCAATGCAGGCCGTCGCATGGACTCCGGGTCCTAAGCCGCGGTAAGAAAGGCGGCAGCCGTACTCACCCGTTTCCTCATAGGGATTGTCGATCCCGCACAGCACCTGTTCTTCCGTATTTTTATCATAGGGAACCACGCCCTGAACGGCCCCCGGATATTCAAATGCCAGACGTTCCTCCGGGAAATCAACCGGTTCAAACTCCAGACGGCATGCCGCCTTTAAGATTTTCCGTGACTCCTGCACCGCATCTGAAATGCAGGAACCGCCGTCACTGGTAACCACATACAGACGGTCCGCCACGGCTTTCCTTAAATCCGTGCTCTTTTTAAAGCCTTCGAGCCCCAGACGGATGCCGTTGAGGCAGCCAACATTGCCGGAATTGCAGTCCGTATCCCAGCCGGAGCTGCAGGCAATCATACACGATTTGTGGAAATCGTCACCGCCCATGATAAATGCCGTCAGAAGCGTCAGATGGTTCGTGACCATCGGGCAGTTGCCGGGGTACTTCTCATATCCGTGGTTCTCTGCAATCCACTGCCTCACTTCCCGCCAGTCGGAAGCCCTCGCACACTGTTCCCTGACAGCCCCCACAAGACGGATAAATTCCGGATTCTCAATATAAGCGAGCCCCGCGTCCAGAAGCCTGTCGATATCCTTCTCCACAAATGCCATTGACTCCATAACCGCCAGATAAACCGCCGCGTCGACTGCAATTCCGTCATGGCTGACGCTGGCTGCTTCCCTCGCCATCTTAGCCGCACGCTCCGGATTCCCCGGATTTGCCATGGCCCATGTATCGATAAAAATCTCCGAACCGATCTGTTCCGCCATGCTCCGCCCGTTTAGCTGGATGGAACCGCTTTTGGGAGCCCTGATGCCATTTTTCAGACGGAGATATGCGGTATGCTCCGTGCTCCGTGAAAGGCCGCCCCACCAGAGGATGGTCTCATTTTCAATGATATAGTTAAGCCAGCTGTCCCCGATCTGCTCCGCCCGGATCCCCGGATCGAATTTGTTGTCCTCCAGGCTGCGGAAAAACGCGAAGGTTCCCGAGATATCGTCATCCGGAACGATCAAAGGCGCCCCGGTTCTGTGATTTTTATAGTAGTTGATCTCACCGAAGGTGTCCCGGATCGCCTCGTAGGTCCACCCCTCTACCGGCCGTCCCAGATAGACGCCGATGATCTTTCCGAGCACTCCGGCATAGATGTCATTTTTAAAACGAATGATATTTTTCACGTTAAATCCCTCCATTTTCTGTCAATAACAGGCTCTGACAAGTCCAGTTCTTTCATTGCCGGCCTCTGTACCGCCGTGTTTTATGTGTACGTCTAGCCTTTCACTGCTCCGCTCACCATGCCGTCCACAAAGTATCTCTGTGCGCAGAGGAAGAAAACGACGATCGGCGCAATCAGGATTACCGAAGAAGCCATAAGAATGGACATGTTGGAGCCGTAGCTTCCGTTCATGGATAAGAATCCCAACGTCGCGGTAAAATTCTTTTCTCCCTGTAAAAAAGTACTGGATACGAGATATTCATTCCACGACTGAAGGCCGATCAAAATCCCAACAGTAATCAATCCCGGTGAAACCACGGGACGCATGACATGCCAGATCACCTGTCCGGTGTTTGCCCCGTCAATTCTGGCGGCATCCTCCAGTTCCTTCGGCACATTTAAGAAAAATGTTCTCATCAGGAATACCGACAGCGGCATGAACATGGCTGCCAGAATCAGACTGGTCGCCGGAATATTTCCAATCAGGTTAAGCTTTGCAAATGCATAATACAGCGGGAATAAGAACAGCTGAATCGGCACAGTCATCGCCATCATAAAGTAGGTCAGGATGATGCCGCTCCCTTTGATCCGGTACCCCGACAGCACATAGCCCGCCAGAGTGGAACAGACCAGAATTATGAGAATCGTACAGCCGCTCAGCTTGATACTGTTGATAAACCCATGGGCAAATTTACCCGTCGTCCACGCCTGAATAAAATTCTCCAGATGAAGCACTTTGGGAATCGACAATGGATTCCTTACGATTTCAGCATTTGTCTTAAAAGCGTTGATGACCACCAGTGCAATCGGAAGCAGACAGATAAGCAAAAGCAGAATCAATACAACATGAATCAGCACATTAATCCATATTCTTTTCTTTTTCGAAGAAACTCCCATATTCTCCTCCTAATCCATGTTTTCTTTGCGGCTCATTCGCGTATAAATCAGAGAAGCAATCAACCCAAAGAAACTCATAAAGAGACCAACCGCGGCCGCCTTGCCTACTTTCATCTCACTGAATGCAAAGGAGTAGGCGTATGTACCAAGTACCTCTGTCGAATGTGCCGGACCTCCGCCGGTCAGCAGCTTGACGTAATCAAATGCAAGGAAGGAACCAATGACTATCATTACAAACATCAGGTTTACCGTAGACTTAATATTCGGCAGATAAATGTAGCGGAATAACTGCCATCCATTACAGCCGTCGATTCTGGCTGCCTCCACCTGATCGGTCGGCGTCTGTCTTAAGGCCGCTAAGTAGATTACGGTTAAATAACTCCAGTAATGCCAGATATCGACGCCTGCACAGGCAAATATCGCGCTTTTCATACTGGCAAGAGGCGAGCCTAAATCAATCCCAAAGTTCTTAAGAAAGGATACGACCCCTACAACCGGGCTGAAAATAACGTTCAGCCACAGCATGGCATTTACCGCGGGAGCCAGAACGTAGGGAATTAAAAAGGCCACCTGATAGATGCTTCTCGTCCTGGACCTTGAGAGAAGAAGCATAGCCGCCAGCATGCCGATGCACACCGGTATCGTGATGAACATAATGGTCCAGATTAGATTATTGCGGATTGCCATAAAGAAAATCCTGTCATGAAACAGCTCTTTAAAATTCTGCAGTCCTATGAAATTAAAATTCTGTGAAATACCGTTATAATCCGTAAAGGAATAGACAATGGTCATGATTCCCGGGAGCAGGATAACGGACACGCTGATCAGCAGCGCCGGAGCAATCAAAAGATAATTCCAGTTTATCTTTTTACTCTTCATTGGAAACCTCCTCTTCATTGGAGAAAAATGACCGGTATGCTGATTCATTTCTGCATACCGGCCATCTCCCTTCATCCCTTTTCAATCGCGTTTATCAGTTCATTGCCGGTTTTGGAATCGGAGGTACAAGGCCTTTAGCCAGTGCTTCCGCAAAATCCTTGTCTACCTTATCCAGATAATCGTTTACCGATACCGTATCGTACCAGACATCCTCAATATTCACCATGCTCTGCTGAGTGGAGGCCGGGAAGAATACATTATCATAGTAACCGAAATTTCCTTTATCTACTGCAGCTGAAATATTCTTTACCACATCAACAAAAGACTGTGATAAGTATCCCATCTGACTGGTGTCAATCGTGGATAAATCTTTCAGAGGCGTTCCCCAGTATCCCGGCCATGCAGCTGTCATCTCCTGCATAAATTCCGGCTGGAACATCATATCAATGATTTTGGCCGCTTCATCCTTATGTTCCTGGCTCACATTTGCATTGATGGAAAGCGTGCAGGAGGCACCCAGAGTATACGTTTCGTTTGGAACGGTTTCTGTGGAAGGGAATGGAATAAACGCAATATTTTCCGTCTTATCCCCGGTAAAGAAGGAGGCTGCCCACTGGAACGCGATTGACGGTCCAACAAAGAACGGCGCTTTTTCATCAGATAAAAGCTGCAGTGATTCGCTGAAATTCAAGTTCACATAATCATCGCCTGCGAGATATCCTTTATCCCACCATTCTTTTGACTTATCAATGGCCGCGGTCACATTCGGATTATTCCATTTTTCTTCTCCGGTCAGACACTTGTACATGGTCTCAGGCCCTGCAACATGAGTTAAAAATACGGAAGCATAGTTTTCATTTACCGGTTTCCAGCCTTTGTTTCCCGTGACAGATGCGTATAGTCCTTTTGCAAGGGCATCATCCATAATCTTTTCCATGTCCCCGATGGTCTTCGGTACTTCCCAGCCGTTATCAGCAAGTACTTTCTTATTATAAAAGACTCCCATCGTGCTGACCCCGCTGATTAAACTGTACAGTTTGCCGTTTACGGTTCCTGATTCATAGAAAGGTTTCAGAATCCGGTCACTCCAGCCATATTTTTCCGAGTATTCATCCAACGGCTCCAGTTTGCCTGCCTCCACAAGCGGCATAACGAAAGACGGACCGGAACCGTATACAATATCTGGTCCCTGATTTGCCGCCAGAGCGGTTGACATATCCGTATCAACGGAAGGTCTGAATTCAATCGACAGCTTATACTGATCCTGAGAACTGTTATACTTATCTGCAAGAATCCGCTGCATCGCTTCCTGCGCGTATGGCTCCGCTCCCCAGAACCACAGGGTAATCTCCTCACGCCCTTTTAAGTCCTGGCCTGCTGTCGTCTCCTGGGCCGCCGAAGCTGTCTCTCCTGCAGCTGTTACCCCCGATGCATCACTCTCCGGTGTGCTGGTGGTAGATATGCTGCACCCCGATAAAAGAGTTCCTACCATAGCCGCTGATAAAGCTGCTGCAAAAAGTCTTTTTTTCATTTCCTTTTCTCTCCTTTTTCACTGATTTTTTCACGATACCCGTCGATTTTTGATAAATTTATGATAAATATTTGTGTAATTTCATTATATCATTTTATCTACTTTTGTCAATACGAAAAATAAATTCAGAATTTTCATATTTATACGGATTCTAATTCGTGTTTTATTCTTATTTATCAGTCTTTTATTTATATTTTTTGTGCAAATAAGCCAAATATGCTCAGATAAATACAAGTTAAATCACATTCTTTATTTTCATCCTGGTTTTCACATTTAATTTTCAAATGAAAAATATCCAAAAAAATAAAGGCAGAAAACGATGCTGTATTCTTCGTTTTCTGCCTTTATGATGTATGGTATTTATCTTTTATTTATCTTATCTGTTTATTTTAATCTTCCCACCGAATCACGCTCCACCACAAACGGTGTGAAATAATAGTTTCTGGCCGGCTCCGGTTCATCAGAGACCGGCGCCTCGATTCTGCGCAGCAGAACTTCAACCGCCTTGGAGGCCATTGTATCCGTATTCTGGTCCACGCTTGTCAGGGGCACATCCATGAGGCTGCACAGTTCCGTGTTATCGTAGCCGATCACAGACAGGTCGCCGGGTATGGAAAGCCGGTGTTCCTTTGCAAAGAGATAGACACCGTAAGCCATCAGATCATTTCCGGCAACCACTGCGGTGACGCCCTTCTCCCACAGAACCTCCATCCCGGCCCGCCCTGACTCTATGTCATAATTTCCATAATACACAAGATCCTTGTCAAAAGGGATCTTTGCTGCAGCCAGCGCTTCGCGGTACCCTTCCACCCGCTTTCTGGAAGTATAGACATTCATCTCACCGACGAGACAGCCGATTCTGGTATGGCCGTGTTTTATTAAGTACTCTGCAGCAATCCGGCCGCCGTATTTATTATCCGCCGTCACGAAATCGCAGAAAACCGCATAGGCGGCCCGGTCCAGCAGTACCATGGGGACTCCGCTTTTCTGAAGAGATTTTAACAATTTTACATTCTCTTTATCCATCGTTCTGGGCGGTATGACAAGTATCCCATCCACGTTCTTGGCCATCAGCCCTTCGATTGCCATATAAAAGCACTGGATATCATCATTCGTATAACACTGAAAGACCGTGTATTCCTGGTAAAACGCATGTCTCGACGTCTCCTCCGCCAGCCTGTGATAGAAGGAACTCATCACATCCGGCACCACCATGCCAAGCGTCTTCACCTTCTTGAACTCCGAAAAGTCAATCTCCGATTCCTTCTGAAACTGCATTTCTCTGGCGACACGTAGAATGTGCTCCTTCGTGTCCTCCGCAATTCTGGAAGGGCGGTTATTCAAAACCAGCGACACCGTGGTAGGCGATACCCCTGCCGCTTTTGCAATGTCTTTCACTTTTACTTTCAATGTTATCCCTCCCAATGGTTAGTTGATAAATATATTTATCAATAATATATAATATTTATCAGGTGGCGTCAACTGTTTTCTTTCATTAAGAATTCTTTTACTCTATTCCTTTTGCAGATTTGACCTGCTTCTGAAAAGCATCAACTGTAAACACATGATCACCAATCCCGCATTTCTGGCACACACGTGTAATTGGAGGTGGAGTAATAAAGCTACGGCTCAACAGTTCCGGCTTTGAAAATACTTCCTCCGGCGTTCCGTCGAGCAGAATCTGGCCCTGCATCAATACGATCACCCGCTCAAAATTAGCTGCAACAAATTTCATATCATGCGAAATGGTAATGCACGTTTTTCCCATATTTTTCAGATGATGGACAATTTCCGAAAGCCGTTTAACGCCCTTTGTATCCTGTCCCATCGTTGGCTCATCGAAAATTACTACCTCCGTATCCATGGCCAAAACCGCTGCTATGGTACAAAACTTCTTTTTTGCCGCCCCCAGATCCAGCGGATGGGATTCCAGCAGTTCTTCCAGCCCGCATATCTCAGAGGCATTCTTTACACACTGCTCTATTTTTTCATTGCCAAACTTAAGCTGCTTTGGACCAAATTCCAACTCTTTCAATACCGTGGATAAAAACAGCTGGTCATCAGGATTTTGGAACACGTAACCAACGTGTCTCGACAGTTCCGCTACCGACTTTTTAATCATTGAGGCTCCATCAAACAGAATATCCCCTCCTGTCGGCTTTAATATACCATTCAGCTGTTTTACCAACGTAGTCTTTCCGGAACCATTCTGTCCAATGACTGCTACAGATTCATTGTCCTTTATTCCCAAAGACAGATTCTTTAAAACTTTATTTTTATTATCATAAGAAAAGTCAACATTTTTCAGTTCTATTTTCATCGTTCTTCCTCTATCCTGCTTGCCAAAACTGCACTCACTGTTTCTTCTTCCCGAACCAGTAACGGACCATGATACAGATTCATTTCTTCCAGGCACTCTCCCATAATTGTAAAATCGGGGACTCCTGCATACTCCCGTAGAGATTTATCCGAGAACACAACCGTTGTCTTTTCCAGTTTCATAATTTCAGAGTCATGAAGAACCATAACACGATCTGCAATTCTTGCTACTCGCTCCATGTCATGGTCTACAATAATAATGGTCATTCCACGTTCTTTTAAATCGTTAATAATAGAAAATATTTCTTCACTCCCCATAGGATCTAACTGAGAACAGCATTCATCCAACACGACAATATCCGGATTCATGATTAAACATGATCCCAACGCTACACGCTGAACCTGTCCTCCTGACAACTGAAGGGGATTCCTGTCCAGAATCTCCGTTACACGCATCAGTTTCGCCATCTGCTCAACCCTTAAAAGCATCTCATCTCTTGGTACCCCAATATTTCCAAGTCCAAAAGCAAGTTCGTCGCGGACAGTACTCGTTGTATATGTGAGCTGATTAAACGGATTCTGAAATACCAGTCCAATCTTAGTCGCCAGTTCTCCCATAGATAAATCCGATATTTTAGTGTCTTCAATTATAACATCACCTTCCAATTCTCCAGTGATATAATGTGGTATGAGTCCCACTAAAATCTGACACAGTGTTGATTTTCCCGAATCATTTTCTCCGATTACAGCCAGAATTTCCCCTTTTTTTACTTCAAATGAAATATCATGAAGTACCTTTTTCCCTTCTCCATTATACGAAAAAGAGACATTACATACCTGTATAATATCTTCCATATTTTCAGCCTCCCAGGAAACGGATCGCCGCTGAAGCAGCTGCGACAATAATAAAATAGGTAACAAATGCTATTTTTATTTTCTTATCACGTTCCGTCTCGACCGATTCTGTCAGTCGGGTCTTTTTTGTATTCTTAATCGTAAAGCCTCTAAGTTCCAACGTCATCCCTCTTTCCTGAACATCAATCAGAGAACTCATGATCACAGGTCCGATCAGCGGTACGAACGCCTTGATCCTTTTCATAACGCTACCCTCAGTTTCCAGGCCCCGTGCATTCTGGGCATTTTTAATAACTCCCATACGGCTTTGCATCTGAGGAATTACATTGATGGTGGCCAGGATCAGATATCCGACGTATCCGGTAAGTCCAACCCGTTCAAAGGCCGCCACCATTCGGCTGGTGTCCGTGGTTTTTGAAGTAATCCAAAATGAGCCGATAAAAACAAGCAGTGTTCCCACGATCTTTACAGCCATGACTGTGCCTTCCTTATACAGCTTCATAATTCCGAAATCATATAACATCGTTACGTTTTTCGGGCTGAATCCGCCTTGGATCAGAATAAGCATCACCAGAATCGGAATAGCAAACTTCACAACAAAAGTAACGAAGCTCTTGCCAAATTCCGCTTTAAATGCAGTCCAGATTAAAAATATGAGCAGTATATATGCCAATACCGGAGAAGGAAACAGGATTGTACTGATTCCGAGGGTCAATACCCCTATATATTTCACCACCGGATCTATAGCGTCGATTACCGTATCCTTCCTCTCATAACTAGAACTCACTTTATTTCCCATATGTAACCTCCAAATCGAAGTACCCTTTTTCAGGTAATAAGAAATGCCGCAATAAGTCCATTCTTCTTATTACGACATCCCTTCTATTTTCATTTTCTTGCTGCAGTTTACTTCTTTTTTAACGCATTCTGCTGGTACTGACTGATAAACCGTTTCGGAATCGTTTTCAGTACAATATAAGCGACAGCAAAGGCAATTCCTCTGTCAAGCAGATTTTCAAAGAAAGCAGAGGTAAGTACTCCTATCCAAATATTACCAAATGAGGCTATCAGGCCCGCTGTCACCACCGATGCACCGGTAGCTCCCGTCACTCCGCCAAAGAAAAACACAGTAACACATGACGTAACAAATGTAGACAACAGCGTTGCGACCAGGCAGGTAAAAATAACCCCTATAACGTGTCTAAAACATCCTGCTTTTATCATATAACCAGTCTGAAGACCCACTGCAATACTGACCAGCACGTATGGAAAATAAGTTGGATTAGACACCAGTGCCAAAAATAAATTAGTAACAAAGCCAATAACAGCAGCTACCCATGGTCCGCCGAGAGCCGCCCCCAGAATCGTCCCAATCAAATCCAGAAATACAGGAAGCTTCAGTGCCCCTGCAATAGAACCGCCAACCAGATTAATTCCGGCACAAATAGGAATCAATACGATCGTTTTTGTAGAAAACTCCGCAGTAATGCTTTTTAAAATTTTGTTCATTTTATACCTGCCTTTCTCCTGTAATATCCCCCTTGAAGATTACTATACTTTCACATAATAGTCAAATTTTTATTGCCACGCCATTTTGTAAATTTCTTCCAGATCTCTTCTGTGAAGTTTTCGAACAGCTCCCGTTGTTCCATCGGCCCGAAGGGGGATCTGCCGTGCTAATCTTTGTATATCATTTTCTTCTGAATGGTTCACAATTTCTTTCACTTTCAAAGGCATATGCAGCGCCTCGAAAAATTGTTCAGTCCGTTCAATTCCCTTTTCTGCCTGTTGTTCTGGTGTCAAGGTATCGTCTACTCCAAATACACATCTTGCATATCGCGCAAAACGGGGAATATCAGATCGGTAAACGTATCTCATCCAGGACCCCATCATAACTGAAAGTGTGTCTCCATGAATGCAGTTAAATAGTGCACTCAGCTCATTTCCAAGCGCATGCACACACCAGTCCTGCGTACGTCCCAGGCCCAGGAAATTATTTTGTGCTATGCTTCCTATCCACATAATTTCTGACCGCAGTTCATAATTTTCCGGTTCCGCAAGACACCTTCCGCCAATTTCCACCAGTGTTTTTAATGATGCTTCTGCCATTCGGTCTACTACCCCAACAGTCTCTTCTTCGCAAAAATACCGTTCGCAGATATGTGAAAATATATCCGTTATCCCTCTGGCTGTCATGCGCTCCGGAAGTGTATATGTAAGCACGGGATTCAGGAATGCATAACGCGGTATAATCCACGAAGAACTAATCAAAAGTTTTTTTCGTACTTCCGTATTATTAATGACTGCCACATTGCTTGATTCACTGCCTGTCGCTGGATACGTAAGCACCACTCCAATCGGGAGTGCGCATTCAATCAGAGATTTTCTTTCAAAGAAATCCCAGACATCACCTTCATAACACGCGCCTGCAGCAATGGCTTTCGCAGTATCAATCACACTGCCGCCTCCTACCGCAAGGATAAAATCAATTTTTTCTCTTTTACACAACTGTACGCCCTCACGCACAAGTGTCAAATGAGGATTTGGCTGTACTCCCTGCAGTCTGGTGTATATGATATTTGAAGTCCGGAGTACCTCCTCGATTTCTTTCATTAACGCCGTTTCAAATGAATCACCGCTGGAGACAAGAAGTATATTCTTAAGCCCCGCAGCAGTAAGTTCATTTCCAATTTTTTTCTCGGCCCCGTTTTCTTTTATAAACTTTGTTGGAACTTGATAGATAAAATCTTTCATTTCATCCTCCTGGGATCACTGGCACTCTTTGGCACATGAATTGCCGTGACAAATCAGAAAATCATATAGCTCCCGGCATGTATGTGCCACATAGTCCGGACGTTCAGCCATCAGTTTTTCAGCATCTCCATCACCATACGTAACGCCAGCAGCAGCAATACCATTTTCTCTTGCCGCTACAATATCTGTATAGGTATCTCCGATATAAATAAAATCTGTTTTCTCTTTTTCCGGGAAATTCTCTATAATCAGCCGTATCATATCCGTTTTTATTCTGCTGCCGTCATCAAGTGTTCCATAGGCTCTTTCAAAATACTTTTCCCACTGTTTATTCTTTATCAGACGCCTTAATGCCGGCTCTGCCTTATTAGAAGCCAGAAAACACGTTGTTTTACCGGACAGTTTGTCCAGTATCTCCTTCATTCCCGGATATAAGGAGGTAAATGGAAAAGAATTAATGGTTCTATAATGGATACGAATCAATTCTGCAAACCGTTTTTCTTCCCAATCATCGCTCTTTCCTTTTAACAGCCGATATAATTCTTTCGTCGGAAGTGCCAGGTTACCCGCATTCCTCCGAATATCACAGGGGATTGTAATCGAACACTGTTCACATGCATATTCCACCGATCCCCAGACATCCTCGCACGTATTGGCTACTGTCCCGTCAAAATCAAATATATAGACCGAATACGGAAGCTCCATTCTGTCACCCTTCCTTCTCTTTCATAAAACATTCCAGTGCTTTTCTGTCCGGTGACGATCTGGCACCTTCATGTGCAACCGTATATCCGGAGACAGCGTTGCAAATCTTAAGAGTCTTCTCTATTCCAAAGCCGGAAAGCATGCATGCGATAAACGCTCCGTTATAGACATCTCCCGCTCCCACTGTATCCACCACCTCCACACGACAGGCCGGCGCTTCGTATTCGCCCTTGCTGGTAAAAATCATGGAACCCTTATCGCCCATTCTGGCGACAATCATCCGGTCTTCTTTTGCCAGTCCTGCGGCTGTCACCTTCCAATCCTGTCCGGGATTAAGATAATAGATTTCTTCTTCTGCGGAACCAAGCACATAATTGCAGTTCTCGACAATTTTCATCGTTGAATTGCGAAATGATTCTTCCAGCACTCCGTTGGTCACTCTCAAATTTAAATCATATGAAGTGGGAATTCCCTTTCTATGAGCATAGGCAAAAAGTTCCTCTACCGCCTTTCTGGAGGATGTGTCCCGAACCGTTACCATACCGGATGAATGAATCCAGTCAGCACTGTCAATCAGAGCATAATCTTCATCTGTAAGCTCCAGTTTCTCAAAACTGCGGTCTACTCTCGGCCAGCCCCATAGATATCGCTCGCCAAATTCATCTATAAAAGCGAATACTCCAACTGTATTGACGGTTTTGTCTGTTTTTAAATAGTCCGTGTATACATGTTCTTTATTTAGATCTTCAACGACAAACTTCCCATATTGATCGTCACCAATCGTGCCTACTATGTATGGGGATATTCCCAGCTTAGCGATAGCTGCGGCCGTATTACCACAAGTTCCTCCGCCAACCATTCTGGGAACCGTGAACTCCACCCTTTTTCTGGACTCATCAAGATATTTGGGGAAATGTACAATAATATCCGTCCCCACATCACCTACGATGACAACTTTTTTTTCGCTGTTAAACTTCAGCATGCACCCCTCACCGCCTCAACAAATGCCTTTACTTTTTCGGGATCTTTAATTCCGCTCCCATCCTTTGGCAGCACGTCAAAATTAGTGAACGTAAAAGAATCAACTCCATATGGACTGGTAATACGAATTGCCTCGGCGACATTCTTTTCATCTAGTCCACCCGCTATAATACAGGGGATCTTTGTGCTTTCAATAATCTTTTTATCAATATTTCTGTCGTGACAGGCACCGGTAGCTCCAATATCAGCCACATGATCCGCTTTCGTATCGATCAGGAATAAATCGGCCACAGTCTCATATTGGCGGACATACTCCATAACCTTCTGGTCTTCCAGGGGAACATTGGTAAGCACCGGAATCGCCTGCATAATCTTCACACGCGGAAATCTGGATTTCAGGACTTTAATATCTTCCGGTGTGATCGCCTCAATATATCCGGAAAGATGAAGAATATCCGGCTCCACCTCTCGTAAATTCTCACTGATTTCCTCAATGTCTTCCGCAATTGTCAGTCCCACTTTTGTCGCGGTTGGCTGAACATTCTCAAAGATCTCGCGTGCTTTTTCACAGGTGACCTGACCTGGCGTTCGTTTAATCTTTCCATAAGATACCCCGATATTAGTCGCCCCCAGTTCCACCACCATTCTTGCATCTTCCACTGTTCTGATCCCATAAATTTGTATAATCATTATTTTCTCCTTCTCTCTTTTGCAAAGTGCAGGCAAACGCCGCATTTACAACCTGCGTCTCCCTGCACTTTTTACTTAAAATCCTATTCGGACTGCTACCAAAATGAATATCCATGCCACCAAAAGCACAGGAATCGCTATCTGAAGACCAAATTTAAACCATTTACTGAATGGTACTCTGGACATACCACACATTGCCATAGTAGAGCCCAGGGTTGGTGTAATCATGTTGAGTGCCGAACCACCAATCTGGAAAGCCAGTACGGTTGTCTGAGCCGTCAGACCGACAATCTGACCCAGCGGCCCAAGAATTGGCATCATAGCAACAGAAAGGCCGCTTCCTGAGGTTATAAAGATATGGATAATCGCGGTAATCACCGATATAAACACAGCAGCTACAGATGGTGACAGAGTTGATAACGGGCCAGACAGGCTCTGGATTATAGTATCGAGTACAGAAGCATTTTCAAAAATTACCTGAATCGCTCTTGCAAGTCCTATCAATAAGGCAACACCTGCAGTTGTCGCTGCGCCCTTTACGAAAATATCGATCGTCTCTTTCAGTTTCTTTCTTGCGACAAGGCCTGCTGCAATACCACATACAATATTCAATCCGCCAATCTCATTCAAATACCAGCCAAACTTCAGAGAACCAACAACCATCATAATACACATGAAGAGAAAAATTACCAGTACCAGTCCCTGTGACCGATCAATCTTAAAGTTATCCAGTTCCCCTTCCAGAGCCAGACCTTTTGTGTCGATTCCGCTGCAGATACTTTTTTCACGGTTCTTTTTCACTCTATTGCCATAAAGAATGATGACAGTACCGACTACAAGTGTTTCCACCAGCCACATGATCGTTCTGAATCCAGCGCCTGAGAAAATCGGCAGACCAAGTATAGACTGTGGAGTTCCAACAACCGCCGCGTTAATCGCTGACATGGAGAATCCAACGCCGCTGCCTGCAAGTATCAGTGCCAGCCCCACTGCCAGGTCGTATCCCAGTCCAACGGAAATCATACACGCAACCAGTGTAAAAGGAATCAGGCCGTCAGGTCCGCTTACATAACCCAGGAATGAAAACAAAAACACCATCAGTAGAAGCACCATTGCATCCGGTATTTTGCTCTTATCCAGTTTCTTAAGCATAACGCCAATTCCGTTATTGAAAGCGCCCGTTGCCTGAAAAATTGCAAACGTACCTGTTGAAGCAAATACAAGGAAAATAATCATGCCGGCATCTACAAGTCCCTGGTTAACACTTCCCAGAAGAGTTGAAATGGAGGTTGGGTTACTTGCAACAGCCTGATATGTACCAGGAACAACGACTGGTCTTGAAACGCCTTCTATCATGGTTCTCTCAAAAGAGCCCGCAGGAATAAAGTGGGTCAGCAGCGCAGCCGCCAGTACGAAACACCCCAGCAGAATATAGGGGTTAATTCCAGTCCCGCCCTTCTTATTTTTCTGTTCCGTATTATTTTTCATCTTTTTTAATCCCCCTTAATCAAATTTTGCAATGGATTCCTTTACCAGCGCCCTGAATTTGTCCATATCCAGATCAAATCCTACCCATGCATTCTTTTCTTTCTTGGACTTATTGTTGTAATCTACAACCGTCTGTCCAAGCCCTAATCCATCCTGTGTGTTTACGCTTAAGTTAGTATGAACCATAGTAAACATATCCGGATCAACCAGATACGCCATTGCGCACGCGTCATGAAGATGCATTCCTTCAATATGACCTTCCGGAGCCAGGAACGGCTGGGCAATCTTATTACTGAAAAAGTCAAGCAGTCCGCCAATCACGCGGCTTGTTTCTGTCCCCAGTTTTTTGACCGCTTCAACATCTTCTTTAAAGAACTGTGCCTTCAATGTAACATCAAGGCCAAACATATAGACTGGTACTCCTGAGCTTGCCACAATGTCGGCCGCCTCCGGATCAACATAGATATTAAATTCCGAATTCGGAGTATAGTTTCCGCCAAAGCATGCTCCGCCCATGAACACGATTGCTTCTATTTTTTCCTTTAATTCCGGATAAGCCATGAGCAAAATTGCAACATTCGTCTGTGGGCCGGTAGCCACAATTGTAACCTTCTCATCGGATTTTCTTAAAATATCTACCATTAAATCAAGTGCCTTCAGTTTCCTGTCTTCCACGGTCGGCAGAGGAAGCTCTGCTCCGTCAATTCCAGTCTTTCCATGAATATAATCCGCAATGATCAAATTCCTCTTCAACGGTTTTTCTGCTCCACGTCCGACAGGAATATCTTCTCTTTTTACCAGACTAAGCAGTCCTTTTACATTTGTGTAGGTTCGATCCTGTGTCTGATTGCCTGCTGACGTCGTTATCGCCACAATATCCAGTTTTTCTGATGCGAGACCAATTAATAATGCAATTGCATCATCATGTCCCGGATCACAGTCATAAATTACCTTTCTCTTATTCATTTGTCCTCCTCCAGTCACTCACAAGGCATCTTTTCTGGTCTTTCACCTCATCAGGCCCTGTCACTTTTTGGTTTCTGATACTTTTATATAAAATTGTTAAACAATTATATATCTGTTTCAACTGACAGCTTCATATTTTCCACTTCTTCTCTTTCTGGAATCGACGGAGCCGCGCCTTTTCTGGAAACAGCAATTGCCGATGCCTTTGCTGCCATATTTAATGCTTTTTCAACTGACAGCCCCTGTATAATAGAAGCCAAATAATACCCGGTAAATGTATCACCGGCTGCCGTTGTGTCTGTTACAGGAACCTTGTAGATTCCCTGTTCTACTCTCACAGTTCCTTTTGCGTAGACAGAACCGCGTTCTCCCAGCGTCAGGATAATTTCCGCATTCGGAAATTTTTTCAACATTGCCTCAAGCATTGCATTGTCTTCTTCCACGCCGTTTGTCAGCGTCTTCGCCTCGATCTCATTCAATATAAAATAATTTACATACTGCAGCGGAGCCTTTAAAAGTTCCTCATCTATAGGGGACGGATTGAGTGCGATAACCATTCCTCTCTCATGTGCCCGTTCCATCAGATAAGACAGTTCGCTGATCTCATTCTGAAGAACCAGCATATCACCGGCTTCAAAGTGCTCCAGCACCTCATCTGCCATACCCGGGGTTACCGCCCGATTGGACCCTCCATACAGAAGAATGCAGTTATCTCCATTCCTGTCCTTCTGAATAATCGCGTTTCCGGTTCTCGTGTCTGCTTTCATCTGCACAAACCTGGTATGTACGCCGGATGCCCTTAATATTTCTTCCAGAAACGCTCCATCTTCGCCAATTACACCCGCATGATAAACTTCTGCCCCCGCTTTGCTCAGGGCAATCGACTGGTTTAATCCTTTTCCTCCGCAGAAGACGTTTAATGTATCGGATGAAATCGTTTCTCCTTTTTTTACAATGTGGTCGACATTGTATACGTAATCAATATTTAATGACCCGAAATTTAGTACTCTCATATCCACCTCTTAGGAAAACATTTTCGGAAACTATTTTCTTTATATAAAATTTATCACTTTCGATTCTGTTTGTCAATATAATATTGTATATTTTTTATTTTTTCTTATTTCTCATTCTTATTTCTTAGGTTATAATGTCTATATACAGACTATCACTTTATTTTTTATAATTGATAAGCAGCAATTATATTGGAGGAACCGAACCATGAATATCAGAGAAATAGCGAGATTGGCAGAAGTATCTGTCTCTACCGTTTCAAAAATAATAAATCACAAGGACGACAGTATCAGCAGTGAAACCAGGGAACGCGTATTAAAAATAGCAAGGGAATACAATTACGTTCCATATGCTTCCACAATTAATCCGTCTGCAAAAACATGGCTTCTTGGCATCCTGGTAAAATCCTCCGCCTCCATAGATACCACTGTAAACGGGATCATAGAAACAGCTCAAAAAAATGGTTATATTACCATCGTGTGTGAAAGTAATGGAGACTTGACACAGGAGTTAAAGAATATCACCGCATTCTGCAAAAACCGGGTAGATGGCGTAATTTGGGAACCCGTTGCTTCAGAAAGTTTAAACCACGCCGTTCATTTTCAGGATCTTTCAATCCCGTTTCTTACGTATAATGGAAACGACGCCGAAACCACGATCATTGATTATGAAAGACTTGGCTATCGTGCCACAGAAACACTCATAAAAAAAAGACATACTAATATCGCATGTCTTCTTGCAAATGGAAAAAGGACAAATCTTTTTTTATCCGGTTATAAGAAATGTCTTTTTGACCATCAGATTACATTAAATAAAGAACTGATATTTCACGAAATCAATGAGATGTTAATATATAAAATCAGTAATCATATGATCAGCGGAATTGTCTCGTCTCATTTTTCCAAAGCATTGTCCATGTATGAGGCAATTGATACTCTGCATTATCAAATTCCTTATGATATATCCCTGATTTCCTTAAAAGATGATGCCAGAGACCGGATTGACTTCCCGCATATTTCCACCTATACTATTCCGAACCTGGAATTTGGTAAATATTTATGCAGTAAGCTACTGTCCGTCGTGGAAAAGAATCATTCATCTTTAGAAAACTTTCAACCAGAAATTGTACTGGATCATTCTTATTCCATCGATATTCCGTTTCATTTAAAATCGAAACGGATTACCGTAGTAGGCAGTATCAATATCGATAATTACTTAAACGTCGACAATCTTCCTCGCAGTGGTAAAACAGTCAGTACCTCCACTTCTTCCATATATCCAGGAGGAAAAGGCATGAACCAGGCAATCGGAGCCGCAAAGCTTGGACACCGTGTTTCCCTGATCGGCAATGTGGGATCTGATATAGAATCCGGTAAAATATATGAAGCCCTTAAAGAATATGACATTGATTCCCTCGGCATTAAGCGATGCAACGGCACCAATACAGGAAAAGCCTATATTTTCGTAGAACCTAATGGAGATTCCATGATTTCTATTCTATCTGGTGCCAACAGTTATTTCAGTCCTGCTGATATAAAAGAAAAGGAACATCTTTTTGAAAACACGGGCTACTGTCTCGTTCAGACAGAAGTTCCGCTTGATACCGTGTTGGAAGCCTGTTTGACAGCCCACCGACACGGTGCAAAAAATATATTAAAGCCGTCTGCCTGCGGAAAACTCTGTGATGCTCTTTTAAAAGAAATCGATATCATTGTTCCAAATTCTGACGAACTAAGTGAACTCTGCCCAGCGACAGACAGTATGAAAGATCAGGCGCAATATCTGATTGACAAGGGTGTGGAAACTGTCATTATTACCTTAGGCCACAAAGGCTGTTATGTTAAAACCAATGGCTGGGACGACTATTTTCCCGCCTCAGCCTTCCCGTCTATCGATAATACAGGAGCCAGCGACGCCTTTATCAGCGCTCTTGCCTCCTACTTATTATATGGCTATCCTTTACGTGAGGCCGTACGAATCGCCACCTATGCAGCTGGCTTCAGTATTTCCAGAGAAGGTGTCATACCTGCTTTGATTAACAAAAGCAGTCTGGAAACGTATATCAGGCAAATTGATTCGGGACTTATCCATCCCATTGGATAATACAAAAATAAAACAGACCGTCAATACTGAAAAATGCGGCAGCACTGTCCTGCAAGCCAGGGCAGCACTGCCGCTATTCCATCTACCTCACCATAATTTCCAATATCTTCTCATCTGTCACTCGCATCCCCTGAGACGCGATTTCACCAATACTTTCAATGGTATTCTCTACCGTATCTTTTACAATTCCATCCCCCGGTTGAAACTCTTCTTTTTCCAGAGACAGATAATAGGCCATAATCGCCGCATCCACGGCAGTTGCTATCTTGGCCGCACACGATGCTTTTGCACCATCACAAATCATTCCAGATACATTGGCCAGCGTATTTGTAATCACCGCGCATATCTGCTCATATGATCCACTTAAAAGGTATGTAATTCCGGCACCGGCTCCGCAGGCTGCGCTGACGGCCCCACAGTACGCCGACAGTCTTCCTATTCCGGTCTTTTGATGGATTGCAATTAAATTGCTGAAGACCAGCGCTCTTACAAGCTTCTCATGGCTGCTTCCCATCTCTTTTGCATATTCAATCACCGGAACTGATACGGTAATTCCTTGATTTCCGCTTCCTGAATTAATCACGACCGGATAAAGACAGCCGCTCATTCTCGCGTCGCTTCCAGCCGCCGCCATCGCCCGCGCTCTGACCCGGATATCATTTCCATAATACTTCACAAGGTTTGCACCAACGGATACGCCGTATTCCTTCCGCATCCCTTCCTGTGCGATCATCTCATTGTATTCAATCTGACGTTCTATCAGCTCCTGAACATCTTCCATTCTGACTTCATCTGCAAAGGACATGATATCACGGACATTCAGACAGCTCCTGTCTGTCAGGGACTCCTCAAAGCCGTCCGAACGGTACGGCTTTTCATATAAAACCCGGCCATCCCTTTCCAGCTTTACCAGATTCGTGTGCTGATGGATGATCTCAGCCGTTCCCTCATGCCCATTATACCTCCCCGTAACCTTCACATGAAGCTTTGCCCGGGAATCCAGAACCTTAATTTCACAAAAGCCACGGTTTTTCAACAGCCTTTTTGCCCGTTCCAGTGCCTCTTCCGTTACTCCGCTCAAAACCTCCAGCTTTAAGTCCGGATTTCCGCCAACAGCTCCCAGCACTGCGGCTGCTTCAATCCCTTTTAAGCCGCCTGAATTAGGAACTACCGCACCTTTCACATTCTTAATAATATTTCCGCTGCTCTCTACCACCATATGATCGGGTATACCGCCCAGGCATTCAGCCGCCAGAGCAGCCGCATAGGCGACACAAACCGGCTCTGTACAGCCGAGTGCAGGGATCAGTTCTTCCGACAAAATTGCAGTATACGCTTGATAAGTTTCTTTATCCGTGTTCATCCTTCTCCATCTCTTTTCACCGCCGGAGAGACATTATCCCGCTACCCGAGGATTTGTTCCCACAGGCATTCAATATCTTTTATCAATAATTCTTCTGCCAGCTTTTCATCGTGATGGCGTATCGCATCCACAATTTTTACATGACCATTGGCATCTGTAGGATTACCTGTCTCCCAGGATTTATTAAAATACTGGTTTGCTCCTCTGGAACAAAACTTTAACGCATCATTCAAAGCCTTATACATAAACTGGTTGGAACAGCATTCGCACAGCATCAGATGAAACTCCATATTAGTTGACCAATGGGTTGTAATATCGTGTTTCTGTGCCAGTGCGCCGGCATGCTTTGCATGAGAGTTTAACCTGTCGATCTGTTCCTGCGTAATAATCTTCATCGTTTTTTTTAACGCGCCTGTCTCAAGGATAATTCTGTATTCAATAATCGCGCTGAGTTCAGACGGCGTAATAACCGGAAGCTGGTATCCGAATCTTGGAATATTCTTTAAAATCCCTTCGCTGCACAGCTGAACCAGCGCTTCTCTCACCGACGTCTTACTGCCTCCGTACTTTTCTACAAGCGTTCTCTCATTTAATATCGAATTGGCCGGGTATACTCCCAGAATAATATCATTGAGAATCCCCTCATAAACCAGCTCTTTAATCGATTGATTCGTTGTTCCCGCCATACTCATGTTTCCTCTCTGTTATCCTTTTGAGCATGTCCGCTCCCTGGATTTTCTGACCTAAATATAACACAAAATCAAGGATGATAACAAGTTTATATAATGGCTAATTCATTTGAAGCCATAGTGAAATTTTCAAAGCCCTGTTCTGTCACCACGCCCATGTCTTCAATTCTCACACCAAACTCGTGTTCCAGATAAATCCCCGGCTCCACCGTCATCACAGTTCCAGGAAGGATGATATCCCGGCAGGTTTGGTTAAATCTTGGATTTTCATGGCCTTCCAGTCCGATACTGTGTCCCAGGCCATGTTCAAAGCAGCCTCTGTATCCATTCCCATTAATATATTCTCTTGCTATAGAGTCAATGTCACACCCGCGAACTCCTGAGCAGATAGCTTCGATCGCCTTTTTCTGAGCGATACGCACCGTTTCATAAACTTCTCTCTGTCGATTCGTCACCCTGCTTACCGCAAAGGTTCTGGTACAGTCCGAGTGATACCCTCCTATGACCGCACCAAAATCGATCATCACCAGATCACCGGATTCAACCGTCTTATCGCCAGTTCCTCCGTGAGGAAGAGAGGTTTTGGTCCCGGAAGACGAGATAAAGCCAATGTCAAACCCCTCCGATCCCTGCCGTATCATAAAACTGCCCAGTTCAATTCTGATCTCAGACTCTTTCATACCTTCTTTTACGCGTGTTAATATATATTCGTATGCACGGTCTGTAATTTCCTGTGCAGTCCGCAAGCAGGATAATTCATACTCATCCTTAATTTTACGATTTTCCTTTATCATGGTATCCATGCACACTGCTTCGTTCAGAAAGACTCCCTCCAGGCAGTCTTTCAAAAGTACATATCTGCGCCAGGAAATCGTTTTTTCAAAACAGATATCTGATATTCTCAAATCCCTTATAATCTGTTTTAAGCCTTCTTCCACGTTATTACACATTCGTACATCGCAGTCTCTGACCGTCGACGCTGCCATCTCATAATAACGGAAATCGACTACCAGTACCGCATGATCCTGAGTAACAATCATACTGCCTTCCCAGATATCCGAGTAAACCAGATATTCCCGGTTTCTCCGGTCTTCAATCAGAGCCGCTTCCACTCCTTTTTCCTTCATCTGTTTCTGAAGCACTGCAATTCGATTAATTTTCTCCATTTCATTGCCCCCTTTTCATACTTAACCTTTTACTGCTCCGGCAAAGCTTCCGCCCTTCTGGAATCTTTCTAAAATAATATACAAAATTATAATAGGAACAATAATTAATGTTGTTCCAGCCAAAATCACCGGCCAAGGCGTAGAAAGTCCCTCGCTGATCGGGAGCAGCGAAATCGTTACTATCAACGTATATTTCGTCTGTTTTCGCAGATAGAGCAGGGGCCAGAAGAAATCATTCCATCGGGATATTAAGGTAACAGCTCCCCAGGAAGCCAGGGCTGGCTTAATAATCGGAACTACCACCTTTGCAAAGATACCAAAATCATTACAGCCGTCAATTCTCGCAGCCTCAATCAGTTCATCCGGCACATCGGAAATGTATTGATTCATATAAAATATTCCAATCGCAGTAGCGATTCTCGGTACAATCAGAGACCATAAACTGTTCACCAGATTTAATTTTTTCATAATGATAAAAAGCGGTACAGCCCCCACTTCAACTGGTACCAGCATGGTGGCAATGATAAAATAAAACAGAAATTTTCTGCCTGGAAAACGATATTTTGAAAATGCAAATCCCGCTAACGCACAGAAAAACAGGGACGTCACTGTTCCCATTACCGTTGTAAATACACTGTTGTAGGTATTCTGGGCGATCGGTATCAGTTCAAACAGTCTTTTAAAATTTGATAATGTGGGATTCTCCACCCACAGGGAATGGAATCCGGTCATACTTTCTGTTGTACTTTTAAATGAAATCAGACACATCCATAAAATAGGGAACAGGCAGACAGCGACTACCAGGACCAGGATGAAGTATACTGCGAACGACTGCCATTTTTTCTTTCCTATATTGTTCATTATATGCTCTCTCTGCCTCCTTTTCTGACAATAAACTGCACCAGTGAAATGATTGTCAGCAGTACGATCAGGATTACGCCAATTGCTGATGCATAGCCCATGTTAAACACATTAAATCCAGATTCATACATATACTGGAACAGGGACGTATTAGAGGTTCCTGGTCCCGGAAGAATATACGGTTCATTGAATATCTTCCACATATCTACTGTCAGGGTGATGGAACAAAACAGCAGAATATTGCTTATGGATGGCAGTGTAATATAAATAAACTTCTGATATGTATTAGCCCCGTCAACAGTAGCTGCTTCATAATAATCCGGTGATATATTTAACAGGCCTGATAACACGATCATGGTATACCACGGCGTATTCCGCCACACAATAAGCAGGATCACCGGAATCTTGGAATATGCCGTACTGGCCAGCCATGGAACTTTCTTTCCCAACAGTTCATTAACCAATCCGACGTTTTCATCAAACAGCATCCGAAAAATCAACCCCATCGCTACGGCAGCACAGATATTGGGCAAAAACGTTGCCGTCTTAAAAAACGCTTTTCCCTTTAACCACTGGCAGTTCAGCAAAGAGGCTATTAAAATTGCAAAAAATAAGATAAATGCAAGTCCAGTCAGCCAATACACTGCCGTATTAGCCAGGGCCTCCCAAAACATACCGTCAATCAGCATTTTCTTAAAATTATCCAGTCCTACAAATTCCGGTTTTCCGATTCCTCTCCACTTTGTAAGGCTTATGTAAAAAGTCCAGACTGTAGGAATTAACTGAAAAACCAGAAATAAGACAAAAAACGGAAGTATAAACAAATACGGCGCTCTATATTTTTTTAAAGTCTTAATCATCTTCTCACCTGTAAAGATATGACAGCAGAAACGAATCTGCTGCCATATCTCCCTCTGCTGCAACAGAAGTTATTTTATAATCTCAGCTGTTCCAATCTTTGCCTTTAAATTTTTATCCATATTGGCAATCGCTTCTTCCATTGTCTGGTCTCCGGCTACATATTTTTCTATTTCGGCTGAGATAATTTCGTCTCCCTCCGCATCCTGAGGTGTCACAACCATATTATCTGCACCGTTTTTGAGCGTCAGCGCTTCCCATTCCCGGAAAGACTGTCCTCCATAATAGTCAGACGGCTCTTTCCAGAATTCATCTTCTAAGAGTTCTAATGAAATTGGGTTTGTATATGGCGCGTTCTGTTCCTCCATCGATTTCACCCATTCTTCTTTCGATTCCTTGTCAAAGGTAAAATCTTTCCACATCTGCTCTACCAGACCTTTGTAAACACCGTCTTTTCCCTTTTCCAGTACACATAAATAGCTGGAAACCGGGGCTCCGGCCTTACCAACACCTTCAAATACCGGCGCTGACATAATTCTCCACTGGCCTGCCACTGCCTGGCAGTTCTGTCGCATAAATTCATCCCAGTAAGCTCCTATATCAAAAGTAGCCAGTTTCTGGCTGTTGATGGCATCATATAAAGCAGGATCATACATCTCCACCCGCATCAAAAGTCCTTCTGAATACATGGTGTCCAGTGCTCCCAATGCTTTCTTTGTACCTTCATCACTTCCAATAATTACATTTCCATCGTCATCCCATATTTTTGCATTCGCCTGAGGCATAAGCCCGCGTCTTCCCCAGCATTTCCAGGTCATGTTGTTAGAACCGATCCAGGATAAATATACATCTCCTCCGCTTTTTTCTTTCAGCTGCCGTCCTGCTTCCATATAGCCGTCCATTGTAGACATCTGTTCCGGATCAACCCCATATTGATCAAAAATTTCTTTGTTGTACATCAGCAGCTGCGGCCTCACGGAATCCGGGAGTCCGTACATCCTGCCGCCGACCATACCATCGGTAACCGCGCCGTCAACCATCTGATCTGTAAACGGCGACAGAAAATCCGTCTCATCAACCAACAATCCCGCCTGTACCAAATCCATCAAGTTAAGTCTGTCTAAAAATACCGCATCCGGCAAATCCTCAATTGCCCCAGCCAGAGATGTCATTGTGATCTTTTCCCTGGCATCTGCATTACTTTCTACCTGCACGAACTCTACAGAAACCTCTGGTGCAATATCTCTGTGATTTTCAAGCCATGTTTCGAAATACTGCTGACGGTACTGTGGATTTCCATTCATATAAAATGTCACAGTTCCTTTCGGATACACCGTCCCTTTCGCTTCCGTTTCCTGAGCCGTCTCTGTCTTACCCGTCTCTGATAACACAGTATCCTGTACCGTGGTCGTTGGTGATGTTCCGCTTTCTTTTGCTCCGCATCCGGCTAACAGCGACGCCGCTGCCGATACCATTAATAAAATTACTGCCCCTTTTCTTCTCATGATACGCTCCTCCTTTTAAATGCCTCTAACTGCGTCTACAATTACTCTAATCCTTTCGTACGGAATTTCCGTCGGAAGGGTACAGTCAGCCCCCAGTATAAATCCCTTTTTTCCAAACTCCCTGACTATTTTTTTTGCTTCCTCAGCCAGCTGCTCTTCTGTGCCGTCCACCATAACACCGCTTCGATTTGCCAGGCCCCCCATGACAGCAGTATCCGGAAATAACAGTCTTCCCTCTTCCAGGGAAAAGTTCGTTTCATAACAGCCCCAGTTAACCACATCAGCGAAATCACCGTATGTTTTATACCGGTTCATGTTTAAATTATTCTTGCACATATGCAGAAATGTATAACCATGTGCTTCCTTTACCGTATGTAAAATCTGCTTATCATACGGTTCTATCAATTCCTCAAATTCCTCATCTGTAAAATAATGCCGTTCTCCCCCTAAAGCTGCATAATAAACACCGTCAAGTCCCATCTCTATATATTTCTGAGACAGCTGGCACATACCGTCTGTAATTCTCTTAAATGCCTCAATTACTGGTTTTTTATTTTCCCTGATATGACTGCAGAACAGGTTTCTGACCGCCTCATATCCGTATCTGGCTTCAATTGGGTGAATTGCCGAAGCGCAGATTCCATGTATGGTACCCATTAGAAATGCACTGGTATCACATTTCTGCAGTATCTCTTCTACCAGATGAAGCTGATTCTGCATAAAGGGATCTTTTAATGAATATGACGGAATTTTATTCCAATCTTCCGGAACCCTTATATCTCCGACATCCGGAACCAGATTCTCGTTCATAATCTTCAGGATGTCTGTATCCGTCTTTTCGAAAAACTCCAGATGTGATTTCACTGCCTCCTCTCCAAATGCACGTTCTTTCGGGAAATGCAGAGAAAAACCAGTTGCTGTATGATCTGCTTCTCCCCCTTGAATCGCAGTTATTACCCGCTCCCTTTTAGTCATTGCTTACCTCCACACCATATAGTATTATCTCTGTTACTACTTCTGATAATACCACAGGTATTGTCAGTAGTCAATCTTTTTTTGACGGCTTATTTATTTGTATATCCACCTTCTGGAAATGGATGCCTGCCGGAAAGGATAAAACCATGAAACACCAAAAAGTACTTACAATGCTGGAAAGCATCCCCTTACCTCTCAGTCGGGCTTGATGTCGGCGCAGACTTCTCTTGGAGGTCCATCATGCTCCCCAATGGCATCCTCACTGGAAAACCCTTTAAGATCCTCCACTCGGATCCCGACTCCCGTGAAATTCCGGACTTGCACCGGTTAATCGAGTAGGAGGCTAACCATTAGTTGGTTAGCCGACCTCTCACACCACCGTGCGTACCGTTCGGTACACGGCGGTTCAATCAACTTAACAAGTAACACACCTGTCGGTGTAGTAATCTAACATTGAGACTAATCCGAATGTGGTTAGTCTCTGATTTGTTATCACATAGTTGAGTGCACCTTCACTCAATCGAGCAACTCTTGAGCCGCTGTAAGCTATAGCATACGCCTTTTGCCTATACATTCCTAACTTCATTAAATTCTTTGCCCGATTTTCAGGTGTTTTCCAGTGGACCCAAATACACATGCGTAATCGTCTGCGTATCTTTGCGTCCATATCCTTGCATATCCACTTCATTTCTCCGATGCGGAAGTAGTTTATCCAACCTTTAATTAGTTGGTTTAACTTCTCAACCTTATAGCTGTTACTTACTCCCCAGTTCCTTCGTGTAAGTTGCTTCATACGTACTTTGAACTTTTCTACCGACTTAGCGTGTGGTTTTACCTTATAGCCGTGCGCATGGCTATCAAAATAGAAGCCGAAGCCAAGGTACTTCAGCCCTTGGGGTCTGCCTACTTTACTTTTCGTCATGTTTACTTTCAGCCCTAGTTTCTCTTCAATAAACCGCGTAAGATTTCTCATCACTCGATTTGCCGACATTTCACTTCCTACCATAACAATACAGTCGTCCGCGTATCGCACAAAGTTCAGCCCTCTTTTCTCCATTTCCTTATCAAGTTCATTCAGCATGATGTTGGCAAGAAGTGGTGACAGATTTCCTCCTTGCGGTGTTCCTATCACTGATTCCTCATATTCATTGTCTACCATAATTCCAATGACTAGAAACTTTCTCACGATTGAGATTATATCTCCATCTTTGATTGTTCTTCCAATAATAGTCATCAGCTTATCGTGATTTACTGTGTCAAAGAACTTTTCAAGGTCAATATCAACAATCCATGTATTTCCATCATTCATCATATCGAGAGCGGTCATTATGGCTTGCTGTGCACACCTATTCGGTCTGAATCCATAACTATGGTCATGGAACTGTTCTTCATAGATTGGTGTTAACACCTGTGCTATCGCTTGTTGGATAAATCGGTCTGTTACTGTTGGTACTCCTAGGTTTCTAACACCACCATCTGGCTTTGGTATCTCCACTCTTCGTACTGGTTGAGGTTTATATTTTCTACTCCTCAACTGTTCCTTGATTTCTTCGCCATTCTTAACCAAGTGCTCTTTAAGTTCCGTGAACTTCATTCCGTCCACTCCCTCTGCACCTTTGTTTCGAAAGACTTGCAGATATGCTTCGTTTAAGTTTTTACTCGAAAGTATCTGCTCGATTAGACTACTTGTGTCCATGCGTTCTTTCCTTTCCGCCTCGCTTGATTTGACCACCCTTTTCCCGATTGGTTACGGCAGATGTTGTCATTTCTGCAATACGAGACATACTCAAACTGATTGATTGTTCGCCCCTTCGCTCCATCCCCATTACAGAGACTTCTTCACTACTATGGGCTCGGCTGACTTCTCACAGTTCGTTGTTACTAGGCTAATGAAACCTCTGTGAGACCTCCACGCTTAAGGTGCACGCTCTTTCTCTCCATATATCTGCCGCATTTACTCTGCCTCTACAAATATGGTAGTTATTAGACTTTGTTATCTTTCGCCAACTTATCTCTCGAAGCCTAGCCTCATATGCGATTTCTGTCCGTCAGACCAGAGATTTGCCTACAGCTTCCTTCAGATTCCACCTCGCGATGGACACCCTTGCTGTTCAGCTATACACTTCCCACTACCTGGGTGTGTTTGGGACTTTCACCCGTTAGAGCACGCCCATGGCGCGCAAACGAAACGTGCGCCTCCGGGCGCACCCTAAAAAGGAATGAACAAAGCTGCCTCCGGCACCCCGTTCATTCCTTTTCCAATGTTTTCAAAATAATACATTATGTAATTTACTCTTCCACTGCCTCATATGTCTCCGCAATCCGGCTCTCATCCCCCACGATATCAAGCGGCTCCATCGGCCTGCGCACATTCTTGTACTCCGCCATAGTGAGATCCTGAGCGCAGTTTCCCGGTGTCAGAGCCATGATATATTCTTTCAGCACCTCGTAGAATTCAGGCGTCAAATACCCCTGTTTCACCACGGTAATCCGGTAATCATATGCGCTTAGTCCGTACGAATTCAACACGGCCTCCGAGGTGATCGGTCCGCGTTCGGCCAGGATCAGCACGGTTACCGCATCTGTTTTCACGACTGCCGCCGTCGCTTTTCCTCCCTGACGGAATACCTCCACCAGCTCGACGTCTGGAAGCACCGTTCTCACGCTTCCCGCCGGATCGATCGTGCCGCCCAGGCTTATATCAAACCGGTCCCCCTTCTCCTTTGCGGCGCAGAACGCCACAGCGGGGCCGTCGATAAAATGGGCAACAAGAACTCCTTTAATCCCCTGTTTCAAAATTAAATCCAGCATATAAGCGTTATCACCGGCTGCTCCAGCCGTCACATTATCTGCAGAATCGGACAGAAACGCCGGATAATGATTGCACCGGTCCAGAGTTATAAGCGCCTCCAGCGGTTCCATGGCAGTTCCCTGAAACTTAAATTCCTTTCTCCTGTTCCAGATCTTCCTGCCCAGTTTTACAGCCGCTTTGATTCCCGGCTTTTTGTCCCCCACACCGGATATCACGATGGAGGAGCCTCCCTGTGCACAGTCCACCCAGGGCATTCCGGCAAAATAGGAGGCACACCAGACCCCCGGAACTTTCTCCAGTTCCGCTACCATGGCGATTACTTCTTTTCCAAAACCGGATTCCGTCATCATATTTTCCCCCGGCATCATAAATGGAAGCCGGATAAGCTCCGTCCATGGTTCCTTTTTCTCCTCGATCGCTTTCATCAGCAGTTCTGCCGCCCGTATACTGGTTTCCTCAATGTCGATGTGGGGCGCAGTCCTGTATCCATAGATAATGTTGGACAGTCTCGCAAGCGTATACGTATTATTTGCGTGAAGATCCAGCGCCAGCGCAATGGGAACTCTGGGCCCCACCCGCTCCCGCAGCATGCTGATCAGAAACGCGTCTCCGCTTCCGATAAATTCCACCTCCAGGGCTCCATGAGAAGGAAAAAAGATACCGCTCACCGATCCATCCAGAGGAAGCTTTTCCAGAATCTCTCCTGCCATTCTCCGGAAATCCTCCAGTTTTAGTATCCCCCCCGGCCAGGCACTGGCACAGAGTCCTGGAATCACCTCATAACCTGCGGCTTCCAGTTCTCTGACTCCAGGCGTCTCCAAAAGCAGCTCCTCCCCTTTCAGATATGTAAAAAAATCTTTTTGTTCAGACATCAGCGGAGAAAAGGAATTACTTTCCTGATAGATACCTGCTACGAATATTTTCTTTTTCATCTTACTATATTTCCTTTGCACTTTGTTTCATTTCGTTTATAATAAATAATACTATAACTTCTTACTCAGCTGAATTTTACAGGAGAAAAATCATGGGAAATGATAAAGCATACAACAAACCTGTCTACAATGAACTGATACGGGTTTCCAACTTATACTATTCCAACTGCAGCTTATCAGACTTACTGGATTATCTGGCAGGTATCTCCGGCTTTACATTTGTCCTGACTGACACCGGTTTTCATCCGGTCGCAGCCAGGCTGGTCTTCGGCAGCCAGAAGAATACCTTCGCCGCATCAGATCATGCTTTTGGAGAGATTCCCCCCGAAGAGATCTCACTGTCTTCTCCCGCCTCCGAATCGGAATCCGGTACCGCCGTATTTTGCATCAGAGAAGAGACTGTAGTCTGTAAAATACTTCCACTTCCCAACTACAGCTATTATCTCTGTATCGACGGCAAAATCAGTCTGACTGACAGCCGTTTTCTGGCCATTGTGGAGAATGCGCTTCCATTTCTCGCCCTGACACTGGATAAGGAGAAAGCATTTACAGCAGCAGGATTTTCCAATGATTTTTTTGCGCCTTTTCTTCAGGTCCTTCACAGCACCAGTTCCAAGACTCCGGACGAAATCAGAAATATCTGCAACATCTACAACTTTAATCCTGACTTAAAGCGGGTCTGTATGACACTCCAGCTCCAGAACGCCGGTGAAGATAAGGAAGAGCTCCGGGAACTCATTGCCAGACTCCGCAATTTACTGAATGCAGACAAATATTTTCTGATCTACAGCCACAACTTTGTCAGCGTCTTTCTGCTCTATCCTTTGGCTGATCAGGATCTCGACATTATAACGAAGAGCTATGTACTCTCCACCAGTCTCTTTAAGGAACTGGAATCCCGTTTTTCCTTGAGGATCGGAATCAGCAGCGCCCATTTTGGTGTGGAAACCATCGCGGTATCCTTCGAGGAGAGCTTTAAATCCATTAAGGTGCAGAAACAGCTGAATCTGCCAGGCAGTGCCTCCTCCTATTTCGAGCAAAGCATTTACCATATTTTAAATATACCGGAGCTTAAGGATTTCCGGAAGCTGAGCCGCGACATCATATCTCCCCTGATCGAATACGATGCCGCAAATGATACGAATTTTTTCGAAACGCTTCAGCAGTATTTCCACAACTCCTTTAATATCCAGAAGACCGCAAAGGCCCTGTATATCCACAGGAATACTCTCAGCTACCGGCTTCAGCACATTAAGGAGCTGCTGAAATTTGATTTTGACTTTGAGCATAACACTGATGCCCTTTTTACCCTGTACCTGTGTATCTGTGTCTATCAGCTCGGATATCACAAGGATTTCACCTCCTGAATTCCGGACTGCCCGCTTCACGGATCCGGACACAGGTGTTTATCCCTTAACGCCCGAGCTCATGCTTCCTTCTACGAAGTATTTCTGAAGGAAGAAGAACAGAATTACCATGGGCAGTATTGCTATGGCGGAAGCCGCCATCAACAGTGCCCAATCCACACCGTAGGTGTTGGTAAACTGGCTGAGTCCCAGTGAAATCGTCCATTTCGAGGATTTCGTCAAATAGATCAGCGGACCCATGAAATCCGTCCAGGACCAGACGAACGAGAAGAGCGCAACGGTAACGACCGCCGGCTTTTCAAGAGGCAGGGCAATTCTGGCATAAACCCATAGTTCACTGGCACCGTCAATTCTGGCGGCTTCCATGAATTCATCAGGAAGATTTCTGTAAAACTGGCGCATCAGGAAGATGAAGTACGCAGTCCCCAGGAAATCCGGCAGAACCAGCGGAATATAGGTATTGATCCATCCGAGTCTGGAGAACAGGCTGTACAGAGGAATCATGGTAACCGTAAACGGCAGCATCATGGTAGCAACCACCAGCATGAATACCTTGTCCCGTCCGGGCCATTTTAACTTGCCAAAGGCATAACCGATCATCGGGGCCGAAAGGACATTCCCCAGTACCGCCAGCGATGTGGTTTTCATCGTATTTAAGATATATTTCAGATAAGGGATCGCCTCAAAGGCCTCCCTGTAGTTGCTGAACTTTGCCGGCTTCGGTATCCATTCCGGCGGGTATGAAAAGATCTGATCCGAACTCTTTAAGGAAGTGCTGATCAGCCATATAAACGGCACGAAGAAAAACAGGCCGGCCAGACAGAGAGGAATATACTTCAAAACGGACTTTATGCGTCTTTTCATTCTTATTCACCTCCGTAATAGACCCATTTTTTAGATCCTTTGAACAGGAAAAAAGTTATGATAACCATGACCAAAAGCATGATAGTCGCCAGTGCGCTGGAATACCCAAACTTTAAATATTTAAAGCCTTCATTGTAAATATCCACAGCATAAAGCAGGAGCGAATTCTTTACGCCGCCAAGCGTTCCATTTCCCTTCGGCGCTGAGGCCGCCACAATGTAAGACTGTGTAAACGTATTAAACCCCATAATGATTCCGTTTACCACCTGGAAAAACGTCACATTTGAAAGCATTGGCCATGTAATATAGCGGAACTTTGAAAGCGGCCCGCCTCCGTCTAAATCAATCGCCTCATAATAATCTCTGGGTATATCACCGATTCCCGCCAGATAAACGATAATGGTATTGCCAATCCCCCAGAGTGTCATCAAAATGATTGCCGGCTTCGACCATTCCGCGGAAGAAAGCCACAGAGGCTGCGGAAGATGGAAGAATTTCAGCACCGCGTTGACCAGACCATACTGAGGATTAAGCATCCACATCCAAACGAGGGAACTTGCCACCGGCGGAACCAGCGTGGGAAGATAGAAAACAGTACGGAAAATCCCTCTTCCTTTGATGTTCATATTGAGCAGAACTGCCGAAAATACCGACAAAGCAATCTGCAGCGTGACTCCAATCACAACGAAATAGAGAGAATTATAGACCGCCTTATAAAATAAATCATCATGGAATATTTTCTTATAATTCTGCAGTCCCACAAACTTCGGCGCTTTCATCAGATTGTATTCCGTAAAGCTGTAATAGACGGTCGACAGGATAGGGTAAATATGAAACAGGATCAATCCAGCCACCCATGGCAGCAGAAACAGCATGGCCAGCCGGATCTGAGGTGCCTGCGAATTATATTTTTTCTTTTTCTTCATTGTTTTTCCACCTCTGATAGAAAGCAGGGCCGCCATCTACGGACAGCCGCCCCGCACTTCTTAGTTAGTTTTCTTATTCAGACTTTTCGATCCAGTTTTAATACTATCTGGCATTTTTCCACTCATCTGCCAGAGGCTGCAGCTGTTCGTACATACTCTCCACCGCTTCCTCTACCGTCTTGTCACCGGTATAGATATCCTGCTCTTCCAGTCCCTGAATATCTGAGTATTCAGCGCTGAACGGAACTGCCGGGAACGCCTTCGCCTTTCCTTCCAGTACACTCTGGATAAACGGTTCCAGCTGCGGAGCCTGTTTTACCAGTTCTTCTGATTTCAGAGCGGAGTACGCGGTCGGAAGGTTGCCAATCAGCGAACAGAATTTAACATAGGCGTCACCGGAAGTCAGATAACGAATTACCTTAAAAGCAGCGTCTGAATTCTTGCTGGTGGACGGAATGGAGAGAAGGCTTCCCTGAAGTCGTCCGCATCCTGCAATCTCCGGCTTTGTTTCGGTTACAGGAACCTGTACAGCTCCCCACTCGAAGTCATCCGGTGCATACAAATTGATAAAGTTCTCAAACCATTCTCCCTCGATGGAAAATACGATTTTACCCTGAAAAAGCGCATTGTCATTGGATGCATAGGCCCCGAAGCCGCTCTTAAACTTTGTTACTTCAGGAATGCCGTAATCTGTATAAAACTGTGCCTTATAGCTCAGAGCATTCTTAAATTCTTCACTGGTACACATAACCTGATCGTTTTCAAAATCATAGAATTCCGCTCCGAACAGGTATGGGATCTCAACTCTGTCGATCCATGGATAGTCCGGAACGTATCCGAGCCGTGTATACTCTCCGTTTGCATCCTTAACGGTTACCTTTTTACACATCTCTGCCATCTCTTCCAGGGTCTTGGGCGGCTCCAGTCCCAATTCATCGAGTACACCCTTGTTATAGAAAAGCATATAGGAGTCCATTGTGTATGGCAGACCGTACTGTTCTCCGCCATACGTTCCGAGGGCGTACACCGACGGATAAATATCATCGACATCCACATTTTCCGACGTAATATAACTGTCCAGCGTGCTTAACAGACCGGCCTGTGCCCACTTGCTGCACGTAGTATCTGATGTATGTACGATATCCGGGCCGTCTCCGCTGGGAATGGCAGTCAGCATCTTTTCTTCAGTCTGGGAGGCAAGAACCTCAACCTGGATTTCGTCCTGGCTGGCATTGAAATCATCGATTACCGTCTGAAATGCCTCTGCCTCACTTCCGCTCCACATATGCCACATGCTGACTACCGTTGCAGAACCGGAATCTTTCTTTTTCTGTCCGCTGTCTGCAGCCGTAGTCTCGCCTGAAACCGCAGTCTGGCTGTTATCCGCCTTTTCCCCCGACGAACCGCAGCCGGCCAGAGACACAGCCACCATGGCCGCCATTGTAAGAGTTGCCAAACATGTTTTCCTTCTCATAATCATTCCTCCTTGATTTTTTAAAAATAGCGGACCGTTACCAATACAACGGTCCGCCTCTTTGCCGACGTTTCACTGAGATCAAGTATATCGGATTTTTCTGATTATGGCTTCGTTACCATGCACATGGTTTTTTTTATATTTAATGCATTTTGCACAATTCACGCTCTTTATGTTATTTATTCTTTAATTAACAGTCAAAATATTGAAGTAATCTTCTTGATTTTCAATTTTCACTATACTATAATGACTCAAACCTAAAACAGAGATTAAAAGGAGGCTTTCCTAATGGTAATGAAACAACTTCTCGAAGTTTTCGATATTCTTGACGACAGCACAGCAAGCGGAATTCGTATGAAAAACTATCTTCTCTCTATCAGTCCGTCGGCAAATGTAGAGGTCTTTCCTCTCACCGGACCTAATGGCAGCACGGATGTAATACGCATTCTGATTCCCGGAAAAAGCGGGAAAACTGCCGGTAAAGCAGCACCTACCCTTGGTGTTATAGGCAGGCTTGGAGGCCTGGGAGCCCGGCCGGTCATGACAGGTTTTGTCTCCGATGGGGATGGCGCCTGCACAGTTCTGACCGTGGCGGCAAAGCTGCTTGATATGCAGAAAAAAGGGGATGTTCTGGAAGGAGATGTCATCATTGCCACACACATCTGTCCAAATGCTCCTACAGAACCGCATGAGCCGGTTCCCTTTATGGGATCTCCGGTGGAAATGCATCAGAACAATGAAACTGAAGTCCTCCCTGCTATGGATGCCATTCTCTCGGTAGACACAACGAAAGGGAACCGGGTGATTAACCACAGGGGCTTTTCGATCTCAAATACAGTGAAAGCCGGCTATATTTTAAGCGTGTCCGAGGATCTTTTAGATATCATGCAGACTACCACAGGACAGCTTCCCCGCGTATTTCCTTTATCCACGCAGGATATCACCCCTTACGGCAATGATTTATACCACATCAACAGTATACTCCAACCGGCAACAGCCACGGAGGCTCCCGTAGTCGGTGTGGCCATTACAACAGAAACCATGGTGGCAGGCTGCGCAACGGGCGCCAGCCATCCTGCCGATCTAGAGGAGGCAGCCCGTTTTGTTATCGAGACAGCCAAATACTACGGAAGCGGGAAGTGCTGTTTTTACCGAGAAGACCAGTATCGCCGTCTCACAGAGTTATACGGAACCATGAAGCATTTACAGACGCCCGGCAATACGTGCGGCATAAGGTGATCAGTTCAGAAAGGAATGGCTTATGACAGAATACAGAAAAGCCCATAGCGGTGAATTGCCGCAAATCATCGAATTCATCAACATGGTTTTCAGCCTTTCCGGCACGCCCCATGATTTTGCCTCTCTGCTTCCCAAACTGTACGGAGATAACAGGGAAACGGAATCCCTGCACTATCTGGCACTTGAAGACGGGATCATCAAGGCAGTTGTCGGCTCATTTCCAGTAACTCTTTGTTGCTCCGGACGATCTCTCACATGTGCGGCAATCGGCAGTGTAGCAGTCCATCCAGACAGCCGCAAAAAAGGCTATATGAAGCAGCTGATGAAGGATGCCATCACCGATATGAAGGAGTATCACATTGAACTCAGCTGTCTCACCGGTCTGAGGCAGCGTTACCGCTATTTCGGTTATGAGCCATGCGGGGGCGTCATGACTTATCGGTTCAGCCGGGATAATTTCCGCCACTGCAGCAGCCTTTATCCGCATTACAGTCTCCGCCTGCGGGAAGTAACGGCAGTCTCTGATCCTGTATGGAAGCATATTATACAGCTTCATGGAACCTCATCATTCCGCACCGAACGCGCTTCTGCCGACTTTGCAGATATCGCAGGCAGCTGGTTCCATCACACGTTTGCATTTTTTCACAATGACCTCTTTGCAGGTTATATGGTGGCGAAAAAAATACGATATGTGAACTGATGACCGTATCAGATTCCATGATCTTCTCCTGCCTGGAAACCTGTTTTTCGGAACTATCAGAGGAAGAGCTTTGCCTGGAGGTCTACCCTCATGAGACCAGCCGCATGGAATTTTTATCCGTTTTATATGAACGCTGGCAGATGAGACAGGATGATAACTACCAGATTCTGGACTATGAGGCCGTACTTTCCTTTTTTATGAATTTAAAGGCAGCTTCGGAACCGCTTTCGGACGGAACTGTCCTTCTTTCCATTCAGGATTTCGGAAACTATCGGATAGCCGTGAAAGATGGGGTTCCCTCTGTCTCACGCACAAAGGCAGTCTCCCCCTGGCAGCTGTCCAGCACAGAAGCAGCGCGTCTCTTCTTTTCACCTGACCGCCACGATATGAGAAACCGTCTGAGTCTGGAATCCCGGATCAACTGGTTCCCGCTTCCCTTATCCATGTGCTGCCTGGATAAATGTTAGAACAGGAAAAAGACAGCTATTCGCTGTCTTTTTCCTCATAAACTTCCCTGTTCTCTTCATACCTCAGTGTGTTGGGTCCCAGAAAACGGCCGGTTCCCCAGTGGTTATTAAAGGTATCAACTTCCTTTGCAACCTCTTTTTCAAGTTCATGACTCTCTTTCTCCATCTTATCACCTCAGGGATAGTATGGACAGCCAGGCGTCATTTTATATCAGAATACTGCGCATCATGATAAATTATATTTTAATCTGTCATCTGCTGTTTAAATACAATCCGATACATCCCCGAACCGGTATTGGCCTCCATGAATCCTTCCATAGCCCGAAATTCCAGTCCATCGGCTTCCTCCACACGAACTGCACGGTCGAGGCGTATGGATGCACTGGTGTTGGCCGGGATTTCTGCAAGCAGTGAAATCCTGCTGCCCTCTGCCTCCCAACGGACGCGGACCGGACCATATACCGTCTCATGAACGGCATCCGTATAGCTCAGTCCTCCGCCCATACGCGGCCAGATCACCAGGTGCCGGAATCCGGCTCCCTCCTCTGCTTCATCCGTATCAATTCCCGCCATGACGCGGTACATCCATTCACCGATGGCGCCGTAAGCATAATGGTTAAAAGAATTCATCCCCGGGCTCCACATGGTTCCATCCGGTTTGATGCCGTCCCAGTGTTCCCAGATCGTGGTGGCTCCCATTTTTACCTGATACAGCCAGGAAGGGTAATCTTCCTTCAGGAGCAGGTCATACGCCTCTTTCAGACAGCCGTTCTGACTCAATGCATGGCAGAAATACGGGGTTCCGATAAAACCGGTCACAAGATGGCCGTTTTCTTTCTCCAGAAGCCGTTTCAGGCCATCGGTAACCGTCTCCTTCTTCCCTTCCGGCACCAGTCCGAAGAAAAGGGCCACGATGTGGGCCGTCTGCGTCTGAGCCGTCATCGTTCCGTCTTCATGGAAAAAGGTGTCCTGGAATTTCTTCACGATATGGCCGTACAGCTCTTCGTATTCCGCCGCTTCCTCTTTCTTTAATATGGCCGCAATTTTAGCAAATAAGCCGGTGGAATAGGCAAAATAGGCGGTGGAGGTCAAATCGGTGGGGGTTGCTCCGAAAAAGCTTCCCTCCTCGGCGTCAAGCGCAACCCAGTCGCCCAGCTGGAGCCTGTAATTCCAGATGTAGTCCTCCGAATGCTCCTTCATAAATCCAATCCACCGCTTCATACTGTCATACTGACGCTCCAGTATCGCCGTATCGCCGTACATCAGATACATGGTCCAGGGAATGATCACCGCCGCGTCTGCCCAGGCCGAGGCGGAATGCGGTCCCTGCTTTAACAGCCAGTTTCCCTCCGCATGTTCCTCCTCGATATTGGGGATTACGTGGGGAACTCCGCCTTCCGGAGTCTGGTCTGCCTTTAAATCCCACAGCCATTTCTTATAAAAGGTATACGTATCCATCAGATAACACGCTGTCCGGCAGAAAATCTGGGCGTCACCCGTCCAGCCAAGACGCTCGTCCCGCTGCGGACAGTCGGTGGGAACATCCAGGAAATTGCCTTTTAAGCCCCACAGGTAATTGTGGTGAAGCTGGTTTAACAGCGGGTTGGAACAGGTGATTTCTCCCGCCGGTGCCATTTCCGAATGAAGGGTTTCCGCTGTAAACGCTTCGGCGGTCGGAGTGCCCGGATAAGAGATTACAAGGGCGTAACGGAATCCCATGTAAGTAAAGTACGGATGATATGTAATCTCCCCATCTTTCCCGAACACATACTTCATGGTCGTTTTTGCCTTCCGGAGGTTGTCCAGATAGACATTTCCTTCAGCGTCCAGGATTTCAAAGCACCGCAGCTCGATCACATCGCCCTTCCTGCCGCATCCGGTCACACAGATTCTGCCGGCCATATTCTGGCCGAAATCAATGACCGTCTCTCCGTTCGGAGTGACAAATACTTCTTTTGCCGGAATCCTGTCGATGACCGTTACTCTTGCTCCTCCCTGCGCATGGAGGACGGAAGAGTCGAACGGAACGATCTCCGTCTTGTGCCAGATCTCCGGTTCTTCGCCGCGCCCTGTTTCACACGCCCGGTCCTCTCCCGCCTCTTCACCGCCGCACCATCCCGGGATCTCCAGGGCGGCGTCATACGTTTCTCCGTGGTATATCTCCGAAAATACAACAGGTGCATCCGCACCCTTCCAGTCCTCTCCGGTACAGATCACCTCTTCCCGGCCATCATCGTATCTTAACACCATCTGCATGGCAAATGCCGTCTGGTCCCCATAGTTATTGCGGGATCTCGTAAGCCCCATGACACCTTTATACCAGCCGGCCCCAACCAGCGCGCCCGCCGTATTGATGCCCTCTTTCAGGCAGCCGGTTACATCATATGTCTGATAAAGCAAGTGCCTGCGGTAGGAGGTCCATCCGGGTGTCATCTCATCCGTTCCCACCTTGCTTCCATTTAAGTAAAATTGATATAGCCCCAGCGCGGTAGTAAAAGCATACGCCTCAGTCAGGCCTTTTCCAACGGAAAAATCCCCTCTTACGAGAGTGCCCCTGGACTCCTCCCTGCAGGCCGGTGCGGATTCCGCAGATACAAACGGCGCCTTCCACTCCCGGTTGTCAAGCAGTGCTGTCACAAATTCACCGCAGCACCAGCCGCTTTCCTCTTCCTCCGTCCATACGCGGACCCGGACGTAATACCTGACTGCTGATTTGAGAATTGCGGCAGAGTCCCCTTTTGTCCCTGCCGGGCGGACGTGGGCAGATTCACTGCTTTCGACCCTTCCGCTGTCATAGACAGGCGTTTGAAAATCTCTGTTTTCTGCAATCTGAAGGCGGTATGCGCTCTGAACCACGTTCCGCTTATCCGACTTCAGTTTCCAGCTAAACTGAGGCATTTCTTCTACGCCCACCGGGTCCTTCTCATAATCCATTAAGACTTTTACGATCTCCAACATGATTGATCTCCTTCTCCGGAGGCCAGCACCATTTTTACAGCCGCCGTCCATCCTTTCAGCTTTTCTTCCCGTTCTTCCGGCCCCATTGCAGGTAAGTACTCCCTACTTCTTAAGTTTCCAAACAGGGATTCGTCATAGATACCGGCTCCCAGCCCGGCCGCATAGGCGGCTCCCAGCCCGGACAGTTCTTCCACCTCCGGCACCCTGATTCTGCTGTTAAGTATATCACTCTGAAACTGCATGAGGAAGCTGTTTTTTGTAGGACCTCCGTCTACCCGCAGTTCTACCTCATGGATTCCGGAGGCCTCCTTCATCAGTTCCACAATATCCGCGATCTGATAGGCAATGCTGCAGAGTCCCGCTTTTACCAGCTCCGCCCGGCCGGTGGTCCGGCTCATACTTATAAAGGCCGCCGACACATCGCTGCGCCAGTACGGTGCTCCCAGCCCTGAAAATGCCGGAACCAGATAGGTATGATCCGCCGGATTGGCTCTTTTCGCCAGTTCTTCCGACTCTCCCGCACTCGCAAGCAGCCCCAGCTGGTCTTTCAACCAGGTAATCACGGCTCCCGTATAATTGATGTTCCCTTCCAGTACGTACTGGACCCGGCCGCCTGTCTTCCACGCCAGCGAGGTCACAATTCCCAGGTCTGAAAAAATGGGCATTTCCCCGATATTCATCATAATCGAAGAACCGGTTCCGTATGTGGTCTTCATCATCCCCTTCGAAAGGCAGCCCTGGCCGAACAGCGCGCCGTGGGAATCCCCCATCACGCCATGGATCGGCACCTCTCCCGGTAAAATCCCCTCGAAATCCGTCATTCCGAAAAATCCATCCGAATCGGTTACGTCGGGCAGGCAGGCGCTCGGAATCCCAAATATCCCGCAGAGGGTTTCATCCCAGGCTAACTCACGGATATGAAACAGCTGGGTTCTGGAGGCATTGGAATAATCCGTTCGGAACTCCCGCCCTTTCGTCAGCCGGTATACCAGATAACTGTCCATCGTTCCACAGCAGAGTTCTCCTCTGGCGGCCAGACTTGCAGCTTCTTTTACATGCTCCAGAATCCAGGCCAGCTTTGCGGCAGAAAAATACGGGGACAGTCTAAGGCCCGTTCTTCTTCTCACCTCTTCGCCCGCGCCGGGATTTAACCGTGTGATCCGTTTACAGATCTCCTCTCCTCTGGCGCACTGCCAGACAATCGCGTTGTACACAGGCTTTCCGGTGCTCCGGTTCCACGCCATGGCCGTTTCTCTCTGATTACTGATTCCCACACAGGCGACTGCGCTGGTGTCCACACCGCTTTTTTTCATCAGTTCTTTTACCACCAGAAGTGTATTCTGATAGATTTCTTCCGGATTGTGCTCCACCCAGCCCCGTTCATCGACCAGCTGGGCATGGCTTTTGTCCGCACGGCATAACAGAATTCCGTTTCCGTCAAACAGCATTGCCTTCGTCCCCTGGGTGCTCTGGTCGATTCCTATGATATAGTTCTGCTTCATGCCAACAGCTCCATCGCCTTTGCCGCAATTCCTTCTGCGTTCAGGCCGTAATAGTCGAATACTTCCTTTGAGGTACCTGTAATCACCGGTGCGTCCGGTAAGGCGAGTATGCCCATTTTTCTCGGGCAGTTCCTGCCGAGCACCTGGCTGACCATGGAACCGAGACCGCCGAACGGCGCATGCTCCTCCACCGTAATCACAGCCCGCACTCCTTCTGCCGCCGCAATGACAGCCTTCTCATCCAGCGGCTTTAAACAGTACATATCAAGAACAGAGGCTGAAATTCCGTGCTTCTTCAAAAGCTCTGCCGCCTGTTTCGCAGGACGCACCATCTCACCACAGGCTATTATGGCGATATCTGTTCCCTCGCAGACAGCCGTCGCGCGGTCCATCTCGAACGGTACCCGGCCTTCTTCGTAGATATCTTCCACCGGATTTCTGCCGACACGGATATAAGCGGGCTTCTCATCCTGAACCAGTGCTTCCATCAGTTTTCTCGTCTGATGGCGGTCGCTTGGCACGTAGACCCTCATGTTCGGAATCGCGCACATGGCCGCAAAATCCTGGGCCGAATGATGGCTCATTCCCAGGGCCCCATAGCTGATTCCTCCGCTGATTCCTATCAGCTTCACATTTGTGTTGGAGTAGGCCACATCCACCTTGGCCTGTTCATAGCTTCTCGTACTTAAGAAGCAGGCCGGAGATGCCGCGTAAGGCTTCTTTCCCGCCTTCGCCATACCGGCGGATATGCTGACTAAGTTCTGTTCCGCGATCCCGGTTTCCACAAACTGCTCCGGATACGTTTCCGCAAACGGCGTCATGGAGGCGCTGCCTCTGGAGTCACTGCACAGGACCACGATATCCCGGTCGCTCCCGGCCCGTTCCATCAAAACATCACAGATCACCTGTCTGTTTGGTATTTTATTCATCACGTAAAACCTCCTTGTTATGAGCACTCCGCGAGTGTTCACCGGCTTCCCGTTGGCTCAGTTCTCTGACAGCCGCCTGATACTGTGCCTCATCCGGCACCTTATGATGCCATTCCGCACGGTTCTCCATAAATGATACGCCACAGCCCTTCGTTGTATTGGCAATCACAACGGTCGGACAGCCTTTCGTTTTCTTTGCCTGTTCAAACGCCTCCAGCAGGGCGTCAATATCATTGCCCGGCACGCTGAGTACATTCCAGCCAAATGCCGCAAAGCGGGCGGCTAGATCGTCGTGATGCATCACGTCCTCCGTGGAGCCGGATATCTGCAGTCTGTTTCTGTCTACGACCGCACAGAGATTATCCAGTTTGTACTGGGAAGCAGCCATTACGCCCTCCCAGACAGACCCTTCCGCCAGTTCTCCGTCCCCCATAACCGTATAGACACGGCTGGGGCGTGCATCCATCCTGCACGCTTTTGCTATGCCCACACAGACCGGAAGCCCGTGTCCTAAGGAACCGGAATTCATCTCGATTCCGGGCAGCTTGTTGTTGGGATGGCCGATATATCCGGAACCGAATTTGGAAAAATTCTGAATGACCTCCCCGATATCCAGAAATCCTTTTGCAGCCAGAACCGAGTAGTAAGCTTCTACGGAATGGCCCTTGCTCATTACAAAGTAATCGCGGTCCGGATCGTCCTGATTTTCGGGGCTGATATTCATTTCCTTCATGTATAGGCTGGTCAGAATTTCCATCACGCTGAAATCTCCGCCGATATGACCGGTCTTTGCCCGGTATACCATGTCCAGCACATTTTTACGAAGCGCATACGCCAGCGCTTTTAACTCTTCATTCATTGCCTGTTCTCCTCGCTATGAGCACCGGCCAACACCTTTCGGGCCGCCTGCGTGCGTAATCCATTCTCCATGTCTCACCAAACGTTCCGCTCTATTTTCCGGATGGGCTGTATATGGCGGCTTTTACCTCTTCCTCAATAGGGTCATACAAATCCGGGGCAACCCCTATGTATTTACACGCTTCATAGAGCACCGGCACCACATCCTTATGAATCCCCACGCAGTGGTGGATGTACGGCCCGCAGACCAGCTTGTTTTCCAGCCGTTTTAAATCTTCCACCTCGACCCACACATACGTGCCCTTGGTATACGGCCCTTCCACGCCTTTCGCATGGCCCAGAAGCAGAGAATACTCCCCATTGTCTCCGTCAAACCGGCACAGCGTCATATCCCCGTGCTTTGCTTCCGCTTCCACTGCTCCCGGATAGTCGAAGGCCAGAGGATAACCGATGGCTGGTTTTTCTTTTGCCACGGAAACCGGCCACGGGCCGCAGTGCTGAAGCAGCTCGCCGTTTTCATTGTCCGGATGGCGCACCGTCCAGTCCGCAAAGAAGGTTCTCGCCTCATCCATACCGGCCGCTTCAGCCATAACAGCCGTGACGGCTCCGTGAATGTCCGTCTCACAGACTACCGGAATTCCTTCCTCGTTTAATAAAGAATTGGCCGCACACGGCATGATCCCGATTTCTCCCTGAAGGGCATTCCAGCACTGGATGGCAATCGCATTGCAGCCGTACTTTCCGGCCAGACGCTTCATGGCGACCTTTAAGGCAGCCACATTTTCCAGCTGTTCCTCATTGATCTTCACGCACATACTGCTTTTGCAGTACTCCATCACGGCCTGTACCTCCGCGCCTTCCGCCTTCGCCCGCTTCATCTCAGACGTCAGCTCCGGAATCGGAACCGGAGACAGCTGAATATTAAACTTCTCCAGCAGTTCGCCTTCGTTGCACATGGTAGACCAGAAGTCAAACGGTCTGGGCCCGATCTGAAGAATTCTCGTATGGCGGAATACCTTTACCACGTTGCAGACCGCCAGGAAATTACGAATGCCGTTCTCGAATTCTTTATCTTCCAGACGGCAGTTTGTTAAATAGGTAAACGGAACCTGAAATCTGCGAAGAACCTTTCCGGTGGCAAATAAACCGCACTGGCTGTCTCTTAAGCGGATTCCGTTCTCATCCGGCCGCTCGTCTCTCGGCCCCCATAAAAGCACCGGCACGTTTAAACGCTTTGCAAGCCTTGCACAGACGTATTCCGTTCCAAAATTACAGTGAGGCAGAAACAGCCCGTCTACCCCGGCTTCCTCAAAACGCTTTACAACGGCCTCCAGATCATTGTCGTCATATAAAAGTCCCTCTTCATTGATCCCGTCCAGACTTACAAATTCTACTCCCAGCTCTTCCAGGCGTTTCTTCGTTAATCCTGCAAATTTCAGTGCATCCGGTGCGCTGAAAATACTTCTTCGTGTAGGTGCAAAACCCAGTTTGATCGATACCATATGCTTCCTCCTCTTAAACTGCAATTAAATTGTATTAAATTATATCTTTATTATTAACTTAATTATATTAAATTTTATTTGAAATGTCAATTGAATTCAACTTAATTTTTTTAAATATTGTATGAACTATCTATTGACGAATTCAATGAATTCCTGTATGATTAAATCATATATATAAAGAAGATTTTCGATCATGAACCGGAATGAAAAGGATCAGGAGGGCCAAGTATGTCAATATCAGCAAAAGAGCTGGCTCAGAAGTTAAATATATCAGCCGCTACAGTTTCCATGGTATTAAACCGCAAACCTGGAATCAGTGAAAAGACCAGGAATCTCGTCCTGGAGGCTGCCAGAGAATACGGATACGATTTTTCAAAGAAATGGGATGCAGGCGAAGAAAAGGGCAGTATCCTATATGTTATTTATAAAAAGCACGGAACTGTCGTTGCGGACACACCGTTCTTTTCCCTGTTGACCGAAGGCATCGAACAGGCCTGCAAGGGGAAAGGCTACGAACTCCAGATTACCTATTTTTATGAGCACAAGGATATCAGTTCTCAGATACAGGAGCTTTCCGAGAAAAACTGTCAGGGGATTATCCTGCTGGGTACAGAGATGGGTGTGGAATACTTCCAGCCGTTTACCAGGCTGAAGGTTCCCATGGTTGTTCTGGATACGTATTTTGAAGAGCTTGCCTGTGACTCGGTTCTGATTAATAATGTGCAGGGCGCATATCTGGCGGCCAACTATCTGATCGAAAAAGGGCTGAAAGACGTCGGTTATCTGCGCTCCTCCTACCCCATCGGCAATTTCGAAGAGCGGGCAGATGGATATTACAAGGCGCTGCGCCATCACAACCTGCCCACAGGCCATCCCTACGTCCACAGACTCACCCCTTCCATGGAGGGCGCGTACACCGATATGGCGGAACTTCTTCGTGAAAAAACGCCGGTCGCCCCGGCCTACTTTGCTGACAATGACTTAATCGCCGCCGGCGCCATGCGGGCATTCAAGGAATTCGGATACCGGATACCGGAAGATATCTCCATCATCGGCTTTGATGACACTCCCATCTGCGATTTCCTCGAGCCGCCCCTCACCACCATGGAGGTTCCTAAAAAGCGCCTCGGTGAACTGGCAGTCTTACGGCTTTTACAGAAGATTGGCGGAGAGACGAAGGTGATGATTAAGACGGAGGTTTCCGTGAAGCTCCACGAGAGGAAGAGTGTTCGGGAATAGGCGCAGAACAGGACAGAGAGTTGAATACCGAAATAAATACTGATTAAATCAGCCGTCCCCGGAAGTTCCGGAGGGCGGCTTTTTGGATCTCCGCAAGTTTATATTGACATTCCCTCCCCCAGCACTTAAAGTATAAGGAAACCAACAGCAAATTCAGCAGCAGTGGCGTGCGCAGCTTGATACAGCCATACCGGAGGAACCATGCAGATCAACGAACAATTAAAACTTCCCATTAACGGAGTATTACAGTACGTATCCATACGGGCAGAAGAGGCCGGACTGCCTCTTCTTCTTTATCTTCACGGAGGTCCCGGGGATGCCGCGCTTCCACTGGTCTTAAAATATAACCGTGAGCTGGAAAGCCATTTCACGGTGGCTGTATGGGAACAGCGCGGAGCCGGAAAATCCTATTACGATTTTGGGGACAGCATCATCACAATCGACACGTTTCTGCAGGATCTTCACTCCCTGATCATGCTTCTCACCGCCCGCATTCATCAAAAAAAGCTTTTTCTGCTGGGCCATTCCTGGGGAAGTGTGCTGGGGCTCACCTACGCCACAGACCACCCGGAGATGCTGCACGCCTATATCGGCTGCGGCCAGGTCGTAAACATGAAAAAATCCTGCCGCCTTTCCTATGATTTTGCGGCAGCCCACGCCGGCCCCAGGGCATTGGAACGGCTGAAGCACACAGACTGCACCTATACCGGAGAAAACTGGCTGGACGATCTGCTTTTCGTGACGGGGCAGGTTGTAAAACACGGCGGCTCGCTTTACGGAAGAAGCAATTACAATGATCTGATTATCCCCTTCCTGTTTTCCCGCTATTACTCGATACCGGATTTAATCCGCAGGCAGAAGGGGAGTCTCCAGTCCATTAAGCGCTTATGGCCGGAGCTCATGGGGATCAATTTTGAGGAAAAAACCATATACAAAGTACCGGTTGTATTGATAGAAGGAAGACATGACATGCATGTCTCATCGGAATTGGCAAAAGAATATTTTGACACCATCGAGACGGACAAACAATTCTTCTGGTTTGAAGAGTCGTGCCACTTTCCGCAGTGGAGTGAAAACAGACGGTTTCATAAACTTATGACAGAATTAAAAAACAGGTAAGCTGCAGCAGTAACCGGAAGCGGAGTCTGAACGGCTGCCTTAAATTTAATAAAATCCACTACCATGCATTGATAGTGGATTTTATTATTTTCCAAACAGATCATCCGGAGGTCTTTCGTCTAATAAGGTTTACTTCTCTAAATAAGCCCTTTCGGATGCTTCTCATGAAACAACGCCAGCTTCGCAAAGAAATCATCCAAAATCAACCGGCTGTCAATGGAATGGTAAATACGGATCGGCCTGTTCAGCTTCGTATGAACGTAAGCCATATCCTCCGTCACAAGCGGAGCCTCTAACCAGTCAAACTCGAACCGGTGTTCATATAACAGAAGCCCCACGGCCGGACTGTCCCCGACCCCCCAGGTCTCGCCGGTACGGAATGCGCTGTTTCTCGGCCCTTCCTCCTGTGCGTGCTCATCGAGCTGCTGCAGTAAATACTCACCGATCTCTCCATAAGGGGCCACCTTATACTCCAGTTCCGCCAGTGACAGCGGCATCATCTCGTAGACATTCTTCGGAACCTGCCAGATCTCCATTTTACTCTGGAAGACCACATTGGCCGCATGGATATCATTTCCCAGATTGAACTCAGGACCCCCGGCCGGATATCTTCCGCCGCCGATCCAGATCGCCGTCATTCGGGCAGCAATCCGCGGCTCCATGAGAAGGGCGCTTGCAAGATCCGTAAGCGGCCCCAGGAAAATGGCAAACAGCGGCCGGTCCTCCTCCTTCATGGCCTCTCTCACAATCAGCTCTGCACCCTCGCTGACGACCGGAGTCGTCTTATCCGGTATTGCATGAGGCGCACCGTGGTAAATCATGCCTTCCTTCGGGAAATGCATCTTGTCAAAGATAACCTCCAGCTCCCGGTAACTGCGTTCCATGGAATCTGCGTGTCTCGTTCCATAATGGGCCGCCACCATTCCCACATTCTCAAATTTGGGACTTAACAGAGCCTGGACAATGGCAAACTGGTCATCCGCCTCGTTTTTGGCATCCGTATCTACGATCAGCCGTACAATCTTCTCTTCCGGCACATGAAACTTATAATCTGTGTATCTCATCCGAATCACCTTCCTTATTCTGTTATTCGTCTTCGGTATTTTCCATTCAGCAGTTTTCAGCCGTTTAGCTCCGGCAGCCCTGTTACCCCTTCACGGCCCCATTCGTCAGACCGGACACAAAGTACTTCTGGAAATAACCGAACACCAGCATCAGCGGCAGCGTGACCATACAGATACCGGCCGTATACTGCCCCCATTCAACGCCCATCTCAGTCTTAAAATTTAAAAGTCCCACAGGAAGCGTCTTAATCAATGCGTTGGAAGCCGTCGTAATATTGGCCCACATCAGTTCGCCCCAGTTTCCGATAAAGGTAAATACGATAATGGTAGCGATCGCCGGCTTCACAAGCGGAAGCATGATATGGAAAAACGCCTCAAACTCCGTACAGCCGTCGATACGGCCGCTCTCGATCAATTCCTCCGGAATCGTCTCAAAATACTGCTTGATGATATACATGGAAAATGGAATCTGCCACGCAATATACGGTAAAATCAGGCTGGCTCTTCCTCCGGTCAAATGCATCTTGCTCATCATGGAATAGAGTGAAATGTAAATGGCAATTCCCGGAATGAAATTGAACACCATAAATGCATCCATGATCATATTCGCCTTCGGAATATATAATTTAGCCAGAGCATACCCGCCCAGCAGCGAAACGATGGTGGTAACCGCAACAGACACGACGGTTACGAACACACTGTTTCCAAAATACGTTCCCAGCTTTCCCACACTCCACGCCTTCGCGTAGTTCATGATCTCCACATTCTGCGGAAGACCGAATAAGTTCACGAAGAACTCTTTATTAGACTTAAATGAAGTAAAGAACATGAATAAAATCGGGTAGGCAACCACGATTGTATAAGCGCCCAGCACTGCGTAGGCCAGCACCTTCATACCTTTATTCATACTGAACATTCTATCGCTCATCGTTACCTCCTTTTATCAGCTTCTTGACCAGAATCATGCCGATTAGCACGATCAGCACGAAGATCATACTCATCGCGGAACCGTAGCCGTAATTGTTAAATGAGAAAGAGTTCTGAAGAATCCATAACGGCATAACCGTGGTCGCCTTGGCCGGACCGCCGTTGGTCAAAGCCACAACCGTATCGTAAATCTTCAATCCGCTCATAACCGCAAAGATTGTTGACAACTGAACAAACGCCATAATTAACGGCAGAATAATCTTCTTGAATATCTGGAAATCGGTTGCCCCATCCAGTCTGGCAGACTCAATCAGCGAGTTGTCGATTCCCTGCATACCGGCGAAACAGAGTACCATGGTAAGCCCCACCTGTTTCCACGCCGAAACGAACAGAATACAGTTTAACGCGGTTCCCTTGTTGGTCAGCCACGCGTGCTGTAAATTTTCCAGGCCGACAGCCCCCAGAATCGAGCCTGCCAGCAAAAGAATCATCGACACTACAGAGCTTTTAACCCACAGCAGGGACAGCAGACAGAGGCAGCCGATGACCAGTGCACCGGCGAATATATGCAGAGTCGAACGATATCCCTCCATTCTGGTTTCCACCTCACTGTGTAAGGGAACACAGCCCTCCTCAGCCCAGAAAA
>ERZ812616.19-NODE-19-length-223494-cov-6.631671_pt1 | contig 223494 bp, 228 predicted proteins | sample MGYA00376249_ERZ812616 | MGnify/ENA primary metagenome ERZ812616 (study PRJEB26924, sample SAMEA4378265) | human gut metagenome | biome: human gut; feature: human-associated habitat; material: faeces | place: China | collected 2013 ...
ATATATCGGCATTTACCAACTTATGAAAAGATAATCAGAAATTTAGTAAGTTTTTAATACAAAAATATGTTTCCTACATTAGAAAAATATATTGATAGAGAATATACTAGACAAGGGATGACAATTAAAATACCTAAATCAGTAAAAAAAGAAATTGGGAAAAAAGCAAGAAATATTTTCATGCTTACAAATAAAGGTGTTAAAGCAACCTTTACAAATTTACCTGAATTCATAAAGGATATTGAAAATGAATTGGAAACAAAAATAGAAAGATAGGCAAACTATCTTTCTATTTTTGATATATACGATTAAATTGGAATTTATCTTCTGAAGTTAAACGAATACCTAAACGTTTTAAAGTATCAATATCTGTTTCAGATAAGATGACTGATGAATGGGCTTCACAGTATTGTAATTGTTCAATACATGATAAAGCTTTTTTAGCGTTTTCATTATTATTTGCGGAAATAGATAATGAAAGTAAAATTTCATCTGTATGTAAACGAGGATTCTTATTTTTTAAGATTCCTTTTTTTAGTTTAGCAACAGGTTCAATAACTTCAGGTTCAATTAGTAAAATATCATCATCAATATTGGCAAGATATTTTAATGCATTTAATAAACATGCTGAAGCACTTCCAAGTAAAGATGTTGTTTTACCAGTGATAATATGTCCATCATTAAGTTCAATCGCAAATCCTGGTTCATTGGTTTTTTCTTCGATTTCTAATGCATGATTGACACATTTACGATCTGTAGCTTTTAAATCTAAAGTAAGCATGATGGCTTCAATTTTAGAGATTGCTGATTTATCAACAAGACCACGTTTAAAATCAAGTTTTGTTTGATAATAACGACGAATGATTTCTTGTTTACTTGCTTCTTTACATGCTTCGTCATCAATAATCGCATTTCCAGCCATATTGACACCCATATCGGTAGGTGATTTATATGGACATGTTGACATGATTTTTTTGAATGTTGATTCTAAAACAGGAAAGATTTCAACATCTCTATTATAGTTTACAGTTGTTTCGTTATAAGCTTCTAAATGGAATGGGTCAATCATATTGACATCATTTAAATCTGCCGTAGCTGCTTCATAAGCTAAGTTTACAGGATGTTTTAAAGGAATGTTCCAAATAGGGAATGTTTCAAATTTTGCATATCCTGCTTTAACACCATGAGTGTATTCATGATAAAGTTGTGATAAACAAGTCGCCATTTTTCCACTTCCTGGACCAGGTGCTGTTACGACAACAAGTGGTTTTGTTGTTTCAATGTAATCATTGATTCCAAATCCTTCTTCTGAGACGATTTTTTCAATATCATTTGGATAACCTGCAATAGGGTAATGTCTAAAGACTTTAATACCTAGGTTTTCTAGTTTCTTTTGAAAAGCAATGGCATGTACTTGGTTTTCAAAACGGGTAATTGTGACACTACCAACATAAAGACCAATGTTTTGAAAAGCATCAATCAATCTTAAAACTTCTAAATCATAAGTGATTCCTAAGTCACCACGCATTTTATTGTTTTCAATGTCATTGGCGTTAATGACAATAATAATTTCTGCATCTTGTTTCAATTCTAATAACATTTTTAACTTACTATCAGGTTCAAATCCTGGTAAAACACGAGATGCATGGTGGTCATCAAATAATTTACCACCAAATTCTAAATAAAGCTTATTATCAAATTGTTTAATACGTTCTTTGATATATTTTGATTGTAATTCAATGTATTTTTCGTTACTAAATCCAATTTTTCTCATTTTTCATTTTCTCCCTGTCCCTTATTATATATAATTTGTCTTATTTTTAAACAAAATAATAATTATTTATCAATATTGAAGAAATATCAATATTTTGATAAAATAATGGTTATTAAAAGGGGGATTATTATGAATCTTAAAAATAGACATTTTTTAACATTAAAAGATTATTCAAAAGAAGAAATTAGATATTTATTAGACTTAGCACATCAATTAAAAGCCGATAAAAAAGCAGGGAAAATTGGACAACATTTATTAGGGAAAAATGTATGTTTGATTTTTGAAAAAACTTCAACAAGAACACGTTGTTCTTTTGAAGTAGCTGCTTTAGATGAAGGTGGACATGCTACATTTTTAAGTAACTCACAAATGGGGAAAAAAGAATCCATTGAAGATACAGCTAAAGTATTAGGTAGAATGTATGATGGTATTGAATTTAGAGGGTTTAAACAAGAAACAGTAGAAGCTCTTGCTAAATATTCAGGAGTTCCTGTTTGGAATGGTTTAACTGATGTAGATCATCCAACACAAACACTTGCAGACTTCCTTACTATCGAAGAACATTTAGATAAACCATTAGAAGATATTAAATTTGTCTTTACTGGAGATATTCGTAACAATGTATGTTATGGTTTAATGTATGGAGCTGTTAAAATGGGAATGCATTTTGTTTGTCTTGGTCCAAAATCATTACATATTGATCAAAAAGTGCTTGCTTATTGTAAAGAAGAAGCAAAAAAATCAGGTGGAACAATTGAAGTGACAGATAATGTAGATGAAGCAGTTAAAGATGCAGATGTTATCTATACGGATATTTGGGTAAGTATGGGTGAAGATGAAAGTCTTTATAAACCAAGAGTAGAAATGTTATCACCATATAAAGTCACTCAAGAAATGATGAATAAAACAGGAAAAGATTCAACTTTATTTATGCACTGTTTACCATCATTCCATGATTTTGAAACAACTGTTGCGAAAACAAAACATGATGAAGGTATTGATATTCGTGAGGTTGAAGATGAAGTCTTTAGATCAAAGAATTCTGTTGTTTTTGATGAAGCAGAAAACAGAATGCATACAATTAAGGCTGTTATGGTAGCGACACTTGGAAAAGATGCTTAGCATCTTTTTTAAATTTAAGTCTTTTTTAAGCAAATTTTTTAATTTTGTGCTATGATAATTTTAGGTGATCATCATGAAAGGTAAGACATATGTACTCTCTGACATTCATGGTAATTTTGAAATATTTAAAAGAATGTTAGATAAAATACAATTTAATAGCCAAGATCAACTTTATATACTTGGAGATATTTGTGATCGTGGACCTTGTAGTTTGGATATCTATTTTTATATTCAAAAATTTGATAATATTACTTTACTTAAAGGAAACCATGAATATATGATGCAAGAAGCTTTAAAAGAATCCATTGATCATAATGATTTTGATTTTCCAAGTTGCGAATTTAAACTTTGGTCACAAAATGGTGGAGAAAAAACGATTGAAAATATTCGTCAATATCTACGTAAAAAGAAATTGTATCACTGTGATTACACCATTGTAAGAAATGTTTTTTTAAGAAATCTCTATAATTATCTTAAAAACCTACCTTTGTATTTAGAATTAACAGTCAATAATAAAGATTATATTTTAGTTCATGCTGGAATTGATCCTGAAAGAAATCTTGATGATCAAGAAGAAGATACACTTTTATGGATTCGTGATTATTTCTTTTTGAGTGAATGTGATTTAAATAAAACCTATATTTTTGGTCATACACCTCTTTGTTTTATTAATCGTGATCAAAGTTTTAGTGTCTGGTATGATGATGAATTTCATAATAAGATTGGAATTGATGGGGGACTTGCTTTAGGAGAAAGAGGTCAACTTAATTGTATTTGTTTAGATGATGAACAAGTATTTGTCCTTAAAATGAGTGAGGTAAACGATGCGTAGTGCTTTTTATGCTTTAATTAATTTTATCAATACATCAAAAGTAGATGATGTTTATTCCAATGCAGCAAAGATGATTTTAGAAAATATTAATAAAATACCAGAATATAATATTATGGATGTGGCAGAAATGTGTTTTGTTTCTACAGCAACAATTTCAAGATTATGTCGTAAGTTGAATTATGAAAGTTTTAGTGACTTTAAAATGGATGTCAAAATGAATTTACGTTATTTTAATCATGATTCTATGCGTATGCAATTTGATCATCAATTACCTGTTTTTCCTGTTGAAGGAAAAACAGCGAAAGATTTATTTATTGATCATTTTGAAAATATTGTACAAAATTTAAGATCAACTTATGAAATGATTGAATTTGAAGGATTAGAAAAACTTGTAGATCTCATTTATCAAAGCAATGAAATTTGTTTTGCAGGGAACTTTTTTACCCAATCTGTTTCCATGCAACTACAAATTGAATTATCCTATTTAGGAAAGAAATGTACAGGAATGTATCCTTTACAAAGTCAAAAAGAAGTGGTTCGTAATTTAAAAGAAAATGATCTAATTATTGTTTCTTCAATTGCGGGAGGCTATTGGCAAGATCATCCAGATATGTTAAGAGAAATTGCAAAAAGTAAAGCACATAAAATATGTGTTACCCAAGTCGAAAATATGCCATACCAAGATCAATTTGATATGATTATACAGGTAGGGACAGATCATCTATCTTTAATAGGTAAGTTTTCAATTACTTATATTTTTGAATTATTAGAAGCACTTTATCATATAAAATATGGTCGAGTATAATAAAAAGGGCGAAAGCCCTTTTTAAAATTGTTTTAAATATTCTTCATTTAAAGCGATGACTTTTTTCATCATTTCTTGACCACAGGCACCAATCGTATTTCTTTTATTAACACAAGTATTGACATCAATTGCTTGATAAACATCATCTTCAAAAACATTAGAAATATTTTTGAATTCTTCTAGAGAAAGTTCATCAAGATCTTTGTTTTGACTAATGGCATATAAGACAAGTTGTCCAATAATACCATGAGCATCTCTAAATGGAACACCTTTGTTTACTAGATAGTCAGCAGCATCGGTTGCATTTGTAAAGCCACCAGTTGCTGATTTTTTCATTTTATCTTTATTAAATGCTGTTGATTTTAACATATCACTTAATAATTGAAGACATCCCTTAGTAGTATTTAATGCATCAAAATACATTTCTTTATCTTCTTGCATATCTTTATTATAAGCAAGAGGAAGACCTTTCATAGTTGTTAAAAATCCCATAAGGGCACCATAAACACGTCCTGTTTTTCCCCTGATCAATTCGCAAATATCAGGGTTTTTCTTTTGTGGCATGATTGAAGAACCAGTCGAGAAAGTATCATCTAAATCAATAAATTGATATTCATTCGTATTCCAAATAATCATTTCTTCAGATAAACGTGACATATGCATCATCATTGTAGACATTGCACTTAAAAGTTCAATTAAATAATCACGATCAGAAACACCATCAATACTATTTAAACAAGGTCCTTTAAAACCTAAAATGTCAGCACTGTATTCTCTATCTAATGGATAAGTTGTTCCAGCAAGAGCACCAGAACCTAATGGGCAATAGTCCATTCTTTCATAAATATCATGTAAACGTGATTGATCACGTTTAAACATTTCAAAATAAGCGCCCATATGATGCGCTAAGGTAATTGGTTGTGCTTTTTGTAGATGAGTAAAACCAGGCATGATGGTATCGACATGTTCTTTCATGATTTCATGAATAGTTTTTAGTAAATCAATAAGTAAAGTATTTAACATTTCGATTTGATCTTTTGTATAAAGTCTCATATCTAAAGCGACTTGGTCATTTCTACTTCTACCTGTATGTAATTTTTTACCGGTATCACCAATACGATCGATTAATGTGGATTCTACAAAGCTATGAATATCTTCAAAGCTTTCATCAATTTCTAATGTTTCATTTTCAACTTCATTTAAAATTTCTTTTAAAGTTTTTTCAATGAGTTGACCTTCTTCTTGAGTTAAGATTTCTTGTTTTGTCAACATTTTTACATGACCAATACTTCCTTTGATATCTTGACCGGCAAAAGTTTTATCAAATTTAATAGAAGCATTAAAATCATAAACAAGTTGGTTTGTTGGTTTTGTGAATCTTCCACCCCATAAATTCATAAATTTCCTCCTTTAAATAAAAAGAGCAGTGGGCTCTTTTTATTTTTTGTTATTTAATTTCATTGCACGTACTTTAGTTGAAAGACCATATAAAGTAATGAATCCTTCAGCATCATGATGATCATATAAATCACCAGTTTTAAATGAAGCGATATCTTCATCATATAATGAGTAAGGAGAAGTGGTACCTTCTTTAATAATATTACCTTTATATAATCTAAAGTTTGTCGTACCTGTTACATATTCTTGAGTTTTATCAACAAAAGCAGTTAATGCTTCTCTAAGTGGTGAGAACCATTTAGCAGCATAAACAAGTTCAGCAAATTCAACAGAAACAAGACGTTTATATTTAAGTGTTTCTCTATCTAAAATAAGTTCTTCTAATTGTTGGTGAGCTTCCATTAAAATTGTTCCACCTGGTGTTTCATAAACACCTCTTGATTTCATACCAACAACACGGTTTTCAACGATATCAATAATTCCAATACCATGTTGACCACCAATTTCATTTAATTTTTCTAAGATTTCTCTTTGTGACATTTTTTCACCGTTTAAAGCAACAGGAACCCCTTTTTCCCAATCAATTGATAAGTGTACATCTTCTTCTGGAGCTTTTTCTGGAGAATTTGATAATACTAATAAGTGATCATAATTTGGTGCACATGATGGATCTTCAAGTTCTAATCCTTCATGAGAAATATGCCAAATATTTCTATCACGTGAGTAACTATTATCCACAGAGAAAGGTAAATTAATACCATGAGCTCTACAATATTCGATTTCAGATTCACGAGAATCCATTGTCCATTTTGGATCACGCCAAGCAGCAATGATTTTTAAATCTGGAGCTAAAGCTTTAATACCTAATTCAAAACGAATTTGGTCATTTCCTTTACCAGTGGCACCATGACAAATTGCTGTTGCACCTTCTTGACGAGCAACATCAACAAGTACTTTTGCGATTAATGGACGAGCAGTTGCAGTCCCTAATAAGTATTTGTATTCAAATACAGCATCTGCTTGAACAGTAGGCATAATGTAATTTTCTACGTATTCATCAACCACATTTTTGATATAAAGTTTACTTGCACCACAAGCTTTAGCACGTTCTTCTAGACCGTCTAATTCTTCTTTTTGACCAACGTCAATACAGCAACAAATAACTTCACAATCGTAGTTTTCTTTTAGCCATGGGATGATCGCAGTTGTATCTAATCCACCAGAATAAGCTAAAACAACTTTTTCTTTCATTTATAGTTTCCCCCTTATTTTTCTCTTATAAATTATTATTATCATAAACTACTTTTTTCAAATATGCAATATACTTGTCGAAATGTTGTAGACCCAAAAAAGAAGTCCCATCTTTATTATATATATTAAAAAATTTTTTTCTTAATAAATCATTATTGACAAAATGGAAATTTGTCATATAATGATTTTAAACTCGATGACTAAAAGAGTAGTCTTTATGGAAATTAAAGCAATCCTATGTTGATGGAAGATAGGAATGGAAGTAAAGATGAAGCGCATTTACGAGAGGGAAGATGGAAATAAAAGTATATCTTTTGGTAGATCTGCCTTAAAGATGAAAGAGGTTGTAAGGTCAACTTGCAACAATTAGAGTGGTAACGCGGTCAATCGTCTCTATTTATAGAGACGATTTTTTATTTTTTATAGGGGGAAAAGTAAAATGATTAATGTCGGAATTGTTGGTTCAACTGGTTATGGAGGATGTGAGCTGGTAAGATTTTTATTAACACATCCAAATGTCAATATTGAATGGGTTTCATCAAGAACATATAGTAATCAAGAATATAGTGATGTTTATAAAAGTTATTTCACTTTATTAGATCAAAAATGTGTAGATGAAGATATTGAAAAATATTTAGATAATGTTGATGTTGTTTTCTTTGCGACACCTCAAGGGGTTTGTGCAAAGATGGTCAATGAAAATGTTTTAAAGAAAGTAAAGGTTATTGATTTATCAGCGGATTATCGTATTAAAGATGTTGAAACTTATGAATCATGGTATGGAATTAAACATGCTTCACCTGAATTTATTCAAGAAGCAGTTTATGGATTATGTGAAATTAATAGGGAAGATGTTAAAAAGGCACGTTTGATTGCTAATCCTGGATGTTATCCAACATGTTCCATTTTATCGATTTATCCACTTGCAAAAGCAGGACTTATTGATATGGATACATTGATAATTGATGCAAAAAGTGGAACAAGTGGTGCTGGTAGAGGTGCTAAAGTACAAAATCTTTATTGTGAAGTCAATGAAAGTATTAAAGCTTATGGTGTGGCAAGTCATCGTCATACACCAGAAATTGAAGAACAATTAGGGTATGCTTCTTCATCAAAAATATTACTTAACTTCACACCACATCTTATTCCGATGAATCGTGGGATTTTGATTACTGCTTATGCAAAGCTAAAAGAAGGGGTTAGCGAAGAAGAAGTTAAAAAAGCTTATGATATTTATAAGGATGAATATTTTGTACGTGTCTTAAAAGAAGGAAATGTTCCAGAAGTAAGAAATGTAAAATGTTCAAACTTTGTCGATGTTGCTTATAAAGTAGATCCTCGTACACATAGAGTTATTATGATGGGAGCTATGGATAATCTTGTTAAAGGAGCTGCTGGACAAGCAATTCAAAATATGAATATTATGTTTGGTTTAGATGAAAAAACAGGGCTTATGTTAGCACCTGCAGTATTATAAGGGGAAAAGAGTATGAAAGTAATAGATAATGGAACAGTTACTAACCCAAAAGGTTATAAAGGAACTGGATTACATATTGGGATCAAAAAGAAAAATAAAGATTTTGCTTTAATTGTTTCAGATGTTGAAGCCAAAGCAGTGGGAACTTTTACAACAAATATGGTAAAAGCAGCCCCTGTTTTATGGGATAAACATATCGTAGAAAACTATGAAACAGTCAAAGCAATTGCTATTAATAGTGGAATTGCTAATGCTTGTACAGGTGAACTTGGAAATCAAGCAAATGAAAAATTTGCAAGTATCGTAGGGGATGCTTTAGAAGTCGATAAAGAAAAAGTTCTTATTTGTTCAACGGGAGTCATCGGGAAACAACTTCCTACAGAACCAATTGAAAAGGGAATTGGGGATGCTTTAAAACAATTAAAAGATGATCATCAAGCAGGAATCGATGTTGCGACTTCAATTATGACAACAGATACCAAACCAAAACATCTTGCTGTGGAAATTGAAGTAGGTGGAAAAACAGTAACCATTGGTGCTTGTTGTAAAGGATCAGGAATGATTCATCCAAATATGGCAACAATGTTAGGATTCATTACAACAGATTTAAATATTTCTAAAGAGTTATTAAATAAAGCTTTAAAATCAGTTATTCCTGATACTTTTAATATGATTTCAGTAGATCGTGATACATCGACAAATGATACGGTTTTATTACTTGCTAATGGTTTAGCAGGAAATGATGAAATCACAGAAGAAAATGAAGATTATCAAATATTTAAAGAAGCTCTTTACTATGTTAATGAATATCTTGCTAAATGTATTGCTGGTGATGGGGAAGGTGCCACAAAACTTTTAGAAGTCAATGTAAAAGGGGCGAAAGATGTTAAACAAGCAAAAGTCATTGCCAAAAGTGTATGTACATCACCACTTGTTAAAACAGCTATTTATGGTAATGATGCAAACTGGGGTCGACTTTTATGTGCGATGGGATATTCTGGTGAAAAATTTGATCCTTATCAAGTTGATTTATTTATTGAAAGTGAATTTGGAAATTTACAACTTGTTGAAAATGGAATGGCTACTGATTATAGCGAAGAATTTGCTACAAAAATCTTATCAAGTGAATATGTTAAAGCAAACATTAATATGAAAATTGCGGATGGAAAAGCCACTGCTTGGGGTTGTGACTTAACTTATGATTATGTAAAAATTAATGCTGATTATCGTTCGTAGGGGGAAATGAGATGCAACAAGAATTTAAAAAAGAAATCGATAAAGCGGAGATTCTTGTCGAAGCTTTAGGATATATGCAAAAATACGAAGGGGATATCGTTGTTATTAAATATGGCGGAAGTGCCATGACAAATGAAATTATTAAAAAGAGTGTTCTAAAAGATATCGCTGTTTTAAAATCAGTCGGGTTAAAACCGATTATTGTTCACGGTGGAGGGAAAGACATCAATCGTATGTTAGATCGTGTACAAATTAAAAGCGAATTTAAAAATGGATTACGTGTAACAGATAAAGATACTTTAGAAATTGCAGAAATGGTTTTATCAGGTAAAATCAATAAAGGTCTTGTTACTCATTTGGAACAAATTGGAACACATGCTGTTGGTCTATCTGGAAAAGATGGCAATATGATCACAGTAGAAAAAGTGATGCCTCAAGGTGAAGATATTGGTTTTGTTGGAAAGATTACTTATGTGGATACAACACTTATCAATACTTTATTAGATCAAGGATATACTCCAATTATTTCGACAATTGGTCTTGATGAAAAATATCATGCTTATAATATTAATGCCGATGATGTTGCAACCGCAATCGCTCGCGCTGTAAAAGCAAGTAAACTTGTTTTCTTAACAGATATTGAAGGTGTCTTAGAAAATCCAAGTGATCCAAGTACACTTATTTCTAAAATTGATACTGAATCTGCTAAAGAACTCTTTGAAAGTGGTATTATTACCGGTGGTATGATTCCTAAACTTAAAAATTGTTTAGATGCGGTGCAAAATGATGTTAAACGTGTTCATATTTTAGATGGTCGTTTAGAACATAGTTTATTAATTGAAATCTTTACAAAAAAAGGTGTTGGAACAATGATAAAAAGATAGTGCAAATGCACTATCTTTTTAATGTAATTATATTCACTTCATCACGCGTTAAAAAACGATGATTTTCACTACTTTCTTTATTGAAACCATTAGAAATCAATAAAGTTGTCTTATTTTTTGTATGCTTTCCATTTACATAATTCTTACCTTTATCCTTCGTTTCAATCCCACCAATAAATGGTATTTTATAATAACCACCTAATGTATGCCCAGATAATTGTAATTGAATGGAGTACTGACTTATTTCTTTAAAATAATCAGGTTGATGAATAAGTGCTATTTTATAACTCTTTTCGTTGGTTTCGTTAATCAAACCAGAACAATCTCCTGTATTTTCTAAACCAATTAATTGAATAATATCTTCTTTATAATAGATATTTCTAACTTCGTTATGCAATACTTCAAAACCAGCTTCTGTTAAAATATTTGAACAGGTAGAAGAATCATTTTGATCTTTATCTCCTAGTACTGCAAATTTTCCATAACGACTTTGAAGTTTCTTTAATACTTTTGAAACTTGATTGTTTTCAAAACTACTTTCGTTAAAAATATCACCACCAAAAAGGATCATATCTAAGTTTTTAGCGTTTAAATCTTGAATAATACTGTTTAATCTTGTTAAATCGTTTTTTTTAGATAAATTCAAATCTGAAAGATATCCAATTGTAAACCCATTAAATTGTTTCGGTAATGAATTTTCTGTAAATGTTGTTTTTGTAATTGAACAGCGATCTTGGCTTTGTTCATACCATTGAAAAATACATAAAGCAACAAGAACACAAAGAACAATAAGAAATAGTTTTTTAAATTTCTTGATTAATTTTTTCATTGTTTTTTATTCATAATAACAGGAATAATCATTGGATTTCTTTTTGTCTTACGATAAAAATATTGAGACAATACATCACGTGTTGTATTTTTAATTTCACCAAAAGTTGTCTTACCTGCAAGTAATTGACTTAAAGCTTGACCAACAAGATTTTCTGCTTCACGAATCATAGGAAAACTATCTTTCATATAAACAAAACCACGAGAAATAATAACTGGTTTGGCAAGAAGTTTTCCTTCATGAGAATCCATAGAAATTAATACGGAAACCATTCCATCTTCTGATAAAATTTGACGATCTCTTAAAACCGCTGTTGATAAACCAGATAAATCATTTCCATCAACATAAATATCATCGACATGGATTCTTGGTCCTAAACGGGCTGTTCCTTTATTTAAAAGAATGGTATCTCCATTACTTAAAACAAAGGAATTTTCTTTAGGAATACCTACTTCTTCAGCAAGTTCCGCATGAATCTTCAACATACGATATTCTCCATGTACTGGGAAGAAATATTTTGGTTTTGTAAGTAACATCATTAATTTTTGTTCTTCTTGACTCGCATGTCCTGAAGTATGAAGGTTGTTGAAAGCAGTATTAACTAATACTTTAGCACCTGCTCTAAATAAACGGTTAACAACAACATTAATACTTGAAGCATTTCCTGGAATTGGACTTGATGAAAAAACAACAGTATCTCCCGGTTTAATTTTAACGAATTTATGTGTTCCATTAGCGATACGACTTAAGGCTGCTAAAGCTTCGCCTTGACTTCCTGTGCATAAAATCAAAATTTCATTATCAGGAAGTTTCTTTGCTTCATTATTACTAATAAAGAAAGAATCAGGCGCTTTGATATAACCCATTTGACGTGATACTTGGATATTGTTTTCCATAGAACGTCCAAATACTAAAATTTTACGATTAAACTTAACAGCAGCCTCTACAATTTGTTGAACACGATGGACGTTAGAGGCAAAGGTTGCTACAATTAAACGACCTTCTGTTTTTCTAAATTCTTCTTGAACAGCGTAAGCTACTTGTTTTTCACTTTTAGAGAAAGTAGGGACTTCCGCATTTGTTGAATCACTTAATAATAAAGTAACACCTGTTTCTCCTAAAAAAGACATCTTTTGAAAATCTGCTGGTTCTCCAACAGGAGTTAAATCAAATTTGAAATCTCCAGTAGAAACAATGCGTCCATTAGGAGAATTAATAATAATTCCTAAACTTTCTGGAATAGAATGGTTGGTTTTAAAGAAACCAATATTAAAATATTTTGTTTTAATTTGATATTCGTCGTCAATACGAATTAAATGTGTTGCATTTGTTAGACGTTTTTCTTCAAGCTTTCTTGTAATCATGGCGCAAGCTAAAGGAGAAGCATAAATAAATGGAATCTTTACAACTTGTAATAAGAAAGGAATTCCACCAATATGATCTTCATGACCATGAGTAATTAATAATCCTCTGATTTTGTGTTCATTTCTTTTTAAATAACTATAATCAGGGATGACATAATCAATTCCTGGTAATCCTTCTTCAGCAAATTTAACACCTGCATCAATGATAATAATTTCATTATCATGTTCTACACAATACATATTTTTACCAATTTCATTTAAACCACCAAGAGCATAAACCCTCGTGTCTTGACTTCTATTATGTTTAACAGGTTTATGAGGTTTATGTGTTGTGTTTTTGCGTTGATGATATTTGTTTGTTTTATTGCCACGCGTTTTATTATAATTTGGCTTTTCTTGCATATTTTTCCTCCTTGTTTTTTTGTTTTATTATAACATACACTTAAAATGTATTATAGACTATCGAAAGAAAAAAAGTCAAATGAATTATACCCTAATAAAAAAGATTCTCGAATGAGAATCTAAATTTTTTTACATATAGCGATTGCTAATGAATGAGGTCCAATATGACATGAAACACTTAAAGAAAGTGGATCACAAATAATCTCTTCACCTGGATACATTTCTTCAAGCTCTTTCTTTAAAGCAAGAGCAGGTTCTTGATCATAAGTGTAAGCAACACAGATATGGACATTATGATAATCATTACCAAAGCGTTCTTCAATATCTTTAGCGATCGCTTCTTTCATGATTTTTGTACCTTTTGCCATCGTTCTTGTTTTCGCAAAAGAATCTAATTTTTCTCCTTGAATTTGTAAGATAGGTTTAATCTTTAACATTCCTCCAAGAAGGGCAACTGCAGGAGTAATACGTCCACCTTTTTTTAAGTAATCAAGTGTATTTACTGTAATATAAATAGAAGCATTTAATTTATTTTCAGTTAAAATATCATAGATTTCTTGTCCGCTTTTACCTTCGTCAGCCATTCTTTTAGCATCAATAACATCATATTTTTGAGTGACGGAAATACGTTGACTATCAACCACAAAAACACGGTTGTCATATTCTTGGGCCAGCATACAAGCAGTTTGACATGAACCACTTAATCCACTAGACATTGGAATATGAACGATTTCATCATAATCTTTTAAGATTTGATCCCATAATTCTTTCACATTTCCTACAACAGGTTGTGAAGTGAAAATTTCAGCTCCTGAAATTTGTTTTTCAAAAAACTCCTCTTGAGTTAAATTGATATCTTCATAATATGTTTGATCATCAATAGTAAAAGGCATCGGTAAAACAAAAATCCCAAGTTCTTTTGCTTCTTCTTGACGTATACCAGCGTTACTATCAGTCACGATTGCGACTTTTTTCATAACATCACTCCGTTTCTAGTCTAATTACAAAGACATCATAACAGTTATAGAGATAAAATTCAAATATTATAAGCATATCCCTTGTAAAAAAAAGGAGTTTTGGCATAATATACATGAGGTGAAAAAAATGGAAATTATTAATAGTACACAATTTGATGAAGTAACATCAGAAGGAATTGTTGTTGTTGATTTCTTTGCAAATTGGTGTGGACCTTGTAAAATGTTAGCACCTGTTTTAGAAGAAATGGCAGACGAATATAAACAAGTAAAATTTGTAAAAGTAGATGTAGATCAAGATGTTGATTTAGCAAGAAGATATGGAATCCAATCAATTCCAAACGTTATTTTCTTTAAAGATGGTAAAGCCGTTGATCAATTAGTTGGATTCGCGGGAAAAGATGGCGTTTTAGAAAAATTGAATCCTTTATTATAATAGTATCAAGCCTATTTTCTTCAATGATAAAAAATATAGTTTTAGATATGGGGAATGTTTGTTGTAAGTGGGATGTTGATTATATTTCTTCTAAACTTACAACAAACAAAGAAGATCAAGAATTTTTAATCAAATATCTTTTTCAAAGTCCACAATGGCTGCAATTAGATAAAGGAAGTATTTCTTTAAAAGAAGCTAAACAACAATTATTAGAGAGTGTTTCAAAAGAAAAAAGAGAATTGATAGAATATGGTTTTGAACATTGGTTTGAGTATTTTGAACAATTTGATGAAATGGAAGAGTTTATTAAGGAATATAAACAAAAAGGATACCATTTCTATTTATTATCCAACTGTTCTTTACAATTCAATCAATATTATCAAACCAAATCAATTTTTCAACATTTAGAAGCTCTTTACATTTCAGCGGCACATCAAAAAATAAAACCGAATTTAGATATTTTTGAAGATTTCTTAAAAGAATATCATCTTCAAGCAAACGAATGTTTCTTTGTGGATGATTTAAAAGAAAATGTTGAAGGCGCAAAAAAAATCGGAATGCAAGGACTTGTTTATCAAGGAAATGTTCAAGAATTGAAACAGTTGATAAAGTAAAGTGTGGTATTTATCAAAAATGATGATAAATACCATACTTTTTTCTTTACCAATGTAGAAAATGTGGTAGAATAGGTCCTGAAATGTCGAAATAGACGAGGGAGAGATATGTTGTGGAAAAAATGAAAAAATGGTATAAAAGCCATCAAAAACCGGCATTAATTGGTACAATTACAATTTTATTATTATTAATAGGATATCTTGCTGGAAGAATTTATTTTAATGATAAGTTTTTAAAGGGTACAGTCATTAATGATTGTTCAGTTGAAACGTTATCATTAAAACAAGCAAATCAAAAATTAGAAAAGCAAGTTTCTTCAAAATCATTAACACTTGTTTTTAATGATGGACAAAGTGAAGTCTTGCAAGCTAATCAATTAGGGATAAGTTATAATGAAAAAAATTCATTACAAAAAGTCATGGATCAACAAAATAAATGGTTATGGTTTACAGGTTTCTTTAGCCAAAATAAACAAACATTGACAGATTTAATTAATGTAAATGATGAAAGCTTAAGTCAAGGAATTCAATCATTAGAACATGCTCAAGCAGATAAACAAGTAGATCCAACCGATGCTTATCTTCAATACCAAGATAAACAATTTAGTATTGTCAAAGAAACATTAGGATCAAAATTTAATAATGAACAGTTAATAAATAATATTAAAGTTTATATTAGTGAAGGAAAAACTTCTTTAGATCTTACAAAATCAAAAAGTTATGTTTTACCAACAGTTTACGAAGATAATCAAGATTTAAAAAATCATTTAGAGGCAGCTAATCAATACTGTTTATCTTCTATTCATTATACAACACCTAAAGGAACAGAAATTACTTTAGATGGTGGAGAAACAATGAATTGGCTTACTAAAAATGAAGATGGTACATATACAAAAGATGAAAGTGCATTTAAAAGTAAATTAAATGAATTCGTTAAAAGTCTTGCAAGTCAATATAATTCCATTGGTTCATCAAGAACCTTTATTGGACAAGATGGACAAAGTCATACCGTCAGTGGTGGTACATATGGTTTTAGAGTTTCACAAGATAAAAAAGTCAGTGCATTACTTGCTTTAATGAATGAAAACAAAAGTGAAGAAAGTCGTGTTCCTGAACATACTGGACAACTTCCAAGTGAAGGTAATGGGGGACTTGGTTCAAGTTATATTGAAGTAAATATTACTAAACAACATTTATGGTTTGTTAAAGATGGTTCTGTTGTTTTAGAATCAGACTTTGTCAGTGGTAAAGAAAGTGATTCTTCAAGACTTACACCAAATGGAACTTATTATATATATAATAAGGAAAGAAATCGTGTGTTAAGAGGAACTAAACAAGCAAATGGTAAATATGAATATGAATCACCTGTTTCTTATTGGATGCCTTTTAATAAAGGAATCGGCTTCCATGATGCTTCATGGCGTAGTACATTTGGGGGAGATATTTATATTAATAGTGGATCTCATGGATGTATCAACTTACCAACAAGTTTTGCAGGTTCGCTATACTCACAAATCTATGTCAATTTACCAGTTGTTGTTTATCGATAAAAAAAGAGAGATTGCAAAGCAATCTCCTTTTTTATGGATTATGTTATTTTACAACAACGTTTTGAGCTTGAGGACCGCGATCAGTTTCAGTTACATCGTAATCAACAGTTTGTCCTTCTTCTAAAGATTTGTATCCATCAGCTTGAATAGCAGAGAAGTGAACAAAAATATCTTTTCCTTCTTCACTAGTAATGAATCCAAATCCTTTTTCAGCGTTAAACCATTTAACTTTTCCTACAGCCATGTCTGTACCTCCTAATAAAATTACAAATGGAAATACTCTATGTATAAAATCGCAAATATGAGATTGTGTACATAAAGTGAAATACAACTTCCTTCATATTTGTGATATTTTAGAAAATTATATAAAACCTTTGCATATCTATTATATCATCACAAAAAATATTTTGTAAACATTTTCATTTTATTTTTTTAATGATAAAATAGAAAGAAAGGAGGGTAAAAAATGCCTTATATTTCATTTAAAACAAATCATAAATTAACACTTAGACAAGAAAATATGATTAAAGAAAAATCAGGAGAATTAATTTCTCTTATTCCGGGAAAATCAGAGAAAGCATTAATGATTCATATGGAAGATGATCAAATTATGTATTTTAAAGGAGAAGAATTAACATGCATGATGATTGAAATTAATCTCTATCGAAATGCTGAATTTGAAGATAAGAAAAAACTTACAGAAGCAATGATTCAAATGATTCATGAAACAACAAAAATTGATCCAAATAATATTTACGTGATTTTCCATGAATTTGACCATTGGGGACTCAATCAAACATTAATTTAAAATGAGAGCAATTTTTTATTGCTCTCATTTGCTTACATGTCCACTATTTAAACCTTCATCCTTTTTATTTAAAGGAAGCCAATCAAGTATTTTTAAAATATAACGATCCCAGAAATCCCATTCATGATTACCTGGACCTTCTTCATAAGTAAGATCTACTTTTTCTGCAAGTAAATAATTACGATACTTACGATTTGTTTCAAGTAAAAAGTCATCGATACCAATGCACATATATATTTTAGGAAGTTGATCGTGAGGGATTTTCTTCACTAAAGCATAATAATCTTTATCACTTCCTTGAAGTTTTGAAATATCACCAAATAAACTTTCATAATATTTTTTAGCGTCAACACCTTGAATAATTGGTGGTTTACAATGGACCCAATCTTCTAACATTAAAGCGCTAGAAAGACCTGCAATATATCCAAATGTTTGATAATATTTTAAACCATTAACAATGGCTCCATAACCACCCATCGAAAGACCTGCAATAAAAGTATCTTCTTTTTTATGAGAAAGAGGGAACATTGCTCTTGTCATTTCTACAAGTTCTTCGCCAATAAATTGACTATAGTGATTATGGGTATGTTCTTGATCGACGTAGAACATATTTTCACCACTAGGCATCACTACACATAAACCCCTTTCATTTACAAAACGTTGAATGCGTGTACCATAAAGCCAATCATTTTGATCACCAAAAATCCCGTGAAGTAAATAAAGTGTCTTATATTCTTTTCTTTTTGTATACGTCATACTTTCCATGTCTAAGGTATCAACGGGTAAAACCACAGTAACATCAACAGTACGAAGTAATGCTTTTGATAAATAATTTAATTGAATAACAGCCATAACTATACCTTCCTTAATATATCTAATGTATGAGAACTTGCTCCAATAAGATCTTGTCTTTCACAAGTTGATAAATGATATAGCATAAAGAGTTCAAAAGTTTCATCATCCATCTTGTTTAAAATAGGGCGCATGTAATCTGCCGGCCCATCAGCCGCAATAATTTTAATTCTTTCCAAATTTAAATCTTTATTCAGTTTTTCGATCAATTCTAGACGTACATAACTATAAAGATCATCAATATTTGTCTGGGTTTGGAAATTTTTATCAATCTTACCATTTTTTAAAGCTTCTTTAATATGTCCATCTCTAAAACCATGAACTAAAACGCTGTAATCATTCATGACATAAGCAACAAGAATGACACCACCGGTTTTAGTTACACGTTTTGCTTCTGATAAAGCTTTTAATTTATCTTCATAACTAAATAAATGATACATTGGACCAAATAAAAGAGTGACATCAAAAGTTTCATCTTGATATCTTGATAAATCTAAAGCTGTTCCTTGATAAGCTTTGACATTACTTTTTTTAGCTTTCAACATACCTAAATTATATTTAACAAGTTCGATGGCGTCGACTTCATAGCCTTCTTGACTTAAGGATACAGAATACCTTCCTGTTCCAGCCCCAATATCTAAAAGACGATCTCCGGGTTTTAAATAATCATGAATATATTTCATTGATGTACGATATTCAACTTGGCCATGTTTTCTTGTTAGACGTTTGTCCTCACAAAACTTTCCATAATAATTTTCTAATTCGTTCATATACTTTTCCTTTTCTTTTATATTCTTCTTTATTGTATAATAATTTCTAAAAAGAATGTAGACATTTTTATAAAAAATGCTTTACAAAGTCTTTGAAATAGTGTAGATTATTATATGCAGTTGATACGGCGGACGTGGCGAAGTGGTTAACGCACCGGATTGTGGCTCCGGCATTCGTGAGTTCGATTCTCATCGTCCGCCCCATTTTTATGAAGTCTTGATGAAGACTTTTTTTTGTTTATAGGGGAGAAATATGATTAAATTAGTACAACCTCAAATTAAAGAATTAAAATACCGTAAAAAGCTCTTAAAAGATCCTCAAACCATGGCTTTTAATAAAAGCAATGGGGGAACTGTTGATTTCAATGAAAAAATCTGGCAACCTTGGTATGCTTTATGGATGAATGATGCTAAATATTACTATGCCTATATTTATGATGATACTTTAAAAAAATATATTGGAGAAGTTTCTTATTATTTTGAAGAAGAATACCGTGAGTATGTTCTTAATATTATTGTTGAAGCTAAATATCGTCATTTAGGTAAAGGAAAAGAGGCTTTAGAACTTTTATGCAAGCAAGCTAAAGAAAATGGTCTTCGCTTTTTATGTGATGATATTGAAACAAATAATCCAGCTAAAAATCTTTTTCTTGATTTAGGCTTTAAAGAAGTTTGGGCAAGAGAAAATATTACAATGTTGAAAAAACGTCTTTAGAACCATTTTGGTTCTTTTCTTTTCACAAGATTTACACATCTCTTTTATATACTTAAATAAAGGAAGGGTGAAGTCTTATGAAAAAGAAGTTAGACATATATTTGATTTATCTTATTTATATTTTTGAATTAATTTATACAATGAGTGCCATGTATTTTAATAATTCGATAGTAACACATAAAATAGAAATCTTTGAAAATATCTATCAAATCGCTTATTGTATGATTTTTATTGTAGGAATTCTTTATATTTTGTTGCTTATTTATAAAGTAGGGCATCATGAAAGTATTGATTTAAAGAAAAATACAGGTTTATTATTTGGAATCGTTTTTATGGATCTTGTATTATATGGCTTTTTTATTATTCCTATGTTAGTAAGTTCACCTGCTATGAAAATGGTTTGTATTTGTTTTTTAATACATTTACTTATTTGTATTAAAGAGAAACAATTATTTGTTTTAGAAAAATAATTTTAAGATGAAAGTGACTGCTTTCATCTTTTTTTCATTTAAGCATGGTATGATAGAGATGGTGATAATTATGAAAAAAATATTAATTGTAGAAGATGATGAAAGTATCGCAGATTCTTTAAAGGAAATGTTGGAGCATAAGGATTATATTGTGGAAGTTTCTTATTCTAAAAAAGAAACTTTAGAGAAATTAAATGAATATATTGATCTCATTCTTTTAGATATTCAATTACCTGATGGTAATGGAATTTCTTTATGTAAAGAAATTAAAGAAAAGTATGAGGTGCCTATTATTTTTTTAAGTTGTTTAAGTGATGAAGAAACTATTGTAAGGGGATTAAACGAAGGTGGCGATGATTATGTATGTAAGCCTTTTGGTATTAAAGAACTTTGTGCCAGAATTGAATGTAACCTTAGAAAAGTAACAAAGCAACAAGGGGTTTACTATATAGATGATTTAATTATTGATACGTTAAAACATAAAGTTTTTAAAGATAATAAGGAATTAGAATTGAGTACGATTACTTTTGCTTTATTAGTGGCTCTGGTAGAAGGTCATGGAAGGGTGCTTACCAGAGATTATTTATTAATGTTGATTGAAGATATAACGGGGCATGTAGTGGAAGATAATACGTTAACAGCTCATTTAAAAAGATTAAGACAAACATTAGGAGAATATCAAAATCGAAAATATATTGAAACATTAAGGGGTGTAGGGTATCGATGGAAAATATAAAAAAAGAAAAGAATAATCATGTTTGTCTGATTATTTCATTTGTATTAATGATTGTTGTAGAAATCTATTCTTTTTTGGTAAGTAATATTTTTAATGTCTTTATTTTTACAAGTATTCTTTTTTATTTTTTGGAACAAAAAAATAAAAAGAAACAAATGAATTATTTAATACAGTGTTGTGATGCCATTATTGAACAAAAAGATTTTTCTATCATTGATGGTGAATCCAAAGAAAGTTTATTATCAAATAAATTATTTCTACTTAATAAAAGATATCATCAATCCTTAAAAGCTGTCAAAAAAGAACAGCTAAAACTAAAGGATTATATCGAAGATATCTCTCATCAATTAAAAACACCAATTACTTCTATCCGTATACAAACAGAACTTTTACTTGAAGAAAATCAAAATAAAAAACTCTATGCAATAGAACATCAAATACAACGAATACAACTTTTAGTCAATGACTTACAAACCATCGCCTTATTAGATTCTCATAATATCCAATATTGTTTTAAAGAATATGATTTACAAATGCTTATTGATGAAATAGAAGAAGATTTAGACTACCTAAATCCGCAAATTCGTTTAAATAAAAATATAAAAGTATTATGTGATGAAAAATGGTTTATAGAAGCATTAGAAAATATTATTAAGAATTGTTTAGAAAAAAATTCTACACTCCTTTCTATTTTTGCTTATGAAAATGAAACAACTTTAAAAATGATGATTCAAGATCAAGGAAATGGTTTTAAGGAAAAAGATCTTCCTTTTTTATTTCAAAGATTTTATCGTGGGGAAAATTCAAAAGGGACAGGATTAGGGCTTTATATAGCTAAAGAAATAATAGAGGCTCATCACGGTTTTATTAAAGCTTATAATCAACAAGGTGCTTGCTTTGAAATTGTACTTCCTCAAATGAAAATGAAGAAAAAAATCTAATTTCACTTAGTTTTCACGATTGAACCGTAAGATAAAGTTAAAGGAGGAAAGAATATGTCACATACGATCAATATGCTCGCAAAAAGAAATATTCAAAAGTATAAAAAGCATTATCTTATTGTTTCAATCGTTCTTTTAATTGTTTCTACTCTTATTTTTTCAAGTTCTTTTATTGTTGATAATCTGTATCAGATGAAAAAGAATTATCATATTTCAACCTATGGTTCTTGGTATACACGAATAGAAAATATTGATGAACAAACTCAAAAAGGAATTGAAATCTACAGCAAAGACTATTTTAAAGATATTATTAAATATGGTTATGTAGATTTTCAAGGAAAATATGATAATTACCAAGTAGGTCATATTGAAAAGAATATTTATTCATTGTGTCGAGTAAAAATTATTAAAGGAAGAAAAATACAAAATGATCAAGAAATTTTAATCAATCAAAAAGTTTCTAAAAAGTATAAACTTTATGATCAAATAGAAATAGAAGGAAAAAATTATACGATTGTTGGTATTATACAAACCGCCAATAAAAACTTACCTGATATTTATACAAACTTAGAGACATATCAAACAAAAGATTATTATTCGAATATGTCTGTTTTATCAGATAATCATTATATTCAATTTAATGATGGAAATAACTATCAAGAAATAGAAATTCATTATGATTATAATCCTTATGGTTATGATCAAAATGAAATTCATAATCAAGTAGAAAAAGCAACCAATCAGCTCCAACAAACGTTTGAATTTATTATAATTACACTTTTTGTTTTATTCGCTTTAACTTCTTCTTCCTTAAAAAAGAGAATGAAAGAAATGGCTCTTTATCGAGGAATAGGAATGACAACAAATCAATTAATGCTGATGGTCATGCAAGAAAACATGCTGATTTCTTTTCTTTCTATTTTAATAGGATTGTTAATAGGTGTATGTGTATCTTTAGGTTATCTCTATCTTCAAAGTAAAACCTATCATACATTTATTTATCAAATTTCATTTAAAGAAATATTATTTTTAGTATTGGTATTGATGAGTTGTATTTTTATAACGATTCTCATTCCCATTTATTCAAGCTCTAAGAATGCTTTGGCAGGTACTTTTGATAGTAAAAAGTTTAATTATATTCAAGTGAGATATAAAAAATTAAAAAAACAAACACTTGCTTCCTTAGCTACGCGAGAGTTAAGGGCAAATAAAAGAATGAATATTTGTTTTTATGTATTTGTTTTAATACTTTCTTTATATGGACTTGTTTATTTCTATCAAGGACATCCCATTCAAACAAAAGATCAAAATGAACAAAGCCAGGTAGAACTTATTATGGCAACTCAAAAAGAAGCAAATTTATTTTTAAAAGAATTTTCTCAAAATGACATTATTATTAATCATCATTACATTGATGAAGGAATAACTATGACCTATCGAGAAATTCCTCAATCTGTTTATAAACTTTGCCAACTTTATTATTATCAAAGTAATAAAGATGATTTAAAAGGAAGATTTCCCCAAAAAAGTCATGAAATTGTCGTGGGCAATCATTTTAATCATGTTATTCTTTCAAAAGAATGGTATCCAAATCTTAAAGTTGAAGCGAATCAAGTAACTTTTAAAGGAAAGAAATATCGAGTAGAAAGTTCAACATCTTCTCATGATGATCAAGGAAATTATTTAGAAGATGACAATTATGGGATTGCTCTTGATGAAGTAAAACTCAATGAAAAAGTGATAATTGCGGGTGAAGAATATACCATTGTTGGAATCAATGAAAATGAATATTATAATGATTCAATGATTTATATGCTTGAAGATGATTTAAAACGATTCAATACAAGTGATGAATATTATTCAGGATATCATTGGTACCCAATAAAAGATGTTATAAAAGTAGAAAAGTTCATGAAAAAACATTATAAAGCAAGAGTTTATGAAATGGTAACAAGTGATGAACTTTCAGTAAGTTTGTTTTCTACATTAAATATTCCTAAACATCTTTTAATACTTGCATTAGCCGTAGGTTTTATTTTAATGATGTTTTTAAATTACAATCATATTGAAAATAATTATCAAGATTATCTTATGTACCATATTATTGGTTTAAGTTATTGGGAAATTAAAATAAAACAATTATGGAAATCGATAAAAATGTTTTTATATACGCTTATTCCTTGTGGTTTTTATGAGTTGATTTTATTAAGAGGAAGTATCGATCATTATTTTCCAATAGCACAGTTAATGTTTTTAGTAGGGATTATTTTTCTAGTTTATTTATGTGTTTATAATATTCCTTTATTAATTGTTTTAAAAGCACATCAAAATGAAGAAATAAGAAAGGAAGATGACTAATATGAATGTTATTTTAGAAGCGAAAAATATTGTTAAAACATATGGTTATGAAGATAATAAAATCTATGCAACCAATCATATTGATTTACAAATAGAAGAAGGCTCTTTTGTAGCTATTGTTGGAAGAAGTGGAAGTGGAAAAAGTACACTTCTTCATATCTTGGCAGGTTTAGTAAAACCAACAAAAGGAGAAGTTTATTTAGAAGGAAAGTCTCTTTATGAAATGAATGATCATACTTTAACGCGTTTTAGACGAAGAAGAATGGGTTTTGTCTTTCAATTCTTCAATCTTATTTCCACACAAAATGTTTTAGAGAATATAGTTTTACCAATTCATTTAGATGATGGCGAGATTGATAATGATTATTTAAATGAAATTATTAATCTATTAGGTCTAGAAGAAAAGAAGAATTCTTTTATTTATGAACTTTCAGGAGGGCAACAACAAAGAGTTGCCCTTGCAAGAGCGCTTGCAAGTAAACCAGCGATTATTTTCGCGGATGAACCTACGGGAAACCTCGATGCTAAAAGTTCTAAAGAAGTTGTTGATTTATTAAAAATCGCCCAAAGAAAATATCATGAAACAGTTATTTTAGTAACTCATGATCAAGAAATTGCCTCTATTGCTGATCGTGTTATTACGATTGAAGATGGAAAAATTATTCAAGATACAAATCATATTTAAATACGTTTATTTGTGGTTTAACTAAAGATAAAAACATCTTTAATATTTTCTTTTTGTTAGAGTAGGGCTATGGAGGAAAGTTATGGATGATTTAACGATTTATGAAACAGAAATAATTGTCGTAAAAATGGACGAAGAGTCCATTTTTTTGATAGAATAAAGAAAAGGAGAGAATGATTATGGAAGTAACAATTAATGGTGTAAAAAAAGAAGTCAGCAAAGAAGAAATGAAAGATCGTGTGATTGGATATTATGATGCAGTAGGGATCAAACATTTTTATTTAGAAGTTGATGAAATGGATGATGAAGAATTAAAGGCTTTATATGTAAATTCATTTGCGAGAGAATAATTGTATGAAATTAATTAGGAAAGATCAGGCGATTCATGTAGATAAAACAAACGGCACAGAAGTGGACTATTATTTATTAGATGATGCCGAAATTCATTATAATAAAATCAATCCTCATACTTTACAAGAGTGGCATAGACATCGTCATATTTCAGAAAACATTTTTGTTTTAAAAGGAGAACTTGTTTATCGTTATTTGGATAAAACAAATAAGGAACAATATTTAAAACTAAAACAGGGAAATTTACTTTTGGTTGAAAAAGATATACATACTTTTGAAAATCAAACAGATGAAATTGTAGAATTTATTGTGTTTCGGTATCTTCCTTCTTATAAAAATCAAAGAGAATTGATTCAAAACGATAAAGAAATGATTAAAAAATAAGATAAGTGATAGTTTTTGTAGATTGAAAATAAAAAAATAGCGTATAAAGGAACTGTTATTATAAAAATAGCAGTTTTTTTATTAATTTTAATAGTGTATAAATTATATTATATGATTTATACAGTGTATGAAATACTGTGATTTTATCATCAATAGTGTATAATAAATGTATAAAACAATAAAACAAATCTATACAGTATATGAAAAACTGTTCTATAGTGTATAAAAATAGAGAACATTAGAGATTTGTAAGCCCTAACAAAATACTTTATAGTTGTAAACGGTTAGAACAGTTGTAATGGAGGACAACATGAAAACAAAAAAAGAAATACTTTTAGAATTTATTCAAGAATATTCAAACCAATATCAAATGGAAGAATATCCCCAACTAACAACTTTGTTTCTATCCGAAAAATTGAATATGCAGCGAACAAATATTTCAACTCTTTTGAATCAATTAGTAAAAGAAGGAAAAGTAAAGAAGATTGATGGAAGACCTGTTTTATATCAACTGGTTTTTAATGAAAATGAAAAACGTGATTTTGAAAGTTTAATTGGTCATGATCAATCTTTAAAAGAAGCTATTATGCTAGCAAAAGCTGCCATTTTATATCCTTCTGTTTTACCTAAGATTCTCTTAACTGCAGAAAGAGGAAGTGGTATTGATTGTTTTGTAAAGAGTATTTATGAATTTGCTGTAAAGTCAAAAGTATTAAAAAATAATGCACCTTATATTATTTTTGATTGTCAATCTTATAGTGAAAATCAAAATAAAATAAAAGACATCTTTTTAGAAAATCAAGGTTTAATTCAAAAAGCGAATACAGGATTGCTTTTTTTAAAAAATGCACATTTATTAGATGATTATTTATTATCTGATTTTTTACAATCAATGCATCATCTTGCAGCAAGTGATAAGTATAAATGTATTTTCATTTGTCATATTGATTCATTTCAAAAAATAACATCCTATACACTTACGAATGAATTAGATTATACAATTTCTATTCCGCCCTTAAAATCAAGAAGTTTAAAAGAAAGATTTGATTTAATTAAGATGTTTTTAAATCAAGAAGCAAAACAAATTCAATGTTCTATACAACTCGCAAATACTGTTTTACACTCTTTATTGCTTTATGAATGTTCAGGACAAATTAAAGAGTTAAAAAATGATATTCATAATGCTTGTGCTAACAGCTATGTACGTATTCAAAAAAATGAAAGACATATTGAATTACTTCTTTCTGATTTTCCAAATCATGTAAGAAAAGGCATGATTTATTACAAACACTATAAAGATGAAATTGATGAACTTGTTTCTTCAAACAGTCAATATACATTTACAGGTGATCAAGTATTAAAAAGTACAGCTCTACAAAAAGAACATATTTATTCAACGATAGACGAAAAGAAAAAAGAATTAAAGAAACAACAATTAACACAAGAAGAAACGGATTCTTTAATTCTTGTAGAATTAAAAAAAGATTTTCAAGAATATTTTTATCGTATTACTGAAAATATTTATTCAAAAGAACAATTAGAAAAAATAGTATCATTAAAATTAATACAGGATGTAGAAGATTTTTTAAATCAAATGTCTAATCAATATAATATTCTTTTTGAAACAAAAACTTTATATGGTTTAGCCTTACATATTGATACAGCGATTATTCAGACTTCTAAAAAACAAAGACTATCACCTAAAGAAAAAAATGATTTTATTCAACAATTTCCAGAATATTATAAACAAACACTTCAATTTATTAAAAAAATTGATGAAGATTTTAGAATACATCTTCCTAACGATGAAGTCATTATGGTGATGTTATTTCTTATTTGTGGACAAGAAGAAATACACCATCAAGAAGTTGTAACGCTTATTGCAATGCATGGAGATCATACGGCAACCTCTATTGTCGATACTGTTAAAAAATTAAGTGGAAAACAATCAATATTTGGCTATGATTTAAAATTAGATCAAACAATTAATGAATCTTATGAAGAATTGAAAGAATATATTTTACATATTCATCTGGGAAAAGGAATGATTCTTATTTATGATATGGGTTCTATTCGTACGATGGCTGAATCAATAAAAATTGAGTTAAATATTGATATTGAATTTTTAGAAATACCATTAACACTTATTGCGATGACGAGTGTCAATAAAGCACATGAATTAGTATCGCTTAATGAAACATATCAATATTTACAAGAACATTTTAAAGACCTTCAATATGTAAGAAACAATAGTCAAAAAGAAGCGCTTGTATTGATTTCTTCACTAGAAAGTGAATTAGTACAGGCAAAGAATTATCTTTTAGAACATTTTGATTTGAAAGATATTGAAATTTTCTTGATTCAAGAAAGTCAAATTGAATCTATTTATAATCGTATTGATCAAATTGCTAGTCAATATAAAATTAAAGGACTTATTTCTAGACAAGAAATACACTTATCACAATATACAATGATTTCTATTTCAAATGTTTATAAATTAAATGCTGAGAGTTTAGATGATTTATTTACTGATGAAGATGATTTAGAAAATTTATTTGATTATCTACAAGAACAGTTTGAAGCTATTCAAATAGAAGATTTAAAACAACCATTGATCCATTTTGCAAATAAACTTGAAATCATTTTAAATCAAAAAATAGATTATGATACTCTAATTGGATTGTTAATTCATATTATATGTTTAATTGACCGTTTGAAAAAACATCTTTCACCGGCTGTTCATTTTCAAGCAGCAAGTGATATTCTAACAAAAGATAGAAGTACTGTTGAAAAAGTGAAAGAAATTCTTTTACCTATAGAACAAATATGTTGTATTACTATTAGTGATGTAGAAGCTGCAACCATTATTTCAATTATAAAGGGGAAAGAACAATGACAAAAGAAGAAGCAAGTATGATTGGCTTTGAAATTGTAGCTTATTCAGGAGATGCAAGATCTAAATTATTATTAGCAGTTGAAAATGCAAAAACAGGAAATTTTGATAAATGTGATCAATTAATTGAAGAAGCAAATGCTTGTTTAGTTGATGCACATAAATCACAAACAGAATTATTACAACAAGAAGCACGTGGTAACCACGTAGAAGTTGGCTTTATTACGGTTCATGCACAAGACCATTTAATGACAACTTTATTATTAAAAGATATTATTTCAACACTCATTGATGTTTATAAAAAGTAAGGAGAATGTGTATGGATGCAATTATTAAGCCAATTGAAAAAATGAAACCATTTTTTGATAAAGTGGCAAGAAATAAGTATTTAAAAGCAATTAAAGATGGCTTTATTTCGAGTATGCCAATTATTTTATTTTCAAGTATCTTTCTATTAATAGCCTATGTTCCAAATGTTTTTGGATTCTATTGGTCAAAAGAAATAGAAGCAATCATTATGAAACCTTACAATTATTCGATGGGAATCTTAGCGATTGCAGTGGCAGCAACCACAACAAAACATTTTACAGATACCTTAAATCGTGAAATGCCAGCTAATAATCAAATAAATAGTATATCAACGATGATCTGTGCTATTTGTGGATTTTTGATTTTAAGTAGTGATGCATTAGATGGTGGATTTGCGAGTGAATTCATGGGATCAAAAGGATTACTTACTGCTTTTATGACAGCGTTTGTAGTAGGAAGTATTTATAAATTTTGTATTAAACGCAATATTACAATTAAAATGCCTGAACAAGTCCCACCGAACTTGTCACAAACATTTAAAGATGTTATTCCATTTGCTTTTTCAATGATCATTATTTGGTTATTTGATTATCTTTTTAGAATGGCTACAGGTATTTGTTTTGCTAAAGGGGTTATTCAAGTATTCCAACCACTATTTTCAGCCGCAGATGGTTATGTCGGTTTAGCACTTATTTATGGAGCAATGTCTTTATTTTGGTTTATTGGCGTTCATGGACCATCGATTGTAGAGCCAGCAATTTCAGCAGCGTTAGTTTTAAATATGTCTACCAATTTAGCTGCTGTTCAAGCAGGACAACATGCTGACAAAGTTTTAAGTTTAGGAGCACAATATTTTGTTGTTTGTTTAGGGGGTACAGGAGCAACTCTTGTTATCTGTTTGATGTTTGCTTTCCTTGCTAAATCAAAAGAATTAAAAGCAATTGGAAAAGCAAGTTCGATTCCAGTATTATTTAATGTTAATGAACCTTTCTTGTTTGGGGCACCAATTGTTTTAAATCCAGTATTCTTTGTACCATTTATTTTTGCTCCAATCGCTAATGTTTGGTTATTTAAAATCTTTGTAGATGTTTTTAATATGGATGGTTTCATCTATACGCTTCCTTGGACAACACCAGGACCTCTTGGAATTATACTTGGATGTGGTATTAAATTATTACCTGTTATTTTTTTGGTGATCGTTTTAGTAATGGATTTTGTTATTTATTATCCGTTCTTTAAAGTTTATGATAATCAAAAATTAGAAGAAGAAAAAAATAATCACTTTGAAGTAAAAGAAGATGACAGTGTTGAAGTTGATGGAAAAGTATTAGATTCTAAAAAAATTCTTGTATTATGTGCTGGTGGTGGAACAAGCGGTTTACTTGCCAATGCCCTTGCTAAAGGTGCTAAAGAAGAAGGAATTCCATTAGTTACAGCTGCAGGATCTTATGGAGCACATTTAGATATTATGGGTGATTATGACCTTGTTATTTTAGCTCCACAAGTAGCTTCTTATTACGAAGATTTAAAGAAAGATGCAGATCGTATGGGTGTTAAATGTATTGCTTGTGAAGGAAAACAATATATTGATTTAACACGTAATCCAAAAGGTGCTTTAGAATTTGTGTTTAAGATTATGGGGGAATAATGATGAGATTTGCAGATGATTTTATTTTTGGTGGGGCTACAGCAGCCTATCAATGTGAAGGAAGTACAAGAGAGTATGGGAAAGGAAAAGTTGCTTGGGATGACTTTTTGGCAGAAAAAGGTCGTTTTCAAGCAAATCCAGCAAGTGATTTTTATCATCAATATCCTGTTGATTTAAAATTATGTAAGATGTTTGGTATTAATGGTATACGTATTTCTATTGCTTGGAGTCGTATTTTTCCTGATGGTACAGGAAAAATCAATCAACAAGGTGTTGATTTCTATCATCGATTATTTAAAGAATGTCATAAAAATGGGGTAGAACCATTTGTTACATTACATCATTTTGATACACCAAATACTTTATTTCAAAAAGGTGATTTTTTAAATAAAGAAACAGTTGAAGCTTTTGAAAAATATGCAAGTTATTGTTTTGAAGAATACAAGGACGAAGTAACTTATTGGTTTACCTTTAATGAAATTTGGGCAGTTTGTACAAATCAATATATTGAAGGAACTTTTCCAAATGGAGAAAAGTATAATATGACAAAAGCATTTCAATCAATGCACTATATGATGCTTGCTCACAGTAAAGCAGTATTAGCTTATAAAAAAGGTGACTATAAAGGAAAAATAGGAATTGTTCAATCGTTGGAATATAAATATCCTTATAATGAAAATAAATTAGAAGATATTATTGCAGCGAAAAATGAAGATGTTTTACAAAATCAATTCTTATTAGATGCTACTTTTTTAGGATATTATAGTGATGAAACTTTAAAAATTGCACAAAAATTATGTGCCCTTAATCAAGGAATGTTAGACATTGAAGAATCTGATTTAGAAATTATGAAAAAAGCAGCTAAAGAAAATGACTATTTAGGGATGAATTATTATCAAAGCCGTTTTATTCAAGCTTACGATGGTGAAAATGATATCTATCATAACGGTACAGGGGAAAAAGGAACTTCTCGTTTCCGCTTAAAAGGTGTAGGAGAAAGAATGAATAAAGAAGGTATTGATCGTACAGATTGGGATTGGTTGATTCATCCTGAAAGTATGTTTGATATGCTTGTGCGTATTAAACAACAATATCCGCAATATAAAGCAATTTATATTACTGAAAATGGAATGGGTTATAAAGACGATTTTGAAGATGGTATTATTGATGATACACCACGTATTGATTATGTAAGAAGACATCTTTATTACTTGTTAAAAGCGATTGAAGCGGGTGTTAATGTTAAAGGATATTTTATATGGTCATTGATGGATATGTTTTCTTGGACAAATGGTTATAATAAAAGATATGGATTATTTTATGTTGATTATAAAACACAAAAAAGATATCCAAAAGCTTCAGCTTATTGGTATAAATACATTTCACAAACAAAGGAATTGTTTTAATGGTAAAAGGTGTTATCTTTGATTTTAATGGAACGTTGTTTTTTGATAACGATAAACATGTAAAAGCCTGGGGTGCGGTATCAAGGCTATTAAGAAATAAAGATATTACAGATGAGGAACTTCATAAACATTTTAATGGAGTTCCTAATCAAAAAATAATCCAATATATGAAAAATAACCAAGCAACAAAAGAAGATATTGACTATTATTCAAAATTAAAAGAGAAATACTATCGACAATTTTGTAAAGAAGATCAAGCTACATTCCATCTAGTTGAAGGAAGCTATGATTATTTCAAACAACTTAAAGATCAAAAAATTCCTTTTACAATAGCAAGCGCTTCTATTAAAGAAAATATTGATTTTTTTGTTGAATCATTTCATTTAGATAAGTGGATGAAAGTAGATGATATTATTTATGATAATGGAACATATCAAAATAAAATAGCGATGTTTAAAGATGCCGCTTTAAAATTGAATGTTAATATTAAAGATTGTTTAATTATTGAAGATTCTAAAAGTGGTATAGAAAATGCTTATGAAGCAGGATGTAGACAAATTATTGTTGTAAATTCTGCAAATAATAAAAAAGAATATGAAAAAATGCCTGGAGTTATAAAAGTAATCGATGATTTTAAAGAACTTTTATAATACCTCCAGGTATTTTAATTAAAAGGAAAATGAGGATGTTATACAGTCTTGACTTTCCTTATTTTGTTTGTGTCACTTGTGTTGGTTTTATTTATTTTGATACTTGATTCATGCACGTTATAAACGGAATGAAAAGTACCTATTCTATTTTAAATTCATTAGTATATTTCAAAATAAAAACCTCCAAAGTTACTAACATTGGAGGTATACTTCATTTTATTTACTGTTTTTTAAATGGAAATTCCATGCAGTTTGAATAATTTGTTTAATATCAGTATATTGAGGTTGCCAACCTAAAATTTCTTTAGCCTTAGAATTATCAGCAACTAATTTAGCGGGATCACCTGCACGACGGGGTGCCATTGTAACACGAATTGGAAGTTGAGTCACTTCTTTGGCAGCATTGATGATTTCTAAAACAGAATACCCTTCACCATTTCCTAAGTTAAATGTTTGACTTTGATTCCCTTGATAAAGATAGTTTAAAGCACGAATATGGGCATCTGCTAGGTCATTTACATGAATATAATCACGAATACATGTTCCATCTTTTGTATCATAATCATTTCCAAAAACATAAATCGTTTCACGTTTTTTTAATGGTACTTGTAAAATTAATGGGATTAAATGGGTTTCAGGGTTATGTAATTCTCCAATTAAACCATTTTCATGAGCTCCACAAGCGTTAAAATAACGTAAAGCAACATATTTCATGCCATAAGCTTGATCACACCACTTCATCATCTTTTCCATTGTTAATTTTGTTTCCCCGTAGGTATTTGTAGGATTTGTTTCATCACTTTCAACGATTGGAATATGTTTAGGCTCACCATAAGTAGCAGCAGTTGATGAAAAAACAATATATTTAACGTCATGTTCTTTCATGACTTCTAATAAACAAATCATGCCATAAACATTGTTGTTGTAATATTCAAGTGGTTCTTTCATGCTTACTCCAACTAAAGAATTTGCTGCAAAATGAATAACACCTTTAATGTCTTCTTTTTCAAAGACATTATTTAAAAATTCCTTATCACGTAGATCTCCTTGATAAAATTTTGCTTTAGGATGAATCAATTGTTTAAAACCTGTTTGCAGATTATCAACGATAACAACATCTTCTCCTTTTTCGATTAATGCATAAACTGTATGAGAGCCTATATAACCAGCTCCTCCTAATACTAAAACACTCATTTTTAGTCCTCCTTGATGACTTTATTCTATACTTTTAGTAAAACATAGTCAATAAATTAGTGAAACATTTACTAAAATTAGTAAAAATATTTGACATTATTTACTAAAATGATACAATAAGTATAGAAAGAAAGCGGAGGAAAGAATAAAATGAATCATCAAATTAATCGACTTATTCATTTTGGTTTACAACATCATTTAATTAGTGAAGATGATGAAATTTATGCAGTGAACTTATTATTAGATTTATTTCATTTAGATCATTTTACTAAAGAAGAAATTAATGAAGAATTAGAAGTGGCGACAGATATTTTAGAAAAAATGTTAGATTATGCTTGTCAAGAAGGCTTCATTGAAAATAATATTACAGAACGAGATCTTTTTGATACGCGCATTATGAATTGTTTAATGCCTCGTCCAAGTGAAGTGATTCAAACATTTAAAGAGTATTATAAAGAAGATTCTAAAAAAGCAACAAAGTATTTCTATGATTTATCTATTGCATCGAATTATATTCGTAAAACAAGAACAGATAAAAATATTCGTTTCAAACAATTTTATAAATATGGTGATATTGAAATTACCATTAATTTATCTAAGCCAGAAAAAGATCCAAAAGAAATCATGAAGGCAAAAACAATCAAAGCCAGTGGTTATCCCAAATGTCTTTTATGTAAAGAAAATGTGGGTTTTGCAGGAAATTTTAATCATCCCGCAAGACAAAATCATCGTATTATTCCATTAACGTTAAATGGACATCGCTATTACATGCAATATTCACCTTATGTTTATTATAATGAACATTGCATTATTTTTAATGAAAACCATCAACCAATGGTCATTAATGAAAATACTTTTAGATCATTATTTTCATTTGTTAAGCAATTTCCACATTATATGCTAGGTTCAAATGCGGATTTACCAATTGTAGGAGGATCTATTTTAACACACGATCATTTTCAAGGAGGACATTATACCTTCCCAATAGAAGGAGCGACAGTTGTTAAAGATATTTCTTTAGATAAATATCCTGATTTACAAATTTCTGTTTTAAATTGGCCTTTATCAACCATTCGTGTACGTTCAACAAATGATGAACAAATGATACGATTTGCCTTAGATACTTTAAATAAATGGATCAATTATTCTCATGAAAAATTGGACATTATCGCCTATAGTCATGAAACAAGACATAATACCATTACTCCAATTGTAAGAAGGAAAAATGGATTGTATGAAATGGATCTTGTTTTAAGAAATAATCGTACAAATGAAAAATATCCTGATGGTATTTTCCATCCTCATCAAAATTTACATCATATTAAAAAAGAAAATATTGGTTTAATTGAAGTCATGGGACTTGCGGTATTACCAGCAAGATTAAAAGATGAATTGGAAATTTTAAAAGAATGTTTATTAGGAAATAAGAATATTTTAGAAATTTCAAATATGCAAAAACATGTGGCGTGGTATAATGAATTAAAGAGTCATGATTTTAATGAAGATACAGTGGATCAATTACTTAAAGAAGAATTAACACATAAATTCGTTAATGTATTAGAAGATGCAGGTGTCTTTAAAATGAATGAAGAAGGAAAAGAAGCTTTTATTAAATTTGTAGAAATGGTAGGAGAAAAAGAATGAAAAAAGCAAGTTTAGTGATTAAAGAAATTCAAGAAGGAACTTATGATGATGTTTTAAAAGAAGTCTATATTGATGAAAGTCGTATTGAAAAACAACCTCAAAGATATGTAGCAGCAATTGAAAAATTTATTTCACTTTATGGAGATCAAGAAATTAAAATCTATAGTACACCAGGAAGAAGTGAAGTGAGCGGGAATCATACGGATCATCAAAATGGTGAAGTTTTAGCGGCAGCCATCAATTTAGATATTATTGCGGTTGTTTCTAAAAATGATGTGGTGAAAGTTTTATCAGATGATTATGATTTAAAACCTATTTCTTTAGATGATTTATCGAAAAATGAAAATGAAGTAGGAACATCTGAAGGACTAATGAGAGGAGTTCTTGCCCGTTTTAAAGAATTAGGTTATGCCATTGGTGGATTTAACGGCTATATGACAAGTGATGTTTTACAAGGCTCAGGGTTATCTTCATCAGCAGCCTTTGAAGTCATGATTGGAACCATTCTTTCAGGTCTTTATAATGAAATGAAAGTCGATCCTGTCGTTATTGGACAAGTGGGACAATATAGTGAAAATGTATATTTTGGAAAACCATGTGGATTAATGGATCAAAGTGCTTGTTCAGTAGGAAGTTTGATTCATATTGATTTTAAGGATAATAGTAAACCTGTTGTCGAAAAAGTAGATGTTGAATTTTCTTCATTTAAACATAGTTTATGTATCGTAGATGTCCATGCCTCTCATGCAGATTTAACAGATGATTATGCAGCTGTTCCTTATGAAATGAAAAAAGTAGCTCAATTCTTTGGCAAAGAAGTTTTAAGAGAAGTAGATGAAAAAGATTTTTATAATCAATTAGTAGAAGTAAGAAAAGAAGTAGGAGATCGTGCGATTTTAAGAGCGATTCATTTATTTAATGAAAATAAACGTGTGGAAAAAGCAGTATCTTCTTTAAAAAATAATGATTTTGATACGTTTAAACAAGTTATTAAAGATTCAGGAGATTCTTCATATAAATACTTACAAAATGTTTATTCAAATAAATATCCAGATAATCAAGCTGTTTCTTTGGCCCTTGCTTTATCAGAAGGTATTTTAGAAAATCATGGTGTATGTCGTGTTCATGGAGGTGGATTTGCGGGAACGATCCAAGCCTTTGTGGAAGATGAATACGTCGATCATTATAAAGAAGAAATTGAAAAGTATTTTGGTGAAGGTTCTTGTCATGTTTTAAAAGTAAGAAAATTTGGTGGAATGAAGGTACTTTAAGATGATTAAAATAGAGAAAGTAGAAAATGATATTGATTTAATTACACTTAAAAATGATGAATTAGAAGTTGTTGTTTCTAATTATGGATGTACACTTGTTAAAGTGTTGATGAAAGATCATGCAGGAAATGTTGATGATGTGGTTTTAGGATATGATGATTTTAAATCTTATCAAACATTAGATGCCTATATTGGGGCACTTGTTGGAAGAGTAGCTAATCGTATTAAAAAAGGAACTTTTGAATTAAACGGTCAAACTTATCATTTACCAATTAATAATGGACCTAACTCCTTACATGGAGGAATCAAAGGCTTTTCTTATCAAGTATTTGATTATCAAGTGCTTGATGAAACACGTGTTGAATTCCATTATGTTTCTAAAGATGGGGAAGAAGGATATCCTGGTGAGTTAGATTTTAAAGCAATTTATTCACTTGAAGGAGATACACTTACCATGCATTATCATGCAACTACTTCGAAAGATACGCTTATTAATATTACGAATCATTCGTATTTTAACTTATCTGGCAAAAAAGAAAATGTATACCAACATTTATTAAAAGTTCATGCTGATCGTTTTGCTTGCATTGATCCTGATGGACTTCCTACAGGTGAAATAAAAGATGTCAAAGGAACATCCTTTGATTTCAATGAATTTGCCTATATTGGTGATCGTGTCGATAATGATGATGAACAATTACAACTTGGTAAAGGATTTGATCATCCAATGATCTTTAATACAAAAGAAAACCAAGTTGAATTGGTTCATGAAAAAACAGGAAGAAAATTAACCGTTTCAACGACTTTACCACAAGCACAAATCTATACAGCGAATTATTTAGATGGTCGTCTTGGTAAATATGGACAACATTACAATGCCCGTGATGCCATTTGTATTGAAACACAAAATATGCCGGATGCGATTCATCTAGAAGAAAATCCAAGTACGATTTTAAAAGCAGGCGACACTTATGATGAAAAAACATCTTATAAATTTGAAGTGATAAAAAATCTCTAGAGAAAATCTAGAGATTTTTAAATACAGGAATCACGTTCAATTAAAAAACAAGGTAAAAGAATTTTAATCGGTGAAATATTTTCATTATGTTTAAAAGCATCAAAAAGTTGTCTAGCAGCCATAAAGCCCATATCAAACGTTGGCGCAAAGACTGTTGTAAGCGGTGGATCGGTATAATTGGTTGTTTCAATATTATCAAAGCCAATAATCGAGACATCTTCTGGTATTTTGATGTTATATTGTTTTAAAGCACGCATGGCCCCAATAGCGATAGGATCGCTTGCTGCAAAAATAGCGGAAGGAAGTTTCTTGTTTTTAATAAGTTCATAAGTCATATTAAAACCAGATTCAATTGAAAACTCTTCTTCACTCATGGAATAATCAATGTTGTATTCTTTACAATAGTGTTCAAAATATTCTTTTCTTTGATCATGATAGAGCTTATCATGAATTATTTCTTTACCACCTAAATAGGCAATTGAAGTATGTTTTTGACTTAAATAAGAAACCACATCTTTAACTGCATTTTTAAAATCAAGTAAAATACAACATTCATGAATAGGATCAATATTCATATCTAAAAAAATAACATTTGAACATATCTTTTTATATGTTTCAATATCTTCTTGACTATATTTTCCAATACAAACCAAACCTTGAATATCTTCTAATTGATTTAAATAATCAATATCTGTCTTAAAAACACGTTTGATAGCAATCTTGTTTTTAAAACAATATTCTTCTACTCCTTGACGAATACTTAAATAATAAGGGTCATTGGATTCTTCAATAGGAGATATCCATTGAATGATTCCTAATGTCATCACCGTATCATACATTTTTTTATTTTTCTTTTTATAACCAAGCTGATTAGCTGCATCAAGGACACGTTGTCTTGTTTCTTTAGGAACAGACAAAGTAGGATCATTATTTAAAATACGTGAAACACTGGCGCTTGATACTTTCGCTAATTCAGCAATATCTTTTATTGTTGCCATAAAAACCTCCATTCTATAGCTATTTTATCATTTAGTAAATTTGAAATCAATGTTTACTAAAATATTGTCTTCGTTTACAAAATGTCTATTCAAAGGTAAAATAAGTAGTAAAGAAATGAGGTAGTACAATGAAAATAAATGAATCAAAACATGGCTTTGTCGTTCAAAGAATGATAGAAGTGAGTGAACTTAATGCAACAATGTATGAAATGGAACATATAAAAACCCATTTAAAACTTGCTTGGTTAAAACGTGATGAAAAAAATAAAACATTTGGTATTGCGTTTAAAACCTTACCAAGTGATGATAGTGGGGTTTTTCATATTTTAGAACATTCGGTCTTATGTGGTTCTAAAAAATACCCGGTTAAAGAACCTTTTGTAGAATTAATGAAAAGTTCAATGAGCACTTTTTTAAATGCCTTGACTTTTGAAGATAAAACCTTTTATCCTATTTCATCTAGAAATAATCAAGATTTTATGAATCTAACAAAAGTTTATTTAGATGCAGTTTTCAATCCTTTGATTTTAAATAAAAAAGAAATTTTTTTACAAGAAGGATGGCATATTGAAGCTACAGAAAAACCAACTTATAAAGGAGTTGTTTTAAATGAAATGAAAGGGGCTTTTTCAAGTCCTCGTGAAATTATGATGAATGCGTTGAATCGTGCTTTATTTAAAGACAACTGTTATCAATATGTTTCAGGGGGTGATCCTGAAGCCATCACTGATTTAACCTATGAACAATTTATCCAAACTTATCAAAAATATTATCATCCTTCTAATGCCTTTGTCTTTTTAGATGGAGATGTCCCACTTGATGCCGTCTTAGAACTTTTAAATCAAGAATATCTTTCTTCAATGGAAGCAAATTTACCAATAGAAGGACCAATTTATCAACAACCTGTTCAAGTTTCTAGACAAGTGGTAGATTATGAAATAGGGGAAGAAGAAAACGCTGAAAATAAATATCGCATGGCATGGGGAAATGTGATTGGAAGTTATCAAGACTATGAAAAAGTTATTGCAATGCAAGTATTAAGTGATGTTTTATGTGGTGATAATCAAGCTGTTTTAAATAAAGCTCTTTTAGAAAAAGGACTTGCTGAAAATGTTTATTTGGCTATTAATGATGGTGAATTACAAAATTGGTGTCAATTAGAAGTAGATCATGTAAAAGAAGAAAACTTAGATCAAGTTAAAGAAATTGTTTTTGATACGCTTCAAACATTAATTAAGGAAGGTATTGATCGTCAACAACTTGATGCAACACTTGCTTATTTAGAATTAAATTTAAAAGAAAGAAACTTTGGGGGATATCCTCAAGGGATTATTTTTGGTTTCCAAGTATTAGAAAGTTGGCTTTATGGAGGTAAACCAGAAGCTCATTTAGAATATGGAAAGATCTTTGATGATTTGAAAAAGAAAGTAAATGAAGGATATTTTGAAAATCTTATCAAAGAAGTTCTTTTAGAAAATAAACATAGTTGTGAAATTGTATTGAAACCTTCAAAAGAGTTAGGAAAGATTCGTCGTGAAAAAGAAGAAAAGAAATTAACGAATGTTTTAAATTCTATGACAGATGTTCAAAAACAACAATTACAAATAGAGCAAAAACAATTAGATGCTTTCCAACAAGCACCAGACACTTTAGAAAACTTAAATACTTTACCAAAATTAAATCTTGGAGATATTGAAGCAAAAGTACAAAAGATTCCTTCAAAGTTGATGGATTTAGAAGGATGCAAAGTTTTAAAACATCCAACAGAAACCAATGGTATTTATTATTATGCTCTTTATTTTAATATAGATCATTTAGATTTAGATCAAATCAGTACTTTATCTTTTATTTGTTCTTTATTAGGGAATGTCTCTACAATAAAACATAGTGCTAAAGATCTTTCTACAAAGATTCGTCTTCTTTGTGGAACAATGAATTATTCTATTAATACATATGAAACAACCAATAAAGAAAATCAAGTTTACTTCAAAGCAACATTTTCTACTTTAGAACAAAATGAAAAAGAAGCTTTACAACTTCTTGTTGAAATCTTACAAGAATCTGTTTTTGATCAAGAAAAAATGATTCATGACATTTTAAAACAACGTATTATTTCATTAAAACAAGCGATTACTATGTCAGGACATAGTTTATCAATGAAAAGAGTTTTAGCGATGGTAAGTTCTTCGGGTGTTATTGATGAATATAGTAGTGGAATTGCTTATTATAAATGGTTAAAAGAATTAGATGATCATTTTGATTTTGTTGCTTTAAAACAAAAATTAGAAAGTGTTTATCAAAATGTTTGTTTCTATAATCGTTTAACTTTATCTTTTACTGGAAATGATGATACAAACTTAGAAAAACAAGTTCTTTATTTAAAAGAAACATTAAAAATCTCTGATGCTTTAGAAAAAGCAATCATCAAACCTTTTTCTATTAAAAAAGAAGGAATTATTATTCCTTCAGATATTGCCTATGCCTCTAAAGGAGGTTATCTATTAGAGACTTCTAAAATAACACCACTTGCTTCAAACATTATTTCTTTAGCGTATTTATGGAATGTAGTAAGAGTACAAGGAGGGGCTTATGGGACTGGTTTAGTATCACGTGCTTCAGGATTTACATGTTGTTATTCTTATCGTGATCCAAATGGAAAAGAATCTTTAAAGAAATATGAAAAATGTGGAACATTTTTAAAAGATTATTTAAAGGAAAATCATGATTTGACAGGGTTTATCATTGGCACACTTTCAGGATTAATGCCACTTATGATGCCTTATAATACTGGTAAATATGGTGATTTGTATTATTTTAATCAAAAAGATGAAAAAGCAAGACAAGAACAATTGGAAGCTATTTTAAATGTAGATAAGGATGACTTGTTAGAAATTGCGAAAGAAATCGATGAAACTTTAGAAAAAGGTGGAATATGTATTATTGGTGGTAAAAATCAAATAGATCAATGTGATCTTGATGAAGTTATTTCATTATAAAAGAGGTGTTTTCAATGTTGGAGAAATATGATGTTTATTTAAGACCATTTAACTGTCAAAGAACATTGCATATTTATTTACCTAATGATTATTATCAAAGTAATGAAAGATATCCGGTTGTTTATATGTTTGATGGACATAATTTGTTTTTGAATAGTGATGCTACTTATGGTAAATCATGGGGTTTAGCTGATTTTTTAGATCATTATGATAAGAAATTGATTATTGTCGGGATTGAATGTAATCATGAAGGGAATGAAAGATTAAGTGAGTATTGTCCCTATGACCTAAACAGTCGTTATTTTGGACGTGTTCAAGGAAAAGGTATTCAAACATTAGATTGGCTTGTTTATGAATTAAAACCTATGATTGATCAAAAATATAGAACATATCCTTTTAGAGAATGTACAGCCATTGCAGGAAGTTCTATGGGTGGTTTGATGGCTTTTTATGGAGTTATCAAATACAATCAATATATTTCTAAAGCTGCTTGTTTATCACCAGCCTTTGGCCTATGTAAAAAACGTTTAGAAAGAGATCTTCCGCAAAATTTAAATCCTGATACACGTATTTATATGTCTTTAGGAACGGAAGAATTTAAAAGACCACAACGCTTTATTAAAAATATTCAAGAGTTTAATGATTATATTGTGTCTCAAGGTGCAACAAGTTATATCAATATTATTCCTGGAGGTCATCATAATGAAGCTGAGTGGGAAAAACAAAATGAGTTGTATATGAATGTGATGTGGAAATAAGGAGATAAAAAATGAAACCATTTTGGGAAGATGAATATTTAAATAAAGAAAAATCAACATTTGGAAATCCAAGTAAAGAGGTTAAAGAACTTGTTCCGTATTTAAAGAAAGATGCAAAGATACTTGATGTGGGTTGTGGCGATGGAAGACATGCTTTATACCTTGTAAGCTTGGGTTTTCAAGTAGATGCATTTGATTTATCAAAAAATGCGATTGAAAAAATAGATTATTTAAAACAAAAGAATAATTTAAATATTCATACAAGGGTATGTGATGTGTTAGATTATCCCTTTAGATATTCCTATGATTTAATCATTGTTCATGGTGTTTTACAATTTATTGATAAAACAAAACAACCACAAGTAATAGAGCTGTTAAAGAAATGGACAAATGTAAATGGATATCATGTTATTGCTTTATTTACAGATGAAGAACCTATTCCAGATGATTTAAAAGATGTTATGGTAGGTGTCTTTAAAAACGAAGAAATTAAAGATTATTATACAAACTGGAAAACCCTAATGTTTGAAAATAAAAAATTTCATGATGAACATGAAAATGGTATTAAGCATCTTCATGCTATGAATAAATTAGTGGTAAAGAAAATAGGGTAAGCAAATATGAAAATAAGATGCTTTGAAGAAAATGATATAAAACCTATTTATGAATTATTAAAGAATGAATTAGGGTATGAAGTTGATTATAGTTTGTTTGTTTTAAGAGTACAAGAAATGATAAAAAATAATTATTTGATTTATGTTGCTTGTATAGAAAATAAAGTTGTTGGTTTTATTGGAATAGAAGTAAGTTATGTCTTTGAACTTCCAAAACAAATAATGAGGGTAAATGCTCTTGCTGTTGATAAAAATTATCAAAACAAAGGGATTGGAAAACATCTTATACAAGAGGTTGAAAAATATGCCAAAATAAATAACATGGCTGCGATTACTTTGAATAGTGGGATTTCTAGAAAAACAGCGCATATTTTTTATGAAAAACAAGGGTATTCTAAAAAAGGTTATAGCTTTGTTAAATATCTAAAATAGGGGTATAAAATGAATATTGAATTATACGATAAAATCAAAAATCTTTATTTAAAATATCATAAAGAAAAAACATGGAATCATGTAGAGGATGTAGCTAAAGAGGCTAAAAAGCTTGCAATTCAATATCATCTAGATATTGAAAAATGTACGATAGCTGCTTTGTTGCATGATATCAGTGCAATCCTTTCATCAGATGATATGTATAAATACGCTAAAGAATTAGGGTATCAAATAGATCCAAGTGAAGAAAAATATCATTTCTTATTGCATCAAAGAATTTCTAAAGAAATTGCATATGACTATTTTCATATTAAAGATGAAGATATTTTATCAGCAATTGAATGTCATACAACTTTGAAAAAAGAAATAAATGATTATAATAAAATTATTTTCTTAGCGGATAAGCTTGCATGGGATCAAGGAGGAATACCGCCTTATTATCAGCCATTAAAAGAAGCAATCAATATTTCTTTAGATAAAGGATGCTATTGGTTTATAAGTTATCAATTTGAAACACATCAACTTCTTATGCCTCATACTTGGTTATTAGAAGCTTATGAAAAATTAAAACAGACAAATGAAGGCAAATAGTGTCGGGAGAAAATCTTTTTTCTTAACTATAATACAAATACAGTAGAGAAAAGGAGAGAAAACATGGATTGGGTAAATGCAATTGAAAAAGCAATTCAATATATTGAAAACCACTTAGTAGAAGATATAACAGTGAAAGATGTTGCAAAATATGTTCATATTTCTGAATTTTATTTTCAAAAAGGATTTGCCATGTTATGTGGATTTACTATTAGTGAATATATTCGTAAAAGAAGATTATCGCTTGCGGGTAATGAAATTGCTGGAAGTGATATAAAAATTATTGATATTGCCATAAAATATGGATATGATTCGCCAGATAGTTTTACCAAAGCTTTTACACGTTTTCATGGTGTAACACCAACAGTTGCTCGTAAGAAGCATACAACTTTGAAATCCTTTGCTCCACTGAAATTAACAATAGCTTTAGAAGGAGGATATCTTATGGATTACAAGATTGAAAGAAAAAAAGCGTTTAAAGTTATCGCAAATGAAAAAACGTTTGCTTATGAAAATGCTAAAAAAGTCATTCCTGATTTTTGGAAAGAGCATTATCAAACAGGCAAAGGAAAAGTTGTTAGAGGAGTTTATGGAATTAACATTGATAAACAAATGGGGCAAGAAAACTTTGATTATTTAATTGCAGATCCTTATCAAGAACAAGTTATTCCAGAAAGCTTTGTGTTAGAAACTATTCCTGAATTTGAATGGGCAATTTTTCCATGTGTTGGCGCAATGCCTAAAGCCTTGCAAGATGTAAATATTAAAATATTTACAGAGTGGTTACCGGCATTAAAAGATTATGAATTTGCTGCTGGATATTGTGTAGAATATTATGATGATCCAACAAAATATCTTAAAGGTACATTGGATGAAAATTATTATTGTGAAATTTGGATTCCTATTAAAAAAAGATAAAAGAAATCTCTAATAGAGTTATTTTCTATTAGAGATTTTTATTTGATAAGATATCCACTAAAAATGGAACAACTTTTTCATTAGACATTTCATCTAAAGAAGAAATAAGACGATATTCACTGTGTTCTTCTGGATCTAATTGAATTACATAATCATTTGTATTTTTTAAAGTACAAATATAAACAAGACGAGTAAACATCGTATTTTTACCTTTATCAAAATTACTATCTTCATGAATGATTTGTTTTACTTCAACATCTAAATTAACTTCTTCTTTAGCCTCTCTGATTAAAGCTTCTGCAGGAGTTTCAAAATCTTCTACAGAACCTCCAGGGATATCCCAATATTCAGGATATACATTTGGTTTTCCTCTTTTGATAAAACTTCTTTTAATGATAAGATACTTGTTATTGATTTTCATTAAACCGTGTACAATAAGTTTGTTTTGAAATTCTTTCATCTGATTTTCCTCCTTATGGGTAAGTTTTATTATAAATCTTTTTTCAATAAAAATGCAATGAGAAAATTTGATACAATAAAGCTTAGAAAAATTGCAATTGAAGATAGAAAAAACATAATTAACCAATTTATGCGTATAAGACATTTGACACTCCCCATGTCTAAAGACAGGGGGAGTGTCAAGTTTAATAAAAAGGATAGGTATTATTTATATTTTTCCTTGTGGGGCTAATAAGAATTCATGATTATTTAAAATCAAAAAAATAAACTTTTTTATATGAAGTCATTCAATGAAGTAACCTCTTAATCACTAAATCATACCTGTTGAACAAGTTGAATTTACTCTATAAAACCTCTTTTATATAATGAAATTACATTATTAAAGGAGGTTTTATTTATGTTGAACTTGAATAATATTACAAAAAGATATGGTGAAAAAGTTATCTTTAAAAATATGAATATTCAATTTGATAATACTAATGAAATTAATGGAATTATAGGAAAAAGTGGAAGTGGTAAATCTACATTGTTTAATATTCTTTTTGGTTTAGATACTGACTATGAAGGGACATATAAAATTGAAAATAAAGATGTTAAATATTTTAATAATAATCAATGGGATAAAATAAGAAAAGAGGATATTCATATTGTTTTTCAAGATTTTAAATTAATTGATAATTTTACAGTATTAGAAAATTTATTACTTACTCTTAATTGTAAAGAGGATATAGCAAGAAGTGCATTAAAAAAACTAGATATTTTAAAATTAGAAAATACAAAAGTAAAAAATATAAGTGGTGGTGAAAAACAACGACTTGCACTTGCAAGAGCAATTATAGGAAATCCTAAAGTATTATTATTAGATGAACCAACTGGAAATTTGGATGATGTACATGCAAATATGATTATGGAGTGTATACAATCATTAAAAAATGAACGTATGATGATTTTTATTGTAACGCATGATCATCGCATTATTGATTATTGTGATAATATTTATATTTTAGAAAATCATAATATTCATTTGAAAAAGAAAATAACTCAATCTAATGATAGTTTATTAGAAGACAAAATGGATATTTATTCTAAAAAGAAGAGCAATTGGCGATATGTATTTAAATCTATTCAAAGAAACATAAAGGATCTAGTTGTTAATTATATTCCAGTTTCTATTATTTTTATGTTATTTATTACCATTTTTTTATTTCTTTACAGTATTTCTATTAATGATCTTTATGAATTTTATTCAGGGATTGATAATAAAACAATTTATGTATCAACAACGCATTATACAAAAAAATACTTAAATGAATGTTCAAAAAATAATTATGTTATTATTTCAAATGATGGTAAAAGAATTAGTTTTTCAAACAAAGATTTAGAAGATGTAAAAAATATTTCAGGAGTTAAAGAGGCTAAATTATATAACGGTAATGTCGAAACAAGTAACGATAGTAAAGGAAACGGACTTAATCTTATTTTAGATAAGAATTCATTTTCAAATAAAATTAAAAAAACCAAAAGCTATATGCATTTTCCAGATAAAATTCAAATGGAATTTAAAACATTGACGGTTCCTTATCCTTATATCAAACATTATAATCCAAAGCGTGTAGAACTTCTTTATGGGAATTATCCAATAAAAAATGAAATTCTAATTCCTGATTTTCTTGCTTATAATTATCTGAAAAATGAAAAGATAAATACACTTGTTGGTCAATCAATTGAATTACCAATTATTAACGAAAAAAGAAATCAAGAAAATCAAAAATACAAAGTGTCAGGTATTTATAAAACGAATTATGAAAATAATCTTGGATTAACAGAATATATTTATACAAGTTATCAAAATTATGATTTCCTAGAACTTTTTCAAACACAAGAAAGCTACAATAACCAAGTAAATGATTTTAACCAAGAAAATAGAACACATGATATTAATAAAACAGTTTTTAAAGATTATAATTCTTATTTAGAAGCAGTAGGAACAGGACTTGATGACATGGTGATTGTTTGTAAAGAAACAAGGGATATAAAGAATGTAACAAAGCAATTAAATAAATTGTTTCCGCATCTTCGTTTAATGTCGCAATATGAATTCAAAAACGGTGAGTTTAGAGATTCATATATCCAAACTGTCTTAATTAATGTTGGAATTATGATTCTAGTTGTAGGTATATTAGGTATTATTATTTTGTTTTTAAATAAGGGATATATTAGAAAGCGTAATAAAGAACTTGCTATTTTATATGCTTTAGGTAGAAGCAAAAAAGATGTGATAGTTATTATTCTATTAGAACATTTATTGATTTCAACAATTTCTTTTATTATTGGATATCTTTGTTTATGGATGATAAGAATGGCTTATTTGAAATATATTTCAACATTCAATTTTTTATCATTGATGTTTAATAGAAATGTTATTTTCTATATTTATTTATATGTTATTTTAATGACTTTTATCTCTGTTATTTTTTCTATTCATGGTATTAATAGAAAAAAACTCAATGAGTATTTAAAATAGTCTACAAACATCTAGAGTTATAAAACAACGCTAGATGTTTTTGTATTGTACACATAAAAGATCCCTTATATAATAAGGGGTAAGAGGATAAATTATGAAATTGAAAAACAAATTATTTATTATATTCATTATGACTTTATTGATTTTCTTTTTAAGAATCATTAATGTATTACAGTATGAAAATGAACTAGCCAATCCATTTGTAATGGCAAGCATGATTGCTTTTTTTAGTTTTATTACTATTTCCATTCAAGAAAACATAGATCATAATTATCAACAACAAAAAGTCTATTATCAAAATTTGAATATTTTAAAATACATATTATCTATTTTGGTCATTATTTTACATTTAAGACCATTTCTTCATTATTCCAATGAATTAGACTTGGCTTTTAATAATATTGTATCAAGGATCTGTGTTCCTATGTTTTTTATTATCACAGGTTATTTTGTGGCAAAAAAGGAAAAAGAGAAAAGACATTATATTGATACTTACATCAAACGTACAATACCGCTTTATTTAACATGGAGCTTGATCTATTTACCTGTTATTTTAATGACAGCTATTCAATATTTACCAACAATTAATGAATATCTAGTAAAAATAAATGTTCCTATACTATTACTTATTTTGTTAGTGATTGTATTATTGCCGATTCTATTGATTATCACGTTATGTTATAGTGGTGTATATTATCATTTATGGTATTTTCCAGCCGTGATGTTATCTTTATTTGTACTAAAAAAATGGAAAGAAAAATATAAATTAAATTATTTATTCATCATTTCTTTCTTTTTATTGTTGTTTGGAGCGACGGAGACGTATTATGGTGTGTTGCCACTATCGATTAAAGAACTCGTTACATATTATTATAATATCTTTTTTACAACACGTAACTTTTTATTTTTTGGATTGTTTTATGTTGTACTAGGATACAAAATGGGTTCAAAAGAGAAAACGTATACAAAGAATTGTTTTGTTAAATTAATTATATCTTGTTTTTTCTTGGCCTTTGAAGCTATTATTTTACATGATTTTCATAGATTAGATAGTAATATATTGCTTTCGTGTATACCAGTTACTTATTATTTGTTTATTTCTACAATTTATATAACAAATCATATAAATTTAAAAATAAAATGGAATCAGTATTCTAAATATTATTATTTGTTTCATCCTATGATTATTTTTATTGTTTCATTGATTTTTAAGGGAGTTAACCAATTTCCAATATTAAATATAAGTATTGTTTTAATGCTGACACATATTTTATCATTAGTAATGATAAAATATAATCAGAAAAAGTATGTAAGTAAAAAGTAGTCAAATTTGATTGACTACTTTTTCAATGCAAGAAAGATACTAGTATATTTTGAATTTATACTTTTTATTTTTAATGAAAAGGAAGACCTTTTTAAAATATGATTTAAAACATTTTGAATGCTTTCTTCATCAAGTTTTGAACAAGGAAATACAACCTTCAATAAAGAATATTCTTGATTTTGTTTAGCGTTAACAAGAATGTATTTATTTTGTGTTTGGTTGTTTATACAATTTTTAATTGATAAATCTAATAAGTATTCAAAGAGTTCAAATTGTACTTGTAAGTCTAATATATCAAAATTTGTTTCAACGGTTGTTTTAATATCAATGTTATTTTCAATGAGCGTATGAAGATGATTGTTGATGACATAATTTAAAATGATGGAATTACTATAAATAGCATTGAATTCTTTGAAAGTTTTATGAGTCAGATGCTCTAAAGTTTCTTTTGCTTCTAAATAGTTGTCATTGTTAAGTTGAGTATTAAGTACATTACATGTATGAAGCAAGTCATGTAAAAAATTAAAATTATATTTATAATGTTGTTCTAGTAATTGGTAATTTGAATTCATTATTTTTTCTTTTTGTAATGCATAGAGATAGTTGATAAGAAGTAAAGACATCACAAAAAATAATAGGTTTAATAATGTTAAGGAAATAAAATAAATGATTTCATCAAATGTTATAGAGCTTATAAATTTATAATTGATATCAGCAGATAAATAAATCGTAATTAAAGGAAAAATAAAAATGAAATAGGTATATTTTGACAAATAGATTTGTTTTATGCGTTTTATAATAAAAATATAAGAATGAATGAATAAAGCAATAAATAAAACAAATAAGATAATTTCAATAATAACAAGTGTTGTAACTGTTGAATGATACAAAGTAAAACAATAGGTTATAAGAATTTCTAATAGTATTTGAATGATATAATAGGGAATAATCATAATCAATTTTTGAATACATTGGCCTTTATATAAAATAAAAATAGAGAGGATATACATTATCAAAACAAAAAAATAGTTAAGATTATAAGTAATAAAAATTAGTAAAATGACTACTAAGATTGAAAATATCAAAGTTTTATTTTTACTATACCTCGCATTAAAAAAAGAATTTGTTAAAGTTATTAATATTAAAAAAGAAAGAATATTAAAAATTATCATAATGTATCTTGTAAAAAATCTAGATATTTTGTTTCAAATTCTTTTTTATAATGTCTTGATAGTGGAACTATATCATCATTGATCATTTTTAAATCGTTTTTGTATAATGCTACAACATATTCTAAATTAACTAAAAATGCCTTATAGGAATAAGCAAAAGCAAGAGAATTAAGTTTTTCATACCAATATTTTAATGTACAATTAGTATCTATTTTTTTACCATTTATTTGATGAATCACTGATTTTCTATTAATGAATTCAATATAAATAATATCTTTAACATAGATTTTGTAATTACATATATTTTTATCAAAAAAGTAAATATTATCTTTATTGTATTTGTTTATGACAAAATCTATTTCAATATTAAATTCTTGTTGATTGATAGGTTTGATAAAATATCGATCAGCATTAATTTTATAACCATCAATAGCGTATTTAGCATAGTTTGTTGTAATCATGATGCGGCAATCATGATTGCTTTTCTTTAATTCCATCCCTAAATCAATACCATTATCTTCATCTAATTCTATATCTAAAAAGAGTAGATTATATTGTTGAATTGTTTTTAATAACTCTTCTTTGTTATTACATCTATGAATATGATAATCAATTTTCTCTTTTGTAAAATAGTTTTTTATACAAGAAGTTAGATGATTGAAATCATCATCATTATTTTCAAAAATAAGAATATTCATAAAGAAAACCTCCTTTTAATTATTTTAACAAATAAAAAAATGAATAGATAGATGTAGAAAAATATAACTTTAAATATTTTCAAACATTACAACTATAAATATATGATATAATTTTGTTAAGTTAGGGAGATGATTCAAATGAAAATAATTGCATTTACAGGAGCTGGAATATCAAAACAAAGTAATATACCAACATTTATGGAAAGACCAGATGTAAGGGAAAAATTATTTAGAAGTTATGCCAATAGTCATCATGAAGAATATAATGAGGTAATCAAACAACTTAAAGCCAATATGAATGGAGCCAAACCAAATGACGGACACTATGCATTAGCTGAGTATCATATACCAATTATTACCATGAATATTGATGGTTTGCATAAACTTGCAGGAAGTGATGCATTAGAATTACATGGTGGTTTACCAGAAGATGATGAAATGGATATTGCGTATTCTTTATATAATAAACCGGTACTTTATGGTGATCCAGCTCCAAATTATCAAAAAGCTTATGAAATGGTTTATACATTACAACCAGGAGATATCTTTTTGGTAGTAGGATGTTCATTTCATACAGGAATATCTGTTGATTTAAGAGAAGTTGCGAAAGCTAGAGGAGCAAGAATTATCGAAATACAGGAAGATGCTGCTCATAATGTTAGAAAAGTATTAGAAGAATTATTAAATAATGATTAGCTTTTAATGTAGAATAAAAGGAATGGAGGAAATTATTGATATGCAAACGCCGTTATTATTATGTGCGATTTTATTAATAGTTATTTCTATTCCTTTATATTTTGGAAAAGGTTCAAATATGATTGCTGGATATAATGATTTGAGCCAAGTTGATAAAGAAAAAATAAATAAGTTGAGATTATGCAGGGTGTTGGCAATGACACTTGATATAACTGCTATCATTTTAATGTTAGGAGCTTATTCTATTATTAGTATGAATGATACAATGATTTTAGGTGTTATCACACTAATTGTAGGAACTATTTTGAGTAATGTTGTTTCCAAAAATAAGTGAATTAATTGCTATAAAAAATATTAGAAGAATTAATGAAAGGAAGATTAATTAATGAACTCAATTTTAATTAAACCACATCATTTTATTGATATTATTAAATTATATGGATCTGGGATAGATAGATTTGTTCCTGATGAAAAAATGGGACATGATTTTTATAAGGTTGCTAATGAAATTATTGATAACCCATCTATTGATTTAAAACTAACAATTGATGGAGATGACATTTGTAAACCTTGTAAAAAGTATCATGAACAATGTGTTGATCCATTAACGCATATACAAGGATATACGAGTAAAGATGTTTATAATAAAACTTTAGATAAAAGAATTATAAAATTATATAACTTAAATGATGAATATTATACGGCAAAACAATTATGCTCTATAATTCAAAATAATAAAGAATATATCTTTGAAGTTTGGGATGAAGAAGATAATGAGGTAACACAAAAAAGATATGAATTATTTTTACAAGGGGCTCATAAATTTTTAGATAACATTTAAAGTATAGATATAGGAAGAGGTGATAGAATTGTCAAAAAAGGAAAAAGCGTATTTTCATTTACCAGGATTATTTGAATTTTATGAATTATATAAAGTCTTTTTACCATTATTCTATCATCATCGTGAATATTTTTATGATTGGTGTGAAATAGGTTCTATTTATGGAAGTCCTGAAGATTGTTTATGGGGTGGAGGACGTCTTGGTGAAGGAAATCAAAATCCTTATGAAGTTCTTTCACTTATGAATCAATATCATATTTCTTCGCGACTTACTTTCAGTAATTCATTACTTCAAGAAAAACATCTCCAAGATAAAAGATGTAATGATCTTTGTACTTTATTTGAAAAAAGTGATGTTCAAAGTGGGATTATCATTCATTCTGATTTGTTGCTAGAGTATTTAAAAAAGAAATATCCACGTTTTTATTTTGTTTCTTCAACAACGAAGGTTCTTACAAAATTTGAACAATTAGTTGACGAATTAAAGAAAGATGACTTTTTATATGTTGTTCCTGATTTTCGTTTAAATAAAGTTCAACAATTAGAAAATCTTTTACAAAAAGATAAGGATAAAGTTGAATTTTTATGTAATGAATGTTGTTTTATAGGCTGCCTTGAACGAAAGAAATGTTATGAAACGGTTAGCCGTCAAAATCTAGGAGAAGATTGTTTAGATCATGTATGCAAAGCCCCAAATTCTCATGAGGGGTATCGTTTTTCTAAAGCTATGCAAAATTCGAGTTTTATTAGTGTTGAAGATATTCAAAAGAATTATCTACCAAAAGGCTTTTCTCAATTTAAAATAGAAGGTAGAAGTTTAGGGAGTGCTTTAGTGTTAGAATTTTTACTTTATTATATGGTAAAACCTGAATATCAAATACATGTAAGAGAAGCTATTTATTTAGATAATATGTTAGATTTGTTTTAAAAAACAAGAAGGATAAAACATGTAAAGTGTATAAATTATTAAAGAAATAAAAAGGAGTACATATATGAAAATAGAATATAAAGAAGGTCTTATTGTTTTAAAAGATCAAGATGAAGAAGTAGGTTATATTAAATATGTTAAAAAAGAAGAAAAGGTGATTGATGTTATTTCAACAGTTGTTCATGAAAAATATCAAGGTCAAGGGATGGCAGGAAAGCTATTTGATGCTTTGATGAAATATGTAAAAGATAATTCCTTGAAAATTATTCCATCTTGTAGTTATATTGAAAAGAAGCTTTCAAAGCTTGCAAATTCTTGCGATTTTTTGCACAAACAGGCGTAATTATTATATTATACTCAAAAAATTAATAAATATGCTTAAAAATAACAATATTTTCTTGCAATTAAGAAATAATCTCTATATAATACTTTTGTAAATTAAGAGTCAAAGGGGGGAATCATCATGGCAAAAACTGTAGTAAGAGAAAACGAATCTTTAGATGACGCTTTACGTCGTTTTAAAAGACAAGTATCTAGAACAGGTACCCTTGCTGAAGCTCGTAAAAGAGAATTCTATGTTAAACCAGGATTAAAAAGAAAATTAAAATCTGAAGCAGCAAGAAAAAATAATAAAAAAAGATAATAAAATTACAGCCTATTTGGCTGTTTTTTTATGCTGTTTTTTCATTGAAAAAGATGATATCATTTAGTATACTTTATATGATAAAAATAAAGATGTTTTTAATCAAAAAAGGGAGAAACTATGAAAACAGTATTAAAAAATGGAAATGTTTTTTACCAAAATAAAATACAAAAATTAGATGTAGAAATTGATGGGGAAACAATTAGTCGAATTGGAAAAGAATTAGATGGAGAAAATGTTATTGATTGTACAGACTTATTAGTAACGCTAGGTTTTGTTGACCTTCATGTTCATTTACGTGAACCAGGATTTGAGCATAAAGGAACTATTAAAACAGAAACTTTATCCGCTAAATATGGAGGATATACGCATATTGTTGCTATGGCAAATACGAATCCATGTATGGATGATAAAGAAACAATTGAAGACTTTATTCAAAGAGTTAAAAAAGATAGCTCAATTCATACTTACACTTATAGTGCGATTACAAAAGATTTAAAAGGACAAGAACTTGTTAATTTTAAAGAAAATAATGCTTTTGATATTGTCCAAGGATTTTCTGATGATGGAAAAGGTGTACAAAGTAAAGAAATGATGGAAAAAGCCATGAAAGAAGCAAAAGCAAACAAGAGTATTATTGTTGCTCATTGCGAAGATGAAGGAGAACTTGAAAAAGGAGCATGTATTAACTTAGGCCGTGTTTCTAAAGAAAATGGTCTTGTAGGAATCAACAATGCTTCAGAATATAATCACGCTTTACGTGATTTGCAATTATCTAAAGAAATTGGCAATCGTTATCATATTTGTCATATCTCTACTAAAGAAACAGTGGCAGGATTAAGAGAATATCGAAAACAAGGTTTGCCTGTTTCAGGAGAAGCCTGTCCACATCATTTGATTTTAACAGATGAAAATATTAAAAACTTAAATCCAAATTATAAAATGAATCCACCACTTCGAAGTAAAGAAGATTTAGATGCTTTGATTGAAGGATTAAAAGATGGGACAGTGACATGTATTTCAACAGATCATGCACCGCATAGTGATGAAGAAAAATTAAAACCAATTGATCAAGCACCATTTGGTATTATTGGTAACCAACATGCCTTTAGTCTTGTTTATACCTATTTAGTTAAAAAGAATCTTTTAGATTTAGAAACAGTTTTAAAATGTATGACAGTCAATCCAAGTCAAGTTATTGGTTTAGATCATGATATGGCTGTTGGTAAAAAGGCCAATATTGCTATCATTGATTTAAATGAAGAATATACAATTACGAGAGATAATATTTATTCAAAAGCAAAAAATACACCATTTTTAGATACAAAATGTTTTGGTTTAGTGAAATATCATATTTTAGATGGAAAGATTGAAAAATTATAGGAGGAATTTATGAACTATCAAGGGTTAATGGAAATTACAAAAATTGAAAACATTGCAGATGATGTTTATGAAATGACTTTAAAAGGAGAAGGGGCTAAATATATTAGCCAACCAGGTCAATTCATTAATATTAAGATCAATGAAAGTTTACAACCTTATCTTAGAAGACCAATGTCTATTTCAGATTATGATGAAAATACTATTGTGATTGTTTTTAAGGTTGTTGGTCAAGGAACAGAAATCTTAAAGAATAAACAAATTGGAGATCAATTGGATTGTTTAATTGGTTTAGGAAATGGTTTTACAGTTCAAGAAGGAAAAGCTCTTCTTATTGGGGGAGGACTTGGAACACCACCACTTTATAATTTAGGTAAGAAATTAAAAGAAAAAGGAATTGAAGTGACAACTGTTTTAGGATTTTCTTCTAAAAAAGATGTTTTCTATATTGATAAATTCCAAGAATTTGGTGATGTTTTAATTGCGACAATGGATGGTTCTTTAGGGGTTAAAGGAACAGTTATTGATGTAATCAAAAACGCAAATCTTACGTTTGATCGTTATTATACATGTGGACCTGAACCTATGTTAGATGCACTTGCTTTAAATTATCCAGAACATGGACAACTTTCTTTTGAAGCAAGAATGGGATGTGGTTTTGGAGCATGTATGGGATGTTCATGTAAAGTGAAAACAAAACCTTATAAACGTATTTGTGTAGAAGGACCAATTTTATTAAGTGAGGAGGTTATTGTAAATGGTTAATTTAAAAGTTAATCTTCCAGGTTTAGAAATGAAAAATCCAGTGATTCCAGCGTCAGGAACTTTTGGATTTGGATATGAATTTACAAGATTCTATGATATTAATGTTTTAGGAAGTATCATGATTAAAGGAACAACACTTGAGCCACGTTATGGAAATCCTTTACCACGTATTGCAGAAGGACCAAGTGGAATGCTTAATGCAATTGGACTCCAAAATCCTGGTGTTGATGCCGTCATGTCACATGAACTAGAAGAACTCCGTAAGTGCTATAATGATAAAGTTATTGCGAATATCGGTGGAAGCTGTGTTGATGATTATGTTGAAACGGCAAAACGTATTTCAACACATGATATGGTAGGTGCTTTAGAATTAAATATTTCTTGTCCAAACGTTCATAGTGGAGGTATTCAATTTGGAACAAATCCACAAATGGCAGCGGATGTCACACGTAAAGTCAAAGCTGTTTCTCAAAAACCGGTTTACGTTAAGCTTTCGCCAAATGTTACAGATATTGTTGAAATGGCTAAAGCAGTTGAAGAAGCAGGAGCTGATGGTATTACGATGATTAATACTTTAGTGGGTATGCGTTTTAATATTAAAACAGGAAAACCAATTATCGCTAATGGAACAGGTGGGTATTCTGGACCAGCTATTTTTCCGGTAGCTTTACGTATGGTTCACCAAGTAAGTAAAGCAGTTAAAATTCCTGTAATTGGTATGGGTGGTATTTCAAGTGCTCATGATGTTATTGAAATGATGGTTGCTGGTGCCAGTGCGGTAGCCATTGGCTGTCAAAACTTAGTAGATCCATATGCTTGTTATAAAATCATTCAGGATTTACCAAAAGAACTTGAAAAACTCGGTGTTCAAGATATTAATGAAATCGTTGGGTTATCACATCAAGATTAAAAGAGAAATGAAGATTTCTCTTTTTCTATCGTTATCCATGTAATATAATAAGATAAATAGGGGTGAAGCAAATGGATTTAGATACATTGTTAAATAAAAATCAAAAAGAGGCAGCAACGTATTTAGATAGTCACTTAAGAATCATTGCGGGGGCAGGTTCTGGAAAAACAAGAGTTGTGACTTATCGTATTGCCCATTTAATACAAGATATTGGAATTGATCCGCGTTCTATTCTGGCAATAACTTTTACAAATAAAGCTGCCAATGAAATGAAAGAAAGGGTCAATGAAATTGTTGGTATTCTTGGAAGTGGAACACTTATTTGTACCATTCATTCTCTTTGTGTAAGACTTTTAAGACAACATATTAATGTCTTAAATTATCCAAGTAATTTTACAATCATGGATGAAGAAGATCAAAAAGCACTTATTAAAAAGCTTTATACTCAATTAGAAATCGACGCTAAAGTTATTTCTATTAAAAGTATGATCAATACAATTTCATCTTATAAAACAGCAAGAGTCTCACCACAAAGAGCCATTGAACTTGCTGGACAATTTTCTGGAGAACTAAAAAAAGCAAAAGTATATGAAGCTTATGAAAATTATAAAGAAGATCATTTCTTATTAGATTTTGATGATTTATTATTAAAAGCCGTTTATATTTTAGATAATTATCCTGATATATTAGAAAAATGGCAAAGAAAATTTCAATACATTCATGTTGATGAATTTCAAGATGTTGGAGAAATTGAATATCATTTAGTTCAACTCTTATCTAAATATGCCATTGTTTGTGTGGTTGGTGATCCAGATCAAACAATTTATAGTTTCAGGGGGGCGGATGTTCATTTTATTTTAGATTTTGATAAAGATTTTAAACCAAATAAAACAATTATTCTTGATCAAAACTATCGTTCTACAGGAAATATCTTAAAAGTATCCAATAATTTAATTCGTAAAAACAGTCAACGTTTAGAAAAAAATCTTTATACAAAACAAACAGGTGGAGAAGATGTTATTCATCATGTCGCTAAAAGTGAAGAAGAAGAAGCCAATTGGATTGCAAGTAAAATAGAAGATATTGTAAGTAATCAAGAAGGCGTTAATTATCGTGATATTGCTATTTTATATCGTGCTAACTATTTATCACGTACGATTGAACAAGTATTGATTCGTAAAGGAATTGATTATCGTATTTTTGGTGGTTTAAAATTCTTTAATCGTAAAGAAGTTAAAGATGCTTTAAGTTATTTAAGACTTGTTTGTAATCAAGAAGATTTAGCTTTTGAAAGAATTATTAATACACCAGCTAGAGGAATTGGTAAAAAGACATTAGAGAATATTCAATTAGTGGCTTTAAATTATCAAATTTCTCTTTATGAAGCGTTAACACTTCATAGTGAAGAAATTCGTCTTTCTAATAAATCTAAAAAAGAAGTTAGAGGATTTGTAGAAGCAATTGAAAAAGCAAGACAATCAAAATTACCACTTCATGAAATGTTTGAACAATTAATGATTGATGTAGGCTACATCGATATGTTAAAAAATGATTTAGAAGATAATCGAATTGATAATATTCATGAATTACAACGTTCTATTTATGATTTCCAAGTTTCTCATGAAGATGCACCAACTTTAGAGAATTATTTACAAGATATTTCTTTATATACTGATAATGATTCTATTGATCAAGGGCAATATGTTTCTTTAATGTCTATTCATATGGCAAAAGGACTTGAGTTTGATTATGTCTTTGTCTTAGGACTTTCAGAAGGCATTTTCCCAAGTTTTAGAAGTTTGGCCGATGATGGAGATGAAGGACTTGAAGAAGAAAGAAGATTAGCTTATGTAGCCTTTACCAGAGCAAAAAAACAACTTTTCTTAACGGATAGTGAAGGCTTTAGTTTTGTAACGGATTCGCCAAAAGTATCAAGCCGTTTCATTGATGAAGTAGGAAATGAAGGAATTGTGCATAGTGGAAGTAAGCCACGTTTTAAAACAAGTGATTATATTCCAAAACAAACCGTTTCTAAAGAAGAATTAATTGGGGATAATAAAGTTGATGATTGGAAAGTAGGTGACCTTGTTAACCATGATGTCTTTGGTAAAGGGGTTGTTGTTAAGGTCAATAAGACAATTTTAGATATTGCTTTTGAACTTCCTGTAGGACTTAAATCCTTAATGGCCAATCATAAAGCATTAAAAAAACTTACAAACTAGAGAATGTAATATTCTCTTTTTTGTATGTCATTATTTTGTTATAATAAAAAAGATTTTAAAGGAGAGAAAATGATGGATGATTTAAAAAGATATGAAGAATTAGTAAAAACAATTGAATATCATAATGATCGTTATTATAACCAAGATGATCCAGAAATAAGCGATTATGACTATGATATGATGATGAAAGAACTTAAAAAAATAGAAAAGGATCATCCTGAATACGTCACACCAAATTCACCAACTCAACATGTTGGAGGAAGTGCTAAAAGAGAAGCAGGTATTTTGGTAAGACATCGTGTACCGATGCTTTCTTTACAAGATGTTTTTTCTAAAGAAGAAGTCCAAGAATTTGTGGAATCAATGCAAGAAACTTTAGTCGATCCTGTTTTTGTCGTTGAATATAAAATTGATGGTCTTTCAATGGCTTTAAGATATGAAAATGGTGACTTAACAACAGCGATTACACGTGGTGATGGAATTATCCAAGGTGAAGATGTTACAGTTAATGCAAGAGTCATCAAAGATGTAAAAAATAAATTAAAAGAACCAATAAAATACTTAGAAGTACGTGGTGAAGTCTATATGACGAATGAGGCTTTTGATAAAGTCAATGAGATTCAAGAATTAAATAATAAAAAGACTTTCGCAAATCCAAGAAACTGTGCAGCTGGAACGCTTCGTCAATTAGATAGTCGTATTACCAAACAAAGAAATCTTTCTATGTTTATCTTTAATATTCAAGATATTCGAGGAAAAGAAATTACGACGCATAGTCAAGGTTATGAATATTTGAAAAAACAAGGAATGAAAGTTATTGATAATTATCAAATTTGTCACAGCTTTGAAGAAGTATGGAAAGCAATTGAAATGATTGGTGAAAGTAGAGATCAATTAGGCTATGACATTGATGGAGCGGTTGTTAAAATTGATAGCTATGAACAAAGACAACAATTAGGACAAACAGCTAAAGTACCGCGTTGGGCAATCGCTTATAAATACCCACCAGAAGAAAAAGAAACAAAACTTTTAGATATTGAGTTGTCTGTTGGAAGAACAGGTAGAATTACCCCAACAGCTATCTTTGAACCAGTTCGTTTATGTGGAACAACAGTATCTAGAGCAACTCTTCATAATCAGGATTTTATTGATAGCCTAGATGTTCGTATTGGTGATACAATTATTGTTTATAAATCAGGAGAAATCATTCCTAAAGTAAAAAGTGTCAATAAAGATAAAAGACCGGCTGATAGTGTTCCTTATCAAATAGGAAATGTCTGTCCAGTATGTGGGGCACCAACATATCAAGAAGAAGGAACGGTAGATATTAAGTGTTCCAATCCAACATGTCCAAGTAAGTTAGTAAGAAATGTTGTAAATTTTGTTGGAAGAGATGCAATGGATATTAAAGGGTTTGGTTTATCTTATGTAGAAACCTTGATAGATCAAGGATATATTCATGATGTGAGTGATATTTATACATTAAAAGATAAAAGACAAGATCTTTTAGATAAAAAAGTGATTGGTCTTGTAAAGAGTACAGATAATTTATTAAATGCGATTGAAAAAAGTAAAGAAAATGATGCAACAAAAGTATTAACAGCTTTAGGTATTTCTAATATTGGAAAATCAGCTGCAAAATCATTAATGAAAAAATTTAAAACCATGGATCAATTAATGAATGCAAGCTATGAACAACTTATTGAAGTCAATGATATTGGTGATACGAGTGCGCAAATTCTTATTGATTATTTTAAAGATGAAAAAAATAAAGAAATCATTCATAAATTAGAAAACTATGGATTGAAAATGGAAATAGAAGATACTCAAAGTTCTTCTCTATTAGAAAATATGACTTTTGTTGTAACAGGAACGCTTCCAACTTTATCTCGTAAGGAAGCTGCAACACTTATTGAAAATAACGGAGGTAAAGTATCAGGTTCCGTTTCTAAAAAGACAACATATTTATTAGCGGGAGAAAATGCCGGAAGCAAGCTTGCTAAAGCACAATCCTTAAATATTCCAGTTCTTAGTGAAGAAATGTTTATGGAAATGATAAAATCATAATTTTATGCTATAATGTGCAAAAAAAGGAGGTCCTTATGAAAAAACTATTAATTGGTATATTATGTTTACTTCTTTGTACAGGGTGTACATCAAAATCAAACAAAAAAGAAACAAAAAGCAGCCAAGATACTTCTTCAACAGATTCGTTAGATGATTCATTTTATCCAATTGTTAATCTTGGGACAAATTTGATTAGAGAAACATTTTATCAAGATTTTTCTTCATCAGATGATTTTCAAACGATAGGACGAGAATTACAAGTTTTATCGACAGAATATTTTTCAACATCAGATTATTATATGTCTGAAGGTTTACAACTTGTAAAAAAAGATAAAGATGAACTTTTATTAAGGAATAAAAAACATTCTTTACAACCGGCAACAGGGGAAACTGTTGATGGTAAAGAAGTAAGTAAGATGGTTGAAAATATCAGTGAACAAGATTACTATGAAAAAAGTGGTGATAAATATACTTTAAAAGGAATGTCTATCGCAATTATTTTAGATGCAACAGGTGGTACGAATGACGTACTATCAGATGATAGTGTCAATAATTATGGAAAAGAAGTGATTTCTAAACTTTATAACTATCTTCAAACAAAAAAAAGTGTTAAAGATATTCCGACTTTAATTGCGGTTTATCGTAAAAATGTTAAAGATGAAAATAATTATAATGGACACTATATTTATAGTAGTTATTGTAAAAATGGGAAAGTAGGTTCAATTAAATTATTAGATTATAATACGTATATTTTTACAAGTGATGAGGCTAATAAAGCAGATGAATCGCTATATTCTCAATTCTCTGTATTTAAAAACAATGTCAAAAATGCTTCAACAGAAGCAGTTGGGGTTGTTGGATATGGAAAATATAAAGATGGTTCGATTCAAACTATGAAAATTCAAATAAAAGTGAGTGTGAAAAGTTATACAGAACTTATTTACATGGTAGAAACAGTGGCTGATGAAATGGATAGTCATTTTAGTGGTGTGGATACATATGCCATTATCAATGATCAAGATGGTTTAAAAGCTGTTGTTATTAAAAATGCTGGAGAGGATGCACAAAGTACATTACTTTATTAAGGATATACATTTGCTATATTTTTTGATAAAATAAGGTATAAGAAGGTGAAATAATGGCAAGAGAAAGATTTTCATTTAATGATACTAAAGAATATAATAAAGATGACTTACAACCAAATAATGATTTACATGCAGGACAAACAGGTAAATTTACATTTGATGATGAGATAGAAGAAAAACCAAAGAAAGTAAAAAAGGTAAAGAAAGCAAAACAACCAAAAAGTGGCAAAAAATTAAAACTAAAAAAATGGCATGTTTTTATTACAGTGCTTGTTGTTTTAATTGTTGCTTTCCTACTTTATATTTTTGTTTTCTCTGGTAATAATAAAGGGCCTGTCTATGGACAAAGATGTGTGAAATTATTATCAGTAGATCAAAATATGGTGAGTCAAGTTGAAAGTCAAATTGAACAAGATGATCGTATTCAAGATTTAGCTGTAAAAGTTGATTGTCGTACAATTAAATTAACTTATCAACTTGTCGATAATGTTTCTGCAGATGATGCGAAGTCTTTAGTTGAAGATTCTGTTCATACATTTGATGATGCAATGGGTCAACAAAAGGATGATGGGGCTGCTTGGTCACAACTTTTAAATAAAGCTAATGGACGTCTTCAGTATGATTTAGAAATTATTGTTAAATCAAATGGGGATAGTGATTTCCCATTATTTGGTACTAAACATGCGGGTATTGATGATATTACCTATACAGGACAAAATGTTAAAGATCAAGATGCTGCAAATAAAGCAATTCAAAGACAGGCAGAAGTAGATGCTGCCAATGCTGCAAATCAATAAACGAGCCTAGCTCGTTTTTTTGGAGGAAAAAATGAAAAAAAATGATTATTTTATAGGAAAATGTGTCGATCAATCTCATGATGGAAAAGGGATTGTTAAATATGAAGGTTTTACTTATTTTGTAAATGGGATGATCACAGGAGAAGTAGGACAAATTAAGTGTATTAAAATGTTAAAGAATTATGGGGTTGGGCGCTTAATTGAATTACAAAAATCTTCACCTGAAAGAGTGAATCCTAAATGTCATATTTATCAAGGATGTGGTGGTTGTCATTTAATGCATTTATCTAGTCTAGGACAACAAGAATTTAAAACAAAAAGAGTAAAGGATTGTATGGAAAGAATTGGACATTTAGAAGTTGATGTTCAACCTTGTTTAATGCAAGAAGATCCTTGGTATTATCGTAATAAAGTTCAAATGCCCTTAGGCTATGATAAAAACGGTCAATTAGTGACAGGTTTTTATAAACAAAGAACCAATGATATTATTGCTTGTGATGAATGTCTTATTCAAAATGAAGAATCAAATGCAGTGATTCAAAGAGTGAAAGAACTTTTTGTACAATATGATATTAAACCTTATGATAAAACAACACATCAAGGAAATATTAAACATGTTCTTACTAAAAAAGGCTATCATAGTGAAGAATTTATGTTATGTTTCATTACTTATCAAAAAACAATCAAACATATTGATCAAATTGTTGAAACGCTTGTTCAAGAATTTCCACATATTAAAACCATTATCCAAAATATCAATGAAAGACATGATAATGTTATTTTAGGTGATGAAGAAAAGATTCTTTACGGTCAAGGTTATATTTATGATACTTTACTTAAAAATCAATATAAGATATCTTTGAAATCATTTTATCAAATCAATCCAATTCAAGTAGAAGTTCTTTACCAAACAGCGATTGATTTAGCTCATTTAAATCAAGACTCTGTTGTTTTAGATGCTTATTGTGGAATTGGAACAATTACCCTTTCACTTGCAAAACATGTAAAGAAAGTTTATGGGGTCGAAGTTGTTTACCAAGCTATAGAGGATGCTAAAAATAATGCTTTACTTAATAAAATAGATAATGTAGATTTTGTCTGTGATGATGCTGGAAAATATATGGTCGATCTTGTTAAGAAAAATACCCATTTAGATGTTGTTTTTGTTGATCCACCACGAAAAGGATGTTCAGAAGAATTCTTAGAACATTTATTACAGGCAATTCCAAAAGAAATTATTTATATTTCATGTGATGTAGCCACTCAAGCAAGAGATGCTAAGTATTTGAATGAACATGGTTATACAATCACAAATTGTCAACCAGTAGATATGTTTCCACATACTTTCCACATCGAAAATATTTTAAGATTTGAGAAATCCTAGTGATTTCTTTTTCTTATATCAAGTTATAACAAATAATTATTTGTCATATTATAAAGAGTGATTTACAATAAAAATAGGAGGAAAAAGGAAATGAAAGTATTATTAGTTAATGGGGGACCACATCCTAAAGGATGTACCAATCGTGCTTTAGAAGAAGTAGAAAAAGCATTAAAGGAAGAAGGAATAGAAACGCTTATTTATGATATTCCTAATGTTCCATTACAAGATTGTGTTGCTTGTGGATCATGCGCTAAAACAGGTAAATGTGTTTTTGATGATTGTGTCAATGAATTTGCCTCAATGGCAAAAGATGCTGATGGCTTTATCTTTGGAACACCTGTTTATTATGCGCACCCAACAGGTAAAATTCAAAGCTTTATGGATCGTGTTTTTTACAGTGCTAAATCAGCTTTTGTTCATAAACCAGCAGCAGTAATTTCTTCATCGAGAAGAGCAGGGAGTGTCACAAGTATGGATGTTTTAAATAAACATTTAAGTATTTCAGAAATGCCAATTGTCACATCAAATTATTGGAATGAAGTGCATGGACATACACCAAGTGATGTTGAACAAGATAGAGAGGGATTAGATACAATGTATGCATTAGGTAAAAATATGGCATGGATGTTAAAATGTATTGAAGCTGGTAAAAAAGCAGGAATTGAAATTCCTCAAAATAAAAAGAGAACAACAAACTTTATTCGTTAAAATGAAAACACTGTATGTTTCTGATTTAGACGGTACGCTTTTAAATAGTCAACAACAAACATCAACTTATACCAATCAAACAATTGAAAAACTTGTTGATCAAGGAATGTTGTTTTCTTATGCAACCGCAAGATCTTATTATTCAGCCAAACCAGCAACTAAAGGCTTAAGTGCAAAAATTCCTTTGATTCTTTATAATGGCGCCTTTATTATTGATAATCAAAGCCAAGAAATTTTAGTATCTAATTTCTTTTTAAAAGAAGAAGTCAATGATTTAGCTCATTATTTTAATCAAAAAGACTTTTATCCTATCGTTTATGCTTTTATAAATGAACAAGAAAAATTTAGTTATATTCCTAGTAAATCAACCAACCAACAACTAGATTTTATAAGTACACGTAATGATAAAAGAAAAAATCCAATTGAAAATGATCTCTATCAAGGAGATGTTTTCTATATTTCATGTATTGCTTCAAAAAAACAACTAGAAAGTTTTTATCATGATTTAAAAGATCGTTATCAATGCTTATTTTCTAAAGATATCTATAGTCAAGATTGGTGGCTTGAAATTTTACCGCAAAAAGCGACAAAAGCACATGCTATTTTACAATTAAAAGACTATCTAAAATGTGAGAAAGTCGTTGTTTTTGGAGATGGGTTGAATGATCTATCAATGTTTGAAATAGCCAATGAGAGCTATGCAGTAGAAAATGCCTGTAAAGAACTCAAAGAAAAAGCAACAAGCGTTATTGGTCTTCATGATCAAGATGCGGTGGCGCATTGGTTAGAAAAGAATTATAAGGGTTAAGATGAAAGATTTATATTATATTTTAATGTACAATAATTTAGGTAATACAAAGGAATGCAAAACACTTATTAAACATGGATTCATTCAAGTTAATGGTGTTGTTGAAACGAATTATAAAAGAAAGATCCAAGAAGAGGATATTCTTATTTATCGAGGGAAAAAGCTCAAGAGTCAACCATTTCACTATCTTATGCTCAATAAACCAAAAGGATATCTTTGTGCCAATAAAGATGAAAAAGAAAAATGTGTTGTTGATTTAATTGATTATTTAGATTGTTTTTGTTTAGGAAGGTTAGATCGTGATACGACAGGACTTTTGATTCTTACTAATGATAAAAGTTTAAAGAAGCTTTTATTACCACAAAATCATGTAAAGAAAACCTATCTTGTTGAAACAAAAGAAAAGCTAAAAAAAGAAGATCAAGAAATTTTTAAAAGGGGAATCATTATTGATCAAAGTATTCAATGCTTACCGGCTAAACTTGAAATTTTGGATGATTTTCATGGTTATGTAACACTTGAAGAAGGAAAATATCATCAAATCAAAAAGATGTTTTTATCATTAAAAAATGAAGTTGTTTCTTTAAAAAGAATTTCTTTTGATGAAATCTATTTAGATGAAGACTTATTGGAAGGTATGTCACGTCCTTTAAATAAAGAAGAAAGAAATAAGCTCATAAAAAAAGCGGCTCAATGTTGAGTCGCTTAAACTTTTTCTGTCATTAAAATAACAATAACAGCTCCTACAATAGATAGAACTACTCCAGCAAGTAAAACATGTCCAACACCTAAAGCATCAAGCATAATTCCACCTGCAAAGTTTGCAAATACTCCTGATAATGTCATTGAAGTTGTAACAAGTGATTGTCCTTTAACGCGATCAGCAACAGCAATTTTCTTATTAACATAATAAACAGAAGCTGGAACAAATAAAGCATAGGCAAACATTTGACATACTTGAGCAAGATAAATCATGATCATGTTTGTTGCAAAATATGTAAGTGCATGTTTTACGACAAACATTAAAATGGAAAATTTAATAAGTGTACCACAATTAATTTTTTCAGACATCTTTGTAAAGAAAGCCATTGTAGGAAGTTCCAACATTGCTGCAACGAAAACTGCATTTCCCATATCAGCACTTGTCCCACCAATATTAGTAATAATTTGAATAAAGAAGTTATTGATGATTGTATGAGCAAAATAGACAAGTACAAAACCAACTAAAAATAAAATAAATTTTTTATATTTCATACAGAATTTACCAAAAGAAAGTTGTTCTGTTTCTTCTTGTTTTGTATCTTCTTTGGTAATTTCTTTTTCATAACCTTTTGGTAAAACAAACATCTTCACAACAACAAATAATAAAGCTGTAAAAATAATATAGAACAGAGGTAAAATACCTGGTGAAAAACTTTCAACAACATGTCCTAAAACAAGAGAAGCAATGGCGTAAGCTACAGAACCTAATCCACGAGCAAGACCATAGTTAATTTCAATGCCATGTTGTTCAAAAACAAAGGCAAGTGAATTCATCAATGGCATGATTGATGACATGATTGAAAAAATAGTCACTACTAAAAATAAAACAAATAAAGCACTTCCGGGAATTAAATAAAGAATTGCGGATAAAGCAATGACTAACAATACAATCGGGGTAATGATATTTCGCATTTCAATATTTTTATGATTGTCTGCAAAAGAAGCAAGCATTGGTTGTAATAAAACAGCGATAATACTTGAAAGAGCAAGAGCAATACCAATTTGTGAGTTTGTACATCCTTTATCTAATAAAAAGACAGAAGCATAACCCATCATTGATGCAAAAGCAGCAAAATAAAAGATTTGACTTCCCGCATATTTCAAGTTAAGACTACGATTTTTTTTCATAAACATTTCCTTCCTTGATACATATTCGTTATCTTTATTTTATCATATAAACAGAAAATGTAAGCGCTTTTTTATTTTATGAAAAAATTCATTCTCTTTTACCTGTTTGTAAACTATAATAAATGTGGTGATACAATGAAAGAAATAATGATAATTACAGGAGCAAGTTCTGGAATGGGAAGAGAATTTTCTATGCAAATTGAAAAGAAGTATCAAGTAGATGAAATATGGGTGATTGCTAGAAGAAAAGAAAGATTGGAAAGTTTAAAGGAAAAACTACAAACAAAGGTAAAAATTTTTGCTTTAGATTTAACGCAAAAAGAATCTTTTGAAATTATTCAAGAAGCTTTATTTCAAGAAAAACCAAGAGTGAAAGTTCTTGTTAATTGTTCAGGCTATGGAAAAATAGATCATTATGAAAATATGTCGTCAGAAACAATTGAAAATATGATGAATTTAAATATGCTGGCAGTTGTTAAAATGGTAAATACTGTTTTACCTTATATGCATAAAGAAAGTCATATTGTTAATCTTGCTTCATGTAGTGGCTACATGCCAATTCCTTATTTAAATATTTATGCTGCTTCTAAAGCTTTTGTCCTTAATTATTCAAGAGCATTAAATGAAGAATTGAAGTATCGAGGGATTCATGTATTATCTATTTGTCCTTATTGGGTTGAAACAGAATTCCTTGATCGTGCTGTTGAAAAAGATAAAAAGCCCGTGGTTATCCGTTATGGAAAAGTATATCAAGCAAAAGATGTTATAAAAAAAGCAATTAAAGATATGGAAAGTTCTAAAGATGTTTCCCTTTATGGAACGATAAATAGAATACAAATCTTAGGAATGAAGGTTTTGCCACATCGTTTAGTTAAGAAAATTTGGATGGTTTATCAAGAGTTAGATGGAACAAAAGGAATAAGATAAATTGTATTTAATTAAAAAAATCTTTAAAATTAGAGAATTTTTTATTAAAGTGTGATAAGATAAAATCAGTGAAATAGAGAGGTATGTGTGATGAAAAAATTTATTAGACAAAATATAGATCATCAACCAATTGTTGATAATGTTTTTAAAATCGTAAGTTTAGCAAATGATGCAATTGCTAAAAAAGGAAAAGAAAATATTGTCAATGCGACAATTGGTTCATTATATGATGAAGATGGGAATTTAGTTGCATTAGATACCGTATTTAATACGTATAACAGTTTAGATAATAGAACAAAAGCAAAATATGCTTCTAGTTTTAGTGGGAATCCAAACTTTAGAAAACAAGTTTATAATTGGGTCGTACAAGATACAAAACTTGATTTATGCCATAGTGTTATTGGAACACCTGGAGGATCAGGAGCAGTAAGTTCAACCATTTTAAATGTGTTAGATGAAGGGCAAACTTTAATTATTCCTCATATTGCATGGGGTAACTATAAATCAATGGCAACGATTGCTAATTGTAAAGTACAAGCCTATCAAATGTTTGATGGAGATGTATTTAATATTACAAGCTTTAAAGAAACTTGTCGAGAAGTAATGGCAAGACAAGGTAAAGTTTTAGCGATTATCAATGATCCATGTCATAACCCAACAGGATATTCTATGACAGTTGAAGAATGGAATCAAGTGATTGATTTTTGTAATGAATTATCCAATGAAGGACCTGTTATTATCTTAGATGATATTGCTTATATTGACTATTCTTATAACTTAGAAAGATCAAGAGATTATATGAATGCATTTAATCGTATGAATGACCAAGTCATGATTGTTGTAGCGTTCTCTTGTTCTAAAACACTTACATCTTATGGTTTAAGATGTGGGGGTGCTGTTATTTTAGCAAGAAATCAAGACGATGTTCGAGCACTTGAAATCTTAATGGAAAAACATGCAAGAGCTTCTTGGTCAAATATTCCTAATGCAGCAATGGAAAACTTTGTTAAAGTTACAACAGAACATAAAGATGAATTTAACGAAGAAAAAGGAAAATATGTTGATTTATTAAGACAAAGATGTGAAGTCTTTAAAAAAGAAGCAGATGAATGTGGTTTAACTTATTATCCATATAAAGAAGGTTTCTTTGTTACTTTAAAAGTAGAAGATGATGATTTATTAACACGTTTCCATGAAGCAATGCTTGCTCAAGATATTTATACAATTAAAGTCAATAAAGGTATTCGTGTTGCTTTGTGTTCTTTATCAGTAGAAAAATGCCAAGGACTTGCCTTTAAAATGAAAGATATTTTAGATAGTTTAAAATAATCGGGGAAACCGGTTATTTTTTATGGAAAGAAGAAAGTATTTATTTAAAGGCAGAGTTCAAGGGGTTGGTTTTCGTTTTCGTTGCTTTTCTATCGCAAATGAATTAAAATTAACGGGGTTTGTAAAAAATGAATATGATGGTTCGGTTTCTATGGAAGTTCAAGGAGAAGGAATGCAAATAGAAAGAATGATAGAAAAACTCTATCAACAACCATTTATTGAAATAGAACAAATCCATTATCATTTATTAAATATCAAAGAACATGAAAAATCTTTTGAAATACGATACTAAGGAGGAACTATGAAAACAATTGCTATTGTAGCAACAGGTGGTACAATTGCTGGTACTGGGAAAAAAGGGAAAACTGCAGCATATCATGCAGGAGAAATTGATATTGATTCAATTATTGAAACAATTCCAGAAATCAATGAAGTGGCGCATATTAAAGAATATCAATTAATGAATATAGATAGTAATGAAATGACTCATGAAAAATGGTTGATCTTAAAAAATAATATTGAAGAAATTTTGTCGGATGATACGATTGATGGTGCGGTTGTTACTCATGGAACAGATACTTTAGATGAAACAGCTTATTTTTTAACTTTAACATTAAATACACCAAAACCTGTTGTTTTAACAGGAGCAATGCGTCCAGCAACAGCAACGAGTGCAGATGGTCCATTTAATCTTTATCAAGCTATTTGTTTAGCTTGTCATGGAGAATCTTATAACCGTGGGGTTCTTGCTTTATTTTCTAATACAATTTATTCAGGAAGAGATATTGAAAAAGTTAATAATTTTAAAATTGATGCCTTTGATCAAAGATCTCTTGGATGTTTAGGATATATGCAAGATCAAGAAGTCTATTTCTATACACAAACAAGTAAGATTCATACGGTAAAATCACGTTTTAACAAACGTATTGATTCTATTAAAAGTGTAGCGATTGCTTTTTATTACAGTGGTGCGGATGCTAAAATCTTATATGATCTTGCAAGTAGTCATGAAGGGATTGTTATTGCGGGATCAGGAAGTGGAAATTATAGCCAAGCATGGTTAAAAGCTATTGATGAACTTTCAGAAAAAGGAACTATTTTTGTACGTTCTTCGCGTATTTCACAAGGGATTGTTTTTGATGATGAAATTTTTGATCCACATCATTTATGTATTTCTTCAAATACATTATCACCACAAAAAGCAAGAGTTTTATTAATGCTTGCTTTAACACAAACACATGATCGTGATGAAATAAGAGAAATCTTTTTACAATATTAGAAGGAGAAATCCTTCTTTTTTAAAACATGTATGAAAAGAAGATAGATTTATAGTATACTTTACTTGCAATAGAAATCTATTAATTGAGCTGGTCGTAAGACCCAGGTCCCTCAATTTGCGGGTAAGACACCCGTTTTTTTTTAGAAAAGATTAAATTTTGAGAGGCATAAGTACAAAAATAATTTCAATGAAAAATATAAGAAGGAGAAAGAGTATGAAATTATATTATCCTGCCATTTTCTTAAAAGAAGGTGATGGAAGATATTCAGTTTCATTTCCTGATGTTCCAGAAGCAATAACATGTGGGTATGATTTTGAAAATGCTGTTGAGATGGCAAAAGAATGTTTAGAATTATGTATTAAAGGAAGAATGGAAGATAATGAAGAGATTCCAAGAACTCATTTTGAAAATATCGATATAAAAGAAACTGTTGTAAAGATTGAATTAAATTTAACTGGATTAGACTACAATAAAAAAGAGTAATGAATCAGTAAAAACTGAATCATTACTCTTTTACGTATACAGCAAAATTTTTATCCTCACAATAAAAATCACCATAACCATCTTCATTAATAAGAACTCTTTGATAACCATTAAAGACATTGACATAATAACAATGACGATCTTCTTTACCAACATACATTGATTTAATACCACCATTTGAATTCGTCATAATAATTGCCATTGCTTTTGTTTCAGTATGTCTTGTCCAACCAATTAAATGAGGATGATCAAAATAATCTTCTTGATTTCCTTCGTTATATTGTTTTCTTAAAGAAAGGAGTTGTTGAAGCATTTCTTTTTTTGAAGAAACATTTTCATAATCAATACCTTCTAAATCACCATAGAAAACACAAGGATACCCTGCTTTTCTTAAAAGAGTTAAACAATAAGCATGTCCTTTAAACCAATCAGGAATGAAAGAAGCTAATGATTGACTTGGTTCCGTATCATGATTATCGACAAAAGTAACTGCATTTGAAGGATACATGGAAACAAGCGTTTGATCAAAAATATGAGAAAAATCATAATTTTCATTATGACTTGCATCATAAAAATGATAGTGAAGAGGGACATCAAATAAAGACATTTCAAAATTGACTTCTTTTAAGTACTTTTCTAAATGATACACATCTCCGTGCCAATACTCACCAACCGTAAATAATTCTTTATTAAAATCGTGATATATTTTTGGCAAGAGGTTTTTATAAAAAGAAGCGGGAATATGTTTAACGGCATCGAGACGTAAGCCGTTGATTTTAGTAAAATTTATATACCAATAAAGCCATGAGGTAACTTCTTGAACGGTTTCTTCATTTCCAAAATCTAAATCCGCTCCCATTAAATAATCATAATTGCCATTTTCATCATCGACTTCTTGATCCCAACTTTTTTGATCAAAAAGGAAAATGGTATTACGATGGGTCTTTTCATCATAATCAATCCCATCAAAATGATACCAATGCCAAATAAAATCAGAATATTTTTTATTTCTACCAGGAAAAGTAAAAAGAGTATAGACTTTAATTTGTTCATCACCAGAAATGATTTCATTAGTATTTTGACGATTGACTTCTTTTGCATTAACAATTTCAGTACCGTCAGCCCCCATTTTATGATTTAAGACAATATCTCCATAAACATCAATTCCTGCTTTTTGAAAAGCTTGAATACACGCTAAATAATCTTCTTTTGTTCCATATTTTGTTTCAATACTTCCTTTTTGATTAAATTCTCCTAAATCATAAAGATCATAAACACCATAACCATTATCATGAATACCGCCAACGCCTTTATAAGCAGGTGGTAACCAAATAGCTGAAAAACCCATTTCTTTATAAGATTTTACTTTTTCTTGAAGTTGTTTCCAAAGTTTTTCTTCAGGTTTTATATACCAATGAAACCCTTGTAATAAAACACCATTTTCCATTTTTTTCACCTCATTGAAACTATTATACATCATTTTATTTCATTTTCCTAAAAGATGCGGTAAAATAAAGGAAATTAGGGGGATTATATATGTATGAATTAATATCAAACTTAATTCTTTATGGGAATTTACCAGAGGATGAAATTTTAGTACAACTTGCTAAGTTGTTATCAGATGATGAAAAATCAAATCATGAACTTCGTCAAGAAATTTACGGCCAAATAAAAAGATTATTAGAACTTGCAACTCAATATGGATTTAATGATAATTTATGGCATAATTATTTGACTTATTTATTAATGACAAATGAAAATCCATTTAGTATGACTTGTGAAAAACAAGGAGCAAGAGAAGGAACTGTCAATCATTTTGCTTTAAATGATTTTAAAGTATTTTATGATCTTTTCCATTATGATTTTAGGAGTATTGAAAAAGAATTAAATATTGATTGTTTTTCAACACTTGCTGATTATAAAGCTTTATCTAAACCAGAATTGATGTACAACAAGAATGTTTCTTTAAAAGTCCAAGAACTTTCTAAAAAACTAGAAGAAACAAAGAATGAACAAGAATTCTTTGATGTTGTAACACAATTCTATAAAGATTATGGAGTAGGTATGTTTGGCTTAAATAAAGCCTTTAGAATTGCGACAAGTCATGAAAACTATGTAGAATTAAAACCAATTAATAATATGGATGAAGTTGTTTTAAATGATTTAGTTGGTTATGAAATTCAAAAGAAAAAGTTATTAGATAATACTGTAGCTTTTGTAGAAGGAAGAAAAGCAAATAATGTTTTACTTTATGGGGATAGTGGAACAGGTAAATCAACAAGTATTAAAGCAATTGTAAATGAATTTTATGATCAAGGTTTAAGAATGATTGAAATCTATAAACATCAGTTTAAAGATTTATCAAATATTATTGCGATGATTAAAAATAGAAATTATCGTTTTATTATCTATATGGATGATTTATCATTTGAAGAATTTGAAATTGAATATAAATTCTTAAAAGCAGTAATTGAAGGTGGAGTTGAAACAAAACCTGAAAATATTCTTATTTATGCAACAAGTAATAGAAGACATCTTATTAAAGAAAACTGGTCTGATCGTAATGATGTTGTTCAAGAAAATGGAATGCATCAATCAGATACAATGGAAGAAAAACTTTCATTAGTTAATCGTTTTGGAGTTAAAATCAATTATTCTAAACCAATGAAAAAAGAATTTAATCATATTGTTTTAGAATTAGCACATAAAAATAATATCCAAATGGATGAAAAAGAACTATTATTAGAAGCAAATAAATGGGAACTTTCTCATGGTGGAACATCAGGAAGAACTGCTCAACAATTTATCAATTATATTTTAGGATTGGAGAGATAAAAATGGATGCAATTGAAGCACTTACAACAAGAAGAAGTTGTCGTAGTTTTAAACAAGAACAAATCAAAGATGAAGAATTAAAAATCATCCTTGATTGTGGTTTAAATGCCCCTAGTGGAATGAACAAACAATCTAGTAAAATAGTGGTAGTTCAAAATCAAGAAGAAATCAAAGAATTATCTAAGTTAAATGCTTTCATTTGGGGTAAAGAAGCAGATCCTTTCTATGGGGCACCAACAGTATGTTTTATCTTTGTCCCAAAAGATGAAAGTAATGGTATAAAAGATGGTTCATTAGTGATTGGTGCTATGCAAACAGGAGCCTATGCTTTAAATATAGGTTCTTGTTGGATCAATCGTTGTAAAGAAATGTTTGAGTTAGAAAAGGGACAACAATACCTTCAAAAATGGCATTTAGAAGATTATGTTGGTGTTGGTTGTTGTATTTTAGGATATGTTGAAAAAGCTTTACCTGAAAAGAAAATTTTAGAAAATCGTATTATTCAAGGATAGGAGAATGAATATGGATAACAAAACTTATGAATATGTTGAAGATCGTTCAATGACGATACAACAATACATTAACAATATTTTTAAATGGATGATTATAGGTGTTTTAACAACTTTTGTGACTGCTTTTGCTTTAGAAAAATCATCATTTATGTCTTATGCAGGAATGCTTCCTTTCATTTTAATTATTTTTCAATTTGCGGTTGTTATTGGTTTATCAAGACGTTTAATGACAATGAAACCAATTACAGCAAAAGTTCTTTATATGATCTATTCAGTCATTACTGGTGTGACATTTTCTTATGTTATTGCAAGCTATACTTCCTTTAGTGTTGCACTTGCTTTTTTAGTAGCAGCCATCTACTTTGGTGTGCTTGTTGTACTAGGAACAGTGATTAAAATGGATCTAACAAGAATTGGCACAATCTGTCTAGCAGGATTATTTGTTTATATTATTTTTTCAGTTATTGTGATGATTTTTCATTTAGGTGTGGGAACACTTATTATGCCACTGATTTCACTTGCATTATTTGCAGGAATTACAGCATATGATATGCAAAAATCATTACAACTTTATAATTATGCTTCATCTAATCCAGAAATGTTAGAAAAATTAAGTATTTATGGAGCATTTAATCTTTATTTAGACTTTGTTAATATCTTCTTAGATATTCTTCAATTACTAGGAGATAATAAATAACCAAAAGAGCGAAAGCTCTTTTTTTTAAATGTAAAATCGATTATAATATCTTTTACACATAGGAGGGAATATGAAAAAACTAATTGGAAGTAAAGGATTTTATAAAATGGTTCTTGCGATTTGTATACCCATTGTTATTCAAAATGGTTTTACAAATCTTGCAAGTTTATTAGATAATATTATGATTGGACAATTAGGAACACTTTCTATGTCAGGAGTTTCTATTACCAATCAATTATTACAAGTATTTAATGTCACGATTTTTGGAGCTATGTCAGGCCCAGGAATCTTTATGGCACAGTTTTATGGAAAGAAAAATAAAGAAGGAGTGGAGAATTGTTTTAGGATCAAATTGATTATAGGAATTATAATTACACTGCTAGCTATTTTTTTATTCTATACATTTGGACAACAATTGATTTCTTTATATCTCAATGATAATCCTACTGATAGTTTAAAAACTTTAAATTATGGAATGGATTATTTAAAAATTATGCTCATTGGACTGATTCCTTTTGTAATTACACAAGTTTATTCATCGTCACTTAGAGAAACAGGAAATACGGTTTTACCAATGATTGCCAGTGTGGTCGCCGTGATTGTCAATTTCTGTATTAATTATATTTTGATCTTTGGACATTTTGGATTTCCACAATTAGGGGTTTCAGGAGCGGCGATTGGAACGGTTGTTTCTCGTGTGATTGAAATGAGTATTAATATTATAGGGGGTTCTCGAAATCTTTACTTAAAAAATGCTATTAAGATGAAGAAAGTTCCTTTTGATACAACTAAAGAAATGTTGAAAAGAGGATTACCTCTTTTATGTAATGAAATCTTATGGTCTATTTCTATTGCTTTGATTTCTCAAAGCTATTCCACAAGAGGACTTGTTGCCGTTGCAGCGATTAATATTACCACAACCGTTACTAATTTCTTTATGATTGTTTGTTATGCTATGGGAAATTCTATTTCAATTGTTGTGGGACAACAACTTGGTGCAGGTGAAATTGAAAGAGCGAAAGATTATGATTTGAAAATGGTGTTTATGAACTTTATCATGTGTTTTACGTTGGCTGTTGTTTTATTTAATGTTTCTATTTATATTCCACAAATTTATAACACATCTGTAGAAGTAAAAAATCTTGCAACATCTTTACTTAAAGTAGCAGCATGTATGCTACCGGTTATTTCTATTTATTATAGTAGTTATTTTACTATGCGTGCAGGGGGAAAAACGTTTTTAACGTTCTTATTTGATAGTGGTTATACATTTGTCTTTACTTTTACGACAGCTCTATTACTAACAAGACTTACAAGTCTACCAATTCTTATAATTTATATACTTGTTCAATGTGTTGATATTCCTAAGGCAACACTTGGTCTTATTCTTGTAAGAAAAGGAATATGGGTCAATAATATTGTTAATGAATTATAGGATTATTGTGTATAAGTACACGATATGTTATAGTTCTTGTAGAAAGGCCATGCTTTAGTTGGACATAAATCGGAGAACCAGAGCCTTAGTTAAACAGAGAAATTTTCTCTGTTTTTTTATTATAAAAGCGAACCTGTTAAGTTCGCTTTAGATTTATCTTTTAACAATACGATAATAGGCTTTAGAAGTCATCAAATAAACAATCGTATAAATAATAATGAGACCTGCAATGCAACCAGCAGTTGAGATAAGATAAATGTTCTCATTACATTGTAGTAATCCTTTAAAAATACGAAGGATTAAAGGATAGGCAAAGGCTAAATGAATGATGGCAACAATCAATGGAACAAAGAAGAAAATCAATACTTGGAATTGAATCGTTTGTTTAACTTCTTTTTGTGACATACCAACATTTTGTAAGATTTCAAATTTATTTTGATCTTCAAATCCTTCGGAAATTTGTTTATTATAAATAATTACGATTGCTGCTACTAAAAACATCATGGATAGAAAAATTCCAATAAATAATAATGAACCATATAATTCATAAATAACATCAATATCTTCATAACGATTTTGTATACTTAAATAATATTTATTGCCTAAGTAATTATAATCTTTATGAATAATAGCAGTAGTTACTTCATCTACAACTTTTTTACTTGCATTAAAACCTATGAAATAACTTTTTGATTTAAGCTTATAGTTATTTAAAGCACTTTGATTGATTACTATTGAGATATTATTTGGAGCAAAACAATTATTTGCTTGAAGTTGACGATTTTTAATTTGTCCTTTTATAGTATAAGGAATATTCTCTAATGAAATGGTAGGGTTATTATAACTTTCATAACTATAAAGATAAGCTTCATTATTTTTTAAAGATAAATTTTGATTAAAATAATGATTATAATCCTCCAAAGAAATAAGATTAATAGAAGCTAAATGATTATAGTCATAATCATTTAGATGTACTTTATTTTTCTTTAAACTTCCTGTGTATTTATAATAAGAAAGAGTGTAAAGAGAATCATATTTTTTATTTTTTAATAATCCTTTAACATCTTCATAGACTTGATCTGGATAATCCGAATTAGTTACAGTAATAGTTCCATCCATGTAATATTGTCTTTTGATACTATCTTGAATACCCTTATATAAACAAATTGTTGAAGAAAGTGTCACTAAAACACAAGTACACAAAATACAAATATTAGCAAGACCAACAGCATTTTGTTTCATACGATATAAAAGACCTGAAATAGAGGTAAAGTGTGTTGGTTGATAATAAAAGTTTCTTCTTGATTTTAAGAACTTTAATAAAGCAATACTTCCTGCTGTAAATAAACAATACGTACCAATCATGACTAAAACAACAGCAACAAAGAATAAAACCATAGCTTGCATAGGATCAGTAATGGACAAAGCAATATAATAACCTACACCTAAAGCAATAATCCCTAAAAGTGTTAAAAAGATTTTTGTTTTAGGTTCTTTTTCACCAATATTCTGTCCTTTTAAAAGTTCAATGGGATTACTTCTAACAACAACAGAAATATTATAAATAAGTGATAAAAAGAAAATAATACTGAAAATAATAATCGTTTTTATAAAAGCATCTATTGAAAAAATAAGAGAAAAATGAATACTTTTATGAATGATTCTTAAAATAATGACAGATGTAATTTGCGAAAGAAGCATTCCAATAACAATACCACTTACAAGAGAAATAAGAGCAATAACGATAGTTTCTAATAACATCATAGAACGCACATTTCTTTTTTCCATTCCCAATATATGATAAAGACTGATTTCTTTTTTTCGATTCTTTATCACAAAACTATTGGTATAAAATAAGAAAATCAAAGAGAAGAGGGCAATCACATAGCCTCCTAGGTTTAAAAACATAGTAATTGAATCATTACCCTTTAAAGTAGGACTATTTCCTACAGTTTTAATAATGAAATAAAGGGCGATAGAGAAAATAGTAGAAATAAAGTAAGAACTATAAAGCTTTTTATTCTTTTTGATATTTCTTAAAGCCAATCTTAAATAAAATTTCATTTTATTGACCTCCCGAAAGAAGCATTGTTAGAGTATCGCTAATAGCTTGATACATTTCTTGATTAGACATATCTCCTTTATAAAGTTGATGGAAGATTTGTCCGTCTTTAATAAATAAGACACGACTGGCATAACTAGCTGCTTTACTACTATGAGTAACCATTAAAATTGTTTGTCCACTTTGATGAATTTGATCAAAAATAGATAAAAGCTGATCGGTTGATTTAGAATCAAGAGCACCTGTGGGTTCATCGGCTAAAATAATTTTAGGATGGGTAATTAAGGCTCTTGCAACCGCAACTCTTTGTTTTTGACCACCAGATATTTCGTAAGGATATTTTTCTAGTAAATGATCAATTCCTAATGGTTTCGCAAGTTTTTCTAGTTTTGGTTTCATTAAAGCATAGGGTTCTTTTGATAAAACAAGAGGTAAATAGATATTGTCAGCGACATTAAAAGTATCTAATAAGTTAAAATCTTGAAAAACAAAGCCAAGATTATCTCGTCTAAAAGCTGAAATATGTTTATCAGAGATTTTTGTAAGATCTTTTCCATCTAATAAAACCTCTCCACTTGTTGGTTTATCTAATGAAGCAAGAATATTTAAGAGTGTTGTTTTTCCACTTCCAGATTCACCCATAATGGCGATATATTCTCCTTCTTCAACATCAAAAGAAACATCTTTTAAAGCTTCTACCTTTTGGTTTGAAAAACGCGTTGAATAAATTTTTTGTAAATGTTTAACGTTTAATAATGACATTTTTGTGTCCTCCTTTTTACACACTTATTGTATTCTACTTCTAAAATATGACCTATCGATTTATCTTACAAGTAAGTAAAATAATCTTACATTTTTGTAAGATTATTCAATAAATATTTCTTTTTTACTAAAATCAAGACAAACAGTTGTTCCTTGACCTACTTTTGATTCAATAGAAATCAAATGACCCAATTGATTAAAAATATTCTTACATAAATAAAGACCTAAACCACTGGCTTTTTTATCATTTCTTCCTTGAAAACCTGTAAATCCTTTTTCAAAAACACGTGGCAGATCACTTTCTTTAATACCAATACCACTATCTTGAATATAAAGCTTTTCACCTTCATTATAAAAAGTAATACTTCCTTCTTTCGTATATTTTAAAGCATTAGAAAGAACTTGTTCAATGACAAAACCACTCCATTTTTCATCTGTTAAGATTTGTAGGTCTTTAATTTGATAATCTACTTTTAATTTTTTTTGAAAGAAAAAGAGTGATTGTTTTTTGATTTCTTGACTAACAAGATGATCTAAAGAAACTTTTTGAAAAGAAAGATCATGGTGAATAGAATCTAAACGTACATATTGTAAAGCCATATTGACATATTGTTCTATTTTTAAAAGTTCTACAAGCATTTTTTTATCTGGGTAATCATTTTGAATGATGAGTTTTAATCCAGCAATAGGAGTTTTGATTTGATGGACCCATTTTGTATAATAATCTATCGTGTTATTGTATTTTTGTTGATTTTCTTGTTTAAGTTGAAATATCTTTTTTTGTAACATTTGAAGCATTTCTTGATATGTTTTTTCTTCAAGATAGCTTTCTTGAGGTAAATTATCAAACAATTCAGGATTGTCTTTTAAATAAATCAAATATTGATGATGTTGTTTGTATTTTCTATAATCAAGTAAAAAATAAAGAAGGATGATAAAAAAATAGAGACTTAACATATAAATAATTAAATCTAAAATCATTTGACATATCATTAAAACAACAAAAGTACATAAGACAAACAACAAATAAAGAAGATAGACGGGATATGTTTTCTTTAAATAGTCTTTAAACATAATAAATAACCTAAGCCTTTCTTAGTATGAATAAAATCATGTAAACCAATATCTTCTAATTTCTTTCTTAAACGATTCATATTAACACTTAAAGTATTATCATCAATAAATTGGTGATCATCCCATAAATGATTCATTAAATCAACACGAGAAACAATCACTTCCGCATGTTCAAATAAATATTCTAAGATTTTTAATTCATTTTTAGTTAAAATAAGTTCCTTTTGTTGATAAGTGATTTTTCCAGCTAAGATATCTAAATGAACATCTTGATAAGTTAACAAATGAAAATCTTTAGAAAAACTATAAGTTCTTCTAAGAATCGCTTGTAATTTAGCTTGTACAACCTGTAAATCAAAAGGTTTATTAATAAAATCATCACCACCCATATTCATTGCTAAAACTATATTCATATTTTCATTAGCGGAAGAAATAAAAACAATAGGGACTTGTGAAATTTTCCGAATTTCTTGACACCAATAATAACCATCAAAAAAAGGAAGATGGATATCTAATAAAACAAGATCAGGTTGAAACTCTAAAAAATCATCTAAAACATGTTCAAAATCTTCTATATATTGAACATCATAATGATATTTTTCAAAATGTTTTTGTAAGCCTTTTGCGATAATAAAATCATCTTCAACAATTAATAATTTATACATAAGATCACCTTCTTTTAATATTATATAGAAAATCATGCAATTCGTCATCTTACAATTGTGTAAGATATGTTATAATGAAAAGCGATTGGGGGATATAAATATGATTTTTGAATATGATGAAAATAATTTAGAAAAATTTGAAAACTTTAAAGGTGGCGAAAAATACATTGAAGCAAAGATGTATTTTGATGGTTTAAATCGTTTTATGATTGGACATATTCCATATGGCGGAAGTGTTGGAGAACATGTTCATGAAACAAACAGTGAAGTGATTTATGTTATTTCTGGTAATGGTTATGTTATTTATGATGGACAAAGAGAAGAACTTCATAAAGGAAGTGTTCATTATTGTCCTAAAGGTCATAAACATACAATGGTCAATGATCATGAAGAAGACCTTGTTTATTTCGCAGTTGTACCTGAACAATAATTCTTGATTATTATCAAGAATTTTAATTTCTGAATGAAAAAATGTATAATAAAAAAGAGGTGAGGACGATGGATTCTTTTTTAAAAGAGATTGATACAGAACTTTTAAAGAGATGGCTGTTGAATCAAAATGAAGATGATTGGGATGTCAAAGAAGTAAATGATAATATTGTGATTGAAACAAAATATGGTTTAGGATTTATTAATTTTTATCCTGATTGTATTATTGAACTCGATGTTGAAAATAAGATGACTAAAGAAAAAGTCTTCTTTATTCATTTTCAAATGAATAATTTTCATCACGCTTTAGGTTTACTTTATGACATGCGTCTTTGTTTACAAAGGTTGACAACTTCTAAAAAAACAAAAGTACTTCTTTCGTGTACAAGTGGACTTACTACAGGTTTCTTTGCGGAAAAATTAAATGAGGGTGTACAGCTTCTAAATAAAGATTTTGAATTTAATGCTGTTTCTTATGGGAATCTTTATGACATGGCGAAAGATTATGATGTTATTCTACTAGCACCACAGGTATCATTTCGTTTATCTGAAGTAGAAGGAGTCTTAAAAAATAAGCGTGTTTATGCTTTATCACCTGCATTATTTGGAAAATATGATGTGGGAAATACGATTACTTTTTTAGAAGATGAACTTTATAAAGAAAAAGAAGTTCAAAGTCAACAAGAAAATCCTTTACCTATTAAACAAATGTTGAAAGCTCATCAACAAGTTTTAGCACTTGCTTTTATTCAATTAGATCAAAAAGTAAGACTTGTAAGTCGTCTTTATGATGAAAATAATATGATTTTAGAAGATTTTGAAGTCTATAAAAACACTATTTCAGTCGATGATATTGTTGATTTAATTAATACGGTTTTATATGGATATCCTGATATAGAACTCATTAGTCTATCACTACCTGGGGTTGTTTATAATGGGGTAGTAACTTTAAAAAAATATGGCTTGAATGAATGTCGTTTACAAGCTTTTCTTGAAGAAAAATACAGTCAAAAGATTGTCATTAATAATGATGTTAATACAATTGTGATGGGATATTTTGCTTCACAAGATGACTATGAATCGATTTCTTTCCTTTACCAAGCACGAATTGGTGGTACTGGTGGGGTAGGACATATTCATCGAGGACATTTAATTAAAGGAAGGCATAATATTGCGGGTGAAATTCAGTATTTACCGATTTCTTTTAGTGAGAATTATCAAGAAATTAAGAAAACTCCAGAAGGAGCTCTTGAATGGACAATGAAGTATTGTTTAGGGATTACTTCGATGTTGGCACCGGATGCAATCATTATTTATAATCGGTTGATTTCTAAAAGTGATGATGTAAAAAAAGAAATGGAAAAATATATGCCAAAGAGTTATATACCTGATTTGATTAAGATTGAAAGCTTAAAGGAATATATGTTGATTGGATGTATTTTATTGGGGTTAAAAGAAATGTAAGAGGTATCTTTGAAAAAAGATACCTTTTTTACATTTATTTTTGACAACTGTCTTGTCAGGTGTAAACAAAAGGAGTATACTCTCCTCAAGAAAAGGGAGAAGTTATATGGATAATATAGAAAAAATTAAAAAGTTAAAAGAAGAAAAAAATGCGATTATTTTAGCACATTATTATGTAGATGAAGAAGTGCAAAAGATTGCTGATTATATCGGAGATTCGTTTTATCTTGCTAAAGTTGCAAGTCAAACAGAAGCTGATCGTATTGTTTTTGCGGGTGTTGAATTTATGGGGGAAAGTGCCAAAATCTTAAATCCAAATAAAAAGGTTTTGATGCCTGATGCCTTTGCGGATTGTCCAATGGCACATATGATTACAATTAAAGAAATTAAAGAAATGAGAGAAAAATATGATGATTTAGCTGTTGTTTGTTATATTAATTCGACAGCTGAAATCAAACAATATGCGGATGTCTGTGTGACATCGTCAAATGCTGTAAAAATCGTTAAAGCATTACCACAAAAAAATATTTTCTTTATACCAGATCAAAACTTAGGAGATTTTGTAAGAAGACAAGTCCCTGAAAAAAATGTGATGACAAATTATGGACATTGTCCTCGTCATACCAATATTACTTTGGATAAATTAAATGAAGTGAAACAAAAATATCCAGAGGCTAAAATTGCAGTGCACCCAGAATGTAAAAGAGAAATCGTTGAAGCTGCTAATTTTGTAGGAAGCACTTCTGCCATTATTGATTATGTTGTTCAAACAGATGTGAAAGATTTTATTATTGGGACAGTAGATGGTGTTTTTGCGAAAATCAAAGAATTAGCACCAAATAAAAATTTACACACTATTATGGATGTACAAGTTTGTCCAAATATGAAAAAAGTGACATTAGAAAAAATCGTCGATGTTTTAGAAAATGATACAAATGAAGTGATTTTAAATGATGACTTTATGCAAAAAGCATTCAGTCCACTTAAAAAAATGTTAGAACTTGCAAAATAGGAGTAGAATATGAAAACAGATGTATTAATAGTAGGAAGTGGATGTTCAGCCCTTTATATGGCTTTACATTTACCAGAAGATTTAAATATTATAATGGTTACTAAAAAAGAAGCGGAATTAAGTGATTCATTTTTAGCACAAGGTGGAATCTGTATGCTTAGAAATGAAGATGACTATGATAGTTATTTTGAAGATACGATGAAAGCAGGTCATTATGAAAATGATGCTTATTCAGTTGAATTAATGATTAAATCATCACCAGATGTTATTCAAGATTTAATTAGTTATGGGGTTGATTTTGAAAGAAATGAAGACGGAAGCCTTGCTTTTACAAGGGAAGGGGCTCATAGCCAAAAACGTATTCTTTATCATGAAGATATTACAGGTAAAGAAATTACGAGACATTTATTAGAAAAAGTAAGACAAAAAAAGAATGTGACACTTTTAGAAAATACACCTCTTGTTGATTTAATTGTTCGAGGAAATGTTGCTTTAGGTGGAGTGATTAAAAGAAATAATCAAGAAGAAAAGGTATACGCTAAAAAAGTTGTTTTAGCTACTGGAGGAATCGGAGGACTTTATAAACATTCTACAAATTATCCTCATTTAACAGGAGATGGTATTGAACTTTCTAAAAAATATCAAATTGAACTTAAGAATTTAGATTATGTACAAATTCATCCAACAACTTTATATACAACAGATCATGAAAGAAGTTTTTTGATTTCTGAATCTGTTCGTGGTGAAGGAGCTATTCTTTTAGATAAAAATGGAAATCGTTTTGTCAATGAACTTCTTCCAAGAGATGTTGTGGCAGAAGCTATTTTTAAACAAATGGAAAAAGATCAAACAGATTATGTTTATGAAGATTTAAGACCAATTGGTAAAGAAGAAATCGAAAGTCATTTTCCTCATATTGTTGAACATTGTAAAGAAAAAGGATATGACGTTTTTAAAGAACCTATTCCTGTTGTACCTGCACAACATTATTTCATGGGTGGTATTAAAGTAGACTATGATAGTCATACCAGTATGAAACATTTATATGCTATTGGAGAAACAGCATGTAATGGTGTTCATGGAAAGAATCGTCTAGCAAGTAATTCACTTTTAGAAAGTCTTGTTTTTGCTAAACGTGCTGCCAAACGTATTGAAAAAAGTTTAAAGGAGAGAGCTCATTATATGTTTGATCAAACAACTTTAAAATTAAATGTAGACCCACTTATTATCAGTGCTTTAAAAGAAGATATTACTAGTGAAGATGTTTCTACAAATAGTGTTATGCCTTTTTCTAAAACAGGTGTCGTTGATTTAATTTGTAAAGAAGATGGTGTTATTTGTGGATTACAAATATTTGAACGTACTTTTGAATTATTAGATGAAGCGTGTGATGTCGAATTTTTTGCAAGTGATGGCGACCGTGTAGAAAAAGGGCAACTTTTAGGACGTGTCAAAGGGGATGTTCGTATTTTATTAAGTGGAGAACGTGTTGCTTTAAATTATTTACAAAGAATGAGTGGAATTGCTACTTATACAGCGAATGTTCAAGAATATTTAAAAGATTCTTCTATTCGTTTATTAGATACACGTAAAACAACACCAAATAATCGTATCTTTGAAAAATATGCAGTAAGAGTTGGTGGCGGACATAATCACCGTTATAATTTAAGTGATGGTGTTTTACTAAAAGATAATCATATTGGTGCTGCTGGTGGTGTTAAGGAAGCCATTATGCTTGCTAAAGAGTACGCACCATTTGTCAGAAAAATCGAAATAGAAGTAGAAAATATGGAAATGGTCAAGGAAGCTGTAGAAGCAGGTGCGGATATTATCATGTTAGATAATATGGATGATGATATGTTAAAAGAAGCTATTGCTTATATTGATCATCGTGCTGAGATTGAAGTTTCAGGAAATGTCACAAAAGAAAACATTGCAAGACTTACAAATTTAGGAGTGGATTATGTTTCAAGTGGTGCTTTAACACATTCTGCACCAATATTAGACCTTTCATTGAAAAATTTACATGTGCTATAATATCAATTAAGGAGGGCGAGTTATGGATGGAAATAAAAGAAGACAAGCCATTATTGATATTTTAAAAAAAAGTTTACAACCTGTATCAGGAACATATTTAGCGAAAACCCTCCAAGTAAGTCGGCAAGTCATTGTTCAAGACATTGCTTTACTTCGTGCTGGTGATTATGATATTTATTCAACACATAAAGGATATGTTTTAAATACACAAAAAGTTTGTAAACGTATTTTTAAGGTACATCATGATGATAATGAAGTGGAAAAAGAACTTTCTTTAATTATTGACTTAGGTGGGTTTGTTGAAGATGTCTTTGTTTATCATAAAATTTATAATATTGTAAAAGCAACATTAAATATTGCTTCAAGAAGAGATATTAAAAATTATATGACAAATCTACAAACAGGACATTCAAGCTTACTAAAAAATGTCACATCAGGATATCATTATCATACAGTTCATGCAGACAATGAAGAAATTCTCGATGAAATTCAAGAAGAACTTCAAAAAGCTGGATTTCTTGCACAGTTACAAGAATATGAACCTGTTGATTTCTGGAAAGATAAATAAAATAAAAAGCGTCAATAACACAACTATTGACGCTTTTTTACGCTATTTTTTAATTCTTTAATACTTGTATAATCAAATAAATGATCTTGAATATCAAGAATTTGTTGTTTAGAAAGGGTGCTTATAAAATTACTGATATCTTCATGAAATTGCATTTTAATATATTTAACAATATTTTCTTTTGCTTTACTAAGCAAATGATCTATTTCATTATTTGCTTTTTCAAATTTTTTATTTGCTTCCTCAATCTTTCTATCACGAGAACGAAGTAATATCTCATTATCCAAACGATCTAGATATTCTTGGTATGATTCATCAGAAGATATATATCTGTCATGCATTTGTATCGCTTCCTTTATTCTATAATCTATCTCAATTTTATCATATGGTTTTTCATTTTTAAAGAGATACATTAACTGGTTAAAACTCGTCATTTCATTGATTGCTTGATTGATATATTCAAGTTGAATAATTGTTATCTCAGCACGATTAAAGGGATAGACAATATGATGTTCGTCATCAACCATTCTAAAGTGACATTTATAAAGAGGAGCATTATCTAAAATATGCCCATAACTAATAATTAATGATCTTACAACATGAGCACTAGTATAATCTTCTCCTTGCTTTACTTGTTGTCTTAAAAGTTCAGCATTATAAAGTTCAAAACGAACAAGTATTTCTTCGTTTAAACCATAGGTTTGTAGTTCAATATTGTAGATATCGCCGATATCATCAACAGCTAAAATATCTAAAATAAGTTTCTTTTCGTAATAGCTTTTACCATATTGCTGTGCATTCTTTAATTTAGTAGAAATAATTTTCCTATCTGAAACGAGTTCTTGACAAATAAGGGTTCTTATTCTTTCGTTTTCTACAAGCAAATGATGAAAATATAAATCATTTGAATATTTTATAAAATTTTCTCTATTTTTGTTCATATAGATTCCTACCATATATATATTGTCTTTTTTTGAGGAGTTTTCTTCTTTTTAGTAAAAATAAATGATAAAATTTTAGAAATAGAAGTTTTGGAGATAAAGTATGAATCAAGAGGTTAAAATGAAGCCATCCTATTTAAAAATTGTTTTTTTGGATAGAGATGGAACTATTATTAAAGATTATCCAGATGAAAAATGGAGAGAAATTAAAGAACCTGAATTTTTAGAAGGTTCAATAGAAGGTCTTAAGAGATTAAAAGAGATGGGCTACTATTTTATCATTATAACAAATCAATATCTTATTAATGATGGAATTATATCATTGAATGATTATCAACAGTTTACAGGAAAATTTCTAAAAAAATAAAAGAAGAAAATATAGATATTCTAAAAATCTACTTTTGTTCGCATAATGAAAAAGATCATTGTCATTATAAAAAGCCTAAACCAGGAATGATAGAACAAGCTAGAAAAGACTTTTTAATTGATATGAATAGTTCTATTTATATAGGGGATAACCAAGTGGATTATTTACTAGCACAACACTTTAATTTGTCTTTTTATAGAAAAAGTTATCATAGTATTTTAGATATTTCTAAACAAATAAAAAAGATTCAAAATAAATGAATCTTTTATAAATTTTCTAAAGCATATTCAATAGCTTCACTAACAGCTCCATCTTTACAACTTGAAACAACTTTATAAGCTTTTTCTTGAATAACTTTTTCAGCATTATTTGGCGCAAAAGAATAGGGAAAACGTTCAAAGAGAGTAATATCATTCATACCATCACCTAGAACGATGACTTCTTCTTTTTTGATGTTTAATTGATCAATTACTTTTTCTAAAATAAGTCCTTTTTGTGCATTTTCATTTGTAATTTCTACATTATCTGGATAGGAAGATAAATAAGCGATTTCCTTCATATCTTTAAAATAGGGAATGACTTTTTGAATTTCTGTTTCATCATGTGAAAAAGCTTCCACTTTAATTACTTCTAAATCTCTCTCAATGAATTCATCAATTGAATCAAATTGTTGAATTAGACAAGCAGGAGAATCACTCAGTGGACCTCCTGGTAAAAAATCTTCCATCTTATTACCAAAGCGTACACTTCCACGATAAGCAAAACGATCTCTTACATAATCAGGTTCTAAAGTACTATAAAAACCGTTTGTTGTAAAAATCATATAAGAAGTATGGTGTTCAATAAAGATAGGAAGAATTTCTTTAAGTTTCTTTTTATTTAAATAACAATCCATTAATACTTTTCCTTCTTTATTACAATATTGAGCACCATTTCCTAAAATAGCAGAACATTTTATACCTAAAGGATCTAAAACACTTGTTATGCCATAATAATCTCTACCTGAAGCCACTACAAATTCAACACCTTTATCTTGAGCTTTTTTTATACTTTCAATACATTTAGGGTTGATGTAACCATGAGATAATAAAGTTCCATCAACATCACTCACAATCATTTTAATCATATTTCTTTCCTCCGTTAGTTTTATTATATAAAAAATAAAGAATTATTTTATTTTTTTACTTAATAAGAAAAAAAAGAGTTTATTTAACTCTCTCTAAAATCTGTTTATAATTAGGAAAATTGGTTTTAGAAACTTTATACAAGATCTCTTTACCATATTCTTGTACTAAAAAAGTTCCAGTATCATTAGCGAGAATATTAAAACCACGAGGAAGTGTTGTATTTAATGACTGACACATATTTTGATAATATTGAAGATAAGCATATTGCGAAAGAATACGTGCACATTTCATGGCAAGTGACATTTCTTCTTTAAATTCAATATGACGCACAACAACAATTTTATTCTTTAAATAACGCTAATATTTTTTAGGTGCTAAAAAAGCATCAATCGTTACTTTAGAAATAGGGTGTTCGATACGTTGAATAACATTGATCATCGCTTGATTATAAAGTTTCGCTTTAATACATGAAAGCTTTTGTCCTTCATTTACATATTGATTGTAATGGCTATTATCAAGCAAAAGTAAACTATAAGTGAGTTTATCTTTTAATATCTTTCCAATTCTTTCAATATCGCTTGATGACATTTCTTTATCTAGTCCAAGTTCATTCAGTTCTTTTTCATCTTTTTGATCTACATAACAGGCAACAACACACAATGGTCCAAAGAAATCAAGTGAGCCTGTTTCATAACATCCTACATGATTTTCTATCATAAAAATTCCTCCCTCTTTGTATTTATTATAGCATAACTTTTTTTGATTATTCACTAAACAAGTGTAGAAAGATAACGTTCATAGAGTTTGTCACGTTTCAAAACTTTTATATGACCGTATTCAATTGAAATCAAGTCTTCTTTTTTAAATTGATTTAAAACCTTCGTGACAGTGACTCTTGAAATAGCTAAAGAATCCGCAATTTCTTGATGAGTGTAAGGAATATCTCCAAAAAGTAAATTCTTTTCAATATTATTTGTAGCACTTAGTTCGTATAAAAAAGCAGCTACTTTTTCAAATCGATCATAGGTTTGTGCCCATTTTAAAAGTTGCGTCAAATGATTACAGTTATCGTTAAACATCTTTAATAAAGTAATCGTAAGATCAAGTGATGATGACAAATAAGGATAAAGATCCTCTAAATGACACGTAATGATTTCTACATCATTGATGGCAGAAACAGTTGTTGGACGATAAGCATTTTCATAAAGCGAAGACTCACCAAAAATACGACCTTTATCTAAAACATCATAATTAATTTCATCACCATTTTTCGTAATATGATACACCCGTACACGGCCTTTTAAAACAAGACATAATTCATCAGCATGGTCGTCTTGCATATAAATAATATCATTTTTTTGATAGTGTTTAATGGTACCGGCTTGTTTAAAATAATCAAAAAGTTCGTCATTAATTTTCATTTTTTTCACCTTCTTGTCTAAATTGTAACATATGTTACATTCTAAAAAAAGAAAAATTGTTAGGATAGTTCCCGAGGTGAGAGATATGAAAAAAATTATTCAAATTATTATTGGTAACATTTTAATGGCATTTGCTCTTAGTACTTTGATTTTAGATAATTCCATTGTGGCAGGAGGAGTTTCTGGTATTAGTACAGTCTTTCATTTTTATACAGGAATTTCTGTTTTTCTTTGTGTAGGAATTATTAATATTGCTTTATTTATTATTGGATTTTGTTTTTTAGGAAGAGCATTTGCGATGAAAACATTGATTTCAACATTCTTGTTTCCTATTTTATTAGAATTCTTCAATCAACAATCTTATTTACATGGTTTATTAAATGATCAATTATTGATTTGTATATTAGGAGGATTCTTATTAGGACTAGGAATTGGTCTTGTTTTAAAAGCGGGAGGTTCTACAGGAGGATTTGATATTTTAGCGCTTGTTGTTGAAAAGCATTTTAAAGTTCCTGTAACTTTACTTGTTAATGGAATTGATGCGACAATCCTCGTTCTACAAATTTCTTTCCATAGTGTTCCTGAAATCGTTTATGGAATCATGACGATTCTTATTACAGCTTATATGATGAATTATTTATTATCATCAGGTAAAGGATGTGTTCAAGTTCTTGTAATGTCTAAAGAAATTGAACGTATGAAAATGATGATTTTAAATGATATGGATGCAGGAGTGACTTTATTAGATGGTAAAAGTGGTTTTTATGGAAATGATACAGAAGTTGTTTTAACGATTTTACCTTATCGTAAACTTCCTGATTTAAAAGATAAAATTAAAGAAATTGATGAAAAAGCATTTATTATTGTTTCCCATGTAGAAGAAGTTAGTGGAAATGGTTTTACATATTCTAAAGAAATGCGAGAAGCTTCATCTTAGGTGTTCATTTTTATGGACATCTTTTTCAATTTGGTAGATAATAAGGAAAATGAGGGGAATGAGTTATGAAAATAGAAATCAGGTATGCAAAAGTAGAGGATGCAACAAGATTGGTAGAAATCTATCGTTATTATGTTGAAAAGACGGCAATTACCTTTGAATACGAGGTACCATCTATCGAAGAATTTCAACAAAGAATGATACATGTCATGGAAAAATATCCTTATTTGGTAGCCAAGGTGGATGATCAAATTGTCGGTTATGTTTATGCGAGTACCTTTAATGTTAGAGCGGCTTATGATTGGTGTGTAGAAACATCGATTTATGTAGATCATACGTTAAGAAAATGTGGGGTAGGGAAAAGACTTTATCAAGCTTTAGAAAAAGCTTTAAAAGCACAAAATATTACAAATTTGAATGCATGTATTTCTTCGCCAATTGAAAATGATGAATATTTAGATACCAATAGTATTGATTATCATCATCATTTAGGATATCAAATGGTAGGAGAGTTTCATCAATGCGGGTATAAATTTAAACGTTGGTATAATATGGTATGGATGGAAAAATTTATAGGGGAACATCAAGAAAATCAATTACCAGTGATTCGATTTAAAGAAATAAAAGATCAAGTGAATTTAAATGAGGTGGCTTAAATGGAATTAGTAGAAGGAAGACCACAAGATAAAAGAATAGATAAAGAAGAAAGAGTCTATGATTTATTAGATCAGTTAAATATTGATTATCAACGCATTGACCACGAAGAAGCAAATACGATGGAAGTATGTTTAGAAATAGAAAAATCACTAAAATCAACAATTTGTAAGAATTTATTTTTAGTTAATTCAAATAAAAGTCAATATTATTTATTAATGTTGAAAGAAAATAAAAAATTTAAAACAAAAGTGATTTCAAAACAAATCAATAGTTCACGTCTTTCTTTTGGAAGTGATGAAAAAATGTTGGAATATTTAGATATTACACCAGGATCTGTGAGTCTTTTAGGCTTAATGAATGATCATGATTTTAAAGTTCAATTATTAATGGATAAAGATCTCCTACAAGATGAGTATTTAGGGTGTCATCCTTGCATCAATACAAGTAGTTTAAGAATTAAAATGAAAGATGTATTTGAAAAAATCATGCCATTCCTTCACCATGAACCTATCTTTGTAGAGGTTTACGATGAATAAAGAAGGAATCATGATTTATCTTGTTATGAAAGGACAAGATGAATTTGTTGAAAAAGTAAAAGTTTATTTTCAAAAGAGCTTATATCTTTTAGAAGTCATTGTCATTAATGATTGGCAAGATGAACTTTCTTTTGAATCAAAAGCGGGGAAAAATTTATTACATACAATTAAAAAAATTAAACAAAAGAATGCTTCTTTAAAATGTTATATCAGTGGTTATTCACTCGCAGGGCTCTTTAGTCTTTATGCGATGCATGAATTGGATTTAGAAGGCGCTGTTTGTGTATCAGGTTCTTTATGGCAAGAAGGATGGTTGGATTATTTAAAAGAACATCCTATTAATCATAAGAAAATTTATTTAAGTTTAGGAAGTAAGGAACATAAAACAAGAAATGTTTTAATGAAAAATGTGTTAAAAAACACATTAGAAACATATGAAATTTATCAAAAAGAAAATCAATGTATCTTTGAAAAGAATGTTGGCAATCATTTTTTTCAAAGTGAAGAAAGAATGATGAAAGGATGGGATTATATTCTTTATGAAAAATAGGAAATTAACAGAGAAAAGGCTTTTATTAATTAAAAAAATATTATTTGTTTTAACGATTTTATTACTGATTTATCATGTGGGATGGACAATCTTTATTTTGGCTTATCGTCATCATATTGGTGATGTTTACATAAAATATGTAACAACTATGATTTTTCGTATTCTACAGTTTAGTGCGATGTTAATTGTATTAGCGGCGCCTAAGTTTTTAAAGAAATGGTTTAAGATCAATGTTCCTTTAGCACTTTATATTGTTATTGCACTTTTTGCGTTTAATGCTTTAGTTTTAGGAGATGGACTTGATTTTTATGGAAAATATCCATGGTGGGATTCTTTTTTACATTTCCATTCGGGAATTATTCTATCTTTTGTAGCTTTATGGTTTATCCATATTATGATGGCAGAAAAAAGCAAATTTATTTATATGAATAAATATTTTACATGCTTATTTTTAGTAATCTTTTCTTTAGGAGTTGGTGCTTTTTGGGAAATTCTTGAATATAGTTGTGATGGGATTTTTCATACAAATGCTCAACAATATATGGCTTCAACAAAGGGAACACTTGTTTCTAAAAATGATATTCCTTTAAAAGGACATGAAGCGTTAAAAGATACGATGAAAGATTTAATGCTTGATTTAGGGGGTTCATTAATTGTCGCAACGTATGGTTTTGTAAGACATGATGAAATTGTTAAAAAAATATCGAGAGATCATTTATCTCCCGATGATATTTTGAGCTAGAGATTCTAAATGATTTTTAGAATCTTTTATTTTTTGTATTTCTTGGGATGAAGCTGTTTCATAATTGAATTTTCTTGTCATTTTCATTAAAGAAGAAAGTTCTGCTTTAATTTGTTTTCTTAATGCTTTATCCATTTCTTTTTTATGTGAGGCAAGACCATTTTGAACATTGATAATGAGAGTTTCTACTTCATTTTTTAAAAGCATATTATCTTTTGTAACTCGGTCTTGGCTTTCATACATTTTAGCTTGTTTGATTGCTTCTTCAATATCACTATCAGACATTTTAGAAGAACCTTCAATAGTCATACTTTGGCTATTTCCAGAGGCAAGATCTTTAGCAGAAACATGAACGATTCCATTACTGTCAATATCGAAAGTGACTTCAATTTGTGGAACACCGCGCATGGCACGTTTGATTTTTTTAAGTTTGAATTTTCCTAAAGATTGGTTATCTTTAGCAAGCGGTCTTTCGCCTTGTAAAACATTAATTTCTACTTGTGTTTGAAAGTTGGCAGATGTTGTAAAGACTTGACTATGGCTCGTTGGAATCGTTGTATTTCTTGGAATTAGAGGTGTAGCAACACCACCAACGGTTTCAATAGAAAGTGTTAAAGGTGTGACATCTAATAAAAGAACATCATTTTCTTCACCATATAAAACCATTTCACCACTTAATTTACCAGCTTGGATTGCGGCTCCTAAAGCGACACATTCATCTGGATTTAAAGACTTACCTGGTTCCATGTTTGTAATTTCTTTCACTTTGTCTTGAACCGCTAAAATACGTGAAGAACCACCAACTAAGATAATCTTATTAAGATCTTGTGGAGTCAGTCTGGCATCGTTTAAAGCTGTTTGCATTGGTAAAACGAGACGGTCAATAAGTTCTTTTGTAAGCTCATTAAATTTTTGCCTTGTAAGTGTGATTTCTAAGTTTTTAGGACCATTTGCATCTTGATAAATAAATGGTAAATTAATAAGGGTGCTTGATTGACTTGAAAGTTCAATTTTAGCTTTTTCACTTGCTTCTAAAACACGACTATAAGCAACTGTATCTTTTGTTAAATCAATACCTTCTTGTTTTAAAAAGATTTCGATGACAAAATTACAAATAGCTTTATTAAAATCATCGCCACCTAAATGGTTATCACCGGCTGTTGATAAAACTTCAATAACACCATTACCAATTTCGATAATAGAAACATCAAAAGTACCACCGCCTAAATCAAAAACCATTACTTTTTGACCATAAGCATTTTCAAGACCATAAGCCAGCGCGGCAGCTGTTGGCTCATTAATAATTCTTAAAACTTCTAAGCCTGCAATTTTTCCAGCATCCTTTGTTGCTTGTCTTTGAGCATCATTAAAATAAGCAGGGACAGTAATGACAGCTTGTGTTACTTGTTCTTGTAAATAAGTTTCTGCATCATTTTTTAATTTTTGTAAAATCATTGAAGAAATAAGTTGTGGAGAAAGTTTTTTTCCATCGATTTCTACATGATAATTTTGTCCCATTTCTCTTTTAATAGATGAAATCGTACGTTTTGGATTCATTGATTGTTGACGTTTAGCAAGTTCTCCAACAAGTTTCTTTCCATCTTTATCAAAAGCAACAATGCTAGGTGTTGTTTTTTGATTTTCTTTATTTTCAATAATTTTAGCTTTTCCATTTTCATAAAAAGCCATACAACTATTCGTTGTTCCTAAGTCAATCCCAATAACCTTTGCCATAATTTTCTCCTTCTAACAACATAAAATAGGGTAGTGGTATCCGCCACCACAACAACAAGACATCATACAATTCAACAATAATACAGAATAGCAACAATTCATCATACTTGCAGGATTTCCATATTGTTGGCTGGTTTGACGATATTGTCTTGAGTTTCCTTGTAATTGGTTTAGTAATAAAATATATTGCATATTCATTGGTTCCATTTGCAGGGCTGTTTGCGCGTATTCTTGTGCGCGAATATTATTTCCTAAACCATTTTCTGCAATGGCAGCTAAATAAAACCACATACTTGTTTTATTTTGAATTTGATTTAAAACATTCAAAGCTTCTTGATAACGTCTACCTTGAATAAAACCGTTAGCTTCTTGGTAAGCTTCCTGATCATTTCCTTGATATTGATAACCACCCGTCCCCGTTGTTTGACTACCATAGCTTTGTTGTTTAAAACCTCTTTTTCTTTCATCCATAATGGTTTTATACGCATTTTGGACTTCTTTAAATTTTTCTGTATATTCTGCTTGATGAGGATTTCCAATATTAGCGTCTGGATGATATTTTTTAGAAAGGGTACGATAAGCCTTTTTGACTTCATCATCACTGGCACTAGGGGATATTCCTAATATTTGATAAGGATTCATGATTTTTCCTCCATTCGTTTCTTTTTAATTAGTTCAAATTTTGTCCAAATACCACTATAGATAATATTTCGTAAAAGTTCAACATTTTCAATTAAAGGAAGCTTTTCAAAATAAAAACTACTATTTGAAATCATCATTTCTAAAAGATGAAAACAATCTTCTTGAAAATGTTCATCTTTGAATTTTTCTTTAAATGGATTATAGGTTTGTTTTTTGATATCTTCTTCAACATCTTCAAAAGCATCAATCAAATAAATAAATTTACCTAAATAAAAACCCATTTGATAAAGATCTTCCTTAAAAATATCATCTTGATAAACACAAATACTTGCCATGATATGACCAAAATGTCCAGAGACTTCATCGAGATCCAAACAATTCTTTTGTTCCAATACATGGATTTGATCTAAATGATATTTAATTGTATCTACTTTTTTAGGATATTTTTCTTTTACTCTTTGAAAATCTTTTTTTAAAAGCTGTTTGAATGATTTACTTTTTAAAGAGTTTTCATCTAAAACATCATCTTCTAATTTAAAATAAGTCAAGATGATATTCATATCACTGACATAATCCATGTATTGATTTGTACGTACACTCTTTTTATGAAAAGGATGCATTGGACAACGAACCCAATACTGCTTTTCTTCAGGCTCATACAAACTTGAAAGTAAAATTCCTACAAAGTTTAAATCATAATTTAAAGTCAATTGTCCACGCTGACCATGATTTTGTTTTAAAGATTGACATAAGCCACAATAATATTCTTGATATTTATCAAAGTCTTTGATCTTTAATTCAGGTTTGTTAATAACGACATAACCAAACATAATTATGTTCTCTTTTCAAATTTATGATGACAGCTAGGACATGTCACAATAATTTTTCCTTTTCCTTTAGGAAGTCTTACCATTTGTTTACAAGATGGACAACGATAATATTTATGACTACGGTCAGACATTCTTTTCTTTTGAAGATTGAAGAATTGTTGAACAGGTTTGATTGCTGTTAAATATTTTTCATTTTCTTGATAACGTTTATACGTTTGTCTTGAAAACATACGATAGATGACAATAAACCAAATAAGATAGCCAAATAACATCACGATTCTATTGTTAAAAAATATGTTAAGGACAAAAAGGGCAATGACTAAAAACAAAGCATGATTGTTTAAAGTATCAACACCATATCTTCCTTGCATAAATTGTATAAATTTTTCTTTCATTTATATCTCTCCTTACTTTGATGAAGTGATTATAGGCTTTAATTATGTATTTTACATGAACTCAAAATATTTTAAAAAGAGTGTTTTTATGAGCTTGTTGAACAAATGTCTATTTTATTTTTAAAAATAAAAATAGATAAATATACATGATTCATTTAATCGACATTTTTTCCTTGCTGTTTTTTTTAGGATAAAAACGAAAGGAGGAAAAAATGAAGAAATTATTATGCTTTTTAACCGCAATATTAAGTATTTTTTTAATGAGTGTTCCCATTGAAGCTAAAGAAAATCAATGGGATATTTCAAAATCTAAAACAGCAACACCACTTGATGAAAAATATCAAACAAAAGTAACACTTTCCCTTCCCTCTAAAAGTGAAAAGCTTGAAAGTGATGTTGTCTTTGTTTTAGATAAATCTACAAGTGCACAAGTTGAAGATCAAGCATTAGAAATGTTGGAAAAACTAAGAATGCAGATTGATAAAACAGATGCTAAAGTGAAAGTGGGAATTGTGATTTTTAATAAAATTGCTAATGTATCATCATGGTTTGATCTTTCAAGTCAATTTGATCAAATTGAAGTAGCTATTCGAAAAAATATTACTTCTGGAACAAATTGTCATGCGGGGTTACTTGCCGGAAAAGAAATGTTGGATCAAGATCAAGAGGTGGAAGCTAAACGCAAATATATGATCTTTGTCAGTGATGGCATTACTTATATGTACAATCAAGAGCCAACAGTAACGGCTTGGTCTTTTGAAAATGATGGAAGTATTCTTTCTTGGGCTGGACCAGATAACTTTAGCTCTAAATATGGACAAACTCTTCCTGATTGGAATACGTATTTGAATGATGTAAAAACAAAGTTGGAAAGTCAAGGAAATACGTATGATTATCCTTATGGAACAACACCGACAAAGACAACTCCTGTCGATCAATCTAAAGAGTATTTAAATTCTGTTGATAAAGCACTTTATTATACGTATAGCACGTATGAAAGTATGAAAGATGAGGGATATCATTGTTATGCCTTAAAAGGAAATAGCGAAGGAAATTATCCATGGGCTTTTTCTTTTATGGACTATTTAGAAAATCAAAAAGAAGTCTCTTTTGAAAGTATTCAAAATGATATTTATTATTTATTAGATCAAGGTTCTTACGTTGAAGATTATATGGGATCAGGTAAAGATAATTATGGAAATGAATATGAGTTTGATTTTATAAATGACATCAATTCATTTTACATGATGGTTGGAAACAAGAAATATTTACCAGAAGTTATTAATGATCAAAGTTATCATTATGGTTTTGATAAACAAGAAAAAGGTTATGCTTATGAACTTTATTACTACCCTGGAAAGCAAGAATATTTTATTTGGAAAATGAACGTACCAGTGACACAGTTTGATCTTGTACAACTTATATATACTTTACAACTTGCAAATCCACAAAAAGAGGCAGGAAACTATGGATTTTATGATGAAGATGGGCATTTAAATAAAAATAATTTAAAAACCAATAACCAAGCAACGCTTCATCCAATTGATAGTCAAGGAAAAGAACAGGGGGTTGAAGATTTTCTAAATCCAACAGTAAGTTATACTGTTTATAAAACAGTAGAACCTGAAAAGACACAAGAAACACCAAAGCCACAAGAAATACCAAAGGTACAAGAAAATACCATAAAAACAAAACAAACAACGAAAAAAGCGGTTAAAACAGGTGATGAACAAGTGATTTATCCTTATTTCGTGATTGCTTTAATGTCACTTTCAATAATGTATTTGATGAAAAGAAGATTACATGTTTAATCTTCTTTTTTCTTTTGTTTTTTTCAAAGAAAAGCAGGATTTTTTTTATTACAACAATTTTTTTAAATAGTCTAAATCACTCTTTTAATTAAAGGAAAAAAACTGACAAATTTTATTTTTAGGACTTTCTATGATGAAAAAGCAAAAGGAGGAATACTAATGAAAAAATGGATAAAAATGAGTTTATGTATGATGATTGGTTTCTTTTGTTTCTCTTTTCAAGTAAAAGCAATGAATGTAGAAGCAAGAATTCAAGACCAAAACTATGAAACATTTCAGGAAGCTCTAGAAGATGTTTTAACAGGGGATCAAAAAGGTCCTATATATTTAATGGAGGATGTTATTTTAGATGTAGGAACGATTAATAAAGATGTTGAGATTATTGGAAATCATCATCAAATTACAGTGCCTTTACAAAGCCAAACAGATGATAGTGAAAGTCAGGGACGTTTAAATGTGCAAGCAACACTAACATTTAATCAATGTCGTGTTCATTTTGATAATACGTATCAAAATGGAAATAATATCTGGTCTGTTGTTTTAAGTAGTCAAGGTGTTTTAGAGTTTATCAATGATTCCAATGTCACTTTTGTTGGTCATGGAATTTATGCAAATAATGGTTCCACAATTAATGTGGATCATTCAAAAGTTTCTTTAAGTCAGATGGAATATACATCAATGATGGCAGAATCATATGGAAACTTAAATATAAAAAATGATTCAAATTATACAATTGACCATGCCGTTGAATCAAATGGAATAACTGGTTTTCATGTTTTTGTTGATCATTCATCACTTAGTGTAGAAAATTGTACAAATCAAGCGATGGTCAAAGGAAACCTTACAATTACAAATCAAGGAAATGTATCATTTTCAAAAAATGATGTCGGTTACAACATGTATAGTGAAAATAACCTCTATGTAGATGAAACATCATCTTTGAAAATGAATGAAAATAAAAACTGTGCCCTTTTAAGCCAAGGAAGAAAAAAACGTACGATTACAATAAAAAATGGAGGAAGTCTTGAAGCTAAATATAATGGGATAAATTATCAAGCAAGCGATGATGAAGACAAATATTATGCACAAACTTCTGCTTTGAATTTTGGGGTTTATGGATGGTACGAAAATGCTCAAAAAATTCTTCTCTATCCAAATTTAGATGATGTCGTTTTTGAAGATGGAGCCAAAGTAACTATTTCCAATAACTATACACGCGGTATTTCAAATTATGGTAATTTGTATTTAGGTAAGCAAACACTTATTACTAATAATGGAGGTTATCAACAAGGCGAAAGCTTACAAACATGCCGTATTGGAAAAGGAGGGGGTATTTATAACGCTGGAACAGTTACACTCTTCCATACGATTCTTTATAACAATCATGCCCGTTTAAGTGGTGATGATCTTTATAGTGAGGAAGGTGGAACGGTTCATTTATCATTTGTTTCTAACGATTGGATTTTAGATGATTGTCAACATTCTATAGATGGTTGGTATGATGATGGTCTTCAACAAAGATGGAATGGTGATGACAAAGAACATCTTTATTTATCTTTAATAGAAGGTAAAAAAGATTATCATTTCTTAGAAGTGAAGGCAGCTCATGGTACTGTTCAAGAAGAAACAAAAGAAGATGATTCTAAAGATGACTCTAAAGAAGAACCTAAGCAAGATGAAAAAGAATCTGAAATTAAAAAAACAAACGAAAAAATAACACCAGTCAAAAAAGTTCAAAAACAAAATGTTCAAACAGGTGATGAATCTAATGGAGCTCTATGGTTTACTTTTATGGGACTTGCTTTATTGTTGATTTTTTTACTGGTGATAAAGTATATTAAAGGAAAACGCGATTAGTCGCGTTTTCTTCATTTATGTGGTATGATGTCGTGGGTGATATAAAAAATGTTAGTGTCAATGACAGATTTAACAAAATACAATGGAGAAAAATGTATTCTTGACCATGTCGAGTTACATATAGAAAATAAAGATAAAATTGGAATTTTAGGTGTTAATGGAACAGGGAAATCAACACTTTTAAAGATGATTGCGGGTGTTGAAAATTATCAAGGTAAAATCAGTTATCAAAAAGATATCCATATCAATTATTTACCACAAACACCACACTATGACGAAAATGATAGTGTTATGGAAACAGTCTATAAACAAATTGATACCAAAGATGTTCATGATTTTGAAATTAAAGCACAATTAGGTAAGTTTGGTATTTTAGATGAAAATCAAAAAATTAAGGAATTATCAGGAGGACAACTTAAAAGAGTTGCTTTAGCGATTGCTTTAATAAAACCATGTGATCTCCTTATTTTAGATGAACCGACAAACCATTTAGATAATGGCATGATTGAATATTTAGAAAAGTTTTTAATCAAATGGTCTAAAGGACTATTAATGGTTACCCATGATCGTTATTTCTTAGAAAGAGTGGTTAATCGTATTATTGAAATAGATCATGGACAAATCTATAAATATGAAGCCAATTATTCAAAATACTTAGAGCTTAAACAAGTACGTTTAGAAACACAACTTTCTTCGCAAAGAAAAAGAAAACTTTTTTTAAAGAAAGAATTAGAATGGGTACATGCAGGTGTACAGGCACGTACAACAAAAAGTAAAGATCGTCTACAAAGATTTGAAGAATTATCAAAAATAAAAGACGTTGAAGTTAATGGAAAAGTAGAAATGATTCATACTTTTTCTAGACTTGGAAAAAAGACAATAGAACTTCATGAAATTTCTAAAAGTTTTGGGCAAAAGAAACTCTTTGATGAGTTTTCTTACATGTTTAAACAACATGATCGTATAGGAATCTTAGGTGATAATGGAACAGGAAAATCAACTTTACTTAATATCCTTACAGGAAATTTAAAAAGTGATACGGGATATGTTGAAATAGGAGAAACGGTACGTTTTGGGTATTTTAAACAAGGTTATGATGATCTTCCAATGAATAAAAGAGTAATTGATTATATTCAAGAAATCTCCAATGATTTTAAGGTAGAAGGACAAGGACTTTCAGCGAAAGATATGTTAGAAAGATTTTTGTTTGATGCTCGGTTACAACATACACCTATTTCTCGCTTATCGGGTGGGGAAAGAAGAAGACTTTATTTATTACGTGTTTTAATGATGATGCCAAATATTTTGGTTTTAGACGAACCAACGAATGATTTAGATATTGATACATTAAACATTTTGGAAGATTATTTAGATAATTTTGAAGGAATCATTATTACAGTGAGTCATGATCGTTATTTCTTGGATCGTATTTGTGATGGATTGTTTATCTTACAAAATCAACATTTAAGATATGTTAATGGGGGCTATAGTCAAAATCTTGATACCTCAACTAAAGAAGAAAAAGAAAAAAGTCAAGGAGCTTTAGCTTATAAACAAAGAAAACAAAAGAAAATCAAAATGACTTATATGGAAAAGAAAGAATTTGCAGAAATTGAAGATGTCATTATGAATTTAGAAACAAATTTAAATCAAATTGAAGAACAAATGAATGGTGTTACAGACTTTAAAGAAATCGATGAACTTTCTAGACAAAGAGATGACTTGCAAAAACAAATCGATGAAAAAAATGAACGTTATCTTTATTTATTAGAATTACAGGAACAAATTGACAATCAATAATTGACTCTTGTATATACATATAGGATAATAGAGTCATGAAAAGGAAGGTTTTAAGGAATGAAAAGATTATTAAGTTGTACAAGTAGTGAAATGTTGAAAATGAATGGACAAGAATTGAAACAAGCCATTCTTGCTAGTGAAGGAAGAACAGTGATGACAGAAACAGTTGTTGCGATTGAACCATTATTAGGAGATCTTACTAATGCAGAACTTGCAGTTTCATTTGGGAGTGACATGGTTTTATTAAACTGTTTTGATTGTAATAACCCAGTCATCAAAGGGTTACCAGAATGTGATAATCCTGTAGAAAAATTAAAAGAAATCGTTGGTCGTCCAATTGGATGTAATCTAGAACCGGTTGATTTAGAGGCTGAATTAATGGAAGAAAGACGTGTGATTTCTACAGGTAGACAAGCAAGAAAGGAAACTTATATTAAAGCACAAGAATTAGGATTTAACTTTATTTGTTTAACTGGAAATCCAGGTGTTGGAGTTTCAAATCATTCAATTTGTGAAGCAATTAAAGAAGCTAAAAAATATTTTAAAGGTTTAATTATTGCTGGAAAAATGCATGCAGCTGGAATCGATGAACCAATCGTTGATATGAATAGTATCAAAGAGTTCATTGAAGCAGGGGCAGATGTTATTTTAATGCCAGCAGTTAATACCGTTCCAGGTTTATCTGAACAAGAAGTGACAGAAGCATGTCGCTATATTAAAGCTCATGGAGCTTTATCATTAAGTGCTATTGGAACAAGCCAAGAAGGTGCTGATGAAGGAACAATTCGTGAAATTGCTTTATTAAATAAAAGATGTGGTATTGATATCCAACACATTGGGGATGCAGGATTTTGTGGTATTGCTTTACCTGAAAATATTATGGCTTTATCAATTGCGATTCGTGGTAAAAGACATACTTATCATAAAATCGCTTCATCAATTAATAGATAGAATGTCATTTATGGTTGAAAGATGTTATTTAAGTTGTAAATAATGAAAGAACGGTTGATTTATGATAAATTAATCATAGGTCAATCGTTTTTTTATGGAGGTTATTATGAAAAAAGGAATTATTATTGCTATTATTTTATGTTTACTAGGAATGATTTTTTTATCAGGAAGTATCGGTGTTTTTTATGAACCCGTAGAAGTGTCTTTATCGGTTATAGTTGCTATTGTACTTATTTTTGGTATTGTCATTTATTTGAAATATAAAAAGGGAAAATAAAAATGAAAGTATTATTTTGTGATGATGATTTAGAAATGTTGGAAAAGATAAAAAATGATTTTAGGACTTATTTTGAAAGAAAAATATCTTCTTTAGAAATTGAATGTACATCAAAAATTAAAAAAGATATTTCTAAATATGATTTATGTTTTTTAGACATAGATTTAAAAAATGAAGATGGTATTTCTTATGCTAAAAAGTTAAAAGAAATCAATTCCCAATTGATTATCATTTTTGTTTCACAAAGAGAAGATCTCGTCTTTCAAACTTTTTCAGTACAGCCTTTTCAATTCATTCGAAAAAAACATTATCAAGAAGATATAGAAGAAGTATTTAGTCAATTGAATTATTTTTTACAACAAACAACCATGCCTTTAGAAATCAATAATCAAAAAATATATCTTAATCCCTTAGATATAATTTCTGTTATTTCTTTAGATCATGATGTTATTATCACAACTGAAAAAAAGATATATACACTTAAAGATTCATTAAAAAGTTTTTGTCATGCTAATGAAAAATATTTTATTGTACAAATCAAAAAGAATCTTGCGATTTCGTTATATAAAGTAGAAAAAGTAAAAGGAAATAAAATAATATATGAAAATCAAGAGTATACGATCGGTAGAATTTATCAAAAGAGTTTTAAAATGCTTTATGAAAGGTATTTAATGACATGTTTATAGAATTTATTTTAAAAGTAATAGAAAATATAATGTTGGCGTATTTTATTTCTGATTTTTTAAGTTTAGAGAATCAAAAGGATTATATTTTAAAAACAGCTTTTTTAGGAATTATTCTTTCATTGTTTAGTTTTCCAACGTTTTTTTATTTAGGAAGTTTATTTTTAGTACATTTTATCTTTTTAGAATTTATTCAAAAAGAAAGAAGATTAGAACATATTCTTTATTCCTTGTTGCTTGTTTTGATCCTTTTTGTTTGTAATTGTTATAGTGAGAGTTTATATGGTTATATCCACGTTCAAAGGAGTTTGATTATACAATTATTTCTCTTTTTATCAAAGATATTATTTGGTGGTATTTGCTTATTTATAGATGAAGTGATTAATGGTAAAAAAGATGTATTTCATATTTTTAAAGAAACCATTATTTTTTCAATTCTTGTATTATTTATTTTTATCTTTTATATTTTTGCCAGACAAATCACAAAACATCGTTTAGATACTTATACGCTTTTTATGATTACTTTCTTTATTTTATTGATTTGTTTATTTATTTTTCTCTATTTTATTTTAATGAAAGAAAGTGAAAATAGAATAAAATTAGAACGGGTTCAATTACAATATCAAAGTCAACGAAAAAATGTTTCTAATATTCAAAGATTACATCAAGAAATTCTTAGTAAAGAACATCGGATGGTTTATGTTTTAAAGAAAATAGAAGGGATGACAAAGGAAAAAGATATTCAAAAATTTGTAGGACAAGAGATAGAAAATATTTTAAATTCAAGATTTTTATTAAATACAGGAAATGAAATCTTTGATGATGTGTTGAGTGATTGTTTGAATGATTTTAGAAGACAAGGTTATGATTTTAAAGTCATTTGTACGATTAAAAAAATGACTCTACTTGATAAACAAGATAATATTCAAAAAATAATTCAATTTATAGATGATGTTTTTACCTGTTCAAATAAAAAATTAACAGTTTCTATTAAAGAAAAGAATGAATGTTTAGTTGTTGGAGTGGTTTCTAAGTTTCATAAAAAATTAGATTATCGGTATTTTCAAGAAGATCAGTTTGAAGCTTATAGTTTTATTATTAAGTAGCTTGAGAGTGTTAATCGCACTCTCTTTTATGTTATAATGGATAAGGTGATGAACATGAAACATATCTTTATATTAAAACCAAATACATCAAAAGAATTGGTTAATTGTATTGTTTCTTCAATGCAAGGGAAACACTATGTATTACGCTATACCAAAGATTTAGATGATGCTAGGGAAATTGCTTTATCTTATCAAGAGGAAAAAGAGATTTGTCGTTTGTATGCTATTGGTGGTGATGGCTTTGTTCATAAAGTAGTTAATGGCATGGTCCATAGTCATCATGAATTAGTGGTAATTCCTCAAGGAACAGGTAATGACTTTGCACGGAGTATTTATAAAGATTTGGATGCAATCAAAGTTTTTAGAGATTCTCTTAAAAAAGAAGCAAAACCTATTGATGTGATTCAATGTCGTGATGATCTTTATTGCGTGAATGTGCTTTGTTGTGGCTTGGATGCGGATGTTGGCAATATTGTTAATACCAATCGAAAAACAACCATTGCGCCACGCATCTTACAATACAGTTTTACGATTTTAGATAAGATCTTTCATTTAAAATTTTATCCAACAGAGATTTATACTTATAATAAAGATATCTATCAAGGAAATGTTCTTATATGTACATTCTGTAATGGGCATTATTTTGGTGGAGGATATCAGGCAGGGTATTATTCGTCCTTAGATGATGGAATGATTGATATGTCTGTAGTAGGAGAGATTTCTAAAAAAGAATTACCATATTATTTAAAAGGTCTCATTACCAATACGTTACATAAAACAAAGAAATTTCAACATTTTAAAGAAGATGATGTTTGGGTAAAAACAAGTCAGTATGTCAATATTGATGGAGAAAAATATGATCCAGGAACCTATCATTTAAAATGTATACATAATGCAATTCAATTAGTTTATTAAGGAGATTATTATGGAAATAGATTTAAAAACAGATTCACGAAAAGTAAAACCAGGAGATACTTTTATTGCGATTAGAAATGTTAATCGTGATGGTCATGATTACATTTCTCAAGCCATCAAAAATGGAGCGACAAGAGTTATTGTAGAAGAAGGAAATTATGATGTTGAACCCGTTGTTGTGAAAGATACAAGAGCGTATTTAAAGGATTATTTGTACAAACATTATTATCCTTATTTTAAAGATATGAAATTAATCGGGGTTACGGGTACAAATGGGAAAACAACGATTGGGTATATGATGTATCAAATGATGACGATGCTTGATATTCCTTGTGCTTATATGGGAACCATTGGTTTTTACTATTGTGGAAACTTTATTAAGATGGTAAATACAACACCTGATGTAGATGTACTTTATGATTATTTTATTAAAGCAAAAGATGCGGGGTGTAAAGTATTAGTGATGGAAGTTTCTTCACATGCCCTTGCAAAAGATCGTATTTATGGATTAGAGTTTGATGAAGTTGCTTTTACTAATTTGACACAAGATCATTTGGATTTTCATAAAACATTAGAAAACTATGCCAATGCAAAACAACTTTTATTTAAAAAGACGAGAGGAAAGAAAATTGCGGTTATTAATGGTGATGACCCACACGCCTCACATTTTGAATTAGAGGGTAATCAAAATCTTTTAATTTCTGATCAAAAAGGGGATGTTCTCATTCAAAATATTGAATTTTCACATTTAGGAACAACTTTTACCTTTAAATATCAAGAAAAAGAATATCAAACACATATTCAAATGGTAGGAAGATACAATGTTTATAATTATCTTACCGCAATGCTTTTAATTCATGAATTAGGTTATGAAATCGATACTATTTTAGCTTTAAATACAAAACTCAAAGCACCTAAAGGGAGAATGGAATTAATTGTTTATGGCACAAATGGTATCTTTGTAGATTATGCTCATACCCCTGATGCCACTTTGAATGTTTTAGAAAGTGCACAAGAATTTAAAAAAGGAAAAATTATTACGATTATTGGTTGTGGGGGAGATCGTGATACGACAAAACGACCAATTATGGGTGAAATTGCCTGCAAACACAGTGATCATGTTATTATTACAGACGATAATCCGCGAACAGAAGATCCTCAAAAAATCATTAATGATATTTTAAAAGGGGTCAGTGGTGATTATGAAGTCATCAATGATCGTCATCTTGCCATTGCTAAAGGAATGAGTTTATTAAAAGAAAATGATATCTTAATGATTTTAGGAAAAGGTCATGAAGATTATCAAATTATTGGAACAGAAAAGATTCATTTTTCTGATCAAGAAGAAGTAGAAAAATATATAAGGGAGCATACACATGACTAAAATTGCATTTTTTGATGTAGATGGAACCATGATTAATGTACCTCATCAATTATTAAAACCGACAGATAAGACGATACATGCTTTAAAAGAATTTCAAAAACAAGGAAACTATATTGTTGTAGCAAGTGCTCGTGGCGTTAAACCAGAATGTTTAGATGAAATTCCTTTTGATGGCTTTATTGGGTGTGATGGAGGCTATATTGAATTTCATCAAGAAGTTTTATTAAATAACGTTTTTACGGTTAGAGATTTAAACTTACAAAATAGTGTTTATGAAGCAACCAATGGTCAATATATTATCAGTGAAAGAGCAACAAGTTATTTTAGTGATATAGATGGAGAACTCATCAAAAAACATTTAAAACTTTATAATGGAACAGATAAACTACCTGATGATTATGATGATCATTGGCGTTTTCAAAATATTAAAGCCAATACAGTAACTGCTCTTTTCCATAATGCAAAAGACTTACATGAAGCTTTAGATATGTTACCACAAGAATGGTCTATCAATGCTTATGATACAGGACATATTCGTATGGATGTCCATCCTCAAGGTTACACAAAAGGGACAGCGTGTGAATATTTATATCAAAAATTAAATATTCTTAAAGAAAATACGTATGCTTTTGGTGATGGAGAAAATGATATTGAAATGTTTCATCTTGTAGGAACTTCTATTGCGATGGGTAATGCGGATGTTGAGGTTAAAAAACATGCATCTACTGTGACTTTAACAGTAGATGAAGATGGTATTGCTGATTTTTTTGAAAAGGAATTTAAAATCAAATGAGAATTAGAAAAATAAATTTTCAAGAAATAAATTTTGAATATCGTTCTTATCCTCAATCAATGTATGATTCTGTAAAAAGAATAGGACTTTCTTTTCCTATTAAAGTAAATATTATTAATGGTAAATATTATTGTAAAGATGGACATAAACGTCTTTCTATTATTCAAGATTTATTAAAAAATGAAGAAGGTTATGAAAAAAGAAAGGATGTTCCCTATATTATTTATAATGATGGAAGTTCTAGATCTAATGATTGTTGGCGTGATCGCAACATGCATTAGATCTTTTTCATTTTTTGAAAGCATAAAACGAGAATAAATAAGAGGTATATAATAGATGCGAGGAAGTGATTGATTTGTTATTTAGTAATAGAGATTTAAAAAAACTGATAATACCTTTAATTATTGAACAGGTATTAGCACTGACAATTGGGATTTTTGATACAATGATGGTTTCCCAATGCGGGCAAAGTGCGGTTTCAGGAGTGAGTATTGTTGATGGATTAAATGTGTTGATTATCAATATCTTTTCAGCACTAGCTACCGGAGGAGCTGTTGTTTGTTCGCAATATATTGGTAAAAAAGATGAAAAGATGGCTTGCCATAGTGCCAAACAACTCTTATTTACCATTTTAGGATTATCGCTTGTTATTATGGTTTTATGCATGATTTTCAATGGGAATTTATTGAATTTGATTTTTGGACATATTGAAAGTGATGTGATGGCTTATGCAAGAACTTATTTTTTCTTTTCAGCCTTATCTTATCCTTTTATTGGTTTATTTAATGGCGGGGCTGCTTTATTTAGATCAATGGGAAATAGTAAAGTGGCTATGACAAATTCATTTTATATGAATATTGGAAATATCGTTTTAAACTATCTTTTTATTTTTATTTTAAATATGTCAGTAAAAGGGGCAGCAATTGCTACTTTACTTTCAAGAATGTTCTGTTCATTTATTATTTTATATATGTTATTAAATAAAAAACATATTGTACATATTGATACGTATTTAAAATATAAGTTTGATTTTTCAACTGTCAAAAGAATCTTAAAAATTGGTATTCCAAATGGTTTAGAAAATGGAATGTTTCAAATGGGGAAAATCCTTGTGCAAAGACTTGTTTCAACTTTTGGAACAGCTGCAATTGCAGCACATGCTGTTGCCTTTAGTTTAACGTCTATTGCCGTTGTTCCAGGAATGGCTTTAGGACTTGCTATTTTAACAGTTGTAGGCCAATGTATTGGGGCTAATGATTACCAACAAGCTAAATACTATACGAAGAAACTGATGATTATTGCTTATATTTCAACGATTGTTTCAGCAGGTATTTTACTTGTTGGGGTTAGATATATTTTAAGATTCTATGCTTTACCACAAGCAACAGCTAATTTAGCGGTTTCTATGGTTTCACTTCATTGTGTTTTTGATTTCTTTGTTTGGCCAATGGCATTTTCTTTCCCAAACGCTTTACGTGCAGCCAATGATGCGACTTTTACAATGATCGTTTCTACATTTTCAATGTGGACTTTCCGTTTTGCTTTAAGCTATGTTTTTGCTTTGTATTTACACATGGGTGTTATTGGTGTTTGGTGGGCTATGATTGTTGACTGGATTTTTAGATCAATTTGTTTTATGATTAGATATAAATCCAATAAATGGATGAATAGAACATTAGTATAGGGGAATTGTATGGAAAAAGTAGAATATTATTTTAGAGAAATTTCAAGGATTCCAAGAGGGTCCTACAATGAAAAAGCAATTTGTGATTATGTGGAAAACTTTGCAAAAGAAAGAAATATAAAATATGTAAGGGACAAAATGCATAATATCGTGCTTTTTAAAGAAGCAACAGAAGGTTACGAAGATCATGAAACGGTCATGTTAGAAGGACATATGGATATGGTCTGTGAAAAGAACAATGATAGCAATCATGATTTTTCAAAAGATCCCATTGAACTTATTAAAGAAGATGGTTTTTTACATGCCAATAAAACAACATTAGGAGCGGATGATGGTGTTGGGGTTTGTTATATGCTTGCTTTACTAGATGATGAAAGCTTAAAACATCCAGCTTTAGAATGTGTTTTTACCGTTCAAGAAGAAGTAGGTCTTAATGGAGCGATGGGTCTTGATAAAAGTATTTTAAAAGCGAAAAAGATGATTGGACTTGATAGAGGGAAAGAAAAAATTATTACTGTAAGCTGTTCTGGAGGAAGAAGAGCTATTGTTGAAAAAGAACTTTCTTACCTAAAAAATGAATCACCTTGTTATCAACTTTATGTAGGTGGCTTACAAGGAGGACATTCAGGAGGCGTTATTCATTTAGAAAGAGGGAACGCTAATATGATTATGACACGTGTCTATTATCATCTTTCTTTAAATAACATTGAATTTTTATTAGGAAGTTTTAAAGGTGGCTTAAAAGATAATGCGATTCCTAGAGAATGTGTCAGTGTCTTTGCTTCAAATGATGATTTTAAAAAAATAAAAGAAGTTGTTTTAAAAGTAGAAAATGATTTAAAAGAAGAATTAAAAGAAAGTGATGAACATATATTTGTTCGTTTAGAAAAAGTAGATTCTTTAAATGAAGTGATTTCAGTTAAAGAAAGCCAAGATCTTATTTCGATGATGTATTTAATGCCTAATGGTTTTATGCATAAATCTTTAAAAATGGATCTTACTAATGTTTCTTTAAATATGGGTGTGGTGGAAATGAATGAAAAATTCAATATTTATTTTTCAATTCGTTCTCCAATGGAATCGGCCAAAGATGAATTATCAAATAAATTGAGTTTAATTGCATCAATGTTTCAGGCAAAATATGTTTTAGATAATAACTATCCAGGATGGAATTATGATGAAAGTTCAAAACTTAGAAAACAATATGTTGATTTTGTTAAAGAAACAGAAGGAATCACTTTAAAAGAAGAAGGGACACATAGTGGTCTTGAAACAGGTATTTTCAAAGGGGCACTTCAAGATTTAGATATTATTACTTTAGGTCCAGATATGTTTGATATTCATACACCTGATGAAAAATTAAATATGAATTCATTTTATAAATGTTATCAAAGATTAATTCATTTTTTAGAGAGATTATAAGATGTTAGAACTTATTAAAGCAAAATATGATCAAGATATCAAAAATCAATTAGAAAAAAGATTTATTGCTTTTGACGTAGAAACAACAGGTTTGAATCCAAAAGAGGAAAGAATTATTGAATTAGGTGCTGTTCTTTTTGAAAATGGACAAGCTGTTCAAAAATTTAATACACTTGTCAATGCGGAAGTAGAAGTTTCTGAGTTTATTTCTAATTTGACACATATTACCAATGAGATGTTAGAAAATCAACCACGAGAAGAAAAAGCATACGAGATGTTCCAAGAGTTTATGAAAGAGGCTCTTGAAGGCAAAGTGATTGTTTGTGCGCATAATGCGAAATTTGATATGTCTTTTTTAAAAGAAACCTTTGATCGACTTCAATTAACAGGAAAAATCTGTTACGTAGATACCTTACAATTGTCAAGAAAGTATATTCGTGGACCTTATAATTATAAACAAGGAACGATTGCTCATTATTTACATATCAAGAATGAAAATGCACATCGTGCTTATGGTGATGCTTATGTTTGTGGACAAATTCTAAATAAAATTATTGAATATTCAAAGCTTTAATTGATTAATGTTATTTTTGTATTTGATGATCTAAAAGTAGAGTATTTAAAGTGTTTTAAAAAAAGATAAAAAACGAAGAACAATTTTTGAATGAAAGTTGTTCTTTTTTTTTTGGAAATATAGAAATAGTCGATATCAATCATTCATTTGCAGATAAAGGATATCATTTATTATATTGTTTTTAATTTAAAATAATAATCTTTATTTAAGAGAAATTTTTTGCTAATATTTTACTTGAATATTAAAAAAGGAGCGGTAGCAATGAGAGATTTAAAAGAAAAATGGATTGGACTAATTAAAACTAAAAAAGGAAAAGGTATTCTATTAGGAGTTGTAATTATAATTTTAGTTATTTTAGTAGGTGTCCTTTATATAAATAAAGATAAGACATTACAGTTAAATAAAGAAACAGTAAAAATTGAATATGGAAAAACATATAATCCAAACTTGAAAGATATTGTAAAGAGTTATGATGATTTTAATAGCAAAGATTTAAAATTAGAAAGCACTATTAAAAATGAAGAAGGTAAAGAATATCCAAGTGTTGGAAAATATGAAGTCAAAGTGACATATAAAAAACAAGAAGTAACACAAAAAGTAGAAGTAAAAGATACAACCAAACCAGAATTAACTGTTCCAGAAAATATTGAAATTTTACAAGGAACAGATTTATCAACATTTGATTTTAAATCTTTATTAAATGCTACTGATTTGTCAGAGTTAAAAGATTATGAAATTGATTATTCAAAAGTTGATGCAAATACTGTAGGGGAATATGAAGTAAATGTTTCAATTCAAGATAAATATGAAAATAAAACAGATGCTAAAGTGAAAGCTACAGTAATCGAAAAACCAACTATTAATGATGATGAAGTTGTTGTTCAAGAAGTTGTAACAAATGAAGATGGAACAAAAACTGTTAAGAACTCTGTAAAGAAACAAGCAGAGGCTACAGATAAAAAAGTAGTTTCAAACAGTAATAATACAAATAAAAATACAGCAAATTCAAGTGCTACAACAGGTGGAAGTACTTCCACTTCTGGAAATACTTCTTCAAGTAATAAAAATAATTCAAGTAGTAGTTCATCTAATAGCTCTAACAGTAATAATGGAAGTAGTTCTTCTAAACCATCAAGTGGTTCAAATATTTCAAATAACTCTGGAAGTAGTCCGTCAAATAGTGGTTCATCAACAGGTGGAAGTACTTCCACACCACATATTCATGTAACTGTAGGAACAAGCGGAATGTGGGTAAACTCTGTTAGTGAAGTTATAGCAAAATATCATGAAGTTTCTGATGAATGGTCTAATAAATTAGAAAGTGGAGAAATTGATTGGAACACATATAGTAAAAATTGTCCTGTAGGATATACTAATATTAGAGAATGTAGCTGTGGTAAATTAACATGGGATTGGGTTAAATAAAAAAATACTTGCATGAAACTCTTGACAGTGTTAAACTATAAAATGAAGAAATATAAAAAAAGACATGACAAAGACATGAGGTCTAAAATTTATGTCTTTTTTCATTTTCTAAAGGAGATGATATAAAAAATAGAAATAAGCTGGATGATGATTTCCAGCTTTTGAATTATTTTATGATTTCATTAAGTAAATTAACGGCAGCCATGGCATCTTTTGTATAGTAATCGGCATGAATATCTTGAGCGATATCTTCTGTTAATACAGCACCGCCAACAAAGATTGGACACATATTTTCTTCTTGTTTTAATAAAGCAATTGTTTCTTCCATTGAAACAACCGTTGTTGTCATTAAAGCTGAAAGACCTATAGCTTTAGGATGATGCTTGTGATAGGCTTCTAAAACGATCTCTGCAGGCACATCTTTTCCTAAATCAATGACTTGATAACCGTAACTTTCTAAAACAACTTTTACAATGTTTTTTCCAATATCATGGATATCACCATGGACAGTCGCAATTAAAACAGGACCTTTAGAAGATTTCGTTGTTTTAAATGTTTGTTTGATCACATCAAAGGCAATTTTGCTTGCTTCTGCTGATTGAATCAATTGAGGTAAAAAGATTTTACCAGTTTCATAATCTTTTCCAATTTGATCAAGAGCAGGAATTAAAATTTCATTAACAATGGCTAGACCATCTTGACTTTCTAAAGCTGTTTCTGTTGCTTTTTTCACTTCATCTTTTAAACCGTGTAAGACAACATCGTTTAAAGAAAAGGATGTTGTTTGTTTTGGTAAAACAACTTGACTTTGTGCTTGCTTTTGAATGTAGTTTGTAGCGTCTCGGTCATAATTATAAAGCACATTGAAGGCATCGATTGTGTTCATCAGTTCTTGATCTAACGGATTGATAATTGGTAAATCAAGTCCTGCCGACATGGCCATTGCTAAGAATGTTTTATTAAGTAAAGGACGATTTGGTAAACCAAAAGAAACGTTACTTACCCCTAAAACAGTATGAACACCCAATGTTTTAACCATAGCAACAGCTTTGACTGTTTCCATAACTTCTTTTTGCTGGGCGGAAGCGGTTAAAACAAGACAGTCAATAATAATGTCTTTTTTATCAATGCCATATTCTTTTGCTTTGTTAATGATTTTTTTAGCGATTTCAAATCTTTGCTCAGCCTTTGGAGGAATGCCATTTTCATCTAAGGCTAAACCAATGACAACACCACCATATTTTTTTACAACAGGGAAGACGGCTTCCATAGTTTCATCTTTACCATTGACAGAGTTAATAAGCGGTTTTCCATTATAATAACGACAAGCTTCTTCAATTGCGTGGAAATTAGAACTATCAATTTGTAAAGGAAGTTGAATAACTTCTTGTAATAATTTAATAACATGTTTCATTACTTTTGGTTCATCAATACCAGGTAAACCGACATTGACATCTAAAACATGAGCTCCTGCTTGTTCTTGTTTAATAGCTTCTACAACAAGTTCATCATAACGTTCTTCTTTTAAAGCCGCTTTTAATTTCTTCTTTCCTGTTGGATTTAAACGTTCTCCACAAACAACAACATGTTTTCCAAATTCAACAGTTGTTGTTCCTGAAGAGACTCGTGTCAATAAAGAAACTTCTCTTTGGGTTACTGTTGCTGGACAGTTTTCTTTTAATTTTTGAATGAATTCAGGTGTTGTTCCACAACATCCACCAACGATGGCGATTCCTTTTTTGACAAGGGGAACAATCGCATCGGTAAATTCATCTGCTTTCATTGGATAAACGGTTTGTCCATCTTCTAAAAGAGGAAGACCTGCATTTGGTTGAATCATAACAGGGAAAGAGGTACTTTTTAAAATGCTTTCAATAATTGGAGCCATTTCATTTGGTCCTAAAGAACAGTTGATCCCTAAAGCATCCACTTTTAATCCTTCTAAGACATTGACCATTGTAAGAGGATCACATCCTGATAAACTACGACCATTTGTTTCAAAGGTCATCGTCGCAAAAATAGGAAGATCACTACATTCTTTAACGGCTAAAATACTTGCTTTTAATTCATAAATATCTGTCATTGTTTCAAATAAAACAACATCAATATTCTCTTTTACAAGTTCTACCATTTGTTTAACGCTTTGATAAACTTCATCAAAAGTTAAAGTTCCCATAGGTTCCATAAGTTTACCAATAGGTCCAATATCTAAAGCAATATAGGCATCAGGTTTGATTTTTTTAGCTTCTTTTGCATTTTGAATAGCCGCTAAAATCACTTCTTGATAACTATATTTATGTTGCTCTAATTTAAGGGGATTTGCGCCAAATGTATTTGTAGTAATAAAATCAGCTCCCGCTTTTAAATAACGATGATGAATATCAATAATCGTTTCAGGATGTTCAATATTATAATATTCTGGGATTTCGCCAGCTTTCATTCCTAATTCTTGCAGTTGGGAACCAAAACCACCATCAAAAATAAGAAGATCTTTATTTAATCTTTTGCGTAACATGTTTGACCTCTCTTTCTAAAATTACAATCTTTTATATGCAAACAATTCTGACATGTTTTTTCTTTTCTGTTATCACCTAAACCAATCAAACCAATCATTGATTTTTGTGGTAATAAAATATTACTTTCTTGGACAGTCAAACCAATTTTTTTAGAACTTTCGATAATGAAAGCAAGCTCTTTATTGAGTTCAATAGGGACACGACCATAACCAGGACAAAAACGAAACGTTCTTTTACCAATCAGTTGTTCATTTTCATATTCATCACATTTCCCTTCTAAAAAACTACTTGCGACAGCATCAAAAATCGTCGCTTTGGTCATGTCAATATGACTGTAATAATGAGATCTTTTTTCTACCTGTAATCCTAAAGTACAACCAATAATAATAAGTTCATGACAATTTTGAAATAAATCATTCAGCTCTGGATAATTGAGATTTAAAGAAATTTCTTCTATTCTTAAAGGATGAAAAGAAAGAGGAAATTTACGATAAGTTGCTCTAAAAGAACTCATTTTTTCAATTTCCTCTATACATTCATCAATCAAATTGTTTAATTTTTCATCAAGTGTTTGATGATGATATCCTAAATACTTTAAAGCATTTTCTTTAATCTTTGAAAAATTCATCACGAATATATTCCGTTCTCTTTAAAATTTCTTTCGCAATCTCTGGTTTATTCATTGTATAAATATGAATTCCATCTACACCATGAGTCATTAAATCAATAATTTGATACGTTGCATAATGAAGTCCAACTTCTTTTCCCGCTTTAGGATTTCCAGCAAAACGATCAATCATGGCTGCTAGATCAAATGGAACAGAACAGTTTGACATTTTTGCAATATTTCTTAATTGTTTAGGATTATGAGCTGGCATAATCCCTGCAAGAATAGGAACATTAATTCCAATTTTTCTTGCTTCTCTTACAAGACGATAATAATATTGATTGTCATAAAAAATTTGTGTGACAAGATATTTTGCGCCAGCATCTACTTTTTTCTTTAGATTTAAAAGATCTTCATCAAAGTTTCGTGCTTCGTAATGTGTTTCTGGATAACATCCGCCAGATAAACAAAAATCATTTGGAAAGTTTTCTTCAATATAGCTATTTAATTCACTGGCATACTTAAAATCTCCATGATTAATGCCATCACCATCTTTAGGATAATCCCCTCGTAAAGAAAGGACATTTTCGATGCTATTTTCTTTAAGTTCAGTTAAAATATCTTTAATTTCTTCTTTTGTATTATTCATACAAGTAAGATGTGCTACCGATTCAATCCCGTATTTGTTTTTAATAGTAGAAGCAATTTTACAGGTATTTTTAGAGGTAGAACCATTAGCTCCATAAGTGACAGATATAAAATCAGGATTCATTTTTGCTAGTTCATCAATGGTTGCATAAATAGATGTAATATCGTTTTCATTATTTTTTGGTGGAAAAATCTCAAAAGATAATGTTGGTCTTTTCTTTAATAATTCATTAATTTTCATATATTTCCCTCACTTTGTTTACTATTATATAGAGAATAGAAGAGAGAGTAAATGAATAAATGAAAGAAGTTGGGTATAGTTTTAAACTATTATGACTTCTTTTCATTAATAAGTGCTTCGGCAATATTGGTAAGCGAATGGCTTAAAGAAGAAAGACTGGCAACAAGTAAAAAGAAATCTTCTTGATTTTCGATTTGTAAGTTAAAATCTTCAAGAATTTGTTGAATGAGTTTTTGAAGTTGTTGGTTCATTACTTGTTTAATATCTATGAAATGATCATAAAGTAAAGATAAATCCGTATCACTTTCATAAATAGGAGTAAGGAGTTCTTTGATTTCTTGAATCGAAAGATTGTTTTTTAGTTGATAAATAATCAACATTTGAAGGATTTGTTCCTTTGTATATTTCTTTCCTTTAACAGGAGTAATGACCTTTGCTTTAGAATAGTTATTGATCATGGTTTTTGTAAGAAGTTTATCTTCTTCATTTTTTTTATTATTTGCTAGATGGGTTTCAAAAAGAGTCATAATTTGATCCATATAGAGATCTAAATCAGGAATATCTTTTGAAACAAGAGAACTTTTTTGACTTTCTTTTTCTATAATGTTTTCAAGTAATTCTTTATTCATGTTTTCACCTCTATGTTATTGTATAAGGAATAGATTATCTTTGCAATACAAACTATATAAAATGGTATTTAATACTATATATCTAGAAAAATCTTACTAGGATTTTAAAAAGCTTTATTGTATAATGTCTTTGGTGATTAGATGAAAAATGTAAGTAAGAAAAATTGGGTATTATATATTGTAACTTTTTTAGTGGTTGTTATTGGTGATCAACTTACCAAAATTTTTGTTTCTTCTTCGATGAAACTAGGACAATCACAAACAATTATTGATAATTTCTTTTATTATACTTATTCGCACAATCAAGGTGCTGCATGGGGGATTTTATCAGGACATATTAGTTTATTCGTAGTATTTTCTTTAGGAGCAGCAATATTTATGTTTTATTATTTTAATAAGACAACAAAGGCGCAAAGACTTACACGTTATGGGATTGTTTTAACGTTTGCAGGATTGGTTGGCAATTTAACGGATCGACTTTATTTAGGGTATGTAAGAGATTTTATTGATTTTATTATTTTTGGTTATGATTTTCCTATTTTCAATATTGCGGATATGGCCGTTGTAATTGGAGTAGGATTGATAATTTTAGAGATTGTATTTGAGGATTATATAGATGGAAAAAAGAAAATTAGAAATTAATGAAGAAAATGTACGTTTAGATAAATTTGTGATGCAAGAAATGCCCAATTTATCAAGAACCCTTATTCAAGAATATATTAAAGAAGGACATATTCTTGTAAATGGTAAAAATGAAAAAGCAAGTTATAAAATTAAAATGAATGATGATATCGAAGTAACCATTCCTGATAATAAGGATATGGATGTTTTACCAGAAGATATTCCTTTAGATATTGTTTATGAAGATCAAGATGTGATTGTGGTCAATAAACCTTCAGGAATGATTGTTCATCCAAGTGCTGGTATTTATAGTGGCACTTTAGTGAATGCGCTTCTTTATCACTGTAAAGATTTATCGGGTATTAATGGTGTCAATCGTCCTGGTATTGTTCATCGTATCGATAAAGAAACCAGTGGTTTATTAATGGTAGCTAAAAATGATAAAGCGCATCAATCATTAAGTGAACAATTAAAAGAACATAGTGTGACACGTCGTTATGTGGCGTTGGTTCATGGGGTGATTCCTCATACCCATGGAAAAGTCAATGCACCAATTGGTCGTGATGTTAATGATCGTCAAAAAATGTCGGTCACAAAAAATAATAGTAAAGAAGCGATTACGAATTTTACAGTTTTAGAAAGATATAAAGACATGTCTTTAATTGAATGTCGTTTAGAAACAGGAAGAACACATCAAATTAGGGTGCATATGTCTTATATTGGTTATCCAGTTTATGGAGATCCAAAATATGGTAAGAAAAAAGATGATCAAAGTCACGGACAATTCTTACATGCTAAAAAATTAGGTTTTATTCATCCGACAACAGGGGAATATTTAGAGTTTGAATGTCCATTACCTGATTATTTTCAAGCAAAACTTGATGAATTGAAAGGAGAATAAGATGTCTAAAAAAATTATTTCTTGGCAACAATATTTTATGGGAGTGGCAAAGCTATCAGCCCATCGTTCTAAAGATCCCAATACACAAGTAGGTGCTTGTATTGTTTCTCCAGAAAATAAAATTGTGGGAGTTGGTTACAATGGATTACCATGGGGATGTGAAGATGATAAATTTCCTTGGCAAGCAAGAGAAGGGGATTTATATGATACAAAATATCCATATGTTGTTCATGCTGAATTGAACGCTATTTTAAATAGTATTGGTGATTTAAAAGGATGTACGATTTATGTTTCTTTATTTCCTTGTCATGAATGTGTCAAAGCCATCATTCAAAGTGGAATTAAAGAAATTATTTATGAAGATGAAAAATATAAAGGAACAGACAGTGATCGTGCTGCAAAACGTATGTTAGATGCGGCAGGGGTCAAATATACAAAAATTCCTGCTTTTGAATTGAATAGTTTGTAAAAGAAAAGACCTTCCTAGGAAGGTCTTAAATTACATCTTTAATACGTTTGTAATTTGTCATATTTGTTTTTGTTACTTTAAGTAACATTTTTTTACCATATTTTTGTGCAATTGTTATAGCAACATGATCTACGACAGAACTTGTATTACCTCTTGGTAATTTCATTTTTAAACTACGTGACATGTTATTAAAATATTGGTAAAAGGCGTATTTCGAAAGAATAGACGAACACATAATTGCAAGGTATTGTTCTTCTCCTTTTTGTTCAAATGATAAATCTTTTACAACGATTACTTCATTTTTTAAATAATTATAATACGTTTTAGGTGAAACAAATTGATTTACGACTTTTTTATCAATTTTCATTGCAACTTTTTGCATTACATTTGTAACGGCTTGATTATAAAGTTTTGCTTTGATGTTTGCAAGATTATGTCCTGCAGCGGCCATTTGATTATAGTGAGAATTATCAAGAATCAATAAACTATAAACAAGTCGATCTTTGATTTCTCTAGCAATATCAATAACTTCTTGTGGAGTCATGAGTTTAGGGTCGCGAATATTTAAACTCATCAACCAATCATAATCACGTTCATCGATATAACATGCAACAACACAAAGAGGTCCAAAAAAGTCACCAGAACCTGTTTCATCACAACCAATATGAGATAAAGGATAATAATTCTTTTCTCCAGTAGATGAACCAGCTTCAGTTACAGGGGCGTACTTTTCAACATGCATATCGATAATATTCATTAGTTTGTTATTATTTGCTACATTCATGTCATTTCTTTCCTCCTACCATATATACCAATTATAACATATTTTTCATTTTTTGACACTATATTTTTGTTTTGATACAATTATTGCGAGGTGATTTTGTGAATCCAATGACTTTGGATCTTGTTATTGTACTGTTCCTTATTATATATACAATTATGGGATATATAAGAGGATTTATAATAAGACTTTATGACTTTTTTACGTTATTTTTCTCACTTTTTTTGGCATTTAATTTCTCTATGCCACTTTCTAAGTTATGGACACTCTATTCTTTAGAAGGATTACTTGCTCCTCTTGGTGAGAAAATGAATCAAATACTTATTTTTGTGATTATTTTTTTTATTACAAAATTTTTATTTCAATTATTAGGAACGCTTTTAAAACCTTTTTTAAAGAAGATTGTTTCTTTATTAAAAATGACACGTTTTTTTGATGGATTACTAGGAAGTATTCTTTCAATTATTCAAGGGGTAATCCTTGTTTATCTGGTTTTATCAATGATTTTTGTTCCTTTTATTAAAGATAGTAAGAAAACAATTCAAGAAAGTAGGATTGCTTCTTTTATTATGGAAACCATGCCGGATTATTATTCATCATTTATTGAATATGATCAACTTGACCAATTAACCTCTTTTGATTTATCATTACCAAATGAAAAACAAGCAGAAATTGTGACGGATTTTATCGAACAAGCAGATCAAAATCAATGGTTAGAAAAAGAAACGATTAAACAATTTATTCAAGATTATTATAGTGAATTAGATAAAGATGATTTAAGCGAAGAAGATTATCAAAAATTACAAGCTCTTTGTCAAAACTATCAAATAGATATTAAAAGTATATTAAAGGGGGAATAGCTTTGAAAAAATATTATGAAACATTAGAATTTTCCATGATACAAAAAGCAATCAAAAACTATTGTTTTAGTGAAATGGCTAAAAATCAAGTAGATGCTTTAAAACCTTATCATGATTTAGATGATTTAAAACTTTATCAAGATGATGTTTTCCATGCTATGACAATTATTTATGCTTATGGAAGAATTCCTCTTGCACCTTATGAAGATATTGAAGAAATCATTCAAAAGGCACAAAAGGGAGGCGTTTGTTATCCTCAAGATTTTTTAAAAATTATTCAAATATTAAAAAATGTTTTAGAAATACAAAATTATTTAGAAAATGATATTGAAAAAAGTCATTTAGTAGAAACAATGGAACTTTTCTATTTACCTAAGGATTTATATAATGAAATTCAAAAATGTATTGATCCTTCTGGAAATATCTATGATCATGCAAGTCCAGAACTTTATCGTTTAAGAAGACAAATCAATGCGATTGAAATCAATATGCGAAAGAAAATAGAAGCATTGAAACTACAAAATAAAGATTATCTTTCGCATGACGTCATTTCAACAAGAAATGATCATTTTGTTTTACCAGTCAATGTTTCTTATAAAAATCAAGTTAAAGGAATTCAACATGGACATTCTTCTTCAGGAAGAACAACCTATGTTGAACCAGAAGCCATTGTGGCTTATAACAATCAATTAGCACAAGTTAAACAAGATGAACAAATCGAAATTCATCGTATTTTATTAGAACTTACGAAGAAAGTAAAAAGCTATGATCGAGTTTTAAAAGAAAATTTAGAAATCATGATTGACGTCGATGTTATTTTTGCAATTGGTGAATATGGTAAGAAGTTAGACATGGTTTTACCAATTGTTGATGAAGATTTTCAAGGGATTGAAATGTTGAAAGCAAGACATCCTTTGATTGATCAAAATAAAATTATCGCTAATGATATTGTTTTAAAGAAACCACAAGACATTTTGCTTATTAGTGGAAGTAATACCGGTGGGAAAACAGTAGCATTAAAAACGGCAGGATTACTTTCTTTAATGGCGATTTGTGGTTTACCTATTCCTGTTAAAGAAGCAAAAGTACCTTTATTTGATGAAATCTTTGTGGATGTTGGAGATGAACAATCTATTGAACAATCTCTTTCAACTTTTTCATCTCATATGAAACGTCTTGTCGCAATTACTCAAGAGGCATCTAAAAAAAGTTTAGTCATTATTGATGAAATTTGTTCAGGAACAGATCCTCATGAAGGTGAAAGCCTTGCTCAAGCTATCTTAACATATTTACATGAAAAAGGAGCTTATGTATTAGCGTCAACACACTATAGTGCTTTAAAAGAATATGCGAAAGAATCGGATTATATTAAGATTGCATCGGTTGAATTTGACCAAGAAAAAATGAAACCAACCTATCGATTAATTGATGGAAGTGTTGGGAATTCTTATGCGATTGAAATATCTAAACATCTAGGTTTGAATCAACAAATTATCGATCATGCAGCATTTTTAAAAAGTGAAAGCATGACAACATCACAAAAATTATTAGAAAAACTACAAACAGAAATGGAAGCTCTTCGCCAACAAAAAGAAGAATTAGATAAGTTACAAATAGAAGTTCAAAATAAAGAAAAACATTATCAACAACTTTTAGATAATTATCAATCAAGAAAAGAAAAAATGATTGAAAAAGCACAAGATGAAGCAAATGATTTACTAAAACAAGCACAAGATAAAGTAGATGTTATTCTAAAAGAACTTCAGGGACAAATGAAACCCCATCAAGTCATTCAAGCTAAAAAACAATTAGATGATTTAAAATATCAAAAGAAAACACAAGAAAATCATGAAGATCATGATTATAAAATAGGTGATATTGTTAAAGTCTTATCGGTCAATCGTCAAGGAGAAATTATTGATATTAATAAAAAAGGGCTATTGACAATTTCTATGGGTGGCTTAAAATTAAACGCTAAAAAAACAGAAGTTCAATTTATGCATGAAAAAGTACCCGAAAAGAAAGAAACATCGAATATTCGTTCTTTACGTAAAGCAACAAAGCAAAGTTTTGAACTTAATATTATAGGGATGCGTTATGAAGAAGCAATGATTGCTGTTGATAAATTTATTGATAATGCGCTTGTTTCTAATTATTCCATGGTGCGTATTATTCATGGTATGGGAACGGGTGTTTTAAGAAAAGGTGTACGTAAACTACTGGATAAAAATAAATATGTAAAATCTTATCAAGATGGAGGACCAAATGAAGGTGGTCTAGGGGCTACTTTGGTGTATTTTGAATAATGGATATTAAATACGATGTTAAATATATAAAAGATAAATTATCGCTTTTACCTATGCAACCAGGCTGTTATTTAATGAAAGATAAAGAGGGTACGGTAATTTATGTGGGAAAAGCAAAAAAATTAAAGAATCGAGTTTCTTCTTATTTTGCGGGAAGTCATAATTATAAGACAACAAAACTTGTTCAAGAAATCGTAGATTTTGAATATATTGTCACAGATAGTGAAAAAGAAGCACTTTTATTAGAAATTAATCTAATTAAAGATTATGCACCTAAATACAATATTAGTTTTATGGATAATAAATATTACCCATACATCCAACTCACAAAAGAAAGACATCCACGATTAAAAATCGTAAGAAACGCTAAAGAAAAAAAACATAAACACTTTGGACCTTTTCCAGATGGAACAGCTGCTAGAGAAACATATAAACTTTTAAATCGATTATATCCTCTTAGAAAATGTAACCATATTCCTAAAAAAACATGTCTTTATTATCAATTGAACCAATGTTTAGGACCTTGTGTAAATGAAGTGAGTGAAGAAGAATATAAAAAAATTACCAAACAAATTACACAATTTATTCAAGGAGATACCAAAGAAATCATTAATGATTTACAAGATAAAATGATGCAAGCTTCAGAAACATTAAACTTTGAACTAGCAAAAGAATATCGTGATTTAATTCATTATATTCAACATGTAACCAGCAAACAACATGTTCAATTTTCAGATCAAATCGATCGTGATATTTTTGGCTATTATCAAGATAAAGGATATCTTTCTTTACAGCTTTTCTTTATGCGAAATGGAAAGTTATTAGCAAGAGACTTAAATCTTGTCCCTTTACAAGATGCAAATGAACAAATTACGCAATTTATTGTTGGTTTTTATCAAGAAAATACGTATCCTAAAGAAATTCTTTTACCAGAGGATTTAGATACAACGTTATTAGAAGAAATTTTAGAATGTAAGATTGTGAAACCACAAAAAGGACAAAAAGCTAAACTTATTGAAATGGCAACCAATAATGCAAAAGAAGCGCTTGAAAAGAAATTTTTATTGATTGAAAAAAATCAAAAGGCAACCATTGGTGCCATTCATCAACTAGGTGAAAAATTAAATATGGTGACACCGCGAAGAATTGAACTTTTCGATAACTCTAACATTCAAGGAGCCTATGCTGTAGCGGGTATGGTGTGCTTTGTTGACGGAGTCCCTTCTAAAAAAGATTATCGTAAGTTTAAAATAAAAACGGTGGAAGGTCCTGATGATTATAGCAGCATGAAAGAGGTTATTTATCGTCGATATTATCGCGTTTTGGTAGAAGGACTAAAGAAACCTGATTTGATTATTGTTGATGGTGGTAAAGGACAAATTAAAGTTGCTAAAGAAGTAATTGATAGCTTAAATATTGGTATTAAAGTTTGTGGTCTAGCTAAAGATGATCATCATTCTACCGCAGTTTTAATAGATAGTGATTTTAATGAAATTAATATTGATAAAAAAAGTGAACTCTTTTTCTTACTTACACGAATGCAAGACGAAGTTCATCGCTATGCGATTTCTTTTCATAAAAATGTACGTTCAAAATCTTTATTCCAATCTATTTTAGATGACGTGGAAGGAATTGGACCAAAACGTAAAAAAGAACTTTTAAAACATTTTGGTTCGGTAAAAAAATTAAAAGAAGCTACAATTGAACAATTAGAAGAAGTGCTTCCTAAAGAAGTGGCAAAAAATTTATTTACAGTTTTACAAAACACCAAATAGAAGAGATTTCATATACTACTATTAAGGAAGTGGAATATGAATATTATTTTAACACCAAGAGAAAAAGAGATTTTTCATTTATTAGTTCAAAATTATTCAACAAGAGATATTGCCAAGAAGTTAAATATTAGTGAAAAAACAGTTAGAAATCATATTTCAAATGTGATTCAAAAATTAGGTGTTGAATCACGAATACAAGCTGTTTTTGAATTGATTAAGTTAAAGGAATTGCAGCTTTAGCGAATTCCTTTATTTTTTTTCTATAATTCTATATAATAGGGATGGTGATTGAGATGAAATTAAGAAGATGGCATCTTTATGCTTATGCGAGTTTATGTTTTATACTTGCGTTTACAACCTTAAATTTAAAATATGATCGCTTTTATCGAGTTAATGGTATTAATAATGATAATCGAGCTTTGATAGAACAATATTTAGACGATGAAGAACAAGATTATTTAATTGATCATGGAATTGCAGTTGATGAATTTATTGACTATATTACCTATGATCAGTTTCATCTACAATATTATCAATATTATAATGAATTAAAAGAAGCTAAAAAATATGCATCTGTGACAGATCTTTTAAATGATGTTAATAGTGTTGTTGATCGTTTAACGGTTGAATTTGGTTCACAAGCGGGAAACTATTTTCGTACATTGATTAAAAATGATTTGTTTTATGCATATCAAAAAAGTACGTATTTTGATTTTGATAATGTGCGTTATTATCAATTATTAAGAACGCTTTATAATGATGATGATTATAGTTATATTGTTTTAACAAATAATTATGTAACGACTTTAGATAATGAAAAAGAAGATACATATAAACTCTTTAAGGAAATGATTTCGAATTATGATAGTCAAGGACTTTATATTTTGATGAATACAGAATTAAAGCCAAATGCTTCAAGACTTTATAAGGTAGATGCATTAAGTCAAGTTATTAATGATCAAACATTTATTGGTGGTTATGAATCAAAACATATGAAGATGATTGAAAATGTTTCACGTCTTTCTTATTCAATGTATTTAAATGAAGAAGCTTGTAATGCTTTAAAGGAAATGTATGATGCTCTTTATAAAGATTTAAAGAAAAGATTTTTAGTAACAAAGGCTTATACAAGTTATGATGTACTTAATTTAGAAGAAGACGCTTCAAAAGCAGGATATAGTGAATATCAATTAGGAACGGTTGTTTCTTTAAAAGTGAATGGGCTTAAAGATGAAGAATTTGAAACAACAGATGTTTATCAATGGCTATTAGAACATAGTTATGAATATGGCTATATTCTTCGCTATCCTCATGACAAAATAGCACTTACACAAAATGATAGTTGTAATATTTTTAGATATGTAGGCAAAGAAAATGCGTTAAAAATGCATAATCAAAATATATGTTTAGAAGAACTTACAAATTCGTATTGACATTTTAAACAAAATAAATATACTGAAAGAAAATTAAATAGATATCGGTAGGTGAGGTTACCGCAGGGATTGGGATATCCTAAGATTACTGCCGCAAAATTGTGGAGACACAATGCGCTGGTTAGCAGATGAAGTCGCGAAGGCTTTGTTTAATGTAATTGATATGCCCTGTGATACTAAAGCTTGAACGGATGGAAGAAGTTAGAACATCACTCAAGCAGTGATGTTTTTTTATTAAAAGGAGGTGAGCTATATGGACGAGGGTCATGAACGTAATAAAGAAAAAGGAGGACAAGAAGATGAAAAAAGAATTATTACGCGAATTGTTAGAAACAAAACAATACAAACAATTACATGCTTTACTCATGAAAGAAAGCGAAGTCGATATAGCTTATCTTTTACAACAATTAGAATTAGAAGAATGTGCGATTGCCTTTCGTTTACTTTCTAAAAAACAGGCAGCACGTGTTTTTTCTAATATGGATATTCAAAGACAAAAACAACTAGTAGAACTTTTTAGCGAAATAGAACTTATTGCCTTAGTTGAAAATCAATATATGGATGATCTTGTTGACTTAGTCGAAGATTTACCAGCAAATCTTGTAACGCGTATTTTAAATCATGCAAGTGCCAGTCAACGACAAATAATCAATCAACTTTTAAGCTATCCAAGTGAAAGTGCAGGAGCCTTAATGACAACTGAATTTCTTTCTTTGAAAAAAGAAATGACAATATTAGAAGCATTAAATTTTATAAAAGAAAAAGGAAATCATTCTAAAACAGTTTATACAAGTTATGTGTGTGATAATAAAAAACTTATTGGTGTTGTTTCCACAAAAGATCTTTTATTAAATGACGAAAAGACTAAAATTGAAGAAGTGATGAAAGAAAATTTCACCTATGTTTATACACATACGGATCAAGAAGAAGTTGCCCAAGTTTTTAGAAAATATGATTTGATGGTTTTACCAGTCGTTGATGATGAAAAAATGTTGGTAGGAATCGTTACAGGTGATGATGTGATGGATGTTATGGTTGATGAAACAAATGAAGATATTTCTAAAATGGCGGCTTTAGAACCTAATGATAAAAGCTATTTTCAAACATCTGTTTTTGAACATGCAAAACACCGTATTGTTTGGCTTCTTGTTTTAATGTTTTCAGCAACACTTACAGGAAGCATTATTACAAAATATGAAAATGCTTTTCAAACGGTCCCTTTACTTGTTTCATTTATTCCAATGTTAATGGATACAGGAGGAAATTGTGGATCACAAAGCTCGACTTTGATTATTCGAGGAATTGCCTTAGATGAAATACGCTTTAAAGAAATTTTTAAAGTGATGTTTAAAGAATTTCGAATTGCTTTATTAGTAGGAAGTATTTTAGCACTTGCAAATGGAATAAGAATTTTCTTGATGTATCAAGATGTAAATATTGCTTTTGTCGTTGCTTTATCTTTAATTGTGACAGTTATTCTTTCTAAATTAATTGGTTGTATTTTGCCACTTTTAGCGAATCGTGTTGGTTTAGATCCCGCAATTATGGCTTCACCATTAATTACAACAATTGTGGATACCTGTTCCATTCTTGTTTACTTTAATGTTGCAATGCATATTTTTAATTTGTAAAGAAAAAATGTGTTACAATAAATCCCGAGGTGAGATAAATGAAAATAAATTCAGTAGCAATTTTAGGGGCAGGAGCAGTAGGTTCTTATATGATATGGGGCTTAAGTTCTAAAAAAGATCTTCGTTTAGGTGTTATCGGAGAAGGTAAAAGGGCAAAGCGTTTAAAGCAAGGTTGCTTCATTAATGATCAAATGTATTATCCTGAGGTATGGTCATCCCAAGAAGCACATAATGTCGATTTATTGATTGTTTCTTTAAAATATGGTGCTTTAAAACCAGCACTTGATTCTATTAAAACAATTGTTGGTAAAAATACGACAGTTATGTCATTGATGAATGGGGTAGACAGTGAAGAAATCATTGGTGAAGTTGTTGGAAATGAACATGTTTTGCCTGCTTTGATTAAAGTGGCTTCACGTAAAGACAATGGCTATCGTTTTGATCCTGAAACCACAATAGGAATTATTTTCGGAGAAAAACAAGCTCCTTTTCAAAGTGAACGTGTTCAAGCAATTGAAAACTTATTTGAAAATACCGGTTTACACTATCGTACAAGTGAATTTATTCAAGAAGAAATTTGGAGTAAGTTTCGTTTAAATGTTTGTAATAATTTACCACAAGCTATTTTAGGAGTAGGTGTAGGATGTTATCAAGATAGTAAACATATGAAATTCATTCAAGAAGGTTTACGACAAGAACTAGAAGCGATTGCTTGTGCAAAGGGAATTGATTTAAGTAAAGTGGCTTCTTCTTCAACTCGGGGAAGTGCTGTTCCAGCGTGGGCACATTATTCAACTTTACAAGACTTAGATGCAAAGCGTCCGACAGAAATAGATATGTTTTCAGGAACTTTGATTAAAATGGGAAAAGATTTGGGTATACCAACCCCTTATAATAAATATACGTATCATCTCATTAAAGCATTAGAAGAAAAAAATGAAGGTTTATTTGACTATGACCAAAATGATTCAAGAGAAACCCGTGCTAAATAGAAGAAAGTAATGAAAAATTTACTTTCTTTTTTTATAAAGATTAATGCTTCCTTAAGAGAAGGTTATAGTTTGATAAAAAAATGATTTTTTTCTTTAAAAGTTGATACATTATGATAAAATGAACAAGGTGGAGGTGGTAAAAATGATAGTAGACCCGTTATCCGGTGGAAATAATGATAATAGTGAGGATCATTTACCACCGTCGGTAAAGTTCCTCTTTAAATAAGAGAGGGGAAAATACATGATAAAACAAATGACACCTGAAGAATTAAAAAATTTGATTCTTCATGGCAATAAAGAAATTATCAAAGAAGTTTTAGAAAATATTCATCCCGCTGATATTTTGGATATCTTACATGAGGATGAAGATTCATCAAAAGAAATCTTAGAACATTTACCAAATGAAGTTATTGGGGATATCTTAGATGAAGAAGATGATGAAGAACTTATACTTGAATGGTTAAATTTGTTTTCAAAATATAAACAAAAACAAATTTTAGATGAAGTAAGTCATGACGTTATTACCGATATTATTGGTTCGTTAGAAGATGAAGACGAAAAGAGTGCTTTTTTAGAATTATTAGAAGATGATGATAAAGAAGATGTCAAACAGTTATTAAAATATAACCCAGAAACTGCTGGGGGGATTATGACAACTGAATATCTTGATATTCATGCAAAAAATACCGTTAAAGAAACCTTACTTTTCTTGCAAACAACAGATGAAGAACCAAGACATTATCTCTATGTTGTTGATAAAGATAATATCTTAAAAGGGGTTGTCTCTTTAGGAGATATCGTAACAAGTTCTTTTGATACACAAATGATGGATATTACCAATCAAAATGTAAAAGCTGTTTATTACTATCAAGATCAAGAAGAAGTTGCTAAGGTTTTTAGTAAGTATGGTTATATTTTAATGCCTGTTATTGATGAACAACATCATTTGCTTGGCGTTATTGATATCGATGATGTTATGGATGTCATTGAAGAAGAAACGACAGAAGATATGAACTTATTAGGAGGGGTTGGTTCAGAAGAACGTTTAGATTCAACTCTTACAGAATCATTTAAAAACCGTATTCCTTGGTTGATTGTTAATCTTTTTACCGCAATCATGGCTTCTAGTGTTGTTAGCGTATTTGAAGGAACTATTGCTAAAGTAGTTGCACTTGCAACCATTAGTCCAATTATTACGGGAATGGGCGGTAATGCAGGAACACAAACTCTGACAATTGTTGTTCGAGGATTATCACTTGGTGAATTAGATAAAGAAAATGCACGAAAAGTTTTATTAAAGGAAATAGGACTTGGTATTTTAAATGGTATTATTATTGGTGCACTTGTATCACTAGGGGCATGGTTCTTTGCTGGAAATCCATGGTTTGGTGTTGTAGCTGGACTTGCGATGATTTGTAATATGGTTGTAGCGACATTGGCAGGGTATTTTGTTCCAGTAATTTTAGATCGTTTACATGTAGATCCTGCACTTGCAAGTGGTGTGTTTGTAACAACATTTACAGATATGTTTGGTTTTTTTGCATTTTTAGGATTAGCAACAATTTTAATGATACATTTAATTTAGAGGTAACCGAGAGGTTATCTTTTTTATTGGACTAAACGTCCATTGAAGAAAGAAAAGAAGAAAGATAAAATAATGGTAGAAAAATAACAAATATTTTATAAAAGTCAAGTCGTTTAGAAGAACAACTTACAAATGCATCACTTGAAAAATTAAATGGTAATATATTTGATATTACAAGTGAAGAAGATGCTTTAAGAATTATTCATTAAAATGAAAAAAAGATTTCAATTTACGATGTTTATGTCGTATTTGAAATCTTTTTATTTTATTCTATAAATAAAAAAACAACCAAATGGTTGTTAATTTATTAAATGGCGTCCACGAAGGGATTCGAACCCCTGACCGCACGCTTAGAAGGCGTGTGCTCTATCCAGCTGAGCTACGTAGACATTACTTACTTTCAACTGCCTAATTAGAATAGCATAGATGATTTATAAATGCAATATTTTTTTATAAAAAAATCACTTTTTTAATAAAAAAGCATTGATGCATAAAACACCAATGTTTATTCTTGATAAGCATTTAAATCTTTAAATTCAACATCTAATTTTTTACCGTCAACATGAATAACACAATAACTTCTTGAACTTCCACCACGAGGAAGGGTTGTCGATCCCGGATTGATGAAAGTATATCCGTCTATTTTTTCATAAGTAGGGACGTGAGTATGCCCTGAAAGTAAGACATCACAGTTAGCTTCTTGTAATGTGTAGATCATTTTAGATTCTCGGTCAAAGTAACCAAAACGATGTCCATGACAGACATAAAAATTCAAATCTTCTACTTTAAATCGGATATGTTCAGGAAAATCACTATACCAGTCATTATTTCCTTTTACACAAAGCCAATCTTGCATATCATAAGTTTCTGCCTCACTATCACCACAATGAACATAACAATCACCATCAGGCTCTAATTCTCTTACAAGATCGATCATTGCATGATAACCATGACTATCTGACATTACGACAATTTTTTTCATTTCTCATCACCGATAACTATTATAACAAAAAAATGAGAATCTGCACTATATTTGTATGATATTATCAATAGTAGAATTTACATTTTTGTCTTCTTCTATAAGCTCATTGTCTATAAATATTTGTACATTGCTGACATTTGGAATAGATAAAAAGGATTTTTCAAGTCTTTGATATAAAACGGGATTAATGTTTTCGTCGTTTTCTAAAATACGTGAAGAGAGATAAATAGAAAGAATACCATCATTTAGTTGAGATTGTTTTGTAGTTTCAATTTTAGTAGAATTATCAAAATGATCTAATAAAAGGGATACTTTTTGATCAATCGATTGATTTGCGCTTTGAATACGGGTGCTTGTTGGAATATAATATGTTTTTCCTGCAATCTTTTTTTCATTATAAACAAGAACAGAGGATGTTTGATAAAGATCAAAAGAAGAGGTTTCAAAATTATTTATACCTAATTTGGCAGTCATACAACTTAATGGAATTGTTGTGTTTTTAAAGTTTGAAACAGTTTTCCCATTGATTTTCATATTAATTTTAGTAATACCATCCTTACAAAATAAATAACTTAAAGCTTCACAAATATCGAGAGCTTGTTGATCGTTTTTTATAGGAAAATGATTTGTGAAATCAAATGTCAATTGATCCGGTTCAATAATGAGAGCATTTAATTCAAGTTTTTTATTAAAAAGAGGATAGAGACCTATTTCTTTGTAATCTGTCGATTTCATTGTTTCAATAATTCCTCGATAATTATTTTCAATCTCATCTTTGACACCGATATCAACAGAAACAGGAATCAAAGTTTCATCCTGATCTTTAAAAATAACGGTCTGTATATTTGTTGCTTTTGCCTCTTTTTTTACATCATCATTTTTAAAATAAACAAAGGTTGCAAAAATACATAAAAAAAACATAGAAATATTTCTTAAATACTTTTTAAACATGTGATCACCTCAATACCTAAAGTATGAAATATGATAGAAAATAGTCTTAAAATTTGCCTTTTTTGAAGATTTATTTTATATTATAATAGCGAAAAAATGAAGGAGGGATAGATGTGCCACTTACTGATGATGATTTTGTGAAGAATGGAAAACTAGAGGGTTATAGTGAAATGATTCAAAAATTACATGATGAAGAACAAACACAACCCGAAATCACATACGATTTACAATTAGATGATGAGGATGAGGAAGAATGATAGAAGATTTAATTGAAACAGGTCAATATAAAGAAGCTTTACGTTATTTAAATGATTTAGAAAATGAAAAAGTACGTTATCAAAGACTTGTTTGTCTTTATGGTATGCAAGAATTACAACAAGCCAAAAAAGAAGGTTTGAAAGCAAAAGCTCTTGCAGAAGAAACGTATTATGATGTGGTTGCTATTTATGTTTCTATTTTAAAAGATCTTGAAGAATTTGAAGAAGCAATCAATATCATTGTAGAAGAATTATCAATGCCTTATATACCTTATCAATATGAAACGGTTTATAATGCAGCATACGACGAACTACTACTTGCTAAACAAGAAGCTTCTTTAGAAGGAACAAGTCAAAAAATCTTTAATGAAGAAGAAATTGAAAATATTTTAACCAAAGAAGATACCAATGAAGATTTACTTTATATGGCTATTGAACAAATGGAAGGGATGAATATTCGTCGTATGATTGTTCCTATTCGTCAATTTATTAGAAATAATGATAAACCAGACTTTGCGAAAAGTTTATTAATTGAATTGATGATTGATCAAGAAATTGATGAAGATATGGAAGTTATCAAAAAAGGAATTTCTTATGAAGTTAATCCTAGCTATGCACCTATGGTTTTAAATCAAGAAGCAAGCTATGAAATCTATAAATTATTAATGGAAGTTTTAGAAGATGATAATCCTTCATTACTTGCTATGTGCGAACAATTCTTGAATTTCTATCTTTATTCAATCTATCCAAAATATATTGATGTACAAGATTATCGTAGTATTGCTGGAGCAATTCATTATCATTTAGCGTCATTACAATATATAGATATTGAATTAGAAGATATTGAGTATCTTTATAATTGTGATCAAGAAGAAGTAAAAGATGTATTAGAAACAATACAATCAATCGAATATTAAAATTTATGAATATAGTTGAATTTAAAAAAAGGTTAGTATATAATGTCTTTTGATACGGAATAAGGAGAAATAATATAATGAGAACAACTACAAAAAAATTAGAAAATGCTGTTACTCAAATTAAAGTAACATTTGATAAAAAAGAATGGGCAGAAGCTCAAGATGCAGCTTTAAAAAGATTAGCTACAAGAGTTAAATTAGATGGTTTTAGACCAGGTAAAGCTCCAGTTGCTATGATTAAAGCAAGACTTGGAAAACAAGCTATTTATGATGAAGCTACAGATCAAATCTTACAAAAAAGATATGCTGATATCATGAAAAAAGCAGAAGTTGCTCCAATTGCTCAACCAACATTAAATATTGATAGTGTTGATAATGACAACTTAAAAATCACAATCTTATGTCCTGTTAAACCTGAAGTTGAATTAGGTGAGTACAAAGGATTAGAAGTAAAAAAAGGTAGAGTAACTGTTGCTAAAAAAGATATCGAAGCACAAGTTGAAAACTATCGTCATCAATTTGCTGAATTAACTACTAAAGAAAACGGTGAAGTTGCTAAAGGTGATACAGTAGTTATGGACTTTGAAGGATTCATCGATGGTGAAGCTTTCGAAGGTGGAAAAGCTGAAAACCATTCATTAGAAATCGGTTCTGGACAATTCATTCCAGGTTTTGAAGATCAAATGATCGGTATGACTTGCGAAAATGAAAAAGATGTTGTTGTAACATTCCCAGAAGATTATCAAGCTACTGAATTAGCTGGAAAAGAAGCTACATTCAAAGTAACTGTTCATGAAATTAAAGAAAAAACATTACCAGAAGCTGATGATGAATTAGCTAAAGATGTTAACATTGATGGTGTTGAAACTTTAGATCAATTAAAAGATCATATTAAGACTCAATTAAAATCACAAAAAGAAACTGAAGTTGAAAATAAATTCTTCTCAGATTTAACAAGTGCTTTAATTGAATGCTGTAAAGTAGAAGACAGTGAAGCTTTATTAAATTCTGAATTAGATACAATGTTAAGAGAAGTTGAAATGAACTTACAACAACAAGGTTTATCATTTGAATTATATGAACAATTCACTGGTAAAAACAAAGATGCAATCAAAGCTGATTTAACTGATCAAGCAAAAGATAGAGTTAAATTAAACTTAATCTTAGCTGCAATCGTTGAAGCAGAAAATATCGAAGTAACTGATGAAGAACGTAATAGCGAATTAGAAACAATCGCAAATACATATAATAGAGACTTAGAAGAAATCAAACAAATCTTCGCTCAAAATATGTACCAAATCGATGCTGATATCTTAAATAGAAAAGCGTTAGACGTTGTTAAAGAAAACTTAAAGAAATAGTTTAAAAGACGCGTAAGCGTCTTTTTAAAAAAGGAGGATTATTATGAGTGAAAGTACATTATTAACCCTTCCTGTTGTGTGTACAAGAGGAATGATTGTCTTTCCGGGTAACCGTTTATCATTAGATGTAGGGCGCCCTCTTAGTTTAAAAGCACTTGAACTTTCAAGTCGTGACTTTGATAACAATATCCTATTTGTTTCACAAATCAATCCTATTGTTGATGATCCAAAATATGATGATGTTTATCATGTTGGAACTTTATGTAAAATTGAAAAGAAAATCCGTCGCGATAGTGCAGGGACAATCAAATTAACTGTTACTGGAGAAAAAAGAGTTTATCTTCAAAATTTTAAAATTGAAGAGGATTCTATTTTTTCAACAGCTGAAGTTTTAGAAGATATTTATGGGGATTCCAATGAAGAAGTTGCTTTGGTAAGAAAAACAACAGCTTACTTTGAACAAGCAAGACGTCATATGCCTCATATTCCAGCTGAAAGTTTAACTTTACTTTCAAATGGAACGTCAGCAAGCTTACTTGCTGATACAATTGGTCAATATTTACCAATTGATTTAGATAGAAAACAAAAAATTCTTGAAGAAAGAGATATCAATAAAAGACTTTTCTTAGTTGCAAGTTCAATTGAATCTGAAAAAATGATCAATCAATTAGAAGATACAATTAATCGTAAAGTCAAAGAAAGTATTGATGAAAATCAAAAAGAATACTATTTAAGAGAAAAATTAAGAGCAATTAAAGATGAACTTGGTGATACAGTAGATAAAGGAGACGATGCTGAACAAATTCGTAAAGAATTAGAAAAAAATCCTTATCCACAATATATCAAAGATAAAGTTGAAGAAGAATTACGTCGTTTTGAAGCAATGCCACCAGCATCTTCAGAAGCAAACGTAGTAAGAACTTATATTGATTGGGTGATGAAAACACCTTGGTATCAAGAAACAAAAGATCAAGAAGATATCTCTAAAATTGAAGCTATTTTAGAAGAAGATCATTTTGGTTTAGAAAAAGTAAAAGAAAGAATTGTGGAACATTTGGCAGTTAAACAAATGACACAATCTTTAAAAGCACCAATTATCTGTTTAGCAGGTCCACCAGGTGTAGGGAAAACAAGTATTGCGAAAAGTATTGCGCGAGCTCTAGATCGTAAATTTGTTAAAGCCTCTTTAGGTGGAGTGAGAGATGAAGCAGAAGTTCGTGGACATCGTCGTACTTATTTAGGTTCAATGCCTGGACGTATCATTCAAGGAATGAAAAAAGCCGGTGTTGTTAATCCTGTCTTCTTATTAGATGAAATTGATAAGATGGCAAGTGATTATAAAGGGGATCCAACAAGTGCGATGCTAGAAGTTTTAGATCCTGAACAAAATTCTCAATTTTCTGATAACTATATTGAAGAGCCTTATGACTTATCTAAAGTCCTCTTCATTGCGACAGCTAATGATTTAGGCGGTATTCCAGGACCTTTAAGAGATCGTCTTGAAATTATTGAAGTATCAAGCTATACAGAACAAGAAAAATTAATGATTGTCAAAGAACACTTAATTAAAAAACAATTAGAAGCACATTCATTAAAACCTGAACAAATGATTCTTTCTGATGATATCATCATGGAAATCATTCAACACTATACACGTGAAGCCGGTGTTCGTGAACTTGAAAGATATATTGCTAAATTATGTCGAAAAACTGTTTTAGCTATCTTAAAAGATAAAGTTGATTCAGTGACTATTGATAAAGATAAATTGGTTGAATTCTTAGGAAAAGCACCATTTGATCATACAAAGAAACTTCCTCGTCCACAAGTTGGGGTAGTTACAGGTATGGCTTATACACAATTTGGTGGAGATATTTTACCAATTGAAGTCAATCATTTTGATGGTACTGGTAAATTTATTATAACTGGTCAATTAGGCGATGTAATGAAAGAATCGGCATCAATTGCTTTAGATTATCTAAAAGCCAACAAAGAAAAATATGGTTTAGATGATAAAGCCTTTGATAAACAAGATATTCATATTCATGTTCCTGAAGGAGCTATCAAAAAAGATGGTCCATCTGCAGGTGTCACTCTTACAACTGCAATCTATTCAGCTTTTACAAATAAACCTGTAAGAGATGATGTTGCCATGACAGGAGAAATTACTTTACGTGGTAATGTTTTACCAATTGGTGGATTAAAAGAAAAATCAATTTCTGCACATCGTTCAGGAATTAGAAAAATCATTATTCCTAAGGAAAATGAAAAAGATATCGAAGATATCCCAGAATCAGTAAGAAACGATTTAGAAATTGTTTTAGCGGATCATATTGATACAGTTTTAGAACATGCGATTGTTAAATAACGGAAATCTTGAATTTTCGTTATTTTTTTTGTACAATACAAAAGGTGATGAAAAATGGTAAAAATTAAAAAAGCAGAATATATTTTATCGGCTGCATGGAAAAGTCAATGGCCAGAAGAAAGTTTTCCAGAAATGTGTCTTGCTGGACGTTCAAATGTGGGAAAAAGTAGTTTTATTAATACAATGTTATCAAGAAATGGACTTGCCAAGGTTTCAAGTACCCCAGGTAAAACAAAAACACTTAATTTCTTTAATGTTAATGATGCGCTTTATTTTGTAGATGTTCCAGGTTATGGCTATGCCAAAGTTGCAAACAATGTGACAAAACAATTTGGTAAAACCATGGATGAATACATTAGTGAAAGACAAACTTTAAGAGGGTTTATTTTATTGGTAGATTATCGTCATAAACCTACAAAAGATGATGTAATGATGTATGAATTTGTAAAACATCATGGTGTTCCAGTAATTGTAGTGGCAACGAAAGAAGATAAATTAAAACGTAATGATTTAAAGAAAAATGAAAAGATTATTAAAGATACTTTACATTTTGATCCAAGTGATACTTTTATTCGCTTTTCTAGTTTGAAGAAAAAAGGAATCCAAGAAGCTTGGAACGCTATTTATGAATTATGTGATATTGATTTTGAGTAGGGAAACCTACTTTTTTTCATATCTTGTTTGTTTTTGCATATTCTTTGTTAGGAGGAAGAATATGCAAAAAATATTTTACGAAAAAGAAATTGATTTGTTTCACCGTTTAAAAGAATTAGTGAGTTTAACAGTTGATGAATCCATTGATTATAAAATGGAAGAACATGGGATTCGTGCTTTAGGAACACTAGCAATCAAAGGAGAATATTTGAGTGATGAAAAGAAAAACTTTTTAGAGAATGTAGAACTTGATATTTATGCAGATGAACAAAAGATCATTGATCCACAAGATTTTCATTTAAAAGTAGAAGATTTTCATTATGATATTCTAGATGGTAATCTTAAAATCAAGATAGAAGTTGGTGTTTATGGAGTAGAAGAAGGAGAAAATCGATACATTCGGGTAGATCCAGATCCACTTGAAGAAATTGAAGCATTGACACGTGATCTTGATGAAAAAAAGAAAGAAATAAAACCACAAATAGAAAAGATGCCAGTAGAAGAAATGCCTGAAAAAAAGGTAGAAGAATTAAGTGAAAAGGTCTATGAAACCAAGGCTAAAAATGAAGTTGAAGATGATCAAGAAGATATAGGGGCTTATTATCTTTATGTTGTTTGTGCAAATGATACGTATGAAAGTATCGCTAAAGCATATAATATGGATGAAAAAGTGATTCGTGATTATAATAATAATTTGAGTCTAGATGTAGGGCAAATATTGATTATTCCTTATGATCCAAAATCTGATACAAACAAAGTATGATTTAGAAGTTATTGGACTCATTCAATTGAGTCCAAAGGTTTATAAGGTAAAAACAAAGCAAGGCTTTTATTGTGTAAAAATTATACAAGAAAAAAAACTAGAAAATGCCTATCAACATATTCAAACACTACATCTGCATCATTTTATTTCGATCATTAAAAATAAAGAGGATCATTATTTTACCCCTTATCAAGACAAGTTTATTTATTTAATGCCTTATTTAGTGTATAAAAATGCAATTCAAAAAGAAATTAAAATTAAAATGTATTATCAAATAATTGCGTATTTACACAAAAAATCTTTTTTTATTCAAAGTGAAGATATATCTTTTTTTGAAAGACAAAAAGAAAATCTTTTAAGCCTTATTCAAATAAGAAAAGACGAATTTGAAAGAATGATGAAAGAATTTGAGTTTAAAAAATATAAAGCACCATCGGGGTGGATGCTTGTTTTAAATTATTATCGAATTATTGAGTTTTTAAATCAATCTCGGTATTATTTGAGTCGTTATTTTGAAAGTGTTAAAGAGAAGAAAGAAATAAGACTTTCTTTAATTTATCATCATTTTGATTTGAATCATATTTTTGTGGACCAACAAAAACTGATTTCGATTGATCAAATGAAAATTAATTACTGTATCTATGATCTTGTTGAACTTTTTCAAAATCAAAAGGATCTTTATGAATGCGTTGCTTTATTTGACGGATATTTAGAAGAAATTGATTTGTATCAAGAAGAAAAATTATTACTTCTTTGTTTGTTATCTATCGTTCCACATGTATCTTTAAATGAGGATGAAAATAATAATATTCAAGAAATGGCAAAGCTGATTTGTTATATGGATGGCATTGTAAAAATATTTAAAAAGATAGAGATTGACGAGGTATAAGCAATTTGTTAGAATAGTAATGCAATGATTTGGAGGAGTAGTTCTTCTTTGTTTGATAGAGAGTCCCGTTTGCTGGAAAGGGATAAATGAAAAGAGTGAAGGTAGCCAAGGAGCATGTTAGATGAAATAAAGTAGTTTAACACGTAGAACTGCGTTAAAGTTTTGAGGTGCTAAGTGTTTACTTAGAACTAAGGTGGTATCGCGATTAAGTCGTCCTTAGAGGGAGGACTTTTTTATTTTAAGGAGGAAAAAGATGAATTATTTTACAGAGTATTGGTATGTATGGATTGCATTTGTTATTATGTGTATCTTCTTGTTTAGCTTTTATGGGAAAAAATATAAACAAGTAAAAGAAAGAAGAAAACAATATGAAGAAAAGTTAGCTCAAGAAAGAGATGAGTTTTCACATCTTACAAGTGAAGTGTTTGATAAAATTGAACCAATCGATCTTACAAGAGCTGTTATTTTTCATATTAATGCGAAAGAAGATCGTCTTTTTGAAGATGATAACTATGATGGAAATATTATTCCTTATTTAACACATGAAGAATTATTAATTTATACAATGTACCAATTAGAATGTTCTTTAGAAGGGGGAAGAGGTTCAATTCATTCGTTTTTTATAACAGAACCTTATTGTAATTATCGCCCTTATTATAAAGAAGCGTTTGAAACAATGAAATGTTATGATATTGCTCATTTATTAGAAGAAGCTGAAAAGTTAGCCATTTTAATTGAAAATGATCAAGAAGATGAAATCGATGAAACAAGTGAGTATGCAACTTATAATTTCTCTGATTTTACAAATGAATTTGTTTCCTTATTACGTTCTTCGGGAATTGGTGATAAATTAGGAGAATACATTAAAGAACATAAAGAAAGTTTTATTGAAAAGGATGATGAAAATGAAGAAAGAATTAGCGAGTAAATATGATCATAAAAGTGTTGAAAAAGGTAAATATCAACATTGGTTAGAAAAAGAATATTTTAAAGCGGGAGATGTTTCTAAAAAGCCTTATGCAATCGTTATTCCACCACCTAACGTAACTGGTAAACTTCATTTAGGACATGCTTGGGATACAACTTTACAAGATATGATTATTCGTTATAAAAGAATGCAAGGTTATGATGCTTTATGGCTTCCAGGTATGGATCATGCTGGAATTGCCACACAAGCAAAAGTTGAAGCAAGAATGAGAGAAGAAGGAATTTCTCGTTATGATTTAGGAAGAGAAGGTTTCTTAGAAAAAGCATGGTCTTGGAAAGAAGAATATGCTTCGATTATTCGTGCTCAATGGGAAAAGTTAGGGTTATCTTTAGATTACTCAAAAGAAAGATTTACTTTAGATGAAGGATTATCTCAAGCTGTTAAAGAAGTTTTCGTTCGTTTATATGAAAAAGGATATATTTATCAAGGTAAAAGAATTATTAACTGGGATCCTGTACAAAGAACAGCTTTAAGTAACATTGAAGTTATTCATAAAGAAATTGAAGGGGCAATGTATTATTTTAAATATAAAATTGTTGATAGTAATCGAGAATTAGTCATTGCAACAACACGTCCTGAAACAATGTTTGCTGATCAAGCCATCTTTGTTCACCCTGATGATGAAAGATATAAAGATCTTGTTGGTAAATATGCAATCAACCCAGCAAATGGTGATAAATTACCAATTATGGCTGATAGCTATATTGATATGGATTTTGGAACTGCGGTAATGAAATGTACACCTGCACATGATCCAAATGACTTTGCTTTAGCTAAAAAATATAACTTAGATATGCCTATTTGTATGAACGATGATGGTACAATGAATGAACTTTGTCATAAATACCAAGGAATGGATCGTTTTGAATGTCGTAAACAATTAGTGGCTGATTTTGAAGCAGCTGGTATTGTTGATCATATTGAAAAACATTTACATCAAGTAGGACATTCAGAAAGATCAGGAGCTATTGTTGAACCTTATTTATCAAAACAATGGTTTGTTAAAATGAAACCATTGGCTGAAGCTGCTTTAGCTAATCAAAAGAAAGATTCTAAAGTAAACTTTGTACCAGAAAGATTTGAAAAAACATTTACACAATGGATGGAAAATATCGAAGATTGGTGTATTTCTCGTCAATTATGGTGGGGACATCAAGTACCAGCTTGGTATCATAAAGAAACAGGTGAAGTTTATGTTGGAAAAACAGCACCAGAAGATATCGAAAACTGGACACAAGATGAAGATGTCTTAGATACTTGGTTCTCTAGTGCTTTATGGCCATTTTCAACATTAGGTTGGCCTAATACAGAAGATCCTCTATTTAAAAGATACTTCCCAACAAATACTTTAGTTACAGGATATGATATTATTTTCTTCTGGGTAAGTCGTATGATTTTCCAATCATTAGAATTTACAGGTCAAAGACCATTTGAACATGTTTTGATTCATGGCTTAATTCGTGATGAACAAGGAAGAAAAATGTCTAAGTCTTTAGGTAATGGGGTCGACCCAATGGATGTTATTGATCAATATGGTGCCGATACATTAAGATTCTTCTTAACTACAAACTCAGCACCTGGTATGGATTTAAGATATATTCCTGAAAAACTAGAAGCTTCATGGAATTTCATTAATAAAATTTGGAACTCTGCAAGATTTGTTTTAATGAATATTGATGAAAATTTAGAATATAAAGATTTGAAATTTGATCATTTAAATTTATGTGATAAATGGATCTTAAATCGTTTAAATAACGTTATTGAAGAAGTAGATGCTAACATGGATAAATTTGAATTTGTTAATGTTGGTAGCGAATTATATAAATTTATCTGGGATGATTTCTGTTCATGGTATATTGAACTTACAAAAGTTCATTTAAATAGTGATGATGTAGCAGAAAAACAAGCAAGCTTACATACTCTTGTTTATGTTTTAAATGCGATTGTTAGAATGCTTCATCCATTTATGCCATTTGTTACAGAAGAAATCTATCAAGCTATTCCTCATTTAGAAGAATCAATTTGTATTTCTAAATATCCAACAGTAAATCCTGATTTCAATGATGAAAACATTAATAAACAATTTACTTATTTAATGGATATTGTTAAAGGTGTTCGTGAAATTCGTGCAAACTACACAATTAAAAATGCTATTGAAGTTGAATATTCCATTGAAACAAAAGATGAAGGTTTACAAGGATTATTAGATCAATGTGTGCCATATTTAAAGAAATTATGTAATGCAACTTGTGTTGGTTATAATCAAGAAACTTCAAAAGATGTTGCAACAGCAATGATTCAAGGTGGTAATACTTTAATTGTTGAACTTGGAGCCTATGTTGATAAGGAAGCAGAAAAACAAAAATTACAAGTTGAACTTCAAAAACTTGAAGGTGAGATTAAACGTTGTACAAATATGTTAAGTAATGAAAAATTTGTATCAAAAGCACCTCAAGCAAAAGTAGATAGTGAACGTCAAAAATTAGAAGATTATACTTCTAAATATAACGCTGTTAAGGGAAAATTGGAAGCAATGTAAAATCAAGTTTGAAAAAACTTGATTTTTTTTAATTTTTTACATTAAAAAACTTAAAAAAAAGCGAATATAGTAGTGAGGAAGTTAGTGGAATGTCTTTTCCTTGGAAAGGAAGGAAGAATATGAATGAATTACAATTGAATAATCAAATGGATATTGTAGGAGGAGCTGTTGGTACATGGATCGTATGTATTGTTGTAGGGGCTGCGGTTTATAAAATGCTCTATTCTAAAAGTGGACGTATTTCAATTCCAAGACTTATTTCTATTGAATGGCGATAAGTGATATGAAGGTACGATAAGTACCTTCATATTCTATTATTTACTTCATAAACTAAAAAGAGGTGAGTTTATGAAGAAAAAAGGACTTCTTATTTTTACTTTTTTTATGTTGATTTTAAATACAGTATGTTTTCTTTATGTTGATTATGCCATGCAACAAGATATGAGTATTTATGTTTTACAGGTAGGTCGTTATAAAGAAAAAGAAAATGCCAATCAAATTATAAATCAATTGAAAGAATTGGAGATGACAAGCTATTTTTATCAAGATCAAGAGTATGTCATTATTCAAGATATTTATTTAGAAGAAAGACAGGCCAATCAACAAGCAAAAGAGCTTTCACAAAAAGGAATTACATGTGTCGTTAAAGAATATTTGATTGATGAAAGCTATCAAGAAGAGATTCAAAAGAAAAACTATAAAAGAATTTATCCTCTTTTAAAACAGGTTGACACAAAGTAAGACATTTGGTATGATGCCTGCAGGAGGTGAACGCTTTGAACTTCAAAGTAAAAGAAATGTGTCAACTTGCTCTTGCGGCATGTTTATTGGCATTATTTTCACAAATAAAAATTGATTTACCAGGGTATGTACCACTTACCTTACAGACTTTTATGGTTTATGTGATTGCTCTAACTTTTAAACCAAACAATGCTTTTGCGGCTTGTTTTGTTTATTTATGTATGGGAGCTATTGGACTACCTGTTTTTGCCGGCTTTAACGGTGGAATTTCTTCACTTGTAAGTTATACAGGTGGGTATCTTTTTGCTTTTCCTATCATGGCTTATGTGATTTCTTATAGTAAACATATAAATCGTTATGGGGCTTGTTTTTTAGGTACATTTGTTTGTTATGCTATTGGAACAGGTTATTTTATGCTTGTCAGTCAAATGGCTTTAATGCCTTCTTTAATGATGTGTGTGATTCCATTTTTACCAGGGGATCTTGTTAAAATTATTTTGGCTAAAAAGGTAGCAGAAAAAATAAAAATAAGAACTGAAAATTATGCTTAATTGTCCTGTTGAAGAAAGACCAAGAGAAAAAGCAATTTATTATGGAATTGAAACGTTATCGAATCAAGAACTTGTTGCTGTTATTTTAAGAACAGGAAATAAGGAAATGTCAGTTTTAAATTTAGCCCAATTTTTATTAGATGAAATTGGAGGATTTCAAGAATTAAAAGATATTGATTATCAAAGATTAATTCAAATTAAGGGAATTAAACAAGCCAAAGCCATTGAACTTATGGCGTGTATTGAACTTGCTAAAAGAATGCAAAGTAAGCAGTCAATAAAAAATAGAATTAGACAACCTAAAGATGCTTATGCTTATATAAAAAATAAATTGATGTTTGAAAAACAAGAAAAAGTGATTTTACTTTGTTTGAATAATCATTTAGAAATCGTTCAAGATAAACTTTTATTTATTGGTAGTGGAGATGTTTCTCTTCTTGAAACGAAAGAAGTTTTTCAATATACGCTTCGATCAGGTTGTAATCGTATTATTTTAATCCATAATCATCCTAGTGGCAATCCAAAGCCATCTCATGAAGACCAAGAAATAACAAGAAAGATTGAAATGATGGCAAAACATTTGGATATTGAATTTATTGATCACATTATTGTAGGAGATCATTGTTACTATAGTTTTAAGTCAAATCAAATCTATCAAAGTAAAGAAGATTGATTTTTTCATTTTAATTCTCTATAATGAATGATACTAGAGGTGATTATATGAACAATCGTAGAAAAAGAAGAAATAAAAAAATCATGATTGGAGTTATAGTAGGCGTTATTTTCCTATCGGTAATAGGTTTTTTTGTAGGAAGAAAGCAATCTCGTTTAGAAAAGACCTTAAGTAATTCGATTTCTATGATTGAATATTATATAGTAAAAAAACCATTATCATTCATTGGTGATATTTTTAATGAATATAATGATTTAAAAGATGTTTATGATGAAAATAAAAAATTGAAAACAAAGTTAGATTCTTATGCAAATGTTGAAGCAGAAAATGAAATTCTAACAACAGAAATTGATAAATTAAAAAAGATAACAGAAATTGATTATTTGCCAAGCGATTATCAAACAAAGGTAGCGACTGTTCAAATACGTGATCAAACCAACTGGAATGATGAAATTACAATTGATTTAGGAAGTATGAATGATATTCAAGAAGGAATGGTTGTTTGTGATTCGAAAGGGATGGTTGGCGTTGTTTCAAAAGTAACAGAAATCAGTTCAACTGTATCTCTTATTACAAGTGAAAATCCTTCAAATCAAATCCCTGTGATGGTTGTTAATGGAGATCAAGTTGTTTATGGTCTTCTTGAAAATTATAGAGTCAATAGTCAAAAACTTAATATAACTTTGCTTTCTAATATTGATAAACTCGAAAAAGGAGCGAAGGTTTATACATCAGGTTTGGGTGGAGATGGAAAAAGTCCAAAAGGGATTTATATTGGTAAAGCAAAAAAATTAGTAACACAAACAGATGGAACGACAACAACTCTTATGGTAACACCAGCTGCCAACATGGAAGATTTATCGTATGTTTCAGTAATTAAGAAGGTCAATAATGATGGACAATAAATTTATTCGATATTTAGTTGTTATGTTCTTTGCATTTGTTGCAGATAGTTTACTTTGTTATTATTTACCATCGTCTCTTTTAAAAATTAATTTGACGATTGTTCCTTATGGAGCAGTAGCTATGTTTGTTTTATTGAACAATTCGATTGATAATGATCACCGTACGATTTTTGCTGTTATTTGTGGATTTTATTATAGTGTTATTTATGGGAATTCACTTTTTATCTATGTTGTTTTATATCTTTTATATGCCTTGTTTGGTAAATATTATATGAAAAAAGCAACATTTACGTATTTTCAAGCCTTTGTCATCGTCCTTTTGACAATTTTTGTACAAGAGTGTGTGTTATATTCTTTAATGTGGATATCAAATACAACACAATTACTCGTAACAACATTCTTAATTAAAAGATTACTACCAACATTACTATTCAATGCGGTTATGTTTAATGGTGTGTATTATATCCATCACAAAATTAAGCTTGAAGGTGATATTGATGTATATTTTAGTTAAAAATCTTAATAGTCGTTTGATTTTTGTAATGAATGATGAAGTACAATTTAATATTCTTTTAGATGAACTTAAAAGCCTTTTGAAACAATCTTTTTTTAAAAAAGAAGATTATTATCCAAAGGCTTTTTTTGATTTTCAATGTCGAATTTTAAAAGAAGATGAAATACTTGCTTTTTTTAAAGTTTTGGTAGAATGTCAAAGTTTATTGTTTGGTGGTTTTGTAGAAAAGAAAACACAAAAAGAACAAGAAATTAGGATGATTGAAAGATCGATTCATGGTGGAGAAGTGATTGAAATCAATGAAGATACTTTAATTACAGGAAAAATCAATCCAGGAGCAATTATTCAATTAAATGCCAAACTTTATGTTATGCAAGGTGTCTATGGAATTATAGAAAGTAATAACAGTCAAGCAAGTATCTCAAGTCAAGTTTTTAAAGATGCGACCTTACGTTTTTTTAAAAAAACAATACATCATTTTACAACTTTCGAAATGTCGCTTGTATATTATAAAGATGACGCAATTGTCATAGAAAAGGGGGATTACATACATGTCTAGAATAATTACAGTGACATCAGGTAAAGGAGGTGTGGGTAAAAGCAGTGTAAGTGTCAATCTTGCGATGGCATTAGCACACCAAAATTTAAAAGTATGTTTGATTGATGGTGATTTTGGCTTGAAAAATTTAGATGTGATGATGGGTTTAGAAAATCGAGTGGTTTATGATTTAAATGATGTCATTGCTGGAAAATGCGAAATACATCAAGTTTTAGTTAAAGATAAAAGAGAATCCACACTTTATCTTTTACCTGCATGTAAAACTTTATCTTTTCAAAATTTAGATGCAAAAATTATGGCATCCTTGATTGATTATTTAAAGAATGATTTTGATTTTATTATTGTGGATTCTCCTGCGGGAATTGAACAAGGATTTACGTATGCTTCAAGTATTGCAGATGAAGCCATTATTGTAGTAAATTTAGATTTAGCAACATTAAGAGATAATGATCGAGTTATTGGCTTATTGCTAAAGAAAGGTATTCATGATTTAAAGTTGATTGTCAATCGTGTTAATATTGAAGATATTGAAGATGGACGTTCGCTTTCTATTGATGATGCTTTAGATATTTTATCATTACCTTTGCTAGGGATTGTTTATGATGATCATGAAATGATTGAAGCAAATAATCGAGGAAGACCGGTTTATTTATTAAAAGGACATTTATTACATGAATGTTTTGATAATATTGCTCATCGTTTATTAGGGCATAAACGGGCTTTTGCAAAATGTAAAAGAAGAGGCTTGTTAAGTCGTATCTTTTTAGGATAATTTCATAGGATGTAATAGGTGATCTTATGTCAGAAATTGATGAGGCGAAAAAACGTATTGAAAAAAGAAGAAAACCGTTAAATGATCATAATTTTAAAAAACTCTATAATTCGATGATTCGTTTAATGGTTATGATGATTGTTGTATTGGGTTCGTTAATTGTTTTAAAAAATCCAGAATTAGAAAAGAATATATTTAATGGAGCACACTTGCAAAAAGTAATCACGTATTTATCGCAAACGGTTCTGGACTTTTTACCAGAAGATATGCAAGTAAGTCAAGATGTATCTTACACAAAATTGAAAGGAAACTATTATCAAGGCAATAGTAACCAAGTCGTTGCTTTAAAACTTGGAAAAATTACAAGGATCAATAAAGGCCAAGTAAAAATGATTGATGAAAAAGGAGTAGAAATTACTTTTTCTTCTTTGAAAGATATTCAAGTTAAAGAAAAACAAGAAGTCAAACAGGGAGATGTTATCGCAACCTACCAACAAAAGTTTAGGATGACATTTCGCTATTTAGGCAAAAATATCACTTATCAAGAGTATTTGGGGATGTAATATGAAAATACATCCCTTTACTTTTTTTTATTTGCTTTTGGCTTATTGGGGACATTCCTCTTATTATGTTGCTTTTCTACTTTTTTCTATTTTACATGAAATAGGTCATTATTGTATGGCACTTTTTTATCGTTTTGAAATAGAAAGTGTTGTTATTTTACCTTTTGGCGCTTTTTTATCTTTAGAGGATTTTGGATTACATGCGCCTTATCAGGAAATAATAATGTTGATAATGGGACCTTTTGTTAACCTGGTGCTAGGTTTGGTTTTTTATATTCTTGAAATCAATGAGTTATTTGAAATAAATATCTTTATTTTTTTATTTAATTTATTACCTATCTATCCTTTAGATGGATCTAAGCTTTTTCTGCTTTTTTTATCTTATTTTGTAAATTATAAAAAATGTTTTCAAATTCAAATCAAGCTATCATTACTTACCCTTTCTGTTTTATTTGTTTATACAAAACAAATAGGACGTAAAATTGTTATAGGTTATCTTTTATATCAAACAATTGTTTATTTAAAACAATACTCATATATTTACGTTAAAACTTTATTAAATGATCATTTAAAGAAAAAACGAATAAAAGTAAATAAGAAAATGAATTATTATCGACCTTATCATAATCTTTATGAACTTAATGGAAAACTCTATGATTTTGAAACAATAAAAATATATTTGTTAAAATCAAGATAATTCGTTGACTTTATATTTAAAATCTAGTATAATGCACTTGTTGTAGACCTCTAGACTACAACCGCACATAAAAGGTATTAAACGCATTTGCTGCCTTGGTTGGCGAGTCTTAGAAAAAATTTTATAGGAGGTGCGGTATGTACGCAATTATCGAAACAGGTGGAAAACAATTAAAAGTTGAAGCTGGTGATGCAATTTTTGTAGAAAAATTAGAAGTTGAAGCAGGAGAAAAAGTTACTTTTGATAAAGTATTATTAGTTGGTGATGAAACTGTAACTATTGGTGCTCCTTATGTTGAAGGTGCTACTGTAGAAGCTACTGTTGAAAAACAAGGTAAAGAAAGAAAAGTAACTATTTATAAATATAACGCTAAAAAACATTACCACAAAAAACAAGGTCATAGACAACCTTATACAAAATTAATTGTTGATGCAATCAACGTTAAATAATGATTAAAGTTTTAATAAAAAACAATAATAAATATATTACACATATTCAAATCAAAGGTCATGCAGATTATGGTGAATATGGTAAAGATTTAGTTTGTGCAGGTGTGAGTGCAATTGCCACAGGTATTTGTAATACGCTCGCCAAAAAACAATTTCTTGAAAAAAAGATGTGTGCAATTTCTTTTGAAAATGGTAATATAAAGATAGATGTATACAAAGAGGATGAAACGATGCAAGTGATACTAGAGACACTGGTCATTAGTTTAGAATCTTTTATGGAAGACTATCATCAATATATCAAGATAACCTATGAGGAGGAATAACACTATGATGTTTAAATTAGATTTACAATTATTCGCTTCTAAAAAAGGGGTAGGATCTACTAAAAACGGTCGTGACTCAAAAGCTAAAAGATTAGGAGCTAAATTATCAGACGGACAATTCGCTAGTGCAGGTTCTATTATTTATAGACAAAGAGGTACTAAAATCCATCCAGGTACTAACGTAGGAAAAGGTGGAGATGACACTTTATTTGCTATGTGTGATGGAATTGTTAAATTCGAAAGAATGGGAAAAGATAGAAAAAAAGTATCAGTTTACCCAGCTGCATAATGAATAAAATCCCTGAAAAGGGATTTTTTTTTGAAAGAGAGGTGGAAGTATGCAATTTATTGATAAAGCAAAAATATATATTGAAGCCGGTAAAGGTGGCGATGGAACAGTTGCTTTTAGACGTGAAGCTCATGTTCCAAAAGGTGGACCTGCTGGTGGAGACGGTGGAAAAGGTGGAAGCATCATTTTTGAAGCAACAACATCTTTATCAACCTTATTAGATTTAAAATATAAACGTGTTTATAAAGCGCGTCCTGGTGGTAATGGAATGGCTAAAAAAATGCACGGTGCGGATGCAGGAAATTTAGTAATCAAAGTTCCTGTTGGAACTGTTATTACCAATGAAGAAACTGGAAAAATCATGGCTGACTTAACAGAAAACAATCAACGTGTTGTTCTTGCTAAAGGTGGACGTGGTGGACGTGGAAATGCGCGTTTTGCGACTTCACGAAATCCAGCTCCACAAATTTGTGAAAGAGGAGAACCGGGAGAAAAATTTGATGTTTGTTGTGAATTGAAACTTCTTGCGGATGTTGGACTTGTTGGTTTCCCATCAGTTGGTAAATCAACATTCTTATCTGTTGTTTCTCGTGCAAGACCTGAAATCGCAGATTATCATTTTACAACAATCGTACCGAACTTAGGTGTCGTACAAGCTAAAGATGGTCGTAACTTTGTTATGGCTGATTTACCAGGTTTAATTGAAGGAGCAAGTCAAGGAAAAGGATTAGGTCATCAATTCTTAAGACATATTGAAAGATGTCGTGTTATTGTTCATATTATTGATATGGGTGGTATTGAAGGACGTGATCCTTATGAAGATTACTGTACGATTAATGAAGAACTTGGGCAATATCAATATCGTTTATTAGAAAGACCACAAATTGTTGTTGCTAATAAAATGGATGAAGAAAATGCAGAAGAAAATTTAAAAGCATTTAGAGAAAAAGTAGGAGAAGATGTTAAAGTATTCCCTATTTCCGCAATCATTCATGAAGGTGTTGATCAAGTTTTATATGCTGTAGCGGATGCCTTAGAAACAGCGCCTAAATTTGATATGGAAGAAATTGAAGAAAATACGGTTGTCTATAACTTTGAGGAAGAAGAAGCTCCATTTGTTGTTCATAATTTAGGAAATGGGCAATGGACAATTACAGGTAAGAAGATTGAACGTATTGTATCGATGACTTCTCTAGTAAGTGATGATGCAATTAAACGTTTATCAATCAAAATGCGTAATATGGGTATTGATGAAGCTCTTAGAAACGCAGGCTGCCAAGATGGAGATACAGTTTCAATTCTTGATTTTGAATTTGAATTCTATGATTAAAAAATCTGTGTTGCTTTTGCAACCGGATTTTTTTATTTCAAGATAGGAAGGACTATGCTATAATTGAGATAAATTTGACACAAATTTGAGACAAAATGAAACGCTTTTTAGATTATAATAGATATAGGAGAATTATATGTATAGTTATATAAAAGGAACGATTGTTGATATTCAAAGTGATCATATAGTTTTAGAAAATAATGGGATTGGTTATTTTGTTTATGTAAGTAATCCTTATGCTTTTTCTAAAGGAAAGGAAATGATTGTTTACGTTTACCAACAAGTGAAAGAAGATGGTATTTTATTATATGGATTTAATACGAAAGAAGAAAAGGAACTTTTCTTAAAACTTATTTCCGTTAAAGGAATAGGTTGTAAAAGTGCTTGTACAATGCTTGCAAGTGGTGATGTTGATGGTATTTGTGAAGCTATTGAAAGTGGAAATATTGCGTATTTAAAGAAAATACCAGGGATTGGGCCTAAAGCTGCAGGTCAAATTATTCTTGATTTACAAGGAAAAGTAACAGCCTCAAAACAAATTGTTGTTAATCAAGAACTTGAAGAAGCGATGGAAGTATTACTTGCTTTAGGATATAAACAAAGTGAAGTAGATAAGGTTGTTAAAAAAATAGGGGATGAGTCCCTTGATACGAATGGATATGTAAAAAAGGCTTTAAGTTTAATTGTAAAATAGGAGGGATAGAATGAATGATGTTTTAAATCCTGAAATCGTTGAAGATGAAGAAAGTTCTCTTCGTCCAGGTGATTTTGATGAATACATTGGACAAACCAATCTCAAAGAAAATTTAAAGGTTTTTGTTGGGGCAGCTAAATTACGTGATGAGTCACTTGATCATGTTTTACTCTATGGTCCACCAGGTCTAGGAAAAACCACAATGTCTATGATCATTGCTCATGAAATGGGAACAAATATTAAAATTACAACAGGACCAAGTATTGAAAAAACAGGAGATCTTGTTGCTATTTTAACGGCACTCGAACCGGGAGATGTTTTATTTATTGATGAAATTCATCGTTTAAATAAAGTGGTTGAAGAAATCCTTTATCCAGCAATGGAGGATTTTTGTGTGGATGTTGTTATTGGAAAAGAAGCGTCAACACGTTCAGTAAGAATTGATTTACCACCTTTTACGCTTGTAGGGGCGACAACAAGAGCGGGGGATTTGTCGGCACCGTTGCGCGATCGTTTTGGAATTGTTTCTCAATTAGAATATTATAGCGAAGATGAACTTACACAAATTATTGATCGTACAAGTCGTGTTTATAATATTGAAATGGATGAAGATGCAAAAAGAGAACTTGCTAGAAGAAGTCGTGGAACCCCACGTATTGCCAATCGTTTATTTAGAAGGGTAAGAGACTTTTCACAATTCTATGGAGATGCCACAATTACCAAAGAGCGTACAACAGAAGCACTTGAACGTTTGAAAGTTGATAATTTAGGATTAGATGATGTTGATCATAAATATTTATTAGGAATCATTCATCGTTTTAAAGGTGGACCGGTTGGTTTGGAAGCTATTGCGGCTTCTATTGGGGAAGAACCCCAAACTTTAGAAGATGTAAATGAACCTTATTTACTACAAATTGGCTTAATTAAAAGAACACCAAGAGGACGTATAGCAACGGCAGAAGCTTATCGTCATCTTCATATTAGTCAAGATGAATAACTTTGAAAAGATAGGACTTATTGTCCTATTTTTTATTTCATTGATCTATAGTTATATTAAGCCGAGTGATGTTGTAGAAAATATAGAAACTAAACAACAAATAACGATTTATGTAGAGGGGGAATATACAAAAAAACTCTCTTTTTCTTATAAACCACAAATCAAGGATGTTTTAAATGAATTACAAGTAGAAAACATCTATCATTTTGAAGAAACTACACAACTTGCAAGTGAATCGGTTCTTTATTTACCTTATGGAGAACATTTAATCTCTTTAAATCAGGCAAGTCTTGAAGAATTGATGACACTCAAGGGAATAGGTGAAAAAACAGCGCAAAAAATAATTGATTATCGCCAAGAAACACCTTTTAAAACGATTGAAGATCTTACAAACGTTAGTGGAATAGGAGAAAAAATGTATTTAAAAGTGAGGGAGTTTTTATGTCTTTAAAGGGAAGGGTATTTTACGTTTGTTTTCCTTTGTTTTTAGTAGTTCTTACTCAAATGATTCATAATGTTTTTATGATTTTTTTAGGAATATACTTTTGTTTTTTATTTAAACGCTTTTCTAAAGGTTTTGGACTAAGTGTTATTTTAATAACAATTATTGCTTTTTTATGTTTGTTACTTCCTCAACCTTTGAATAAAACAGAAATAAAAGGAAAAATCGTTGGTCTTGATGAAAAGAGTATTGTGGTAAAAACAGGATATCATAAGGTCAAGGTTTATGGTGAATTTAAAGAAATAAAGATGTATGATGAAATTACACTCATTGGAAAACCGTATGTCATCAATGAAACTGGCAATGATTATGCCTTTAATTATCAAAATTATCTTTATAGCTTAAATATTTTTGATACTTTAAAATTAGAACAAGTGACATTATTAAAACATGTAACTCATCCTTATCATTATCTTGAAAAGAAAGTAAAAACAAAAACGAAAGTCAGTTCTTTGCTTTCGCTTTTTATTTTAGGGGTAAAGGATGAACAAATGAAAGACTATTATGAAAAGCTTACTAAGCTCTCTCTTGTTCATCTTTTTGCATTATCAGGAATGCATTTAATGATTTTACAAAAGTGGCTCAATCATTTAACAAAATTTTTCTTTTCAAAAAGAATGCAAAATATTGTTTCATTAGTTGTTATTGGATTTTATTTAAGCATCATCCCTTATAATATTTCTTTTTTAAGAGCTTATTTAATGATGCTTTTAGTGCCATTATTTAAAAGAATATTCAATCCGTTAGATCTTTTTTTCTTTACTGACGGTAGGAATGCTTTTTTATAATCCTTATTTGATTTATAATCTTTCGTTTATTTTTTCTTATACAATTTATTTTTTTATTTTGTTATTACAAAAACAAGATAGAGGAAAATATTATCTTTTTTTAGGCTCTGTACCCATTATTATTTCTATTCAACATGCACTTCCTGTTTTTTCTTTTTTAACAGCACCATTACTGATGCCGATGGTTGAAGTGATTTATCAAACAATGCTTTATTATTTAATATTAGGAAAACCTATTTTATATGTACTTTCTTTTGAATATGAAATACTCTTAAAGATGATTGATTTTTTGACAGATTTTTCTTTTTCATTCCATTTTAGTCAACCAACTTTCTTTTTTATAGGTGTTTATTATTATCTTTATTTGAAAGGAATTTATAAAATAAATATGCAACGGAAGATACATCAAGAACTTTCTTTGTTGTTTGCTGTATTGCTTGCATTTTACTTTTATCCTTTTTATAACATGAAAGGTCAAGTTGTTATGATTGATGTAGGACAAGGGGATTGCTTTTTTATCCAACAACCTTTTCATAAAGGAAATATCTTGATTGATACAGGTGGACTCAAAAATACGGATGTTGCTACTAAAAGAATTATTCCGTATTTAGAAAGTCAGGGTGTTTTTTCTTTAGATGCTGTTTTTATTTCACATCAAGATTTTGATCATTGCGGTGCTTTAGAATCTTTGAAAACACATTTTAAAGTAAAAGAGGTTATTGAAAGTTTTAAAGAAAAAAGGATTGGTAATTTGCATTTTAAAAACCTTGCATTAGATAAAAGATATGTGAGTGAAAATGATCGTTCTTCCATTATTTATGTCACAATCAATCATTTGAATTATTTGTTTACAGGTGATATCTCTCAAGAAGTAGAAAAAGACTTATATCAAACGTATCAAAAATTAGAAGTAGATGTTTTAAAGGTTGCTCATCATGGAAGTAAGAGTTCTTCAAGTGATGATTTGTTTAAAATGATGAATCCAAAAATTGCTTTGATTTCTGTAGGAAAGAATAATCTTTATCGACATCCTTCGTATACGACTTTAAAAAAATTAAAAAGTTATGGAATTAAAATTTATCGAAGTGATGAAATGGGAATGGTTAAAATCGTTTATTACGGAAATAAGAATTATATTTTCATTCATAATAATCCATGACTTCATGTATGTTTTAGTTTATAATAGCTTATGGTGATGCTATGTTATTTGTATTTTATGGAACAGAAAGATTGTTGATGGATCAACGTCTACAAAAATTAAAAAAAGAATATCAATGTAGTCAAGAACTAATGAATTATAATAGTTATGATGTCTCAAAAGAAGGAATGAAAGTTGTCTTAGAGGATGTAATGACACCTTCTTTTTTAAGTGAACAAAAGATGATTGTTATTAATCACTGTGATTTTCTAACGACTAAAAAATTAAAGAAAGAAAATAAGGATGCAGATTATTTAATGAAATGTATTCCTTATTTAAATGAAACAAACCATTTAGTTATTTTTCATCCAGAAAAAAATTTTGATGAAAGAAAGAAAATAGTTAAATATTTACGTAAAGAAGCTCAGTTTTTTGAAATTAATCCTTTAAATTATTATAAAGTTTCTGATACAACAAGACAGGCAATTAAAAAGAGAAGTTGTACGATTGATGATGATGCTTTGGAATTATTATTAAGTCGTAAAGGAACGAATTTGATTGATATTTCAAGTGAAGTTGAAAAGCTTTGTTTATATACAAAGCATATTGATTTAAAAAGTGTTGAAGAATTAGTAAGTCGTCCGCTTGATGAAAATGTTTTTGATTTAACAACAGCTATTTTAAGTAAAGATAAACAAAAGATGATGTCAATCTATAAAGATTTAATGACATTAAATGAAGAACCGGTAAAACTGATTGTTTTGGTTGCAAATTCAATGCGTTTGATTTATCAAGTGAAATTATTAGATCGAAAAGGTTATACTGATCAAGAGATTGCGAAGATGTTATCTGTAAATCCTTTTAGATTAAAATATGTTCGAAAGGAAGGAAAGCTTTTTGAACTTGATGAGCTGTTATCGTGTTTAAATCAACTTTCAAAGTTGGATGTAAAAATTAAAACTGGGAAAATAGATAAAAAACTTGGATTAGAATTATTTATGTTAAGAATATAGGAGATTTTATGGAATCATTAAGAGAATTATTTAAAATAGGTTTTGGTCCTTCTTCGTCACATACGATGGGACCGCAAAGGGCTGCTTCAAAAATCAAAGAAAAATATCCACAAGCAACACACTATGAAGTGGATCTCTATGGTTCACTTGCATTAACAGGAAAAGGCCATTTAACTGATTATATTATTAAACAAACTTTAGGAGAAGAAACGCTTGTTCATTTTAAAAGTGATAGTCTTCCTTATCATCCAAATGGTATGAAATTTTATGTTTATCAAGATGAACAACTTTTAGATACAATAACGGCTTACTCTATCGGTGGAGGAACAGTTGAATTTAAAGGGTGTCAACTCCAACAAACTAAACAAGTTTACCCTCATAAAAATCTAAAAGAAATTATTCAATATATTGAAGATAATGGGATTTCTTTTTATGACTATGTTTTAAATTATGAAGATGAATATTTTAAAGCCTATTTATTTGAGGTATTAGATAGTATGTTTACATGTGTTCAAAATGGTCTACATCATGAAGGAATCATTCCAGGAAGATTGCAACTTAAAAGAGTTGCGAAAAGTATGTACCAGCAAGCAATTAATACACGTCGTGAAAGTGAAAGAGAAAGGTTATTGATTTCTAGTTATGCTTATGCCGTATCTGAAGAAAATGCTTGTGGTAATAAAATTGTGACAGCACCAACATGTGGTGCTAGTGGTATTTTACCAGCAGTTTTATTTTATTGTTATAAACAATTAGAAATACCTCGTAAAGAATTAATTAAGGCTTTAGCGGTTGCAGGATTATTTGGTAATGTCATTAAACATAATGCGACGATATCGGGAGCTGATGGTGGATGCCAAGCAGAAGTGGGAAGTGCTTGTGCGATGGCAGCAGCAGCATATGGTTGGGTTTTGGAACTTAATAATTCTTTGATTGAATATGCTGCAGAAATGGGATTAGAACACAATTTAGGACTTACTTGTGATCCAGTTGGAGGATATGTACAAATTCCATGTATTGAAAGAAATGGTTTTGGGGCGTTACGCGCTATTGATGCCGCTAGCTATGCTAAGCAGCTTGGTTATTTAAGAAAAAATAAAGTTTCTTTTGATTCGATTGTCAATGTTATGAAAGAAACTGGGAAAGATTTAAATAGTGCTTATAAAGAAACATCGCTTGGTGGACTTGCAAAGGAATTTGGGCTAAAAGATGGAGACGCATAGTTTATACGTACATATTCCTTTTTGTGATTCTATTTGTCGCTATTGTGATTTTTGTAAGGTTTATTATGATCAAAAACAAAGTGATCTATATTTACAAAGATTGCAAGAAGAATTGTCTCAAATTGAAAATCATAATTTAAAGACGATTTATATTGGTGGGGGGACACCTAGTGCTTTAAATGATGAACAATTAGAAAAATTGATGGGGATATTAAAACCGTATAGTTTAAAAGTACAAGAATATTGTGTAGAAATGAATCCTGAATCCATGGATTATTATAAGTTAAAGATTTTAAAAAAAGGTGGTGTTAATCGTTTAAGCATTGGTGTTCAAACCTTTCAAAATAACTTATTAAAAGAAATTGATCGTCATCATAATGCGACACAAGTTAAAAATCTTATTCGCTATGCTAAACAAATTGGTTTTGATAATATTTCTATCGATTTAATGTATGGTTTACCAAAACAAACAAAAGAAGATATTGAAAAAGATATAGATGTTTTAAAAATGTTAGATATCCAACATGTTTCTTATTATTCTTTAATTTTAGAAGAGGGAACAATCTTAAAATATCAAAATTATCAACCTTTAGATGATGAGCAAGAATATCAATGGAATTTTTTAATTGATGAAAAATTACAAGAACTTGGTTTTGATAAATATGAAGTCTCAAATTATGCAAAAAAAGGATATGAGTCAAAACATAATTTAGTTTATTGGCATTTTGAAAACTATTATGGTGTCGGACTTGGCTCATGTGGTAAAAATAATCATCAAATTATTGAACATAGTCGTTCATTGACTAAATACTTAAATGGTGATTTTAAAACAACAACGATTGAACAAAGTAAAGAAGAAATGATGTTTGATCAAGTGATGATGTCACTAAGATTAGTAGAAGGATTAAATCTTGAAGTGTTTAAAGAAAGATATCAAGAAGATGCTTTGGAGATTTATCAAGATGCTATTGATAAAAATAAAAAAGAAGGACGTCTTGTAATAGAAGATAATTTTTTAAAAGCAACCAAAGAAGGTCTTTATGTTTTAAATGATATACTTGTTGATTTTATGAAATAGCACATTGTGCTATTTTTTAAATTTTTTAGCACCAAGTTGTTGACAGTGCTAAAATAAAATGTATAATGTATTTAGCACAAGAGAAATAGGAGTGCTAAAGGTGGTGGACTTGATGTTAACGGCAAGACAAATGCTGATATTCAAATGTATCGTTGAAGAATTTATCGAAAATGCTGAACCGGTTGGATCCAAGGCATTGATGATGAAATATCAACTTCCTTATTCAAGTGCAACAATTCGTAATGAAATGAACTTTCTAGAAAATTATGGTTATCTAGAAAAAACACATATTTCTTCTGGAAGAGTACCTTCTAAAGAAGGCTATCGTTTCTATGTTCATAATTTAGGAAAAGTTGATTTGGATGAAGGAACAAAAAATCAAGTTGCTACAATTATTAATAAGCATCGTCGAAATTTAAATGAGATGGTGCATGAAAGTTGTAACATGTTGAGTGAATTAACTCATCTTACAAGTGTTGCATTAGGAAATGCATCGGATGATACATTGCAACGTATATCTGTTGTCCCTTTGGATGATGGACGTGTAACAGCAATTATCATTACAAGACAAGGACATGTTGAAAATAAAGTTTTCCAATTCTCAAGTGATGTTGAAATGGAAGATTTATTGAGCTGTGTTAACGTGATGAATGAATTACTTATAGGAACACCTATTAGTGAAGTGGCCTTTCATTTAGAACGAGATGTTCGACCAATTCTTACAACACAAGTGAAACAACATGAAGAATTGTTTAATGCATTTTTAGAAGCATTTGTTAAATTTGCTTCAAATAGTGTTTATTTTTCTGGGAAAGAAAATATCTTATATCAACCAGAATTTAATGATGTTGATAAATTAAGAAGGCTTGTAAGTGCTTTTGAAAATTCAAAAGTATGGAAAACTCTACCGTTATCGAGTGAGGATGGTATTCAAATCAATATTGGTAATGAAACACCTCTAGGAACGATGAATGATGTTTCAGTAATCTCTGCTTCTTTTAAAACAGGGGAAACATCAAAAGGTTCTATTTCGGTAATCGGTCCAACAAGAATGCCTTATGAAAAAGTTGTGGCATTAGTAGAGTATATAACTGAAAATATTGAAAAGGCTTGTTTAGAAGATAAACAAGATGAGAAATAGAGGTGAACAAATTGGCTGAGGAAAATAAAGTTGAAGAAGAAGTAACTGAAGAAGTTGAAGAAAACAAAGAAGCTGAGGCTGAAGTTGTTGAAGAAAATCAAGAAGATCAAATTAAGATTCTTCAAGATGAAGTTGATAAATGGAAAAATGATTATTATAAAGTGTTTGCGGATATGGAGAACATTAAAAGACGTATGCAAAATGAACATGCAAATAACTTAAAGTTCATGATGCAAGGGTTTATTGAACAAATGTTACCAATCGTTGATAACTTTGAACGATCATTAGCAATTGAAAATCCAAATGAAGAAGTAGCAAACTTCTTAAAAGGATATGAAATGATTTATAAACAAATCATGACATTATTAGAAAACCAAGGCGTTAAAGTAATTGAAGCAGAAGGCAAAGAATTTGATCCTAACTTCCATCAAGCAGTAATGACTGTAAGTGACGAAAACTTTAAACCTGGCATGGTTGTTGAAGAATTACAAAAAGGTTACATGTTAAAAGATCGCGTTATTCGTGCATCTTTAGTAAAAGTAAGTGAATAAAAATAGGAGGATTTATATTATGGCAAAAATTATTGGTATTGACTTAGGAACTACAAACTCATGTGTAAGTGTGTTAGAAAACAATGAAGTAAAAGTAATTGCAAACCCAGAAGGAAATCGTACAACTCCTTCAGTTGTTTCTTTCAAAAATGGAGAAATTATTGTTGGGGAAGCTGCAAAAAGACAAGCAGTAACAAACCCTGATACAGTAATGTCAGTTAAACGTTATATGGGTACTGATCATAAAGAAAATGTAAATGGTAAATCTTATACACCACAAGAAATTTCAGCAATGATCTTACAAAACTTAAAAGCAACTGCTGAAGCTTATTTAGGCGAAACAGTAACAAAAGCGGTTATTACTGTTCCTGCATATTTCAATGATGCACAAAGACAAGCTACAAAAGATGCTGGTAAAATTGCTGGTTTAGATGTTGAACGTATTATCAATGAACCAACTGCTGCAGCATTAGCATTTGGACTTGATAAATTAGATCAAGAACAAAAAGTATTAGTTTATGACTTAGGTGGTGGTACTTTCGACGTATCTATCTTAGACTTAGCTGATGGTACATTTGAAGTACTAGCTACTGCTGGTAACAACAAATTAGGTGGGGATGATTTCGATAAGAAAATCATGGACTACATTGTAGAAGAATTCAAAAAAGAAAACGGTATTGATTTATCTAATGATAAAATGGCAATGCAACGTATTAAAGAAGCTGCAGAAAAAGCTAAGAAAGATTTATCTGGTGTAATGCAAACTCAAATTTCATTACCATTTATCTCAGCTGGTGCTGCTGGACCATTACACTTAGAATTAACATTAACAAGAGCTAAATTTGATGAAATTACAAGAGATTTAGTTGTGGCAACTGAAGGACCAGTTAGACAAGCATTAAGTGATGCTGGAATGCAACCAAGTGAAATCGATCAAGTATTATTAGTTGGTGGATCTACTCGTATTCCTGCTGTACAAGAATCTGTAAAACGTTTACTTGGAAAAGAACCTAACAAATCAGTAAACCCAGATGAAGTTGTATCTATGGGTGCTGCTATCCAAGGTGGAGTTATCGCTGGTGATGTTAAAGACGTCTTATTATTAGATGTTACACCACTTTCATTAGGTATCGAAACAATGGGTGGAGTTATGACAGTATTAATCGAAAGAAATACAACAATTCCAACTACTAAATCACAAGTATTCTCTACTGCTGCTGACAATCAACCAGCTGTTGATATCAACGTATTACAAGGTGAAAGATCAATGGCTAGAGATAATAAACAATTAGGTTTATTTAAATTAGATGGTATTGAACCAGCTCCAAGAGGAGTACCTCAAATCGAAGTTACTTTCTCAATTGACGTTAACGGTATCGTAAATGTTAAAGCTAAAGATTTAAAAACTCAAAAAGAACAATCAATCGTTATTCAAAACTCAACAGGATTATCCGATGAAGAAATCGATCGTATGGTAAAAGAAGCGGAAGCTAATAAAGCTGAAGATGAAAAGAAACGTAAAGATATTGAAACAAGAAATAAAGCTGAACAAATGATCAATGAAATTGATAAAGCTTTAGCTGAACAAGGTGACAAGATTGATGCTAATCAAAAACAACAAGCAGAGCAATTAAAAACTGAATTAAAAACTGCTTTAGATAACAATGATATGGCTACTCTTGAATCTAAAATGTCAGAATTAGAACAAATGGCTCAACAAATGGCATCTTATGCTTATCAACAACAACAAGCTAACCCTAATGGTGGAGCTGGACAAACAACATCAAACAATAATGATGACAACGTTGTTGATGCTGATTTTGAAGAAAAGAACTAATCAATTAAAAAAACCAAGGTTCTTCCTTGGTTTTTTAAAAGTATTATAGAAAGGATGATTTTATGGCAAGTAAAAGAGATTTTTATGAAGTCTTAGGGATTTCAAAAACAGCGAGTGCTGATGAAATAAAACGTGCATATCGTAAAAAAGCAAAACAATATCATCCCGATATCTGTAAAGAACCTGACGCAGAAGAAAAATTTAAAGAAGTTCAAGAAGCTTATGAGGTTTTATCTGATGATAATAAAAGAGCAGCTTATGATCGTTATGGACATGCTGCCTTTGAACAAGGTGCAGGTGGTGCCGGAGCTGGTGGCTTTGGTGGCTTTGGTTTTGAAGATGTCGATTTAGGAGATATTTTTGGATCATTCTTTGGTGGCGGGGGAAGTCGTCGTCAAAGACAAAATGGACCACGTCGTGGTGATGATCATTTAATGCGTCTAGAAATTGACTTTATGGATGCTATCAATGGTATTAAAAAAGATATTAAAGTAACTTACGATGCAGAATGTTCGCATTGTCATGGTAGTGGAGCAAAAACACCAAACGACGTACAAACATGTTCTCATTGTAATGGTACAGGAACAGTTTCTAAACAACAACAATCTCCATTTGGTACATTTGTAACACAAACAACATGTCCACACTGTAACGGTACAGGTAAAGAAATTAAAGTTAAATGTCCAGATTGTCATGGTAAAGGTTATATCAATAAAACAGTCACTGTTCAATTAGATATTCCTGCTGGTATCAACGATGGACAACAATTACGTGTTGCTGGAAAAGGTGGCAGAGGTGCAAATGGTGGACCTAACGGTGACTTGTTTGTAGAAATTCGTGTTAGAAATAATACTCACTTTGTAAGAGAAGGTAGAAATATTCATATGACAATTCCTATTAGTTCAATTGATGCAACTTTAGGATGTGAAGTAGATGTCCCAACTGTACAAGGTGATGTAAAAGTTAAAATCCCAGCTGGAACTCAATCTGGAACAACTTTACGTTTAAAAGGTAAAGGAGTTAAGGATTTAAGAGGAAGTGGCTATGGAGATCAAATGGTTAAAGTGGATGTTAAGATTCCAACAAAACTTTCTAGTAAAGAAAAATCACTTTATGAACAATTACAAAAGTTAAATAAAAAAGAATCAATCTTTGATTCATTTAAAAAACAATTTAAAAAATAAAAAGATTTCAGTCCGTTATGGATTGAAATCTTTTTTTACAAAGTATAATAAAAAAACAGTACATATTGTACTGTTAATCTATTATCTATCCAGCTTTTCTTAATGTTCTTAACTCTTTAGCAGAAATTCTAACTTTTGTAGGTTTACCATCTACTAAAATAGTAGCTTTTTGTAAGTTAACATTCCATTTTCTTCTACTTGAGTTTAACGCATGAGAACGAGTGTTTCCTGATAATGGACCTCTACCACTGATTTGGCATTTTCTTGACATGTTTTTTCCCTCCTTTAGTAGTTGTTCTACGTACTGTGTTATAATAGCATTTTTATTTATATAATGCAAATGTTTTTTAATAAAAAACACATATTTTGTCATTTGTTTGTTAAAAATATTTTAAATATTAATAAAAAATCTTTAAATTCTATTTTTTTAAGTTAAGTTGTGATATGATTGCAAAGATTTAAAAAAGCGACTAAAAGAGAGTTAATAATTTGTAAATATTCTATTTTTAAGGTATAATTAATTTTGAACATGAAATCATTTTAAGGAGGATAACTTGATGATTGAAAAAAATACAAATTTAGGATCAGTAAATATTTCTTTAGATGTTGTTTCTACCGTTGCTGGTGGTGCAGCAACTGAATGTTATGGGGTTGTAGGAATGGCAAGCCAAAAGAAATTAAAAGATGGATTTTATGAATTACTTAAGAAGGAAAACTTTTCTAAAGGAATTATCGCAAGTGATGGTGAAACTGGCTTAATTTTAGATTTATATATCATTTTAGGATATGGTATTAAAATTAATGAAATTTTAGTTGAAGTTCAAAAGAAAGTAAAATATGTCGTTGAATCAACGTTAGATGTAAATGTCGAAGCTGTTAATGTTTATGTTCAAGGGCTTCGTAATATTGATTAGTGGAGGAAAAATATGCAAATACTTACAGGAAAGCTATTTAAAGAGATGGTTTTATGTGGTGCGAATACTCTTCATAATAATCATCCTGAAATTGATGCTTTAAACGTATTCCCTGTACCTGATGGAGATACTGGGACAAATATGTCAATGACTTTCAATGCAGGTGCTGCAGAAGTAAAAGACATGGATACAGACAATATCTATGATATTGCTAAGAAATTATCTAAAGGATTATTAATGGGAGCTCGTGGAAACTCGGGTGTTATCTTATCTCAAATCTTTAGAGGATTCGCAATGGGTTTAGAAGGTCATGAAAGTGTTGATGCTGTAGCTTTTGCGAATGCTTGGAAAAGTGGAGCAGAAGTTGCTTATAAAGCTGTCATGAGACCAGTTGAAGGAACAATCTTAACAGTTATTAGAGAAGCAAGTGAAAAAATCGTAGAATATACTCAACCAGGAATGGAAATTGAAGATGTATTCTCATATTTTGTTAAAGAAGCAGAAAACTCATTAGAAAGAACACCTGAATTACTTCCAGTATTAAAAGAAGTAGGTGTTGTAGATAGCGGGGGAGCTGGTTTATTACTTGTTTTAACTGGATTTATGGCTGCTTTAACAGGAGACCGTGTTGATTTTGTTGATATTAAATCAGAAGGTCAAGTAAATGCAGGAACTGAATTAGAATCAGGTGAAGAAGGATATGGATACTGTACAGAATTTATTGTTCGTCTTGAACCTTCATTAATTGATAAATTCTCAGAAAACCAATTAAAGAAAGAATTAGAAAGAATTCCAGGAAACAGTATTGTCGTTGTGCAAGATGAAGAGATCGTTAAAGTACACGTACATACATTAAAACCAGGAGAGGCCTTAAACTTAGCACAAAGATTTGGTGAATTTGTTAAATTAAAAATTGAAAATATGCAAGAACAAGCAAATAATTTACAAAATGCTGCAGCAAGTCAAGGAAGTATCGTTGGTGTTGATGATAAAAATCCTCAATCTAAACGAGAAGCTAAAGAAACAGCAATCATTTCTGTTTGTGCCGGACAAGGTGTAGAAGATGCTTTCTTAGAATTGCATTGTGATTATGTTGTTAGTGGTGGACAAACAATGAATCCATCTACTGAAGACATGGTTGCAGCAGTTAAAGAAGTAAATGCTAAAAATGTAATCATTTTACCAAATAACTCTAATATCATTATGACTGCTCAACAAACTGCAACAATTTTAGAAGATGAAGTAAATGTGATTGTTATTCCAACAAAAACAATTCCACAAGGTTTGTCAGCATGTGTTATGTATAATCCAGAAGTGTCTTTAGAAGACAATATTGCTGAAATGGAAGATGCTGTTGCTAATGTTAAAACTGGACAAGTAACATTTGCGATTAAAGATACAAACATCGATGGTGTTGAAATTAAAGCAAATGATTACATGGCTTTAGTTGAAAAAGATATCGTTGCTTGTAAACCAAATAAATTAGATGCTTTAAAAGTATGTTTAGAAAAACTAGTAGATGAAGATTCTGAATTAATTACTTTACTTGTTGGTGAAGATGTTGTTGATGAAGAAGTAGAAGAAATTGAAAGCTACATTGAAGATAACTTTGATGCAGAAGTAGATATTATCGAAGGAAAACAACCTGTTTATTCATTTATTATTGGTGTCGAGTAAAAATAAAACATAAAAAACGTTGATAAAATCAACGTTTTTTAAATGTTTGTTTATAAATGTCGTTTATTTGTCGTTTAAAATCACTCCATTTCATTATCTTCTAGGTTAAATTCAATGATTTGAGCGACTTTTTGTTTTTGTGATTTTAATACATCTGCATAAATATTTGCGGTTGTTTTAATATCATTATGACCTAAATGAGATGAAACAATTTTTATATCTACTCCATTATTCAATAGGAGTGTAGCATTAGCGTGCCTTAAGAAGTGAACGGTTATATATTCATAATCAGTTCCTTTTTTTATACGTCGTAATCTATTATTGATTTCAGTTCTAAATATATAATTACCAGTAACTTGACTGAAAACGAGATTGTGATCCTCATATTTATTTTTTAACTGATGCTTTCTTTCATTTTGTTCTTTTTTAGTCATTTGTAGAAGATTGTAAATAGAGTTATTCATTCCAAGAGTGCGATAACTATTTTCAGTTTTAGGCGGACCAACAATGAATTCGTCTTTAGTATAATTCACTGTTTTATTGATGTTAATTTCTCTATTTTTAAAATCTATATCATCCCATGTAAGAGCAAGAGTTTCACCGATGCGCATACCTGTATAGATTTGAAATTGGATTATAGCATTATAAGTTGTGTATTCACTTGTTTTTTTTAATATATCTTTTATTTGGTCAATTTCTAATGGCTTTAATTTTTTTCTTGGATTTTTCCTAGGTTTTATTGCGTTATAGCAAGGGTTTTCTTTGATCCATCCATTTGAAATAGCATAATTTAAAATTCTTGTGAGTACTGAATAAATAGATTGCACATATGAATCTTTATAGTATTGCTTAGGCTTTAATGGTTTTCCGGTTTTTTTATCTCTTTTAATGGCAATATCGTTCAAAAAAACAGTAATCCTATTAGTTGTTATCTGACCGATTTTAAGATGACCTAATTCTGGTAATATTTTTATTTCTGCAATATTTTTTAAATAGTAAAAGGTCGTATCACGCAACATATTTGGTGCATAAAATTTTTCGTATGATTTCCAAACTTCTTCGAGTCTCATTTCAACACCGGTATTTTGATCACGTTCGAATTGTCGTTGGAATTCTATTTCAAGTTCTTTGGCGATTTTACGAGCTTCGCGTAGACCCATATTTTTGGGCTGTTTAAAAGTTTTGTATTTTCTAACTTGAACATAATTTCCATTATGGTTTATTTTGTAACCATTTGATGCCTCAATTTTAAACGAAATAGTGCCATCTTTGTTTTTTCTTTCAGTAATTGACATTTGAACATTCCTCCTTTAGTTTTAATAAATAATTTTCAAAATCACGTAGAGAATGATTTGAATTTTTGATATTATTTAGAATATTTATTGATTCATAGTCTAGTTGCATTGTTTCTTTTACAAAATCTTCATGATTCATGTAGTTATCTTCTTTAACTAAATAATCTAATGAAGCATTGTAAAGTTTTGATAAGGAATAAAGGATTTTATTGCTGGGGAGGGATGTTCCTCTTTCATAAGAGGATAATGCACCTTTAGTGATATATCCTAAAATATTTACAACATCAATTTGTGAATATCCGGCATTGATTCTTGCATATCGATATCTGTTATTAATAATTTTTAATTTCATTGGAATACTCCTTATAATGGCTATGAATATATTTGTTGATACGATTGATTAGTTTGAAATCACATGTTATTTCCATATACAGTTGAATTACGTGGTCTGACATTCCCAATTCATTGACAATATAATCGTAATGATTTTTAAAGTCATCAAGGCATAATAAATAATTTAAAGAAACATCGAATATCTTATGCATTTTAATCATCGTCTTGATATTAGGCAATCTCTTATTTGATTCATACATGTAAACTGTATATTTGTTTCCAGTGAATCCTAAGAGTTTACATAATTCTGCCTGAGTTAAATTTCTAGCAATTCTGCATTCCTTAAACCTGTTAGGTAATGTTTTATCCTTATAGTAAATTGTCATAATATTTTGTATCCTTTCTTTGTTTTAGTAGTACAACCAGTTAACTACAATAAAAGCTTAAAATAGAAAATTTTTTATTTCAAAGGTGCAAAATAATTCAGTATTTTATTATCTTTTATATAGTTCATGTTAGTTTATTATCTTTAAATATCATTAAAATAAATTGATTATTTTTTAGGACGTTTTTCAAAAATGTCCTTTTTTATTTAATACAAAGGCGGTGATTGACATGAATTACAATGCAGAGCTTGTATCGCTCAATGAATTAGTGCCTTTTCCCAATCATCCTTATAAGGTAGATGTAAATGAGGATTTAAGAAATTTACAGCATAGCATCGAAGAGAGAGGTATTGATGAACCATTAATAGTAAGAAGAGTTAATGAAAAGTTGCAAATATTATCAGGACATCGAAGATTCTTAGCTAGTAAATTAGCAAATCTACAAATTATACCCGTAAGAATTGTGGATTTGGATGATGATCAAGCTGCTATTATACTTGTAGATAGTAATCTGCATCGAAGAAATGTATTACATAGTGAATTGGCATTTGCTTATAAAATGAAATATGAAGCACTAAAACATCAAGGAAAGATTAGTGATGATATAACTTCGTACCAAGCCGGTACGAAGTATAAAACAGATACTGCAGCCTATATAGCTAAACAAGAAGGTACGAGCAGAATGCAAATTTACAGATATATTCGTTTAACCAATTTAAATGAGGGATTACTGGATTATTTGGATCAGGGAAGGATAGCATTCAATCCTGCAGTTGAACTGTCTTATTTGAGTAAAAGACAGCAGGATATTTTACTAGAGGCAATTAATGATTTAGATGCAACTCCTTCGTTTTCTCAAGCTCAGTATTTAAGGCAATTAGCTAAAGAAGGTAAATATACTGGAGATATTGTTTATGATGTTTTAGATGAACTTAAACCTAATCAAAAAGAAAAACTAAAAATCGATATGGAAGATTTAAAAGATTATTTTGATAGAGGAACAACACCTAATGAAATGATTAAGATTATAAAAGAATCGTTATCTCAATATAATTCTAAACAAAATTCCAAGAAAGAAGAAAACGATTTAAAAAGATAAAATATATTAAAGAAAGCTTTAATGTCTATTTACCCGCAGGAAAGGTGGTCAGTATGATCAGTCAAAATGTTTATGTAAAATTTGATACATTCAATACAAGAGATGAAGTATTGGATTTTGTTTATGATGAGAAAGAATTAAATTCAAATATTAACAATTGGAAAGAAGATTTAGATAAATATATAAGTTACAAAGATAAACACTTAAAAAAATACAGTGAGGAAACCAATTACAGAAATATATATGCTTATCATTTAACAGTATTGATACCTATTGAATTACAAAATCAGAAAGAAGAATTTGTAAAGAATTATATGGAAAATATTGATAAGAGATTTATAAGAAATATGTATGTATTTAAATTTATTCAAAAAGGAAAAGGAGTCTTTGCTGAAATTATGGCAATTACTCGATATGTTTATAAAAAATCAAAGAAAGTTGCTAAAAAGTATAAAAGGGATTTTTATTATGACAGTCAAACCAAAAAACTCTGTCTTAAAACAAATCCGAATGCTGTATTAAAAATTAAAAAAGGAAGTCATGTGTTAGACGATAATGGAGAAAAAGTATATGAGGTAATGGAAGTATCCGAAAAAGAAGACAGGATATTTACTTATAAAAAAATACAGGATTTAACTGAAAAATTAAAATCTTGTGTGATATCCACGGTCAATCAAATGACTTCTTTTCCTGTAATTACTAAAGTTGTTTCAAGAATTACCATTGAAGATGACGACAGTAAACATATAAAAGCAAAAAAAAGAAAAAGAAATATCGAAATTAGAAAAATCAATAGAACAATTAGGAGATTTATTGAATCAATGACTTTTGGAAAGATTGCTGACAGTGATGAAGTAGAAGATTTAAATGATGAATTTGTTAGAAAAGCTGATAATATGATTCATAAACTTAACAGAAAAATTGAAGATGTAGAACAGTTTTTAAATAAATGGTGGCATAAGAACATTTTAGACGGCAACTTTGCCGTGTAATAAAAACAGAAGGCGGCAACATTGCCGGATAGCTTTTTGTACATTTAAAAAATCATCTTAAATGTATGAAAATAAATGACGAAAGGTACTGATAGTTAATTATCAGGATAGGTAAACAGAAATGAAAACAATAAGCGTTATAAATCAAAAAGGTGGAGTTGGTAAAACACAAACATCAATTAATCTCGCAGTAGGACTTGCTCGAACAGGAAAAAAAGTTCTCCTTATTGATGCAGATGCACAAGGAAATGCAACCAATTATTTTTGTAAGGATGTAAACAACCTAGATTTAATAAAATTTGCAACATCAGATTTTAATGATAAACAGCCAATTGAATGGTTAGAAGAAACATTAGGTGCACCATATTTTGAAAATGATATAAATGGTCTTTTACTAGGTGAGTGCAATATAAATGATGCAATATACATTACTGAATATGAAAATCTTCATTTTATTCCATCAACGGAAACAAAATTGATTAATACGGATCAGCTTATAAAAACTTCAAATAAGCTACAACATAATAGATTGAAAAAAGCGTTAAGAGACATAAGAAATAAATATGACTATGTCGTTATAGATAATGCACCAACATTTAATACGATTACATTAAATACATTATTTGCAAGTGATGAAATCATTATTCCATTAAAAATAGGAAGATTTGAGGTGGCTGGATTTATACAGACAATGAAGGAATTAGAAAATCTTATGATTGATTTTGAATGTCAGTATAAGATAAATATTCTTTTTAATATGATACCACGAGGAAGACGAGCCTCTTATCATGCTTTCATGAATAAGTTCAAAGAAGTATTTGATAGTTTCGATGGATTTTATCAGATACAGGTTTTAAACAGCACGGTTGGTTATCAAGAAGCAGTTGCTGCTAAATCAAGTTTATCAAGTAAAATGATTATAGATTCAAAAAGCAAGATTGCTGAAGACTACAGAAATCTTGTAAAAGAAGTTTTAGAAGAGGAAGCGGGGGATTAATATGAGTTTAACGGACTTACAAAACTTAAAGGCAAAAAGAAACAGAATTATTGGAATGAAAAAAATTGATCTCATGGATATCAGACCAAATACTTTAAACTGTTTTCCTCAAGATGATATTGAAGAATTGAAGGAAAATATATTTGCTGAAGGTTTACAGAAACCTTTGGAAGTTTATCAGGATGGTGATCACTATATTCTTCTTGGAGGACATAGAAGATATAATGCTCTAGTTGAACTTTTGATGGAGGATAAAATTGATCCAGATGTTAACTGTATTATCAGTGCAAAGCCTAAAGATAATGCTGATGAAGAACTGATGATTATTTCTTCTAATGCACAACGTCCAATGAATGATAAATTAAGATTAATGCTTACTCAACAACTTCTTAACATATTAGAAAGCAATCCAGCAAAGAAGCCTACTGGCATGGAGACAAGACAATGGATAGCAGGTTATCTGGGATGTTCTGCAAGAACGGTTCAAAAATATATCAATACATTGAAAGGCAAGAAAAAAGAAGATTTTAAAGAACCAAGTCCTAAATTAGAATATGCAGAAGGGTTGTTAAGAGACCGATTGTCTACGAAAGTAATTATTACAGAAAAAAAGATAACTGTTTCTTACACAGGCATCGATGATCTTAACAGAGTTCTTGATTTAATGGGTGCATTAGAAAAAAGTGAAATGTTAGGAGATGTCAAAAATGTTTAAAGTTCAAATATCAGGAAGATTGGATGGAAAACCAAGACTTAAAAGAGTTGCAAACAGAGATGTTTGCAATTTTACTATACGTTGCCGAAACGAATATGATAAAGATAATTCCTATGTCAGATGCGCTATCTGGGGTAAAAAAGCATCAAGATTTTTTTATGAAGTAAATGAAGAAAAAGAAATATTTATTGAAGGCAGTGGTTTAAATAAACAGTTAAGAAATATAAATGGTTTAAATAATTATGTTTTAACAGTCAATTGTGAAAATTATCAGATATTGACTTAAAATAGAATATTTTCATCTCTATATAAATGAACGATATCTAATGAAAATAATTTAATAGATTAATTAAGTGTTATTCAAAATGAATAGCACTTTTTTGTTTGATAAGGAGAAATCAATAATGAATGAAGAATTAAAGAAAAAAGTTATAGATTTATTAGAATATGCTAAAACAAATGAACCTGACAAGATTATTGAATATGTAGATCGAAGTTTTATAAATAATCCACATGATATTTATTGCGCTCTTCATAGTACAGATTTTTATGAAACAAACAGATCAATCTATAATTTTTCTGATAACAATCCAACAGTCTTAATTGTTTCTTACGATGAAGGAGACAGGATTGGAAGCAAATATAGCAATCCCGATATTGATATCTATTTTGATTTGCAAAGAAAATCAGAATTCAATCAAAATCATGATTTCTTTATTCTGAAAAAAGGTAAATTTAATCATGACAATAATATATTGGAATATTTAGATTTAATAACAAATGATTATAAATTAACAAAAGAAGATGTCATTGATGAACTGACAACAACTAAATATGAAACTTATATTCCATATCATTATTTCAAACAGATACCAGTTCAAATACTTGCTGATGAAGATGTGGAAGATGCTGTTATGGACAAAATATGGAATGTGACCAAAACAAATAAAAATCTGTATGTGGATCAGTATGAATGTGGTCGATATGGAGGAGAAGATGTTCCAAAATGGAAAATGAGTGAACTTGAATGGTTTATGAGATTAAAAGAAGAAGTACCAACAAACATAAGACTTAAATACCGAATCAGATTTGCTAATGAAATAAACGATTATCTAAACGGTCAAAAAAAACTTGAAGATGAAAAAGAGATGGCTTTGTGATGAAAAAAGATAAAGAACTGATTGAAAAACTAAAGAAAATTGATCTTTTGTTTTTGGCATCTCACCTAGGATTTACTCCTGTCAGCAAAAGTTCAAAATATTATACCTTAGAAGAACACGATTCTTTTATGATAAAGCTTCAGGATAATACATTTCAATGGTACTCCAGAGGAAATTATGGAAATGCCATTTCAATGTGTATGTATTTAGGTGGTGAAGTTGATAAGAGATTTCAAAGCTACAGTTATTCAGTTAATTATCTTGAAAAACTGTATCTGCAAATGAAGGATAATATTATTGTTGATAATATAAAGCCTCATGAAAATGTAAAAAAAGATCCTGAAACTTTGATATTACCATTTCCAGCAAATAATAATAAAAAAGTCTACTCTTATCTTCGAAACAGATGTATTTCAGAAGAAATCATTGATTATTTTGTATATAACAGATGGGTTTATCAAAACAGGTACACAGACAATCTTGTATTTGTTTCCTATAAGGATGATAAACCCGTTTTTGTATGTGAAAAAGGGATTATTCAGGAGCAAAGATTCATGAAGGAATACAGTGCCAATGATTACAACCATTGTTTTTATATTGACCATGGATCAGATTGTTTAATTGTTACCGAAGCAATCGTTGATATGATGTCGATTATGGAACTTACAGAAGATTTTAAAAGATATAACTATCTTTCAATTAATTCTGTAACTAAATATCAGGCTATTTTCGAACATTTAAAAAACGATACTAAAATAAAAAGTGTGCTGATGAGAGTAGATCATGATAAGGCAGGAATCAGATTAAACGAAAAGGTCTGCCTGAAACTAAAAAAACAATTTCCTCATGTTCGAATAAATGTTGAATATCCTCCAAAAGAAAAAGACTGGAACGATTATTTGGTTTACGAAGTAAATAAAAAAGAAAAAGTTGATGCATATACAATAGTGTTTTAAAAAAGGGAGTGAAAAAAATGAAGTGGAAAATCATTATTCTGTTAATGATTGCAGTTTTGATATCAGGTTGTAGTTTTCATCATGAAAATAAAGAGAATCAAAAAAATGAGAATTATTATAAGTTAAATACTGATACAACTATCAGCAATTATGAAAAGCTTTCAGATGATGGAATAGATTATATATATCCAAATTTTTTGAGTCGAAAATGGAGTTCTTCTAAACAGTTGGAACGTGAAAGTTCTATGAAAGTAAATAAATCGAATGATGATGAGTTTTATGTCATCAGGAAAAATTATCTTAATTTCTTAAACAAGGTAGATAAATCATTAGATGGGCAGGAACTAAAGAGTTGTATGCAAGAAGAAATAAAGAAATATCTCGGGTCATTATTACCTGAATCTAGCAAAATGAATTATGTTAATAATATAAAATTCTATGATGAATACGGTACATCTATGAAAGATAACAATAAGAAATATTATTATATGATCAGTTTTCAAAGTGATCTGGAGATTCCATCTGTAGGATATTATAAAGTACCAACTTTGATGATTGTTAAATACAGTGATAAAAATGATATGAACAATGTAAAAGAAATGTTTGAAAATATGAAAAGCTGGATGGTCAAGGCTGAATGATTAGTTTTTTGTAATTTTGACCCCTACCTTACTAAGTGGGGCATAAATATATAACTATTTTAAAGTCCTTGCTACATAAAGTTTTTTAGATATTCTTAATATGAGATTATGTCTAAGAATAAGTCATGTTGGGACTAAATTAGGTTAAAATAGGTCAAAATATTTGGCATATTTATTGATATGCCAATAATTGATTTACTTAAGTTGATGTTTTTATCATCAAAAAAAAGAATTGATAAATACACAATATTTACACATGTTATATGATATAATAAGTTAAAGAGGTGATACATATGAAGCTTATTTATTTAGTTGTATTAATTATCATTGTTATAATTGCCATTAACCTTTATCTATTTATCCAAAATAGAAAAAATAAAGGGAAAGACAATTACTTAGAAACTAAAGAACTTCATGATTTATCCAGAGATGTTCATAGTGTGGACTATGAAATTTCAAGAGCACAAGCACATATGACTTATCATAATTCAGGCAAAATGTGAATTTGCTCTCTAACCTATCATATTTGAAAAGGGTACATTCAAATGTATCCTTTTCATATGCAAAAGAATGAGGTCTAATCCTTATTAAAAAATATGTATTTTCATGCCCTACTTAGTAAGGTAGGGGTTAATTTTGTACATTTTTGTTTAAAAATACAAAAGGATATGATGAATTAAAGGAGATGAATTTAATGAACAAAATTATTCAGTCAAAAGAAAGAAATAAGAAAACTATTTTTATTGCTGTAATCTGTATTTTAATTATTGGAATAGTTGGACTTCTTGTTTTTAACACTATTGATAATTCTTCTGCTAAATCAGACAACAAAGGAAACACTGCAAGTAAGATTTCAAACAATGTTAAAGAAAAAGATAAACAGAATGAAAAAGAAGATTCTAAAGGGATGATTGAAGAAGAAGATAAAGACAGTGAAGATACTTTGGTTATTTCTAAAAACGGGTTAAATATTTCAAAAAAATCAGATGATTCAGTCAATTCAGGCAAAAAAAGCGATGATGAAAAGAAAAATAACAGCCAAAAAAGTACAAAGAGTAATGCTGAAACAAACAACTCGACTCAAAAGAACAATTCTAATAGTTCAAATAAATCAAATACCTCTGATAAATCGAATAGTTCTAGTTCAAACTGTACAAATAGTACAAATAATTCTAGTGGATCTGTTTCAAAACCATCACATGAACATGTTTACAATATTCCTGTCACTCAAAAGGTTCATCATGATGCAGTGACAAAAACAGAAACAGTTACGGTCGTAGATCAGGCAGCATATGATGAACCAATTTACGAATCACATCAGGTTTGTAAAGTATGCAATAAGGATTTTGGTAAGGGTGAAAATGCTACAGTTGAAGCTATCAATCATAGTGTAGAAACAGGACATTCCTATCATTCTACAAGTGTTAAAGTGGGGACAAAACATCACGCTGCAATTACACATCAGGAAACAAAGACAATTGTTGTGACACCTGCTTACGACGAAGAAAAAGTGACAGGCTACAGATGTTCGTGTGGTAAAACTAAATAGTTTCATTAAAAAAATTCAGTAAATCAATCAAGGGCATAAGATATTTAAGATATGTCCTTTTTATTTTTGAAAAAAGAAGAGAAAGGAAATTAAATGATTACAAAAATATATATGGAAAAATGGGTGTTCAAACCTTAAGGCAATCTTCGGATTGTCTTTTATTTTTATTAAAGGTCTGTCATGTTTGACTGTAAAGCCTATTCAAAAGGAAAAAAATTAAAATCAAGTAATTTTGCAAAATTATTATGTTTTAGAAATGTAAATATAGAAAGATTAAAAGAGTAAAAAGAAAAGGAGAAAAACAATGATCAGAAAATATTTTGATAAAATATCAAAAATACTTGTTGTGATAGGCATGATTTTCTCGATATGTTTTTCTGCAGAAAACATATCAGTTAATGCTTGGGATGGTAATATTCCCCATGAATTTACAAAAGTAAAATCGATAACGTATCCAGAGTGGTGGAAGCGAAAATGTCCTCAGATCACCAAACAATGGTCAACCTATATGTGTAAATATAATGGTCAATGGTCGTATTGTTTAGAAGCCAGCAAGAAGACACCAGCAGAAGGAAATTATACGGCATCCGTTATTGAAAACAACGTGATGGTCAGAAAATTTCTTTATTATGGTTTTGGTGGCCCAGCACAATGTCTTTTCAAAGGACAAGCTTTAACAGATGATGGCTTAAATGAAGAAGAAACAGGATATTTATATACACATGTTTTACTAAGTTTAGCTTACTCTGGTGATATGTGTGGTGCCAATATTGATGACTTGGAAAAGGCAGGTATTGGCTTAAAGTCAACATGGCAATACGTAGAAGGATTGCCTGATCCATCTAATGGCGCAAGTTTTTCAACTGGAAACAGTGCTGCATTTACGGCTGTTTTTGATAAAATGAACATGATTCAAAAAACAGACAGTATTAAATTCAACGCAAGTTCCAATGAAACAGTACAGTTACCTTTACAAAGTAATGTTACGATTCATATTGAAGGAACAAGTACACAACAAACAGGTGGAACTGCAACAGTTTATGGTGGACAATCATTTTATTTAACTGCACCACTAAAAAACAGTCCTAGTGATTATGAAAGTGGAGCGTTAAACAGTTCTGCAAAAGGAAAATTCTGTGCTCTAGCCATCAGTTCAGGAAACAGTGCCAGTCAGACACATGGATCATGGGCTCAAGAGTCGGTTGATTCATTAAAATATTCTGTCAACTGGTTGGATTTTGGATATATTGATCTTCTTAAAAAATCAGCCAATGAAAATATGACAGAAGGAAATACATGCTATACGTTGGAAGGTGCTAAATATGGTATTTACTCAGAAAATACATTGGTAGGTACACTTACAACTGATAAAAATGGTTATGCTAAATCAGATATTCTACCTGTTGGTAAATACGTTATTAAAGAAACAGATGCAAGTACAGGTTATGATGTTGATGAAGTAAGCTACAATGTCACAGTTGTAAAAGATCAGACTGTAACTGCAAATTCAAATGAAAAACCAAAGAATGACCCTATCGGAATTGAAATTGTAAAAAACGATGCAGAAACATTAGGGGAACCACAAGGTGATGCCACATTAGAAGATGCTGAATTTACAGTCAAATATTACAATAAAGAATATGACAAGGATAATCTTCCTTCAAAAGCTACAAGAACATGGGTCTTAAAAACAAAGAAACAGGCAAGTGGTAAATATATCGCAGGTCTTGCTAAATCTTTTTTAAAAGAAGAATCAGATGAACTTTACTATGATGATGAAAACCCATGTCTTCCTTTAGGAACTATTTCTATTGAAGAAACAAAGGCACCAAAAGGATATCTGTTAAAAGGATATAAATTAACTGTTACGGATACTGCAACAGGTAAAGTAACATCAGTAACTGATGGTAAATTTGTTGCTAAGATCACTAAAGAATATAAAGGTGCTAAATTACAATTTGGTAATGATGCAAACCAAATGGTCGTACAAGAAAAAGTAAAAAAACAAAAAATTCAAATCTTTAAATCAGGATATCGCAATGGAATCTCTGAAGTTGTTAAAGGATTACAAGGCGCTAGTTTTACCTTTAAGCTCAAGTCAGAAGTTGATCATGTAGGTTGGGATAGTACAAAAGTCTATGATGTCATTACCACAGATGAAAATGGCTGGGCTATTACAAAGGATTTGCCTTATGGAGAATATTTAGTCAGAGAAACTGTAACGCCAAAGGATTTCTATACGAATCCAGACTTTACTGTTTCAATTACACAAGATACAAGTGAAATCAAAAAGGATGAAGATAAGGTTAAGAAAGTTATCTTAAATAACCGTCCAGTGGAAACGCAATTAAAACTTGTTAAAAAGGATCAGGAAACTGGTAAAAATGTCTCATTAAATTCTGCATCTTTTAAAATCGTAGCAGACGAAGATATTTTGGAAGGTGGAAAAGTTGTCTACAAAAAAGGACAGACAATTACTCAAAAAGTGGGCGGAAAAAAATATGATACGTTTACGACAAACAGTAAAAATGTAGTGGTTGTTAAAACTGAATATACAAATGATGACGATGACAAAGGAGAAGTATTCCTTCCATTACAGTTCTTTGCTGGTAAGTATCATCTTGAAGAAGTAAAAGTACCAGATGGTTTTATTGGACTTGGAAAAACTCAATCTTTTGAAATGAGTGGATTATTAGATTTTTCGAAAGATGAAGATGGTGATCCAATCTATACAGTCACAGTTATAGATGAGCAGCCCAAAGGTTCTGTCCATTTAACAAAGACAGTAGATGATTTAGATACTGATACTGATTTAGTAGACCGCTCAGATCTTTCTAAAATTCAGTTTGTATTGAAGGCAAAGGATGACATCTATTCACCAGTAGATGGATCCTTAATGTTTGCAAAAGACGAAAAGATTACAACTAAAAATTCAGGAGCTGTTGTCAATGTAGGTACTGAAATTGAAAAAGGTATTTATTCTTTATCAAAAGATGGTCAATTAGATATTTCGAATTTGCCTATGGGTACAGGTGAAGCAAAATACTATTTTGAAGAAGTAAAAACACTTGATGGATGTGTGTTAGATGAAGCTAAGCAATCCTTTACATTCAGACAAAAAGATTTTACAACTAAAAACTACAGTAAAGAATTAAATATTGAAAATAAAACAACACATTTCAATTTCAATAAAACGGATGTCACAGGTGATAAGGAAGTACTTGGTGCTCAATTAACAATTACAGATGAAAAAGGTAATGTTATTGATCAATGGAGTTCGACAGACAAACCTCATTCCATTGAAGGATTGGTTGTAGGAAAAACATATACTTTATCTGAAACTGTTACAGCAAAAGATTATGTTAAAGCAAGTGATATCAGATTCACTGTTAAAAGTTCTTCTGAATTAGAAACAGTTACAATGAAGGATAAACAAGTATCTTTTACTAAAACTGATGTGACAGGTGAAAAAGAAGTCGAAGGTGCTACGATTACTGTCAAAGAAAAAGAAACAGGAAACATTGTTGATGAATGGACTTCTACAAAAGAATCTCATTTCATTAATGGCTTAGAAGAAGGTAAAACATATATTTTATCTGAAACAGTTTCTCCTGAAGAATATGTAAAATCGACTGAAATTGAATTTACAGTTTCAAAAGACAAAGTTAATCAAAAGGTCAATATGAAAGACAAACAAGTATTTATCTCAAAAACTGATGTTGGTGGAGAAGAAGTAACTGGTGCTTATATGCAAATCATCGACGAAAATGGAAATGTCGTTGATGAGTGGTATAGCGAAGGTAAATCTCATATTGCTAACGGCTTAGAAGAAGGTAAAATATATACATTACATGAAGATTTAGCTCCAACAGGTTTAAATTTAGCTAATGATATTGTATTTGCAGTTACTGAAGAAAAAGAAAATCAAAAAGTTGAAATGGTAGATACTGTTAATCAAGTATCAAAAGTTAAAGAAGATGGAACATTATTAAAAGATGCTGAGCTTACTGTAGTTTCAACAAAAACAAAACAAATTGTTGATAAATGGATCAGTGGACAACACATCTTTGATTTAACAGACGATATGAAATCTCAGTTAGCTGAAAATGGAAAAGCTGAAGGAAAAGTATATGTTGATAATGAAGATTCAACTTTTATTTACAGTGTTTCTAAAAATAAAAATGATTATACTTTAATGACCGCTAAGGATGGTGTTACAACTTATTCAAATATCGACTTGGATGGTAATGAAACGACTCATAGAATCGAAGGACTTGTTGCAGGTGAAACTTATATTTTAAGAGAAACGAAGACACCTGATGGCTATGCTACTTTTGAAGAACAAGAATTCATTGCAGATGAAAATAAGGATACGCTTTTAAAAATGGTAGATGAAGACACAAAAGTAGAAGTATCTAAACAAGATATCACAACAAAAAAGGAATTACCAGGTGCGCACTTAAAAGTAACAGATGAAGAAGGCAATACAGTTGATGAATGGTTATCTAAAGAAGAATCTCATATCATCAAAAACCTTGTAGCTGGTAAGAGCTATACTTTAACTGAAACTATTGCACCAGCAAAATATAAAATTGCCGAATCAGTTAATTTTAAAGTAGAAGATACAGGAGCAGTACAAAAAGTAATTATGTATGATGAGTTATTACCTGAAGCTGCTAAAGTAGTTAAAACGGGTGATAATACAAGAGCAATTGGCTATGTTCTAATGGCTTTAGGATGTTTTGTGTTTGCCTTACTTATTTTCAAACACAAGGATGAATGATAAAATATAAATATATGAAAAAGGATAGGATAGTTTATAAAAAACTTCTTATCCTTTTATAAAGAAAGGAAGGCAGAATAATGAGTCAATATACGATGCTCAATGGTTTTAAAATTGATGTTGAAACAGAACCTTATGATGGAGGCAATTTCAATACAGATTATTCAAAAGCTACACAGTTAAATATTCATTTTAGTGCCAATAATTCGCATAATGAAGATATGGAATGTTATTTCATACAGTCAAATGATTATGCAACTTTTTATGATATTTGTGATTCTGTTGATGGCGATATGTTAGATATGTGCTATGATGTAAAAAAATATATTCAGAATGCTCATCATGTATTTTTCAATAACAATCAGTTTGGCATGATTGAACCGCAATTCGATGGGATATATCATATGTTATTGATCGATGTTATTGAGCAAGAATTCGGATACCATCCAGATGTGATCGCAAGCTTTATGCATAAGGATACTTGGGATGAGATGCAATATCTTCTAGAGTGTGCAGGATACAGAAGACTTGAAAATAAGAATCTTTGTGAAGAAATCGTTCAGGTAATTTTAGTTAATGATAAAGAAACATCTGAAAGTGATGAAGAGGTTAAAAGATTTGAAGGTATTAAAAAATATTAAAAGATATAAGTATTGGATATTTGTTCCATTGAATCTGTCTTTGATGATTTCTCTAATTACAGTCTATATAAATAATTTGAAAACTGGATTTATGATATTTTTTCCAGTAGTGCTATTTCTATACGAGATAGCACTTTTTTTATTCACTGTTTCAGTTATTTTAAAAAAATTTAGGACTGTTACTAGAAAATACAGAGATGAATTCAGGAATGAATTAAACAACACGGCAAACTTGCCGTCTGTAAAAAAGTACAGTGATTTTAAAGGAGGTTCAAATGAATAAATTAAGTTTTTTAAGGGATAAGGTGATGATTCATCCAATTGTTGGAGCAATCAACAAGGCCGAACTTCAAAAATGGATCAAAGGTTATACGGATCCTGTTATTGATATTCTGATCTGGCTTATTCCTATTGGTGCTGTTCTGGCCAGTCTTGCAACATTAGCGGTCTGGTTTACTAAAGATGATGAGCTTAAAGAACGTGAAAAACCCAGTAGAATTATTAAAAAGATTGTCTTCTGGGCTTTTGTGGGGACTGGTATTGTTGCCATTTTCAAGGCACTTGGTATTACATCTTCAGGAATAGGGTGATTGAATGTCAAAGATTATAACAGCCATCACTCAATGGTTCAGATCTTTGCTATGGGCCATTGCTGAAATATTTCTTTTTTTGCTTGATTGTCTGTGGAAAGTAGTATTAAAAATTGGTTCTTTGAATATCGGTGGAAGTACAATAACATCTAAATTCTTTATTCTGATGTCAGCGTGTATGCTGATTTTTATTGTTTTTAAACTTGTAAAAATCTATGTCAAGTTTTTTGTAGATAATGAGTATCGTGAAAACATTAATCTTTCTAAAATTCTGATTTCACTGTCACTTGCTTCTATGCTTATATCAGGTGTTCCATTAATCTACAAATCAGCATGTTCAATGACAAGTGATGCTATTGAACACGTCAATTATTGGATTCCAAACGATTTTGCGGATGAAAAGAAAAGTGCTGAAGATATGAATATGTCGGATGTACTGATTCAATCAGGAAGAGTCAATCTTTCTAATCGAGATAAGGAATTGGGTGAAGAAATCAAACTTGATGAAAACTTTGATATCAATGCAACAAAAACAGAAGAGGATTATAAAAAGGAACTGTTGGACAACATTTCATCTCTTGATGATGAGGGAATGACAAGTGAAAATGCTTTGTCTATTGTTTCAGGTATTACGGGTGTTATGGGATGGAACAGTACAGTCTATAAGTACTTTCCAACTTGGTCATCTATCATTTTGGAAATTCTGCTTTCGATTGTTGCCCTGTTTATTTTTGCAATGACAGCGTTACAGATTGCTATGAGATCTGTTATCTGTTCCATGAAGTATCTGTTAGCCCCTTATATGGTGGCAAGTATTATTGATCCCGAAGATAAAAGTTTTGGAACTTGGGTAAGAAGTATTTCAGGTGATCTGATTGCAAACTTTTGCCAGATCTATTTTACCTATTTTGTTTTGATGCTCTGTTCCAATAATGCAATTCAGAATGCACTTGGAAATGACTGGATAGGTATTTTCAGCAAGATTGCTTTATTTATAGGCGGACTGCTTGCTGTACAGGAAATACCAAATGTAATTGCTCAGTTCTTTGGTTCTAGCGGGCAATCTATGATGGAAACATTCAGACAGACAATGTTTATGGGTTCAGTTATAGCTGCACCAAAACGTGGCCTTTCAGCATTAAAAGCTGGTATTCAAACAGGAGTAGATGCTGGATTTAAAGGTGCTGCCAAAATAGGAAATGGCTACAACTCATTAAAAGGAATGAAGGATACTATTCAAAGTGCGGACAGTATTCGTGACGGGTTAAGCGATGTCGGAAAATCCGCCATGGACAGTGTAAAAGGTAAAGCAGCAAATAAAATGCAGCAGAGTGGCTATAAAGGATTTTCTCCATCAAATATTAACAGATCAAATGATTTTTCAAACAAGTTTGATAAAAGCAGGGAAGGACAAAGTTCAAACAGTGATGTAAATAAAAGAAATAACAATGAAAGTTCTATGGCTAATCAATCGAATCCTTTTAATGATGGTGCTGGAATGACAATGGGTATGAATGGAACAGGGCAAATGTCAACATTAGGTTCAGACTTGTCTTCTTCATCTTTTGATGATGCTGATTTTTCAGATTCTTCTGATTTTTCAAACTCTTCAAACTTTTCAAACAGTTCGGGGGTGTCAACCAGTATTTCTGATGGAAGTGTTTCTGATACAAACAGTGGAGATTTTAATTCTTCAAACAGCAGTTATGGATATAGTGGAAGTCAAAGTAAAACGGATCCATCTTACAATCAGGAACTGGATGCAGCTAAATATTATGGTATTGAAAATGCTAAAAGTATGCCACGTGAAAAGCTTCAAAAGGAACTGGAAAATAGAGGTTACAGAACTCAAACTGTAAGAGAAACGAAACCTTACACATTTAAATCAGTTTATCAGAGAAATATGGAAAGAAACAGAAGGAGGATGAAGAAATGATATATAGTTGTCCTAAAGACTTCAAAAATGGAAAATATTTCTTTAATAAATATGGAATATTGGATCTTCTTATCTTAGTACCTGGTGTGATTATTGGTACTTTGATTTCTATTGCTTCAATTTCAATGATGTCTGATGAATCATTTGATTATTGTATGGTTCTGTTTATTGTTGGTTTAATTATCGATTGTCTGAATTTTGTTTTGTTCATGTCAATGCCGATGTTCCATAACTTATTTCAAAGACTTGTAGTTGAAATTGATTATCATTTGAGACAAAAAAGCTATCCTTGGTGTGGTATCAACTACAATAATTACGAAGAAAAGGATGATGTGGAGAATTAACGATGATGAAAATGGAAAAAGGAAAAATAAATAAAGAAAAAAAGATTCTGAAGGAACAGAAGGATAGGAAGAAAAAAGAAAAGGAACTTCAAAAGCTGAAGAAAAAAGATAAGAATTTAAAGAGCGTTCTTGAGTGGATGCATATTCAAAAAGCAGATAATTATGGAATTTATCTGCAGAATCAGGATACTGAAAAAGTTGTAAGAGGATTGCAGCTTTCGTGTCCTAATATACTTACAATTTCAGAAAGGCAGAAAGTTCAGATGATTGTTAATCTGTCCAGCTGTTTTGATAATTACAGAGGAGAACTGTTTTTTAAGATCGTAAAGAGTCCTTTGAAACTGCACAAACATCTGAACAGATATACCGAAAATCTCAAAACAGAAGATGTTTTTGGTCGAAAGAAACTGACGGAACTTCAGATTGATAAGATGGATGATGCTATTCAAGAACGTCATGAACTGGCATTTTATGTACTCATTCAGGAAAATGAAAATGTTGTAGATAACCGACTTTCTAAACTAGATGCCATGTTACGCTATGCTGGATTTACAACATCTTTAATGTCCATTACCGACTATGAGGCAGTTATATCACATGATTTTAAAACTGAAATTGTTAATCAGTATGAATTTGTTTCACTGATCATTGACAAGGAGAAATATGAAAATGAAATTGAAAAGAACTGAAAAGGCCAGAAGAACAACACTTGCCCCTCATGGACTTGTTGAAAAGGACAATTATTATATTATTGGCGATAAGTATGTAAGAGTATTAACGGTATCTGCTATGCCAAAAGCAATTACTGAAGGTTTTCTTGCACAGTTTATCAGTTCACCTGATTATCATATCGATTTTTCAACTTCTTTAATGAATATAGATTTTGCAAGCTATATGCAAAAGGAAATCAATCATTTAGAGGAACAGATTAATAAAACGAATACAGATACAGCAAGAGAAGAACTGATTACCAGATATTATACGATGCAGGAAACAATCAAACAGATGGTTGCCAACAAAAGCAGAACCATGAATGTTGTTATTAATATTTATATCACTGCTGATGATCTTCAAAAGCTCAATGAAAAAACAATTGCAGTCAAAAACAGAATCCAGACAGATAATCATATGAGACTTCATACCTTACCTCGATTGCAGGTAGGTGCTATGCAAAAAAACAGTCCACTATTTATTGGCAATTCTTTAAACAAATATGTTGACTATCACATTGGTGTTATGTTACCTACACTTACGGGTGCAGCATTATGGCCATTTTTCTATGACAGTATCGATGATAAATACGGAACTTTCATTGGTGTTGAAGCCAACACAGGTGGGAAAATCATCTTTGATCAGTTTGCTTATCTAAATGATACTGAAAATGCAAAGGCACAGGGAAGAACGGCTGGTAATATGCTGGTTATTGGTAAAACAGGCATGGGGAAAACAGTATTTATGACACTTCTAATATGTTCTCATATCATTAACCATCGCAAAGTTATATGGTTAGATCCTGAAAATAAAAACAGGGAACTGACAAGAAAACTTGAAGGAAATTATATTGAAGTAGGGCTGAATAAAAATGTTATTAACATATTTGATCTTCAGCCAGTATCAACAGACGCTGATGAAAAAGAATCGGAAGAAGTGATGTATGATACAAAGATTGCTATTAAAAATGTTGTTGAAGACATGATTATTATGTTCAAAACACTGTGGCCAAATATTACGGAAGATGAAATCAATGTTCTTGATGAAATTACAGAAAAAACATATAGAGTAGTTGGAATTGATGGTACAGAATCATTCAGATATTTAAAACCAGAAGATTATCCAACGTTTACGACATTCTCGGTAGTAATTGATCAGATGTTGGAAGAATATGAAAACAGTTCCTTGAAAAATAAAAAAGTCATTGAAGCACTTTTAAATCTTCAAATGAAAATGAGAAGTCTTGTGGGAACTGCTGGAATAGAAGGACATCTTTCACGCTATTTCAATGGAACGACTAATATAAATATGGATTCACTTGATACGATTGGACTTGTTTCTTTTGGAACAAAGCATCTGATGAATACACCAGAACATATCAGAAATGCATTGTTAAGAATTATTTTTAAATACGCATGGTCTAATTGTCTTTCAACGGATGAGCAGACTGTATTTGTGACAGATGAAGATCATACCTATATTCAAAATGAACCAATTGCAGCTTTAAAAGCTCAGTTTCAAAGACGTGCCAGAAAATACAATACAGTAACTATCAGTGGAACACAGGAAGTTAAAGATTATAACAATGATAGAATTCAGGTTCATGGAGCAGCAATTTTTAATAATGCAACCTATCGAGTCTATTTCAATATGGAACTGGATGGTATTTTTGAACTTGGTAAACTTGTTCATCTGACAGATCAGGAAATGGATACGATTCGTTTTCTGCTTCCTCATTATTGCCTGTTTGAAAACGGAAACAGAAAGATACCAGTGCATATTTTAATGTCGGATAAAGAAAAAGAATTCTTTGGGACATAACAGGTAAAAAATGAATCTTATTTTAAAAAGAATAGGAAAAAAGTCAGGAATTATTATTCTTGGCTTTATTTTATTTATGGGTGTATTGTGTACGCCTTTTGTTGCCTTAAATGAGTGGCTGGAACATCCAATTTCAACTACAGTTGATATTATCTTTGGTGATAACAGTTCATACAGTCTGAAGGAAAATGTCAATGTAAAAGTGTTGAAATATAAAAGTGAAGTTGAAAAATGGTGTCCAAAGGATATGAATGGCTACTTAGATGTTTCTAGCTATGTAAATGTTATTTTGGCAATCATGATGGTTGAATCAGGTGGAGAAGGTAATGATCCTATGCAATCTTCTGAATGTTCAAAAAATACGAAATATTCTAAGAAACCAAATTCAATCAAAGATCCAAAATACTCTATAGAATGTGGAGTCAAAGATTTTGCGGATGCACTTTCACAAAGTGTTACTTCGGGACTTGTTAATAATGATGCTTTGTTTACTACAGTTGATGCCTACAACAAGGGATTAGGCATTATCAAAAGACATTCCAAAAATAAAAAATACAGTTTTGAAGAGTCGTGCAGCTATTGTTATGAGCATCGTTTTAACAACAATAAAAAAGGTTATTCAACGGCTTCAAAGCTAAGATTGATGTTTAATTTACAAATCAATAAATACTGGGACGGTGGAAACTGGAGATGGAACTATGGAAATATGTTTTATGTTTATCAGGTACTTTCCTATCTGAATGTTTATTCTTTCAATAATGATGGGAGTGCTGGAGCAAATATCATTAACATAGCATCATCAAAAATTGGATGTCGTTACTGGTGGGGTAAAAGTGGCCCAGATTATTTTGACTGTTCAGGACTTGTTTACTGGACATTGAATCAGGCAGGTATTACAGTTCCAAGACTGACAGCAGATGGATTTGCAAATTACGGAAGAAGCATATCGGTTAATGAACTGAAGGTTGGAGATCTGATTGCTTTTGACTGGAATGGTGATAAGAAAGCAGATCATGTAGCCATATATGCAGGTGATAATTACATGATACACGCAAATGGTAATTCTTCCATTAAAGGAAATTCTTCAAAATATACAGTTAAAAGACAGAATATGACAAATTACTATAAATCACATGTGTTAAGTTGCAGAAGAGTCTTTTGATTACATCAAAGTCAAAAGACTTTTAATATTTTATTACTATTTATATAAGATTGGAGTGATTACGATTTTTAGCAAAGAAGAAGAAAAATATTTTCTGACATTCGTATTAAAATATGATAACGATTTTGAAACAATTTTAGGTGAAATGAAAAAAGGTGCAAAAATCAATTATGAGGAAGTTGAAAAATATATGAAAGATGTCGAAGAAAAATATGTCATATTGTTTTCAAATGACTATCCAGAGTATTTTAGGAATTTCTCTCAGCCACCATTTGCTCTGTTTTACGAGGGAAATCTAGAATTGTTCAATAATAATGGAGCAACTTTTGAAAATCCTTTGGATTCAACAAAAGATTTCTATCTGGCAGTATCAGAAGATGGTGGAAATGAAGTGGACTGGTGTATTGCGGTCACTCATGAAGAAGACCTTTTGCCAGTAGTTAATAAATTTTTAAATGATTTAGAAGAAGATTTAGATTTTAAAAAATATGCGAATAAGAATGAATTGAATTTATCATAATTGGAAAGGAATGATTTTATGGATAATTATACAATGGATGAACTGATTTTGGCGTTTGCTTTAAAATTTGAAAATAATGCACCTGTAATTTTACAAAGACTTTTTGAAGGAACACCAGTATCTGTAGAAGAAATCGATGAGATACTCAAAAAAGTAGAAGAAAAATATGTTGTTATTACATCAGATGACTACCCTGATTTTTTTCATAGGGTCGATAATCCACCATTTGTATTTTTTTATGAAGGAAATCTTGAATTATTTGATCAATGTGATCACTATTTTGAAAAAACAGTAGATGGAAGAAAATGTTACCTTGCAATCAATCAAAAAGGAAATGATGTTGACTGGTGTATCGTGACAGAAAATGAAAAGCAGTTAATACCTGAAATCAATAAATTTTTTGAAGATTACGGCGATAGATATAATCTGAAGAATTATGTAAAAAAAGAGGAATTAAGCTTATCTTAATGAAAAGGAAAATTAAAATGAATGATAAATTTACAAGTGATGACATTCTTATTGCACTCTGTCAGAAGTTTGGAAACAGTACTGAGATTATAGATGATGTAATCGATAAAAAAATTTTTATGACAGACAAGGAAAAAGAATATTACTTAAATGAAGTGCATGAAAATTATATTTCTTTTCTTTCAGATGACTACCCCGTTATACTTGGGGGTCTTGATGATCCACCAGTGTGTCTGTTTTACGATGGTGATCTTGATGTATTTCAAAAAGATATACATGTTTATGAAAGTGTTGTTAATAAAGCAGACAAAATTTTTATTGGAATAGTTAATAAAGGTGATGAAGCAGAATGGTGTGTTGCCACTACAGATCAAGAAGTTCTTCAGCCTGTAGTTGAAGAAGTATTTGAAAGAAATGATAATTTAGAGTTTAAAAAATATAAACAGCCCCAAAGCGCTGTATTGAATTGATGAGGTGAAGAAATGAAAGAGGGCATTACGGATGATGAAATTGTATTTGCTTTAGCAATGAAATATGACAATGATTTAATGAAAGTAGCAGATGCAATGAAAAATAATATAGTCATGGAAGCAGATGAATTATTTGGATATATAAATAGTGCCACTGAAAAATATGTGACACATAACTCTCCCAATTATCCTAGAGCATTAAAAGTAGAAGATAAACCTCCTGTTGCTGTTTTTTACGATGGTAGATTGGATATCTGTAATAATGCAGATCTGTTAATTTTTAATGGATTGTTTGGTACTAAAAAAAGAGGATTCTTATTTGCAGCCGAAGATGAAAATGGTGAATGTGATTGGATGATTGGGTGTGAAAAACAGGAACATTTGAATGATTTAATTGAAAAAGTGCAAAGTGAATTGAAGATACTTAATTTTAAAGATTACTCAAAAGAAAAAGATTTAACTATGTCTTAAAAAAGAAAGGAACAGATAATTTCTGTATAAGGTAAATAAAAATGAAATTAGATAAAGAATTAGAAAATATATTAAAACAAAAAGGCTATAAAAAAGTCGAATGCCCTAAAGAAAAAAAAGAAAGTAAAGACTATAAGGATATGATGAAAGCAATAGAAGAATATAAAAAGGAGATGGAATCTAATGAAAGAAAGTAATTCCAAAGAAAAACATTTTGAAAATATAACTATGAATGAAATACTTGTTGCTTTTTCTCAAAAATATCATGGTCACTTTTTTAAAATTTTAGAAGCATTAAAGGAAAAGGAAAGACTTACAAATAAAGATATCAAACAATATTTGGAAGATGTTGAAGAGATGAACGAAACAATCTTATCCGATAAATATCCGTCACCACTTAAAGAAATTCCTAATCCACCATTTGTACTCTATTATGAAGGAAATCTAGAACTTATGGATAAAAAAGGAATTCAAATATCTTTGCCTGTAGATGAGGAAAACTATCATAGATGTTTTTTTGCTTTAGAAGAAAATAATGGTCAAATGGATTATTGCATAGGAGTAGAGGATGAAAGTGATTTATCTTTTGTAGTTGAAAATTTTATTGAGCGTAATCCACATTATAAATTTGTTGATTATTCAAAAAGTAAAGAAATGGGAAATTCGTTGGTATAATGATATGAATGATTTTAATGATATAAATAAAATTATTGAGGATTATCCTTTTGATGAGGATAATCCTTTTTTAGCAGAAGCACCTTCAGAAGAAAAAATCTATACGAGAGAGGATTTTGTTAATGATGAAGATGAATAAGGCAAGGCAGCAAGTTGTAGAACTTTTTATTGGCTGTCTGAATAAAGGAAAGATACCCTGGTATCAGGGATTTAGACCAGCAGAACCTAGCTTTAATCCTGTAACTAATACTGTCTATCGTAACAGTAATCGTTTTATTCTTTATATAAATGAGTTTGTTAATAATTATAAGGACCCTCGTTGGATGACTTTCAATCAGGCAAGTTCAAAAGGATATCTTATAAAAAAAGGAAGTAAAGGTGTTCCTATAGAGTACTGGAGTCTTTATGATAATAAAAATAGAAAATCGATTACCAGTGCGGAAGCAAAAAGAATTATTGAAGAAGATAAGGAAAGATCAAAAGATTTCACGTATATCTGTCGAGTTTATACTGTATTTAACGCAACACAGATGGAAGGTATACCACTTTATAAAAATCAGAATAAAAATATAGCATTTGATGAAGAAAAGTATGAAATACCTTTATCAGTAATGAATGACTTTTGTGAGAATACAGATTTAAAAATGATTGAAGATGATGGGGTAAATACACCATATTATCAACCATCAGAGGATAAAGTTGTTGTACCTGACAGGCATCGTTATATGGATGAAGAAGCTTTTTTCTCGGATACTTTTCATGAAATAGCGCATTCGACGGGTCATGCAAAAAGACTGAAAAGAGAGCTAAAAAGCAGATATGAAGAAAAAGATTATGCTGTTGAAGAATTAAGAGCTGAAATTGGATCAGCTTTCATATGCAACAGTTTAGGAATTATTTCTAAACCAAACAGAGATTATCTAGAAAACAGTGTTGCTTATGTTCAGTCATTTTTGAATGTATTAAATAACAATCCAAATGATCTGTTTAAAGCAATTAAAGATGCTGATGGTATAGCAAACTATGTTTTAGATAAAGGAAACTTTGAGCTGAAACATAAACTTGGAGAATTATGCAAAGAAGTCATTCAGGAAGATAAGTATGAACCAAACAGTATAACAATGGATCAGCTTGAAGAAAGTCTGAAAATTAAAAATATACCTTGTCTGGATGAAGAAGAAACAGCACATATTATTAATCTTTGGGATGAAGATAAGGAAAGTATTATGGGACGTGTTTTTTACTGCTTTGATGGAGAAACAATTACTTGTGTTGATAATCGTGAAGGTGATTTGTTTATTGAAAGATTTGAAGAAAAGGATGCGTTGCTTGCATATATGTGGATGACAGACTTAATGAGTTCAATTGACTGTTATGAATTGCTGAATAAAAAAGAAGGTGATGTATTAAGTGGGCAACAATAAAAAGTTAACACAGGTGAGAGATAATGTCTGTATTGGAATGAGTTCATACGGTTGGGTCTGTAAAAGAGAGTATGCTCGATTTTATCTGTGGGAAAAGGCAACTCGCTCTGGTAAAACTATCAGAGAATGTTTTTATAAACAAGAGATTCCTGTTTTCAACTATTCAATCAATGATAATTGAGGAACTACAGCATGTAATACGCAAGTGGTACATTTTAAAGATGAAAAAATGGCTAAAACTCAACGTTGTTGAGTTGTTCAACATGAAAATGTAGCACATTTGTGTAAACAAATGAGTTACGTTTTCCTTATCCTGCTAAATGTGTCTGTTATTATCTATAATGATTTTATAACTATGTTCTAGTTTTTTTGAAGCATAAAAATTATTCAAAAAATAATAGTACGGCAACATTGCCGTGTAAAAAGAGGTGAGAAAATTTAAATGAAGGATACATGGATCAACTTCAGGAGTGATCAGAATACAAAAGAGCGATTTGAAAAACTGGTACTGACTACTCATAAAAATAAACAGGAACTGATGAATGATTTAATTGATTCATATTTGCTATTGAATAATGATGAATATAACTCATTAGATAAAAAGATAGCTTATATGCTTGAATTGCTGAATATCATTAATGAGTATGTGCAGCTTCCAGTTAAAAGCTATTGTAAAGAATTGCCAAAAGATATGACAGAGATTGAAAAAATTGTAAAAGCGAAATCAAGATATCATCTGGCTATCATGAATAAAATTAACACGGCAAGTTTGCCGACCAGATAGTTTTTTGACACAACAGATTATTTACTGTAGAATTTTATTTGGACAGTTCTTTCATTCTAAATACCACTTTGAACTGTTCAAAATCTAATGGAGCACGGTAGAGTGCTCTTTTATAGTTTATAAGATGTTTTTAAATTATGGGATCACAAAAATATTGCTATTTAAAAATGAATATTATATATTAAATTTAAGAAGAATAGTATTATAATAGATAATATAAAGAAGGAGTGATTACACATGGAAAATAGAAAAATGACATTTGATGGAGTTACTTATAACTGCTTTACAGATGAAGAATTAGAAGATTTAAAAACTGTAATCGCATATGAAGAACGAAAAAAGAATAAAACATTTGAACCAATAGATTTTGATGATTTTTTAGAAGAGAGAGAAAAGAAATATGGGGTCAAATTTTAAAGTTAAAATAGATCCTTATGTTATTGCCAAAGTTGACGATATTGACTATTACTATTTTGAAAAATTTGGCAATTTTGAAATGGGAATTCTGTTAACGAAAGAATTGAAAGATGTTAAAGAAACAATTCAAGATAATCCCTATATTGGAAGAAGGATTGATGACAATATATACAAGTATGTCATGTTGAATATAAAAAGTGTTTTATATTATGAAATCCATGAAGATAGCAATACAATTATTATTTTTGATTTAAAAGCGTTTAAAGAAAACAGGAGAAAGAATGATTAAGTTCATTCTTTTTTTATTTTTCTGTTAGACGGCAAAGTTGCCGTGTAAGTATACAGGAGGAATTTTATGGAATATGAGGTTGAAGTTATTGAAACTTTAAAAAGACAAAAGGTAATAGAAGCCGATTCTCTCAATCAAGCACTTGAAAAACTTCAGGAAGAATACAAAAACTGTAATATTATTCTTAATGAAAATGATTTTGTTGGGGTTGAATTTAGAGAATCAACGGATGAAATGATCAAAGAAAATTTTAATACACAAAATCTGTTGCAGGATTTAATGAATGCTGGTGGTTGTGATGCTAGTGATGAATATTCAAAAGGATGGGATGAAGCAATGGAAGAAGCTAATAGCATTGTGTGTCGTCATCTGAATATGACAAAAGAAAAGGTGAAAGAAGATAATGCCGGTAAGATCCTTTAGAGTCTCAGAAAAGTTTTTGAAACAGCTTGAAATGATTCAAAATTATTGTAAGAACGAACTAGGATTGGAAATGACCCAAAAAGAACTGTTGGATGAAATGATAGAACTTTACCATTGCAGGATCATGTTAAAATCTAACATTCTTGACGAATTATTTAAGGAAGAATTGCGTAATAATTTGCAGCTTTACATGATTGAAAATGCAAAGATGCTCAATCACATCATAGAAATTATAAAGAAAGAAGGTAAAGATAAAGATGATAAATGAAATAGATCCAAGGATATATAATTTTAAAAATCTTAAATTGGAAGATCAAGTGGTTGTTGCTTCACAGTTTAAGATTTTTTTATTAGTCAAAAAAGAAAAAGAGGATTTAAAAGAAACAGCAGATAAACAAAATTCATTGACTAAGTTTCTTTATGAAGTTGCTATTGAAGAACTTGATGAAGTAGAAGAAAAAATCAAAGTTACAATTATACAGACAATAATTAGCTTTATTGAAAATTATGATTATTTTGTTAAAGAATTAGAAACAGATGATTATTTTTATGGATTGGAGGATTCAAAAGATGAATAAACAATTTGATGTCTTTGTAAAAATGAAAATTACTGAGATGAGTAAGACCATTCATGATATGACTTATACCTATATTAATCCTGAAACAAAAAAGCCTACTGATGTTCCAGCAAAGCATTATCAGGATATTTTAAAACAGCCTGTTGAAGTCATGGTAGAAGAGCAGGTCAAAAGGCAATTTCTGAACGTTATGTTTAAACAACTAAAAAATTTAAAGAAAGAAGAACCGCATCTGTTTTATCAATCTTTATTGTTAATGGATACTGGTAAATCACCAGATTCTCTTGCAGTCAATGAAGAAGTAGCTTTAAAGATGACAGCTGATTATATGGTTAATGAGGAAAACAAACCTAAAAAGAAAAATGATCCAAAGTTCCATATTTCTCAAGATTCTTTTATAAAAAAATATGATGAAATAAAAAAAGATGATTCACTGATGGCTGAACTTTTTGATTCTGCTGATGTAAAAGATGAAGGAATGAGTCTTAATTAGAATTTAAGATGGCAATGTTGCCGTGTGATTTAATACAATATGAAAATAACGAAAGCACGTTTTATGGTGTATGGATGTAAACCACCATCGAATTCAAGAATGAAAAAAGAAATATCATTGGATTCTATTTCAGGTTATTTTGAATATACAGGAAGAGAAGAAGCTAAAGATGTAGAAAAAGAAGTAGAGGATAATGAATCAGGTTATTTCGGATACACAGGGAGTCATAGCGTTGGGACATCTAGCTCAATGGGTATGTTAAATACCAGAGAAGACAGAAAAAAATTCAAAAAAGAAATCAAAAAATACTTCTATAAGAAAGGGAATGTCTGCTGGGATTTGGTTATTTCACTGGAAAGTGATGAGGAAGCAGCAAAGCTTGGTCTTGAAACGGTTGATAACTGGAATAGTGTTATGTCTGATGCACTTCCCAAAATATTCAAACAGTATGATTTGGAATATAACAACGTCTTGTGGTGGTTTGATGTTCATCGAAATACGGAACATCCACATGTCCATCTGGCCTTTATAGAAAAACATCAGACAAGATTCAAAGGAAAAATATCAAAAGCAAAACTGGAGAATGTTAAAAGGTCTATTTATACATGTATTGTAGCAAGACAAAAGCTTGCTGAGAAAACGGGATATGATTACAAAGAATATTTTAAGCTAAAAGATTGGGAATTTAATCAGCTTATGACACTTGTTAAAGGAAAAGATTTATCAAAGTTAAAAACATTAAATCAGTTGCTGGATGCATTACCTAAAACAGGTAGACTTCAATACAATTCTTATAACATGAAGGAATATAAACCAGCCATTGATAGAATAATTGATGAAATTATTTTTAACAGTCCTGATTTGAAAAAGCAATATGATTTGCTAATAGAAAGAATTGATGTTTTGGAAGGAATCATGAATGAAGAATCAGATGGGATTTCAACTTTAAAAGAAGCTGAACTAAATAAACTTCATGAACGAATAGGAAATTATATTTTAAAGAACTATAAAAAAACAGAAAAAATAAAAGTAAAGAAGGAGACTAAAGTAATAAGGAAAGTTAAGTACCTCAATGAAAAAAGACTTGAAGGATTTATTTACAGTGTAGCTTTAGAACAGCAAAATTCAATAAATAAATCCATCGAAGAATACTATGAACGTATGCAAAATAATCTAATCGTCTGACTGTTCTGCATCTTCAATATCATCAGGTATCTCAAATACAGGTTTGTGCAGAACTTCAAAAAGTTTTTCATTATATTCAATAAGTTTGGAAATGTTATGACTCAATTGATCACATAAAAATGCTTTGGAAGCACGGCCTTGATTATCGACAAACGAAGTAAGTATTTCTAAATCCATACTGTAAAGGGTCTGATATATTCCATTCAATTTATAAGCTATCTTGTCAATTTCATCATAGACTTCAAATATTATTTTTCTTTCTTCCATTTTCTTGTATACCTCCTTTTTTTAATTATGAAAGTAATTTCTTTTAAAAAGAAGAATTCTTGCATGAAATACAGAAAATATGCTTTAAAAACAAGAATATATAAATTATAGCTTTGTTTTTTTGAATGATGACGTGAAAGGAGTGAGCTATATAAATAATAAAATTAAATATACATTCTTTATTGGGATAGCTGTGTCATTCTTTAGCTCTATGCAGATTTCATATAATTTATCAAATACAGGGATAACATTTAATCCTTTATATGCTTTTGATAATTTATATTTATTATTAGGCTGTATTGCTTTTGGAATGATTCCTGCAATTATGCTAATTTTAAACAATCTTGAAACCCTAGGAAAAGATAACCGAAATTATTCTAAACTTGTAAATGTTAATTACTTTAAAGAAAACTTTAATAAAATCATTTTCAATCAAAATGCAGAAATAGTTGAAAACAGACAACTGTTTTTGACCAATGATATAAGAACTCAGATCAATATATGGACAAAAGAACATAAACTTGAGTTTTTAAAAATACCACTTTCTAAACAAAATTTAGGATTTGGTATTTTTTTTGTTACAGGGAAAAATTACGTGTATGTTGATAATGCGGATCATCATACTCTGATTATTGGTACAACTGGTTCAGGTAAATCTTTCAGCTTTATACTTCCAATGTTATGTCTACTTGCTATGACAGGAGAATCAGGATTATGTGTTGATATCAAGGGTGAATTAAGTCAGGCAACAGCAGAACTTTTTAAAAGTAAAGGATACAGAGTTTATTTTCTTGATTTTATCGAACCACAAAACAGTGACTGCTGGAATCCTTTGTACTTGGGATCTCACGAATATATGAAACAACTTAAGACTAAAAATGAGCAGGAAAATTATTTGAAAAATAAGCTTGAAAAGGGAAAAGAAGAGTTTGAAATATTACATGGCAATGTTGCCGTGTTTGATGGTAAAGAGTTTATAGGTAGAAATGAAGCAGGTGATTATATTTATAATGAAGAAAACAACTCATTTTTGACTGATGCTGATTTTTCACAAGCGCAGGAGTATCTTCGAGATGTAGTACAGGCAATAACAGAAGGAAAGAAACAGGGACAGGATCAGGAGTTTTGGAATCAGGAAGCAGGGAGAATTCTGGAAGGTTATGTTCATTTGCTATGTGAAACAGGCAATATAAACGTTGTTAATATACCAGCGATCAATAAGTTAATGTTGGATGGTGATGAAGTTAAAAGAAAAACAACGCGATCAGAAATTACTTTTCTTCAGTATTATTTAAAAAACTATAAAACAAATTTTGATATTTCAAAAGAGCGATTGTCTTCGTATGTAGACAGCGCTGAACAGACAAGAAAATCATCACGTAATGTTTTAACGAAACATCTTACATCCATCGTAACAAATGATGCAATTAAAAAAATTCTTTCTAATAACACAATTGATTTGGAAAATATTGATTCCTATAAAACAATGATTTTTTTGAAAGTACATGATGAAAAGCAGACGTATTATCCTTTGGTTACTTTGTTTATTAAACAGCTTTGGCAATGTCTTGTTAAAGAAACCAGAAAGAACTCAAATTTGAGATTGAAACATCCTTTTAACATATTGTTCGATGAAATGGGACAGTTTCCTAAGTTTCAGGAAATTACAAATATTCTTACTGCTGGACGTTCAAGAGGTGTAAGGATGAACATGGTTGTTCAGGGATTTGATCAACTTGAATCTGCCTATGGAAAAAATGAAGCACAGACAATACGATCTAATGCAACCAATCTTGTTTATTTGCTTTCAAAAGATTATCAGACTTTAGAGGAAATTTCAAAAACATTGGGAACTAAGAAGACATCTAAAGCTAAAGAAGAAAGAGTTGTTACAGTTGATCGTCTGAAAAACTTTAAGCTTGGAGAAGTACTGATTATGGGAGATAGAGGAAAATCCTTAATTACTAACGTATTGCCTTTTAATAAATATAACTATTATAAGAATTTAAAAAAATACAACGTAAGGGACATTCCTAAAAAAGAACCGAAATATTTTGATATTAAAAAAGAAATAGAAATGAGGGAAAATATGAATGAACAGTAAAATAAAAACTTATCTTATTTCAAAGGGGATTGATTTTTCAGTCCCTTTTTTAGTAGATGAAAATCATCTGGAAAAAATTGATGAAAAATTTATTTATCAAAATACTTATTTTGAAAATAAATTAATTAAATATACAATGCTTGGAAAAAAGAAAGAACTGTTTTTAAGAAACTGTAAGATTGAAGCAACAAGTCTGTCAAGTTTAGATATTAAAGAAAGAATAGTCTTTCATAACTGTATATTTGACAATGTTAAAATTTCCAAATGTAATTTTAAAAATGCTGTCTTTTATAACTGCAGGTTTAATAATTCAGTAATTGTAAATTCAATACTGGCAAACAGTTATTTTATTAACTGTAAAGGAATTGAGACAGTTGATTTTATGGAAAATAATATGCAGGGTGTCTCAGTAATTGGTAGCAAAGTTAATTTAAATGAGCTGGAAGAGAAACAAAACAGACTTGAAGATATTCTAATTCAAGAAGAAATGCTTGAAGTTCAACATGGCAATGTTGCCGTGTTGGAAGAAAAAAATGAAGATGATCAGGAAATGAAAGAAGAAAATGAAAGACAAATTATAAAAAATGAAATCTATAGCTGTCAAGAATTGTCACAAGATTTTTTAAATAATAAGCTTTTTTATAAATGCCATTTTGTAGATTGTTCTGTAAGTGATAATGTAAAATTGAATGCTACAACAGACTTTAAAGAGTGTACTTTTTTAAACGATGCTCTTCATTTTGATGATGTTGACAAAACATCGTTTGATGACTGTATCTTTGAAAAAGTTTCTCTTAAAGGAAATTTTATACATGTATCCTTTGCTGGATCAAAGTTTAGCAATCTATCTTTTATTAGAGATTCTACATTTGTTGCCTGTTTGTTTGATCATACAAATGCAATTGAATATTTTGATAATAATTTGATAAAGCTAAGCAATATTGAACTTGTTAAAAAATCAAACGATAATACTGAAATATTGAAAAAAGTAAATGAACTTTATGAGATATTAAAATCAGAAGATAAGGTATTACAGCAGGAACTGATAGCAAAAACAAAAGTTGATGAGGAAGATGTAGTTGACTATATTTTACAATTGGATGATATGGAATACTTAAAACTGATTGCAAAAACTAGTAATCGAGTAATTGAAGAAAAGATGGTTTAGATGTCAAAAAAATTAGATAAATTGTTCGAAACATATGCCTATGATGCAAGACAGAAGACACAGCTTCGTTTGGCTGATGAAAAAGGACTTGATATTTCTAAAATGAAAGATCCTAAGTTTAATTGGGAGCAGATGCGAGAAATTTCATTAGCAATGGAATATGGACTGAATCCTGACACTTTGTGTGATCCTGAAATTGGCGCTGAGTCCATGGAAAAAATTAGATACAGTCTTATGAATCAGCAAAGTGTCTTTGAAGATGCAAAAGAGGAGATAAAAAAGAAACGTACTAAAAGAATTTCTTTAATCATTTTTACTGTAATAGTTGGTTTTATTGTAAGTATTATCTATTTGATGAATAAGGATACAATCGATAAGTATATCGAGCCTGTTCCTCTAGAATTAACAACAGATAGAGTAACTGTTGAATATGGTGAAGATATTCATTTCATGGATTATATTAAGTATTATGATAAGTCTCAGCAATTGACAATACCTTTGAATCAAAAGCTAAATAAAATAAAGGATTATAAATTTGTTTATTCAGTAACGAACGGTGTTAAAACAAAAGAAAGAACATTAATAGTTAGTGTTGTTGATACAACAAAACCAACGATTGAATTGACACAAAGTGAAATTACTCTTAATAATGGAGAACAGTTTAATCCAAAAGATTATATTAAAAAAGCAGAGGATAATTATGATCAGTTATCAACTGATAATGTTGTAATAAATAATTCTATTGATTCTAATAAGGATGGTGATTATGAAGTTGAATATCAATTAAAAGATCAACACGGCAATGTTGCCATATCTACTTTAAAAGTTCACATCAGAACAGTATCTCAAAACGAAGATAATACTGCTGTTGGAAATAAAGAAGATTCAACAGTTAAAAAGAATCAGGAACAGAATAATAAATCAAACAAAGTAGAAACACCTAAAACAGTAAATATTGAACCTAAAATATTTTATATAAAAGATTACAACTATGATTTATCAGCCTGTAGTCAAGCGGCTAGTAATTATATGAATCAGGTATTGAATAGTAGCAATATTAGTTTGAGTGGATATATTGAGCCTTTTCAAGAAGAAAATATCATTGTAGGGTATAAAGTAACATTTGTATAAAAAAGATTTAAATAGGATATATTAAATCTGGTAGTAGATTTTATATTACATGCAAAGATATTAACAGAATGAAAATTTCATTTAGAAATTTTAAAAATAAGTATCAATTTCTATCATATTTAGAGGTATCTTAGAGTAATATTTTATTATAATTCCATATCATCATTATTTGATTTTGTTTCTGCATCAGTATCTTTTTTGAATTCTATTTTATTGTCTCCTGAAGTTGAAATTAATTTTAGATGGTTTTTAGAAAAAAATGCTATATATCCATCAAAATTTCCGTCGTTTAAAAGATAAACATTATCATCAATTTTAGTGATTTTGCCACTTGAAAAAGGATACCAATATTTATAACTGTTATCATGGTTAATGCTTATGGTTGTAAAATCAGTTATATAGGTACCATAAATATTTGTGGATTGTGTTTTTTTTGTTTTATAAAAATAATCATTTGTGTAGTAGCCTAGTGTAAAAAATAAGATAAATAATATTAATATACTTTTTTTCATTGTATTTTACCATGTATTAGATAGCAACATTTTTGAAGTAGGATATGTAAGAGCTTTTGAATGATTATGGGTTTCAAAAATACATTATTTTTAATAAAATAAAAAGATAATTTACTAAATGTTACTTCTAATTCCTTTCTAAATAGTTTGACTCGCTTATGAGAATTTATATAAGTGGGCTGTTTATACTCAATAAATGTTATATTTGATTTTATTATATACCACGTTTTTTTTTCTTTCAATTTTTTGATTTTAATAATGTTTTATGTATCAATTATCAATGTTGATGCAAAAGAAAATTTAAATGAGGTATATGGAGGTGAATATGTTTTAACTGATGAAGAAATATTAGAAAATGAACAAATTGCTTTAGAATTTGCAAAAAATCAACATAGAAATCATCAAACAAGAATGGATGAAATTGTTGAAAATTGGGTTAAAGATGGTTCTGGTATTTCAAATGAGTCTCCAAAGGGATTAGTATTTAATCAAGCGCCTGGTGGTTATAAATATGGAGCTGGGGGAGGAGGAATATATTGGGGAACATCTTCTTCAACTACTGGAAGTGTTTCTATGGGAGTTTCTATCAATTCCAAAACAATAAGTTTTAGTGTTAGTTATGCTCCGGGATCAAGATATGAGTCTTCTGGTCATTTTAAAACTTGTCCAGCAAGCTTATGTAATAAGTATGTAAAACTATATAGTACAACTCGATATAAAGTTACTAAATATAAAGTTTATCAAAAAAATAAGTACAGTTCAGGGCAAGGAACTTTTGTTCGTAACGAATATGTTCCAACACCATATAGCTATGCATTTTATTGGATTGCAGTAAGCTGATATTATAAAAATGCAATTCAATTATGTTCGCTTCATATTAATGAGTAAATTATTTAATTTAAATTTTCATAGAAAGAGATTTAACCAATTAATTTCATTTTTTAAAAGTTTTAATAAATATGAAAAAAGCATAAGTAATAAATGAGAATTACAGTTAAATAATTGGCATAGAAAAATCATAAAATAATTTAAAATAGATCCTTATAAATGTATAAAAAGAAAAAGAGAGCGAGTGCGGAATCGTTCTCTTTTTAAAAAAATTATTAAGGATTATTTCAAATTATTCTATAATTATTAGATTACAGAAATAATCCTTTTTTGATTGATAGTAGTAGGAAATATTATAAGTTTAAAGCTAAGATATTTTATATTTTGCTTGATATTTTGTTGCTACTCTATATGAACGAATATAAGTCCAAGTTCCACTATATTGTGGTTTTCTATAAACATCATATCTTTGCACTAAATAGTTTCTTGTAACTTTAAGTTTTACGGATTTTCCTACTTGATTAGAATAACAGCACCACCAGTACTTTTCGTTGCACCAGGTGCATAAGCAGCACTTACAGACAAGTTTTGACCACCTATTGCTATTCCTAGAGAAAATGAGCCTGGGCTTCTATCATCATCTGACCAATAAAAGCCACAACGTTCGTTTGGAAAAATTGATCCTTCAGGAGGTTGATCATAAGCATCTTTATATGCAGAAAATGAAGATAATTTTGGATCTCCTTTTTTTCTGTAATCATATGCATAAGATTCCCTAGTGATACCAAAAGTTGCTTTCATTAACTCAATTTGTTTTTCTTGTTCTTTTTCAAATTCTTCTTTTGTTGGAGTATAAATATATTCATTTTCTAGAGCAGAAACATTTCCATATGGAAAGCAGAAAGAAAACATAAGGATTAAAGAAATAATTATTTTATTAAGTTTCATAAATTGTCTTCCTTCACCACTACTTAATAAAAGAATAATTCCTACTGCTATCTTTATAATAAGTATATCATAAATATTTGAATATTTGGTTGAAAATATATATTTATTTAACCCTACCCGCCTAAATGAGAGATAATTATATAACTATTTTATAAGATAGACACCTCAAATAGAAATACAATATCATGATGATTAAAATATTGATTAAATCACAATATTTCTACATATAATGTGGTATAATATATTAAAGATAGAAATAACTATTCTTAATCTAAAGACCTTAGATGTAACAAACCTATTTTAAGAAAAAAGGAGAGTTTTACAATGGAAGAAAAAAGAATCCAAGCACAATATTTAGTGACAAGCATACCTGATGATGTTCCACAAATTATTTTGGAAAATGATGCTTTATTGATTAAAAACAAATCTGATGAAGACATTACAATTCCATTTAGCAGTATTGATAGTATTAAGATTTTACCTGTTAATAGAATCTATAATCCATCTGTAGGTCTTTTAAAGGATGGGTTCAAAGGTTTTATGGCACACCGTAATTCTGGACAATTTAGTATTTACTTTAACTATTTTGTAGATTTAAACATCTACACAAATACAGGCAACTACTTCTTTGAAAGCTTAGACCTTGAAAATGCATCTAAATTCATTTTGAAATTAAATGATAGTTTTAAGGTAGAAGATGATGTAAGTCTAATTGATTTATTCAAAACAAAATCAATTAATGAAATAAAAGATTACATGGATAAACATTATAAAGACTTAGCTAAAACTTATAATTTAGAAAATCCACGTACTACATTAGATGAAAGCATGGTAAGATTAGCTAAGAACTTAGCTGGTTAAAAATTAGGGGCTTTTTGTAAAAAGCTTACTGGACATACACTTTGAAGGCACTAATGATAAGATAGAAAATTGATAGAATTAATTAAATTTTTTATTTTGAAGTTTAAAATTCTAAATCATAATAATAAAAAGAGATGCAATAAGCACCTCTTAAAACAACTACTTAAATTTTCCTGTTAAATAAACAAGAAATTTTGGCATAAAGGATTCTGAGATTTTGTTTTTATGATAATTCCATTCATATTTAAAATCTTCTGAATCTCTGTTGCCATTATATCTTAATAGCAGTCCAACATATGCTGTAGCATATTCAACTACTATGAAAAAAACTGCAGGGATAAGAGCATCTGTAATGGCACATATTACTAAAATTCCATAGAATATTATGCCTTCTTTTATATATACTTTATCCCAAATATCAAAATTCATTTTTTCCATATTTAAATTCCTCCTTGAAATATTTTTTTTATTAAAAGGGGGAATATCAAATCTTGATAATCCTCCAAAAATATATTATTAAAATACCATTATCAAGATTTAATATTATGAAATTTTTTTCAAAGTAGTTGTTTTATTTTTTCAATTCTTAAATCCTTTTGTTTGGTATCTATATATTATAGATTTAAACAAAGTTTATATATAAACAAAAAGCTCTCTACTAAAAGAGGGCTTTTCGGCTTTATGAAATAACATGATATTTTTAAAACGAAGCTAATTAGATAACATGAGGTTTTTTCTATGGAGGAGACCTCATGTTTTTATATGCTCTATTATTGGTGTCTTGCTATAGTCCAGATATTTTTTACTAATTTGATTTTAACATTGGTAACACAATAAACGGTAAACCTACTCAAAAATTAGTGTATTAAAAGAATAGCTAACAACTAATAATAATATTCTTTAATTAAAGCAAGTAATTGATTTAAAAATACATTTAATAAGCTTAAGAATAGAAAAATAACTATGACAAGATAAATAAGGAAAAAATTTAATGAAAAGAGAGAAATTAAAAATAACTATATCTAATTCTTTAATAGCACATAACTTAAAAATTGTAAACAGCTAATCCATTAGCGTTAGTTATTATTACGAAAAAGAGCAAACCTCATATAACATAAAATGTCTGCTTTTATTTTAATTATTAAAACCACAAGATTTTGAAAAGTAGTTTCAAATATCATGGCTTGAAATAAAACCGGCTTTTCTTTATACTGAAATTAATTCCTTGTTATTCTCACCATCTGATTCTTCATCATCAATTTTTTCAAGATATTCTTTTATCTTTTTATTGACATCACCATCACAAATGATTTCCATCATTTTGTCACTCAAATAAGTAATAAGTGATTCTTGATATAGCTCTTTACTGTAAATATCAATGCTTAACAATTTGTTTCTTATATCTTCAAATAAATGATAAGTGGATAAACGTTTAGTTAAATTTTCATACTGTACTTTTTCATTGTGTCTGTAAATGAATCCCAAACTGTCAATTAAAGAACAAATGCCTTGGAGTGATTCAATGGTCATGGCTTCAGAATCTACTGCATTATTCAAAAGCCTAATTACTGTATGTTCTATATTCATCACTTCATCAATGTAGTAATCCTCATTATACAAATCTTGCTGAGTGTCATCTTCTACCTCAAAGAACCATTTTTTCATGCTACCACCAACCTTATAGAACCATTATAACACCATATTTTTTGTTCTAAACCATTGATTTTGATACTTAACCTCTGCGCACATATGCATATATGCTCAAAAAACAGCTTAAATTTGATATAAAATAGACTATTTTTTGTTTATTTTTAGTAGATAATCTCACAATGAGCATATGTAAAAAGTCCTTATATATCAAGGACTTTAAAAATAGTTGTATAATTATCCCTCATTTAGGCGGGTAGGGTTATTTATTTAAAATAATAACATTGAAAAGATTAGCGCATTGGATAGAATGGGTAAACGTGTGTTTTAATAGACTGAATTATAGTTGATGTAATATAATATAATAAAAGGAGGAAATTAGTATGAAATCGAAATTACTCTGTATAGTTATAATTGTTTCTAGTTTTATTTCTGGATATTTTACTTGTTTTTCTATAAAACAAAATCAAGTGGACAAAAAAATTAATGATATAAGCTTAGAAGGGACATTTCAAGATGAAAGATTCGATAAAATCTCCTTATATAATAACTTACTATATTATTATTATGTAGTAGATGGGGAAAAAATGTCTGCCAAAGCATCTTTAAAAAAAATAGACAAAATTGTCTATACTTTCCATGATGATTCAATACCTTTTGATATGCTGATACTTCAAGAAAAATATATTTTACTGATGAATAGTTCTTCAAAAAAAAGCGTATATTTTAAAAAAGTTTTTAAATATGCATCTTTTGAAGAAAAATAATGAATTTTATTTATTGGTTCCAAGTTTTTCGTAAATATAAGTTTTACGTACCATTCAAATATTTTAATAAAGCTAAACAAATTACTAAAGCTATGTTTGATCAATAAAAGAATCCTGAATAAATTAATATATTTAGCTAATAGAAAAAATAATAGAGAAAATATTAAAATTAAAGAACAATTTGTTCCATTTTTTATAATATTTGTCAGTATATGTTATTTTGTTCTTGTAGGAGGAATAGACTATGAAAGATAGATAAGAAATGACAGATACAATAGAAGTATTAAAAAAGGGGATAAAGAACCAACTGGAATCTGCAACAGTTACATTGCAATTGATACATCAAAGTGAAGAATGTCCAGAAAACATATCGAAAATTATATATAATCAAATAGGTGCATTGGTTTTTTGTAATGAAGAACTAGATAAACTTTATGAATGTTTGAATCTTTTGGACAGTTTAATTGCATTTTCTAAAATAGTTGCATAGTATTAAAAACAAAAAGTGACTGCGCTTTATAGTCACTTTTTCATTTGATAAAAATCAACTTGATTTTTCTTCCAATAAGATTGGATTTTAGAAAGCTCTTCAGAGTTAATACGCAAGATATAATCTTTCATATTATTGATAAACTCATCTCTTAAACGTGGACTACCGAAATAGTGCGGCCTTCCATTAATGTGTTCGGTATCCAAAACTTCAATTAGCATTCTACAATATTCTACTTTGTAAATTTTAGAAGGGTAGTTATTTTGATCTTTATTACGGATATCTTTGAAATATAATGTAGTTTCCATGTTAAAAATTTCACCTCATTTATTTTGTAAGCGTCAATTTATGAGCATAAAATAAAAATAGATAGGATGCTTGTAAATTGACGCTTACCTTTATATGGAAAATCATTACGTGAAGAATATTCTAAATTAAAACAATAAAAATAAAAAAGACATAGCAATGATAAAAAATTGTTATGTCTTTTTCAAAATTATTGTGGACTTCTAAGCGTATTTAAATCTTTGACAATGTGGACTTGACCAGCGTATTGGGTGGACTTCTTTACCGTATCAAGTGGTCTTCACTTAGCGGAATATTCAGTTTATTTTGATTTAAATAATGTCTTTGTTTAAATAGATTTTATGAAGAGTTAAAATAGAGTTTAAAATATAAGCTATGCTCATAATAAATTTACAATTAAAAGATGGAATAGTCAATAAAATAAGATAAATCATAAAAAAAATAATAAAACTCTTTTTATTTTCCATTTTATTAGAACAAATGATCAATAGTAAGAGAAAAGACGCAATTATTTCAGAAACTAGAGTATTCATTACTTTTGATAGCAAAATTGAAATAAGAAAATATAAATCGAAAAATAACCAACAGCGTAAAGGAGTACTACAATGAGAACCTCCTACAAAAATGCGATAAGGGGTCCAAAATAATAGAAATAATAGTGAAAATACAAATTTATTAAAAATAAAACCAATAATTATAATATTAATTAATAGAAATGTATTATATAATATTACAAATAATCCGTAGTTATATATATCTCTATCATTGATGGAGATAATATTTTTATTTATTAAAAAATTTATTATTTTATTACATATAATCATTTAAATTCACCTCAACTGTTATAAGTATTAAACATTCATTAACATTTATATTTATAAATAAACCTGTTTTTTTGGGAAAATTATTATTTAATTTTTCTATGCTATAATTTTTATCATTTTGGATTATATATTTTATTTTTAGAATATGATTTTCATTTTCTGTTAAAAATAATTCTAGCTTATCTGATATGTTATAAATGATTTTTAATGAGTCAATAATATAATTTATAATTTCATAATTATCATAAGCATGATTTTCGGAAATAAATGCACATATTTTAATTTTCTTTTTATTTTGAATATAATATTTTAATTCCATATTAATTAAAAAATCAAATAATTCATTATTTGTACATAATGCAGGCGCTATATTATGAACTAATTCCTTGCTGTAATTAATTTTTTTTATTGCAGCATTATAATTTTTGTTTTTTAAGTCATATTCGATAGATTGAAGAATATAATTTATTCTGTGTTCAATGTTTTCAGTGTGATTTTTAATTGTATTTAAGTTTTTCAAATTTTCTAATTTGTAATAATTTTGTTTATTTTTTAATTTTGTTTCATATAATTCTTGGTTAATGATAATAATTCTATTGAATATATAACAAAAAAGAAAAAATAGTAATAAAAAGCCAAAAGATGAAAAAAAAGATAAGATATTAATTTTTTCAATCAACGTATTTGATAAAAAATAGTATGCCATTACTATTACAATTAAGAATTCAAATAGTAGTAAATAATTCTGCTCTTTTATTTGTATTTTTGAAAATCTTAAAGGACGAATTTTCAAAGAAACATATATCAAAAATATGAATAAGAGTTTTGATAAGAAAACATGTACAATATATAATGTATTGGACTGATAAATAAGACTAGGGGTTAAATTATATAAAAGAGAAATCATATAGATTGAAATATAGATTGAAATAAATAGCAGGATGTTAACAAATAAAGATGTAATAATATCTTGAAAGGAAAAATTTTCATGATATTTATATAGAAATAAAACAATAATTGTTTGAATTAGTAATGTTTGAGTGATACCAATAATGTTTAGATACGATAAAATAGTACTTAAAATTGTATTAATAACAACAGTACTTAATATAAAATTGAGAATATTGTCATCAAGTTTTAAATATTGAGATATAAAAAAAGAAATTAAGATATTTTCTATACTATTATTTATTAATTCAAATACCATTTTTAAATACCTTTTCCAGTTAAATAGTCATTAAGACAATTTAATATATCTTTTTTATATTTCTTCCCAATTTTTATTTTGTAGTCGTTGTCTAAAATAAGGTGATTTCTTTTTTCTTGTATCACATGAGAGATATTAACGCATTGATTTCTATTTGATTGTAAAATAAGCGGAGAACGTAGTTCAACCAATAATTCTTTAAGCGATATGTATATATGATATTGTTTAGAATTAGTAAAAATTGTTGATAAATGGTCATTAGTTTCAAAAAATATAATATCTTCGATATAAATTTTAATTTGTTCAGATTCATATTTAAAAGAATAAAAAGGTTTATTAACAAAGTAGTCTTTTAATAATGTAAAAGCAATAGCAAGATCCCCTTCTAACTCGTTTTTTCTAATAAAATAGAAAGGTTGTACAGTAATTGCATTATATATTAAATCATTTCTTGAAGTAGTAAAAATAATCTTTGCTGTTGGATTTTTCTTTTTTATACTTGTTGCAATTTGAATTCCATTATCATTTGTTAAATCGATATCTAAAAAATAAATTGAAAAACAATGATTTTGAAGTATCGTAGTATCAGATGTTGTGATAACACTTACATTATCAAAAAACTTCTTTGAATAGGATATAATTTTTGCTTTGAATAAATTTAAAAAAGAGATATCATCATCAATTATAATGATTTTCATTAATTTGTGCCTCCTAAAAAAATACTAAACTATTTATTGAAAATTATACATATTTGGTTTATATTTGTAAAATTATTCAAAACAAAAAAAGTGAATAATCACTTTTTTAGTTGTTTTGGAGCATCCATTTGATAAGAACCAAGTTGAGATGGAGTATTTGCAGCAAATTCAGCTACTACCAAAACCAATACGCTTAAAAATTTTAATACTTTCTTCATCATTTTATTTCTCCCTCCCTTGAAAAAAATAATATCATATATATTTTTTATTTGATTTTTATTAGCGCAATAGTAATAAAATATTCGTAAAACTTAAAAAAAAGAGTATATAATTCTCATATGAGCGCCATACTCTCTATTAAGTAGGTAATTTATCTATGAGGTGATAGTATGTCATTAGGGAGCCGATTAAGGGATGCTCGATTGAAATTAGGTTTTTCTCAAGAATATGTTGCTAAACGTTTAGATCTTCATAGAACTACTATTGGAAAATATGAAAATGATGCAAGTTTGCCGTCCACAGATATATTAATTAAACTAATAGAAATATATTGTGAAGATGCAAATTATATTTTATATGGTAAAACGAAAAAGGTGATAAATGTTAGTGATGTTCCTGAATCTATTGTAAAAAAGATTTATTTACTCATAGCAAAAAATAAATTAAATAAGAAATAACAATTTTAATTTACCTAATATCCAAAAAAGGATATTAGGTTTTTTTACGTAATTTTTTCTTAGTTTTGTGTAAGAATTTTTCATATGGCGATAAAGAATCATATAGTAAATATTGAAAATTATAAAAACGGAGGAGACATAACTTATGAAAAATTATTTTTTTACATCAGAAAGTGTTACTGAAGGACATCCAGATAAAATATGTGACAAGATTTCAGATGCTATTCTTGATGAGGCATTAAAGCAGGATAAAAACTCTAATATGGCTGTTGAAGCTACAATTAAGGATGATTTGGTTTTGATTTATGGAGAAGCAAACACAAAAGCAAAAATTAATTATAAAGATATTGCTTTAAGAACAATTAAAAAAATAGGCTACACAGAACATTATAATGTATTGGTTAAAGTTTCAACTCAATCCGAAGAAATACATAATGCGGTCAATAAGTATGATGCAATTGGAGCAGGAGATCAAGGAATAATGTTTGGATATGCATGTAATGAAACACCTGAATACATGCCTGTTGCAATTTGCTATGCAAACAAATTAGCAAAACAGTTAAAAAAGGTTAGTGACAAAAGTGAATTTTTATGTCCTGATGGAAAAACGCAAGTGACAGTAGAATATGAAAATGGAAAGTTCAAAAGGATAGATACTATTGTTGTTTCTGCACAACATATAAAGGATGTAAAGTATGATCAGTTAAAACAAGTGATAAAAAATGAAGTAATTTCACCTGTTGTTGATCAAAAATTTATAGATGATAAAACTAAGTATTTAATAAATCCTAGCGGAAGTTTTATCAAAGGAGGAAGCTTTGGAGATTCAGGAACAACCGGAAGAAAAATTGTTTGCGATACTTATGGTGGTGTAGGAAGAATAGGTGGAGGATGTTTATCCAGCAAAGATCCTACAAAGGTTGATAGAAGTGCAGCTTATTATTGTAGATATGTAGCAAAAAATATTGTTGCTAATAATCTTGCAGATAAATGTGAAATACAAGTTTCTTATGCTATTGGTAATAGTGAGCCAGTTTCATTAATGATTGATACATTTGGTACAGGAAAATGTTCAGATGAGAAAATTTTAGATATTGTACATAGTAATTTTGATTTTAGTGTTTCAAATATAATCAATGAATTAGATTTAAGAAAGCCCATTTATGAAGAGACATCGTGTTATGGACATTTTGGAAGAAATGAATTTCCATGGGAGAAAATTAAAGTGTTACAAATTGGATAGGAGATAATTATATTATGGCATATAAATATAAAGCATCTGTAATAATACCTACGTATAATAGAGAAAAATTATTGGAAATGACGCTGATAACATTGATGAAACAAAATGTTTCAAAAGAAATATTTGAAGTAATTGTTGTAGACGATGGATCAACAGATAATACATTTAATATTTTAAAAAAATATGAGAGTAAGCTAAATTTACAGTATTTATATCATCCACATAATGCAACAGGAATAGCAAAATCAAGAAACTATGGTATTAAGTGTAGTAATTCAGAAATATGTATATTTATTGATTCAGGAATACTTGTAGCTAGTGATACTGTTGCAAACTTCATTAAACAGCATGATAAAGAAAATGATGTAGCAGTTATTGGATATGTTTATGGATTTGATAGACATAACGAAAATGAAAAAATGTTATTGAACTTAAATATAGATCCATATAAAGTAGATGATTATTTTAATATTTTGGAAAAAAACGATATTTTAGATCCTCGAGAAAAAGTTTATAGAAAATTAGGTGATGATTTAAAAAAATGGCCAGCACCATGGGTGTTTTTTTGGGCAGGGTTTATTTCTGTGAAAAAAGATACACTAATTAAATTAGGAATGTTTGATGAAAATTATAATACATGGGGAAATGAGGATTTAGATCTAGGGCTTGCGTTATATACGAATAACATAGATATTTCTTTAGAAAGAAAATGTAAATGTATCCATTATCCACACGAAAAATTTAAAAACAATATCTCAAAAGAAGAATTAAATAAATTGGTTACACAAAAAAGAACATATATGCACAATAAATATCACTTGTTAAGTACATATGTATTTATTGATACTGATACTTATGAATTAAATTATAAATTAATAGAGCTGAAAATAAACGGCAGAGAAAAAAAATAAAAAAGAGGTCATAATTATGGAAAGAATACCACTATATGATAATATTTGTAAATATGGATATTTTATTGAAAATAAAGAAGATTTTGAATTACAAGCTTCTCGATTGGAAGATAATGATATTATTTTTATTATTGATAATTGTATATCAAAAGAATTAATAAGACAAAAATATGATAATAAAATTGTATCTATTGAAAAAGCAGATGCTTTAAAATATATGAATCCTAATATGCCTATGTGGCTTGAAAATGAAGAAATTTATAATAAAGTTTTAAATATGGAGTATGATAAAATTTTACCTCAAAGTGCAGAAGTAGTACCTAGCTTAAATTGTTCATTTAGATGTGAACAATGTTCATATAGACCAACAAAAGAAAAAGAAGGTATATGGAGTGATAGAAGAACATATAAAGATGAGAAGTTTTATATGTCAAGAGAAACAATGGATATTATTATAAATAAGTTACATAAAGCAGGAACGAAAAATATAGTATTCACTGGAGGTGGAGAGCCGTTATCAAATAGTGAAGTAACGTTGTTTGGTATGGAATTAGCTAAAGAAAAAAAGTTGACATTTGGATTATATACTAATGGCTTCTACTTGAATGATTATATTTGTAAAAGAATTTGTGAATTGGATCCTTTGTTTGTAAGAATAAGTGTATATGGTCTTAATGAAAATGAATTCGAGAAGTATACTAAAATACCTTCAAAAAATTTTTACAGTGTGATTTCTAACATAAAAAAATTAATTAGTTTCAAAGAGAGATATAATAGTAATTTCCAATTATCATTGTCATTTTTAGTAAATCCAATACTTGTTAACAATGATGCTGATATAGAAAAGTTCTTTGAAAATAATTTTTCTAGAGAAGAATTGAGAAAGTTATTTATGGTACGTTTTACTCCTACGGTAGATTATTATACAGCTAAACAACATAGTGCAGAATATTTTGAAAAAATGTTTGCTAATATTGAGAATTATGCTAAAAAATCAAAAGAATATTTGAATATTGTAACATATAGACATAGGCTTAATGATTTATATAAATTAAAAGAATATGATAAATGTCGAGGAAGTGGATTTTACGCTGAAGTAGGTCCTGATGCAAAAATGTACTTATGTTGTGAAAAATTAACAGATTCTCAATATGAACTGGGCACTTTGAAAAAGTATGATATTGAACAAATTTTTAATGATGAAAGAAGAAAGAAAATATTAAATCAAATTTCTACAAAAAAATGTAAGGAATGCCCTAGTGTATGTAAACCGCATGAAATAAATAAGCAACTAGCAGCAGTAGAAGAATTAGTCCTTAAAGGGAAGATTGAATTAATTAATGAATGGCGAAATGATTTAATAAAAAAATCTATTAATAGTGAATATTTCCCAGGTAAGTTAAATGCATTTGAAAGTTAAAAAAAAAGATATTTTTTCTGCAATAGATATAATGTTAAAAAATGATGTTATAACATCAATAAACAAAGGATTTTCAACGATATTGCCTTTTACTATATTAGGATCTTTATTTATGTTAATTGGTAATTTTCCATTAAATAGCATAAAGGAATTTATTGTTGAATTTAATTTAAAAACAATAATAGAACTACCTTACATTTTAACTTTTAATATTATATCTATATACTTAGTATTTGCTATCGCTTTTCATTATGGAAATTTATTAGAATTAAATAGTATTTCTAGCGGATTTATTGGATTATTGAGCTTTTTAATTGTTACACCTTTATTTGATAATACTAAATATATAAAAATTTCTATGGAATGGCTTGGAGCAAAGGGGATGTTTGTAGCAATTATTATTTCTATATTTTCTATTAAAATATATTCTTTTGCTATAAAAAAGGGTTGGACTATAAAAATGCCTGATAGTGTTCCAATTGAGGTATTACAATCATTTTCATCACTTATTCCAATCATATTAGTTGCATGTATAATGTTAGTTTGTAAGTTTATATTTGAATTAACGAAATTTGGCAATATTCATAATTTTATATATAGTTTATTTCAATTACCGTTACAATCATTAGGAAATTCTTTATTAGCAATAATAATTTTTTCATGCATATCAAATTTTTTATGGTGGTTTGGAATACACGGATCTTTATTGATTAAATCGATAACGACACCAATATTTCTACCATTAGCTATACAAAACTTAGAAGCATTTCAGTCAGGAAAATCACTGCCTTACATTTATACTAGTTCTTTTAATGGAGTATATAATTTTGGAGGGGCAGGTATGACACTTGCTTTAACGCTGTTGATGTTATTCTTTTCAAAATCAACTAATTATTCTACATTAGGACGTTTATCGATAATTTCTAATATTTTTAATATTAATGAACCTATTATATTTGGAACACCTATTTTATTAAATCCAATTATGTTTGTTCCATTTGTCGTATCACCTATTATTTGTACAATAGTACCATATTTTTTAACAAATGTAGGTATTTTGCCAAAACTTATAAGTATTCAAATCCCATCAACGACTCCCTTTATAATAAGTGGACTAATACAAGGTGGATGGAGAGTTGCAGTTATGCAAGTGGTATTATTATTTTTAACAATGGCGATATATTTTCCATTCTTTAAATATTTGGATAATAGTGCTTTGCAAAAAGAAAATAATAAGAAATAGAAAGGATATAAAAAATGAATCAAGTAGATAAATATAGGATATTGCAAAATTTTTATACAGTAGATGAAGTAATCAATATTATAGCCAAAGATAATATTGTTTATGATCCATATTCATTATTGATTAGTAAAAATGTTAAGTTAGGGAAAAAGAACGTTTTTTATAGTAATGTTATTATAAAAAATGATAGCAGTTCGGTATTAATAATTAATGATAGTAATGTATTTAGTAGTAACGTTTGTATCGTAGCGGAAAATGGAGGAGAAGTAAACGTTGGCAATAATAATTTTTTTGATAACGGTCCAATTTCTGTTAAAGCGAATATTAATACTTCAAAAATAGTATTCAAAGATGACGGTAGATATGATGGTAAAATTAATATCTACGGCATTTGCGAGTTTGGCAGTGGGTCACAGATATTAGGAAATATTAATATTTATAATTGTAAATTAAAATCAGGATTCTCATTTCGTCATCATAATCCTGATGAAAGAGCAGGGCTGATTAAAGGGTGTGGCACTGCTAAAGATTTAATAGTTCCTAAGGGAAAGGTCATTAATGGATGGAATATTTTTGATCAGACGAAATTAGAAAATCAAAGTACATATCATCCCAAAAAAAAAGATTAGTTATAATATTTTTTTAATGATTCTGAATCAAATAAAAGGAGATTGTTTATGAATTTATTATTTAGTGATTTGGATGGAACGTTATTGAATAATGGTAAAGTAGAAGATAATGATAAGAAAGCAATATTAAAATATTTAATAAATGATGAAAATTTATTTATTATTGCTACAGGACGCGGTCTGGATGAATTTTTGAAAGTAAAAGAAAAGCATGGTTTAGTTTATGATTATGCTATTTTATCAGGTGGAGCATTAATAATTGATGATAAAGATAATATTATTTTAAATAGAAGTATTAATTTTGATAAGACAAAAGCGTTTTTGAAGGCACTATATAAAATTATGTGCAATATAAAAAGAATAACATTCTATACAACTAATAAATATTATGAGTTCAGTAATGAAAGTGAAATAAAAAAATTTATAAAAAAGGATCTTGATTTAACTAGTATATGTATTGAAGCTACTAATAAAATGGATATGAGTGATATATATTTTTATCTTAATAAATTTAATCTTAATTTTTGTATAAATGGGACATATATAGATATAACAGAAGAAAGTGTAAATAAAGGTTATGCGATTTCAGAATTAAAAAGAAAACTAAATTTAGAAAAATGTAATATATATGCTATAGGTGATTCGGAAAATGATTTCAGTATGTTTGATGTTTCAGATATTTCATTTAGCTTTAATAAAGCTAATGAAATAGTAAAAAAAAGAGTGAGCATTGTAGTTGATAATATTAGCGAATGTCTCGAAATAATACATAATTATGTAGAAAATAATGTTATTAATTACCCACTGCTGATTTCAAATGAAAAAATATACGAATGTAAATGGTTTGAATTAAAAAAAGCCAAGTGCTATTTTTCTAAACAGAATGTCATATCTTCTCAACATATTATAGAATTTCCAAATGATTCTGTAACAGCAATTATATTAAATGAAGATAGAGAAATCATGTGTATATATCCATATAGGTTTATGTATAAAAGTCCAAAGCCAGAAATTCCTGCAGGGTATATTGAAGATGGGGAAACACCAAAAGAAGCAATTATAAGAGAAATATATGAGGAAACAGGTTTAAGAGTAAAAAATGGAAAAGAATTATTAGTATTTCAACCAAATAATAGTATTTCAGAGCAAAAGATACATATTTTTGAATTTAAGGTAAATAATTTTTTAAAAACACATGAATATGATAAAAATGAAATAATAAAAAGTAAATGGATTAAATTACCTGAAATCAAAAAAATGATTGAAAGTAATATTTTTGTAGATGGTGTTACGTTATTAGCTCTTACATATTGGTTTATGTTTAACGACAATTAGGCAAGGTTATTATAAAATAAAAAGATAGTTTAATATTTGGAGGTTTTTTATGATAAATTCGTTAGAAATTAATATAAATAAAGAAGAAAAAGAGTTTATACTTGAAAGAATTGAAAAAATACTAGATTCAAAAATAAATTGGACAAATTCAACAAATGTTTTAGAGTTTGAAGAAACTATGAAGAAAATAACAGGCTCTAATTATGCTATTGCTACGTCAACAGGGAGTACGGCAATAGAAGCAAGCTTAATTGCATTAGGAATACAAGAAGGATCAGTAGTTTATACTCAAACTTTGACAGCACCACCTACAGTTTTAAGTGCATTAAGTGTGGGAGCTATTGTTGTTTTTGTTGATAGTGATAAAGAAAATTTTGGTATGAGTTTGGAAGATTTAAAGGAAAAAATTGATGAGTATGGAACAAATGGATGTGTTATTCCAGTACATATAGGTGGTTACATTTCTAAAAATATAAAAGATATTGTTGAATACTCTCATAAAATGGGAATGCCTGTTATTGAAGATTGTGCGCATGCACATGGATCAATGATTTTTGATAAGTATGCTGGCACTTTTGGCGATGTGGGAACATTTTCTTTTTTTCTAACAAAAACCTTAACTTCAGGAGAAGGAGGCATTATTATAACAAATAATGCTGAAATTGATAGAAAATTAAGAATGATTAGAAACTATGGAAAGGATTCAGATGGATATCATGTTATTAAAGGATCAAGTTGGCGAATGAATGAATTTACAGGTGTTGTAGCATTATCACAAATTAGATCACATAATAAAATTATTTTAGAAAAACAAAGAATAGCAAAGAAATATGATAAATTATTAGAAAATAATAAGTATTTTAAAAGTCTTACTTCTCAAGAAATAAATGGATATTATAAATATATTATTATAAATAAATCCAATATCCCAATTTCTTATTTAATAACATCAATGGAAAGTAAGTATAATATTAAGCTTCCTGGTTTAGTATATTCTCATTTATGTCACGAAGAACCTTTTATCATAGGTAACAATAAGGTAAAAGGAGTAATGAAATATTATAAAAATGCAACTTTTCTAGCAAGAAATCATTTATGCCTGCCAATCTATATGGGATTATCAGAGGATAGTGTTGAATACATAATAGATTGTCTAAATAGAGCATGTGAGGATTACTACAGTGAATGAGTATAAAGTAAGTGTTATTATACCGACTTATAACCGTAGTGCTTTGTTGCAAAATACTTTAAATTCTCTATGTAATCAAACATTGAGTTTAAATGAATTTGAAGTTATTGTTGTTGATGATGGTTCGAATGATTTGACCTATAATGTTATAAAAAAATACCAAAATAATTTGAATTTAAAATATATTTTTAAGAAACATGATGGATTTGGCGTAGCAAATTCTAGGAATATGGGAGTTGATTTATCAAGAGGAGAAATCGTTATTTTTTTAGATTGTGGAATGTTATGTTCTAGAAATTATGTACAAAGTCACTATTTTTCTCATAAGAAAAATCCAAATTCTTATATTTTGGGTTACGTTTATGGATATGATGATTATAATGAAAATAAAGATATTATTAAGAAATATGTTAATTTAAAAGATATAGACTTTAGTATAGAAAAATTGGAAGAAATGAATGTGTTCGATTTGAGAGAACAATATTATAAAAAATATGGTACGAATTTAAAAAAATGGAAAGCACCATGGGTTATTTGTTGGACAACAGATATATCAATAGAAAGAAGTATTTTTGTAAAATATGGTGGATTTGATGAAAGTTATAAAACATGGGGTGGAGAAGATACTGATTTAGCTATTAAGTTGTATTTGAATAATGTTCAAATAATCTTAGATAAAGAGATAAAGAGTATTCATTATCCACATGAAAAAGCAAAAGTTAACATGTCTAAAGAGGAATTAAAGAAATCCACTATAGAAAAACGAAAATATATGTTTAGAAAATATAAATTGAAGGAAATTTCAACTTGGATTTACGTTGATTCATCAATGGATTTGGAATATGTTTTAACGAAAATGGAAAAAAAGTAACAATGTTTTAAAATGACTGAATATTCATATAGATAAGTTAAGATTATTCGAAGCTACTTCTTAGATTTTTTAATACATCAAGAGGTTTTAGAAAAAATTAGGACAATTTAATTTAATTCCTAATTTTTTCTATTTTTTATTTGTGCTATTTTTTTAGAATTTAACTCAGATACTTAGTTATTTCATAGGATTTATATTTCTTTTAAAATATGAGATTCTGTTTTGAATATTTAGATTGTTATGAAGTGATATACAAATATTATTAAATAGTCTTTAGGATGTATAGCATAAATTTTTAATGGATAAAAGGAGGAACTATTTAGTGATTTGGATGGAACAATATTAGTGAATAAAA